>ERZ824473.14-NODE-14-length-282146-cov-5.231011_pt1 | contig 282146 bp, 323 predicted proteins | sample MGYA00519874_ERZ824473 | MGnify/ENA primary metagenome ERZ824473 (study PRJEB31778, sample SAMEA3449151) | human gut metagenome | biome: human gut; feature: human-associated habitat; material: faeces | place: United Kingdom | collected 2010/2012 ...
CAGCCAGAATTCTAGCTGTTGTTTTTCAATGACAATTATTAGAAGTCCATCCCCCCCTAAAGTTGTCCCCTAAAGTAGACTCCCAAAGTTGAGACCTCTAAATTATTTGAATAGCCAAAAGATATCGCAATTGCGATATCTTTTAACTATGTTCTTTTTTTAATTTGTTCATCAAAATAACCAGTGTTGGAATCAAAATAATGATAGCAGCAAACCAAGCAATAGGATTGGCAAAACAAATGGCATTATAACCAAACTTACCAACGAGGGCAAAGGCAACAAAAGCTCTTGCCACTAATTCAGCACCCCCAGCAAGCATCGTAAGTGCGGATTTTCCTAAACCTTGAATGGTGTTTCTTGAAACAAATAGAATACCTAAAACAAAATAGAAAATACTATTGCAAATCAAGAATTGTTGAGCATCATTAATAACGCTTGTTTCATTACCGGCAACAAATAATAATGAAAGGTATTTTCCAAAGAAAATCATAAAGATACAAGCAACGATACCATAACCAATAACAAGGAGCATAGATTCTTTAATTCCTTTAAAAATACGCTCTATCTTTCCAGCACCTAAATTTTGTCCAGAGAAGGTAGCCATTGTAGAACCCATCATATCCATTGGTTGCGTAAAGAACATCGATAATTTTTGGGCAGCAGCAATAGCAGCAACTTTTGCTGAACCTAAAGTATTAACGGCACTTTGTAAGATAACAGCACCTACGGCCGTAATTGAATATTGTAAAGCCATTGGGACGGCAATATTAATAAGTTTTTTGATAATTGGAAAACTTATAGAACGTGCATGATGATCAAATCTTAAATTAGGATATTTTTTAGCCATATAAATAAAACATAAAACAGCTGAGATTCCTTGGGCAATCACTGTGGCAAGGGCAGCACCTCGAACACCCATATGAAAATTAATGATCATTGATAAATCTAAAACAACATTAAGTACCGATGATATAATTAAGAAAATAAGAGGTGTTTTACTATCTCCTAAAGCACGTGAAACACTTGCTAAAAAGTTATAAGCAATGGTGCATGTTAAACCATAAAAAATAATTGAAATATAATCATAAGATTGTTTAAAAATATTAGCAGGTGTTTGCATCCATTGAAGTAATGTTTCCGTTGTAAAATGTGTTAAGACAGTAAGTACAATTGAAAAGAAGATACATAAGTAAAATGCATTCATAATGGTTTGAAGCATTCTTTTTTCTTCTCTAGCACCAAAAGCTTGCGCAATAGGAATCCCAAAACCAGCAGCAAGTCCTAAAACAAATCCAATAATTAAAAAGTTTAATGAACCAGTTGAACCAACAGCAGCAAGAGCATCTACGCCGACAAATCTTCCTACAATCATTGTGTCAACGACGTTATAAAGTTGTTGGAAAATAGCTCCCCCAATTAAAGGAATACAAAATGAAATAATCAGTTTTAATGTATTTCCATGTGTTAAATCTTTTTCCATCTAATCCCTCCCTAAATCCTGTTTTCTTATTATAGCATAGAAAAGGAGTGAAAGATTTTTAAATTATGAAAAAAGTGTCCTCTATTTTATAGAAAATATTTTTTTACTTGAATAAGGAAAAAGGAAAGAAGAGAAAAAATATAAATCGGAATCATTTGAAAAAGGGATACTTTTTCAATACTTTGCACTATGTTTTTTTACTTGAAAATCATATAATCCTTCTAAAGAACTTTCACATTCTTTTAAGATATCTTGACTACTTTTTTGATAAAACATCACGGTTCCTCCTTTGAATAAAAAAAGACAAAACTCATTAAAGATGAAATCCTTAACGAGTCTTGTCTTTAAGATGTACCAGAATAGAAAAACTATTCGCGTTTGTTGATATCATCACACAGATTGTGAGACTATTCCCTCATTGATTTCATTTTAACAACGATTCTATAAAAATAATGTCGATTTATAAAATCTTAATAATTTTATTTTTGTTAAGCTATGATATAATGACAAAGAAAAAGGAGAAGAATATGACATTAGCACAATTAAGATACGTTATTACAGTTTCTCAAGTAGGAACACTTTCAGAGGCTGCTAAACGTTTATATATATCACAACCAAGTTTAACAAATGCAATCAAAGAATTAGAAAAAGAATTAGGTATTACGATTTTTATTCGTACCAATAAAGGAGTTATTTTATCAAGACAGGGAGAAGAATTTTTAGGTTATGCAAGACAAGTGATTGAACAAACAAACTTGATTGAAGAAAAGTATTTACAGGATCATAATATTAAACATGAATTTTGTATCTCAACGCAACATTATTCTTTTGCCGTAGAAGCTTTTGTTTCTTTGATTAAAGAATATGGTGGGAAGGAATATGATTTCAGGATTCGAGAAACACAAACTTATGAAATTATTGAAGATGTTGCCAAACTTAAAAGTGAAATTGGGGTTCTTTATCTTAATTCATTTAATGAAGTTGTTTTAAAGAAAACGTTGAAAGAAAATGACTTAACATTTCATCGTCTATTTATCGCAAAACCTCATGTTTTTCTTGGAAAAGATAATCCCCTCGCAAATAAAAATAAAGTATCTTTAGAGGATTTAAAAGAATATCCACGTTTATCTTATGAACAAGGAGAACATAATTCTTTTTACTTTTCTGAGGAAATACTGAGTACTTTAGAAAGCCAAAAAGAAATTAAAGTATGTGATCGTGCAACACTCTTTAATTTATTAATAGGTCTTAATGGCTATACAATTTGTAGTGGAGTCATTAATGAACAGCTTAATGGAAAAGAAATCATTGCGGTTCCTTTAGATGTGAATGATTTTATGGAAATAGGATATATTACACATAATAAAGCTATTCTAAGTCGTTTTGGACAACTTTATATTGATATCTTAAAAGAGTATACAAAAAAGGATTCGTAAGGAATCCTTTTAGTTTGCACGTGTTTTGCTAAAGTAAAGAAGATCTGTTGCTTGCATGTTGTTTTCATAGATTTCTTGAGGATAATAATCAATGAAAAAGTTTTCAATTTTATGACTATAATGATAACCAAGCTTTGTATAAATAAGCATGTTTGTCATTGAACTATTGGCGGTACCAATTAAAAAAGTTGTTTTGTTTTGATAAAGATTTTCAATATATTGAAGTAAGGATTTTCCATATCCACGTCCTCGATTATTTTCTAAAGTAAGTAAGTTTTTAATTTCAAGGGTAGTATCATTGATTTCTTTAACAGCAATAAAAGCAAGAGGTGTTTGTTTTTCAAAGTAAGCAAATAATCTTCCATCTCTTAAATAATTTTCAACAAGATTAATATTAGGATCACTTTCGCATAATAAAGATGCATAATCTAATTTATTTTCAATAATTTCTTCAATCATGTTTTATTCCTCCAATAGAGGTATTTTAACATATTTTAGAATATGTTAAAATAAGTTGAGGTGAATTTCATGAATCATAAATTAAATAAGAAAAAAGTAGCATTTGTTATTATAATAACTGTACTTATTATTTCTTTAGGTGTTTTTCTTTTTAATAATGTAAATCAATCTACAAAAAAAGAAATACCTAAAAATGTACAAGAAAAAACAGTACAAAAAGAAGAGAAAAAGAAAGAAGAAGCTGAAGTGAATTTTACTATTTCTTTTGCTGGAGATTGTACACTTGGAAACTATGCCGGACAAGCTTATGATGGATCGTTTAATCAAGAATATAAAAGACAAGGAAGTGATCCTACATATTTTTTAAAGAAAGTAAAAGAGGTCTTTGAAAAAGATGATTTGACAGTTGTTAATCTAGAAGGACCTCTTACAACAGCAAGTAATCATCTTGAAAAAGAATTTCCTTTTAGTGGAGCTCCTGAATATACAAAAATATTGACTTCTTCATCAGTAGAAGCAGTTACCCTCGCAAATAATCATAGTGAAGATTATTATGAAGCAGGTCTTCAAGATACAAAAAAATATTTAGATGAAGCTTCTATTGGTCATTTTGGTTATGATGATTCTTATATAAAAGAAATCAAAGGCATCAAGTGTGGATTTCTTGGTTATCGTTCACTTTCAGTATCTATGAATAATGAAAGTGGTCATCAAAAAATTCAAAATGCGATCAATCATTTAAAAAATGAGGAACAATGTCAACTTGTTTTTGTTTATTATCATTGGGGTATTGAAAGACAATATCAAGCCAATGAGGATCAAAGATCACTGGCTAAGTTTACCATTGATGCTGGAGCAGATGCTGTCATTGGTTCACATCCTCATGTTGTTCAAGGAACAGAAACCTACAATGGAAAACCTATTGTTTATTCATTAGGTAATTTCTGTTTTGGTGGTAATCGTAATCCAAGTGATACAGACACAATGATTTATCAACTCTCTTATTCTTTTAAAGGAACGACACAAACAGGATATCAAGTACAAATTATTCCATGTTCTTTAACTTCATCAAGAGGAAGAAACGATTATCAACCTTATATTTTAAAAGATGAACAAGCAAGTAGAGTCATGGAAAAGATTAAAAAATATAGTTATTAAGAGGGTAAAAATGAATACTTTTCTAGAATTAATTCATAGTAGACATAGTTTTCGTGGAGAATATCAAGCAGTTCCAGTAAAAAGAGAGGATCTTATCAAAATAATGCAAGCAGGAATCGACGCTCCTTCTGGATGTAATAAACAAACAACAAGTTTTATTGCGATTGATGATCCACATATTTTAAAACAATTACTCAATGTTATAGATCCGCCAATAGGACAAAGTGCTCCTGCTGCCATTTGTGTTCTCACTCAACGTATCTATGCATATCGTGATAAATGTTTTGCCATACAGGATTATTCAGCAGCGATTGAAAATATGTTACTAGCAATCATTGCTTTAGGATATCAAAGCTGTTGGTATGAAGGGCATATTACTGATGAAGATCAAATCGGTAAAAAAATGGCACATATATTAAATGTGCCAGATGATTATGAATTGGTATGCTTTTTGCCAATTGGCATTCCAAAAGAGAAAAATATTATAAAAACAAAAAAGAAATCATTTGATGAGCGTGCTTGGTTTAATGGTTTTAAGAACTCTAAATAAAAAGAAATGGGAAATTTTTTCTCATTTCTTTCTTTTTTCTACCTTTATATTACCACAAAATGGGCTTTTTTTCAAGACTAGTCATTTCTGTAAAAGTCTTGTATTAAATATATGGAGGTAATTTTATGGAACAAAATATGACAGCATTAGTAAGTTTGTTTGCAAGAGCATATCATCAAAAAAATAAGGATATTAAAATTTTTGATGATCTTCTTTCAACAAAATTAATTACAGAAAAAGAGTATGAAATGATTGGGTTAAATATGTCACAGGGAATTTCATTTTTTAATCCCACTTTTAAAGGAAGTAAAGAAGAAGCTTTAAAATGGATTGTTGATCATCAACTATCACCTTCTGTTTTAGTAAGAAGTGCTTTTTGTAAAGAAGCGATTGAAGAGATGAAAGAAAAGGGATGTCAACAATATTTAGATTTTGCATCGGGTTATGATTCGTTTGCATATTATTATCAAAATCAAATGCATGTTTTTGAAATTGATAAAAAAGAAGTAATTGAAGATAAAAGACAAAGATGTAAAGATGTTGATATTGAAAATATTCAATTCTTATCAATTGATTTAAGTCAAGAAAATTGGATTAATACTTTATTACAAGGTGATTATCAAGAAGACCAGCTTTCAATCAGTAGTATGTTAGGACTAAGCTATTATCTTACAAAAGATGAATTTAAAAAGATGTTAAAACAATTATCTAAATATCTCTTAAAAGGTAGTCGTCTTGTTTTTGATTATCCAAGTATTCAAGAAAGTAAAGAAACAAAAATCAATGAAATGTTGGCAAAAGAAGCTGATGAATCAATGAAAGCAAAATACAGTTTTGCTGAACTTAAAGAGATATTAAATCAATGTCATCTCACAATTATTCAACATGAAAATCATCAAACAGTAACAGAAAAATACATATCTAATTATAATGTCTATTATAAAGATGATCCTATAAAAGCACCTGAAGGTGTTTGTTATTGTGTGGTAGAGAAATAATTAAAATATGATAAAATAGGATTGCAAAGATAAAAACGCAATATACAAATTGTACTAGAGCTGGTAGGTAGCCCAGCCGTCTATTTTAATAGGTAAGTAACCTGCCCCCTCCGGGTTGTCCATTCTTTGTTTATTTATATAAAGGAGGGTAACCATGGACAAGACAAGTTGTAAATTAACTGTATTTTTTGAAAATCCTTTTTGGGTAGGAGTTTTGGAGTGCAATGAAGATGGAAAATTAACTGTATCCAAAATAACATTTTATAAAGAACCTAAGGATTATGAAATAAGGAATTTTATTTTAAAAAAGTATAATCAATTAAACTTTAGTCCAGCTGTTGAAAATGTTGTAATTGAAAAACAGAAAAATTATAAAAAAAGACAACGTGATGTTAGAAAACAAGTCCAATTACAAGGAGTTGGAACAAAATCTCAACAGGCATTAAAATTACAACATGATCAAAGCAAATCAGAGCACATATTACAAAATAAAAAACAAAAAGAATTAGATAAAATGCGTTTGTTTGCTTTGAAACAACAAAAGAAAAAAGAAAAACATAAGGGACATTAAGGTTTCTTAGTTTTTCTTTTTTTGTTTGTGCTAAAATAGATTTATATTAAAAGTTCTATTGAATAAAGAATTGGAAGGAATGAAAAAGATGAAAGAATCAGTTAATGTAAAAGTAATCTATCATTTTTATCATCATGTGGTAAAAGCTGAATTGAAAAGAAGAGCCTTTCCAAAAGATGTAGTAAGAAAAATAGATGAAGAACATCATAAAATTATTCAACGGGCAAAAAATATTGGAAATTCAAGATTATTAAGTTCATATATTATGGGAAGCTATTTTATCGCAATGAATCGAAGCACAGGAAAATCCGCAGAAGAAAATTACGAAATATTTCGTGATGGACTTTATGCCTCTAAATTATTTCATAAAGTAATGGGAGATGCTAATAGCTATTTAGATCCTAAAAAAATGGCAGGAAGATTACAATGGTCAAAAGAAAGTTATAAACACATTTATGAAAATGATTGGGTCGTTGATATTTTACCAGGTAATGATGAATATGATTTAGGATATGATTATCATGAGTGTGGTATATGTAAACTATGTAAGGATGAAGGATGTCCACAACTTGCAGCTTATTTATGTCAAATGGATTATGTATTGGCCGATATAATGCATATGAAATTAGTAAGAACAAAAACGATTGCGGAAGGGGATTCTTATTGCGATTTTAGATATAGCAAATATAAATAAATTGGAGGTGAATTTATGAGTGAATGGAATGCAACAATGTCAAAACTTATTATACTTAGAGGAAATTCAGGAAGTGGAAAGACAACAATAGCTAAAGAACTACAAAAATTATTTGGCAAAAATACAATACTTATTTCTCAAGATATCATTCGAAGAGAAATGTTAAATGTTGATGATGGAAAAAATACAAAAGCTTTACCACTCTTAAAAGAGCTTTTGAAGTATGGAAACGAACATAATGAAATCGTTATATTAGAAGGTATTTTACGTGCTGGTTGGTATCAATCATTATTTGAACTAGCTATTGAATTGTATAATCAAAATATCTATGCTTACTATTTTGATTTGTCTTTTGAAGAAACACTTAAACGTCATCAAACAAGGACATGTCGAAATGAATTTGGCGAAAAAGAAATGAAAAGTTGGTGGCGAGAAAAAGACTTTTCTCCTATATTAAACGAAATAACGATAACAGATGAAAAAGATATTCAAAGTATTGTAAGTCAAATTTATAAAACTGTTTTGGAAGATTAAATTGGTAAGAATAACAAAAAACTTAAAGAAAACAAACATTATAAATATTTATAAAGGTAAGGAGATTATAGGATGAAATTTCAAACAATAGGGAATCCAAATGATTCTTTGATTATTAGGTTACCTGGTTCATTTTGTCCAAGTAGAGGTTTAAATTATTTATATGAAAAATTGAAGGATGATTATTGTATTGTTTTAGTTGAATATAATGGTCACTATGAAAATAGTACATTTTCATCAAGACAAAATGAAGCGAAAGGAATCGTAGAATATATCCAAAACCAAAATATACATACTATTAAAATGATTTATGGACAATCAATGGGTGCAGAAATTGCCATTGAATTATTTAAACAATTAGAAAAAACAAACATTGATATTGATTGTTGCTTTTTAGATGGGGCACCATGTATTAAACCTCTTTATCTATATAAAAAAATCATGTATTTAAATTTAACCAAATGCTTAATATAATGAAGAAAAAGGATCTTGATCAAATCTTAAATATGAAATTAATTAAAAAGATAGCAAGAGGAAATACTGAAAATCTTAGGCAAATGATTGAACCTATAGCACTTATTGCTCAGTTTCTAACAAAAGAAAGTGTTAAAAATGAAACAGAATGTTGTTATACGTTTGATTTTCCTTCATTTGATAAAGAAATTCAAAATAAAATGTATTTTTTTTATGGAAAAGAAGAAAAAGCGTATAAAACTTGTTATAGCGGTGTAAAAAAGGCGTATCCTTATGCAAACTCTATTTTTTAAGAAGGTTATGGACATTTAATGCATTCTATCAAAAAGATAGATGATTATATAGAAATCCTAAAAGAAATTTGTGAAAAATAGAATAGGTGAAGTTATGGAAAACTGTCTAAATAGAAAACAAATAATTATATTGTTATTTATTTTTATAACGATTCTTTTCTTTAATGGTGAAAGCATTTAGATGAAAGATGGGCTTATATTCCTTCCTCAGCAATCAAAATAGCCTTCATAATATGTTTTATTTAGCGGGTTTTATTGATTATATTTGCTTATAAATTACAAAAGAAATTGAAAGTCTTGTTAATGGGGTGGGAAAAGAAAAGTATAGCACTTATTTCTGTTGTATTGACAACGGGAATTGTTTTAGAAATAGGTAAAAGTTATATAATGTACAGTCTTGATTTTGATGAAAAGGTAGAAAAATATGATCAACATATTGTACTCTATGTAGATAATATTTTTGTAAGGCCACGTTTTTGCTATCCACATTATCAATATGAAGAAAATATCTTGCTTAAAAAGAAATTTAAATAAAAAAGAATTAAAAGATGCTATTCAAAAATATGGAGATCCAGATGATTATTATCAGGAATGAAATATGAAAACATATCTTTAACGATTACTCAAGAAATTGTTTCAAAGATGATGGAAAAGACCGTGGACGAAATGGGAAAAGCGTTATTTCCAAACTTGCCTGAAGAAAGACCATAGATGGTTTTGGCAATGAAGAAGTTAAGTGTTTATCCCAAAAGTGTGCTGTTTTATATGAGGATTTGGAAGAAACTCTTAAAATATTATCTTTGGATTATAATGATAGAGGCTACGTTTGTAGTCTTTATTTATATGTTAAAATAGAGCTAGATAAGGAGTGGTTATATGAAAAGATATATGGCTTTGCTTAGAGGAATTAATATCAGTGGTAAAAATAAAGTAGTGATGGCAGAGTTAAAAAAAGAGTTTGAAAGTTTAAAGTTTGAAGATGTTAAAGAAAAACTATGATTTTAAAATTCCTGTTTTTGTTTTAGAACAAGGTAAGCTAAAAGTTATTTTAGAACATGCACCAATTTGGTGGGGCAGTGATGATAAAATAATCTATGATAATTTAATATTTATGATTCATCCAGTCACTTTTAAAGAAGTTTTTGAAGAAATTGGTGAAGCTAAAGAAGGATTGGAAAAAATTCAAAATTATAAAGATGTTATTTTTTGGTCATTTAGTCGAAAAGATTATCAAAAAACAAACTGGTGGCCTAAAACAACAAATACAAATGTTAGTAAAAAGCTAACAATTAGAACGGCTAACACGGTTAGAAAAATTGTTAGAATGTAAACAAATATAATTGATACGTTATTTATAAAAATAGTATCTTTTTGTTTGAAAATGGCTTTAACTAATTCAATTAGTTATAATACTAATATAGTTAGTTAAGGAGGATACTATGACTGAAACAAGGATTATAGAAGTAACTATAGAAATTATCAATCAAGAGGGGTTTGCCAATTTATCTTAGTGGCTAAAAAATTAAAAATAAAATCTCCATCTTTATATAATCGTATTTCTAATTTGGAAGATTTAAAAAATAAAATTAGTCTCTATGGTTGGAAACAATTAGAAGAAAAAATGCTTCTTTCTATTGTTGGGGAAAGTGGCTATGAGGCCATAAAATGTATGGCATATGCTTTTTATGATTATGCAACAGAAAATAAAGGAATTTTCGAAGCAATGCTTTGGTACAATAAATATATGATAGAAGAGGGAAATCAAGTAACACATAATACTTTTGATATACTTTTTAAAATACTTAGGAAGCAAAATTTAAGTGATGAAACGATAAACCATTTTATTAGAACACTTAGAGGTTTTTTAGAAGGCTATGTTCTACTTGTGAATCACCAAGCTTTTGGACATCCTCTTTCTATTCAAAAAAGTTTTGATTTTTCATTAAACATTTTAATCAATGGTGTGAAAAATATGGAGGGGAAATAGGTGGAAGAATACATAAATATCACTTTAGATAATATTGATCAAGAACATATTTGTTGTGCTATAAGTGATAAAAAACATTTTGAAGGTGTTTTTAATAAAAAGGAATGGTTAAAAAAGAGAATAACAGAAGGTCATGTTTTTAGAAAACTTAATGTTCAAGGAAAAGTATTTGTTGAATATGCACCTCTAGAAAAAGCATGGGTTCCTATCGAAGGTAATGGTTTTCTATATATTTATTGTTTATGGGTTTCGGGAAAATTTAAAGGTCATGGTTATGGTAAGCAATTATTGGAATATGTTATTAATGATGCTAAAAAGAAAGGAAAACAAGGTGTTTGTGTAATATCTTCTAAAAAGAAGAAATCTTATCTGGCAGATAAAAAATTCTTTTTAAAATATGGATTTGAAGTTGTTGATCAAATTAAAGATTATGAATTATTATCGTTATCTTTTAATCATCAAAAACCTTCTTTTTGTAAAAATGTTAAACAAATGATGATTGATTCAAATCATATAACAATATATTATTCACCACAATGTCCTTTTACATTAAATTGTATATACGAAATTAAAGAATACATGAAAGATTGTAATATACAAGTTGATTTTATTAAAGTTGATACTTTGGAAAAAGCAAAAAACATACCATGTATTTTTAATAATTGGGCAGTTTTTAAAAATGGAAAATATGTTTCACATATTTTGTTAAATAAAAAAGGTTTTGAAAAATTATTAAATGATTAAAAAGAATGATAGATTGTTGGAAAATTGATTTTTAGGTAAAATAAAAAATATTTTGGTGTTGCTAAAAGAGACATTTTTTGATATTATGCAGTTAAGTTATACGACTGACGGAAGTGGAATAAACCACAGGGAGTATAATCGTGTAAAAGAGTCGACCGTCTGGGCTAATAATAGTCTGGATGAGTGGGCTCTTTTTTTGGTTGGTAGAGTAAAAAAACTAGTTTCACATATTGTCTTGTAATATAATGAAAGTGGTTAATAGAATCAATCAAAAAGAAAAAAAGAAAGGATGAACGACAATGTTAACTGATGTAGAAATTGCACAAAGTGCAAAGATGAAACCAATTGTTGAAGTTGCTCAAAAAGTTGGTTTAGATGAGGATGATCTAGAATTATATGGAAAATATAAAGCAAAGATTTCTCTTGAAGCTATTAAAAAACTAGATCAAAACGAAGATGGAAAATTGATCTTAGTAACAGCAATTAATCCAACACCTGCAGGTGAAGGAAAAACCACAACAATGATTGGATTATCACAAGCACTTAACAAATTAGGAAAGAAATCTGTAGTTGCAATGCGTGAACCATCGCTTGGTCCATGTTTTGGAATCAAAGGTGGAGCTGCTGGTGGAGGATATGCGCAAGTTGTTCCAATGGAAGATATCAACCTTCATTTTACAGGAGATATTCATGCAATCACTGCTGCAAACAACTTAATTGCAGCGATGCTTGATAATTCCATTCATCAAGGAAATCCACTTAATATCGATGTAAGACAAATCGTTTGGAAACGTGTGGTCGATTTAAACGATCGTGCATTACGTCATACTGTTTGTGGACTTGGTGGTAAAGTAAACGGGGTTCCTCGTGAAGATGGATTTGATATTACCGTTGCTAGTGAAGTTATGGCAATTCTTTGTTTAGCGACTTCTTTAGAAGATTTAAAACAAAGAGCTGCAAAAATGATTGTCGCTTATACTTATGATGGAAAACCAGTTACTGTTAATGATATTGAAGCAACAGGAGCGGTAACACTTTTATTAAAAGATGCGATTAAACCAAATTTAGTTCAAACTTTAGATCACACACCAGTATTTGTTCATGGGGGTCCATTTGCAAATATTGCCCATGGATGTAACTCTGTTATGGCCACTCAACTTGCTGTCAAGTTAGGGGATTATGCGATTACTGAAGCTGGATTTGGTGCTGATTTAGGAGCTGAAAAATTCTTAGATATTAAATGTCGTCAAGCAAATTTAAATCCTGAAGCAGTTGTTATTGTTGCAACTGTTCGAGCTTTAAAAATGCATGGTGGTGTTGCTAAAAAAGATTTAGGAAATGAAAATTTGGAAGCTTTAAAAGCTGGTTTAGGAAACTTAGAAAAGCATATTGAAAACATTACAAAATTCGATTTACCTTGTATCGTTGCTATTAATGCTTTTCCAACAGACACAGAAGCGGAACTTCAATTATTAAATGAATGTTGCAAGAAACTTGGTGTTGAAGTAGCTATTAGTAAAGTTTGGGAAAAAGGTGCTGATGGTGGAATCGAACTTGCTGAAAAGTTATTAAATATTTTAGAAACAAAAGAAGCTAATTATCATCCACTTTATGATTTAGATTTATCAATTGAAGAAAAGATTGAAACAATTGTTAAAGAAATCTATGGTGGAGATGGTGTTGAATTTACAAAGAAAGCAAAAAATAAAATTAAAAAATATACAGAACAAGGATTAAGTCAATTACCAATTTGTGTTGCTAAAACACAATACTCATTATCTGACCAAGCTTCTTTACTTGGTCGACCAACAGGATTTACTGTTAAAATCAATGATATTATTCCATCTGCTGGAGCAGGATTCTTGGTTGCTATTTCTGGTGATATTATGCGTATGCCAGGACTTCCAAAACGTCCAGCCGCTGTCAATATGGATATTGATGAAGATGGAAAAATTATAGGATTATTCTAAAAAGGAGAGAAAGATGAAAGTTGCTATTATCATGGGTTCAACTTCTGATTTACCTAAAGTTGAACCAGCTATTTCGATTTTGAAAAATTATGGTGTTGAAGTGAATGTTCGTTGTTTATCTGCTCATAGAGCACATTTAGGACTTTCAAGTTTTATTAAAGAAACAGAAACGGATGGAACAGAAGTTATTATTACTGCTGCAGGAATGGCAGCAGCCCTTCCAGGTGTGGTGGCCAGTCAAACAGTGTTACCTGTTATTGGTGTTCCGATTGCAGGAAGTAATTTAGATGGAATGGATGCATTATTATCCATTGTTCAAATGCCTTCGGGTATTCCAGTAGCGACTGTTGCTATTAATGGAAGTAAAAATGCAGCTCATTTAGCACTTCAAATTATGGCTATTAAACATAGTGAAATCAAAGAAGGGCTACTTAAAGAAAGAAAACAAATGGAAGCTGACGCAATGAAAGCTAACGATGAAGTCATAGAAAAATACAAATAGGGGGAAAAGAAAAATGGCAGAATTATTGTATGAAGGAAAAGCAAAACAAGTTTACAAAACTGAAAAGGAAGATGAATATTTAATTCATTATAAAGATGATGCAACAGCAGGAAATGGTGTTAAACATGATAAGTTTGAAGGTAAAGGTGTTTTAAATAATACAATCTCTTGTATTATCTTTGATATGTTAGAAGAAGCTGGAATCAAAACACACATGATTAAAAAATTAAATGAAAGAGATATCTTAGTTAAAAAAGTAGATATCTTCCCATTAGAAGTTATTATTAGAAATATTACAACTGGATCTTTCTGTAGAAGATTAGGAGCACCTGAAGGAATTGTTTTAGATGAACCAATCTTTGAAATGAGTTATAAAAATGATGAATATGGTGATCCATTAATCAATGATGATCATGCTGTTGCTTTAAAACTTGCAACAAGAGAAGAATTAGCATACATCAAAGAAACAACATTAAAAATCAATGAATTATTAAAAGAATTCTTCTTATCAATGAATTTAAAACTTGTTGATTTTAAAATTGAATTTGGTAAAACAGCTGATGGTACAATTTTATTAGCTGATGAAATTTCACCAGATTCATGTCGTTTATGGGATGTTGATACAAACCAAAAATATGATAAAGATGTATTTAGACAAGATATTGGAGATTTAATTGAAACTTATAAAGCAGTTCTAGCAAGAATGCAAAATAAATAATTAAGGAGAATAAAGATGGATTACAAAAAAGCTGGAGTCGATATTGAAGCAGGTTATAAATCAGTAGAATTAATGAAAGAACATGTTAAAAAAACAATGCGTCCTGAAGTCTTGGGAGGACTTGGTGGTTTTGCTGGTGCTTTTGATTTAAGTGGAATTAAAAATATGGAAGAACCGGTTTTATTATCAGGAACAGATGGTTGTGGAACAAAAGTAAAACTTGCTTTTGTGATGGATAAACACGATACAATTGGTATTGACGCTGTAGCGATGTGTGTCAATGATATTGCTTGTTCTGGAGGAGAACCACTTTTCTTCTTAGATTATATTGCTTGTGGTAAAAACTATCCTGAAAAGATTGCTTCAATTGTAAGTGGTGTTGCTGAAGGATGTTTACAATCTGAATGTGCTTTAGTTGGTGGTGAAACTGCTGAACATCCAGGTTTAATGCCTGAAGATGATTATGATTTAGCTGGTTTTGCTGTAGGTGTTGTTGATAAAAAAGATATTATTGATGGTTCAACAATTAAAGCAGGAGATACACTTATTGGTATTGCTTCAAGTGGTGTTCATTCAAATGGTTTTTCACTTGTTAGAAAAGTGTTTGAAATGACAAAAGAATCATTAGATGCATACTATGATGAATTAGGAAAAACTTTAGGAGAAGCTTTAATTGAACCAACACGTATTTATGTAAAAGCTTTAAAAAATGTAAAAAATGCGGGTGTTAGAATTAAAGGATGCTCTCATATTACAGGTGGAGGTTTCTTTGAAAATGTTCCAAGAATGCTTCCTGAAAATGTAAGAGCAGTTATTAAAAAAGATAGTTATCCAGTACCAGCTTTATTTGATTTAATTCAAAAAAATGGAAATATTGAAGAACATATGATGTATAACACATTCAATATGGGTCTTGGTATGGTAATTGCAGTTAATCCAAAAGATGTTGATGCAACAATGAAAGCTATTGAAGATGCAGGAGACAAATGCTATGTTGTTGGAAATATCGTTGAAGGAGATAAGGGCGTGGATCTATGCTAAAATTTGCGGTCTTTGTTTCTGGTGGAGGAACAGATTTACAATCTATTATTGATGCCAAAAACGAAGGAAAGATCAATGGCGAAATCGCTCTTGTTCTTTCTAATCGTCAAAAGGCTTATGGCTTACAAAGAGCTAAAGATGCTGGGATTGAAACAGCGGTTGTCAAAAAAGATGATGCTTTGATTGTAAAGATGTTAAAAGAAAGAAATATTGATTTTATTGTCTTAGCGGGTTATCTAGCAATTTTAACGGATGAGTTAATTGATGCATATCCAAATAAAATTATGAACATTCATCCTTCCCTTATTCCTTCTTTTTGTGGACCAGGAATGTATGGAATGCATGTTCATGAAGCTGTATTACAACGTGGTGCAAAGGTTTCGGGGGCAACCGTGCACTTTGTTTCAAATATTGTCGATGGGGGACCGATTATTAAACAAGTTGCTTGTGATATATCGGATTTAGATACAGCGAATGATATTCAAAAAAGGGTGTTAGAGATTGAACATAAATTATTACCTGAAGTTGTAGGGTTATATTGTGATAATAAGATAAAAATTATTGATGGAAAGGCAAAGGTAATTTAAATGAAAAGAGCTTTAATTTCAGTTACAAATAAAGATGGGGTTGTTGATTTTGCTAAAGGATTAGTAGAATTAGGTTTTGAAATTGTATCAACAGGAGGTACAATGAAAGTTTTACAAGAAAATGGGGTTTCTTGTATTGCAATTGATGATGTGACAGGATTTCCTGAAATGTTAGATGGACGTGTTAAAACACTTCATCCAATGGTACATGGAGGACTTTTATATCGTCGAGATTTACCTAGTCATGTTGAAACAATTAAAAAACACGGCATTCATCCAATTGATTTAGTATGTGTCAACTTATATGAATTTGAAAAAGCTTTAAAAGCTGGTAAAGATTTACCAGATATGATTGAAAATATTGATATTGGTGGACCATCAATGATTCGTTCAGCAGCTAAAAACTTTAAAGATGTTTTAATTATTACAGATCCAAAAGATTATGACAATGTTTTAGATGCGATTAAAAATGATACAACTGATTTTGATTTCAGAATGAATCTTGCTTATAAAGCATTCTCTATGACAGGTGCTTATGATGCAATGATTTCAAGATACTTTGCAGATCAAGTTGGAGATCAATTCCCAGATACATTAAATCTTTCATTAAAGAAAGTAGAACATTTACGTTATGGTGAAAACTCTCAACAAGCAGCTAATAAATATGAAGATAGCTATGTTCAAAAATCTTTATTAGATTATGAACAACTTCATGGTAAAGAAATTTCATTTAACAATGTAAACGATTTGTATGGAGCTGTTGCACTTGTTAGAGAATTTGGAGATCAAATCGTTACAGCAGCTATCAAACATTCAACTCCTTGTGGTGTTGCTATTGGAAATACAGGTTATGATTCTTATATGAAAGCCTATGAAGCTGATCCTCAATCTATCTTTGGTGGAATCGTTGCTGTTAACTATAAAATCGATAAAGCAACAGCTGAACAAATGCATAAGATTTTCTTAGAAATCGTAGCTGCACCAGATTTTGATGATGATGCTTTAGAAATCTTAAAGAAAAAGAAAAACTTACGTATTTTAAAACTTAAAAACTTAGATGCACGTGGTGCTAAATATGATATTAAATATCTTGAAGGAAAAGTATTAGTTCAAGAATTAAATACAAAAATGATTGATGAAATGAAAGTTGTGACAAATGCACAACCTACAAAAGAACAACTTACAGATATGGAATTTGGTATGAAAGTTGTTAAATATGTAAAATCAAATGCGATCTGTATTGTTAAAAATGGTGTAACACTTGCTATTGGTGGAGGACAAACATCAAGAGTATGGGCTTTAGAAAATGCTATTCATAATAATCCAGATAAAGATTTCAAAGGTTCAGTACTTGCTTCAGATGCTTTCTTCCCATTCAATGACTGTGTTCAAGTGGCTGCAGATGCAGGTGTTCAAGCAATTATTCAACCAGGTGGTTCAATTAGAGATCAAGATTCAATTGATTTATGTAATGAAAAAAATATCCCTATGGTATTTAGCGGATATAGACACTTTAGACACTAGGAGGCTTATATGAAAGTTCTTGTAATCGGTAGTGGTGGTCGTGAACATGCGATTGCTTATAAATTAAAACAAAGTCCAAAAGTAACTGAACTTTATGCAATACCAGGAAATCCTGGTATTGCAAGTTTAGGTACATGTGTACCTGGTTCAGTAGAAGATAATGAATTTATTGTTGATTTTATTAAAAAAAATCAAATTGATTTAACTGTCATCGGTCCAGAAGTTCCTTTATGTAAAGGGCTTGCTGATGATATTGAAAAAGCGGGTTATAAAGCTTTTGGTCCTCAAAAAAAGGCGGCAACTTTAGAAGGAAGCAAAGCTTACTCTAAAGATTTTATGGTCAGACATCATATTCCTACAGCAAAATATGTCGAAGTCACAGACTTTGAAAAAGCTTGTAAAGAAGTTGATCATTTTGATTTTCCATTAGTTATCAAAGCAGATGGTTTAGCTGCTGGAAAAGGTGTTGTCATTGTTGAAAATAAAGAAGATGCCATATCTACTTTAAAAGACATGATGGTTGATGGTGCTTTAGATGGTGCCGGAAGTAAAGTTGTATTAGAAGAATTCTTAACAGGATTTGAATGTTCTTTACTTTGTTTTACTGATGGTAAAACAATTGTACCAATGGTTTCAGCAAAAGATCATAAACAAATCTTTGATGGAAATAAAGGACCTAATACAGGTGGTATGGGAACTGTTTCTCCAAATCCATTTTTACCAGAAGGTATGGACGAAGTCTTAAAAAAAGATATTCTTGATCCATTTATGCAAGGACTTAAAGAAGATCAAATGGACTATCGTGGAGTTGTTTTCATTGGTTTAATGATTGAAAATAATCAAGCGAAAGTACTTGAATTTAATGTCCGTTTTGGTGATCCTGAAACACAATCAATCCTTCTTCGTTTAGAAAGTGATCTTTATGAAATTATGGATGCTTGTGCGACTTATACTTTAGATCAAGTAGATGTCAAATGGTCAGATGACCACGTGGCTTGTCTTGTTCTAGCAAGTGGTGGATATCCAGGTAAATATGAAAAAGGAATTGAAATTAAAAATATTGACAAAGTAAGTGATGATATTGTTGTTTTCCATGCGGGAACAGCTTTAAAAGATGGTAAACTTGTCACAAATGGTGGACGTGTTTTAAATGTGTGTGCAAGAGGAGCAAATTTACAAGAAGCACTTGCGAAAGTCTATGAAACTGCTACAATTATTACATTCGATGGTATGTACTATCGTCATGATATTGGACTTAGATAGGAGAGAACTCTATGACAAATGTAAGAAGAATTTATGTAGAAAAAAGAAAAGAATACGCAACAGAAGCGCATGAAATTCAAACCAACCTCGTTGAACAATTAGGTTTAACGATTCATTCACTTCGTATTGTTCATCGTTATGATGTACAAGGAATTAGTGAAGAAATCTTACAACAAGGAATTAATACAATTCTTGCTGAACCAATGGTGGATCATGTTTATGATGAAACATTTCCAATGAGTGAAAAAGAATCTGTTTTCGCAATTGAATTTTTACCAGGTCAATATGATCAACGTGCTGATTCATGCGAACAATGTTTCCAAATTCTAACAGGAACATCTTCAACAAAAGTAAGATGTGCCAAACTTATTGTAGTAGACATTGATAAAAATGAAGATGTTTTAAATCAAATCAAACATTATTTAATTAACCCTGTTGATCAAAGAATTGCTTCTTTAGAAAAACCAGAACATTTAAATGATGAAACACCTGATATTAAATCTGTACCAACTTTAACTGGATTTAATGATTTAGATGAAGCAGGATTAAATCAATTCTTAAAAGATAATGGAATGGCTATGAATCTTGATGATTTAAAAGTAACACAAGATTACTTTAAAAATGAAGAACATAGAGATCCTACTGAAACAGAAATTAAAGTATTAGATACATATTGGTCAGATCACTGTCGTCATACAACATTTGCGACAGTTATTACAGATATTGATATTCAAAATGGTGCTTTTAAAGAAATCTTAGAAAAAGATATTGAAAGCTATAAAACAAGTAGACATGCAGTTTATGGGGTAAATACAACAAGACCTCTTACTTTAATGGATCTTGCAACTATTTCAATGAAAGAACTTCGTAAAAAAGGATATCTTGATGATATGGAAGTTTCTGAAGAAATTAATGCATGTTCTATTGAAATCACTGTTCATACAAATCAAGGAGATGAACAATGGTTATTAATGTTTAAAAATGAAACACATAACCATCCTACAGAAATCGAACCATTTGGGGGAGCTGCTACATGTTTAGGTGGAGCTATTCGTGACCCACTTTCAGGACGTGCTTATGTTTACCAATCAATGCGTATTACTGGAGCAGGTGATCCAAGAAAAACATTGGCAGAAACAACGCCAGGTAAATTACCACAAAGAAAAATTTGTCAAGAAGCCGCTCATGGTTTTTCAAGTTATGGTAACCAAATCGGTTTAACAACAGGTTATGTTCATGAAATATACGATGAAGGTTATATCGCTAAACGTATGGAAGTAGGAGCTGTTGTGGCTGCTGCACCAAAAGAACAAGTAAAACGTTTAGAACCACAAAATGGACAAATCGTCCTATTAATTGGGGGACGTACAGGACGTGATGGTATCGGTGGTGCTACCGGTTCTTCAAAATCACATGACGTAAAATCTATTGAAACAGCAGGTGCTGAAGTTCAAAAAGGAAATCCTGTTGAAGAAAGAAAAATTCAAAGATTATTTAGAAATAAAGCGGTCTCAGAAAAAGTTGTTAGATGTAATGACTTTGGAGCTGGTGGAGTTTGTGTTGCCGTTGGTGAACTTGCTCCAGGGCTTGATATTGATTTAGATGCTGTTTTGAAAAAATATGATGGTTTAACAGGTACAGAACTTGCTATTAGTGAATCACAAGAACGTATGGCCATTGTTGTCAATGACTATGACGTTGATTTCATTAAAGAAGAATGTACAAAAGAAAACTTAGAAGTTGTTCAAGTGGCAACTGTTACAGATACAAATCGTTTAGTAATGAAGCACATGGGTAAAGATATTGTTAATATTTCTCGTGATTTCTTAGATGCTGCAGGGGCAAAACGTTATCAAAATATTGAAGTTGAATTACCAAACTTTGAAAGTACACCTTTTGATGAAGAAGAAAGAAATGATTTTGTTGGTACAACAAAAGAAGTATTATCAAGATTATCTGTTGCTTCACAAAAAGGCCTTGTTGAAAGATTTGACTCATCTATTGGAAATGGTACAGTTTTATCTCCTTATGGTGGACGTACATATCACACAGAAACAGAAGGTATGGCTGCTTTAATTCCTGTTTTAGGAAAAGAAACAACAACTGCTTCATTAATGGCTTATGGGTATAATCCTAAGATTTCTAAATGGTCACCATATCATGGAGCTATGTATGCTGTTGTTGAAAGTGTTGCTAAGATCGTTGCCATGGGTGGAAACTATCATACAATTCGTTTTTCATTCCAAGAATATTTTGAAAAATTATTAGATGATCCAAAACGTTGGGGTAAACCATTAGCTGCTTTACTTGGAGCTAATCGTGTTCAACAAGAATTAAAACTTCCATCAATTGGTGGTAAAGATTCAATGTCAGGAACATTTGAAAATATTTCAGTTCCACCAACACTTGTTTCTTTTGCTATTACAGCAAGTGATGTTCATGATGTTATGACACCAGAAGCAAAAGAAGCAGGACATATTTTAGCGGAAGTTCAAATTAAAAAAGATCAATTTAGAGTCTTTGATTTTGATCATTTACAAAAACAATATGATGCTATTCAAGATTTAATGAAACAAAAGAAAATTTATTCTGCATATACAGTTAAAGATGGTGGTGTACTCGAAGCTGTTTGTAAAATGGCTTTTGGTAATGGTTTGGGAGCTGCTTTCAATACAGATCATACTCTTGCTTCTTATGTTGAAAAGAATTATGGAAATATTATTGTTGAAGTGAAATCTGAAAAAGATCTAGTAGGTTTAGATTATAGAGTAGTGGCTACTTTAAATGATAGTGAAAAATTCTCTTATGGAATGGATACAATTTCTATTCAAGAAGCTTACGCAATCAATAAAGCACCATTAGAAAGTGTTTATCCAACAAGAGAAAAAGCACCTACACAAGAAATTAAAGTTGCTGAATGTAAAACAAGATCAACTTTAAAAGCAAAACAATATATTGAAACACCTTTAGTTGTTATTCCAGTATTCCCAGGAACAAACTGTGAATATGATTCAAAACGTGCTTTTGAAAAAGCAGGGGCAAAGGTTGAACTTGTCTTAATTAGAAATAAAACAGAAGAAATGTTAAAAACATCGATTGATGAATTGGAAAATGCTATCAAACGTGCTAATATTGTGATGCTACCAGGAGGATTCTCTGCTGGTGATGAACCTGAAGGTTCAGGTAAATTTATTGCAACAGTTTTAAGAAATCCAAGATTAAAAGCAGCAATTAGTGATTTATTAGATAATAGAGATGGTTTAATGATTGGTATTTGTAATGGATTCCAAGCACTTATTAAATTAGGATTACTTCCATATGGTGAAATTAGAGATATGTCGGAAAATGACGCTACTCTTACATTCAATACGATTGGTCGTCACTTATCTCAATTTGTAGATACACGTATTGGTTCTGTTAAATCACCATGGCTTGCTAATGTTAATGTGGGGGATGTTCATGTTATTCCTATTTCTCATGGAGAAGGACGTTTTGTTGCTCCTAAAGAAGTTATTGATGAATTATTCGCTAATGGACAAGTATTCTCTCAATATGTTGATCCTAATCGTAAAGTCACAATGCAAACACCATACAATCCTAATGGTTCAATGTATGCTATTGAAGGTATTGTTTCTCGTGATGGTCGTGTTCTTGGTAAGATGGGACATAGTGAACGTCAAGGAGAAAACCGTTTTAAAAATGTTTATGGTGAAATGGATCAAAAATTATTTGAAGCTGGTGTAAATTATTTTAGAGGTGGTAAATAGAATGGATAAACAACAATTTGAATGTTTTACATTAAGTCCTTTAGATGGACGTTATGCAGGTATTAAAGATGCTTTAGGTGAATATTTTTCTGAATATGCTTTAGTGAAATATCGTGTTTTTGTTGAAATTCAATGGTTAAAATTTTTAATTGAAAATGTAGAAAGTGATGTTCTTTCTAAATTTGACAAAGATAACTTAGGACAAATCGAAGCTATTTCAAAAGATTTCAATTATGATTCTTTTAAAGCAATCAAAGATATTGAAGCTGTTACAAGACATGATGTTAAAGCAGTAGAATATTTCATTGGAAATCAATTAAAAGATATGGGTTATGATTATTTAATCAGTTTTGTTCATATTGGATGTACTTCAGAAGATATTAATAATACATCTTATGCTTGTATGATCAAACATGGTTTAAATGATGTTTGGTTAAAGAAAGCAAAAGAATTTACTGCTGTTATTAATAAATGGGCTGTTGAACATAAAAATGATGCGATGTTAGCTCATACTCATGGTCAACCTGCTACACCAACAACAATTGGTAAGGAATTTAAAGTTTATGCTTATCGTTTTACTTCAAGCATTGAAAATATTGAAAATATTAAAATTAAAGCTAAATTTAATGGGGCAACAGGAAACTATAGTGCTATTTTAACAGCATTTCCTCAATTAGATTGGCAAACTCTTAATAAAAAATTTGTAGAAGAATATTTAGGGTTAACTTACAATCCTTTAACAACACAAATTGAAAGCCATGATTATACATGTCATATTTTAGATGGTATTCGTCATTTCAATAATGTGTTAGTGGATTTTGATGTTGATATGTGGTTATACATTTCAATGGAATACTTCAAACAAATTCCTGTAAAAGGAGAAGTAGGAAGTAGTACAATGCCTCATAAAGTCAATCCAATTCGTTTTGAAAACTCAGAAGCAAATGTTGATATGTCTAATAATATTTGTGTTGGTTTATCAAACAAATTACCTAGATCACGTATGCAAAGAGATTTATCAGATAGTTCAAGTCAAAGAAATATTGGTTTAGCTTTTGGTTATTCTTTACAAGCAATTAGTGAAACAACAAATGGTTTAGCTAAATGTGTTGTTAATAAAGATAAACTTGCAGCTGACTTAAATGAAAAATGGGAAGTTCTTGCTGAACCAATTCAAACAATGCTTAGAAAATATGGTATTTCTGATGCCTATGATCAATTAAAAGAACTTACAAGAGGTAAAAATATTTCACAAGAAGCAATTATGGAATTTGCGAAAGGATTAGATGTTTTATCAGATGAAGATCGTCAAACTTTATTAGATATGACACCTGCAAGTTATATTGGATATGCTTCTAACTTATGTGATATTGATTTATAATGATTGATCGTCGTGCAATAAATATTTTATATAATGATCAAGTTGGCAAAAAGCTGGTAGAAGATTTCTATCAGCTTCTTGTTGTTTATAGTCAAAATGAAAAAATAAAACCTGTTGAAAGTTATCTTTTAAAATTGAATGATATTGCTAGAAAGAAGAAAATACGTCTTGTTTATTATGATAACCATAGTTTAAAAGAAGATCTGTCACAATTTATTGTAGAAGAGTATCGTCTTTCAAAAATGGAACAAAAATGAGACAAATTTGAGACATAAATGATTAAAAAACGTGGTATACTATAGATGCTAGAAATAGGAATTGATTTTTTAGTCATTATTTTATATAATCTTTGTAATCCATTGAGCAAGATTAAATAGTGGAAATAGTTAGAGAGAAGATGGTTGGTGAAAATCTTTGTATGGAAGCTATGGGACACTTGTGAGGAATTACTTGAAAAGAGTAATCGTTAATCGCGTTAAGATGAAAGTGCGTATGAAAATACGAATTAAGGTGGTACCGCGTTGAAACGTCCTTATGAGGGCGTTTTTATATTTTAAGGAGGAAAAATAATGGGATATAGTGCACCAAGAGGTACGGTAGATATTTTACCAGGACAAAGTGAAAAATGGATTAAATTAGAACAATTGTTAAGAACGATTGCCGCTAATTATAATGTCAAAGAAATGAGAACACCAATTTTCGAACATGCTGAATTATTTAACAGAGCTGTTGGGGATACAAGTGATGTTGTTTCTAAAGAAATGTATACTTTTCAAGATAAAAAAGGAAGATATATTTCACTTAGACCAGAAGGAACTGCTGGTATTGCAAGAGCTTATGTAGAAAATAAAATGTATGGTTTACCAGAAAAATTACAAAAAGTTTATTATATGGGACCAATGTTTAGATATGAAAGACCTCAAAATGGTCGACAAAGACAATTCCACCAATTTGGGGTAGAAATGTTAGGTGTTGAATCGCCTTATGTAGATGTTGAATGTATGCTTATGGCAGTGACTGTTGTTGAAGCATTAGGACTTCAAAATGTCACACTTCATATCAACTCTTTAGGTGATAATGAATCAAGAGATGCTTATCGTGAAGCTTTAAAAGATCATTTTAGAGGCCATTTAGATGACTTATGCGAAGATTGTAAAGCACGTTTTGAAAAGAATCCTTTACGTATTTTAGATTGCAAAGTGGATGCGAAACATCCAGCTATGAAAACAGCACCGAAAACAATTGATTATTTAAGCGAAAGTGCTAAAAATCATTTTGATAAAGTATGTTCTTTATTAGATGATTTAGAAATTGATTATGTTATTGATACAAATTTAGTAAGAGGATTAGATTATTATTCTCATACTGTTTTTGAAATCATTTCTGATGATCCAAAATTAGGTGCTGGAGCTACTGTTGGTGGTGGTGGACGCTACAATGGTTTAATTGAAGAAATTGGTGGACCGGCTACACCTGGTGTTGGCTTTGCTTTTGGTATGGAAAGACTCCTTCTTGCTTTAGATGATGAAGAAGATGAAGACGAAAATGGTTTAGATTGTTATATTATGCCTTTAGGCGAAGAAGCAAAAGATCTTGCTATGCAAATTATTGCGATGTTAAGAGCAAATGGCTTTACATGTGAAATGGATCATGTATCTCGTGGCTTAAAAGGACAATTTAAATCAGCAGATCGTTTTAATGCACATTTCTCTATTATTTTAGGGGAAGAAGAAGTAAAAAATGAAGTGGTTAATATTAAATGTAATCATGATAAAGAACAAGTTGTAGTACCATTAGAAAATATTTTGGCACATATTGAAAATCATTTAAGTGGAGGACATGAACATGAATAGAACACATAATAACGGTGAACTTCGTTTAGAAAATGTTGGACAAACAGTTGAACTAAAAGGATGGGTTGCTAAAAAGAGAAATTTAGGAGCTCTTGTATTTATTGATTTAAGAGACCGTTATGGAATTACACAAATTATTATCAATGAAGAAATGGAAAACATTTCAAAAGATATTAAAAATGAATATATTTTATATGTTAAAGGAACTGTTGTAGAACGTTCTAGCAAAAATCCAAATATGCCTACAGGAGATATTGAAGTTGATGCATCAGAAATCAAAATCATCAATACAGCCAATACGACACCAATTATTGTTGCAGATGATACAGATGCTTTAGAAGAAACAAGAATGCAATATCGTTATCTTGATTTAAGAAGACCTGTTATGCAAAATAAAATTCTAACAAGACATAAAATTACAAGAAGTATTAGAGAATACTTAGATAATCATGATTTTGTGGATATTGAAACACCTTATTTAAACAGATCAACTCCTGAAGGAGCAAGAGATTTCTTAGTACCTTCACGTGTACATCATGGTGATTTCTATGCTTTACCACAATCACCTCAATTATTTAAACAATTATTAATGGTTGCTGGTTTTGAAAAATATTACCAAATTGCTCGTTGTTTCAGAGATGAAGATTTAAGAGCGGATCGTCAACCAGAATTTACTCAAGTTGATGTTGAAATGTCATTTATGACAACAGATGAAATCATCGAAGTTGGTGAAAATATGGTAGCTAAAGTCATCAAAGATGTAAAAGGTGTTGATGTTAAGTTACCACTTCCACGTATGACTTGGCATGAAGCGATGGAAACATATGGTATTGATAAACCAGATATCCGTTTTGATATGAAACTTGTTAACTTAAATGAAGTTGTTAAAGATGTTGATTTTATGGTATTTAAATCAGCTTTAGAAAATAATGGATATGTTAAAGGGATTAATGTTAAAAATCATGCAAGTGATTATTCAAGAAAGAAAATTGATCAATTAACAGAACTTGCAAAAACATATAAAGCAAAAGGTCTTGCTTGGTTAAAAGTAAATAATGGTGTTGGTGAAGGGCCAATTGCTAAATTCTTTAGCGAAGAACAAATGCAAAGATTAATTGAAGCAATGAATGGTGAAGATAACGACTTATTATTATTTGTATCGGATACAAAATATATGGTTGTTTGTGATGCTTTAGCTGCTTTACGTAATCATTTAGGAAAAGAATTAAATTTATATGATCCAAAAGAATTAGGATTATTATGGGTTGTTGATTTCCCAATGTTTGAATATGATGATGAAACTCAAAGATATTATGCAATGCATCATCCATTTACAAGACCTAAAGAATCAGATTTAGATAAAATAGATACAGATCCAGCAAATTGTCTTGCTGATGCCTATGATATTGTATTAAATGGTTTTGAACTTGGTGGAGGTTCTCAACGTATTTACGAACAAGACTTACAACAAAGAGCTTTCAAAGCTTTAAGTTTAACAGATGAACAAGTAAGAAATAAATTTGGTTGGTTTGTTGATGCATTAAAATATGGGACACCACCACATGGAGGATTTGCTTTAGGATTAGATCGTCTTGCCATGTTACTTACTGAAAGTGATTCTATTAGAGATGTTATTGCTTTCCCTAAAAATGCCAGTGCAACATGTCCAATGTCTAAAGCACCAAACAGTGTAGAAGAAGATCAATTAAAAGAATTAGGTATTGGAGTTTTAAAAGATGAATAGCGATCGTATACAAGAAATACTTGATTTAATGGAAGAAGCAAGATTGGATTACTTTTTAATAAGTGATCCTCAATCAATTGCTTATTGTACAGGATACTATAATGATCCGCATGAAAGAATGTTTGTTTTCATGATTTCAAAACATGGAAATCATACCTTATTCATGAATGATTTATTTTATTTGGATCATGATTTAGATGTTAACATTGTTTGGCATAAAGATGGACAAGATGCTATTCAAACAATTGTTGATGAAATGCATTTTCCAGGAAGAATTGGAATTGATAAAAATTGGGCCTCACATTTCTTGTTAGATCTTATGAAAAAACTCCCAGATGCAAAGTATATCAATGCTTCACCATGTGTTGATCTCGTACGCATGAAAAAAGATTTACAAGAACAAGTTTTAATGATTGAATCAAGTAAAATCAATGATGCTGTTATGGAAGAAATCATTCCATTCATTCAAGAAGGCGTGACAGAAAAACAACTTTCTAAAAAATTAGATGAATTATTTTTCAAGCATCATTCTACTTGTTATGGGGCGATTGTTGCATTTGGTAAAAACGCTGCTGATCCACATCATGAAAATGATGATACACTACTTAGAAAAGGTGATTGTGTACTGATTGACATGGGATGTGTTTATAAAGGGTATTGTTCTGATATGACACGTACATTCTTTTATGAAGGTATTTTGGAAGAAGAAATTAAAGTTTATGAAATTGTAAAAAAAGCAAATGAAGCTGCAGAAGCAATGATCAAACCAGGAGTTAAATTATCAGATATTGATAAGTGTGCAAGAAAAGTCATCAGTGATGAAGGCTATGGAAAATATTTTACACACCGTTTAGGACATTTTATTGGTCGAGATGTTCATGAATATGGAGATGTCTCTTCGGTAAATGAAATGGAAGTTGAAGAAGGAATGATTTTTTCAATTGAACCAGGTATTTATTTAGAAGGAAATTTCGGAGTACGTGTAGAAGATCTAGTTATGGTGACAAAAGATGGATGTCAGGTTTTAAATTCATTTACAAAAGATATTTATATTATTTAAAAACGAGCTTGTGCTCGTTTTTTTTGTATAAAAAAGAAAAAAATGAGTAAACTTTTAAAGTGAAAAAATATTTTTAAAGCCTCTTTAAATAGACAAATTTTGTCAACAAGAAATTATATAATAATATCAAAAGAAAGGATGAATTATATGGAAGTAAAAAGAGGAGATTTGTTTTATGCTGATTTGAGTGTAGGTGTAGGAAGTGAACAATCTGGAATTCGACCTGTTGTTGTTATTCAAAATGATAGTGGGAATCGATTTAGTACAACTATTATTATTTCACCTTTGACATCATCTAAAAAGAAAAATATTCCTACCCATACATTTATTAAATCAAGAGATGATTTAAAAGAAAATTCAATTGCCTTGCTTGAACAAATGAGGACCATTGATAAATCACGGTTGATTAGAAAAATAGGGGAATTAACGCCATTAGAAATGGAACGTATTAATAAATGTATTCGTATTAGTTTAGGGGTTTAAACTTACATAGAATGTTTCAAAACGGGCTTTGCTCGTTTTTTTTAAAAAATATACACTTAACAAAGAAAAAGAAATCAATTTGTGATAGAATAGTTAGCGAGGTGACAAGTATGTATTATTTTATAGGAATTAAAGGGTCAGGAATGGCTCCACTAGCAACAATTTTATATGAATTAGGGAACGAAGTTGCTGGAAGTGATATTGATAAATATATATTTATTGAAGATGAATTGAGAAAAAGAAATATTCCAATTTATTCATTCAATAAAGATAATATAAAGGATGGTTATCACGTAATTATTGGTAATGCTTTTGATGAATCCAATGAAGAAGTCAAAGCAGCTTTAGAAAATCCAAATGTAAAGTGTACAAGATATTATGATTTCTTAGCTGATTTTATGGAACATTATGTTTCTATTGCTGTTGCAGGAACACATGGAAAAACAACAACAACAGGTATGGCTTACCATTTATTTGAAGATTTTGATAAAACATCTGTTTTAATTGGTGATGGAACTGGACATGGACAAGTAGGAAGTAAATATTTTATTTCAGAAACGTGTGAATTCCAAGATCATTTCTTACATTATCATCCAGATTATGCCATTATTAATAACATTGAATTAGACCATGTTGATTATTTTGGAAATCTTGAAAGATATATTCAATCTTTTGAACAATTTGCTAAGCAAGTTAAGAAAACAGTTATTGTTTGGGGAGATGACCCTAACATTAAGAAAATTCATTTTGAAAAACACGTTTTAAGATTTGGTTTAGGTGAAAATAATGATGTTCGCGCTGTTAATGTTTTAGAAACACCACAAGGATTATCATTTGATGTTTATATTCATCAAGAATTATTTGGACATTTTAACATACCATTATTTGGAATGCATATGTTATATAATTCATTAGCTATTATTACTCTTGGTTATTTAGAAGATATGTCTTATGACTATATTTTAAGTAAACTTCAAACATTCAAAGGAACAAAACGTCGTTATACTGTAAAAACTCAAGGAAACAATGTTTTTGTTGACGATTATGCACATCATCCAACTGCAATCAGATATGTTATTGAAGCAACAAGAGTGAGATATCCTGGTAAGAAAATCGTTGCCATTTTCCAACCAGATCGTTTTTCAAGGGGAGCGCGTTTTGCTAAAGAATTTGCTCAAGAAATGGATAAAGCGGATTACCCATATTTCTGTCCATTCCCAGAAAATGCAAAACATGAAGACGGTATTGATATTGATATCTATGATATTTCAAAAAATAGTGCACGTGCTAAAGTCATTACTGAAGATGAAGCAGGCGTTAAAGAATTAATGCAATATGATAACTGTGTATTCTTATTTATGAGTAGTAAAGATATTTATAAATTTGAAGAAATGTTGATTGAAGCCAAAAAATCTATATAAAAAGAGTAAATTATGGTACAATTATTAATGAAAGTAGAGGGATGTTTATGACAACAATGGACATTTGTTACTGTGTTTTAATTTTAGCAGGTGCATTTTGTTTAGTTGCTTTAGGGGTGCTGTTTATTCGCACATCAACAGCAATTAAACAAACAGGGGATACTGTTGAAATGGCACAAGATACATTGAAAAGAGTTGATAAAATCTTAGATGATGTCAATTACAAATTAGACTTATTAAATGCGCCTGTAGAAACAGTTGCAAAGTTCTTTGATCCTCAAAGACCAAAGTTTAATCCATTGAAAATGATGATGAGCTTTATTAAGAAAAAATAGAAAGGTGAGATAATATGAAATTAGGAAGATTTTTAACAACTTTAGGACTTGGTGCTCTTGCTGGGATGTTATTGGCACCAAAAAAAGGAAGCGAGTTAAGAGAAGAATTAAAAGGTAAAGGAAAAGAAACTCTTGATAGTGCTAAAGAAATGACATTTGAAGACTATCAAAAATTAATTAGTGAAACAATTGATAGTATTAAAAAAACAGTTGATGAATTTGATGTTGATGACTTTAAAGATAGTTCTTTAGAAAAATTAAATGAATTAAAAGATAAATTTGATGATGTTGTAACAAAATTACAAGATAGCGACCAATATTCTAAGTTAAAAGATCAAGTTGATAATGTTATTGTCCAAGTGAATGATAAAATTAATGAAGTTAAAGAAAAAATGAGCGAACAAGAATTTGATGATTTTTCTGATTTAGAAGATGAAATTAATGACATTGAAGATGATTTAAATGTCATTATCGATGATTTAAAAGACTAATGAAAAAAGCAACGATTTATGATGTTGCAAGAGAAGCAGGTGTTTCTCTTGCAACTGTATCTCGTGTTATTAATGGATCATCAGTTGTTCGTGAAAAAACTAAAGAAAAGGTAATGAAGGTTATTGATGAACTAAACTTCAAACCTAATCAAATTGCTCGAGGTCTTGCGACAAACAAAACTACAACTATTGCAATTATCTTCCCACAATCATTATTTGCTCATGTAAAAGATATGATTGGTGGTATTGGTGATGCTGGTAGAACATTGGATTACAATATTACGATTTATACAACAGATGATATTGGAAATGGTCCAATGGACGACGTTATGGAAAAAGTCATTCGCACAAGAGCCGATGGAGTTATATTATTTAATAACGATAATATTGATCAACAAATTGAACTTGTTAAAAAACATAGTATTCCGGCAGTTGTTATTGGAATGCAAGTAAGTGATGAATCGATAGGTTCTGTTTATGTTGATGCACAAAAGATTACATATGATATTGTTAATAATTATTTAGAAAAAGGTAAAAATGATATTATTTTTGTAAGTCCTCAACAAAATCTTATTCGTACAGTTGATTTGATTGAAGGAATGAAAAAAGCTTATCAAGATCATCAATTACCATTTGATGAGTCAACACAGGTTATTAATACTTCTACTCACTATGAAGAAAGCTATACACAATTTGTTGAACATTTTAGAAATCATAAACATGATTTAGTTTTTGCAAGTTATGATAAAGAAGGGGTTGCAGTTGTTAATGCAGCAATCGATAATAACATAAGCATTCCAGATGATATGGAAGTTATGGCTATGATGGATACAAGCTACTCACTTATTTGTAGACCATCACTATCAACGATTCATCTTCCAATTTATGATATGGGTGCGTTGGCTGTACGTTTACTTACTAAAATTTTAAATCAAGAAGAATTAGAAACAAAAGAAGTGTGCGTAGGCTATACAAATATTTATCGTAAATCAACTATTCAATAAACCACGGAAGTGGTTTATTTTTATATTCACTTGACTTTGAATATGAAATTTAATATGATGTATTTACAGCAATGAAGGAGACAAGTAATATTACTTAATTGTTATAGAGAGCTTGTGGTTGGTGGAAACAAGCCAAGAGGTAATATGAATACACTCTGGAGCTTCTAAGTGCAAAGCTTAGACGGTGCAAGCCGTTATCTACTTGAGTGTATGTCTTTGACATGAATTTAGGATGGTACCACGATCAACTCGTTCCTATGGGAATGGGTTTTTTATTTCAAGGAGGAAATTATGAAGATTTATGATGAATTAGTTTGGAGAGGATTAATTAAAGATGTCAGTTCTCCAGAAATTGAAGAAAAATTAAATAATGGAGGATTAACTTTCTATATTGGAACTGATCCAACAGGAGATAGTTTGCACATTGGGCACTTTTCATCATTTTTAATTAGTAAAAGATTAAAAGATGCCGGGCATAATCCAATTTTATTAGTTGGAGGAGCAACAGGATTAATTGGTGATCCTAAACCTGATACAGAAAGACCAATGATTACAAAGGAACAAGTTCAACATAACTTTGACTGTTTAAAAGCACAAGCTCAAAAGATTTTTGGTTTTGAAGTGGTTAATAACTATGATTGGTCAAAAGATTTAAACTTTATTGACTTTTTAAGAGATTATGGTAAATATTTCAATGTCAATTATATGTTGAATAAAGACATTGTAAAAAGAAGATTAGATTTAGGTATTACTTATACTGAATTTTCTTATATGATCATGCAAGCAATGGATTTCTACTGGTTACATGAAAATAAAAATTGTCAATTACAAGTTGCTGGGCAAGACCAATGGGGAAATATTACTGCTGGTATTGAATTAATTAGAAAGAAAACTGGAAAAGAAGCCTATGGTTTTACAATGCCACTTTTAACTAAAAGTGATGGAACAAAATTTGGTAAAACAAATGGTAAAGCGATTTGGTTAGATCGAGAAAAAACTTCTCCTTATGAAATGTATCAATTCTTTATTAATTCAGAAGATGATAAAGTTATTGATTACTTAAAATTCTTAACTTTCTTAACACCAGAAGAAATTATGGAATTAGAAGAAAAAAATAAAACACAACCTCATTTAAGAGAAGCACATAAAGCTTTAGCTAGAGAAGTTATTACATTCTTACATGGTGAAGGAGCTTATGAAGAAGCAGTTCAAGTTTCACAAACATTATTCTCTGGTCAAATTCAAAATTTAACTTTAGAACAAGTTGATGTTGCTTTTGAAGGTGTACCAACAGTTGAAACTGAAGAAAATGAAATGAATATTTTAGACGCTTTAATTTTAGTTGGAGCTGCTAAAAGTAAAAGAGAAGCGAGAGAATTTGTTAATGGGGGATCTGTTTTAATCAATGGTGAACGTATTAAAGATTTAGAATTTACTGTTAAAAAAGAAGATGCTTTTGGACAAAGCAAAACAGTTATTCGTCGAGGAAAGAAAAATTATTTTGTATTAAAATATAATGGATAAAAGCTCTTAGGAGCTTTTTTTCATAAAGAATATGGTATACTATCTAATAAGGAGGGACGGCTATGGAAAAATTAAGAAGTATTTTTAATTTTATATATGGATATTATTTAGATTACCGCTATAAAGTACCACCTGCATCTGCTTTGTCTTTTGCTTATTATATGATACTTTCAATTATCCCAATATGTACATTATTGGCTTTTTTTACACCGTTTTTTCCTTTAGATATTAAAACAGCACAAGAAATTTTATCATATTATTTAAGACCGGATGTGACAAAAATGGTTATTCAACTGATAGAACCACGTTCTTTATCAATAACAACTATAACCACTTTAATAGCGTCTATCTTTGTTGTAAGTAGAGGTTTTTATCAGTTACATCGTATTTCTAAAAATATGTTTCCTAATGATAAAGAATATCCATTTTTCATTGATCAAGGAATTACTTTTTTAAAAACCATTCTTATCTTTATTTTAATACTTGCAGTGATTTCTTTATTGATTATTTTTCCGTTTTTTAAGATTATCTTTATTGATCAACATAATTTTATAACAAGAGTTTTATTCTTATTTATCATTATTTTTGTTATTTTATTTTTATTATATAAAATCATTCCTGATCAAAATGTAGATTTTTTAGATACAATTAAAGGAACAGTCGTTGCAACATTATTGATTGAATTGATTATAGGTATTTTATCTATTTATTTTTCCATTGTTGATTATAGCAACGTTTATGGTCCGTTAGCGGCGTTGGTTATGTTGATGTTTTCGATTGCTGTATGTTCAGAAGCTATTTATTTTGGTATGTATGTTATTTTTGAATGTCATATTCGAAGATTAATAAAAAAATTATAAAGGAGAAAAGTAATGTATCCTTATATCAATTTAGAAAAAACAGGCAAACAAATACAAAAGTATATGAATCAAGGTGGCTATTGTGTTCAAGATATTCAGACTTATCTAGGACTTTCTTGTAAACAAAGTGTTTATAAATGGCTAAAAGGCAAGTCATTACCTAATTTAGAACATTTATGTGCTTTAAGTTATTTGTTTCATTGTAAGCTAGATGATTTAGTTGTTACACAAATGAATTATTATGTAATCAAAGAAACAATATGTCAGTATTCATTAGGAGAGTGTTAATGATTTATTTAGTAATAATAAATGTATTAGGCTTTTTGATAATGGGTCTTGATAAAGCAAAAGCAAAAAAACAAAAATATCGTATTTCTGAAAATACTTTGCTTTTTGTGGCTTTGATAGGTGGAAGTTTAGGAAGCTATTTAGGTATGTATTGTTTTCATCATAAAACGAAACATATGAAATTTTATATAGGTATACCGTTGATTTTATTTATACAAATCTTGATTTATTGTTTTTATTTTTATACAAAATTCTAGACAAGAATTTTGTATATGCTATAATACAAACGTATTAAGCGAATGCTTTGATCCACATTGTTAGGGAAAAAACAGTGTGTTTTTTTTATGGAGGAATTTATGAAAACAAATAAAAAAGATATTCTTAGTATATTACTTGGAAATACGTTACTTGCACTTGCGGTTATTTTATTTATTGTTCCAGGACATTTATTAAGTGGTGGGACAACAGGTATTTCTTTGTTTTTAAATCATTATTTTCATTTACCAATTTCATTATTTACTTTTATTTTTAATTTTATTGTCTTTATTATTGGAGCGCTTATTTTGGGAAAGAAATTTGCTTTACAAACACTTATTTCAACATTTTATTATCCATTTATTCTAGGCGTGTTTGAACTTTCTTTTCAAGGTTTTTATTTAACCGATGATATTTTAATTAATACACTTTTTGCGGGTGTTTTAGTTGGGGTTGCTATTGCTATTGTTATTAAAGCAGGGGCTTCAACAGGAGGTATGGATATTCCACCCCTTATTTTAAATAAATTATTTAAAATTCCTGTTTCTGTTTCAATGTATGTTTTTGATACATTAATTGTGTTAGCGCAATTTGGTTTTTCTGATGTTAGACAATGTCTTTATGGAATCGTGTTAATTTTTATTTATACAATGGTTATTGATAAGATTTTAGTAATGGGTGCTCAAAAAATCGAAGTTAAAATCATTTCTTCAAAATATGAAGAAATTAGAAAGGCTATTTTAACGAATGTCGATCGTGGAGTAACAATGCTTCATGGTCAAACAGGCTATTTATTAGAAAATACAGAAGTTTTAATTAATGTTATTTCGACAAGAGAACTTGTTCAAGTTGAAAGACTTGTAAAATCTATTGATGAAGATGCGTTTATGATTATTTCAAATGTTCATGAAGTTCAAGGTAGAGGCTTTAACTTGGAAAAGGAATATATTGAAAAATAAGATGTTTCATTTAGCTTTGTATTTTGATGAAAAAACAAATCAAAAGTTTTCTTTTTTAAATAAAAAAGTCGAAAAAGAACTACATCAAAATTATTTAGAAAATTATCATATTCCTTTTCATCTAACAATTGCGACTTATAAAGAAATAGAGGAAAAGAAATTTATCGAACAGGCAAATCAGCTTTTTGAAAAAGAAAGTAGTCAAGAGCTCTATTTTGTTTCGTTAGGTTGTTTTCAAAAATCGACGCTTTATTTATTACCTGTATATAATGAATTTTTAAATCAACTAATTTTAAAAATCTATCAAACTTTTGATGAATATGTATCTATTTCACAAAAAAATCGTTATTTACCGTACCACTTTGTACCTCATGTTTCTATAAGTAGAAAGTTAAATGAACAACAAACCAATCAAGCGTTTAAGATATTGAATCATTATTTTGAACCTTTTTATGGGAAAGTCATACAGGTTGCATTAGTAAAGAAAAATCCGTATCAGGAAATAAAGATATGGAATCTATAATGCTTGCAAGGCATGATAGAAGCTAAAAAAGAAGCATTTTACATAAAATGTTTCTTTTTTTATAATGAAGACAAGGGGGAGAGATGAAAATGTTTTCAAATAAAGAATTAAGAAGTATGATCATTACTTTGTTTTTTGAACAATTACTGGTTATGCTTGTTGGAATTGTTGATACTTTTGTTGTAAGTAGCTGTGGGGAAGCGGCTGTTTCGGGAGTATCACTAGTTAACCAATTTAATACAATTTTTATCTATTTATTTACAGCACTTGCTTCAGGAGGAGCAATCGTTGTCAGTCAATATATTGGTAATAAAGATGAAAAAAGAACGGTTTTATCATCAAGTCAGTTATTGATGTTTTCCATTGTTTTTTCAATTGTTTTATCAATTCTTGTATTGATTTTTAATAAACAACTTTTAGGATTACTATTTGGTAAAGTTGAATCAGATGTTATGAAGGCGTGTGTAACTTATTTACGTATTTCAGCATATTCTTATCCAGCACTTGCTATTTACAATGCAGGAGCCGCTTTATATCGTTCAATGGCCAAAACCAAAGTAACAATGTATATTTCATTTGCTGCAAATATTATCAATGTTGTGGGAAATATTATCGGTGTTTATGTTTTAAAAGCAGGAGTTGCAGGGGTTGCGTATCCTTCACTTATTTCACGTGTTTTTTCAGCAATCATTATCACAGTTTTATGTTTTAATAAAAAATTGGAAGCTTACTATGATTCAAAAGATATTTTTAGATTTGATGGAAAGATGCTCAAACGTATTTTAAATATAGCAATTCCTAATGGGGTCGAAAATGGAATTTTCCAACTTGTTAAAGTGGCTTTAAGTTCAATTGTGGCGATGTTTGGAACCTATCAAATTGCAGCTAATGGGGTTGCACAAAGTATTTGGTCATTAGCGGCACTTGTGGGTTCAGCAATGGGACCAGTCTTTATTACCGTTATTGGACAATGCATGGGTGCAAAAGATGTGGATCAAGCAAAATTCTATTTTTCAAAACTTATTAAATGGTCGCTTGTTTTTTCGATTGTATGGAATGTGCTTGTTTTAGCAATTACACCATTTATTCTACAATTTTATAATCTTGCAGATGAAACAAAACATTTGATTATTATTCTTGTTATTATTCATAATATTGCCAATACGGTAGTTTTCCCGCTTTCTGGACCTTTATCTCAAGGATTAAGAGCAACTGGAGACGTCAAATTTACGATGATTGTTTCTATTGCTTCAACTGTTGGTGGAAGACTTGTCTTATCTATTATTCTTGCTTTAGGACTTCATTTAGGTGTTATTGGTATTGCCCTTGCGATGTGTGGAGATTGGACAATTCGAGCAATTATTTTCTATTATCGTTATAAATCAAATGCTTGGACAAAATTTGAAGTTATTTAAAAACAGGATTTTATGGTATAATGTTTTCAAGCTAAGAAAGGAGTATTTTTATGGCAATTGATATTAAAGAAATACTTGCAAATGGTTTGTTAGACTTATGCCACAAAAAAGACTTATCTCAAGTAACAGTTAAAGATCTCTTGGAAACAACAGGAGTTAGTAGACAAACATTTTATAATCATTTCCTAGATAAAAATGATTTAATTCAATATATTTACAATCATAAAATTATCAATCATTTTAATGGACAAAATACAAATCTTGATTTCTATGAGTCACTTATCGAATCTTTTGAACATATGAAACAATATCAAACCTTTTTAAAACAGGCTTGCTTAATGGATGGACAAAATTGTTTAAAGGAATACATTCCTAAACATTGTGAGGAATTTGATTTAAAATGGCATCAACAACTTTGTGGTGAAAAACTAATGCCAGACGCCTTAAAATTTGCAACGATATATCATGCGAATGCTTCAAGTGCAATGACTTTGTCATGGATTTTATCGGATATGAAAGTCCCTGTAGAAGAAATGGCAAAAATGATTACCCAAATGCGAGGACTTGGAATGGATGATTTATTTCAAGGAAGTGATTGTACAACAAATCCTTATAAAATTGACAAATAGTCTTTTTTGTCAATTTGTTGACAGAGTAATTTAATTATAAATTACTCTTTTTTTTTTAGCGTATTACAATAAGAGTGAAAGAAGGGAAATGTATGAAAAAGACACTTTATTTAATGAGACATGGACAAACCTTATTTAATTTACAACATAAGATTCAAGGATGGTGTGATTCGCCACTTACAGAATTAGGAATCAAACAAGCAAAAGTTGCGGGAAAATGGTTTAAAGATCACGATATTACTTTTGATCATGCTTATTCAAGTACAAGTGAAAGATGTTGTGATACATTAGAACTTGTGACAGATATGCCTTATGTACGCACTAAAGGTTTAAAAGAAAACTATTATGGAGAGTTAGAAGGAGAAAGTGAAAGATTAAATTCTCATTTAACACCTAAAGATTGTGAAACATTCTATTTACAATATAAAGGAGAATCCTCTAATACGACAAGAGACCGTATGGTAAAAACTTTAACAGAAATTATGAATAAAGAAGACCATCATAGTGTTTTAGCCGTGAGTCACAGTGGGGCTTGTTTTAACTTTTTAAGAGCTTTCCAAGATCCTATGGAAGAATTAAAAAAAGGATTTGGAAACTGTTGTATTTTTATTTATGAATTCGATAATGGAACATTTACATTAAAAGATGTAATTAGACATCAAATCTAGGAGGAAATATGGAATACGTTAATTTAGGTAATACAGATATTAAAGTTTCAAAAGTATGTTTAGGATGTATGGGCTTTGGTGATCCACAAGCAGGAATGCATTCTTGGACACTTCCTTATGAAGAATCCAAAAAAATCATTAAACATGCCCTTGATCAAGGAATCAACTTTTTTGATACAGCAATGGGTTATCAAGGTGGAACATCAGAAGAATATTTAGGACGTGCAATTAAAGAATATTCAAAAAGAGAAGATGTTGTTATTGCGACTAAATTTATGCCACGTAGCCAAGTACAAATTGACCAAGGAGTCAGTGCTCGAGAACATATTGAAACATGTTTAAATAATAGTCTAAAAAGGTTACAAATGGATTATGTAGATCTTTATATTCTTCATCGATGGGACAATGTAACCCCCATTAAAGAAACAATGGAAATCTTAAATGATCTTGTTAAATCAAAAAAAGTAAGAGCCATTGGTGTTTCTAACTGTTTTGCTTGGCAAATTGCTCGGGCTAATGAAATTGCCAAAAACAATGGATGGGCAACTTTCCAATCAATTCAAGGACATTACAATCTTATTTTTAGAGAAGAAGAAAGAGAAATGAAACCTTATTGTGATTTAATGGGGGTTTCGATGACACCATACAGTTCACTTGCTTCTGGAAGACTTTCTAGGCATCCAGGAGAAACATCTAAAAGATTAAAAGAAGATGCCTATGCTAAAGGAAAATATGATGAAAGTGAAAAAGAAGATCTTGTTATCATTCAAAGAGTTGAAGAACTTGCCAAAAAAAGAAATTGTTCAATGTCAGAAATTTCTTTAGCTTGGTTGATGTCTAAAGTAACTTCACCCGTTGTTGGTGCAACTAAATTAAGTCATATTGATACAGCTTGTAAGGCTTGTGATTTAAAATTAACAGTTGAGGAAATGAAATATTTAGAAGAATGTTATAAACCACATCCATTAGTGGGTGTCATGAAAGAAAATAATCAATAAAAACAAGAAAGATTCTTTTCTTGTTTTTTATTTTTTGTTATATTATAAAAGATGAACAAGAAAGAGAGTAGATAATATGGGTATTGTAGTAATTGGTGCAGTTTTTGTAGATATTAAAGGATTTCCACTAGATGCATATATTCCAACTGGAAGAAATGCAGGACATATTAAATATATTCATGGTGGTGTAAGTAGAAATGTGGTAGAAGACATAGCAAACATTGAATTACGTCCAACATTTTTATCAATTGTTGATGATAGTGCTTTGGGAGAAGATGTTATTCGTAAATTACAAAGACATAAAGTTAATACAGAATATGTTCAAAAAATTCCTGAGGGAATGGGAACATGGCTAGCTGTATTTGATAATGATGGTGATTTGGCAGGTTCTATTTCTCAACGTCCAAATTTAATGCCAATTTTGGATTTAATTAATGAAAAGGGCGATGAAATATTCAAAGATTGTGATTCAATTGTTTTAGAAGCTGATATTGATCCTGAAATTATAAAAACTGTTTTAGATTATTCAAAAAAATATAACAAAAAAGTATTTGGTGTTATTTCGAATATGACACTTGCAGTTGATAGAAGAGACTTATTACAACAATTTGATTGTTTGGTATGCAATGAATTAGAGGCAGGTATTTTCTTTGCTGAAAATTATAGTAAAAAAAGTCCAAAAGATTTATGTGAAATCATTTATCAAAAAGTTTCTGCAGGAGCTATTAAATCAATGGTTGTTACAATGGGAAGCAAAGGAAGTATTTATGCCGATCATTTAGGAAATAAAGGAATCTGTCCTGCTAAAAAAGTAACTGTTAGAGATACAACAGGTGCTGGTGATGCTTTTTGTGCAGGGTTAACAATAGGACTTACTTATAGAAAAGAACTTTCTGATGCAGTTGAAATTGGAACAAAATTAGCAGCTTCTGTTATTACATCATCAGAAAATGTATGTCCACGTTTTTTACCACGTGAATTGGGATTGGATATGGATGTATCTGATTGTTAAAAATATCCTAAAGGATTAGGATATTTTTTTTGACAGTCTATAAATAAAGTTATAGAATATGTGCAAGTAGGTGAATTTTATGGATTTAAAGAAAATAAAAATAACAAAACAAGCTAAAATATGTTTGAGTCTCCTTATAGCCATTATCATGCTTCTTTTTATCATTATTATTTTGTATAATGATAAATTTTATCCAAATACCTCAATAGGTGGAATAGATGTTTCAAATATGACTTTGTCAGAAGCTAAAAATGCTGTTCAAACGGATTTGAAAAATCATGTTCTTGTTATTAAAGGTAGAAATAATGCAAAATATGAATTAAGAGGCGCGGATATTGATTTGAATGCTAATTATGAAAAACAAGTAGAAGATTGCTTTAAAAAGACACATGGATTATTTTCGTTTTATAAAATAATTTCAGGTGAAGATTTTGATGTAAATTTTGATGTTTCTTATAATAAAGAGGCCTTTAAAAATAATCTTTCTCAATCATTTTTAATAACAGGAGATAATTATACAATTACAGCACCAGTAGATGCACATGTGGAATATGATAAGGTTGCTAAAAGTGGTAAAATTATTAAAGAAAAACAAGGAAATCAATTAGATCAAGATAAGTTTTATAGTTATGTTGAAAAGTCTATTCAACAATTAAAGGCAAAAGTCAATTTAGATAAGGCAAATGTTTATTTAAAACCAAAATATGTACAAACTGATAAAGAGGTACTAAATGAGCTAAGCCAGTATAATAATTACTTATGTCGTTGGGTTCGTTTTGATATGGGTGAAAAACACTATGAAAAAATTTCCCCTAAAGAAATTAAAGATTGGATAGTTATTGGTGATGATGCTTCTGTTTCAATTGATCAAGAAAAAATGGCACAATGGGTTGAAAAATTCTGTTTGAAATACAAAACAGTAGGAAAAACAAGAAAATTCAAGTCACATACTGGTGAAGTATTAGAAGTATCTGGTGGAGATTATGGATGGCAAATTGATTATAGTCAAACTGTTGATCAAGTTTATAAAGCGTTGACAGAAAATAATACGCAAAGTGATGTAGATGCATATGTAAAAAATAAAAGTAATACAAACAAGAAAAAATTACTTAAGAAGTTAGAACCTATTTATAAAAATAAAGCTTACAAAATGAACTTTGAAAATCCAACAGAAGATTATAATACTCAAACATATAGTGAAGTAGATATTTCAGAGCAAATGGTTTATGTCTTCCAAAATGGACAAGTTGTTTATAGTGCAAAATGTGTAACAGGACTTCCAAGTGATGCAACACGTTCTACTAAAACAGGATGCTGGTATATAAAAGATAAAAAACTCGAATATACTTTAACAGGTGCGGATTATACAACACCAACTAAATATTGGGTTCGTATTACATGGACTGGAACAGGATATCATTATATGAATCGAAGTGATTGGGATAAATGGTCGCCTGAATTATATAAAACAAGAGGTTCCCATGGATGTGTTAATTTACAATTAGAAGATGTTAAAAATATTTACAATCTTGTTTCTATGAGAGACATGGTATTTATACATGATTAGAAACCATCGAAAGATGGTTTTTTAATTTGCAAATGAATTGCATATTTATTGACATAATAAAAGAGGAATGCTAGAATCTAGTAAAATGCAAATGAATTGCAAATTAGAGGTGGTAATATGCGTTATAAAACGAAAACTTTTCAATTGATTGAAAATTACTTGAAAACGTGTTGTGATAAATGCTTTCGAGCACATGATGTTTACGATTATATCGTAGCAAATGAAATGAAAGTAAATATCTCAACTGTTTATAGGAATTTAGAACAGTTTGTTGAAGCAGGACAATTAATTAAATATAAATCGGGGAATAATGATGTTTGGATGTATCGTCTCAATCAACAGTTTAGTCAATGTCATGAACATCTTCATTTACAATGTAAAGAATGTGGGAAAATTATTCATATAAAAAAAGAATCGATGGATTCTATCATCGCAATGCTAGAAAAAGATTATAAATTCTTTTTAGACTGTGATATTTCTACTATTGGTGGTTTATGCAAAACATGTATGATGAAAAAGGAGTTAAAATGAACAAATTATTAAAATACACATTTATGTTATTATGCTGTTTTTTGCTGATGGGATGTTTACCTTTAGATAAAGAAACAGATAAAAAAAGTATTGTTTGCACAACGTATGCCCAATATAATTGGTTACAAGAAATTATTGGGGAGAATAATTCAACATTTGAACTTACTTTACTTATTAAAGATGGAGCTGATTTACATAGTTATCAGCCAACAATTCAAGATTTAGCAAAGGTATCATCTGCTGACTTATTTGTATATGTTGGTGGAGAATCCGAACAATGGGTAAGTGATGCGTTAAAAGAAGCAAAAAATAAAAATATGTTAGTTGTTGATATGATGGATGTTTTAAAAGAGAGAATCAAGGAAGAAGAACATGTGGAAGGAATGAAAGAAGATCACGACGAAAATGAAGATGAAAGTGAATATGATGAACATGTTTGGCTTTCACTTATTAATGCACATGAAGTGGTTCGCTATCTATCAAATGAAGTACAAAAATTAGATGATGTCCACAAAAAAACATATGAAGAAAATACGATACGCTATTTAAATGATATTGATGATTTAAATCATCAATATGAACAAGTGGTAGAAAATGCCACTACTAAAACATTACTTTTTGCAGATCGTTTTCCATTTAGATATTTACTGGATGATTATGATCTTAATTATTATGCAGCTTTTCCTGGATGTTCTGCAGATGTCGAAGCAAGTTTTTATACGATTACTTTTCTAGCAAATAAAATAGATCAATTGGATTTAAAAAGTATTTTTGTTATTGATCAAACAAATTTAAAAATTGCACAAACAGTTAAAGATAATACAAAAAAGAAAAATCAAAAAATCATGTATTTAGATTCTTTACAGTCAGTTGATGATCAGAAAATCAAGGATGGTTATAGTTATTTAAAGGCAATGAAATATAATTTAAAAGTGCTTAAAAAGGCATTATAAAATAAGGAGATATTATGTCATATATAAATGTAGAAGATTTATCATTGGGATATGATAGTGAAATTGTTTGTTCAAATATAAATTTTGAAATTAATAAAAATGACTATTTATGTATTATAGGAGAAAATGGGGCAGGGAAAAGTACCTTGATCAAGACAATTTTAGATTTAAAAGAAAAAAAAGCAGGTAAGATTTTATTTTCTGAAAATTTAAAAAAATCAGAAATAGGGTATCTTCCTCAACAAACAGTTGTTCAAAAAGATTTTCCAGCAACTGTCTATGAAGTTGTTTTATCAGGTATGTTGTCACAATTAAAATATCGCCCTTTTTATACAAAAAAAGAAAAAAAACATGCAAAACAAGAAATGGAAAAATTGGGAATTACGCATTTACAAAATAAAAGTTATCGCCAGTTATCTGGTGGACAACAACAACGTGTTTTATTAGCAAGAGCTTTATGTGCTTCAGATAAAATTATATTATTAGATGAACCAGTAACTGGTTTGGATCCTCAGGTTACACAAGAATTTTATGGCTTATTAAAATCATTAAATGAACAAGGAATGACTATTGTCATGGTTTCTCATGACTTATCTGTATTAAAATATGCAACACATGTTTTATATTTAAAGAAAAAAGTTCCCATTTTTATGGAAAAAGAAATGTTTATTGAAAGGTATGGAAAGGAGATTTATAATGACTAATTTTATTGCAACATTACAATATTATTTTTCTTATCCTTTTGTACAGTATGCTTTAATTGTTGGAGTTTTAATTGCTTTATGTTCTTCATTATTAGGGGTAACACTTGTTTTAAAACGTTTTTCATTTATTGGGGATGGTCTTTCACATGTTGCCTTTGGGGCAATGGCTGTGGCGACGGTTTTACAGTTTACATCACAAACTTTATTTATCATGATTGTTACAGTTATTGCAGCTATTTTTCTTTTAAGGACGGGGCAAAATACTAAAATAAAAGGAGATTCGGCTATTGCTATGCTATCTGTAGGGGCTTTAGCTATCGGTTATTTAGTAATGAACATTTTTTCAACTTCAGCTAATGTTTCTGGAGATGTTTGTTCAACGCTTTTTGGGTCAACAACAATTTTAACTTTGACACATTTTGAAGTAGTCGTTTGTATTGTTATGTCATTGCTTGTTGTGTTGTTTTATGTTTTATTTTATAATCGAATCTTTGCAGTTACTTTTGATGAAGAATTTATGAAGGCAACGGGCAAAAAAGTAGAATTATATAATTTGATTATTGCTGTTTTAACAGCCGTAATTATTGTTCTTGCGATGAATTTAGTAGGTTCATTATTAATTACAGCTTTGCTTATTTTTCCAGCTTTGTCAGCAATGAAAATAATGAATAGTTTTAAAGGAGTCGTTATTTATTCTGCGATTTTATCAGTTATTGGAGCATTTGTAGGAATTATATTATCAATATTGTTTTCAACTCCTGTTGGAGCAACTGTTGTTTTTATTAATATTATGATCTTTATTCTTAATTGGATAATTTCAATATTTAAATAAGTGATTGAAAATCCTTTCTTTTCAAAAAGAAAGGATTTTGTTAAAATATACGAGGTGATTATAAATGGATGGAATATTATTAATAAATAAACCTGCAGGCTATACAAGCCATGATATTGTAGGAATAGTAAGAAAAAAATTACATACAAAAAAAGTAGGACATTGTGGAACATTAGATCCTGATGCAACGGGTGTACTTGTTGTATGTGTCAATAAAGCAACAAAAGCAATTCAATTTTTGATGAGCGATACAAAAGTATACAGGGCAACTTTATCACTAGGGAAAAGTACAGATACATATGATGCCAGTGGAAAAATATTAGAAGAAAAAGAAGTTGGACAAATATCAAAAGCACAAGTTATTGATGTTTTAAATTCATTTTTAGGAAAATCTAAGCAAAAACCGCCAATTTATTCAGCAATTAAAGTAAATGGTAAAAAGCTTTATGAGTATGCAAGAAATGGTGAAGAAGTAGAAATTAAAGAACGTGATATAGAGATTATGATGATTGAATTAATTGATTTTTCAAATAATGAGATTGTTTTCGATGTTAAATGTTCTAAAGGAACCTATATTCGTTCTTTATGTGTAGATATTGCTAAAAAACTAGGGTATCCAGGACATATGTCTCATCTAGAAAGAAGACAGGCAGGGCACTTTTTAATTACTGATTGTATTACTTTAGAACAGTTAGAAAATGATGATTATTCTTTACATTCAATAGATGACGCTTTGTGTGGTTTTCCTCAATTAAAATTAGATGATCCAACGCCAGTTTATCATGGTAAACAAATTAAAAGTGATTTGACTGGTCAAGTAGCGATTTATGATAATCAAAATCATTTATTAGCTATTTACGAAAGTACGGGACAAGGCTATTTGAAAAATGTTAGAGGTCTATGGTGATGGAAATCATTCATTTGTCAGTTGATACTTCCATGCAAGTTTATGATTCTGTTTGTGCACTAGGCTTTTTTGATGGTGTTCATTTAGGACATCAACAACTTTTAAAAGAGGTTGAACATATTGCTAAAGAAAAGGGACTAAAAAAAGCAATAATGACATTTTCTGTACATCCTAAACAAATTTTAGAATATAATGATTATCATTATTTGATGTCATTATCTGAAAAAATAAATATTTTAAAACAATGGCAATTTGACTATTTTTATATTATTGATTTTGATCAAACTGTTGCAAATTTAAAACCTAATACTTTTTTACAAAATTATATTATAAATCATCAAATAAAACATGTTGTATGTGGTTTTGATTTTCATTTTGGGAAAAAAGGAATGGGCGATGTACATGCTTTACAAGAAAATAAATCATTTGATGTAACTGTCATAGAAGAGTACAGTGAGGATGCATTAAAAGTATCTTCATCGTACATAAAAAAGTTGTTAAATGAAGGAAATATTGAAAAAGCAAATCATTTATTGACACGATTTTATCGTGTCTCTGGACAAGTTATTTATGGTTTGCAAAATGGGAGAAAGATTGGTTTTCCTACGGCCAATATTGATTATGGACACTATGTTGTTTTAAAAAAAGGTGTTTATGGGGTCTATATAACTATTAAAGGAAAGCAATATAAAGGAATGGCTAATATTGGTTATAATCCTACAGTAGGGCTTATTGATAACTTATCTTTAGAAGTCAATATTTTTGATTTTGATCAAGATATTTATGGTGAAGATGTGGATGTAGATTTTGTGTTTAGGGTAAGAGATGAAAAGAAATTTAAATCTTTAAATCATTTAAAAGAACAATTACAAAAAGATAAAAAACATATTGATCAATTTCTGGATTAATATGTTTTTCTTTTGTCTAAAATATAAGAGGTGAAGAAAATTGCTTTATATTCATTTATTTCTAGCAAATTTAATATGGGGATTAAATGTGATTGTTACAAAATTAAATTATGATTCTTTTCATCCTCTTTTTTTAGCAATGCTAAAGATACTTTTTTCTGTATTAGCGTTGCTGTTTTATATTTATTATAAAAAAATTTCTTTTGAAAAAGTATCTATAAAAAAATTAATAGTGCAAACAAATTTAATTAATGTTATTAATTTTTTGTTGACATATTATGGTATGCAATATGTAGAAGGGACGATGACAGCAACGATTAATTGTTTAGCACCAGTTATGATGTTTATTGTATCTGTTTCTTTGTGCAAATGGAATTGGAAAATTCTGATCTCATTTATGATAAGTTTTTTAGGATTTTTAATAGCCATTCATTTTCGACTTTTTAATATAGGAAAGGGAATCTTTTTTTTAATAACGGCATTGTTTATTTACAATTTTGGTAATTATCGATTAAAAGATATTACACATAATCCATTCATTTATAACTTATATATGTTATTAATAGCTTTTTTTGAATTTATTGTTATTTTGTTGTTTCAAAAGAATGATTTATTTAAAACAGTAAACACTTTTTCTTTATGGTTATTTATTTTAACTTCTGGAATTGGATATGCCTATATTCAATGTGTTTATTTTTTATCAATTCATTCAATAGGTCCTTTAAAAACAAGTTTTTTTATGGCATTTAGTCCTGCTTTTACCTATTTTTTCTCTTTGATTTTATTAAAAGAAAAATTTGATTTTTTTGTTTTAATTGGATTTATAGTGATTTTTACAGCTTCGTTTTATTTTATCTCAAAGAAAGAAAATTAGATTTAGACAAGTATATGACTTCATGATATACTTATATGTAGAAATGTGATTAAAAGAGGTTGTTAACATGAAATATTTGAATGAAATTATAAATGTATTAGGAATGAAAACAATTATTATTATTTCGGTAAGTATTTTAGTTTTGATATTGGTTATTTTGACATATCGCTTGTTAAAATTAAAACATTATCGTAATGAAATTGTTGATTTAGAAAATAAAATGAATGCAATTAAATCCTTACCTATTCAATATCGACTAGGAAGGGTAAAAGGAATTGCTAAAAATATGCCAGAATTGCAAGAAAAATATGAAACTTATGATGCAAAATTTGCTGAATTAACAGATCTTCAAAATGATGAAATCATTCCGCTTGTTAATGATATTGATGAAGCACTTTATTATCGAAAATTACGAGGTGTTCAAAAAAAGATGAACTCTTTAGAGGAAAAAGTGATTCATTATGCAAAGGAATCAAAACAACTTTTAAAAGATATAGAAGTTATTACAGAAATTGAAAATATTCAAAGATTAGAAATTATCAAAATTAAAGAAAAATATCGTGCTACAAATGATAACTATGCACAGATTCGTTTTAAAGTTGAAGACTACGTTCCTAAAGTACAAGATGTATTTCATGATATTGATGAACGCTTTGTTGAATTAGAAAATTATATGAATAATCAACAATTTGAAGAAGCTAAGACATATACAGAAGATATTTCAAAATATATCGATGCTTTAGATCAACAGTTAAGTGATTTACCTACATATATTTCTGTTGTTCGTCAATATTTACCAAAACGCTTAAATGAACTAAAGTCAATTATGCAAGATATGCAAGAAAAAGATTTTGCTGTTGAAAGAATGAATGCTACGATCCGTATTTCTAAAATTGATAATGATTTACACGAGACAGAAAAAAATATAAAGAATTTAAAATTGGAAAACGTTGGACAAAATATAGAAGTCATGACGGATGAGTTAAATCTATTGTATTCTGATTTTGAAAAAGAAAAGAATGCATATGCACTCTACGAAGAAAAACGAAATGAATGTTATAAATTCGTTAATAAGATAGAAAGTGGACTTTTAGAGGCTAAAGAAAGTATTCATGAGTTAGAAAAAAACTATATTTTAGATGATTATACGATTACAATAGAAGATGATTATAATCAATTTCAATCAATTGTTGATGATTTAGCGGAAATTACAAAGATTATTGAAACTAAAGATTTTTCTTATATAGAAATGATTGATGATTTTTCAAGAATTGTTGAACAAAGTAAACCATATAATGATTCTTTGATTAAACATATTGAATTAGCAGAAACATTACGTATTCAAGAAAAGAGAGCTTTGGATGAGTTAGACAATATTAATATTGTTTTATTAGAAATTAAATCTGAAATTAGAAATAAACATTTACCAATGATTAGTGAATCTTATCAAGATTATATTGATGATTCTTATCAAAAAGCAGATTCCATCTTAAATTTTATTAGAAAAAGACCAATTGATTTAAAGAGTTTATCACTTCAAGTAGATGCTGCAAGAGATGTTATTTATAAATTGTATGATAATGTGCATAATTTGATTGTTACTGCTGAAATGGTAGAGGATGCAATTGTTTTTGGAAATAGATATCGTTCTTCATTTTTAGAAGTTAATACAGAGCTTACAAAAGCGGAATTACTTTATAGAAATGGGGAATATACTAAAGCATTATCAACAGCTGTTGATATTATTGAAAAAATAAAACCGGATTCTTATGAAATGTTGGTTAATAAAAAAAGTCCTAAGGCTGAATAGGACTTTTTTCATGAGGGTCATATGTTATCGAAAATTGAATAAAAATAAAATATGGAGGGAAATATGGTATATCTAGATTATGCTGCGACAACACCTTATAATAAGGATGTTTTAAAAACATATACACAATTGTTAGAAAAATATTTTTATAATGCTGATAGTATTTATAGCCAAGGAATTGAAGTGAATCGCTTATTAGAAAAATCGAGAGGTTTACTTGCTAAAATGTTAGATGTTGATGAAGAAGAAATGATTTTTACAAGTTGTGGAAGTGAAGCAAACAATATGGCTATTAAAGGAATTGCTTTTCAATATCAAAATAGAGGGAAACATATTATCACAACTTCGATAGAACATTCTTCAGTGTATGAAACATGTAAAGAATTAGAAGAAGTATTTGGATTTGAAGTAACTTATTTACCTGTTGATCATACGGGACATATTCAAATTGATGATTTAAAGAAAAGTATTCGAAATGATACGATTTTAGTGAGTGTCATGTGTATTAATAATGAAGTTGGATCTATTCAACCCATTGAGGAAATAAAAAATGTACTCCAAGATCATCCGCTTGTTAAGTTTCATGTTGATATGGTGCAAGCTTTAGGTAAGATAAAGATAGATTTAAAAGGTATCGACTGTGCATCGTTTTCTGCACATAAAATAAATGGTTTAAAGGGGAGCGGATTGCTTTTTAAAAGAAAATCTACTACTTTAGTACCACTTATTAATGGAGGACAGCAAGAGTTTGGTTTACGTGGAGGAACTAGTAATGCTTGTACGTATATTGTTCTTGCTAAAACTTTAAGATTAGCATTAGAAAATTTTGATCAAAAAGAAAAATATGTTTCGAAATTAAGTAAATATTTAATAAAAGAATTACAGACAATTCCAGATGTTATTATTAACACTGGAGGTAAAGTGTCAAGTCATATTGTTAATTTTTCATGTATTGGTTATAAACCAGAAGTTATTTTGCATGCTTTGGAGGAAAAAGATATTCTTATTTCTACAAGAAGTGCGTGTAGTTCTAAAACAAGTGATGTTTCTAGGGTGATGCAACAATTGCATTTGCCTGATGAAGTTGCAAAAAGTGCTTTGAGAGTAAGTATAAGTGATTTGACAAAAGAAGAAGAAATTGATAAATTTATTTATTGTTTGAAAGAAGTATTAGATTCAATAAAAAAACAGAGGTAAGATATGGAAGCAAATTATATTGTCGTTCGTTTTGGAGAACTTACAACAAAAGGTAAAAATAGAAAATTATTTACACAAAAATTATTAAAAAACACAAAAGAAATTCTTTTTGAATTTCCACAATTACAATATCAATTACAATATGATCGTTTATACATTTATCTAAATGGTGCAAATCATTTGTTAGTCAATGAAAAATTAAAAACAGTTTTTGGTATTCATTCTTTTTCAAATGCCTATAAATTTGAAAAAGATCTAGATGTTGTTAAAGATGCAATTGCTAAAATGATCAACGAAGATACAAAAACAACATTTAAAATCAACACAAAACGTAGTGATAAAACATTTCCTAAAAAGTCACAAGACATTAATAGAGAAATTGCAGGACATGTTTTTCATCATGTAGATAGACAGTTAAAAGTAGATGTTCATCATCCAGAAATGTTGGTTACAGTTGAGATTAGACATGACGCTATTTACGTTATGACAAATATTATCAAAGGTGCAGGTGGATATCCTGTTGGTATTGGTGGAAAGGCATTGTTAATGTTATCGGGTGGAATTGATTCTCCTGTAGCAGGATACTTAACTTTAAAACGTGGTGTCGATATTGAATGTGTTCACTTTGCAGCGCCACCATACACAAATGAATTTGCTAGAGAAAAAGTTTTTGATTTAGTAGATAAATTAAGACATTATACACATGGTCAAATTACAGTTCATGTTGTTAATTTTACAAAATTACAACTTGCAGTTTATGATCATTGTGATGAAAGTTATGCTATGACAGTTATGCGTAGAATGATGTATCGTATTGGAGAAAAACTTGCTATAAAAAATCATTGTTTAGCACTTGTTAACGGTGAAAGTATTGGACAAGTGGCTTCACAAACATTAGATAGTATGAATGTAATCAATCAAGTTATTTCAATTCCGGTATTAAGACCTGTGTTATGTCTTGATAAATTAGAAATTATTGATATTGCTCAAAAAATAGATACTTATGATATTTCTATTAGACCACATGAGGATTGTTGTACAATTTTCACACCTAAAGCACCTGCTACAAAACCAAAAAGTTATAAGGCTGAAGCTTTTGAAGTAACTTTTGATTATGAAACATATGTTAATGAATGTGTAGAAAATGTTGAAACAATTGTTGTTGATGCAAATTATAAAAATGATGAAGATATTTTTTAAAAAAAGCGTATAGTTTTTTATTCCTGATGCAAAATAAAAGTGTCAGGAGGTGACACAACATGGCACAAAGTAATAATAGCAATAGATTAGTTGTACCAGGAGCTCAAAATGCGATCGACCAAATGAAATATGAAATTGCAAATGAATTTGGTGTTAATTTAGGTCCTGATACAACTGCTAGAGCGAATGGCTCTGTTGGTGGAGAAATTACTAAAAGATTAGTTAAAATGGGACAAGAACAAATGTCTCGTTCTTCATATAATAACAAATAGTAATATGAGAATAGTTTTCTTAATAAAAGAGGACTATTCTTTTTTTACGAGCGTTGAAAGAGCTTACATTTTTTAGATAATTTCACTTAGAAATATTGTTTTTGTGTACTAAATTATGTACAATATAGTTATATTGCTAGGAGGTAAATTATGGTAAAAGTAATGGCGGTAAACGCAGGAAGTTCCTCTTTAAAATTCCAATTGATCAATATGCCAAGTGAAGAAGTTATCACTTTGGGATTAGTTGAAAGAATTGGACAAGAAGTTGGAAATTTTGTAATTAAAGTAAATGGAGAAAAAATACAAACACAAACACCAATTCCTGATCATCAAGTGGCAGTTGACTTATTATTAAATGCTCTTGTTGATCATCATATTGTTGAAAGTTTGGAAGAAATAGATGCAGTAGGACATCGTGTTGTACATGGAGGAGAAGATTTTGATGATTCTGTAGTCGTTGACGAAGAAGCAGTAAAAAAAGTTGCAGATTTAGCAGAGTTAGCTCCTTTACATAATCCAGCAAATATCATTGGTTATAAAGCATTTAAAGAAGCTTTGCCTGATCATGTAGGACATGTTTTTGTTTTTGATACGGCATTCCATCAAACATTAGATAAAGAAAGATATTTATATCCTTTACCACTTGAATATTATACAGATTTAAAAGTAAGAAAATATGGAGCACATGGGACAAGTCATAAATATGTTTCTCAACAAGCTATTGAAATGTTAGGAAATCCTAAAGAATCAAGAATTATCGTTTGTCATTTAGGAAATGGAGCAAGTGTTTCAGCTGTTCAAGATGGTAAATGTATTGATACATCTATGGGATTTACACCACTTGCAGGTGTAATGATGGGAACACGTTCTGGAGATGTTGATCCTTCAGTTATGCCTTATTTATGTAAAAAATTAAATAAAACAGCAGATGAAGTTTTAGAAATCTATAATAAAAAATCTGGAATGTTAGGAATTTCAGGCATTTCTTCTGATTCTAGAGATATTGAAAATGCCTTATTTAACGAAGGAAATGAACGTGCTTTATTAACTGGTTTATTATATGCACGTATTGTTTCAAAATATATTGGACAATATTACGCTGAATTAGGTGGTTGTGACGCTATTTGCTTTACAGCGGGAGTTGGTGAAAACGCTGCTTATTTAAGACGTTTAATTATTGACAATGTCTCAAGAGCATTTGGTGTTTTCTTAGATGAAGAGCTCAACAGCATTAGAAGTGATGAAAATCGTGTGATTTCACATCAGTATTCTCAAATTAAAGTGATGGTCATTCCAACAAATGAAGAAGTCATGATTGCAAGAGATACAGTTCGTTTGTTAGATTTATAAACCTGTGCAAACAGGTTTTTTCTTTGTCTAAGGTATGTTATTATAAAATAGGGTGAAAATTATGATAGAAAAGATTTTAAATAAAATATATGAATATGAATGTATTTGTTTATATCGTCATGTTAATCCGGATTATGATGCTTTTGGGAGTCAATTTGGAATGTATGATTTAATTCAAAATACTTTTGAAAATAAAGAAGTCTATTTTGCAGGTGATTTTTCTTCTGATTTAGTGGCTAAATATCAATTTAATGGAGAAATCAATGAACCGAATTTTGAAAAACCAACTTTAGGAATTGTTTTAGATACAGCTAATCAAGAAAGAATTGATGGTGATATTAGTTTATGTAAAGAAATTATAAAAATTGATCACCATATCGTTGTTGATTCTTATGGAAATTTAAATTTAGAAGATAGTACAGCTTCTTCATGTAGTCAAATAGTGGCTTTGTTTTTAAAAAATAAACGTGTAAAACTTTCAAGCTTTGGAGCTGCAGCTCTTTATATGGGAATTATAGGGGATACAAATAGATTTATGTATTCAGCTACTGATGAGCGTACTTTTGAAGCGGCAATGTATTTATATAATTATGATTTTGATATGCAAGCACTTTATGAAAGAATGTATATGAAACATGTGAAAGATTTAAAAGTGAATGCTTTTATCCTAAATCATTATATTGAAGATGAGGGTGTTGCTTACTATGTTTTAAAAGATGAAGATTTAAAACATTTAAATATTTCAAGAGAAAGAGGCTCTGATTTTGTTAATTTATTAAGTTCAGTTGATGAATATAAAGTATGGTTAGCTATAACAGAAAATACAAAAGATCATAATTGGCGTGTTTCAATGAGATCGAGACATATTCCTGTTAATGAAATTGCGAATAAATATCGAGGTGGCGGACATGCGTTTGCTTCGGGGGCAACACTTTTATCTTTAGATGAATTACCTTTATTATTAAATGATATCAAGGAGAGAATAAATGAATAATTTTATACAAAGTATCATTGACGAAATAAAAAGACATTTTTCTTCATCTAAAATACAAACAACTAAAAAATGGAGCTATTTAATTCCATTGATTGTCGTTTGTCTTTTAGGTATTATAGGAGAGTATGTTTTATTACTACCAATTCATTATCAATCTCAAACATTTATTTTCCATTTGATTTTTTTAATTGTTATCTTTGTTATTTTACATGCGATATTATTAGGTACATTTGATAAAACATCTAAATATTTAATGTTTGTAGTCGTTGCCTTATTTGTTTATATAGGTGTTGGTTCGGTATATAGTTTGCCTATTTTTCATGCAAAAACATATCAAAATCAATTACAATTAAATAAAAAAGCTGATTTTTATAAAGATAATGAGACGATTTCTTATCAATCAATTCCTGTTGTAGATCGTGAAAGTGCTATTAAACTAGGTGATCGAAAAATGGGACAAATGATAGATTATGTTTCACAGTTTGAAGTAGATGAATCTTATGAACAAATTAATTATCAAGATACTCCTTATCGAGTTACACCATTAGAATATAGTGATTTAATTAAATGGATAACAAATCGAAAAGAAGGCTTACCAGCTTATGTTAAAGTGAATATGGTAAGTCAAGAGTCTGAAGTTGTTGAATTGAAAGAAGGCATGAAATATTCAAAATCTGAACATTTTGGTAGAAATATTAATCGTCATTTAAGGATGAATTATCCTACGAAAATGTTTGAAGAATTAGCTTTTGAAATTAACGATGAAGGTATTCCTTATTGGATTGCTCCTGTATTTGAATATAAAATAGGTCCTTTTGGTGGAAAAGATATTGTAGGAGCAGTTTTAGTAAATGCTGTTGATGGTAAGCATAAATATTATGATATTAAAGATATTCCTAATTGGGTAGATCGTGTTTATCCAGCAGAGTTAGTTATTCAACAGTTAGAAAATTATGGAAAATATACACATGGTTATATTAATTCTGTTTTCTCACAAAAAGGTGTGTTACAATCAACAGATGGATATAATTATATTGTTATTGATGATGATGTTTATTTGTACACAGGTCTTACAAGTGTTTCTAAAGATGCAAGTAATGTTGGATTTGCATTAATTAATTTACGTACAAAAGAAGGCAAATATTATCATATTTCTGGAGCAGAAGAATATTCGGCAATGTCTTCGGCAGAAGGAAAGGTACAAAACTTAAAATATAAAGCAACATTTCCAATTTTAGTCAATGCAGGAGGAGAGCCTACTTATTTCCTTTCTTTAAAAGATAGTAGTAATCTTGTTAAGATGTATGCTTTTGTCAGTGTTAAAAATTATCAAATTGTAGCAACAGGAAGTAGTGTATCTGAGGCTGAAAAAGCTTATTATGAGGTTTTATCTCAAAATGGTAAAAGTCATGAAGAATTTGAAGAAAATACTTTAACTGGCAAAATTTCTTCAATTAATAGTGCTGTTAAAGAAGGCAATAGTGTCTATTATTTTAAACTAGAGGGTGATGATCATATTTATATTGCGGATCTGTCCCTTTCTAATTCGTTACCGCTTGTACAAGCTGGCGATGAAGTTGAAATTCAATTTATTTCGAATGAACATCAAAGTGTGGTTATTAGTCAATTTAAAGCTAAATAATTTAAAATAGGAATACGAGTTATTCCTATTTTTTGTAATTTTATGAAATAATTATAATAAATAGAAAAAAAAGAGTGTATTTTTTATAAATATTTATTATAATGATAAAGCATTTTAAGATAAGGGAGAGGTTTAAATAATGATTCAATTTTTCAAAAAAAATATCGAATCTAATAAAAAACTAAGAACATTTGAAATAATTGTTTTATGTTTACTTGTTTTTACTTCAATTGGTTCAGTTTTTTATGGTTTGATGCAAATTCATAAAGACGTAGGAGATCTGCAATATGTTCAATCTGTCATGATGGATAGAGATAAAGATGAAGAAGATTATGATTCGGATAACAAAGTTTGTGATGTCATTTATCGAAAAGGTGATCAAAAACTTGTGGTATCTTATGATTATGAAGCTTATGTTAAATTAAATAAAAATTCAATCAAAGCATATGAATTCAAAACAGAAAATGGACAAAATCTTTATTTTGATCATAAAGATGTAAGTCGTCAAGAAGCAAGTCATACTTATAAAGAAATGATGGCAGAAGAAACATTATCTGTTTTCAATTTAGCGAGTGCAACATTTATTTTAATGTTATCTGTTGCGATTATGATGTTATTCTCTAAACAATTTACAACATATGAAAAATCATGGTTTATCTCAATTATGGTGTTAGCTACGATTTTATCTGTGTTATTCCCAGAAGATAGTGCCAATGGTGTAAACGGTATTATCATTATGATTCTTTATTTATTAGATACATTCTTAAATATTTTATGTGAACTACTGATATCTAAACAATCAAGGTATAATTTCTTGGTTTCTGTCTTGGTAGAAATTGTGGAAATTGTTTCTTGTGTTGTTTTAATGTATCGTTTTGCAACAATGGCAACAACTTTATTTTTCTGGTTACCTATTGATATTATTAGTTATATTAACTGGTCTAAACATCGCGATGATGAAGAAGATGAACTTACAATGGTAAGAAAATTAAAAGGATATCAAGAAGTTTTAGTTATTATTGGTATTATTGTTTGGACAGTTGTTGTAGGTTATTTTATTAGTGGTTTAGATATCGCTACTGATTTTTATAACAATAAAACATTAGAAACAGCTATTATTTATATTGACGCTTGTGCATCAGCAGTTGGAATCGCCAACGGTCTCTTTATTTTCTTTAGATTAAGAGAACAATGGATTGCTTGGTATATATGTGCATTTTTAGAAGCAGTTATTAACATAATGTCAGGACAATATGTTTTACTTGCTTTAAAACTGGGTTATTTTACAAATACAACTTATGGATATATTAAATGGAGTAGATATATCAAAGAACATCAAAATAAAGAAAAAGTATCTTTGTTTTAAAAAAATAATTTAAAATAAAATATTTTCAAAGTACTAAGAGTTTTTCAGGAGTACTTGAGAATGTTGATTGAAACTGTTACAATAGGATGTGTAAAAAATTATTAATAGGAGAGATAATGTATGGCAATTAGTGCAGGAGATTTTAGAACAGGATTAACTTTAATTATTGATGGTGATCCTTGCCAAGTGTTGGATTTCCAACATGTTAAACCTGGTAAAGGAGCAGCTATTTTAAAAACTAAAATGAGAAACTTGAAAACAGGAGCTATTCAAGAAAAGAACTTCAATGCTTCAACTAAATTTGATCAAGCTAATATTTCTAAAAAAGCAGCTCAATTTTCTTATGAAGCAGACAATACTTTCTACTTCATGGATATGGAAACATATGATACATATGAATTATCTGAAGAACAAGTTGGTTATAATAAATACTTTATTGTCGAAGGAACTGAAGTTTATTTAGTATTCTTTGAAGGATTATTATTAAACGTTTCTGTTTCTGAAAAAGTAGAATTAACTATTGTAGAAACAGATCCAGCTATCAAAGGGGCACCATCTAACCAAACAAAAGACGCTAAAACTGAAACAGGTTTAACTCTTAGAGTTCCTCAATTTATTGAACAAGGTGAAAAAATCGTTGTTTTTTCAGCTGATGGAAAATACGCAGGAAGAGCTTAATAAAGCTCTTTTTTATCATGGGTAAAGTTGTATTAATTACAGGTGGGGCCAAAGGTATTGGTAGAGCCATTGCTTTAGAGTTAGCGAAGAATCAATATGATATTGTTATTAATTATTTAACGTCAAATCAAGAAGCAGAATGTTTAAAAGAACATATTATTCAACAATATCATGTACGTTGTTTGGCTTTAAAAGCAGATGTTTCTAAAGAAGATCAAGTTGAAAAAATGATTCAAGAAATTGATGAACGATTAGGTGGTGTTGATATTTTAATCAATAATGCAGGAATTGATTTATCTAATTTGTTTCATTTAAAAACGGCGGATGAATTTAGAAAGACATTAGATGTTAATGTTGTGGGGGCTTATAATTGTAGTAAAAGTGTTTCAGCACATATGCTTAAACAAGACTATGGACGTATTATCAATATTTCCTCGACAAATGGCATGAATACATATTATCCTATGTGTATTGATTATGATGCTTCTAAAGCGGCGCTTATTTCTTTAACACACAATTTGGCGTTTGAGTTTGGACCCTATATTCATGTAAATTGTATTGCTCCAGGATTTATTGGTACAGAAAATGAACTTGATGGCTATGATGAAGAATTTTTAAAAGAAGAACAAGAAAAAATTATGGTTAAACGCTATGGCAAACCTGAAGAAGTGGCTTATTTAGTGAAGTTTTTGATTAGTGATGAAGCTAATTTTATCAATAATTCGATTATTCGAATTGATGGTGGACAAATAGGAAGTATGTAAAAAAGACTCAATTGTTGATTCAACAGTTGAGTCTTTTTTTTATTTGTTTTTCATTTACGTTAAGGCAAGTAAAATAGAAAGCTTACCATATTCGATTGATAAACCACCTTGCATATATAAAGTATAAGGTTCTTTTACAGGGGCATCCGCGCTTAATTCAATAGTACTTCCTTGAGTAAAACTTCCACTAGCCATAACTTCATCAAAAGGATAACCAGGCATTGGGGCAGGAAGAACACGTACAAAGGAATCAATTGGACTTGATGATTGGATTCCTTGAGTGAAATTCACTAATTTTTCCTTACTATGTAAATCTAAGGTTTGGATAAGGTCTGTTCTTTTTTCGTTATAACGTGGTGATACATGTTCATATCCTAATTTTTCTAACATGTATGAAGTAAAAATAGCTGTTTTTAAAGCATTTTTTACAGCATTAGGAGCCATGAACACACCTTTAAAGAAAGCATTGTTAAGATTAAAGTTAGCGCCTAAGTCTTTACCAATACCAGGGGCAGTAAGTCTTTGTGCGACTTCGTAAACTAAATCTTTTTTACCGGCAACATAACCACCTGTTGGAGCAATTCCACCACCTAAGTTTTTCATTAATGATCCTACAACAATGTCAGCGCCAATATCTCCAGGTTCTTTTGTTTCTACAAGTTCACCATAACAGTTATCAACCATAATGATGACTTCTTGATTAACTTCTCTAATTTTATGAATAATTGATTCTATTTTATCGATTGTAAGTGATAAACGTTGACTATATCCACGAGAACGTTGAATTTCAACAAGTTTTACATTTTTTTGTTGGAGTCTTTCAACAATACTTTCTTCATCAAATTCATTATCAATTAAATCGATTTGTTCGTAATTTACACCATAGGCCTTTAATGATTGATTTGAATCACCACTTATACCAATCATTTCTTGTAAAGAATCATAAGGTTCACCACTTATAGAAATCATGGTATCACCATGTTTTAATAAAGCAGAAAGAGTTAAATATAATGCATTTGTTCCTGACATGATTTGAGGTCTTACTAAAGCATCTTCACATCCTAAAATAGAAGCAAAAATTCTTTCTAGTTTATCTCTTCCTTCATCATAGTTACCATAACCATTAATATCGGTAAAATCACTATAAGAAACTTGATTTTCTATAAAAGCAGATAAAACTTTATTTGAATTAACAAGGCAAAGTTCATCTACTTGGGCATAAATGTCTTTTAAATCATTATCTGATTGTTTAGCTAAAGCTAATAAATCTTGGTCTATTTTTTCTAATATCATTTTTACATCTCCTTTAATCCTGATATATTATACAATAAATATTTTTTTTGTGTATCTTTATCGACAAACTTCTTAGAAAGTAAATCCTAGTAGATTGTATTATTTTATTGTTTTATGATATAATTTTGAATTGAATTGAGGTGTATAAGATGAAACCAAGGATTTTAGTTGTTGATGATGAACAAGATATTAGAGAGTTGCTTAAATTTTATTTAAATAAAGAAGGCTATGAAGTGATTGAAGCGGCCAATGGTGAAGAAGCATTGACCATTTTTGAAAATGAATATATTGATTTAGGAATTATCGATGTCATGATGCCTAAAATGGATGGCTTTGAACTTGTTGAAAGTATGAAAGAATTTAAAGATGTTCCTTGTATTATGCTTACTGCCAAGGGGGAAAGCAAGGATAAGTTACGTGGCTTTTCTTCAGGGGTTGATGACTATGTTGTTAAACCTTTTGATCCTAATGAATTAATGGCTAGAGTTAAAGCAATTATGAAAAGATATGATATTAATACATCGCATATTGTACGTTTAAATGAAGTTGAATTGGATGGGGATAAATATGAAATCAGATATAAGGATGAATGTATTCATTTGCCACTAAAACAATTTGAATTATTATTTGAACTTGCTAAACATCCTAACCAAATTTTTTCAAGGGAACAGTTGATTGAAAAGATTTGGGGTATGGATTACGATGGGTTTGATCGTACAGTAGATGTCCATATTAAAAGAATTAGAGAAAATATCGGGCATTTACCAGGTTTTAATGTTGTAACAGTTAGAGGATTAGGATACAAAGTTGAGGTAGAGTAGATGAAATCTATTTATTCAAAATTGATTTTTGGCTTTTTTATTACAATCGTAGCTTCCTTTTCAGTAGCAGGTTTTGTATCTTTAAGATTAAATGACCAACAAATTGAATCCACAGTAGAAGAAGATTTGATTACAACAAATGATTATGTTTCTAAAGTGATTTCAAATATTAATATTGAAAATAGGGATGATATTATTGATTTATATGCAAAAAGTAGTGAAATGGCCATAACATGTTATTCAAGCAGTGAAGGCTATGTTGCTTATGGAAACAAAAAATATAATCCAACACCTGAACAGATGATGGCAATGTTTAAAAGTACAAACAATGAGCTTTCCTTTAAGCATCATAATGAAGTGCTAGCGTATGGTACAAAGAATATGATCAATGGGCAAGAGTATTATATCTATGTTCAAAAAGATACCAGTGGTCAAAAAAGTGCAATTGCTAATTCAGCAATTTTGATTTTGGGGTGTGTTTTTTTAACAGGAAGCATTGTCTTTTTAGTAATTGCCGATATTATTGTTAAACCTTTAACACGTTTAACAAATGCAATCAAAGAACTGAGCAATGGGAATTATAATGTTCGTGTTGATAATGTTGGACAAGATGAAATTTCTAAATTAAATCAAGGATTTAATCAAATGGCGAGGCAACTTGCAAAACAAGATGAAACAAGGCAAAAGTTTATTTCAGATATTTCTCATGAATTTCAAACACCATTGACGTCTATTCAAGGATTTGCCAATATTTTAAAAGAAGAAGACTTGCCAAAAGAACAAAGAGTAAAATATGCGAATATTATTTTATATAATAGTAAAAGATTATCTTCTCTAGCAAAAAATATGTTACAATTGACCTTGCTTGATAGAGAAGAGATTGAATTAGAGTTAACAAATTATTCATTAGTTGAACAAATGAATCGAGTTATTTCTACTCAAGAAAATCAAGCAATGGAAAAAAATATAGAAATTGTCTTTGAGATGCCTAAAAAAGAAATATTTATAGAAGGAGACGAACAACGTTTAGAACAAGTTTGGACCAATATTATTTCAAATGCTATAAAGTATACAAATGAAGGTGGACTCATTACAATTACGATGAAAAAAAATTCTAAAGATATAGAAATTTCTATAGAAGACACGGGTATTGGAATGTCTAAAGAAGTCGTTTCTCATATTTTTGAAAGATTTTATAGAGAAGATAAAGCAAGAAATGTTGAAGGAAATGGACTCGGCTTGGCAATTGTAAAATCTATTGTTGATTTACACCATGGGAAGATAGATATTTTATCTCAAGTAGATGTGGGTACAAATTTTATTGTAAGACTGCCAATTGAAAAACAAAAATTAATTGAAAGATTGAAAAGGTAAGGGGATTAGTATGTTAGAATTAAAAGAAAAGATTTTAAGTGATGGAGAAATTATTGAACCAGATATTTTAAAAGTAGATAGTTTTATTAATCATCAAATTGATCCAAAAACTTATAGATCAATTGCTAAAGAAATTAAAAGAAGATTTGCAGGGGAAAAAATCGATAAGATTTTAACAATTGAAGCATCAGGAATTGCACTGGGATTAGCACTTAGCTATGAATTAAACGATATTCCTGTTGTTTTTGCTAAAAAAGGAACATCTAAAACAGTTAATGATGATTTATATACAAGTGAAGTATATTCATATACTAAAGGAACAAGATATATTGCTTGCGTTAAAAAGAAATATTTAAATGAAAATGAAAATGTGATACTTGTAGATGATTTCTTAGCTGATGGAAATGCAATGCTTGGATTAGTCGATATGTGTAATCAAGCAAAAGCACATATTGTTGGATGCGGTATCATTATTGAAAAAGGATTTCAAAAAGGACATCAAAAATTAGTTGATTTAGGTTATAGAGTAGAATCGCTTGCGATTATTGAATCGTTTGAAAATGGTAAAATAGTTTTCAAATAGGCTAGAAAGGAGCATCTATGTATTTAAAAAAAATAGAATTACATGGATTTAAATCATTTGCAGATAAAGTTAATATAGAATTTCAGCCGGGAATAACAGGAATTGTAGGGCCTAATGGATGTGGAAAATCTAATATTTCGGATGCAGTTAGATGGGTATTAGGTGAGCAATCTGTAAAATCTTTACGTGGAAGTAATATGGCAGATGTTATTTTTGCTGGTTCTCAAGATCGTCGGGCACAAAATTTAGCTGAAGTTACTTTAATATTTGATAATAGTGATCGTATGCTCAATTATGACTATAATGAAGTTGAAATTACTAGACGTCTTTATCGACAAGGAAATGAGGCTGAATATCTTTTAAATCGGCAACAATGTCGTTTAAAAGATATTACAGATTTGCTTTTAGATACGGGACTTGGAAGAGATTCGCTTTCTATTATTTCTCAAGGAAATATTTCTAATTTTGCTGATAGTCGTCCTGAAGAAAGACGAGTTATTTTTGAAGAAGCTGCAGGAGTTTCTAAATATAAAAAAAGAAAAATTGAGGCTATTAGAAAATTAGAGAGAACAACGGATAATTTAAATCGTATAAAAGATATTGTTTATGAATTAGAAAAACAAATAGCACCATTAAAAAAACAAAAAGAAAAAGCAGAAGTATTTTTAACGTTGAAGGAAAAACTTACTTCAATCGAAGTAAATGTACTTGTTCATGAAGTTTCGGAATTAAAACATCAACTAGATACGCTATCTTTACAATTAAAAGACCTTAATGAACGACACAGTTCATTAGATGCAGAAATTTTATTAAAAGAAAGTGCTGATGATGAGATAAAAAAGAAAATGTTTGTTTTAGATAATGAAATAAACTCTCTACAAAGTCAATTATTAGAATCGATGTCTGAAGTTTCAAGACTAGAAACAAGTAAAATAGAGGTTGATCAAAAAAGAAAACATGCTTTACAGTCTCAAAACAGTGGTGATATAAAGAAGAAATTAGATAACTTAAAAGCTATTTTGACGGATTTGATTGAAGAATATAATGACCGTGTTGAACGATTAAAAACAACAGAAAAATCTCTTGAAGATTTATCTCAAGAACAAACGATTTTAACATCCAAAATCAATCATAAACATCAATCTATTAATGATCTTAATCAAGAAATTACGAAAAATAAAAATAGACAAGAAATATTAGTGGATTTAGTAGAAAATAAATCCAATTATCATCATGGTGTCAAGGCTATTATGGAACTTGCTCATGATAATCCGGATATTATTGGTGTTTTTGGAGATTTACTAGAAAATGATTCGAAGTATGATTTAGCGGTTTCTGTTGCTTTAGGAAGTGCTTTGCAATTTATTGTTACGAAAGATAATTTACAAGCTAGATTAGCAATTAAGTTTTTAAAAGATAATAAGGCAGGACGTGCTACTTTTTTACCTTTAGCGGATATGGAACCACGTTCTTTAAGAGAAGAACATGCTATTTTATGTCCAGCTTTAGAAGGTTATTTAGGTGTATTAAGTGATTTTGTTTCAAGTTCTAAAAATATAGATAATGTTATTTTGAATCAATTGGGAAATGTTATTTTAGCTGATGATATTGATCATGCTTATGAAATATCAAAGGCAACATATGCTCGATATAAAGTTGTTACTTTGGATGGAAATATTGTCAATGTTGGAGGTTCACTTACAGGTGGAACAGTTAATCGTCAACAATCATCCATTCTTCAAAAAAGAGAACTAGAAAAAGTTAAAGAAAAATTGGATGAATTAGAACAAAAACTTGTACGTGAAAAGAATGAATTACTTAAACTTGAAAACGATGCTAAAGAATTGGCACATACACTTCTACAAAAACAAATGTCATATGCTAAGTTAGAAGTTGTTGTTCAAGGAAAAAAGGAAGAACTTGTAGTTGCTAAAGGTGAATATGAAAGTTTATCGCATCAAAGCGTTGAATTGGATGAGTTTAAAAGTGGTAAAATTGATAATCAACTTGTTTTACAATTAAATGAAGCCATCAAGCATCGAGATGAATTAACAGAAAAAATAAAATCAAAAAGAGAATTAAGAATGTCCTATGTTAATGAAAATGAGCAATTAGAATCAAAATTGAAAGATTTAAGAAAGATGCTTAAAGACATTCAAGGACAAATTAATGAAAAAGCTATTTTATCTACTAAATATGAAGGATCATTAAATAATTATTTAAGTCGATTATCTAATGAATATTCCATGACTTATGAGTATGCAAGTGAAAATTATCATGATGAAGTAGATATTGAATTTGCTAGAGGAGAGGTTGCTACACTTAGAAATGAAATAGTAGCACTTGGTCATGTTAATATTGATGCTATCGAAGAATATAAAGAAGTTTCATCGCGTTACGAAAATATGAATAGTCAACGACTTGACTTAATACAAGCTCAGGATAAAATAGTACAGGCAATTGATGAAATGGATCAAATTATGATTGAGAAATTTTCAACAACATTTGAAAAGATCAATAAAGAATTTAATAATGTTTTTAGAGAATTATTTGGTGGGGGAAGAGCACAAATCAAATATACTGATCCAGATAATATTTTAGAAACGGGAATTGATATAGATGTGCAACCACCAGGAAAAGCTGTGTCGAATATTACATTATTTTCTGGTGGAGAAAAAGCGTTGATTGCAATTTCATGTTTATTTGCTATTTTAAAAGTAAGACCTGTGCCAATGTGTATCTTAGATGAAGTTGAAGCAGCATTGGATATGGCTAATGTTGAAAGATTTGCAAAATTCTTAAGAGAATTTTCTAAACAAACACAATTTATTGTAGTAACACATCGTGAGGGAACGATGGAAGAATGTGATTTGTTATATGGTGCGACGATGCAACAAAAAGGTGTTACAAAACTTGTAAGTGTCAAACTTGAAGAGGCAATAGATTTTTCTAATGAAAATCGTAAGGGAGGTATTTAGATGGGATTTTTTACACAAATAAAAGAAAAATTAGTTGGAAAGTCAACTAAGCAAAATGAAAAATATGTTGTTGGTTTAGATAAATCTTCTGAAACATTTTCAGATCGTATTAATGAATTAGCTGCCCGATTTAGAGAAATCAATGATGAGTATTTTGAAGAATTAGAAAATATTTTAATTATGGCTGATGTTGGTGTTTCGATGGTCATGAAGATTGTATCTGAAATTAAAACAGAAGTAAGAATCAGAAATATAACTGATCCAAGAGAAATTAATGATATTATTGTTGATAAAATGTTCGTTATTTATGCTAATGAAAGTGTTATGTCAACTAAAATCAATTACGCAGCAGAAGGGTTAACTGTTATTTTAATGGTTGGTGTCAATGGTGCTGGAAAAACAACAACGATTGGGAAACTTGCTCATCGTATTGTTCATGATGAAGGTAAAAAAGTTGTTGTTGCTGCGGGTGATACATTTAGAGCAGGAGCAATTGATCAGTTGGCAGTTTGGGCAGAAAGAGTTGGTGTGGATATCGTTAAAGGAAAAGAAGGAGGAGATCCTTCGGCCGTTGTTTTTGATGCTTTAAATAAAGCTAAAGAAACAGGAGCGGATGTTTTAATTTGTGATACAGCAGGTCGTTTACAAAATAAAGTGAATTTAATGAACGAATTGGAAAAAATGAATCGTATTATTAAGCGTGTTGTTCCTGAAGGACCACATGAAACACTTCTTGTTGTAGATGCAACAACAGGACAAAATGGTGTTTCACAAGCTATTGAATTTTCTAAGATTACTGATATTACAGGGATTGTTCTTACAAAAATGGATGGTACTGCTAAAGGTGGAATTGTTTTATCTATTAAAGATCAATTAAATATTCCTGTAAAATTTATTGGTTTAGGTGAACAAGTTGATGATTTACAAGAATTTGACTTAGAACAATATATTTATGGATTATGTAAAGGGTTAGTTGAGGAAGCATAATGGAAAATAGTTTAGAAAAAAAGCAAAGAGTAAATCTTTTGATGGATTTATATGAAGATTTATTAACTGAAAAACAAAGAGAGTATTTAGATTTGTATTATCATGAGGATTTGTCTTTATCAGAGATATCTTTGATTAAAAATGTTTCTAAAAATGCAGTTTTTGACAATTTAAAAAAAGCTTGTTTACATTTAGAAAATTATGAAGAAAAATTAAATTTATTAGAAAAACATCAAAAAAGACTTGAAATTATAGATGATTTAGAAAAAGATATAAAAGAAGAACATAAAAATATTGATGAACATTTACAAATGTTAAGAGATTTATAGGAGGTATATATGGCGTTTGATTCGTTATCTGAAAGATTGCAGTCAACTTTAAAAAAGGTATCTGGACAAGGTCAGTTGACTGAAAGTAATATGGAAGAGATGTTGACAGAAATTCGACTTGCTTTACTTGAAGCTGATGTCAACTATCAAGTTGTAAAAGAGTTCATTGCATCAACAAAAGAAAAAGCAATTGGTGCAGATGTCGTAGGTTCATTAAAACCTGGACAAGTTTTAGTTAAAATTGTACATGATGAATTAGTACATTTATTAGGTGATGAGGTTTCAGAAGTTGATTTTAGTAAAAAACCAACAGTTATTATGATGGTAGGGTTACAAGGTTCAGGGAAAACAACAACTTCTGGGAAAATTGCTAAATTAATTAAGACAAAATATGCTAAAAAACCATTATTGGTTGCAGGAGATATTTATCGTCCAGCAGCCGTTGATCAATTGGTAACATTAGGAAAGCAATTAGATGTGCCTGTTTATGAAAAAGGAACATCTGAAAGTGCTGAAAATATTGTTAAAGGTGCTATGAATTATGCGGCTTTAAATAATAATGATGTTATTATTATTGATACGGCAGGACGTTTGCACATTGATGAACCTTTAATGCAAGAACTAGCAAATGTTAAAGAAATTGCAAAACCTGATGAAATTTTACTTGTTGTAGATTCATTGACAGGTCAAGATATTGTCAATGTAGCTGCTTCATTTAATGAAAAATTAAGTATTACAGGAGCTGTGCTTACTAAATTAGATGGTGATTCTCGTGGTGGGGGAGCACTTTCTATTAGACATATTACGCATGTTCCAATTAAATTTATTGGTACAGGTGAAAAATTAGATGCTATTGATTTATTCTACCCAGATCGTATGGCAGATCGTATCTTAGGAATGGGTGATGTAGTCTCTTTAGTTGAAAAAGTTCAAGATGTCTATGATGAAAAAGAAACAATGAAAGCTATGAAAAAAATGCAATCTGGACGTTTTGGATTGGATGATATGCTTGATCAAATGCATCAATTAAAGAAGTTAGGTCCACTTTCAGGAATTTTGAAAATGATTCCTGGTATGCCATCTATGCCTAATTTAAACGATGAAACAACAGATAAGAGAATGAAAGAAACAGAGTCTATTATTTATTCTATGACTTTAGAAGAACGTCGTGATCCAAGTATTATTACATTATCTAGAAAACAACGTATTGCTAAAGGATGTGGTAAAGATTTAGCAGCTATTAATAGATTATTAAAACAATTTGAACAATCTAAACAAATGATGAAACAAATGTCAAATATGGATATGGCAACAGGACTTCCAAAAATGGGAGGAGGTCACTTTGTAGGTGGTCCAAATCGTAAAAAAGTACGTCATAAAAAGAAAAAGAAAAAATAATGAAAGGTGTCAAGCAAAAATGCTTGACACCTGTTTCTATCTATGTTAAATTATACAAGCAATAAGAAAACAAGGAGGAAATATAAATGGCAGTAAAATTAAGAATGACAAGAATGGGTGCTAAAAAAAGACCTTTCTATAGAATCGTAGCAGCTGATTCAAGATCACCAAGAGATGGTAGATTTATTGAATTATTAGGTACATATAATCCATGTACTAATCCAGCTCAAGTTAACTTAAAAGAAGAAGAAATCTTAAAATGGTTAAACAATGGTGCACAACCATCTGATACAGTTAGAAACTTATTATCTAAACAAGGTATCATGAAAAAATTTGCTGATTCAAAACAAGGTAAATAATTATGGATTATGTAAAAACACTAAAAGATATAGCGATTGAATTAGTTGAGGATAAAGAACATTTAGAAGTAAGACAAATGCCTTCTTTAGATGAGAATGTTGTTGTTTTACATGTTTATTCAGCAAAAAATGACATTGCAAAATTAATCGGTCGTAAAGGTGTTATGGCTAATTCTATTCGTCAATTAATGTCTGTTGCAGGACGTCTTTCTGATAAAAAATTAGATATTAAATTCGAATCATATGAATAGATGTGTAAAACACATCTATTTTTTTTGGAGGTTATATGGAAAAATTAAAAATTGGAAAAATTGTTGGAACGCATGCACTTAAAGGAGAACTTAAAATACGTTCTTTTAGTGATTTCAATGATCAAAGATTTGTTGTGGGACATAAGCTTTACTTAAATGAAATTGTAGACCCTTTTATCATCAAAACTGTAAGAGTTCATAAAGGAAATTATTTAATCAGTTTTGAGGGATTACAAGATATTAATCTAGTAGAAAAATATGTTGGTTATAATGTTTATGGTTTAAAAGAAGATGTTGAATTAGATGATGATGAATATTTTTACGATGATTTAATTGGTTGTCAGATCATTAATAATGATCAAGAAATTGGAAAAGTAGAATCTGTTTATTTTAATGGTGCACATGATGTTTTAACTGTACAAACAGCAAATAAAAAGATTGCTATTCCATATGTTGATGCATTTATTGAAAATGAAGATATTGAAAATAAAAAAATATTTGTTCATTTGATTAAGGGAATGTATGATGAAGATTGATATTTTATCACTATTTCCAGAAATGTTTGAAGGCTTTTTAAATACCTCAATTATCAAAAGAGCTATAGATAAAGAAGTTGTTGATATTAAGATTCATAATTTTAGAGAATTCACTCAAGATAAGCATAAACATGTAGATGATTATCCTTATGGAGGAGGACAGGGAATGGTGTTGATGTGTCAACCAATCATTGATTGCTTAAAAACATTAACAACGGATGATTCACTTGTTATTTTAATGTCTCCTCAAGGGATTACTTTAAAGCATCAAGTAGCACAAAAGCTTTCATTAGAAAAGCATCTTATTATTATTTGTGGGCATTATGAAGGATTTGATGAAAGAATTCGTGATTATGTTGATTTAGAATTGTCTATTGGTGATTATGTACTAACTGGTGGTGAACTAGGAAGTATGGTTACTTGTGATGCGGTAATAAGATTACTTGAAGGAGCTATTCGTCAAGAAAGCCATGAAGATGATTCATTTGCAGATGGATTATTAGAATACCCACAATATACAAGACCAATAGAATATGATGGAAATAGAGTGCCTGACGTATTGGTCTCTGGTCATCATGAAAATATTCGTAAATGGAGAAAATACCAATCTCTAAAGAAAACCTATTTAAAGAGACCAGATTTATTAGAAAATTATGAATTTGATGAAGAATCGGCAAATATGTTGACAAAAATTAAAAAAAAGAGTTGATATTTTTTCGAACGATGTTATAATAGCATAGGTCAATGTGACTGCATATGTTCCGCTGGTTAATCGAATGAACATACAAGACTATAAATGAAAAGGAGAAGAAAGATGAATTTAACATTAGTAGAACAAATTACTAAAAAACAATTAAAATCTGATATCCCTGTTTTCAAAGCTGGAGACACTTTAAAAGTTTATGTAAAAATTAAAGAAGGTAATAAATACCGTATCCAATTATTTGAAGGGGTTTGTATCGCAAGACAAGGTAAAGGAATTGCTGAAACTTTCACAGTTAGAAAAATTTCTTACCAAGTTGGTGTAGAAAGAACTTTCCCAGTTCATTCACCAATCATCGATAGAATCGAAGTTGCTAAAGTTGGTAAAGTACGTAGAGCTAAATTAAATTACTTACGTGGTTTATCTGGTAAAGCTGCTAGAATCAAAGAAATTAGAAAATAAGAAATGGGTAACCATTTCTTTTTTTCTACCATTAATTGTTGTATAATAGAACACGTCTATAAGATAAAGATAGGTGATGTCTATGAAATATAGTAAAAAAACAATGATGGCAATATTAGAATTTATTGTTGTTTGTTTAGCAATTTTTTTTGTTTTTAAAGGCATAATTATGCCGGTCAAAGTTGATGGTTCTTCAATGTATCCAACATTACATGACGGAGATCTTGCCTTTATGTCTCGGCTTGATTTGAATTCAAAACAAATTAAAAGATTTGATATTGTCACAATAGACTGTAAACAATTAGACAATGTAATTATTAAAAGAGTTATAGGGTTACCTGGAGAAAAAATTGTTTACAAAAATGATTGTTTGTATGTTAATGGAAAGTATATTAAAGAAAATTATCTTAATAAATCACATATAAAAGATGTAAAGAGTCGATATAATATTTCTTATTTTACTGATGATTTTGAAATTTCAGTTGGTGAAAATGAAATTTTCGTTTTAGGTGATAATAGAGTAAATTCACTTGATTCAAGAGAATTAGGATGTTTTAAAATTGAAGATGTTTTATCAAAAAAAGGAATTATACTATTTCCTTTTAATCATATGAAAGGAATGAACTAATATGGCACAAATACAATGGTTTCCTGGCCATATGGCTAAGGCAAAAAGAGAAATCGCTGATAAAATAAAATTAATAGATATTGTTGTTGAATTGGTGGATGCTAGAGCTCCATATTCAAGTAAAAATCCATTATTTAATAGTGTTGTTAATAATAAGCCAAGATTAATTGTAATGACAAAAGAAGATTTAGCAGATGATAAACTAACACAAAAATGGATAGATTTTTACAAAAGTAAAGGTTATTATGCTATAAGTGTTAATCTTAAGCAATTTAATGAATATAAAAAGATCATACAAGTTTGCAAAGAAATTTTGAAAGATAAAATGGCACGAGAAGCAAAGAAGGGATTAAAACCTCGTGCAATGCGAGCAATGGTTTTAGGTATTCCTAATGTTGGAAAATCTACTTTCATCAATCGCTTAGCAAAAAGAAAAGCAACTGTTACGGGGAATAAACCAGGTGTAACGAAAGCTCAACAAATTATTAAGGTAGATAAAGATTTTGAATTATTTGATACACCGGGTGTTTTATGGCCTAAATTCGAAAGTGAGGATATTGCTAGAAATATTGCTCTTATTGGCTCTATTAAACAGCAAATATTACCAAGGGAAGATTTATTTATTTATGCAGTTGAATATTTAGTTAAAAATTATCCTGGAACTTTAGAAAATCGTTATCAAATAGCTGTTGATTTACAAAGTGATTGGGTTGAAAAATGTTATGATGATATCGCATTTAATAAAAAAATAAAACCAGTAAGAGGGATTACTGATTATGAGCGTGTCATGGATATGTTTTTTACTGATTTATTTGATGGTGTTATTACAAAAATAACATGGGAGCTTCCAAATGAGTAATTTATTAGAATATGAAAATAGATATTATGATTTAGGTTATGATTATATTATTGGTCTTGATGAAGCTGGAAGAGGACCAATGGCTGGCGAATTAGTTGTTGCAGGAGTCATTTTTCCTAAAGGATTTTATGATGAACGTATTTTTGATTCAAAACAATTAACAGCAAAAAAAAGAGAGGCGATGTATCAAATAATTATAGAAAATGCATTAGCCTATCACATTGAAGTTATTTCTGTTGAAGATGTTGATCAATTAAATGTATATAGCGCAAGTCAAAAAGGAATGGAAAAATGTTGTCAAATTTTAAAGAGAGAAAAAATGTTTGCTTTAACAGATGCGATGCCTTTACATGATATTGAACATTTATCTATTATTAAAGGAGATACCCTTTCTATGTCTATTGCAGCAGCAAGTATATTAGCTAAGGTAACAAGAGATCATTTGATGATAGATTATGCAAAAAAATATCCACAATATGGTTTTGAAAAACATAAGGGCTATGTAACCAAGGCACATAAAGAGGCACTTAGTAAATATGGTCCATGCCCTATTCATAGGAAATCTTTTAAACCAGTACAAGAAGTAATGAAAGAACAAATATCTTTAAATTTAGATATTTAGTTCTTTTTTTATAAAAAAAGAAGAAAAAACAAAATTAAATGTCTATATAAATAGTGAGGTGATAAATATGGAAGAAATCTTACTATTTTTTGCTTTGAAGTATCAAGGTGATTTTCAAAGTATTTTAAAAGCATTGCAAGCAAAAGAAAAAGTTTCTCAAGAAGAAAGGAGGGAAGCAGTTGCCAAAGTAAATTCAAAATATACAACGATTATTTCAAGTGATTATCCAGATGCTTTAAAAGAAATATCTTGTCCACCATTTGTATTGTTTTATCATGGAAATTTGAATATTTTAAATGGTAAATGCATAGGTGTTATTGGTAAACGTGTTCCTAGTGAATATGGATCAAATATTACGGATAAAATTGTATGTGATTTAGTAAAAAATGAATATACGATTGTAAGTGGTATGGCATTAGGAATTGATACTCTCGCTCATAGAAGTGCATTAAAAAACAAAGGGAAAACAGTTGCAGTATTGGGAAGTGGAATTAATTATTGTTATCCAAAAAGAAATCAAGATTTATATGCTCAATTAAAAAGTAATCATCTTATTATTAGTGAAAAACCAGGTGATTATGTACCACAGGCTAAGGATTTTCCAAGTAGGAATCGGTTAATTGCTGGCTTAAGTGAATCTGTAGTTGTTACAGAAGCTGAAAAACGTTCAGGAACAATGATTACTGTAGGATATGCATTAGATCAAGGAAAAGATATCTATTGTATTCCATCAAGAATTGGGGATCCAATGGGGTGTAATTTATTGATTCAACAAGGGGCCAAGTTAGTATTGACTGTAAATGATATTATTGAAGATTAATGAAATGGAGTTGACAAAGTGAAAAAAAACAATAATAATAGTTTTTGCGATAAGGGGGTTATATTATGTATGATAAATTAGTCATTGTGGAATCTCCTTCTAAATCAAAAACAATAGAAAATTATTTAGGGAAGGAATATCATGTGACTTCTTCTAAAGGACATATTAGAGATTTATCAACATCTGGTAAAGAAGGGCTAGGGATTGATCAAGAAGATCATTATAAGCCAAAATATGTTATTTCTAAGGATAAAAAAGATGTCGTTAAGGAATTGAAAGCAGCTGTTAAAGAGGCAAAAACAGTTTATCTTGCTACCGACCCTGACCGTGAAGGGGAAGCAATTTCATGGCATTTAGCAGATGTTTTAGGTTTAGATATGGATGATGATAATCGTATTGTTTTTAATGAGGTAACAAAAGATGCAGTTGTTGATGCATTGAATCATCCTCGTAAAATTGATCAAAATCTTGTAAAATCTCAAGAAACAAGAAGAGTATTGGATAGAATTATTGGATTTAAATTATCTAAATTATTACAAAGAAAAATTAAATCTAAATCAGCTGGTCGAGTTCAATCGGTTGCTTTAAGATTAATTGTTGAAAAAGAACGTGAAATCGAAGCCTTTGTTCCAGAAGAATACTGGAAAATCAAAGCACAATTTGAAAAAGATGAAATTGAATTTACAGGTGAACTTAATAAAAAAGGAACAAAGAAGTTAAAAATTTCAAATGAACAAGAAGCTTTGGAAATCTTTAATGCACTTTCTAAAGAATTTGTTATTGATAGTGTAAAAAAATCAAGTAAGAAAAGAGAATCAAAACCACCATTTATTACTTCAACATTACAACAAGAAGCGTCTTCTAAATTAGGCTTTAAAGCAAGAAAGACAATGATGATTGCTCAAAAGCTATATGAAGGAATTGCTTTAGAAGATGAAACAGTAGGGCTTATTACTTATATGCGTACAGATTCGACAAGATTGTCAGATTTATTTGTAGAAAGTGCTACAGAATATATTAAAGAAAAATATGGTCAAAATTATGTTGGAAAAGTAAAAGTAAGTAAAAAGAAAGAAAATGTACAAGATGCTCACGAAGGAATTCGTCCAACAAGTGCAATGCGTACACCTGAGTCTGTTAAAGAATATTTAAGTGCGGATGAATTTAAATTGTATTCTTTAATTTATGCCAGAGCATTGGCGTCATTAATGGCACCATCTCGTTTTGATGCAACAAGTGTAGTATTAGAAAATAATAACTATTATTTTAACGCAAGTGGTTCAGTATTAAAATTTGATGGTTATTTACGTTTATATAGCCCATATGAAAAACAAAAAGATGAAATTTTACCTGAATTAACTGAACAAGAAATTTTAGAAAGTCAAAATATTGAAAAAACACAACATTTTACAAAACCACCTGCTCGTTATAGTGAAGCAAAACTAATTAAAGAAATGGAAGAACTTGGAATTGGTAGACCAAGTACTTATGCGATGATTATTGATACGATTCAAACTAGAGGGTATGTGGAACTTGTTGATAAAACATTTAAACCTACTGAAAGTGGAATTTTAACAAGTGATCGACTAACACAATTTTTTAATGATATTATTAATGTCGAATATACTGCACAAATGGAAAAAGAACTAGATGATATTGCAGAAGGACAAGATGATTATTTTGATGCTATAGATACATTTATTAAAAAATTCCAACCTTTATTGGATGAAGCAAATGAAAAAATGGAAGTCATTTCACCTAAAAAAACAGGAGAGAAATGTCCTGAATGTGGACATGATCTTGTTGAAAGACATGGGCGTTATGGTAAATTTATAGCTTGTGAAAATTATCCTGAATGTAAATACATCAAAAAGGAAAAAGTTGAACCTGAATTTACAGGAGAAAACTGTCCTAAGTGTGGAAGCCCAATGGTTTTTAAAACCGGAAGATATGGTAAATTTGAAGCATGTTCAAATTATCCACAATGTAAATATATTAAGAATTCTAAAAAGAAAGCAGAACCTGTTATGACAGATGAAGTTTGTCCTAACTGTGGTTCTCCAGTGGTTATTAAAAAGGGACGTTGGGGAGAATTTAAAGCTTGTTCAAATTATCCAAAATGTAAAACAATTATTAAGTAGAACATTTGTTCTACTTTTTTAAAAAGGAGAAAATATGGAAAGTGAAAAAATAGTCAATGTAATTGGAGCTGGTCTTGCTGGAGTTGAGGCGGCTTATCAATTAGCAAAAAATAATATTAAAGTAAAGTTATATGAAATGAGACCTGTTAAAATGACACCGGCACATCATACATCATCATTTGCTGAACTTGTTTGTTCTAATTCGTTAAGAGGAGATAATTTCAATAATGCCGTAGGTGTATTAAAAAATGAAATGGAAAAACTAGATAGTGTTATTATTCGATTTGCTAGAAAAAATAGTGTTCCTGCTGGTGGAGCACTTGCAGTGGATCGTGAAAAGTTTTCTGCGGATGTTACTGAGTTTATAACAAATCATCCAAATATCGAAGTGATTCATGAAGAAGTTACAGAAATTCCCCAAGCACCAACAATTATTGCAAGTGGACCTTTAACAAGTGATGCTTTGTCTACGAAAATCAAAGAATTATTAGGAGAAGAATATTTTTATTTTTTTGATGCGGCGGCTCCAATTGTTGAAAAAGATAGTATTGATTTTAATATTGCTTATTATAAATCAAGATATGACAAAGGAGAAAATGAATATATAAATTGTCCAATGAATGAGGAGCAATTTAATGTATTTTATGATGAATTAATGAAAGCAGAGGTTGTTAAACCAAAAGATTTTGAAGAAAAATTTTTTGAAGGATGTATGCCTTTTGAAGAAATGGCAAGAAGAGGAAAACAAACTTTATTGTTTGGGCCTATGAAACCGGTTGGGTTAACAAAACCTGATGGCACAAAACCATATGCAGTCGTACAGTTAAGACAAGATAACGTACAAGCTAGTTTATATAATATTGTTGGTTTTCAAACACATCTTACATGGCCTGAACAAAGAAGAATTATTCATTTAATTCCGGGATTAGAAAATGCAACATTTGTAAGATATGGTGTCATGCATCGAAATTCGTTTATTTGTTCTCCAAAATTTTTAAATCAAGATTACAGTTTAAAAAATCATTCTGGAATTTATTTTGCTGGACAAATGACAGGAGTTGAAGGATATGTTGAATCAGCTCAAAGTGGAATCGTTGCCGGAATGAACATGGTTCGTTATTTAAATAAACAAGAACCTGTTATTTTTCCACAAGAAACAATCATGGGGGCACTTGCATATTATATTACGCATTGTGATGAAAGTAATTTCCAACCAATGAAAGCTAATTTTGGAATTCTACCAGATTTACCTGTACGCGTTAAAAAGAAACTAAGAAAAGAAGCTTATGCTAACAGAGCAATAGAAGTAATGGATCAATTTATCAATGAGTTATAATCAAGATAAAGAAGAATTTATAAAATATCTTCAATTTCAAAAACATTACTCAATCAATACAGTTGAATCTTATCAACGAAGTTTAAATGAATTTATTGGTTTTTTAAAAAGTGAAAGTATTTCTCACTTTAACGATGTCAAGTATACAAATATAAGAGGATATTTAACTTATTTAAATGAAAAAAAATTGTCAAAGAGTTCAATTAATAATCGAATCAGTTGTTTAAGATCATTTTATAAATATCTAGTAAAAGAAGAATTGGCTGAAAATAATCCAATGATTCTTGTTGAAAATATTAAAACCGCAAAGCGTAATCCTGATTTTTTGTTTCCTGAAGAAATGATGGATTTATTGGATGGTATTGATACACAAGATGATTTAGGAATTCGTAATAAAGCGATGCTAGAAATCATGTATGCTTCTGGGTTAAGATGTTCTGAAGTAGTAAATTTAACCTTGGATTGTATAGATTTTCACAATCGAGTTTTATTGATTCATGGTAAAGGGAACAAAGACCGTTATGTTCCTTTCCATGAATTTGCTAGTGAATGGTTATTAAAATATATAGAAGAAGTAAGGGGAAAACTTGTAAATTCAGAAGATCATCCATATGTTTTTGTTAATAAAAGAGGAGAACAAATGACCAATAGAGGAATACAGGATATTGTAAAGCGTATTGGAAGAGAATATGATGCAACCAAGAAAATACATCCACATACTTTCAGACATTCCTTTGCCACACATTTATTGAATGCGGGAGCAGATATAAGAACTGTACAGGAATTATTGGGTCATGAAAACCTTTCGACAACACAAATTTATACCCATGTTACAAAAGAACATTTGAAAAATGTTTATTTAAAAGCACATCCTCGAAATAAAGCATAAAAAAGGGTTGTTTTGTTTTAAATCTTATGCTATTATGTTTCAGGTATTAAAAAATACACACATTATGAATTCATTTATCTAGTGCCTAATGGTGGTAAATGTTTGAAATAATGGAGGAAAAAAACGAAAAGGAGGAAATTACACATGTCAGTAATTTCAATGAAAAAATTATTAGAAGTAGGTGTTCATTTCGGACATCAAACAAAAAGATGGAATCCTAAAATGGCTCCATACATTTTTACATCAAGAAATGGAATTTACATTATTGATTTACAAAAATCATCTAAAAAAATCGATGAAGCTTATAAAGCAATGAATGAAATTGCCGAAAAAGGTGGAAAAGTTTTATTTGTAGGAACTAAAAAACAAGCTCAAGAAGCTGTTAAAGAAGAAGCAATCCGTTCTGGAAGTTTCTATGTTAACTCACGTTGGTTAGGTGGAACTTTAACTAACTTCAAAACAATCCAAAAAAGAATTAGAAGATTAGTTGAATTAGAAAAAATGGAAAAAGATGGTACTTTCGATTTATTACCTAAAAAAGAAGTTATCTTACTAAAAAAAGAAGCTGCTAAGTTAGAAAAGAACTTAGGTGGTATTAAAGAAATGAGAAGATTACCAAGTGCTTTATTCGTTGTAGATCCTAAAGCTGAACACAACGCTGTTGCTGAAGCAAGAATCTTAGGAATCCCTGTATTTGGTATTGTTGATACTAACTGTGATCCTGATGAAGTTGATTATGTAATCCCAGCAAATGATGATGCTATTAGAGCTGTTAAATTAATTGTTGCTGCTATGGCAGATGCAATTTGTGAAGCTAAAAGTGAACCATTAACTGTTGCTTATGTTAAAGATGAAGATGAAAAAGAAGTTACTATGAATGATGCTGTATCTTCTGTAGAAAACAACAACAGAAGAGGGCCAAGAAATAAAGCTGGTAGACCAGCTCAAAGAAGAGAATCTAGACCAACTCAAGAATAATCTCAAGGCTGGAAATCATAAATATGTTGTGATGGGAAAGCAAAGCTTTCCCTTTTTAATAAAATAAAATTCATGGAGGAAAAGAAAATGGCAATTAGTGCAAAATTAGTAAAAGAATTACGTGAAAAAACTGGTGCTGGAATGATGGATTGTAAAAAAGCATTAGAAGCATGTGATGGTGACATCGAAGCATCATTCGACTGGTTAAGAGAAAAAGGAATCGCAAAATCTGCTAAAAAAGCTGATAGAATCGCTGCTGAAGGGTTATCTGCTTTCGCTATTAACGGAAATGTAGCTGCTATGGTTGAAGTTAACTCTGAAACTGACTTCGTAGCGAAAAATGCTGAATTCGTTGCATTAGTAAATAATGTATGTGAAGCAGTTGCTGTAAATAACCCTGCTGATTTAGAAGCTGCAAAAGCAATTGAAGTTGATGGAAAAACTATTGAAACTACAATTGCAGAAGCATCTGGAAAAATTGGTGAAAAATTATCTTTAAGAAGAATTAAAACTTTCACTAAAAATGATGATGAAGTATTTGGTGCTTATTCACATATGGGTGGAAAAATGGTATCAATCGTTAAATTAGCTGACGGTGATGAAGAAAAAGCAAGAGACATTGCTATGCATGTTGCTGCTATCAATCCAAAATATATCTCACAAGATGAAATTCCACAAGTTGAAAAAGATAGAGAAGATGCAGTTCAAACAGAAATCATGGCTAATGATTCTAAATTAGCTAACAAACCTGAAAAAGTATTAGAAGGTATCAAACGTGGAAAATTAAATAAAGTATTCTCTGAATGGTGTTTATTAGATCAAGAATTCATTAAAACACCAAAAGAATCAGTTGCTAAATACTTAGGAAAAGCTAAAGTGTTAGAAATGGCTCGTTTCCAAGTTGGTGAAGGTATCGAAAAGAAAGAAGAAAACTTTGCTGAAGAAGTAGCTGCACAAATGAAACAATAATTTTTAAGGACACTACAAGTGTGTCCTTTTTTTAAAAAAGGAGAACATTTTATGAAATATAAAAGAGTTTTATTAAAATTAAGTGGTGAAGCATTAGCCGGTGACGATCATTTTGGTATAAACGCTAATACTGTAGCCGATATTGCAAGACAAATCAAAGAAGCTAAAGATTTAGGTGTTGAAATTGCCATCGTTTGTGGTGGTGGTAATATTTGGCGTGGTGTTACTGGTGCACAAATGGGTATGGAACGTTCTTCTGCTGATTATATGGGAATGTTAGCAACAGTAATGAATGGTTTAGCTGTTCAAAATGCTTTAGAGCAACTAGGAGTTCAAACACGTTTACTTTCAGCAATTGAAATGAGACAAATTGCAGAACCATACATTAGAAGACGTGCTGTTAGACATTTAGAAAAAGGTAGAATCGTTATTTTTGGTGCTGGAACTGGAAGTCCATATTTTACAACTGATACTACAGCTGCATTAAGAGCCGCTGAAATCAATGCTGATGTTATTTTAATGGCTAAAAATGGGGTCGATGGTGTTTATTCTGCTGATCCTAAGTTAGATGAATCTGCAGTAAAATTTGATGAAATTTCATATAGTGATGTTTTAGCAAAAGATTTAAAAGTAATGGATCAAACAGCTATTACATTATGTAAAGATAACGATATTGATTTATGTGTATTTAATATGCAAGAAGATGGTAATATTGCCAAAGCTTGTGATGGACAAAAAATAGGAACAACTATCTCTGGAGGAAAATAATATGATAAATATGATCTTAGATGATGCAAGTGATAGAATGCAAAAAGCAATCGAAGCTTACCAAAGAGATTTAGCAACAGTTAGAACTGGAAGAGCTACTCCTGCAATGTTAGACCGTGTAATGGTCAATTATTACGGATCACCAACACCAATTAATCAAATGGCTGGTGTTTCTGTTGTAGAAGGTAGACAATTAGTAATTAAACCTTATGATAAATCTGCTTTAAAAGATATCGAACATGGAATTTATGAAGCTGATTTAGGTTTAACTCCTCAAAATGATGGAGAAATTATTCGTATTACTGTACCAGCATTAACAGAAGAAAGACGTAAAGAATATGCAAAAAATGTTTGGAAATTCGCTGAACATGCTAAAGTTGCTATAAGAAATATTCGTCGTGATGCTAATGACGAAATTAAAAAATGCGATGGTAGTGAAGATGAAATTAAAGACGGTCAAAATCGTGTTCAAAAATTAACTGATAAATTTGTCAAAGAAGTTGATGAAATTGGTAAAGTAAAAGAAAAAGATATTATGACTGTATAATTATTGAGGCGTCTTATTATGAAGTGAACTGAATAAGTTGGACCAACAACTTAGGAGGTTCACTTTTATTATGCGGTATACAAAAGAATTTAAATTAGAATGTGTTAGAAAATATATGAACGGAGAAAATATACCTGATCCTGGTGGATGTACTCATAGAACATTTTATAGAAATGTTTTAAGATGGGTTTAAATTTTTAATCAGCTTGGAGAAATTGGATTAGAACATAAAAAACCACCTATTTCAGTGCACTACATTAGGCGCTTTTTTATTTTATGGTTTTATGTTATAATCAATCATGACTTTAAGGAGGATTATTCTATGAATGATCAAATTGAAAACTATGAATTAGACATGAATAATATACCAGCACATATTGCCTTTATTATGGATGGCAATGGACGCTGGGCTAAAAAGAGAATGATGCCAAGAACTTATGGCCATAACGAAGGTACAAAGACAATTCGTAAGATTGCTTTAGAGGCTAATAGACTTGGTGTTAAAGCAATGACAGTTTATGCTTTTTCTACAGAAAATTTTTCTCGTCCTGAAGAAGAAGTACAATTTATATTTAAATTACCCAAAAAATTTTTTGAACTTTATTTAAAAGAATTAATTGAAAATAATGTTCAAATTTGTATGATTGGGCATTTAGAAAAAGCTCCAAAGGCAACAAGAGATATTATCAATACTGCTATAGAAAGAACAAAGGATAATACTGGACTAAAACTTTGCTTTGCTTTTATTTATGGTAGTAGAGATGAAATCGTTTGTTCAACTAAAAAAATAGCACAAGATGTAAAAGATGGGAAACTTGATATTGAGGATATTGATGAAAATTATTTTGGTTCAACATTAATGTCTGCGAATTTACCTGATGTTGATTTAATGGTAAGAACAAGTGGAGAACAAAGATTATCTAATTTTATGTTATGGCAACTTGCTTATGCAGAGTTTATTTTTACTCCTGTTTGTTGGCCAGATTTTGATGAAAAAGAATTACATAAAGCAATTTGGCTTTATCAAAATAGGGAGCGTAGATATGGAGGTTTAAAATAGTGAAAGAAAGAATTATTACTGCACTGTGCTTGATTGCAATTGTAGTTCCAGCAGTCATTTTTGGGGGTATTTTTTATAAAATTGTTATAGGGGTTGCAATGGTTCTTAGTGTTTATGAAATGTTACATATTTGTTCTAGACCACGTATTGGAATGTATATGTATATCATTGTTGGTTTGTTTTTTGTTACAGGATTTTTATTTAACAGAAATCAATTACTTATTTCTAGCTATTCTATTTTGGTTTATTTAGCGATTATTTTAGCATGTATGATTTTTGATGATAAATGTAATATTGAAAGAAGTGCTTATGTTTTTACGATGGGTGTTCTTGTTTGTTCTGGATTACATGCGTTACTTGTTTTAAGAGTTGACTATGGTTGGGAATATTTATTGTTATTAGCAATTGCGACTTTTGGTAGTGATACAGGAGCTTATTTTGCTGGTATGGCTTTTGGTAAACATAAGTTGATTCCAAGATTATCTCCTAAAAAAACAATTGAAGGGTCAATTGGTGGAATTGTTCTAGGAAGTGTTTTAGGATTGGTTTTTGCATATTTTACAGGAATATTGGCACATCATTGGATTATTGTACCAGCAATTATCGTAATGACAACGACAAGTCAAATAGGAGATTTGATTTTTAGTGCCATTAAAAGATATTTTGAAGTTAAAGATTATTCAAAATTATTACCAGGACATGGCGGAATTTTAGATCGTATTGATAGTTTAACTTTTAATGTATTGATTTTTAGTTTCTTTTTAATGATTGTGGGGTTATAGATAATGAAAAATATTACGATTTTAGGTGTTACAGGTTCTATTGGTCAACAAACTGTTGATGTTTGCTTGCATCATCAAGATGAATTTAATGTTGTTGCAATGTCTGCGGGCAAAAATATTGTATTACTTGAAACAACAATTCAAAAAATCAATCCACAAGTTGTTTGTGTTATCGATGAAAAGGATTGTAACTATCTTCAAGAAAAATATCCACATATTCGTTTTGTTTTTGGTAGTGCTGGTTTAGATGAAATTGCAACAATTGATCAAGTTGATATTGTATTAAATGCAATTGTAGGGTTTGCAGGTTTGTTACCAACAATTCATGCTATTGAATCTAAAAAAGATATTGCTTTAGCTAATAAAGAAACACTTGTGGTTGCAGGACATATTATTACAAAATTAGTTAAAGAACATGGTGTAAAATTATTACCAGTAGATAGTGAACATTCAGCAATTTTCCAATCGCTTCAAGGAAATGAGATGAATAAAATCAAACGTATTTTATTAACAGCAAGTGGCGGAAGTTTTAGAGATAAAACAAGAGAAGAACTTGTAGGTGTTTCTGTTAAAGAAGCGTTGAATCATCCTAACTGGTCAATGGGGGCTAAAATTACGATTGATAGTGCTACTTTATTTAATAAGGGATTAGAGGTCATGGAAGCAAAATGGTTGTTTGATGTAGATTATGATCAAATTGAAGTCTTGATTCATCCAGAAAGTATTTTACATTCTGCTGTAGAGTTTGAAGATACTTCTGTCATTGGGCAAATGGGAACACCTGATATGCGTTTGGCTATTCAGTATGCGTTAACTTATCCACAAAGAAAAAAATTAGTTAATGGTAAATCTTTAGATTTAACACAACTTGGTTCGCTTACTTTTAAAAAGCCAGATTTCAATAGATTTCATGCGCTTTCTTTAGCATATCGTGCTGGAAAAACAGGTGGAAGCTTACCATGTGTTTTAAATGGTGCAAATGAAATGGCTAATCTTTTGTTTAGAGAAGGAAAAATTGAATTTTTACAAATAGAGGAATTAGTTGAAAAAGCTATGAATGCTCATGAGTTGGTTAAAGATCCAACTATTGATCAATTATTAGATATTGATCAATGGGCGAGAGATTTTGTTTTAAAGGAGATAAATGAAACATGCAGACGATTATAAATATTCTTGTCTTTTTTGTAATACTAGGAGCTATTGTATTAATCCATGAATTAGGACATTTTCTAACTGCTAAATTATTTGGTGTTTATTGTGCTGAATTTTCTATTGGAATGGGTCCTAAACTTTTTTCTAAGAAAAAAGGAGAAACAGATTATCAAATTCGTGCACTTCCTATTGGTGGTTATGTTGCAATGGCAGGTGAAGCTGATCAAGAAGACAGCGAATTAATGAAAGATGTTCCTTATGAAAGAACTCTAAAAGGAATTAAAACATGGAAAAAATGCATTATTATGTTAGCTGGTGTTTTTATGAATTTTGTACTTGCCCTTGTTTTATTAATAGGTATTTATTCGTTTGTTGAAGTACAAACAAATACTTCTGAAATTGGAAGTGTTGTTAAAAACAATGGTGCTTATAATGCTGGAGTTCAAGCTGGAGACACCATTAATAAAATCACAATTAATGGTGAAGAACATATCATTGCGTCATTTTCAGATATTCAATCTGTCTTATCTAATGAAAATTTGCAATTAGATACGGATACAGTTACAATGCAAATTTTCCTTAAAAGAGGGAATCAAAATATTGAAAAAACAGTTGAAGGAAAGTACAATAGTGAATCCAAGTCTTATGTCATTGGAATAACAGCGGCTACTAAAAAATTGACTTTTATTGAGGCTATAAGACAAGGAATTAATCAATTTATAGAATATGCATTATTGATTTTTACAACATTAGGAAAACTTATTACAGATTTAACACATACTGTTTCACAACTTTCTGGCCCAGTAGGAATTTATACAGTGACTGCACAAGTTACACAATCTGGTTCAATTAGTACATTGTTGTCATTGACTGCTTTACTATCAACAAATATTGGAATGTTTAATTTACTTCCTATTCCAGGACTAGATGGTAGTCAAGTATTATTTGCATTAGTTGAAAAAATTATTCGTCGAGAAATTCCAACAAAAATGAAATATGCTTTACAAATGGCAGGACTAATTCTTGCTTTTGGCCTAATGATTTTTGTAACTATAAATGATATTGGAAAATTTTTCTAAAAAAAGGGCTTAAGCCTTTTTTTGTGTTATAATAGGTAAGATTTTTGAGGTGTAATATGAACAAATTAATAATACTATTAAAACAATTGAATATAATCGAAGATGTTAATGTTTTATTACATGCTTCATTGAAAAAAGTTATTGTACATCATGATAACCATTATACATTTTATATATTGAGTAAGGATTTGATTCCATTTACAGAGTATCAACTCTTACTTGATCATGGTCTTGATTTTCCTTACCCGGCTGAATTTGTAATTTGTTATGATGATTTTAATTTTGAGTCAAAAGATGTTTCACTTTATTTAGGGTATATTATTGAAAAACTAAAACAAATTTCACCATTATTTTCTTCGTTGAAAATCGAAGATATTGAAATTAAACAAACTATATCGATTGGTTTGTTAAATGAAATACAATTGGAACAATTCCAACAATTAAAATCAATAATTAAAAAGTATTTTGTGGAAATTGGAATAGAGAAAGATTTTAGTTTTTATGTTAAACAAGATAATGATGAATTAAATAATTTATTACAAGAAATGGACAGCTATGAACCAATGAAAATAGATATGTCCGAAATAAAAAAATCGGAACCAGTAAAATCAACTGTAGATTATAAAAATAATTATCGAAAACCAAAGGGTGATGCAACTTTTTTAAAGTTATCTGAAATTAACAGTCAAACGATGGAAAATAATTGTACGATTCAAGGGTATGTCTTTAAAACTGAATTAATCAAAACACGTGCAGGAAAACATATTCAAACATTATGGATCACTGACTATACGGATTCAATTATGGTAAAACGCTTTGAAAACAATACAACTAATACTTTAGAGGATATTAAAGTACTAGATAAAGGTAAAGTGTGGATCAAAGCAACAGGAGAAATACGTTTAGATAATTATGCGAGAGAAACTGTTATGATGGCTCGCCAAATAGAAGTTATTAAAGAACCAGCAAGAAGGCAAGACACTGCGGAAGTTAAAAGAGTTGAACTTCATACACATTCTAAGATGTCAGCAATGGATGGAATAGGCAATGTTTCGGATTATATTAATCAAGTGGCCAAATGGGGACACAAAGCAATTGCAGTTACTGATCATGGAAACGTTCAATCATTTCCTGAAGCTCAAGCAGCTAGTTTAAAAGCGGGCATTAAGATGATCTATGGTGTTGAATTAAATATGATAGAACCTTATTTTAATATTGTTTTTAATGAAAAAGATATGTCTATTGAAGATGCCACATATGTATCATTTGACTTGGAAACAACTGGTTTTTCTGTTATCCATGATGGGATTACAGAATTTGGTGCAGTTAAAATTAAAAATGGTGAAGTGATTGATCGCTTACAAAGTTTTGTAAATCCTGGTAAAAAGATTGGAACACGTGTTTCTCAACTTACAAATATTACAAATGAAATGGTTGCTGATGCACCAACAATTAAAGAGTTTTTACCACAAATATTAGAATTCTTTGGTGATGCTATTTTAGTGGCTCACAATGCTAAATTTGACATTGGTTTTTTAAATGAAAGTTTAAAGAGGTTAAATCAAAAACCTATAACTAATCCGGTTATTGATTCTTTGGCATTAGCAAGAGCTATTATGAAACCAATGAAATCTTATCGTTTAGGAAATGTATGTCGTGTTTATCGTGTAAATTATGACGATGATGTAGCACATAGAGCTGATTATGATGCTGAAGTTTTAGGTGCTGTATTTACAACGATGTTACATTCTATTATGCAAAGTGGAAATTATAATTTACTTGATTTAAATAAATTACAAAAAGACGATGCTTATAAAATCGTTTTCCCATATCATATGACAGCACTTGCTTTGAACAAAGAAGGTTTAAAAAATATGTTTAAAATTGTTTCTGAAGCAAATACAACTTATTTCCATGATGGTTCTCGTATTCCAAAAGAAAGATTGGAATATTATCGTAAAGGATTGCTATATGGGACTAGCTGTTATCGTTCAGATGTTTTTGAAGCAGCTTTGAATTCTTCGGATGAAAAGTTGGAACAATTGTTAGAATTTTATGATTATGTGGAAATACAACCTTTTCAAGATTACTATCATTTAATTGATCGTGGACAAATTGAATCTGAAGAAAATTTAATTATTTCAATAAAACGTCTTATTACAGCAGCAAAAAAATTAAATAAACTTATTGTAGCTACTGGAGATGTCCATTTTTTAGATGAAAAGGATAAAATTTATCGAGATGTTTTTATATCACAACCCAAAATTGGGATTGGACATCGTGCTCATCCTTTATGTGACCGAAAAAATCCACGTGCATTTACACCATCTCAATATTTAAGAACAACAGATGAAATGTTAATATGTTATGATTATCTACCAGCGGATGAAGTATATGAATATGTTGTAACAAATACAAACAAAATCGCAGATATGGTTGAAGAAATCCGACCAATTCATGATAAATTATTTACACCAACAATTGATAATGCAGATGAAAATTTAACAAAGATTTGTTATGATACAGCACATCGACTTTATGGTGAAAAATTACCCGAAATTGTGGAAAAAAGATTAGAAAAAGAATTAAGTAATATCATTAAACATGGGTTTGGGGTTATTTATTATATTTCCCACTTACTAGTAAAAAAATCAAATGATGATGGTTATCTAGTAGGTTCCAGAGGTTCGGTAGGATCTTCATTCGTTGCAACAATGTCAGGAATTACAGAAGTAAATCCGTTACCACCACATTATCTATGTCTTCATTGTAGTCATAGTGAATTTTTAGAAGAAGGTGTTGTTGCTGATGGTTATGATTTACCTGATAAGATTTGCCCTGTATGTGGTAAACCAATGAAAGGTGAAGGACATAATATTCCGTTCGAAACTTTCTTAGGTTTCAATGCGGATAAAGTACCTGATATCGACTTAAATTTCTCGGGAGCGTATCAAGCAAATGCTCATGCATTTACTAAAACTATTTTTGGAGAAGATCATGTCTTTAGAGCAGGAACAATTTCTACAGTTGCTGAAAAAACAGCTTATGGTTATGCAAAAGGATATGCTGAAACATTAGGAATTGATAATGAAGTACGTAGTGCTGAACTTGAAAGAATTGCTCGAGGGTGTGGTGGCGTTAAACGTACGACCGGCCAACATCCAGGAGGAATTATTGTTATTCCTAGAGATTATGATGTTTTTGATTTCACGCCTTACCAATATCCAGCAGATGATTTATCTGCTGAATGGCGTACGACTCACTTTGATTTCCATGCTATTCATGATAACGTTTTGAAATTCGATATTTTAGGACACGTTGATCCGACCGTTATTCGTATGTTACAAGATTTAACAGGTGTTGATCCTAAAACAATTCCAACAAACGATACAAAAGTTATGTCACTTTTTACAACGAGTGATGCTTTAGGTGTTGATTTATCCTATATCAATTGCAAGAGTGGTGCTTTAGGATTACCTGAATTTGGTACAACCTTTGTACGTAGTATGTTAGATCAGACAAAACCACAAACTTTTAATGATTTAGTAATCATTTCGGGGCTTTCACATGGAACAGATGTTTATTTAGGTAATGCAGAGACGTTGATTAAAAATGGAACATGTACCTTAAAAGAAGTTATTGGATGCCGTGATGATATTATGGTTTATTTGATTGAAAAAGGCCTTCCTAATAAAGATGCTTTTGACATCATGGAATGTGTTCGTAAAGGAAAATCACCTGCAGTTTTCCCAGAAAAGAAATACGAAGAATTAATGAAAGAATACAATGTTCCTCAATGGTATATTGATTCATGTAAGAAAATTAAATACATGTTCCCTAAAGCCCATGCGGTAGCCTATGTTTTATCAGCTATTCGTGTAGCTTGGTGGAAATTATATTATCCAAGAGAATATTATGCAGTATATTTTTCCACAAGATGTGATTTTTTTGATATTGAAACATTAGTTGCTGGTAAAGATGCTATTCTTTCAAGAAGAAAAGAAATTGAAATGTTAAGGGAAAACAGACAATCTTCAAATAAGGATGAGGGATTGTGGGATGTGTTTGAAATTGCGTTAGAAATGATTGATCGAGGATTCCATTTTAGTCCTTTAAACTTAGAAAAGTCTGATGCCAATAAATTCATTTTAGATCCAGATGATCCAAGTGGCTTACTTCCACCGTTTAGTTCAGTTGATTCATTAGGTGAATCGGTAGCTAATACTGTTATTGAGGCACGTAAACATGGTTCTTTCTTATCTAAAGAAGACGTGATTAAAAGGACTAAATTGAACAATTCGCATATTAAACAACTAACAAAAATGGGTGTTTTTGATGGTATGCAAGAAGAAAATCAATTATCACTTTTCTAGTGACTTGATTATAAATGAAAAATGTGCTATATTACTTATAGTTTCATAAAGAGAAACGAGTGGGGGAACCCACTCTTTATTATTGAATGGGGTGAAAAAATGGAGTTATTGGAAAGTATTAAAGAAATGGTCTTACCTTTGATCGAACAAAATGATTGTTATTTAGATGATATTGAATATGTAAAAGATAATAATGAAATGTATTTACGTATTTATATCGAAAAAAATGAAGGGTATCTAGATATGGATACATGTGTTGCGGTAAGTGAGTTAATTAGTGATAAACTTGACGAAACTGATCCAATTAAAGATGAATACATTTTAGAAGTCTCTTCACCTGGAATTGAAAAGCCATTAAAAACTTTTGAACAAGTTCAAAAATCTGTTGGTGAATATGTTTATGCAAAATTTAAAAATCCTAAAGCCGGATTATGTGAAGTTGAAGGATATTTAAAATCTGTTGATAATCAAGAATTAGAATTTGAATATCTTGTAAAAAATATAAAGAAAAAAATTGTTGTCAATTATGATAACATTCAATTTATACGATTAGCTGTAAAATTTTAGGAGGAAATAAAAGTGGCTAGTAACAGAAAATTTATGAGCGCCTTAAATGCTTTATGTGAAGAAAAAGGTATTGAAAAAGACGTGTTTTTAGAAATGTTAAAGGAATCAATTGCAAAAGCTTATAAAAAAAATTATATGGTTCCAGAAGCAAATGTACGTGTAGAAATTAATGAAAAAACTGGAAAAATTAGATTATTTGAAATTAGAACAGTTGTTGATGATTTAGAAGATGAAGATTTAGAAGTATCTTTAGATGAAGCACATGATATCAACCCAAATTATCAAGTGGGTGATATTGTAGAAACTGAAGCAGATGTAGATCATATTGGTCGTTTAGCAGCAATTCAAACAAAACAACTTTTCAGACAAAAAATACGCGAAACTGAAAAAGAAACATTATATAATGAATTTGCTGATAAAAAAGATGATATCATTACAGGTATTGTTGATCGTGTTGAACCTAAATTTGCTATTATCAATATTGGAAAAACTGGAGCATTTTTAGGACTAAATCAACAAATTCCTGGAGAAACATTACATGAAGGACAACATGTCAAAGTATATGTAAGTGACGTTGATCGTGGAACTAAAGGAACACATATCGTTGTAAGCAGAACAGAACCACAATTTGTAAGAAGATTATTTGAATTAGAAGTTCCTGAAGTTTATGATGGTACAGTTGAAATTAAATCTGTTTCTCGTGAACCTGGTGAAAGAAGTAAAATTGCTGTATACACTGCAGTTGAAGGATTAGATCCTATTGGTTCTTGTGTTGGACCTAAGGGTTCAAGAGTTAAAAACGTTGTTGATGAATTACATGGTGAAATGATTGATATCGTTGAATGGTCAAGTGACCCAGTTGTTTATATTTCACATGCATTATCACCTTCAGATGTGTTAACTGTTTCTGTTGATGAAGAAAAACATAGTGCGTTAGTTATTGTACCTGATGATCAATTATCATTAGCTATTGGTAAACGTGGTCAAAATGCTCGTTTAGCAGTAAGACTTACTGGATGGAAAATTGATATTAAATCATTATCTGAAGCAACTGAATTAGGGTTAATGGAACAAATTCAACAAAAAGAAGAATTACCTGTTGATGAAACATTCCAAGATGAATTTGCTCAAGAAATGCTAGATAACCAAGAAGAAAAAGAAACTGTTGTTGAAGAAAAAGAAAACATCGAAAATGAAGTTGAAGAAGTCACTTCAGAATCTGATGTAGAAGATTATGAAGATTTTGATGATTATGAAGATGATGAATACAGTAAATATGATGAAGATATCGACTATGACGAATATGACAAATATTATGATGAAGATTAGGATGAGATAGAATGAGAAAAATTCCACTTAGAAAATGTCTTGCAACAAATGAACAATTACCTAAAAAAGAGTTAATTCGTGTTGTAAGAAATAAAGAAGGTCAAGTATTTGTAGATGCTACTGGTAAAATGAATGGACGAGGTGCTTATTTAAAAAGAAGCTTAGAAGCAATCGAAATTGCTAAAAAGAAAAAAGTTTTATCTCGTTCTTTACAAGTAGAAATTCCTGATGAAATTTTTGAGGAGTTAAAAAAATATTGTGATGAATAAAAAATATTTAAATTTATTAGGGCTTGCTAATGTTGCAAAGGGAATTGTTTCAGGAGAAACTTTGATAAAAAGTATTGCTGCAAATGAAACAAAACTTGTTGTTATTGCAAATGATGCTAGTGCTAATACTAAGAAAAAAATTACTGATAAATGTCATTTTTATCATGTTGATTATTTCATTGTTGATGAAAATATTGAAACCATTTCAAAAGCAGTTGGAAAAAATAATCGCGTTGCATTAGGTATTACAAATCAAGGGTTTGCGAAAAAAATAAAAGAATTGATAGGAGGTTGATTTTATGGCAAAACAATTTAAAAAGAAAAAAGGTTCTCAAAAGAAGAAACAATTACAATCAAACTTTCCTGCAAAGAAAGAAACATCAGTAATAAAAGATGGTGTGATTTCCTATGAAGAAGGAATTACAGTTGGTGAACTAGCTGAAAAGCTAGGACAAACACCTGCTAATGTTATAAAAGTATTATTTTTATTAGGAACTATGGTAACAATCAATTCATCATTAAATGATGAACAAGTTGAATTAATTTGTTTAGAATATGGTTGTGAATGTGAAAAACATGTTCCAGTAGATGAAGTTAATTTTGAAAATATTGAAGTTGTAGATGATGAAGCTGATTTACAACCAAGATGTCCAGTTGTAACAATTATGGGACATGTTGATCATGGAAAAACAACATTACTAGATACTATTAGAAAATCTGCAGTTGTTGATGGTGAATTTGGTGGTATTACTCAACATATTGGTGCTTATCAAGTAGAAGTAAACGGTAAAAAAGTTACATTTTTAGATACACCAGGTCATGAAGCTTTTACAGCAATGAGAGCACGTGGAGCACAAGTGACTGATATTGTTATTATCGTTGTTGCTGCTGATGATGGTGTGATGCCTCAAACAAAAGAAGCTATTGACCATGCAAAAGCTGCAGGAGTTCCTATCGTTGTTGCAATTAATAAGATTGATAAAGAAGGTGCTGATCCTGAAAGAATCAAAGCTGAAATGGCTGAAGAAGGATTATTACCTGAAGAATGGGGTGGAGATACTGTTTATTGTGAAATCTCTGCTAAAAAGAAAATTGGTATTGAAGAGTTATTAGAAACATTAACGGTTGTTGCTGAATTAGCTGATTTAAAAGCAAATCCTAATCGTTATGCATATGGTAGTGTTGTTGAGGGTAAACTTGATAAAGGTAGAGGAGCTGTTGCAACATTATTGGTTGAAAACGGAACTTTACGTGCAAGCGATCCAATCGTTGTTGGTGCTGCTTATGGTAGAGTAAGACAAATGTTAGACGATAAAGGACGTGTTATTAAAGAAGCATTACCAGGTACACCAGTAGAAATTACAGGTTTAAATGAAGTTCCTGTTGCCGGTGATAAATTTATGGTTTTCGAAACTGAAAAACAAGCACGTAGTGTTGGTGAAACACGTATGAAAGCTAAAATTGAAAAAGATCGTAATTCTGGAGCTGCTTTATCTCTTGATGATTTGTATTCTCAAATTAAAGAAGGTCAAATTATTGATTTAAATATTATTGTTAAAGCGGATGTACAAGGAACTGCAGAAGCTGTAAAAGCTTCATTAGAAAAAATCGATGTAGATGGTGTGCGTGTTAACGTTATTCGTTCAACTGTTGGTGCAATTTCTGAATCTGATGTTATTTTAGCAAGTGCCTCTCAAGCAATTATTTATGGTTTTAATGTAAGACCAGATGCAAAAGTTAGAAATAAAGCAGAAGAAGAAAATGTTGAAATTCGTCTTCATAATGTTATTTATAAAATGGTTGAAGAAATTGAAACTGCAATGAAAGGTATGTTAGCACCAGAATATCATGAAGTAATTACTGGTCAAGCAGAAATTAGACAAGTTATTAAAGCAAGTAAAGTAGGAAATATCGCAGGATGTTATGTTACCGATGGTTCAATTAAAAGAAACTGTGGTATTCGTTTGATTCGTGATGGTATTGTTGTATACGAAGGAAAACTTGCTTCACTTAGACGTTTTAAAGATGATGTTAAAGAAGTCAATGCTGGTTTTGAATGTGGTTTAAACATTGAAAACTATAATGATATTAAAGAAGGCGATATCATTGAAGGTTATGTTATGGAAGAAGTAGAAAAGAAATAGGAGTTGAGTCTTATGTCATTAAAAACAGATAGAATAAATACTCAAATTTTAAGAGAAGTTTCTTTGATTTTACAAAATGAAGTACGTGATAGAGATTTACGTATGTGTACAATTACTGCTGTTGAAACAACAAATGATTTATCTATTTCTAAAGTGTATGTTACTTTTTTAGGAAAAAATTATAATCAAGAAAAAGGAATGGAAGCATTAGAAAGATCTAAAGGATTCATTCGTAATTTACTTGCTAAAAAATTAAAAGTAAGAAAGTGTCCTGAATTACATTTTGTTTTAGATACTTCTTTAGAATATGGAAATAAAATTGAAAGTATTATTAATTCATTACATGAAAAAGATTAGAAATAATCTTTTTCTTTTTTTTAGAATTTATTTTATGATATAATGAAAATACTGATAGGAGGATTATTATGGTAGAATTATCTAATGATTTATTAACTGTTTCTTTACATCCAAAAGGAGCAGAAATTATTTCAATTAAAGGAAAAAAAGATCAATTGAATTATATGTGGAGAAGAGATGCATCTCAATGGGCAAACAGTGCACCTATTTTATTTCCAATTGTTGGAGCATTAAAAAATGATACATGTGTGATTAGTGGTAAAGAGTATCATATGACACAACATGGTTTTGCAAGACACAATGAATTTGAAACAAACCAAGTTAGTGATACTGAGGTAATATTCTCATTAAAATCTAATGATGAAATTATAAAACAATATCCTTTCTTATTTGAATTAAATGTCACATATAGACTTGTTGAAAATAAATTAAAATGTCATATTGAAGTAAAAAATACGGATCATCAACCTATTTATTTCCAAGTTGGAGGACATCCTGCTTTTGCTTGTCCATTTATGGAAAATGAATCAAGCAACGATTATTATTTAGAATTTTCAGAAAATGAAACATGCAATCGAAAAATAATTGATGTTGAAAAAAGAGGTATGTCAAGAGTTGAAAAGCCTTTCTTTGATAATGAAAAAAGATTTTTTGTTAGACAAGAGCTTTTTAATACAGATGCAATTGTTATTAAAAATTTTAAATCAGAAAATATTGCTCTTAAATCATTAAATCATGATAAATCAATTGTTTTTCATATGAATGGTTTTGATCATGTTGGACTTTGGGCCGCAAAACATGTTGGTGGATTAATTGCTATTGAACCATGGGTTGGACATGCTGACTATACTGATTTTAATGGTGAATTTAAAGAAAAAGAAAGTTGTGTTGAATTACCTGTTGGTAAAAATTTTGAAGTTGAATTTGCTGTAGAAATTAACCAATAATGACAATTTTTTTAATTTTTGTAGATTATACTTTATTTATGAAAGTTAAACTTATAGAATGTACTCATGAATTAGACTTACAAGATGAAATTAATGATTTTCTTAAACTGGGATATCATATAATACGGATGCATTATTGTGTTGCAATGTGTTTTTCATCTGAATTAGAATACTCTTTTAGTTGTTTAATTGAATATGATGATAAAGGTCCTAAATAAAAGGACTTTTATTTTTGCATAGATTTTATATTATTGGTTAAAATAATTAACGGAGGTGAAACATATGGCAAAAGATGTAAGATGTTCAGTTACGACATGTGCATATCATGATTCTAATAATAAATGTTTGGCCAATGAGATTAAAGTTTCAAAATGTAATTGTAGTTCACCATGTGATGAGCAAGAAACAGAGTGCGGAACTTTTAAATTAAAATAGGATTATTTCCTATTTTAATTTTTTTTTATTGTCTCTATGTTATAATATAAAAGGTGATTATATGAAAAATAGATTAATTATTTTTTTATCTTTATTTATTTTATTAGGTTGTTCAAGTCAAAAAAATACAACATCTTATTCAAAAAAACAATATAATGAATATGTTAGTTATTATAATCGTTTAAAGATGTCTACTTCATTTGATGAAAGCTGTGATGATTGTTCAATTCAATTAGTTACTAATAAAATATCAAATAAAAAAATACGGTATGATATTATCATTAATAATCCTATTATTGAAATGAAAAATATTAAAGCAATTGCATTTATTGATAAAAAGGATAAAAATATTCCGAGTATTGGTTTATTAGAAAAGGATACTTTTTCATTAAAGCCTAATTATATTGATAAGAAGAATGGTTATTATAAAGGCATCAATTTATCAGGAACAACATCCAAAAACAAATTTGATGTTAAGCTCTATTTAACATATAACACAGAGGATAAACAAATAGAAAGGTATATTATTTTACATGGTAATGCGACTTGATAAATTATTAGCTCATTATGGTATCGGAACTAGAAAAGAAGTAAAAAATTATATTAGAAAAGGTTTTGTTACTGTTAATGGAAGTATTATAAAAAAGGATGATTTTAAAGTAGATTATGAAACAGATAAAATTATCTTTGATGGTGAGCTTATTACATATAAACCATATGTCTATATTATGCTTAATAAACCTGCTGGTTATGTTTCTGCTACAAAAGATAATGTTCATCCTACAGTTGTTGATTTGATTTATGGTTATGAACAGTATGATTTATTTCCAGTAGGAAGGTTAGATTTGGATACGGAGGGTTTATTATTACTAACAAATGATGGAGATTTTGCACATAAGTTATTAGCACCTAGTCGACATCATTCTAAATTGTACTATGCATGTGTCGAAGGAATAATGGATGAAAATGATATTTTAAAGTTTAAAGAAGGAATTACTATTGATCATTATAGATGTCAAAGTTCAAATTTATCCATTATAAAAACTGAAGATAATACATCTGAAGTATTAATTGAAATTTTTGAAGGAAAGTTTCATCAAGTGAAAAAAATGGTAGAAAGTGTCGGTAAAAAAGTAACTTATTTAAAAAGGTTACAGATGAAGAATTTAAAATTAGATACTTCTTTACAAATTGGAAAATTTAGAGAATTATCCGAAGATGAATTAGTCGACTTAATGAATGATTTGTGATACTATTTGTATAAAAAATAAGGAGGATTTTTTGTGAGATTAAGAAACAACCCAAAAGCTTATGAAATTATGGAAGAGAATGCTGATTTAGTTATCTTAAAGCCTGAAGAACATAAAGGTCATTATCATGATATATTTGAAATAAATCAGCCATTATATATAGAAATTGGAATGGGGAAAGGCGATTTTATTTATCAAAATGCTTTAAAACATCCAGAAAACAATTACATAGGGATTGAAAAATTTCCAAGTGTCTTAGCAGCAGCAATTAATAAAATTAATAAAAATCAATCATTGCCTAATTTAAAATTGATGCATTTTGATGCAATTGAATTAGAAAATGTTTTTGAAAATGGTGAAATTGATCATTTATTTTTAAATTTTAGTGATCCTTGGCCCAAAAAAAGACATGCAAAAAGACGTTTAACGTCTTCAGCGTTTTTAAATGTTTATCGTCGATTATTGAAAAAAGATGGTGTTATTGAATTTAAAACAGATAATCGAGGTCTATTTGAATATTCATTACAGTCAGTAACAGAAAATAATTATCATTTAGATTATGTTTCTTTAGATTTACATAATTCTCCAGAAGCAGGTGATAATATTATGACAGAATATGAAAGAAAATTTTCAGTAAATGGACCTATTTATAAAATGATTATTAGTGATTGTAAGGAGTAAAAAAATGGATCAATTAATTGAAATAAACTCATTAGAAGAATATGAAAAAGCTATTCAAACAAAATCAATCATCTTATTTACAGCTTCTTGGTGTCCTGATTGTATGTTTATCAAACCTTTTATAGGTAATGTTGTAAAAAAATATCCAAATTTTACATTTTATAGTATTAATAGAGATTATTTTATTGATTTATGTCAAGATTTAGATATTTTAGGAATACCTTCTTTTGTCAGCTATGAAAATGGACAAGAGACAGGTCGCTTTGTAAGTAAATTAAGAAAAACGCAAGAAGAAATAGAAACATTTATACAATCAATAAAATAAAGTGTATTGAAGGAAGGAGTTATTATGTTTAAACATTTTTTTAAAAAATCAAACGATGATGATATTTTTGAAACTGTAGACCCAATTGTTGAACAAAGAAGAAATGAAAAGTTTTCTAAACCACTTATTTATGACGAAGAATTTAAAAAAGAAAAAGTTACTAAAAAAAGTGAAGGTCAACAAGTACCAAAAGAAACTACTTCCAAAAATGTTAAAAAGGTTGAAAAAAAAGTAGAAAAGAAAGAAGAACCCGAAATTAAGAAAAATTATGAAATGATGGATATCATTTCTCCAATGTTTGGAATGCATGAAGAAAAAAAAGAAATAGTTAAAACAGTTAAGAAAAATTCAGTAAAAAAACCAAAGAAAAAAGATAATTCACTTGTTCAAGTAATATCTCCGTATTATGGTAATTTTGAAGAAAAAGAAGAAACAGATAGTGAAGCTGTTCTTACTGCTGTTGAAGATTCAAAAGATTTTCAAGATGAAACAAATACTGATGCTGAAAAAACAATAGAACCCGAAATCGTTGAAGAAGAAAAGCTTCCAACAGTTGAAGATAATTTAAGAAATATTGCTAAAATTGTTGAAGAAGAACAAGATCAACTTAAAATTATTGAGGAACGAACAGGGGAGTTTAAACTTGATTTTGGTCAAAAAAAATCAGAGGAACAAAATTCTTTAATTGATGAAATTGATGACAATATGTCTTTGGATGAATTGATGAGTCTGTATGAAAAGAAATTTAAGGATTAGTGATGATTAAAGGAATTGGTGTAGATATTTGTGATTTAAGAAGATTAAAGCATTTGGATCAACTTGCAAAGAAAATTTTACATGTAGATGAATTTTCTTTGTATTTATCAAAAGATAATGATAAAGCAAAAAGAGAATTTGTGGGTGGTAGATTTGCAGTCAAAGAGGCATTTGTAAAAGCAGCAGGTTATAAATCATTTAAGGAGATATGCTGTTTAAATGATGAAAATGGTAAACCCTATATTAAAGATGAGCCTTGTCATGTTTCTATTTCTCATGAAAATCATTATGCAGTTGCCTTTGTTGTTATTGAAAATAATGACCCTAATCAATAAAGTATAGAGTAATAAAACATTAATAAATATATCTTAGGATATAAATATTAATGTTTTTTTTTTTTTTTTAGTCGTTTAAATAGACCTTTTAGTCGATTTAGCATGATTATTTTTTTATAAGAACTATGATAATACTAAGGAGGATCGTTTATGTTAAATTCAATTTCTTTAGTAGGAAAAATAGTAAAAAATGTATATCATGTTGAAAACATGGCTTTTATTGACATTGAGGTTAAAAGACCATTTCCTGAGGAGATAGGAAAAGAAAAATTTGATGTTTTTTCTATTGCTTTGTGGAAGGGGCTAGAAGACATGATGTCTGATGTTACTCAAATTGGAATGATTATTGCTGTTAGAGGGCGTTTAATAGCTAATAAATTTACAATGGCTAATTATGATTTTAAAGAAGTGATTATATATGGAGAACTCATTGAAATTTTAAACAAATATTTTTAAATAAATAAATTGTCATTTATATTGTTTTTTGATAAAATCTATTATTGAAAGTCGGTGAAAATAAATGACAATTAATCAAGATAAAATAAGAAATTTTTCAATCATAGCGCATATTGATCATGGGAAAAGTACTTTAGCGGATCGTATTTTAGAAATGACCGGTGCGGTTTCAAATAGAGAGATGAAGGCTCAACTATTAGACAGCATGGAGTTAGAACGTGAAAGAGGCATTACAATCAAATTGAATGCTGTTCAACTTCAATACAAAGCAAAAGATGGAAATACCTATCTTTTACATCTTATTGATACCCCTGGCCATGTCGATTTTACTTATGAAGTATCTCGTTCATTAGCTGCATGTGAAGGAGCAGTGTTAGTTGTAGATGCAGCACAAGGTGTGGAAGCACAAACATTGGCAAATGTCTATTTGGCTTTAGATAATGATTTGGAAATTTTACCAGTTATAAATAAGGTAGATTTACCTAGTGCAAACCCTGAACATGTTATTCAAGAAATCGAAGATGTTATTGGATTGCCTGCAGACCATGCACCTCGTATCTCGGCTAAAAGTGGCTTAAACGTTGAAGATGTGTTAGAGATGATTGTTAAAGAGGTTCCTGCACCAAGTGGGAATATTAATCATCCTACTCAAGCACTTATTTTTGATTCATTTTATGATAGCTATAGAGGTGTTGTTGTATTCGTTAGAATTAAAGAAGGATCTATAAAGGTTGGAGATACAATTAAATTTATGGCTACAGGAGCTACTTACGAAGTAACTGAATTAGGTGTAAGAACTCCTGCGGAAGTTAAAAAAGATAAATTAGTTTGTGGGGAAGTTGGATGGATATCAGCTTCTATTAAATCTATTCAAAATGTTCATGTAGGGGATACAATAACAACTTTAGAAAATGAAAGTCATGATCAATTGCCAGGGTATAGAAAGTTAAATCCTATGGTTTATTGTGGATTATATCCAGTTGATAATTCTAAGTATAAAAATTTACGAGAAGCATTGGAAAAAATACAACTTAGTGATTCGTCTCTTGTCTTTGAACCAGAAACATCACAAGCATTGGGATTTGGTTTTAGATGCGGTTTTTTAGGATTATTACACATGGATGTTATTCAAGAAAGATTAGAAAGAGAGTTTGATTTAGAACTTATTGCTACTGCACCATCTGTTATTTATAAAGTATTTTTAACAGATAAAACAATGGTTGAAATTGACAATCCTGCAATGATGCCATCTCCACAAGTAATAAATTATATTGAAGAGCCTTATGTAAAAGCTTCAATTATGACTCCAAATGAGTATATTGGATCTATCATGGAACTATGTCAATCAAAACGAGGAGAATATGTTGATATAGATTATATTGATGAAACACGTCGTAATATTATTTATAATATTCCTTTATCAGAAATTGTTTATGATTTCTTTGATAAATTGAAATCTAGTACAAAGGGATACGCCTCATTTGATTATGAATTAATAGGATATCGAGAAAGTAAATTGCAAAAAATGGATATTTTATTAAATGGTGATGTTGTAGATGCTTTATCATCTATTGTTCATAAAGATTTTGCTTATTCAAGAGGAAAAGTAATTTGTGAAAAATTAAAAGAAATTATTCCAAAACAAATGTTTGAAGTTCCTGTACAAGCAGCATTACAAGGTAAGATCATTGCAAGAACTACAATTAAGGCAATGCGTAAAAACGTCCTTGCTAAATGTTATGGTGGAGATATTTCGCGTAAAAAGAAACTTCTAGAAAAACAAAAGGAAGGTAAAAAGAGAATGAAGGCAGTAGGAAGTGTTGAAATTCCACAAGAAGCTTTCATGGCAATATTATCAGTTGATGATGAATAAATAGCAGCAATCGCTGCTATTTTAAATATTTTAAATATGTTAAATAAATTTATATTATCGATTAATTCAAATTTACTAATAATCTAAAGTATAATATAATTGTTCAAGGAAGGAGGAAAAATATGCCAAAGTTTTTTAACAAAAAAACTGCTACTGTAAGATTTCATGGATTTAATGAAGAAAAGAAATATCAAAATAGTAAATCTGATATAATTGTATCTAAAAGATTAATTGAACTAATTGCTGTGACACTTGTTTTAATTTTTATTTTAATTATTAGATTGGCTTATGTACAATTAACTCAAGCTGATACATTAGAAGTTAAACTGGAAACTTATGGAAGTACAACATATACAAATGATGCACCGCGTGGAGAAATCTATGATCGTAATTATACAAAAATCATGGGTAATCAAAATGTTATTTGTGTTGATTATTATGCACCTAAGAAAATTACAAATAAAGAAATTACGTATATTGCAAAATTTTTAAGTGAAAAAATTACAATTGACTTTTCTAAAAATAACGTTAATAACATTACTGAAAGAAATATAAAAGATTATTTTATTATTGCTCATGAAAAATTAGCAGAATCTTTGTTAAGTGACAAAGAGTTAAAAAAATTAAAAACAGAAAACCCTGATGATGCTGATTATTCTAAGGCAAAAACCAATTTGATTGTTTCTAAATTATCTATGGAATATATATATCAAAATATGACACAAGATGAAATAGAACAAACACGTTTTGAATATTTAATGAAACGATGTAAAACAGGTTCTGTAACTTTAGTAGAAGGGATTACAGTCGAAGAAGCTAGTGTTATAGGAGAAAATACAAATATTTTAAAAGGTATTCAAATAAGTAGTGGGTGGTCTCGTCAATCAATGGTGAATGGTCAACTTGGCGCGTTGATTGGAAAATTAACAACTAAAAGACAAGGATTGCCTACGGAATTAAAAACAGAATTACTTGCAAAAGGGTATACTGGTAATTCACGAGTCGGTACAAGTGGTTTAGAAAAACAATATGAAGATATTTTAAAATCATCAAATTCATCATATTCTGTTAAATATAATAGTAATGGTGATCCTATTATCACAAACAATGTTAATGGTGAAAAAGGAGATAACATTCGCTTATCTATTGATTTAGAGTTACAATCTTTTGCTGATGAACTTATTACTAATGAATTAACGACATGTAATAGCTTTAATACTTATTTCAATAAAATGTATTTTGTAATGATGAATCCTAATAATGGAGAAATTTTAGTTATGTCAGCTAAAGAAATTAACAAAGAAACTGGTGAGGTCAAAGATATTTCTACAGGTAACTTTTTAGAAGCGGTAGAAATTGGTTCTACTTCAAAAGCGGGTACATTATATACAGGATTTAAAGAAAATATCATTGTTCCTAATACTTATTTTGTAGATGAGCCGCTTTGGTTTAAAGGTTCTACAAAAGCTAAACAATCATGGAAAACAATGGGAAACATTAATGAAATAGATGCGCTTGCTTGGTCATCAAATGTTTATATGTTTAGAATTGCTATGAAGTTAGCTGGTGTTGAATATGTACCTCATGGCGCTTTAAATGTTGATCTCAATCGTTTTGTCAAAACTCTCTCTACTATCAGAAGGGATTTTGGTGAATTAGGTTTAGGTGTTAAAACTGGATTGGATGTTCCAAATGAAAGTGACGGATATAAAGGAAGAGATACTGCCCCTGGGCATTTATTAGATGCATGTATCGGACAATATGACACATATACTCCAATTCAATTGGCACAATATACATGTACTCTTGCTAATATGGGTAAAAAAGTTCAACCTCATTTCCTTATTGAATCATTTAAAAGTGATGGAGAAGGAAATAGATACACAACTTATAAATTCAAAACAAATATTCAAGATGATGTTTCTTCACAGGCAGATGCATTTAAACAAATAAAAGCTGGAATGCGCGCATGTGTTACAAGAACAGATGGAACATCACATACGTATTGGTCAGAAAAGCCATATGCTGTTTATTGTAAGACAGGAACAGCTGAAAAATATGATGGTAATTCAAATGTTGACCACCCAAACCATCTACAAATTGGTTATATTTCAGCAACAGAAGATAGTAAACCATTAGTTGCATTTGCTAGTATTGCATTTAGAGAAGATCGTTCTTCATCGGGCGCTGATTCATCTGCACCAATTATTGCACATCAAGTTGTTGATAAATATGTAGAAAAATATGGTTTAAATTAAAAAAATGCTAGTATTTCATTAATTAATATGTTATTATATTTAAGAAAGTTTTAGTGATGCGGAGGTGTAATCATGAGAGATAATATCATTTTAAAATGTACAGAATGTGGAGAAGAAAATTATATCAACACTAAAAATAAAAGAAATCATCCAGATAGAATGGAAGTAAATAAATATTGCCCTAGATGCAATAAAAAAACTGTACACAAAGAAAAAAAATAAGCTTAGGCTTATTTTTTTATTGGAGAATATTTTATGGAAAGATTAATTATTAAAAAATTTGTACTTGGAATAATGTCAACAAATTGTTATTTGATAGAAAATAATAATCATTCGATTCTAATTGATCCAGGGGATAAGGCTGAGCTACTTATAAATTATTTAACACAAAATAATTTACAATTAACTGCTATCTTATTAACACATGGTCACTTTGATCATATTGGAGCTATAGATGAATTAGTAGAAAAATATAATTGCCCTGTTTATATTCATCAAGATGATTATGAAATGATTTACAATGATCAATTAAATTTATCTAACTATTACGGTGAATTAAAAATTAAATCTAAAGTAACAGCTGTTGATAAGGATATAGATATTGGTGACTTTCATTTTGAATTTTTACATTTGCCAGGACATACAATTGGTTCATGCTTTATCATCTTAAAAAATTACCATGTTATTTTTTCAGGAGATGTTTTGTTTAAAAATGGAATTGGTAGATTTGATTTTCCAACATCATCTTCAACAGACACAAGAAATAGTATAAAAAAAATTAAAGAAATAAAAGATGATTATGAAATATATCCTGGACACGGTGAATTGACAACTTTAATACAAGAAAAATTAAATAATCCATATCTTCAGTAGAATAACAATTTATTCTACTTTTTTTATAACATTTTTTTCTTTATCCAATTCAAGATAAAATGTGATATTGAGTTTATATCGATCATTTTTTAATCTTGTTTCTATTAAAAAATAATCTCCCATATCATCAACAGTATACGAAATTGTGTAATTTTCAAGTTCTAAATAATTACTTAATAAAATGCTATTTTGATTTTCGTATTTATAATTTGCAATAAGTATATTTTTAAGTAGTCTTATATCATTCGTTTGTTTCATAGATTGAAAACCTTGACTATTTAGAATTGTCAAATGACATAATGAAAATATATTAAGAGAAAGCATGAGCAATAAAATAAGGGTGACTTGTAGAACATTTCCGTTATTCTTCTTTTTTTTCATAATCACTACCTACAATAAATTGATATTCTTTATTATTACTCATTAAATTTATTTTGATAAATCCATTCGTATTTTCAAAATATACAGAATCAATGTCATGATATAAAATATGGTGTCCAGGTGTAATAACGAGTCGTTTGTTTTGTAGTATTATTTTATGAGAATCGTCATTTTCATCGAGAAAACTTAAACTATCACCATATTCTATATTTTTAGCCGTTATAAGTTCATTACTAAGTGAAAATATTGCATTTTCTAGCGATGTATCGATATATTTTGATTGATTAGAAATTTTTAAAACTTTCACTAGTAATGAACAGTTTAAAACAATAAGTAATGTGATAGATAAACTCAATAATACTTCTACTAATGTAAAGCCTTTTTTAGACATGTCTCTATTCCTTCATCTAAATTAAGTGTATATTCTATTTGTTGTTTCTCTGACTGATAAGTTTCGTATTCTTGATTGACTTTGATGTTTGTTTTTGAATTTGTTACATATAAAGACACTAATAGAATAATAACAGTAGTAAAGATACTAAAAGCAAAAAGACTTTCAATCAAAGTAAAACCTTTTTTATTTAAACTCATAATCACCCGCTCCAAGATGAAAAATAAGGGTATATTTCTTTTTGGGTGCAATGAGATCAATATGATTTGCTTGATTTATATTGCCATCTTTATTGAAATATATTTCTTTAATATTATTGAAAAAATAATTATTAGGTAAAACTACTCTGTATTTTTTTTGATGATCAATAAAAGATATTTCTTGTTTTGATACAATTAAACTAACTTTTTCATGACTAATTATTGCCTTACTTTTAGCCTGATTAATAATCATTCCTATTTGTTTTTTTACACATTCATCCGTTATATAAATTGTTTTTGTATTCATAAAAGGGAACGAAAGTACTGACAATGTTAATATAATAGATATTACTAACAACATTTCAATCAAAGTAAATCCTTTATTTTGAAACATAGGCTTCACCATCACTTATTTTTATGGCAAGTCCTGAAGGACAAACAGCTTGTTTTTCCTTTAAATAAGGATGGCTGCCAGAAGTTAATTGAGACATACTAGTTGGTAATTCTCCATGCTCGATTTCGTACAAAATGATTTGTGAGTTAACAACTTCAATTTGTGCATCACAACTTTTTTCTTTTACTAAACGATTTTTACTTGTAACATTTGGAATAACAAGCAGTAAAATAACTAGTATTACAGAAATACAAAAAATCATTTCAATGAGTGTAAAACCTTTTTTATTAGAATTCATAATCCTTATAATCCTCCTTTTTATAAATTTGAGACAACATTCATCATAGGAATTATTATTGAAACATACACAACAATTACAAATGTAGCAACAAAACCATAAATCAATGGAACTATGATTTTTATAAATTTAGAAACAAATTGATTTAATTGCATAAATGTAAGTTGGATATAATTTTCTAAACTTTGGTTTTCATGACTATTTTGAATAATAGATATAAATTTTTTAAAATCATCTGAAAAATAAGGAAAATCATTAACTGCTAAATTAAAATCATGACCATTTACAATTAAACGATAAAGTTCATAAACAATCATTTTAATATCACTATCAGTTATTTTATCATATAAAGTTTCAATAATGGATGTTGTATCATAGTGCTGTATGAGTAATTCATTATAATAAATTGCAAACTTTAACGAATAATACTTACAAATCAATTTTTTAATAAAATGTGTGTGATTAATCAAAAAATCTATCTGATTGAATTTTTGTTTTGCAATGCTTTGATAGATAAATATCATTAAAATAATATTTATTATAGTAATTAGTGTTAAAAAAACAGGAATTGCATGTAATAATACAAATAGACATTGAATAATAAATGATTTTTGAATATCAAAATCGTTAAATAAAATTTCAACCTGTGGTAATAAGTAAAAGACAGTAAAAATAGAAAAAACAAATAAGAAAATAAGCAATATAATTGGATATGCCAATTTTTTTAAAAAAATATTTTTATACTCATCTCTTTTTTTGCAAATTTCAATTGACTTTTTTAGTGCAGTTTCTAATGTGAATTCATTTTTAAAAAATGAATAATATTCTTTAAATAGAGTAGGAAAGGGAAGCATTATAAAAATTTCGTCAAGAGAAAGACCCTGATTTAAATAGTTCTTTATTTCCTTTACTTCTTTTTCATAGTTAAGCAAACTGCAAAAATCAAGCGTTTCTTGTAATGAATATCCTTGATTAAAGAAAAAAATAAGTAGATCAATAAAATTAAGTAATTTATTTTTCATTTAAAACACCTACATTTTTTAATGTGCATGCAGCTTTCGAAAAATCATAGTAATCTATTTTCTTTCGATCAAAATATTTTAATAAGTTTTTTTGATCAATGTATTCACTTAAAATAAATACTTCTTTTTTATCGTTAAAACGCATTTTTTGTGTCATGATACCAAGAAGAACATCTTCTAAATCAAGAGATGAAATATTTAAGTTTTCTAATCTTTTAATCGTATTTATACAATTACTTGCATGAATAGTTGTTAGTACAAGATGTCCAGTTAAAGCACATGTAAGTGCTAATTGAGCTGTCTTTTCATCACGTACTTCACCGACCATTATGACATCTGGGTCATGTCTTAATATTTGTTTTAACGATTCATGATAGCTGATACCTTTTCTGTCATCAATTTCAATTTGCAAACAATAATCTTTATTGATTTCAATAGGATCCTCTAGTGTAATAATATTTTTTTTATACATCTTATTAATTGCATCTAAAATAGCATATAATGTTGTAGATTTCCCAGAGCCAGTTGCACCACTTATTACAAATAATCCGCTATCCTTTTGGACAATCTGTTTTAAAAATTGATAAACATGAATATCTTTACTAATATTTTCTAATGATAATTTTTGATGATTATTTAGGATACGAATAACAATGGAATCCATATCTTTTCCAATAAGTGAGGAAATTCTTAAGTTATATTTTTTATTATTTAAAACATACACATAATGTCCTGTTTGAGGTTTACGGTAATAATTTAAATCAATTTTAGAAATGAAACGAATATAATTCATTAATTGAATAATATTTGTTTTTTCATAGGTTTCATAAGTAAGTAGTTCCCCACAAATCCTAAATTTAATCACTCCTTTCTCTGTACATTGTAAATGAATATCACTTACATTTTTTTTAATAGCTTGATAAATAATCTGTTCAAATAGTTCCTCCATAAAAATCCTCCTATTATTATATAGACAATTTATTCTTAAATTTCTTTTTTTTAAGTTGATTTTTTTCAAAAAATATAAATAGTAAGAATATCGATTGTAAAAATAAAAAAACTATTCCATTCATAATAATTTTTTGTTACAATCAACAAGGATATTATTAAAAAGGAGATTATTATGATTAACGTTAGTGATTTAAAACCAGGTGTTACTTTTCAAATGGATGGAAATTTATTTGTAGTATTAGATTATTCTCATAATAAAACTGCCAGAGCAGCAGCCAATATTAAAGTTAAAATGAAAAACTTACGTACTGGATCTACTACTGAAATGACATTCGGTGGAAATGATAAAGTAAAAAGAGCACAAATCGATAAAAAAGAAATGCAATACTTGTATAATACAGGGGATGCATTTGTATTTATGGATGGAGAAACATATGAACAAATTGAAATTCCAGCTGAAAATTTAGAATGGGAAAAGAATTTCTTAAAAGAAAGTGATACAGCAACGATTAGAAGTTTTGAAGGTGAAGTATTAGGTGTACAATTACCTGATAAAGTTACTTTACAAATTACTGAAGCAGAACAAGCGGTTAAAGGAGATACAGCAACTGGAGCAACAAAAAATGCTGTTTTAGAAACTGGATTCCAAATCAAAGTCCCTTTATTTATTAATGAAGGAGAAATGGTCGTTATTTCAACTGCTGAAGGAAAATATTCAGGCAGAGCTTAGCACTAGGACAAAACCTAGTGTTTTTTCATATTCTAAAACGTGATTGCATACAGTAGGTAATGAGGGGATGTTCATGAATAAACAAGCTATAACATTTTTATCATTATTTACATTGATTCTTGTTTTATCAATTTATTATTTATTAGTACCACCAATTGATCAAGGTGACACGGTCTCAAAAAAATCATTAAGTAGAATAGAAATTTTGCAAAGTGAACTCAATAAAAATCATGAAAATAAAATTAATGACAATAATACGGTAATTGCCTCTTCAAAAGCATCTGAAAAAGAAATTTCAACAGCACTTACTTCTAATGAAAAAACAAAAGCAATTATAAAAAATGAAAAAGATATCTGTCAGTTATTAACTGATAAAGGGTACAAAGAATGCTTTTGTGAGATTGATGATGGACACATGAAAGTAGTTGTAAAATTAAAAGATGCAACTTCGAAAGATGCTAATAAAATCATCAAGCTTATTCATAATAAATATAATGGATATATCATTGAAGTTAAATTTGTTGAAGACTAATGATACTTCTAACTTGAATAATCAACGATTTTTAGATAAAATAAAGTATAGAGATATAAAGGAGTAATTTTATGGAATACTATACAGTAGAAAAGAAAAATAATTTAGGTGAACAATATATTGAATTATCTGTTTTTCAAGCAATTACTAATCATGAAGTGAGTAAAATAAACGGGATTGATTTTGATGGTGGAAAAAATTCTGTAAATATTGAAATCAATGATCATAATCAAGTAATCATCGGTATTGACATTGTCATTGATTATGGGCTTAATGTTGGAAAAGTTGTTAGTGAAATTCAAAATGAAGTTGTAAATGCTATTGATAGATATATTGGCTTTAGAAATGTTAAAGTGAATGTTAATGTCAATAAAATTAAATTCTAGGGATTGTCTAGCAATTCCTTTTTTATTGTGTTTATTTATTTAATTTCGTAAGAAACTATGATAGAATATGAATATATTTTGGAAGGAAATGTGTATGGAAAAAGTAAGAAAAAAATTAATTAGAGAAAAAGCTGTTATTGCAGTTTACCAATATCTTTTAACAAATTCAACAGAAGAAGAAATTATGAATTATTTAAACGAATGTTATAAACCAAGAATGGATGAAAGAGAAATTGAACTTTGTAAAGAAATTGTTTTCAATACGATTGAACGTATTGATGAATATGTGCCTCTTATTGAAAAGAATTTGAAAAAATCATGGTCGATTGATCGTCTTTCTATAATGGAAAAAGCAATTCTTTATGTAGCTATTTATGAACGAAATGAAGTTTCTAAAGAAATTTCAATTAATCAAGCAGTTGAATTAGCAAAAAAATACTGTGATGAAGATGCTTATAAATTTATTAATGGAGTTTTAGGTGCCATTGGATAAAAAATATATAACAGTTTCTGCTTTAAATAACTATTTAAAGCGAAAAATAGATGTTGATATGCAATTACAGCATGTCTTCATCAAAGGTGAAATATCTAATTTTAAAAGAAATATGAGTTCTGGTCATTTGTATTTTACACTAAAAGATGGTAAATCACATATTAGTGCGATTATGTATAAAGGATTTGCTGAACAATTAAATTTTGATGTAAAAAATGGTGATTCAGTTTTAATAGAAGCAACTGTTTCTGTTTATGCAGTTACAGGATATAATCAATTAATAGTTAAAAATATTGAACCTGATGGAGTAGGTTCATTATTTTTAAAATTTGAGAATTTGAAAAAATCATTACTACAAGAAGGTTTGTTTGATGAAAAATATAAAAAAAATATTCCTTCTTACCCTAGCAAAATTGCTGTTTTATCAGCATATCCTAGTGCTGCATTAATGGATGTAATGCGTACTTTAAAAAAACGTTTTCCTGTGTGTAGAGTTATCATTTTTCCTATACCTGTACAGGGGAAAGACGCATATTTGAAAATTATTTCAACTTTGAAATTCGTAGATGAACTTCACTTTAATACCATTATTTTGGCACGAGGTGGTGGCTCGTTAGAGGATTTATGGAATTTTAATGAAGAAGCATTAGCAAGAACAATTTTTGAATTAAAAACACCTATTATTTGTGGAATAGGGCATGAAATAGATTTTACAATATGTGATTATGTATGTGATTTAAGAGCGTTAACACCTACCTATGCAGCTATTGAAGCCACACCTAATATAGAAGATATGTATAAGCATTTATCAATGTTAGATGGTCTTTTAAAATCAAATATGAAGTATAAAATTGAAACATTGAATACAAGATTAAATCGCTTAACACACTTTTATTTATTTAAAAATCCTGAAAAACTATATGGTGATCACTTACAATATGTTTCTTATTTACAAGATAAAATTTCTAATTTCATGGAAAAACGTTTAAATAATAATATGGTTATTTATACAAAACTTAATTTACAATTACAATCTCAAAATAAAGTATTTGTAAGTCATTATCAACAAAAGATTCAAACATATGAAAATTTATTAAAAATAAATTTTCATAATAAACTTAAAGCCAATCAAAATAACTTAAGTATGTTGATTTCTAAATTAAATGCATTAAGTCCTTTACAAACGTTAGAAAGGGGCTATGCTTTAGTAAAAAAAGAAAATCAATATGTTTCAAGTATAGATGATTTAAATAATGAAGATAATGTTTCTATCTATTTAAAAGACGGTTACGTTAAAGCAACGATTCATAAGGAGTAATGTATATGGAAAAAATGACATTCGAACAGGCAATAAAACGATTAGAAGAAATTGTCAATTTATTAGAAAATAACGAAACATCTTTAGATGATAGTGTTGAACTTTTTCAAGAAGGCGTACAGCTTTCTCAATATTGTTCAAAAAAATTAGGAAATGTAGAAAATAAAGTTTCTAAAATACTTATTGATGGTCAATTAGAAGATTTTGATGTAGAGGTAGAAAATAATGAATAATGTTATAAATGAAATTAATCAAAGACTTGAAAATATTTTATCTCAATATCCTGATAGTAAGGTTAAGGAAGCTATGTATTATTCTTTAAAAGCAGGGGGAAAGCGAATTAGACCATTAATTGTTTTACAAGTGATTAGAGCATATGGTCTTGATTATAGAAAGTATATTGATATTGCTTGTGCATTAGAAATGATACACACTTATTCATTGATCCATGATGATTTACCTGGAATGGACAATGATGATTTAAGACGTGGAAAACCAACATGTCATAAACAATTTGGTGAAGCAACAGCCATTTTAGCAGGAGATGGTCTTCTTAATGAAGCAGTAAACATCATTTTACAAACCAATCTAGATGATTCATTAAAACTTTCACTTGTTTCTTGTTTATATACATCAAGTGGTATAAACGGGATGATTTTAGGACAAGAATATGATATTGAAAATGAAGGTAAAAAGCTTTCAAAAGAAACATTAGATAAAATTCACCATTATAAAACAGGAAAATTATTATCTTGTGCCTTTCAAATGGGGGCTTTAATTGCCTCACCTAACGATTTAGAAATTTTAAAACAAATAGGTTATAAAATTGGCTTAGCATTTCAAATTCAAGACGATATTTTAGATGTGACATCTGATGCCAAAACATTGGGTAAAAATACAGGAAGTGACGAAGCAAATCATAAAGAAACTTATGTTACACTTTTAGGAATTGAAAATTCTCAAAAAGAAGTTGATTTACTATTTAATGAAGCTCAGCAACTTGTGTATTCTTTAACACTAAATCATGGATTGATTTTGGAAATTATTGAAAAATTATGGAAAAGAGTGAGATAAATGGATTTAACAAAAATTAAAGGTCCTTCTTTTTTAAAAGAATTAACAGAAAAGGAATTGAATGACTTAGCAAAGGATATTCGCCAATTTATTATTGAATCTGTTTCTCAAACAGGTGGACATTTATCAAGTAATTTAGGAATTGTTGAATTAACTATTGCTTTGCATTATGTGTTTAACTCACCTGAAGATAAAATATTTTTTGATGTAGGACATCAATGTTATGTTCATAAAATTTTAACAGGACGTGCAAAAGATTTTACACATTTAAGAAAATTCAATGGTTTATCAGGCTTTCAAAAACGTTGTGAAAGTAAACATGATGTTTGGGAGGCTGGTCATTCTTCTACAGCTCTTTCGGCAGCTGTAGCAATGGCAATCGCAAGAGACTTAAATAAAGAAAGTTTTAGTATTGTTCCTGTAGTAGGCGATGGAGCTATTGTAGGCGGCGAATCTTTAGAAGCTTTAAATCATCTTGGTTCAATTAATAATAAAGTAATTTTAATTTTAAATGATAATCAAATGTCAATCTCTAAAAGCATTGGTGGTATGAACAACTTTCTAAATAATGTGCGTATGTCTAATACATATAATAAAATGAAAGATGACTATCGTTCGATTTTACAACATGGGAAATTAGGAGAAGGTGTTTATAAAGCTACAAAATATATTAAAGACTTTGTAAAAAGAGGTTTTATAAATGATACTATTTTTGAAGACTTTGGTATTGATTATTTAGGTCCGGTGGATGGACATAATATTGTTGAATTGATAAGAGTATTGCGACTTGCACAAAAGAATAAAAAGAGTGTCGTTGTACATGTTGTTACTGAAAAAGGAAAAGGTTATTCATTTGCTGAAAATGATCAAGAAGGTAAATGGCATGGAACTCCACCATTTAATGTAAAAAATGGCCGTGTGCTTTCTTCTGGAAATCCTTCAAAAAAATCATGGTCGGAAATTATATCTGATCAGGTTTTACAATGGATGAAAATTGATAAGGATATTGTTTCAATTACTCCTGCAATGATTAAAGGATCTGCAATGAATACTTTATTTAAAGTATTCCCAGAAAGATGTTTTGATGTAGGAATCGCTGAAGAGCATGCTCTTACTTTTACAGCAGGTTTATCTATTTCTCAAAAAAAACCTTTTATTTCTGTCTACTCTTCTTTTTTACAAAGAGCTTATGATCAAATTAATCATGATATTGCTAGAATGGATTTACCATGTCTTTGCAGTATTGATCGTGCAGGTATTGTAGGAGAAGATGGCCCAACGCATCATGGGGTATTTGATGTAAGTATTTTATCACCTATTCCTAACATCGTTCTTTTTGCTCCTAAAGATGCTAGAGAACTTCGTCAATTTGTAAATACAGCATTTCATAATTTTAATAAACCTTATTTTATTAGAATACCTAGAGGAAGTATCGATGATATAAAAGTTGATTATAATAATCAATTAGAATTAGGTACCTGGACTATTGAATCTTGCAAAGATGACTATAAAATGACTTTAATTTGTTATGGTGATAATGTTGAAAAGATAAAAACAATAATCAAAATTAAACATTTAAATATTAGAATTATAAATGCGAGATTTATTAAGCCTATAGATGAAGATATGGTACATAAAATATTTACTGAAAATGATAAACCGATTCTTGTATATGAAACTATTTTAAAAACAGGATCATTAGGTTCGATATTATTGACTTATTGTAATGAAAAACATATTTTAAGAACTTTTGAACATATTGCACTTGCAGATCATTATTCAAAGCAAGGATCTGTACAAGAAATATATGATGATGAAAAAATTGATTTAGATACTGTTATAAATAAATGTGAGGAATTAACGAATGGAAAAAAAGAGAATTGATGTATTACTAGTAGAACAAGGATTCTTTGATTCGCGTGAAAAAGCAAAACGTGCTGTTATGGCTGGAATAGTTCATAATGATCATGAAATTATTGATAAACCTGGTACAAAAGTTCCTGTAGATATGGAGCTTTTTGTAAAGGGAACGGTTATGCCCTATGTTTCTAGAGGCGGTTTAAAATTAGAAAAAGCACTAAAAATATTTGATATTTCAATGCAAAATCGTGTTATGGTTGATATTGGTTCTTCAACAGGAGGATTTACAGATTGTGCTCTTCAAAATGGTGCACAATGTGTTTATGCTGTAGATGTAGGTACGAATCAACTTGTTTGGAAATTAAGAAATGATCCACGAGTTATTGTTAAAGAAAAAACGAATTTTAGATATGCTACCCGTGATTTGTTTGAAAATGGGATACCTAATATTGCAACGATTGATGTTTCTTTTATTTCTTTGAAACATATTTTTATCCCTCTTAAAGATATATTAAATGAAAATGATGATATTGTAGCGTTGATCAAGCCTCAATTTGAAGCAGGAAAAGATGAAGTTGGAAAAAAGGGAATTGTAAAAGATCCTAAAACACATTTAAAGGTTATTGAAAATGTCATTGCGTATGCAAATGAATGTCATTTGAGCTTACAAGCATTGTCTTTTTCTCCAATTACCGGTGGAGAAGGTAATATTGAGTTTTTAGCTCATTTTAAAGTTGGTGGAGTAAATAATCCTATTGATATTGAAAATGTTGTAAATGAAGCACATATTTGTTTTAAAGGGTAAAGGATGGGTGATACTATGATAGAAAGTTTATATATAGAAAATTTTGCAATCATTGATCAAGTTCAAATAGACTTTCAATCAGGAATGACAGTTTTAACTGGAGAAACAGGGGCAGGGAAATCAATTATCATTGATGCTATTGGTCAATTGATAGGTCAACGTAGTCAACCATCATTTGTAAAAAATGGGGCTGATTATGCATTTATTGAAGGTGTTTTTTCTTCTAATAAAGAAATAGATAAAATTTTATTGGATAATAATTTTCCCATTGATGAGCATCTTGTTATTTCAAAAAAAATTAATCGCGATGGTAAATCAGCAATCAAAATTAATTATCGTAATTCTAGTCAATTATTATTGAAAAAAATAATGTCACAAATTGTAGACATACATTCTCAATTTGAAACACATCAATTATTTAATGAATCCTATCATTTAAAGCTATTAGATAATTTTATTGGAAATGAATTAACTGATTTAAAAAAAGAATACCTTACTCTTTATCAAACGTATAAAAATCTAAATCAAAAACATCTTTCTTTAACAAAAGAAGAATTAACTGATGAACAATTAGATTTTTATTTAGCTCAATTAGAAGAAATAGAAGAATTAGATTTAGAAAATTTTGATGAAGAAGAGTTTTTAAAAGAGAGAAATAATCTATTAAATTATGAAAAAAATTCTCAACATATTAAAAACTATAAAGCATTAATGGATTCTTCAAAAGGAATAATGGATCTCTTCAAACAAAGTTTAAACGAACTTTCATATCTCGAAATTGATGATATTAAGCACAATTATGATCAACTATATGATCTTTATTATACAGTAGATGGTATAAATCAAGATATTTATGATCAATTTTCTCAATCATACTTTAGTGAAGAACATTATAATGAAGTGCAAGAAACCTTTTTCAAATTAAACAAGCTTAAACGTAAATATGGCCAAACAATTGATGCTATTATTGATTTTAAAAATAGTTTAATAGAAAAAATAGAATTATTCAAAAATAGAAATCAAATGATTGAAAATATCAATTTAAAACTTAAAGAAACAGAAAATCAATTGATTTACTATGCTAAAAAAATTTCTATTTTAAGAAAAAATAAAGCATTAGAATTAGAAAAAGAAGTAAAATATATTTTAAATCAAATGTATCTTCAACAAGTTCAATTTAAATTTGATTTTCAAATTAATGATTTTAATGATAACGGAATAGATAATGTTAAAATTGTTGTTTCAACAAATAGTGGTCAACCACTTCAACCACTTCAAAAAATTGCTTCAGGTGGAGAATTATCACGCATTATGCTAGCAATTAAAGCTGTTTCACAAAATTCAAAAGATGGTGGTACAATCATTTTTGATGAAGCAGATACAGGAGTCAGTGGTAAAGTGGCTGAAAGCATTGGGTACGTTATGAAAAAAATCTCAAAAAAACAACAAGTTATTTGTATTACACATTTAGCTCAAGTCGCATGTTTTGCTAATAACCATTTGTTTATTGAAAAAAAGCAAATGGATAACACAAGTAAAGTACATGTAAGATTACTTAATGAAAAAGAAAGTGTTTATGAATTAGCTAAAATGATTTCTGGTAAAGAAATTACACAACAATCTATAGACCATGCAAAAAAATTGAAAGAAATATGTGTATAAAATTAAAGCATAGATACCAAAATATGTTGTAGCAAAAAAAAGCTACAGGAGGTATCTATGCTTTTTAAAAAGCTTAAAATATCCTTCTATACCTGTTGTCTATCTATTATATTAATGATAGTACCTATTAATGCAATTGATGTTTTAATTGGAGGAGAATCTGTTGGAATAATATTAAATTATGATGGTGTTTGCATTACTGGTTTCTATAAAATAAAAGTTGACAATGAAATTATTGATCCATCTAATTATTTTGAAATCAATGATATTATTACCAGTGTTGAAAAGAAAAATGTTAAAACAATTGATGATTTAACAAATATAATAAAAAATTGCAATACAAGTAATTTAGAATTCACAATAAAAAGGGCATCTAATATTTATCATAAAACTATGAAAATTTATAAAAATAATGCTGAATTTAGTACAGGGTTATATGTAAAAGATTGTGCTAAAGGAATAGGAACTGTTACCTATTATCAATTAAATACAGGCAAATTTGCTTGTTTGGGGCACAATATGGTTGATGATGATCTTGATATAAATGATGGTTCACTGTATTCTGCTTCCATAAAAGGTATAAAGAAAACCGAGTCATACAATATAGGTCAAAAAATTGGTAATATTGATAATCAATCTATAGGTGAGATAGAAAAAAATAATAATTTTGGCGTTTATGGGAAAATTAATAATCTTCCAAATAAAAATGTTTATAAAACTGCTACCATAGATGAAGTTAAATTAGGAGATGCCTATTTTCTTACGGTTTTAAATGAAAATAATGTAGAAAAATGTAAGATAAAAATTACTGATCTATTAAAACAAGATAAACCTATGGAAAAAGGAATAAAATTTATTGTTACAGATCAAAAAATCATAGAACAATGTCATGGTATTATTCAAGGTATGAGTGGTTCTCCGATCATTCAAAATAACAAATTAATAGGTTGTGTTACACATGCAAGTAAATCAGAGATATTGGAAGGGTATGGCATGTATATACAATGGATGATAGATAACGAATAAAAGCCATGTTTTTGACATGGCTTTTATAAAAAAATAATACTAATTTTATCTTATTTTTAACAAAACATGTAATAATTTGTATTTCTTATTTTTCTAAAATTCGACAAATAATAAAAAATACTTAAGAAAAATGTAGATATATTTTTAAAAATACTAAATATTAGTTATTAAATTTATAAATTTATGTTAATTTTTATCTAAAATCTAAACATAAATTAGAATACTTTATATAATATGGTTGTTGGTAGTGGATGGGAGGTAATTATGGAAAAAAAGAAAATCTTTATTATTGTGGAAAATCATGAACTGTTAGAAGGTATAGCACAACAATTTGAAAAATTTTCCAATTATCAAATTGTAGGTACTGCTAATAGTGCAGGTGATGCAATTACTTTTTTTAAAACAAACAATTGTGATTTATTAGTTATTGATCTGATGCTCACTGATATTGATGGTGTCGGAGTATTAGAGAAAGTGAGGGAAGTCAATAAAAATGCTTATCAAAAAGTTGTATGTATTACAAGTTTTACTAGTCCATTGATAAGTAATGCACTAGAAAAATTAAATGTAAGCTATTGTTTTAAAATTCCTTTTGATTTTAATTATTTTATGGATGTTATTAAACGCGTTTTTTCAGATGAGACAAAAATCAATGAGACTCATGTTAATGAAACTGAAAAAATTCAAAAAGTTAAAATCGAAAATGAAATCACAGAAATTTTACATGAAGTGGGTATTCCTGCTCATATAAAAGGATATATGTATTTAAGAACAGCAATTATGAAAACATATGATAATATTGATATTTTAGGTCAAGTAACGAAAGTACTATATCCAGAAATTGCAAGAAATTATAATACCACTTCTTCAAGAGTAGAAAGAGCTATCCGACATGCAATCGAAGTTGCATGGAATAGAGGAAATACTGAGGCCATTGATGATATCTTTGGATACACAGTATCTGCTTCCAAATCTAAACCAACAAATTCTGAATTTATTGCAATGATTGCCGATAAATTGAGATTAGCACATAAAACAGCATTAGTAAATAAAGGGCACTATTTATAATTAAAATATGTTACAATGTTGCTAAGGGAGTGAGCTGCTATATGCAAATTATATTTCATATAGATTTAAATGCATTTTATGCAAGTGCTGAAATGGCAAATGATTCTTCTTTGGAAGGAAAACCTTTAGTAATATCTGGAAATAATAGGCGTGCGATTGTTTCTACTGCTTCATATGAAGCAAGAAAATATGGAATCCATTCTGCAATGCCATTATTTCAAGCTAAACAATTATGTAAAAATTTAATCATAAAACCCGTAAATTTTGATTTATATAGACGTTTATCAAGTCAATTTTTTGAATTGATTTCAACATATAGTCCTTTGTTAGAAATAGCAAGTATTGATGAATGTTATGTTGATTTTTCTAATTACATTATCGAACATAATATTCATCCTTACAAACTTGCAAAAATCATTCAAAATGATGTTTTAAATACATTAAAACTAAAATGTTCTATTGGAATTGCTCCTAATAAATTTATGGCTAAAATGGCTAGTGATATGAAAAAACCAATGGGTATTACCATTTTAAATAAATCTAATTATAAACAATTACTTTGGCCCCTTGATGTTTCTGAAATGTTTGGAATCGGTAAAAAAACTGCACCTAAACTCAAAGAAATGGGCATTTTAACTATTGGAGATGTAGCTAATTATGATAACTATAATAAATTACGTCAGATTATTGGGAAAAATGCACTTCTATTATATAGAAAAGCCAATGGAATAGATATTTCTAAAGTAAATACTGAAAAAAACGAATTAAAATCTGTAGGTAATTCAACAACCTTACAATACGATACAAATGATATAGAGACTATTTATGAAACTTTACGTATATTATGTTCTAGAGTTTCATTTAGAGCAAAAAAAAGAAATTTGATTGGCAATTCGATCAGTATTACGATTAAGTATTCTCGATTTGAGTCAGTTACTCGACAAACTCCTTTAATTGATTATATCAATGAATATGAGATAATACTTTCTACTGCAAAATACTTATTTGATAAAAATTATAGTGGAAAACCTCTTAGACTTATTGGAGTTTCGTTAAATAATGTTATCAATCGAAGCAGTTATAAAAAACAAGTAAGTCTATTTGACAAAAATATTGAGAAAAATAAAATAAAAACAACAGAGGATGTAATCAATAAAATTAATAGTGAGAATAAATATCATTTGACAACGGCTTCTGCTTTATTAAATAAATCAAAAAACAAGTACAGAAAAGAATAATCATAAAAAAAAGAATACATCATATCCTATGCTATAGGAGGAGATATGATGTCTTTTTTTATTCAAAAGAAAAATATGTATTTACATCAATATTTATTCTTAAATTTTCTTTGTTCAACAATTATTTCAATTATATTTTTTTCATTAAATAAATATTCTCTTTATAAAATTTCGGTTGATCTCATATTCTTTAAAACACATCAACTAAATTCATATCTATTATGTACGTTTATGTACATAATAATCATCATGGTTTCAGCAACAAGTTTTATTGGTGCTCCAGTTATATCAATTGGAATCATTTATAGAATTTTATGTATTATTTCTTTTATTTTTAAATATTATCAATCGCTTCTTTCGTTTCATAATATTTTTATTATTGTATTACCTCAAATGATTATTGAAATTTTAATTACGTATGTGATGTCTTTTATGTCAACTTATCTTTCTATACAAAGTTTCAAATTAACTTTCATACAAAAAGATAACTTCAGTTTAAAATATTTATTTAATTATATTTTAAATTACTTAATTATTATATGTTTTTTAATATTCATATCTGCACTGTTAAAAATTTACCTTATATAAAATTGTTCTTCAATAATCATTCGTGATATAATAAATATGGTGGTAATATGAACATATATGATGCACTTAACGAATATAAACAATATTTATTAATAGAAAAAAAGGTATCAGATAATACATTAAAAAATTATATGCGAGATCTTGAACATTTTATAAACTATATTCAAAAACAAAATCAAGTTGTTTTAATCAATCAAATTGATAAAGATATGATTAGAAAATATTTACAACAATTTACATCTTTAGCAGCATCTTCTTTATCACGAAAAATGGTTTCACTACGCTCATTTTATAAATTTTTGATGAAAGAAGAAATTGTTAAAAAAAATCTTATGGAGACTTTTGATTTACCAAAAAACACTAAAAGACTTCCACGGGTTTTAAATATGGAAGAAATAAAAACATTACTTGATAGTATTGAAATGGATAATTTTAAAAATGCTAGAACGAGAGCTATGCTAGAACTATTATATGCAACAGGTATGAGAGTTTCTGAATTGTGTAATTTAAAATTATCACAACTTAATTTAAAAATGAAATATTTAAACGTAATTGGAAAAGGGGATAAAGAAAGGCTTTTGCCTTTAAATGACTATGTATGTGAAATTTTATCATGTTATATTTATGATTTTAGATACCCTAAATTAGATTTTAAAGATAATGATTACTTGTTTTTTAATAATCATTTAAATAAAATATCTAGTGAGTATTTTTATAAAATCCTAAAAGAAGCATGTATAAATGCAAATATCAAAAAGAAAGTGTCGCCTCATACTATTCGACATACATTTGCAACTCACTTGTATGAAAATGGTGCTGATTTACGTTCTATTCAAGAATTACTTGGGCATAGTGATATTTCAACAACCACTATTTATACTCATGTTTCAAATAATAAAATTATTGATGATTATAATAAATATCATTTAAGAGCAAAAATAAAAAAAGGAGATAGTATTCATGAAATTTAATAGAATTTTTCTCATTGTTTGTGATTCAATGGGAATTGGAAATGCAAAAGATGCAAAAAAATATAATGATTTTGGAGCAAATACCGTTGGTCATATTTGTTCAATATGTGATGGTTTAAATATACCAACATTGCAAAATTTAGGATTTGGTAATTTAGGTGATTTTAAAGGTGTTGCCAAAACACAAAACCCACAAGCTTATATTTTAAAATTAAATGAAGCATCGAATGGTAAGGATACAATGACTGGACATTGGGAAATGATGGGGCTTAAAACAGAAAAACCTTTTATTACATTTACAGATACCGGTTTTCCTAAAGAATTTATTGACCTATTTGAGAAAAAAACTGGTAGAAAATGTGTAGGAAATATTGCATGTAGTGGTACTAAAATTCTAGATATGTATGGAGAACATCAAATCAAAACGGGGGATTGGATAGTCTATACTTCTGCCGATTCTGTTTTTCAAATTGCTGCAAATGAAGATATTATCCCATTAGAAGAATTATATCATGCATGTCAAATTGCTAGAGAAATAGCTATGGATGATAAATGGAAGGTTGGTAGAGTTATCGCTAGACCATATATAGGAACAAAAGAAGGACATTTTACTCGTACATCTAATAGACATGATTATGCATTAGCCCCATTTTCTAAAACTGCGCTTGATTCTTTAAAAGATGCGGGATTAGATGTTATAGGTGTAGGTAAAATACCAGATATATTTGTTGATCAAGGGATTACAAGAAAAATTAAAACAGTAAGTAATGAAGATGGTATGAATAAAACTATTGAATTAGCAAGTGACAATTTTAATGGTTTAGCATTTATTAACTTAGTTGATTTCGATGCGGTCTATGGGCATAGAAGAAATGCTGCTGGTTATGGAAAAGCAATTGAAGAATTCGATGTACAATTAGGAGAATTAATAAATGAATTAAAAGAAGATGATTTATTAATAGTTACTGCTGATCATGGAAATGATCCAACATATAGAGGAACAGATCATACACGTGAACAAGTACCACTTATAATTTATTCAAAACAATTTAATGAAATGAAAGTATTAAATGATGGTGATTCTTTTGGAATTATCGGTTCTACAATTTGCGATAACTTCAATGTTAAATATAATGGTATAGGTTCATCTATATTAGAATTATTAAAATAGGGATAGAAAAATGGAAAATAGAAAAATCATTCTTTATTCATTATTTGCGGATTTATTAGGAGTTTTATTATTTATATTTGCAATTCAAATGCACAGTAATGTTATTTTATATTCATTTTATCTTTTATCTATATTATTATTTATCGTTTCATTTCTAGCTTTATATAAAAATCTTAAAAGTAATAATAAACTTATATTCATATTTGTTATGTTTATTTCCGTAATACTTGTCATGTTATGCACATATTTTATTATTATCTAATACAAGTATATAAATAGTTAAAATAATAAAAAACTATTTATATATACTATAAAAGTTATATAATATACATTATGCGAAGTATTCTTAAACTGCTTTTAAAATTTTGATTTATAGGTAGGTTGCTTCTGCTACTGCATTATCATATGGACATCCTTTAGCACTAAGTGACCTATCTATTTTAAAAGTAGCTAGTACTTCATCTATAATATTATTTTTAAATTCATTTCCTCTGTCTGTATGAAATATTTCAATTTTATTTAAATCATATTTTATTGTAGTTATTGCTTTTCTAACCAAATCAGCATCCTTATGTTTTCCTGCTGTATAGCCTACAATTTCCCTGTTATATAGATCTAACATTAAACATATGTAGTTCCATTTTCCTGCAACATTGACATAAGTTAAATCACTTACAATTACTTTCATTCTTTCTTCTTGATTGAAATTTCGTTTTAACTTGTTATCTATTTTATCGTTATTGCATGTCTGTTTATGCACTTTATATTGTTTGACTGTATACGTTGATACAAGGCCATTTTCCTTCATGATACGTCTAATTCGTCGCTTACTGGCTATAATACCTTTTTTCTTTAATTCAACTTTGATTTTTCTAGATCCATAGTTATTACGACTATTTTTAAATATTTCTTTAATATGTTGTGTTAGTTTTTCTTCTTCTGCGTTATATTTTTTTGCAGGTTTATTTTTAGCGTAATATAAAGATGAGCTTGAAATATTGAGTAATTTACACATCGCGCTGATTGGATAAAATAACATTTATTTTCGTCCCATAATCAGCGCTGCTTGCTTTAAAATGTCATTTTCCATTTTTAATCGTTGATTTTCTTTACGAAGTTTGATTAATTCATTTTCTTCAGGAGTTCTGTTATCTTCTGCTTTAAATGAACCTGAATTATTGTATTTATTGATCCATGATGATAAAGCTGATGGTGTTAACTCATACTCTCTTACAAGTTCAGCCCTTGGTTTTCCACTATTATACAATTCAACAATTTTCTTTTTAAATTCATCAGTGTAATTTCTTCTTTCTCTTGCCATTTTGGTTACCTCATTTCATTTTTATTTATTATAAACAGTTCTCTTTAGAATTGTCCAATAAAGTGAACCTATCCAAAATTATTTCGTCATACTATAAGAGTAACCTTCGAAATTAATGTTATTTCAAAAGACTTTGTCGTGAAACTTTTTTGAAAAGAATGTATTTGAAAATATAGAGAAAAATAATGTAGAAAACATTGTAAGAATTGATAAAAATGTTGGAGATAATATTGAAGAAAATATTGAAAAAGAGGATGTATATTACGTTGACAAAATAAACATTGTTTTTGACACAATGAAAAGAATTGATATAAATGGATATAAGATGATAATGATAATTTTTAATCAGTATTTTTATGAAATGTATTTTGAATTGACAATAGTTGATGGACTTCATTTAAAAGAATATGAATTTAAGTAGAATAGTAAGAAGGATGTAAAACAAAAAGTTAAAAATTAGAAAAAGGTGCAAAAATAAAAAGGACAACTTAATGTCCTTTTTGCTAACGGCAATAATATATTCTACACTTCGAAATTTTGGATTGAGAATTTTTTTCTAATATAGTTTTTCTGTCATATTCGCGCTGTTTAAACTAGACGCAAATTTGATTTGATTAATTTTAAACAATAACTATCCTAGTGCTAAATACACTAGTTTTTTGCCATCAGCAAATTAATTTTACCACAAATTAGAAATTTTGAAAACAGGAAAATAAGCAAGTCGTTTTTATTTTCTTATTTTTAAAAAGTTTAAAACGTTTAAAAGATTGAAAAGAAAAAAAGTAATCACCACCCTGGAAAGTTTGTGATTACTTTTCTATGTAATACGATAAACTAATCAGAGCAATCTTTTTTCTCCTCTTATATTTTATTCTTTTATTTTAATTTTTCAATGAACGGAATTTTTATTCTTGAAATTAGTCCTAAAAGTTATATAATCTATACCCCCCACCAAATCGGCTAATATTTTTTGACTATTCATAACTTCTGTTTCGACGCCTTCTGGGCAAATTACATTACTTTGCTAATAGTTAAAATTTAAAAGGAGAATAAATACAAGATGTAAATTATTCTCCTTCTATAAATAATAGATTCTAAAAATTATAACAGTATTTTTATTAAAATTTATTCATCCATTAGTTTTTTAGCATAATTGTATACTTTTTCACCATTCATCATTCCATAATCTTTCATATCAATAACATCTACTGGAAGTCCTGGATTGACTTTGGCAGCTTCTTCTTTAATTTTTCCTAAATTGAATCTAACTTGTGGGCCAAGTAAAACACAATCCACAGTTGAAAGTCTGTTAATTCCATCAGACATTGGAAGAGCAAAGATTTCTACTTCATCTCCTACTTTTTCTGCTGCTTGTTCCATTTTTGTTACTAACAAACTTGTCGACATTCCAGCCGAACAAACTAACATGATTTTTTTCATTTGAAATTCTCCTTTATCTTTTATCTACTATAATAAGTTTATATTTTTTAAGCAATTTAATCTACTCGAATTCAAATTTTGTAATTTGTTTTCAAATATTATCATTTATAACAAAAACTATTAAATTTATTTTCATAAATAACTTACCCTTTTCGATTTCATACAAAATAATTTGTAAATTAACAACTCCAATTCGTACATTTTAATCTTATACTAAATGATTTCTATTTTTAACATCTAGAATGCCAAGCAGTAAAACAACAAGTATTATAGTAATATAAAAAATCATTTCAATGAGAGCAAATATATTTTATTTATTTGTATATAATGTTGTTAAAATAAAAAGCAATATTAAAAATAAATAGAGTAACTAAAAAATCGTGGGTATTTCTCAAGCTATAAATAATCCAGGGGCATTATACCGAACCGACTTTGTTGGACAAAAAATAATTAACTTAATGATAAGGCTTGATTCCTAATTTGTAAAGGAGTTAAGCCTTTTCCCTTTACTGTAATTCTAAAATTATTATGATAATGAATATAATCTATCATCGCTTGTTTTAAATTATCTAATGATTCAAATGTATTTTCAAATCCATAAAACATTTCATTTTCCTTGTCATTCCAATGGTTTGATCATTCATGCCTACTATGACCGCCATGTCGATATCTTTGATCGAAATCATACCATCAGAATATTACGCCTTAAATGCCCATCTTGTAATTCTACCCATGCTGTCCTGATTGAAGATACGGTTCCTTATTCTATTGTTTCTTTTGATATCATCATTGATGTTTTAAAAAATAAAGATTTTTTATCGTCTTCTCATGTTTCCTTTATTATTGATTATATTTCTTTTTTTTGGAGGTAGACTCTCTATTGTTACTGTATCCAATGTTCTCAAGGATCTTAAATCTCCAAATGCAACCTCAGCTTTATCATTGTAGATGACAAATCAAAAAGAAGAATGAACACTACCATCATTGAAAACAGAAATAAGACTATTAAATTTATCAAACATGCTTCGAATGGCTATCTGAACTGGGAAAGATTCCGTAATTGTATTCTCTACACTTTAAATGATGATACGACATACTATTTTACATGTATCAGAAAGGACAGAAATTAAAATGAAAAAAGTATTTACACTTGTTATTGATGAAAATAATGAACCAATTATTGTCGAAGAAGATGTAATTTTAGAAGATATTCTTAATAGTCTGGCATCGATTTCTAAGCGAATAGATGATATACAGCTGGCTCTAATAAAAAATGATGATGTTGATACATCATCAGATTTAGATATTTCCAAAATTGACTTCTAATGTATAAAGAAACGTGGGGCAAAATTTGCCCCACATCATTTGATAATTAAAATATGAGAAACCCCCTCGTTATTTTAAATTACCAATAAATATCGCTCTTTTAGGATATCTCTAATTTTAAGATGATCCTACTACCAACATCTAAAGAATACAGTAAAAATTGAAATATTTCAATAAATATGATCAATAATTGTTGAATAATATCAAAATAAATTATTTTTCAAATTTATTTGCTTTATCAAATGAATCATATAGATTAGTTACATAATTTCCATTAAAGCAAGACATACATAACCCACATGTATGTTCTTTTGAAAAATGAATAGATTTTTTTAATCCTTCTTCACTAATAAACGCAAGGCTATCAGCTTCAATATATTTACATAATTCTTCAACATTCATTTTATTAGAAATTAATTCTTCTATTGTAGATGTATCTACACCATAAAAACATGGAAATTTAATAGCTGGAGAAGCAATTCTAACATGTACTTCTGTTGCACCAGCATCTTTTAAATGTCTTACGATTCTTTTCGAAGTTGTTCCTCGTACAATTGAATCATCAATCATAACTACTTTTTTTCCACTGACAATTGCCGATACTGCAGACAGCTTCATTCGTACACCTTGTTCTCTCATTTCTTGAGTTGGTTGTATAAATGTTCTACCCACATATTTATTTTTTACCAATCCCATTTCATAAGGAATTCCTGATGCTTCTGAATATCCAATTGCTGCTGAAATCGATGAATCTGGAACACCAATAACAACATCTGCATCGATAGGATTTTCATAATATAATTGCTTACCAGCTAATTTTCTTGTTGTATGAACGTTTATACCATCTAAATTACTATCAGGTCTTGAAAAATAAATATACTCCATAGCACATATTTTATCTTGTAATGGATCTTTTGTATAAATCTTACTTAATAATTTTCCATCTTTTACCCTAACAATTTCACCTGGTTCAACATCTCTTACAAATTTTGCTCCAACGACATCTAATGCGCATGTTTCTGATGCAAACACATAAGCACCATTTGGTAAAATTCCAATTGATAAAGGTCGTAATCCATATTTGTCCCTTGCAGCATAAATTCTATTATCAACCATGATTAAAAATGCAAATGCACCATCTAATTTATCTAAAGAAGTACATATTCTATCAATCATATGTCCACTTTGTCTTTTAATAAGATGCCCTAATACTTCAGTATCAGAAGTTGAAGAGAAAATGCTTCCTTGTTCTTCTAATTCTTGTTTTAGAATATTTGCATTAACTAAGTTTCCATTGTGACATATACTCATAGATCCTTGCATAGTTCTAAATACAAATGGTTGAACATTAGCAATTCCACCTCCACCAGCAGTAGAATATCTAACATGTCCAATAGCTGAATTACCTTGTAACTCTTTTAATTTATCTTGATTAAATACTTCTGTAACAAGTCCTTCGCCTTTATGAAAAATCATTTTACCATTGTTTTCACAACAGATACCAGCAGCTTCTTGACCTCTATGTTGTAAGCTATGTAATCCATAATAACATATTTGTGATGCATCTTGATGACCAATTATCCCAAAAACACCACATTCTTCATGTAATTCTCTATCCATATAATCCATATAATAATACCCCCGTGACGTAAATATTGTATAATGCAAATTTATTATCGTCAATATTTTTTATATATTAAAAAATTAGAGTTTCCTCTAATTTTTAAAACTATGAATTGGGGCTGGTATTCTTCCACCACGATTTATAAATTCTGAACAATCAAATTCATTAACAGGCATAATAGGAGCATAACCTAATAATCCTCCAAATTCAACCGTTTCACCTACATCTTTTCCAGTTACTGGAATGATTCTTACAGCTGTTGTTTTTTGATTGATCATACCAATAGCCATTTCATCAGCAATAATACCAGAAATAGTAGCTGATGATGTTTTACCAGGAATAGCAATCATATCTAATCCAACACTACATACACATGTCATTGCTTCTAATTTTTCAAGTGTTAATGCTCCATTTTCTACAGCATTAATCATTCCTTGATCTTCACTTACAGGAATAAATGCACCACTTAGTCCCCCAACATAAGATGATGCCATTACGCCTCCTTTTTTTACTTGATCATTAAGTATTGCTAATGCTGCAGTAGTTCCAGGTGCTCCTACACTCTTTAATCCCATACCTTCTAAGCAATCTGCAATACTATCACCAACAGCTGGTGTAGGTGCAAGAGATAAGTCAATAATTCCAAATGGGATATTTAACATTTTTGAAGCTTCTTGAGCAACAAGTTGACCCACACGAGTAATTTTAAAAGCAGTTTTTTTGATTGTTTCGCATAATTTACCAAAATCTTCACCTTTACATTTTTCTATTGCGTTTTTCACAACTCCTGGACCACTTACACCAACATTAATAATACAATCAGCTTCACTTACACCATGAAATGCTCCAGCCATAAATGGGTTATCATCAGGTGCATTACATAAAACAACAAGTTTAGCACATCCAATTGAGTCATTTTCTTTTGTTAAATCAGCAGTTTCTTTAATAATTTCACCCATTAATTTAACAGCATCCATATTAATTCCAGTTTTAGTAGAACCAACATTTACTGAACTACAAACATTGTTTGTTACTTTCATTGCTTCTGGAATAGATTCAATTAAAAGTCTTTCAGCAGGTGTCATTCCTTTAGAAACAATAGCGCTATATCCCCCAATAAAATTAACTTTAAGTTCGGCAGCACATCGATCTAAAGTCTTAGCAATTTTAACAAAATCCTTTGTTGATTTACATGCATTAGAACCTACAAAACCAATAGGTGTAACAGAAATACGTTTATTAACAATTGGAATACCATATTTCTTTTCAATTTCTTCACCCGTTTTAACTAAATCTTTTGCTACAGTTGTTATTTTGTTATATATATTTTTGCATAAAACATCAATATCATGATCCATACAATCTAATAAACTGATCCCTATAGTAATTGTACGTACATCTAAATTTTCTTGTTCAATCATTTTATTTGTTTCTGCAACTTCAAATAAATTAATCATTCTAATCTCCTTTAAATTCGATGCATTTTATTAAAAATATTTTCATGTTGTAACTTGATATTAACACCTATTTCATTTCCTAATTCATTAAGTTCATCACAAATAGCACCAAAATCTTTTGTTGCATTTTGTAATTCAATAATCATCATCATATTGAAATATCCTTGAATAATAGTTTGAGAAATATCTAAAATATTAAGTTTGTTATCAGCTAAATATGTACAAACTTTAGCAATAATTCCAACTTGATCTTTCCCAACAACAGTAATAATACCCTTTTCCATAATTATCCTCCTTATACTTTTGGAATATTATAGCATATGAAAAAAAATTAAAAAAGACTAAAATAAAAAACGACTGTTTAACAGTCGTCTCTAGTGAATTATTCACCCATCATAGCTTTAGCTTTTTTATAAACAGCTTCACCATTCATCATTCCATAATCTTTCATATCGATTACGTCACATGGTTTGCTTACACCAGCAGCTTCCATAGCTTTTTCAATAGTATTTTTTTGGAATCTAACTTGTGGGCCAAGTAAAATACAATCTACATCACCAACACGTTTTTCTCCTTCAGAAATTGGTAAAGCGAAGATTTCAACTTCATCACCCATTGCTGCAGCTGCTTTTTCCATTTTAGTTACTAATAAACTAGTAGACATACCAGCAGCACAAACTAACATAATTTTTTTCATAATAATAAATACCTTCCTTAACTAATTTTTTAAAGGGTTAACCCCAATTTTTACTATTTTATGTGATTAATCACCAATTAATTTTTTAGCCATTTCAAAAACAGCTTTACCATTCATTGTTCCATAATCTCTCATATCAATTACTTCAACAGGAATTGGTCCTTTTTTACGTCCAGCAGCTAATTTTTCAATAGCAGATTTTTGGAATCTAACTTGTGGGCCAAGTAAGATAACATCAACGTCTTCTAAAACTCTTGGTGCATCAGAAAATGGTAATGCGAAAATTTTTGCATCATATCCAGCATCTTTAGCAGCACCTTCCATTTTAGTTACTAATAAACTAGTAGACATACCAGCTGAACAAACTAATAAAATTTGTTTCATTTTTAACACTCCTTCTCATTTATAACCTGTATATATTTTATCAATTATCCCTTTAAATGTAAACCCTTTCCGCTCTTTTTTTTCCATTTCAGAAAATTATACCGCATAAGACTGCGCTTTTTGAGCTGTTTGTTACTAATTAGTTATTATTTAAGTACGTTTTTTTTGCTAAATTATTAATAAATAAAACATTATTAAATTTTTCAATTATTCTTTATCATATTGGTGAAAAAAAGATTATATTAAAAACTCCCTACATATAATAAGGATAGAGAAATTTGAAAAAACTCATAAAAAAAGAACCTACCCAAAGTTAATTGAGTAGGTCTTTCTGTTTAGCTAATAAATAAAGTTGTTGAAACATTTTTGAAGAATAGATAATATTACATTTGCTTTTTCTATTAACTAATTGAATGTGCATATATATTATACATCAAATTAAACTTTTCTTAAATAGTCTCCTGATAACCATCCGCTAGGTGTTCTTGCCCATCCGTTTTTCCATTCATAAACAGTTACTCGTGTTCCTCTTTCAAGGCATCCATCTTTGTCTTTATCATGTTTTTTACCATCAGCTGTTAATTCATCATGTCTTTTTCTACGATAATTAGTACCAGGACCAGTTCTAACTGATAGATCACTAGCTGTAACTTCATATGTTCCAGTTGCTTTCCCACTTGTAGATGGTTTAGCTGCAGGAGTTGGTGATGGTGTAGGTTTTGGAGCAACAGTTCCATTTACAATTTCATTAAAAGGAAAGTTTGTTCCTGGACAATTAGTAGAACATACATCTTTATGTTTTTGGACTTTAGAAATACCATACTTATTTTTTAAATAAGCTACTAATTCTCTACCAGCATTGATTTGAGTTTGATTCATTGTTTCTGTCATGTATGAACCTTCAAAACAAATACCAATAGAATCACTATTAGAACCTTTAGCGTGTGATCCAACAACACCTTCAAGTCTACCTCTATAAATAGATCCATCTTTTCTTACAAAGAAATGATACCCAATACCTGCCCATCCATTTGCTAAATGCCAGCTATGAATATCATCTGCAGTACATGATTTTGATTCGGCATGATGAAGAATAATTCTATTAGTAGATTTTCTATTTGATAATTTTCCATTTCATTTGTAAATTTTTTCAATAATATTCATTGTTATTTTCCTCCTAATTCAATACATCTATTTTCAAATTTCTTATAAGCATCAATATAGAGCTCTTTCTTGTCACCGTTGTACGTACATTCATAAAGCATGGCCCCTTTATTTGATGCACTTAAAATAGCCTTATGGTTTTGTAATGTCTTACACTGCCACACAACAAAAACTACAAAATCTTCTTTTTTATCCATGTGTTGCTCATTGTGCTTTCTAACTTCTTCTTTACAAATTTCAATAAATTCACCTGAACCCATTTTTATAATCTCCTTTGTTCACTAATTCCGTTTTTCTACCATTCTAATACCGTTTAACAACCATTTTTTGCAATTTTTGGTTGTTATTCAATAAAAGAGAGCTATTCACTCTCTTTCTCTAATTCTTCTTTGATTTCATCAATTCTTTTCCAAATTGCTTTTGTTTCTCGTTCTTGAAGTGCCATACGTTCAACTACGTTATTGTGCTTTTCAACTTTCTTTGTTAATTCATCAATACGATAGTTCATTAATGTGTTGGCTTTATTGTTTGAAAACATTGTAGTGATTACACTAGGCACAGCTACACATAGACCAGAAATCAAAGCAACTGTAACTGCTTCTGTCATATGCTTGCACTCCTAACTTTCATCTACAATTTCTTCCAATTCTGGAAGCCCTGCAACGCTTGTTAGAATAGAAACGACCCCCGATAAGCAACTTGCACTGATGATCATTGCCCAATTGACTTCATTCATGACCGTAGATGTTCCAATTAACGCTACTGCTGTTTGGGCAACTGTCTTGATTGCTCTAATACCTGCAGCTTTCAACCATTGATTAAAATCATATTTTTTTACTTTCAATTTAATCACCCTTTCCAGACAATTTTATGTCCTTTAGTTTTTTGTATAACGAATAATTGCTTTAAATTTATAATTTGCCCAGCTATAGTTGTTAGCAAAACGAATGTTATCTACATTCAAAACGAAATACGTCGCATAGAATGTTCCGTTATTACCATTTGCATAATAAACAACTGGGAATCTATAGAAATCTTCTCCGTTTGTACATGTGACTTCATAATCAATGAATTCACCCAAATTACTGATTGAATGATTGATTGTACTTACACCAACATTTAAACCAGTCCATGTAATGATTTTTTCATAAATCTTTTTCCCATCAATCCAGTATTTTCCAGTCCAGTGCTCATCAGTTGACATTTGTAAATTAAGCAATTCATTTCCATTTTTTTCAACAAGTTTTGGCATAGTTATTGTCACCACCAATCTTTATTTATATTTTTAATAACTAAAAAAGAGCAGAAATCAATCTACTCCTTGTAATATATTGCATCTTCTAATGCACTTTCTAATTCACTGACTGTCTTTTCAAGCTGTCCAACTCGCATCTGCAATGATGTTAATTGTGATTTCAAAGCAAATGTATCTTTTAACTTTGTCATGAAAATGTTTAAAATATCACTTGTTAGAAACTTGCTGCTATTAGCTGAAACAGTTGTTGAAGATGCGTGCTCACTTACATTTGAAAACAAAACTCTCTTAAAGAAATCTTTCATATATAAGACCTCCTAGTTGATTATGCTCCAAATACTTCAGTCCACATTGTATTTAATTCAGTATCAGTCATTACTACTAATTTAGCATTGATAGCTGAAGTTACTTGTGCTGCAGTTTGATATCCTGAATCATTTGTCAATGATGATACTTTTGTTGGGACATCTGTCTTTTTAGCATAAGAGCTTAGATCCATTTCTCTTGAACCTAATTTTTCAAATTTAGAATTGATATAGATGTATTCATCATAGATATTATTACCAGAATCACTATTAGCAACTAAATAGATAATACCTTTTTTACCAGTTGAAGGTAATGATTCGACAACTGAGTAATCGATTTGAGTTACTCCTGATACTGCAGATGCGATTTCTTTTGTTACATCAGCTGATTTAGCATAAGCTGTTAGATCAACATTTACCGCTTTTGATGAATCAATGGTTAAAGCTGTACCATTTACTTTTACACTTTCAATTTTGTTTACTTGTGCACCAGTAGCAACACCGTTTAATTTTGTTTTATCAGCTGCACTCATTAAACCATGTGTAGATGTTGTTGCATCTGCATAAGTAGTGTTTTCAGGTACTACCCATGAACCGTCACCTCTTAAGAATGATGCTTGTTTTCCTGCAGCTGGAGCAGGAACTAAACCAGCCTTACCTGCAGCGCTTGCAGTAGCAGCTGCCATGTTAGAATAAGTTGTATCTTGTGCTGGAATACCCAATGCTGTAATGTCAGCTTTGGCAACAGCAGTAGCACCACTAACGTGACCTGCAGCATCTACAGTTACTTTATATAAACCTGATTTTTGCGCTGTATATGATGGATGCACATATTTATTAGCTCCTTCAGCAATACCACTCAATTTAGTTTTTTCTGCTGTTGTATAATCATTTGAAGATAAACCTTTTCCGGTTTCTTGTGCTACAAATTTTCCTTCGCCCCATGCTTTAATTTTTCCTAGAGCTGTTTTTAAAATTGAATCAGTTACAAAACTCATAATATTTTTTCCTCTTTCTTTCTATAAATTTATTTAATTAAAAATTTCATTCCATATGTTTTCCAAGTCTTTATCTTGCATAATATCAAACTTGTCATCTAAATCAATTGACTTTAAATAACCGTCAACCTCACTACGAACAATCTTTATCCATTCTGTACGTTCTTCTGGAAGAATATCATTGCCATTTCCTATCGTAGATCTAACAATAAAGGATACGACACCAAGATGTACCTCCTTTAATTCACTAACTAACAGAAAAGATAAATTCAATAATCCATCTTTTTGAAATGCATCTTTATTTAATGAAAACACTCCATTTTCATCAATTTCCAACAACTGAGTTTTTTCAAAATAATTTGTTCTATAAAAACCTATAACACTAAAATTATCATAGCCTTCATCCTTGATGAATTGCATTTGAATGTTTCCACTATATTGATATGGAATATCACTAGTACTGCTGGATATAGTCAATCCTTTTTGAATAATTTCAGCAACAATCAAAATCATCACCTCTATTCTTTATACATAACCATTTTGTCAATAAGTTCTTGCAAATTAGGAATGATATCAAATTGACTTTTAACACTTTTAATACTTATTCCATCAATTTCTACAAGATATAAAGGCATCTCACTAACTGTACCTCCATTGAATGTATCACTATTTGTATACTGTGGAATAGTTTCACCTTCTCCACTGATAACTTTTATTTCATGCTTTTCATTGACACCATCTGTTTCAAAATGAGACACGATTAGATCATATCTTTTTTGACCAACAACACCATTTTCTAATTTTATTTCTTCATAAGAACCTGGCGCAATCCTATAAAATCTTCCTTGATTAATAAACAAGCCATCATAGATCTTTAAAAGATTGTTGTTTATGATTTCACACTTCAACTGTTGGCCACATTTAAAAACACCATTGTACCCAAACAAACAATGGTGTATGTAAGCATCAATACTTGCTGTAACATTTGACTCATTCAATGTTATATTTTCTAGCACATCTAATCACCTACCTTATATTCAAATTTGCAATGCGAAATAATACCAGATATAGTTACCTTTAAAACTTTTTTTGTAATTTGTTCTTTAAATTCTATTCCCGTTATTTCTTCTTTGGAACCAACATAATCAAACAAAGAAGCTTCATCCGTTGTAAAGTTAATGTTAAGATTATCCGTGCCATTCGCTTTTTCCGTCGCTTCAATAGAACTTTCTATTAATTTTGATTCATCTTCTTCGTTTGAATTATCATAAAGATATGTTTTCCTTTTCAATCCTGCATACTTTGCATTTTCACTTGTATTCCATGTTCCATCATCTTGCAAAAATAAATTGACTCTTATTCTTTCGGTCAATTCACCCTTTCCAAGTGCAACGATATGGTTATACTTGCTTATTGCTTTTTCAGAGATCATGGAAATGCCATAAGAATTGTCATATCTTAATAATTCTGATAAATCAACAATGGGAACAGCTTGTAAATGCACCTTTTTATCATAAAACGTAATTTCTAGTTTTGAAGGGATATCCGCCTTAAGTAACATTTTTTCAAGTGCATCTAATAAATTCAAATCCCTTATTTGATAATTAACACCAATATCACTTAATCCTACATTGTCGACAACAAAAAGATCATTAAATTTTCCATGAATAAGATTATCAATGACCTGATTGGCTTCTCCATTTGCGACATAATAGGCTTGTCCATCAGGGGGCTGAACATATTCTTTTTCAAGAAGTCCTCTAAATGTCTTGCCTTTAAATGTAATTGAGTTTTTAGAAGTATCTACTTTTTTACCATCTAAGATTCCACCAAATTCACATTCTTGACAATAAAAAAGAGAACCTTTATCAAATTCTCTGTTCCATGATCCTATTGAGATAGACATTTGATAATCATTTGATGCGACGTCATACTTCCCAATCTCAAAATCAATTGATGAATTTTTTAATACACCCAGTTCTTCATATTTGTCATTTGTATATATGAATTTCATTAAAGCCACCTCGGTTCTGTTCTCTTATCAAGAATAATCAATTCGGCTTTAAAAGTTCCATCCCATCCTACAACATTTGAACCACTAGGTATTTTTGTAAAAAAGTCGCTTCTAGACATATCTCTATAATTAAAGAGATTTCTTTTTTCACCATAAACTGAAACACCAAAAATAGTATTATTAGTAGAATTTATTTCTAAATACTCACCAGCAATCAATGATGTGTTAACTTGATATAAAATATTGCCTACTTTTATATATGGATTCGCACATGGTCCATAAAATCTCATGATAAAATCAGCATCAGCTAATGAATCATTGATAGCTTGAACAGCACCCTTTTGATTGGAATATAAAAACGGATATCGATACGTATATTTCTTTATACCTGTCTGATTGCTTTTATCATCATACATAACCAAATTGTATTTCTTCTCTTTGATCCATTCCTGTTTGATACAGAAAATACCAAGTTCTACATTGGTCCTTGTATTAATATTAGCAATGCTAGTGTTTGATGAAACAATATAGCATTTAATATAATAATCTCCAAAGTACAAAGTTCCTGGTGTTTCATTAATACAATCAAGTTCAAATATGTCGCACATTTTATCCAATGTTTCTTTTCTTTCTTTTAGACTTCCTCTCAATGTTAAAGTAATTGTATAAGTATAATTACCTATACTTAAACTAACACTGTCATTTTCAATTGTAGTATTCCATTTTCTTTGATGAAGATAGCCACTTGTTGGAAGAATATTTGCATCTACAAAGTCAACACTATAATTTTGAGAATTTATATATCTTACTCTCATGAAAATACAACCCCCAAACTTTTCAACATACGAATGAAATCTCTATCACTAAAATCATTACCTGTATCACCTTTATCAGCAATTACCTTCAATAATTTAATAATGATTTCTAATAGATAATTTACATCATTATTTGAATTTGATTTATTTTGTTCAGTATCAAAGCCTTCACTTGCTAAATCCAATGTTTGTTTTGAAATACCGTTCATTGCATCATATACATCTTTAGCGTTTGCTTCAATCCCAACTGCAATACCTTGAGGAAGATATTTACCAACTTCATCAGCCATGACTTTTGAAGGTGAATGAATTCCAAAGAAAGATTTCAATCCATTTAAAACAGCATCTCCAAATCCCTTGATTTTTCCTAAAATCCAATCTTTTACAGAATTGATACCATTCCATAGACCTTTAACAAGGTTAACACCAACATTTGTACTTTCAGAAAAGGAATGTTTAATACCATCAACAATTGCTTTTCCACATTCTTTTATCCAAGAGAGCATTCCCTTAATACCATCACCAACATTTTTAATAATATTTTTTCCTAAATTGAGCCATTGAAAAGCCATAAACGTTGAAACGATAGCTTGGATTATTTGAGGAATATTAGCCACGATTGTTGGAATTGCACTAATCAATCCCTGTACTAATTGCCAAATCAATTCTGCACCTTTTTGTAAAATTGTAGGGAAATTATCATTAATGATGTTTGCAAATGTCGTTATGATATTAGGAACATATTCTACAAGTATTGGTATTGCTGAAATGATCCCATCTAACAATCGGCTTAATAAATCAAACCCCATAGAAATCATCTCAGGTGCTTTTTGTGCAAGATTTGTTCCTATATCCTGTACAAATTGTAATATTTGAGGAAGTACAACAGGAACGTTTTGTACAAAGCCTGTTACCAAACTATCCAAAAGATCATAACCTTTTTGAAATAGAATAGGTGTTGCTGATATCAATGCAGTAGCAAATCCCTGAACAATGTTTAATGCCATTGGGACAGCATTATCAAAAAGAAATGTAGAAGCTGTAGTAATCAAATTGGATAAGGTACCTGTAACATCCCCTCCAATAGCTACATTTCCTAAAAAATCTTGTGCTGCAGCTTTCATTGAACCAAATGAACCACTAAACGTAGTAGCTGCTTCTTTGGCGGTTGTTCCTGTAATGTCTAAGTTATCTTGTATAACTCCTATAGCTGTATAAACATCCGCTAGATTACTAATATCATACTTTTGACCACTCAACTTTTGAGCATCTTTAAGAAGTCGTTGCATTTCTTCTTTTGTTCCACCGTATCCAAGCTTCAAGTTATCAAGCATGGTATAGTTTTGCTTTGCAAAACCTTGATATGCATTTTGAATATCTTGTATATTGGTACCAAATTTATTGGAATTATCAGACATATCCTGCATAGCTCGGTTAGCTATGTCGGCCGCCTTACTTGTATCGCCTTTTAAACTTGAAATCAAAGACGCTGAAAATGAAGTAACATTTTCCATATAAGCATTTGCACTGACACCTGATGTTTTATAGGCTTCTTTTGCATAAGCTTTCATTTTATCAGCGTTTTCCTTATACAACGTTTCAATCCCACCTAAAGATTGTTCTAAAGCACCACCTTCGGTAAAAGCCTGAGATACAACTTTTCCAATTCCAGCAGCAACAATAATATTCTTTATTTTTGAAGCAATTGAATTTCCCGCTTTTTCTCCTGCTTCTTCAAGGTCTTTCCCCATGACCTGTTCAATCATGCCCTTCATTCCTTCAGCAGAGGGAACAATTTGAACATATGCTTTTGCTAAATTGGTTGCCATATTATCCTCCTTCCCTTATAATCTCTAATCTTGCTTTTTCATATTCTTCAACAGTTTGAAAACCATCATTGACAGTATTTTCTTCTCCATTGTTTAAAATAAGTGATACTATCGATTTAGGAGGATTGATGCCTTTTACACCATCTTCTGTTTTCATCCAAATCAATCTTGTCAATTCATCTGAAATCATTGATAAAAGCAATTCCCCAAAAGGAACCTTTTGATTGCTCAACTTCATTTTTATTCTTGAATTTTCCCTCAAACCAACTGAAAAAGTCGCAACCATATATGCTGGAAGCGACTTATAATCATATATTTGATAAGTTTCTGCTAAATCACAAATTAAAGCATCCTCATCAGTTTTTATCATGTTGGCGAGGATCACTAGTTTTTTACTTTTTTATTTGAATTAAAAATGTCCATGATGTTTTCTTGCATTTTGCTTGTAAGAACTCTACCTGTTTTTTTATCTCTGCAGAATTTTTTTAATCTTTCATATTGGGCATTTCCTAAAAGCTTTTTAGCAAAAGGAACAACACTTAAATATTCATCATTGTTCATTTCACTTAAAATTTCAATAAGTTCCCAATCATCACCTACTGCATCATCTACAGAATAATGAAATCCTTGTTTTGTAATACCAGTTATCTTCATCTAGATTACTCTCCTTCTTTTTTCTTGATCATATAATCATAATGGGATGTTTCTGTTTCATCAGGAACTCCTGAAAAAGTTATTTCATAACCAATAGCATCACTATCAGAATATTTAATTTCACCAATTTCAGTAATCCCAGCACATGGAATAACAAGTCTTTTTAAAATTTTCCCTTTTAGAATCATATCAATGACCCATGAAAACTGTTCAGGTTCCTCATTTTTAGCCTTGATTGTTAATCCAGTATCTAAATCTCCAGTAACATTACTGGATCCATAAACTGTTTTCAATACATTTACGTTCAATGATTCAATCAACTTTAATTTAAATGTATCCTCTTTTCCAGAAAATAAATTTAAAACAACAGCTCCACCCCATGCTTTTTGAGTATCTGTTTCAGGTGAGTTATTGTTTGAAACTCCATCATCTGAACAATATCCTAATGAATTGAATTTAGCATCCAATTCACTTTTTGCATCTTCTGGTAGTTTTGTACCTAAGGGTGCAACAAATACTGAACCACCTATTTTAGGTTTAGCTGCACTTACATTTTTTGCGTCCATCTATATCTACTCCTTTCTAAAAATATCCAATATCAAACACAGCCTGATATCGATATTTCTTTATTGTTGTATCTGTATAATCATAATCACTATTGAGATGTAATGCTGTAATCTCATCCAACTCAATTAAGTCATACATGGCATCTTTTACTTTTTCATTGAGTAAAGATGCTTTATATTTTGAAGACGAATACGATTGAATAAAAAAAGTGGCCGTGTTTGTAAAATCAAATCTACTACTGCCACTTTTACCAATGAGTACATATTCAACTTCATTAATATTTTCAAATGTCACAGGAACATTCAATTTGTTTTTAAGATAATTAAAAACAATTTCTTCAATCATTTTTATCACCTCAAACTTTTTATTAATGTATTGTTTTTGTAATTATCTTTTATTGTTTCTATTGTATCTGCTCTAACAGATGCATTTACACGATTAGTTCCAACATGAGAAGATATCTCATATCCTTCACCACCAGCAGCTGCTTTGGTTGCTTCTGCATGTTCTAGGCAAATATCCATCATTTCTTGAGATCTAAGTAATTCCCTTACACCTTTTTTATCAAGTACTATTTTAGCCATATCTTTCTACCATTACTTTCTTATTCCAGTCTAAAGGAATATTTTCATCTATTCCTTCAATTGCAAAACCCAATACATGCCACTTTCTTCCTAAAAAAACAACATTGTTATCTTCCCAAGAATTTTGGTCACCTTTAGGAATGGCAAGTGTATAAACTGCTTTTTTACCGGTTAAATTTTGTGAAGTAATAATATCATTGGCTGATGATGGTGAAACAAGAACATTTTCAACTATGATTTCTCGCTCTCGATAAATAGCTTGTCCAAAAGGATCTTCATCAACCTTTATTTTTTGTAATAAAACAACAGGAATACCTTTAATCATTGCCATAAATATTAATTACACCTATTCTTTGTCTACGCAAACCTAGTCTGGCAAGCTCACTTTTTTTAATGAACAAACCTCCTCCAGGTACCAAAAAAGTACCTGATACAGAGTATCCAAGAGCTGATTGTGACATCTGTTCCATAGGTTCGCTGTTGGTTGAGGTCATCAAGTTACGAGCAATAATATCAACACATACACTTTTAACTACATTTTCATATACATCTCCATTTTCTATCATTTGGTCAAGATTTTTCCCAGCTTTTTTTGCTTCTTGTCTCAAACAATCTGAAACAACAGTTAATAGAAATGTTGCCTTTTTTGTTTCATCTGCTGTTAAATCTCTAAACAGCAAAGTAACATCATCTATTGTTACAAATGGTATCATTACTCATCAGCTCCGCCATCTTTAGGTGGCACATCTTTATCAGCATTCTTTTTAGGTTCTTTTTTCTTTTTTTCTTCAATTTCCCAATCACCACCACTGATAATCAAATCAGTAGTGATGGTTGCACCTGTTTTTTTATTCCTATATGTTGCCATTATGCTTTTACCACCCTTGTAAATGAATTAGCATCTAGGATTCCCCATCCCATAAAGACTTCAGCACGAATATACACTTGATTATATCCTTGTAAGTCTCTTCCTGAATTGTCAGGATCACCAAATTCAATAATTTTTAATGGAATATCTTTTGAATATCCCCATTTGAACATATTAGCGAAGTCACCTACAATTGCTTGGTCTTTTGTTTCTGAACCAAATGATACTGTATTATTTGTATCTAATGCTTGAGAACCTAATGTTGATGGTTTACCACCAAAACGGAATTCAGGATACAATGGATCTCCTGTCGTAGATTTCATTTTTGATAGATCACTACGTACTGCAGAGTTGATTACAATACCTGTTACTTCACAATCGGCATCCTCAACTGTTGCAATTGCTGTATCTAAGCAATCATCAGGATTATCATTTGCATAAGTAACGGTTTGTGTAACTTTGCTATCAAAGTTATTTTCTCCTACTACTGCAGATTTTTCGCCAGTTCTAGGATTTAAACCATGGAATGCAGCGATATCTAAACCTCTAGCAACTTTTTTAGCAAATCCTTCATTAAATTCTTTTAAAATATCTAATTGTTCTTCTTCACTTGCAAACATAAATTCATTAGAAACACGAGCACCATATTCAAATTTGATTGGAACAATAATTACTGGATCCACTGAAGCTCCGCCTTCACTTTTCTTACCATTTTCAGCAACGATATCTACTTCATTATCCATAGAGAAAGTAAATTCTTTTGAACCATTAAATGGAATTGGTGTTTGCGCTGATAAAACAGCTAAACTTGATTTTCCCTTTACTTTGTTGATTAGATCCTTTGTTAATACAGGATCAAATAAATTTCCTTTGCTTAATACTGCCATTATCTTAATCTCCTTGTCTTAAATTTTTTAATAATTTCTTTAAAGCAACATTTCTTGCTTGCTCTTCATTAGCAACTGTTTGTTCACCTGTTGCTAAAGGTGGTTCTTTTTGAAAAAAGCCGGCAAATGATTCAGCATCTTTACGAATTTCTTCCTCATTTGAACCTTTCAAACGTGAAGCAATAGATGAAGGCAATCCCATTTCATTTGCAATTCTCGTTTTTACTGAGTCGGATTCATATTTTGCAATTTTTCCTTCATATTCTTTTTTCATGGTTGCTAGATCATCTGGTGATGTATAACCTTCGTATTTTTTACTGATTTCTTTTTCATAATCGGCTTTTAATTCTGCTAATTTATCAGGACTTACAAATCCTTCATATTTTTTATTTTCTCTAGCCAATCTTTCTTTGATGGCTGTATCAAATTCTTCTTGTGTTTTAATTTCTTTAAATTCACTCATTTGTATTTCTCCTATTTACCGTTAGTAACGTAATTTGCATAAAAAAAACGAACTTTCGTTCGCTTAACAACTTATTTTTTGTTTTTTCTTAACACCTTTGTATGTTGCACATGCCCAATGGGCCAAGATTACACTATCAAGCAATGCTATTTCATGTTCTTCCATCATTGCTTTAAATCCAAAACCGCCATTTGTACCAATTGCTCTTCTTTTACAGTTGGTTACAATTTGTTTTAAAGATGGCTGGTCATTATGACATATGTTTTTAGAAGATGTAACTGCCTGTTCAAACATATTGTTTGCTACAACCACATCCGATACTTTAGGAAGTACAGGTTTCAGTTTTATTCCATAATCCTTGATTTCATCACTCAATATCTGTTGAGAGCCACTTCCATCAATAACAACTTTTTCTATGTCTGCTTCTTTTAGAAATGAAATAATCCATGTGTTGCCATTTCTAACGCTTTGACAATCAATCGATTCAACAAAAATCTTTTCATTTACCTTTGTAGCAATCGACATAGCAACATGTTTTCCATCCACTCCATACTTGATACCCACAAAAAGCTTATTTTGAAAATTGGGAACTGTTACAACTTTGAGATTTTCCCATTCCTTTTTCGAAAATTCACTGCCTTGTGAATAGGATAGCCAATGTCCTAACCTTTGAATATTGAAATCAACATCATCTGATGTAATTTCATTTTCAATTACACGTTCTGTCAATCCTTGTCCTAAGGACGGGTTAGTTTCATACCAGATATCTCTATCATACGGATCATGCATATGCTCAATGGACCATTCGGCCCAACCCGTATTCTTGCTTTTTCCTTCTAGAACCTTATCTCTCATTTTTTGAAATACTGTCCCATGAGAGATTGCAGTTGGTGGTGTTCCTAACATAATGGTTTGAGGATTGGAACTTGCTGAAATAACATACTTTAGCGCACTTTCTTGATCAATCGTGTATTCCTGTGCTTCATCAATAACCAGCACGTCATATCCTTCACCTAAACCACCTGTATTTGAACGCGTTCTAAAATTAACAAGATGATCTAATTTATAAGCTTTTCCTTTTTCATTTAATAAACGTATATTTTCTGAACCTTTTGCCTTAACTGATGTATATTCTATTTCCGCTTGGTCAAGCAGTGCACATATTGTTTCAAAAACTGAATGTGCTGTAGAAATCATGTGAGCCGTATAGAGTATCTTTTCACCATGAATTATTCCCCACATGATTCTCATAATAACATCTTCAGTTTTACCATTCCTTCGAGGCAAGCTATAACAAAAAAGGGAATGAACCCACATTTCCTCTTTATCGATTGCTAATATGTCATAAATCAATAGTTCCTGCCACTCTCTAGCAGTTCTACCGGTTTTGTTGTAAATTTCTACCGCTTCCTTCCCTTTTGTTTCAATATAAGGAAGCACTAACGAAGTTGTAGGAGTTTGTCTTCCAATTCTTTTTTCAGACATTCCTTTTACCTCCTACTTCATATTCGCTTTTTTTGGTGGTGGTCGATACTCTTCACTGACTGAATAACAATAGTTACAGTTAGGTATATAGCACTCAAAAGTGATTTTTTTCATTTTTTGATGCTTTTTCTTATCGTAATATGGTTGAATATCACTTACAAAGCATACATGTCTATGCGGTCTTAATCCTTGTGCCATAAACTTCCTCCTTTCTTCTAAAATCCGTATAAAAAAAGCGAGCCTTTTGAACTCGCTAATATTCATATTTAATTGTTATAATCCAACGGCATTGATAACTGACCGTTGTATTCTTTGATTTTTAAACTTGTATTGACTTCAGGAGACCATGATTTCAAATAATTTTTAGCATTTTCATAATCGGTCTTTAGTGTATCTCGATATGAGCCTAATTTAAAATACTTTTTATAGTCTCTCCAGATGTTACTGAAAAGCTTTCTGCTCATTAATTGATATGCTCTAGATTCAATGCCTCCTAGTACACTAATTACAGTTGTCTTGGCGATTCTTTCAAGCATATATTGTTGTGAGCTGTCAATCGTTGTTGATTTTTCTAAATCAGATACCTTTTCTTCAAGAACATCAACTCTTTGAGCTGTTTCTTCTTGAACTTTAACACTCAAAAATAAGATCTCTCTATCAGTTTTTGGAAGTTTGATTTTTTGTTCCATTTCTTCAAAACGATTAACATATTTAGCGGTAAAGATTACACCTTTTTCTCCAGTTAACTTGTTTGCTACCATTTCACAACCTTTCTTGGTTAATAGGTAGCAATTACGAATTTCTCCTTTAGTATCTTTATACTCGCTAGGAATAAAGAAATCTAACGAGGTCAATTTTGACTTGGTTAAAATTTCTTCATAATTACGTACTTTTTTTAATAAACTACCATGTGTTACTTCTATCATTTCAGCAACTTCTCTACTATCGATTGTTTCAATTGTTGATGTGTTCATTAATTGGTTATCCATTGTAAGCACGACCTTTCTTTTGTGCTTTTACTCCTTGAGCATACCCAAATATGAAACAATTGCAAATAATATCAAACATTCCTTTGCTAATATCTTCAATCTTCACTATATCATCATATGTTAAATCATAATGTGTATTGATTTTACCTTTTGTATTTTCAATTGTTTTTAATGTATTTAATCTTCCCATTGTTTTTTACCTTCCTTTTCCTCTTTTAATTGAATTTCTAGGCAAACAATGTTAAAATGCATTTGCCTAGATGGTGACATTCGTTAGTCCGTCAAAACTATTTGCGAATGTCTTTTTTTGTTTGTAAATCTTTTTTGATTAGATTTGTTACATAACTTTTAACAGTTCCGTTAGAGTTAATAGCTAGTATTTTCAATTGTTTTGCTAATTCATCATCTAATTCAACAGTCACTCTTTTCATTTTTTTACCTCCGTCAATTCAAATTTGAATTATTGTTATTTTTTTTATTCTATTGTAAAATAGTAATACGAAAGAGGTGATAATAATGAATGATGTTTTTGTAGAAAGGCTTTCTAAAATAATGAAAGCTAGAGGAATAAATCAAAAAGAATTATCTTCGCTTACAGGAATTAGTAGATCAGCTATTAGTCAATATCTTTCGGGAAAATTCATTCCAAAGGCAAAATATGTTGAAATAATTGCAGAGGTACTAGATGTTGATGAAGAATGGCTTATTGGCAATACCGAAGAAATAGCGTCTTTTAATAACAATAGCCATCGTACTACTCATTTCATACCATTTAACAATTTGAAAAATACTTCTTCAGACAGTGATTATCAAAAAATAAACTCTCTGCTTTATTATCTTCAAAAAAATCAAAAACAAAAATTATATGTTCAATTAATAAATAATCTATTATGTTTTAACACGAAAGGTCTTGAAAAAATATCCGACTATATGAATGACTTATTACAAATAGATGCATATATTTCTAAAGACTCCCACTCTAATGAGTAGGAGCTTTTTTATTTTTTATTTCTTTTCATAGTTTTTCATGGTGCTTTCAAGCAAAATAAAAACCGACTACTGTCGGTTAACTATTCATATATAAATAATACTTGTCTTTAATATTTTTTGGTGCATCTTCTTTTAATTTGATGTCACCTGTCTTTTTATCAACGTAGCACCAAGGAGCAACTTCTTCTTCAAATATTTTAATAAGTTCTTTTTGCCTTTTTGTGGGATTAACCATCATAACCAAGCACCTCCATAACTAATCTGTCTAAAAATTCATCAGAAACATTGTTTTGCTTATTCAAGACAATACAATCTGCTATCAATTCATTCAATGATTTTGTATTTTTAAATGATTCTTGTGCATTTTGACTTACGTTTTTTCTTATATACATTATATCATTTGTTTCCTGATTAAGCACATAATTTCTCAGTTTTTCTTCTAAATCATTTTTGGCTTGTAATTCGTTTATATTGTTTGCTTGTTGATATTTTCTTACAACTTCCCAATGTTTTTTATGACCACCTAGTTCATGATTTAATACATCATCTAAATTTTTAGATGGAAAATATGAAGTATCAACAATTTGTGAAAACTTATTGCTTATCAGTTCTTCACATATAAATAAATCATTATTTATATGATCATAACAGGCAATACCCTGTAATGCATTTTTTTGAACCACCACGATATTGTTTATTTTTCCATATCGATATTCTTGATTTATTTTAGTATTTAAGTATTCACACATTCTTTTTGAATTTTGCGAATATGTTTGACAATAGATATTAGAATATTTGTCATTTTTATACGTAACAAAAGAAATCTCTTTTTTTCCTAATTTCATATTGAATGGTTTCTTTGCACCCATAAAATTTGAATTTGTCCTAATATTTTCTCTATAATCAATTCTTTTACTCCAAACATTCTGTACTTTCTTACTGCCATCTCTAGGATCATAAACTACAGTACAGTCGCAATTCGCATGTCTTCTAAAAACATTATTACCTGTATTGCTAACTTTACTGTAATCATAAACACCAGCCATTGACTGACACCATTTACATGTTTTTCCAACTGTTGTCCTGATAATTTTAGGCCTTAACCCCGCATTGTAATGAAAATCCGCATTTTTTCGAACTGAATCATCTACGACCGACTTTGCATTGGTTTCTAATGAATCAAGAAAGCTTTTTTCACGTTGGGAATACTTATCAGCATTTGAAATATAATCAATGATACTTGCTGTTTTTTCTTTGTTATATTCAGGAACAATTGCTTTTAATCCTAAATCAGCTTTTTTATTCAAAATATTTTGTGTAGCTTCACATTGTTTGGATACCAAATCATAATTTTGTTTGATCATTGGTTCAAGTAATCTTTGAGCAATGTTGTAATACATTTTTCCATCAGGGAGCATTTCCTCACTGATATTTTCTTGTATTACCTTTTTTAAAGAAACTCCTAATTCTTTTGCAAAAGAAAGAGAGTCGGTATAATCTACCGCTCCCTGCTTTTGTCTTGTTAAAATTGATTTTATTTTTTCATTAGCTTTTATTTCTTCATCAAACTGTTTTTGAATTTCTTCTAATAAAGAAGGAACGATATCATTATTCATCTATTTCTTCCTTAAACATATCATCTATATTTGAAGTTGATGAAGATGCACTATAATCGATTCCAGTAAGTTCTTTTAGATTGTCCTTATCAAAATATCCTGGTACAGCCTGATTGATTTTAATTGCTCCATCTCCAATAACTGAAAGAGCAGAAGCATCTGGTTCAAAAATCGGTGCCCATTTGATTTTTGTTAAATAAATTTGATCTCTTGAATATGTATAACCATCTCTCAAACATGCTGCTAAAAATCCAGCATTGATAAAGCCTGTAGCAAATGTTTTTTGAGCTTTTCTTGCTTTCAATCTTAAATTTTCATGTTGTGCCTTGATTGCTTCAACACTTGATGGATTTTCAGTAGAAAAACCTAGATCATCTAATGTCAACCCTGTTTCACCAGCGAAAAGACTGGCCAACATTTTTAGTTGTTCAACATAGGGTGCCATTGATTGTTGGGCAAATTGGCCTACAGTAGGCTTGTCCCCGTCTTCATCCTTTGAGATTTGCATCAATGATGAAATAGTTGCCTTCCATTTATCCATTTCAGCTCCTGGTTCAAGTCCTAAAACATATTTTTGTGGGAATGAATAGAACTCAGCGGATACTTCACTTCTTTTTAGAGTTCTCATTGCTGCTTGCTGAATAGAAATACATGCTCTTGAAATAACTGAATGTCCAAATGGCCTTTTAGCATCAGGTCTATTAATAATTGGAACCAACAGTGGATACGGAGCTTTATTTTTGATTTTATAAGGTTTTTCACCTCTTTCATAAAAATATGTAACTCCTTGAATAAAATATGCTTCAATAATAGGATTCCCTAGAACATCTTCCTCTAATATGGCATATCCTTCAACCAACATATTTGTAATAGGATCAATAATCCCTGTTGCATGTCTTCCATCAATTACCTGTAAGCGAGGCATTTCTCCAACCTTTTGAGAAATATAAATAAAAGAACATGATGTAATCAATGATGAAATAATTGCACTGTCAAACAACACATCAGGATTATTCATGTCGTATATCTCTTGCATATTGAAATTATCATTAGAAAATTCAACAAAGGAAATTCTATCAGCAATAGAGTCAACAGCCTTTGAACACCATCCTAAACATTCTTTTAACCATCTAAATTCAGGCGGTATTACACTTGAAATATCAACCATTTGATTTTTCATTTCATAATAATCGTATCTTGTTTCGCATCTTTCTTTCCTACTAGCAAGTTTTCTTCTTAAATATCCCATTCCTTTGTATTTCATATATCTTCTATTCCTTTCATAATTTCGTTTTGAGAGCCGTTTTCATAATTCGTGAGAAAATATTCACAGTACGGCGTGAAGTCCGGAGAACGCATTTTTAGGGGTGGTATGCCCCCGTCCTAAAAAACGATTATTTTTTGCTTCGATATGCAGTCCAATCAATTATTTGTGGCAGTATTCTATTTGATATGACTTTTTCGGTTTTTATTGTGTTATTGGCAAAGATTTTGTCACTCTTTTGTCTATTGCATGTCATATGAGCCAATTGTAGGTTATCTAAATCACTTGGATGTCCACCTTTTGCTACTGGTATGATGTGATCAATACATGGTGACAATGGATGTGGATATTTATAACTGAAATCTACTGGCTTTCCACAAATCCCACATATAGTTTGCGTAGCATATATTCTTTTCTTGTTGTTTTCAAATTGCTTTCTATGTGCTCCATCTCTATCTAATCTTTTGACTGCCATAGTTATACCTCCATTTTTAAACAAAACAAAAAGCAACCGAAGTTGCTTGTGTTATATCTCATTTTTTTCTTTTTTTATCACTATATTCAAATTTAATCAACAAACCATCTTTAAATTCTAAAATAGCATCTTTAATAGCAATAAAAATTGCTAATCCCGCAACATATTTAGTAGCATCCCCTGTAAAATAATTTATCAAAACAGCAAATGCTGAATATAATAAAAAAACTGACATACATATATCAAAATTACCTTGATCTTCGCCTTTCTTAACTTGATATAAATGATAAACTGTAAGAATTATCGGTAAGATTACATATGTAAAAACAAAATTAACTATTTCCATAACACTCATAATAATTACTCCTTTCTTTCTAGAAAGAAGAATACCATTTTATTAAATAAAAGTAAAAAGCTCCTGAAACAAGAGCTTTTCATAATACTTCAATTGACAACAAATCAATTGTAAATGAATTCAAGACAAAGCGTTGACATTGTGGATGTCATCTTTTTGAAAACTTCACAATAACATAATAGCACCAAATAGAGGTAGAATCTTCCACATAGATGTATTTTTTTAATTGTTTTTTAGCAAATTCGATAAAATATTGTCGGCTTTTCGGTAAAGACTTGTATTATTAGTAATGTTATAACGTTCCATACATTGTGTTTTTGAAAGATTATAATAGAAGTCCTCTATGAATTTTCTATCAAGTGCATCCATTTTGTTAAGATAATACTCAACAGTAGCAATACGTACATCCCAATGTTTTAGATCTTCTAAGTAATCTTTTTCATTTGACTGAATATAATCAACAATTGATTTTTTTAATTGATCCTTTTTATCAATCAAGTAGTTATACTTGTCAGCACTATCTTGAACAAAACCACCTAAGCCATCACCTTTACCAGGAGACTTAATAAGTTCCAATTTTTCTTCAACCTCTAAAAGTTTATTTCTAAGTGTTTTAAGAGGTGCTTCATAATCGTTGATTAACTTGTCACGTTCTTTAATTAAACTCTTATACGTACGAATTTCATTTCGAATAATTGGTAATGTGTATATTGTTAAATGCATTTGTTATCCTCCTTGTGATGTAGTTCTTTTAATTATGCTAAAGATGTTCAATATTCTCAGCTATCCTATAAATTTATTAAAAGTACAATATTTTTTTATATTTTGCAGAATTTTTTACACCGAACATAACTTAATAAATTACTTATAACCCCTAAAAGTGTTAAATTTTTTATATTCTTGAAACTCCATGCTTTCTATTGATTTATCAACACTTTTGTGGATTGTTACTCTTAAAAATTTAACCTTGGACATTGAATATCGTAAAACACGCTATTTTTCACACTTTTTCAATGTGATTACTTTGCTTGTCTCTTTATGAATTAGCACTAAAGAATCTATCGTATTTTTTAAAAGCCAATAATCTTTAGGATTCAGTCCATTAGCAGTAATCAACTTCTTCATTGCTAAATTAATTCTTTTTGGATGTTTCATTTGTTACCTCTTTTTTAAATACGGATAGTAATCGTTGCTTCATCACACTCATTTATTGAATCTAATGAAACTGATTTTATTTCACGATCTAATAGATTACCACCTAGATTGTTTAGATTGTTTTTTCCCACTTCTGGTACAACTATTGTTGCTTTTTCTGCTCTTTGAATTAAATATTTTTCAACAGGATGTTTTTCTCTTTCAAAATATTCTCTAATTGTCATTTATTCTCACTTCCTCTTTCTTTTTTTCAACTCATAATGTGTTGCTTATTATCTTCGTCAGAAAGATTTGGAAATGCTATAGAATGTGCTTCTTCTAATAAATCTAAAGCAGCAATAGCTTCATCTCTTGTACAGTTTCTATAGTCAAAATCAATAACTTTTATATGACGTTCATTGCATAGTTCAACCCATTCTTTATCAGTCATAATCAATACCCATTTTTAAGTCTTTCATAATTGATTTTGTTCTTTCTAAGGTATTCTTGATAGATTTCATCAAATATGAAATTTAATCTTCTACTTAAAACTAATAAATTCATTAATTTATTTTTTCTGAATATTACTATGCAAATCAGTTTATGAAGTTCTAAAGCACTGATATCTGTTTCATATTCATCAATTGCATCTTTATAGTATTCTAATATTCCTTTAATATCTCCAGCTACAGGTCCGTATCTTAATTCCCAGGTCATTACAAAATGATAAACATCCACTAATTCCTCTAATACTCTTTTTCTATCTACAGGTGGTTGTGTTTTCTTCCACCAGCACCAATCTCCTTTAAGTTCATGCGTTAGTTCTCCTAATTCATCTGTAATTGCCATTTGTAATTTATTAGAAGTCATGCTTAGTTTACCGAATTCTTTTAAAATATTTTCATTTAGTGATTTTTGTATTTGAAACATTTCTTTTAATTGATTTTTTATTTCCATGTATTTTACTCCTTTTTTCTTTCAATTCATTTTGCTTTTTATAAGTAGCATCTAATGTTTGAGCAATTAATATTCCTTCTTTTGTAAGTTTAGGGTCATCATAAATCAGCTTCTTATTACACATGATCAATCTTTGTGCTTTTGTAATCAAAGCAAGATTGTCAAGTGTTACATTTTCTTTGTTTCCATCTAAAAATAACAGTGATTTACCTTCTGGAATAGGTCCATATTCCTTTTCCCATAACAAAATATGTTTTGGCTTCCAATTGATCAAGTGAGAATATTTGACACCTCTTTCATCAGATACCTTGACATAAATATATCCATCCGACCTTTTTCTTTCAGCACCAACAGGTACCCAGTTTTTGGGAGTATGTCCTTTTTGAAATTCGGTTTCAATCGAAAGATGTTCTCCTTTTTGGATTGGATTAGCTGGTCTAGATCCTTTTTCAAATCTTCCTGTAAGTCCTGAAACTAAATGAAGATTTCTTTTTTGTGCCTTTATCTGTTGACACGAAAAAGAAGTATTGAATTTTTCATTCATCAGTCTTGTACACTCTCTATTGCTGATGCCTTGATAAATCTTTTTTAGATATTCAACCTGTTTATCATTCAAAAGCTTTTTGTATTTGATTTTTGAATAGTCAATTTTAGAAACCTTAGAAACTATTCCGTAATTACTCTTGTAACTCTTTATAGTTTTAGCACTCAAGTTTGTTCCAAATTTTTTATTGAACATATCCGCTATTTCAGAATTCAACCGACCAGGAGCAATTTCAAGAATGTAATCACGCATTTCCTGCGTATATCTCATGCTCATTTTTTGCTTTCAATACCTAACATTTTGGGAAGCACAGGAGTTTCCCTGTTGTAATCAGCTTGAAATTGAGCAGCTTCAATATGAACTCTAGCGTTATCAACAATTTGAGCGCTTATATCTGCCATTGCCCTACTTCTTTTTATTTCAGCTTGAAGTTCTTCATCTGTTAGATCATCATCATTCAGCCTTTCTAATTGTTCCATCAAGATATTGTGCATATCCGTTAGTTTATTTCTTGGCATTATTCCACCTCTTTCTACTTTGTAGCAGCAATGTATACCCTGCTTCTTTCTTTTTCAGCATCATCATTTTCCCAGCAAACGTATCTAAGGGTTGTTGCCGGTTCATCATGATTGTACATTTTCATGAGAGTAATAACATTGCCACCATTTTTAATATAAAAATATCCAAACGTTTTTCTAAGGGAATGCATTCCAAAAGTAGAAACAACACCGACCTCATCTGCATTTTTCTTCATGATCTTGTAGCCCATTTCACGTGTCAAAGGCAATACATAAGAAATACCTGACTGCTTTTTCTTTTGACCTTTGAAAAGATAGTCATGATCAGCTAGATGATTTCTTTCAATGTAATCTAAAACATCTTTATGAAGCCTTTTATCCATACGATAATGTTGCATTTTACCTGTTTTTAGCTCTTTGATATGAACATAGCCTTTTTTTACATCAATAACCCTTAACTGTAAAAGATCATTTGCTCTAAAAGCAGTATTGAAGCCTAGTAAAGCAATCATATAATTACGATCAGCTTGATATCTTTTTACATCAGTTGTTGCAAGGTCTCTTTTTAAAAGAAGATTATTCATAAAAGAATTCAATAATCTCTTATCTTTGATTGGCAATGTTTCTTTTTGACCTTTGAACGTTTTTACTCTTCTTTTCGCCATGTTCATTCTCCTCACATTTGAATATTTTTACATTTTTATTACTTTATAAATTTTTTACTTTCATTTCTTTGATTTTTAAATGACAATTGTCCAACAATTCGTCTACTCCTAAATTTTCTTTTTTAGAAACATACACAAGCAAAGAAATTGCTGATAAAAGAATAAACTCATTGTTGCAGTCCTTTGTCCCACCAATTCTAATTTTTTCTTGGGGACTTTCCTGTACAACCTGAACAATCATATGCTCTTTTCCTCCTAATCGTACTTTTCAAGCATAGAAAGTGCTTCATTATCAATCGGTATTTTCTCAACTGGTTCCACATAGTTGCTTTCTTTTTGAAAATCCTGATAAATATTCTTTTCAAATGCACTTTTAAAATAATTCATCCGATTTTTTAAATGTTTAGTTTTCATTTTTTTCAAAATGTACTCACATTTGCAATTGATATCAATGCCATTAAAAGATTGTTGATACGTATTTACAAGGTCATCAACAAAACTTACTTCGTTTTCTAAGATTAAATCTTTTTTTAAAAGACATTCAGTAATGTAGTTTAAACGAGGAGCCTGCTCCTCAGTTTTATCTTTCTCTTTTATCTTTTTATCTTTTATCAATGTATCTGTATCAGATACAGATACTGATACAGATACATAGGGGTTAGGGTTAGGTTCTTTTAGGTTATGGCTAGGTTTATTTAGGTTTTGTTTAGGTTTTTCTAGGTTATGTCTAGGTTCTTCTAGGTTTTCTTTTATTTCTTGAACAACCTCTTTGTCTTTCTTAGGTCGACCACCCTTTTTTCCATTTTCAACACTTGCAACATAACGTTTATTTGCATTATCAATTGTAGGAATCATAGCCGTTAAAAGTGCCTTTGCTATTGGTGAAAGATCATCTCTCATTTCACCTGTCAAACCATACCCAGCGAGTGCCTGATAAACCTCAAGCTGCATTGATTCATCAAGTGCATTGATTGAATCATAAAAGCTTTTATAAAATATAAACCCGTCTTTTTTTTGAATATTTCCCATATAAAATAACTCCTTTTTTAGGATCTATTCTATAGCCCCTTGAAACTTATTATTTGCATTTACTACTTTTCTTTTTTCTTGCAACCTTGAACCAACAACAATTGGTGGAAGTTCTGGAGCAACTTCACCATCAAGATTGATTTGGCCTTGAACAACACCACCTAATTCTGAAAGTTTTGAACCTAAGAACTCACCTGTCGCAGGTTCAAATTCTCTCGTATTTACTAATGTAATAGGTTCGTTTAATTTAGGTGAAAGTTTTGGTGTAACCTTATATCCTACTGTCAATTCATTTCTTTTTTTGTTTGGTGTGATTCTAATGCTTACCTTGATTTCTCTTGCTTTTAAATCGGTACTTTCATCATTGATATTGAACATCACTTGCTCTAATGCGTTATCAATTTGTCGGATAATATTTCCACCCTCAATATCCAATATAGATCTATTTCTATTCATAACATCCACCTATAAAGCAAGAATTACATCTTTTCTTTCAATTTCTTTATCAAGAGCAAATTTAAAGTAATCTTTTAATTCATCTTGAACTCTTCTTTCAAAAATACCTTCATCACACACCATTAAAGCTACCTCTCCATCATGATCCACTCTTAAATTAAACTTTCTTCTGATTTGATTAAGTTCTGGATAAGTTCCAATAGGTGTTAACGCAACAATTGGATTGATTGTAACAGCTTCATTTGTATTAACTCCTTCCGTTATTTTCAATTGTGCTCCAATTCCATTATCAACTGCCTCAACCTTGCTCACTTTATATAATTTAGATATGCTTTGAATAAAGTTATCAGTGTTTTTGTCTTGTACAAAACAAGTATTAACGTTAATGATCATTTGTTCAGCAGGAATGAATCTGTTCAAAATAGCCTTTGGAATAATTGGGTTTGCTTCAAAAATTAATTGTCTTCCATATGTATTATCTATAGAAGTGTATACTTTGATATTATTTCCTTCAGCAGTTATAATTACTGGTAAATGAACATTGATTGCTGTACTATCATTTTCAATGAAGTTTTTGATCATTTCATTAAGCGCTGTAAGACTTTTAACTTCAACAGGATTAATTCTTGGCACTGTGAAACGAGTAAGATTTTCTCCTTGATGAATATATCTTTCGCCAAAAATATCGCATTCTTCTACACGACAGTTTTCTTGGGCATTTGTTAATTCTTGAATTTTTTCTATTGCTTTTGCTAACATTTTTCTTCCTCTTTTCATTTAATATTTTTACTGCTATAATTTGCTTGGAACTGAATTTAGAAGACGACATTTATTTGTTGTCTTCTTTTTATTAACTTATCTTATCTATATAAATCACTCCTTTATGAAAAATAAGGCACCGTTGAGTAAAAAACGCTAGAAATACTTTTTTATGTCACTTGTTCTTCTTTAAATGTTTGTGTTTTTTTATTCAAATAATGTTACAGGGAAGTATCACATGAATAAAAACGGTGCCTAGAGGCTTATTATTACCTCTTAGCAAACACAAAGGGATGGTGATTTTAAATATACATACAACGTTTATAGAGGAATCCTTTGTATTTGCTAACAAGCAATAATGCTTGTTATTAATAAAATTGTGACAAAATAGATTTAAGCTCTTCATGTGCCTCTTTTGGAAGTTCTCCAGGCATGTTTTCTATAATAAAATCATGAATTTCTTCCATTGAACATCCTCTTGAATACATGTCACTTGCTTTTGTAGCAAGATCCACAGAAGATACAAACTCTGCTTTTCTTCTTAGTTTTTTTAGTTCTTCTTGAACTAGTTGAACAGCTGAATCACCAAATTCCATAATATCCTTTACAGATATTTTTAGACTTTCAGCAGCTCTTGCTAGTTCATCTTCAACAAAGTACGCATTAATTCCAAGACTGTTCTTTGTTATGATAATTTTCATTCCAAAAGTTTCATGTGATAAATCAACATTTTCTTTCATTACACCAGCTTGACTGCATGAAAAAGAATAAGAATCTTCTTTTTCATCATATATTCCGTTTTCTTTAACAAATTCTTCCATACTTTTTTTATTCATAATTATTTCTCCTAATATATACTTCTACGTTGTATTTTTTAATCGTTGGGTTTTCAACAAAAATATCTATTCTATTGCCTTTGATTGCACCACCGCAATCTTCCGCAAGATATTCATTTCCATTGATTTTTATAATCGAACCATATGGAATGATTTCAGGATCAACAGCAATCGTCTTACCTTCTTGAGCGATTACACCTGTTGATGTCAAACTTCCATACTTGTCCTCACCTGGCCAGTAATATGTAATTGTAAACTGACCTAGTGCTTTTCATTTTGATAATTCATCTACTTGTTTTTGAAGTTGGTCTTTTTCAACCGCCATACATTCATACATTGCTTTGTACTTTGTATATTCTTGAAGCTGACCTTGCATATCATTGAGTTCATCCTTGTACAACTCAATTTGTTTACTTTGTTCTTCATACTTTGCTTCTACTAATTTAGCTTGAGCATAACCAGTTCCTGCAAAGATTAAACTTGCTACACAAGCACCAAACAATGTAACCTGTGCTTTTTGTGTTAATTTCATATTTGCAATTCCTCCCGAATTTGTATATAATTTATGTGCTATGTTGTGCGCTCGTTTGTTTTGACGAGTGCTTTTTTTCATTTAAAGAATTAAGCAATGCAATGATTAATTGCTCACTAGGACTTTTACTGAACTTATTCATATAATCCTCAAATGCTTTTCTTGGAATGTGTACGTTTCTTCTAGTACCAGATATTGCAACACTTCCAGGAAAACATCCTTGTTGAATTGCATTGATTATGAATTCTCTACTCTTGTGAGTAATCTTCATGACTTCTTCAACTGAAATGTTGTTTTCATCCATGATTTATCCCTCCTTTCATAAAGCTCTAACCAAAATTGCTAAACAATTACCAACAAAACAAGAAACTGTAATAGCTGCTGCTATACCTTTAGATGTCATAACTTACCCCTCCTTTTTGCTTTGCTAATAGTTCTTGCTAATTCCCACCATGATTTTTCATACCAATCACGACTTTCTTTTAAAACCACACAAGTGATGATCAGTACAACATTAAGCAAAATTGAAATACATAAAATCCATTTCATAACTACTTATCCTTTCTAATTAAAAACTTCACCAAATACTTGTTTATGCAATTTGTCGTGTTCATCTTTGGAAATAAGCTTCAATTCATAGGCAGTAGCAAGAACACCACATAAATACATGTATTGGTTATTTACAGCGCCATAGCATGTATCAAGATTCGATTGTTTTTCTTGACATTCTTCAATTAAACAATCTTCAAATTCTTTTCTTGCTTCATTTCTTTTTTGGATTTGTTCATCAAGGAAATCCTTTTCAAATTTAATTTTCTTTTTGATAACTTCAACTTGTTCTACTTTAGTCATAACTTTTTTCTCCTTCCTACTACTGACCACCAAGGAACCAACCTCTATTACAAAATGAAAACTTCACGTATTGTATTAATAAGAAATTTGTTATTAATTTGGTGTTTCTATGATCATCAACTTTAGGAATCTAATAAAATAGGCTTTGCTAGAGATTGATTCCTGGATGATCAGTAATTTATTTAATCGTTTTAACTAATTTTTAAAATTATGTTAGAATTATTAATGATACCTTCTTACCTGATAGGAGCCTGCCATTTTACTCCATATGCAAGGAGGTGATAGAATGCCTAAACGTGCTAATGTGAAAGTAGTAAGGGAATCAAATACTGGTTTAAACAACCGTGTATCTATCAACGGTCAAACTTATACTAATAACCAAGCGTACAGAATGGCTGTTAACGGTAAAGTTCCTGGATATCACGGTGTAAATAACAATGGTACTAAATTCATTCGTAGCAATCCTGATTACAACAAAAACAATAATTTAGGTTAACGAACTAAAACAGTTTATTTCCATTTTTAATGACAGGTTCCTATCAGATAAGAAAGATAATTCTAACTGGCTTAATCTAGTAATATTTAATTTTCTATTTACCTGCTCTATAATTAAGTTATCGGTACAGCAATATCGAAATTTAATTAGAAAGTGAGGTGAAATTTATGTGTAAAAATGTTTTTTTTGTATCTCCAATCGGTGAAGAAGATAGCAAAGAACGTATACGTTCAAATAAAGTTATGAAATGTTTACTAAAACCTGTTTTAAGCGATTTAGGTTTTAAAATTACCCGTGCAGATGAAATTAATAGCACTGATAAAATTGATGATTCAATTTATAAAAACTTGTATAAATCTGATTTAGTTATCGTTGACATAACAGGTTTAAATCCCAATGTCTTTCTTGAACTTGGATATCGCATGTCATTAAATGATCATCTAAACAATTCACCATTGATAATCATTAAAGATAAATGTGATAAAAGTAAAATACCATTTGATATAGTTACTCATCCGGTAAATCAATATACATTTGACGTTGAAGGTTCAGATGATTTCAAAATTAAATTAAAATCAATAATAAATGCTATCGATTTTAAGCAAAAGCGAGTAACATTAGTTAATGCAAAAGGTGAAAGACTATTTATCAAAGATTAATAAAGAAATAACGAAACACTACAACTCTCTTTTAAATCATCTATTAGAGATTGAAGTGTTTTTATTTTTTTTTCTAATAATCCATATTCATCTTCAGATAATTGATTTTTCATATTACTGACAAGATCTTCAAATGAATGACTTAATGAATTTAGTTTTTTTGGATATAGCTGAATTCCTTTACAATGAATTACAATATCTTCATCTTTTTTGCCCTTTTTAAATTCATCCATTGATTCAATAACGTAAGTAATATTTTTATCTGCATCAACTTTTATATTTGGCTTAATTAAACGCATATTGACATCTTGAGATGTTTTCATATACCCATCTCTATCTTTTGACATATTTTTCACTCCTTTTATTTATTTTTTTGAAACAATTCATACTTTCCGTTGAACAAATCACTCATTTTTATGTAATCAACATAATTTCCTTCTTGATCAACAAGTTCTAATTCAGGCATTCCTCTTTTTCTGCATTCATTACACATACAGATGTAATTTACTTTGTAGATTTGATTACCATCTTTTACAAATAAATCCATTCATGTGACTCTCTCTTTCTAATCTACATTTTGTAGATTTGATTCTAAAAAAATAATATCATTTACAGAAACATTTAAAATTGTTGCTAGCTTATCAGCTTCTTCCATGGTGATATTTTGAGGTTTTTCTTCCATTCTTGCATAAGTATTTCTATGACAACCTAATTTATTTGCCATATATTCTTGTGAATAGCCTCTTGCTCTTCTAATTTCATCAAGTTTCATTCGTGAACTCATATTGTCACCTCCTCTTTACGCACTTTATTTTATCCTACGTTTTGTAGAATGTCAATAAAAATATGCAATTTGTAGAATTACTTTTATGATTTGCTTTATTTATTCTACATTTTGCATTATAATAGTAGCGAAAAGAGGTGTTATAAATGAAAACACAATTTGGTACGATTGTAAAACAATTACGTGAAAGAAAAGGAATGGACCAAAAACAACTAGGTGAAATTGTTGGTGTGAGTGATAAAACAGTTTCGTCTTGGGAGATTAATAGAACGGAGCCAAAAATGGGAATCGTTCAGCAACTTGCTGATTACTTTGGCGTTTCTACAGATTATTTAATAAAAGGTAATCAAGATGATGCCATATATAAAAAAGCTAGTATTGATTATACCAGTGTACCTTTATACGAAGATGTGTGCTGTGGCAATGGTGGATTCGTAGATGAAAATATAATTGACATGATTCCAGTACCTAGTAAAGGATTAAATCCTCGAGCTAAGTACTTTGCTCAATATGCTAAAGGTGAGAGTATGAGGGATGCTGGTATTAATGATGGAGATCTTCTCATTTTTGAAAGAACAGATAAAATTGATGATGGAATTATTGGATGTTTTTGCAATGAAGACAATGTTGCTACATGCAAAAAATATAAAGAACTTAATGGAATAGTAATGTTGCAACCTATGAACATTGAATTTGAACCAATTATCATTGATCCATTAAAAGATAATTTCAGGTGTTTAGGGAGATTAAAGAAAGTTATAAAAGATTTTGATTGGGAGGATTAAGAAAATGGCAGTAAATAATGAAGTAATTTTAAGTTGGACTTTTTTAAAAAAGGTTGAACCAGACAAAGCAATGAAAGAAATATTAGTAGAAGGAGAAGAAATCTTACAATGTTATCAAACTGTTAGAGATCAAGCAGCACTAACAAATAAAAGAATTATTATCATGGACAAACAAGGAATGACAGGAAGCAAAGTAGAAATATATTCATTACCTTATCGTTCTATTGATATGTGGTCAACAGAGAATGCAGGTAAATTATTTGATATTAATGCAGAGCTTGAACTTTGGACTAAAGCAGGTCACTTTAAAATCAAAGTAAATTCTAATTGTGATATAAGAGAATTTGACCAAATCTTAGGTAAAGCAATACTTAGTAATCAATAAAGTTTAGAGAGAAGAGAATTAAAAAAATGGAAAAGAAACAAGATCTATTAGATTTATATAATTAACCAGCAAAGGAGGAATGATAAATGCCTGATGAAAATAAAATGTCAATTGAAAAATACATTAGTGATAGACTTGATGATCAAATAAAATATTATGATTTAAAGTCAATTGAATACAAAAAGAAACATGAGAATATTTCTCTTGCAACAATTATTATTTCAGCTTTAATTGCCCTTGTACCTGCTTTTATAGATATATTACCCAATTGCAAAAGTATAATTACATTTCTATCCGCTTTGCTTGCTGCAACTATAACAGTATTACAAACAATTGATAAATTAAAAAAATATAACGACTTATTTTATCAATTTAGAATGACATGTGAAAAATTAAAGCAAGAAAAAGAGTTATATTTGTATCAATCAGGCGAATATAAAAGAACTGATGAAATGACAAATGAACAGTTATTTGTTGAAAGATGTGAAAGCATTATGGCAACCGAAAACGGCACATGGGCTCAATTAAACGAAAAAAAAGCAAACTAATTAGTCTGCTTTCGAATAAGTATTTTTAAAAATATCAGGTTTACAAGGATAAAACTCTCCTTTTATTCCTTTGATTATATAGTCACCAATATCAGCAATATGATTACCTTCTAAGGTTTGAATGATTAAATAAGTTTGTTTTGGAACACAACATGATCCACAAAAAGAAATTATTTCATTTGTGTTATCTCCGTTCCATTGAACAGCTTCAATAGTTACTGGTTTCTTAGTATATTTATTAATCATATTATCAATTCCTTTCAAGGTTAATTATAACAAATTCATTAAAGAAAGGAATTGAAATATATGCCATATTTAAGAGATTATCACATTTTGATTAGCCATTCATGGACCTATAGTGATCAATATGACACTATAGAATATTGGTTAAATAGCACAAACTATTTTGAATGGTCTAACTACTCAGTTTGTTGTAATAATCCATTAAATACAAAAACTGATGCTGAGCTTAAACAAGCACTTACAAATAAAATAGCAGCTTGCAGTTGTGTAGTTGTAGTATCAGGAATGTATGCTAGCTATAGTAAATGGATTGATTATGAAATCAATGAAGCTATTCGTTTTGGTAAACCGATTATAGGTTTAAGACCTTGGGGACAAGAACGAGTGCCTTCCAAAATTTTAAACAATGCTACAAAAATGGTTGGATGGAATAGAGATAGCTTAATATCAGCTATTAGACAATACGCACTTTAAAATTAAAACTCCCCCGCTACCAACAGGAGAGTATAAAATAAGGTACTACCAATACCTCAAATAAAAGGAACCATCTCAAAAGCCCTTTTACACATTGAATTTTATCATATCAAGCATAAATAAATCAAATAAAAAAGGAGGAACAATTTATGAATGAACAAGAAAATCAACTCTATGAAGAATTAAGAGAAAATGCAATTAAGTGTAATGAATTGATGGATAAAATATATTACAAGAAGCTTCAACCAAAAGAATTAAAATTAGAATACAAAAATTTGAAAAATAGTTGTAAAAATAGACTTTCACAAATCAAAAAATTTGGAAAACCAAATGGTGTTCAACAAAATATTTTTGATACATTCATTAGTAGTTATGAAGAAGCCTTGATTTGGGGATTTTCCGAACCAACTAATGGTAATTTAGAAAGAATGATTCATGCTTTAGAAGAAGCAAGTTATAAGTTTACAAAGTATATAGATTGATACTAATTAGGAGGAATGATAGATGGATAATAATGAATTAAAAGAAAAATTAGTAGAAAAAAGCATTGAAGCTTTTATACTTGGATTAGAAATATACAATAAGCCTACTATTAAATATAGAATTGAAGGATTTAGTTTCTTTATCTGCAATGCTTGGGAATTAATGCTCAAAGCAACATTGCTAAAGCGCAATGAAAGTATTTATTTTTCAGATAAACCAGATAGAACATTAAGTTTAGAAAATGTTGTTCGAAAAATATATACAGATAAAAATACACGTATTCGATTAAATTTGGAAAAAATAATAGAACTTAGAAATATCAGTACGCACTATATTACTGAGGATTACGAAATAAAATACGCTCCTCTTTTTCAAGCATGCGTTTTGAACTTTGTTAATGAGATTCAACGATTTCATGATGTTGATATTACTGAACATATTGCACAAAATTTTCTCACAATTTCGGCAAGATACGAACCTTTATCTAACGAAGAGATACGACTTAAATATTCTCCTGAAATTGCAGAAAAATTAATCAAACAAGCAAATGAAATTGATGTATTAAGTAATACTTACAATTCAGATAAATTTGCTATTAATATAAAACAAAATTTATATATTACTAAGAAAAAATCTGAAGCTGATTTTGTCGTAGGTATCGACTCTGGTGCTGATGCGAAAGTAACGATGGTAAAAGATTTAAAAGATCCTTCTGATACACACAAATATTCTTACAACAATGTTATTACTGCGATTCAAGAACGTTTGAAAAAACAAAACATTAGATTAAATTACAAATCTGGTTTCAATCAATATGTTTTAAACTTAGTAATTGATTTTTACGACATAAAACATAATGTTAAGTATGCTTACGAGCACATCATAGGAAACCAGCGTTCTTATACATATTCTCAACAATTTATTGATTTTATTGTTACAGAAATAAAAAAAGACCCTCAAAACTATGTTGAGAGTCTAAGAAAAAACATTAAAAAAAGATAACCCCAGGCACATAGGAATGCTCAATATAAATATCTACCCCATTATGGGACCCAGTGTATTTCCTTCACAAGTTATCTACTTATATTATATACAAAAATCAAAAAAAAACAACCTATTTTTTAACAGGTGAAATTTAGAAAAAAAACAATTTTTTCAATAGTTTTTATTAGTAAAACGTATTAAAGCATAAAAAAATTACATAAATTTATGATTTTAACAAATTTATTCAAATAATTTAATTACGTTTAACTAGTAAATTTTTATAAAAAACTCCCCTTGCTACCAACAAAAGGGAGTTAAAATAAGGTACTACCAATACCTTAAAAATAAAATGACCTACCAAAGTCCTTTTACGTACTCAATTCTACCACATAGAGCACGTTCAAGGCAAATTAAATTGAAAGGACGTGTTTTTATTATGGCTAGAAAAGTCACATATAAGCGTAGACCGAATAATAGTGGTACAGTAGTAAAACTATCAGGTAAACGTAGAAAGCCCTACTGCGCTAAAATTTCAAGTGAAGAACGTGACATAGTTACAGGAAAAAAGAAACAAGTAACTATTGGTACTTTTGAAACTGAACTTGAAGCATTAAATGCCCTATCACTTTATCATCTTACAAATCAAAAAACTTTGAATGAAAAAGAAGCATCTGCCCTATCACCTGATTTATATGATCAAATAAAAAAGAAACGTGATGAGAAGATTCCAACATTTAAAGAGATATTTAATATTTTAAATGCAGAAGAATTTACTCAATTATCATACCAAGCAAAAGCTGGCTATAATTCATGGATAAAACATTTTGAACAGATATATGATGAGAAAATTAATAAAATAACCTTACAGGACTTACAAATTATTTTTGACAATGATAAGTGTGGCCAAGGTACAAAAATGCACATGAAAGCATTATGTGCTAAAATATTCAGATATGCTGTTATTCACCAATATATTAGTCGAGATGATGATTACATTGAATTTATCAAATGTGGAAAGGAAGAAAGAAGTAAGATGCATTATGCTTTCTCAATTGATGAAATTAAACGTTTAAAAGATGAAAACACTACTACAGCTAAAATTATACTCATTTATATTTTTAGCGGTCTAAGAGCAAATGAACTATTAAATATCAAAAGGAAAGATATACATATAGATGAAACTTGCACTGATGATGGGATTGAAAGAAAAATATCTTATTTAGTTACAGGATCTAAAACAGATGCTGGGAAAAATAGGGTTGTGCCCATCCACGATAGTATCAAACCATATGTTAAAGAATTACTATTGCCAAAAGGAAAACGAATTGTTGACCAAAGCTATACAAATTTTATAAAAGAACATTTCAATCCATACTTAAAAGAATTGAACATGAAACATACACTTCATGATACAAGAGTTACTTTCACTACCCTTTGTCAATTAAACAATGTTGATGTATTTTCTAGAAAACGTATACTAGGCCACAAAATGAGAGATATTACTTTTGATACATATACCAGCACTGTAATCAATAAATTATATACGGAAATCAATAAAATAAAGATTTAAATTTTGTTACTAATTTGTTACTAAATGAGTACATTTTACCCCATTCTACTAGTCAAAATCCTTGATTTTAAGCCATTTTTTGTATGCAGTATTTTCCATTTCAGAAAATAGATTTGAAATAGATTTTTTATTAAAATTAGACTATAATAATTTATATTGATAAAATGGAGGTTTTTTATGAAGATACTTTTGGTAAGCGATAGCCATGGCTATGATGATGAATTAAAAAAAGTTTTAGAAAATGTAAAATTCGATCTAAAAATACATTGTGGAGATAGTTGTTTTGATAAAAATTCTCCATTTATAAAAGAATTTGCTGCTATTGTAGATGGAAATCATGATCAAGGTTTTTTCCCTTTAACTGCAACATTACCAACAGCATTAGGCAATATATTAATTACACATGGACATAAATTTAATGTTTATGCAGGATATGATTATTTAGTTGAGTACATGAACAAAGCGGATATTCATATTTGTTTTCATGGACATACACATGTCCCACATTATGAAATATATAAGAATAAAATATTTATTAATCCTGGTAGTATTATGTTTAATAGAGGGCAATCTCAATGTGGAAGCTATGCTATTGTATCTGTTGATGATAAACTTCATGTTGATTTTTTTGACTCAAGAACACAAAAAAAAATACCCCAATCTTTAATTGATAAAGATCAAGATATTTTGAATGAATTTAAACGTTTTGCTTGTCAAAAATAATATTATTTCAAATGACGTTCTTCATTTCTTTTTCTTTTATATTCAATAATAAACATGATTTCTTTTAAATCATCATCAGGAAGTTCAGTAAGTAAACGAGCGATATTGGCAATATTATAATAGTCATATTTTTTCCCGCTCATAATTTCTTCTACACTTCTACCATATAAATTTGAAAACACTTTTAACTCGCTAACAGTAATGTCTCTTTTACCATTTTCTATATCGGAAATTGCAGAATGAGGAACATTTAAATGCGCAGCAACATCTTTTTGTGTTAAATGTTTAAAATTACGATATGAACGTAATCTTTTTGCTAATTCAGTATCAATCGCCATACAATAATCCTCCCATATAAAAATTTTAGCATTTTCATTAAAGACATTCAATTATATTTTTTTTAATTATTATTTTTTAAAAAAACATTTAATAAAAATTATTTTTATTTTGTAAAATATCCTTGAAAAATATCATAATTATTCTTATTTTTAGATAATAAATGTTTTGTAATATTAAGATAATCATTAACAATTGTTTGAATTTCTTGAGATGTTTCATCTAAAAAATTCAATAAAATATAATCCACATTTAAATCATTGATTTTATCAAAGTAAAAACGATGCGTATGTAAAACATAATTGTTACAGTATTGATCTGTTACTATTTTAAAATTCATTTCTTTTCTATCTTTTAAACAATATTGATGTTGTTTACACAAATGACAGCCTTTTTGTTTTCTAGAAAAATAATGATTTGAAATAATACAATGTTTTAAATTCATATTAATAATTTGTGAGTAAGCTGTAAAATAAATGTCCTGATTTGTTTTAAAAGATTGTATATCATTTTTCGATGCTTCATAAGAAACAACAAATGGTAAATTGAATTCTTGAATTGCTTTATTATTTGTAATATTCATATGATATCCTAAGACTATATTTTTATCATTAACAAGATTCAATGCACCAAAATCATTCACTTGAATTGATTGACACTTTTGATAATAAACACTATTTAAAAATTCAATAAAATCTTGTTCATCATATAAAAATGGCACATAAGGTATATATTTATCGCATTGCGCTTGATATTGGTAAAAAGGAACAAATACTTGCTCAACACCATGCAAATCAAGCTGTTCAAGTTGAGAAATATCAGATACTTGAATTGCTATTTTCTTATGATCTTCTCTTTTTTTAGAAAGGCAATTAAATTGTTCTAAATCATTCATCTTTCTAAAAGACATATCTAACATTTCTTTTTCAAGTTCATCAATAGCCACTCTTCTTAAATTATTTAATTCTTTAATGGAAACAATTCCATCATTTGGAAAACGTATTGAACATTTTTCTAAATAAAAAGTTGTATTTCCTAATTTAGATAATTGTTCTTTTATTCTTTCATTTGTTAAAGGTACGTTTTGTGCTTTTTCAATGTATTGATCGCTTTTAACACTAATTTTTTTATTTTTATAAATCACTGTTAATTGTAATGGTAAACCAATTAACCCAAAAACTTTCATTTGAATTGGTAATTTAATATGTTCATTTTTTATATATTTACTATTTTCTTCAACAATTTTTGCATCAACAACCTTATAAATATCTTGAAAATCCAATAACTGGTCCATTTCAATAGAAACAAGATCACCTTGATATGCAGTATTAACTAATCGATTATTTTTATATAATTTAGTAATTGTACGTGTAAAATCATTTTTAGGAAAATAAATACGATCATTTTGATAAAGGGTATCTGATAACTTAATATCCAGCATTTTTCTTTTTTTAGAATAATTAATCATTTTACCAATTTTGATGCCTTGGTTTCCAGGTATATCTTGTGCTAGATTAAGATAATCTTGAAATAGAAATCCCTGTGTAAATCCCCTATTAAATACTTTTTTCATCTGTAAAATATCAGGCGAGTAATTTTTTTGATCAAAATAATAATCTATAGCTTGACGATATGCTTTTACGACTTCACCAACATATTCAGGTCTTTTCATACGTCCTTCTATTTTAAATGATTTAATACCCGCATCAATAAGTTTAGGTACTTTTTCAATTGTACATAGATCCATTGGTGATAATAAGTATTTTTGTTTTTTTATTATTTTATTATCTTCTAATAAAGAATACGGCAATCTACACGGTTGACCACATTCGCCTTTATTTCCACTTCTTTTAGCAATCATTGATGACATTAAACATTGACCAGAATATGACATGCATAATGCACCATGAACAAACACTTCAATATCAATTGAACAATTATGACATATTTCTTCAATTTCACGAATGTTCATTTCTCTTGCAAGTACAACACGATCTACATTTTGTTTAGCAAAATATTTGACTCCTTCAATATTTCTAACACTTGCTTGTGTTGACATATGTATCTCTATATCAGGAAAATGATTTTTAATAAGAGAAAAAAGCCCCATATCTTGAATAATAAGAGCATCTACACCAATATGGTAAAGATATTTTAAATAATCAAAAATTTCATCGATTTCTGCATTATTATAAAGAGTATTTACAGTAACATATAATTTAACATTTCTTAAATGACAATAATCTACAGCCTCTTTTAATGCAGCATAATCAAAATTATGAGCAAACGCTCGTGCCCCAAATTTTTGGCCACCTAAATAAATAGCATTAGCGCCATTTTGAACAGCAGCGACTAATGCTTCAAAGCTCCCTGCAGGAGCTAATAATTCTATATCTTCTCTTTTTTTCATAAAAAACCTCCTTAGGCTTTTACTAATTCAACACATAATTTAGCCGAATTTTCGCTAGCAATTTTTAAATATTCATCAAATTGCATAGAAGATTCACCATGACCATAAACATCCGATAAAGATCTTGTTATAATAAAAGGAACTCCAAATTTATAACAAGTATGTCCTATTGCAGAAGCTTCCATTTCTGAACATAATGCATTTGGAAAATCTTTTTTTATTTTAGAAACTTGTCCTTCTTGAGCAATAAATTGATCTCCAGAAACAATTAATCCAACATTTTCATGAATATTCATTTTATGAAGAATATCTTTTGCTTTATTAACCAAATTTTCATCTGCAGGAATGAATACAGGAAGTTCTGGTAATTCACCCATAGGACGCCCAAAAGCTGTTAAATCAACATCATGATATGCTACATGACTAGAAATTACAACATCACCAACATTTTGATAATCCTTTAAACCACCAGCAGAACCAATATTAATAACATAGTCAATGTCATAATTTGTAAGTAATAATGTTACACAAATAGCAGAATTTACTTTTCCTATTCCACCTTGTAAGATAACGACTTGTTTATTATCTATTTTTCCTTCGTAAAAAACACAATCTAAAATTTTATTTTCATGAATATCTTCTGTTTTATCTAACAAAGCCTTTACTTCTTCTTCCATTGCTCCAATAATACCTATCATAAAATCACCCCTTTTGACATACAAATATAACTCTTTCACATTCAGTATCATATTTAGAAAAATCACTATATAACTTAATGTTTTTAAAACCAATTTTTTCTAATAATTCAATATAGGTTTCAACATCATACGTTTTTTGATAATGTTCTTCATAAACTCGATCATTTTCTACTTTATCAATAATTTCTACACTATGTTTTACATATCCTTTACTGATACGATCAACATGCCAATGAAAATAAAAATCATCTTCATCATTTTCTTCATCATAATCTTTTAAAATTGTTTCCATTTTATACATAGAATCAATATCAAAAATAAATGATCCACCTTTTTTTAAAGCATTATACGTATTTTCAAATACTTGTTTTACATTTTTTAAATCAATAACATAATTTAAAGAATCACATAAACAAAGAATAAGATCTAATTGACTATCAACTGCAAAATCACACATATCAATACGTGATAACATCACATCCACTTTAAAATCAATACATTTGTATTTAGCAACCTCTAACATATCTTTTGAAATATCTGTAGCACAAACTTGTTTTCCTAAATGAGCCAAACGTATTGCAATTTCTCCTGTACCACATCCAAGCTCTAATACAGTTTGATAATCTTTTACATGCTCATTAATAAATTGAATATAATCATTATAAAAATTTTGATCCATTAAACTATCATAATAATAGGCAAATGCTTCGTACGACATTACAAAATATCCTCTACTTGGACAAATGGCTTATCAGACCATAGTTTTTCAATTCCATAATTTTTTCTTTCTTCTGGATCAAATAAATGAACAACAATATCACCGTAATCCATTAAAATCCATTTACAATTTTTTCTACCTTCAATATTTTTTACATAGTATCTTTCTTTATCACAAGCATCTTCAATATGATCTTTTAATGCAAGAAGTAATCTTTCGTTACTTGCACTTGCAATTACAAAATAATCACAAATAGGACTGTCAATTGACATATCAATAACAACAATATCCTCTGCTAATTTTTCATCTAATACTTTTACAATTGTTTTTAATTTATCCATTTAAATCTCCTTTACAATATACTTGATAAACATCAAAAAAACATTTATCAATAGGTCTATTTTTCTTCTTCGAAAATTTATAAAAATTCTTTAGTTCTCCTTTAAAACCTTCTATGATATCTTCCTTACATAATGCAATTTGTTTTGAAGAATCATATCCTCTTAAAGGATCAAGTTTATCTGCACAATATACGCACATATCTAACAAGGACATGTTTGTTGAAGCTGTTGTGTGATGACGAATTGCTTGTAATATTTCAGCATCTTCAATCATAAAATCTTTTTGTGCTAAATATGTTGATAACCATTGATGATAAATTGCTCTTGGTTTATCAATATATTTACTAAAATACTTTTCCATCAAATCATCTTCTTGTTTTTTATCCATTTCTTTGGCAATATCATGCAACATTCCTGCAATATATGCTTTTTTACCATCAATTCCATTTTCAACAGCAAATTCTCTAGCAAGTTTTGCAACAGAACATGTATGCTTAAATCTTTTTTCGCTCATATATCCTGAAACAAAATTTTCTAAATATAAGCCATTTTGAAATGCATATGTATAAACATTTCGATCAACGATTTCTTTATTTCCCGCTTTAAATTGAGTGCTTGATTCAGTCGTTGAATCAGCTTGAATAAATTCAAAATGATAATCATTTAAAACATCATTTTTTTGATATCCTTTTCGATTAAAAGCTACTAATTGAACAAGTTCACTAATTTCTTTAGCAGATTTCCATTTATCAAATTGGCTTGCCTGATCCATTCCCATCATAAAATAGAGCTGATCATTTTTATATATTTTTTTTAATTCTTTAATTGTATCTATCGTATAATTTTTTTCATTATCTTGTCGATCAATTTCTAATGTACAAACTTCACATTTTGAATTATCTTTAAGAGCAATTTGAATCATTTCTATACGTTGTTGATTATTTGCAACACTGTCTTCTTTCCAAGGATTGTGTTTGGTAGGTACAATTAACATCTTATCAAGTTGAAGAGATATAATTGCTTCATTAATGATTCTTGTATGACCTAAATGAATAGGATCAAAAGAGCCTCCAAAAATTCCTATTTTCATGGTAAACGATAAATTTCCTTTTCGCTTTCACGGTATAAAATGATTGTACGCCCTAATATTTGAACAACTTCAGCATCAGTTTTTAAAGATAATTCTTGTGCGATTTCATTTTTATCTTGTTGACAACTTTCTAAAATTTTTACTTTAATAAGTTCTCTTGATTCTAAAGCTTCATCAATTCCAATCATTTGATTTTCATGTAAACCATCTTTTCCAATTTGAAAAATAGCGTTTAAATGATGCGCTTCATGTCTTAAAAATCTTTTTTGTTTTCCAGTTAACATAATATATCCTCCTTTAAATTAACGCTTCTCTTATAAAGACTCCAACTTGTTCGGGAGCTTTCACTTCTATTAATGCATTTGGACAATGAATTGTCACAAATCCTAATCCTGAAATAACAACATCGACTTTATTTTCAGGTAATCTAAATTGATATGTTTTAAATGATTGAATATCTTTTAATTCTTCAACTTCAGGTTTTAATGTTTTATGTCGATTATAAAGAGCATCCGCATTTTCTAATTTTGTACGGTGAATTTGCAATCTTCTATGAAAATAACATGTCATCGATGTTTTTGAACCATTTAAAAAATCTAAACGTGCTAATCCACCAAAATATAAAGTTTGTTTACAATTCAACTGATAATTAACAGGTCGTAATTCACTTTGTGGTAAAATATCTTTTAATGTATTTTCATCAATAAGATGTGCTATTTGATGTCTATTGACAATACCTGGACTATCATAAATGGATGAATTTTCATCTAATGGAATTTCAATAAGATCCAATGTTGTACCAGGAAACTCACTAGTTGTAATTAAATTATCTTGAACATTACTATAGGCTTTCAATAAAGAATTGATTAAAGATGATTTACCAACATTAGTAACTCCTACAACATAAACATCTCTACCTTTTCTATATTGATCAATCATTTGCATTAATTCATCTAAATGATAATTCTTTTTTCCACTTGTAAGTAACACATCTAACGGTTTAATTCCCTCTAATTTAAGTTGCCTTCTCAACCAATGAATAATTTTCGTATCTTTGATTGAACGAGGTAAAATATCCCTCTTATTACCAACAACAATGACATCATTATAATTAATATGACGAACCAATCCTTGAATTAAACTTCCATTGAAATCAAATAAATCAACAAGATAAACAACTAAACAATCCTTTTCTCCAATTTTATTCAAAATTTCAAGAAAATCATCATCTGATAAATTTGTTGCTTGTAATTGATGATAGTTTTTTAAACGAAAACATCTTTTACATAATACTTGACTTCGATCTAGTGCATTTTTAGGAACAAAACCAATCTTTTTTTCATCTTCACTTTGAATAATAGCTCCACAGCCGTAACATCTTAACTCTTCCATAAATTACCTCTCTTTATCACATAACAATTGTACTCTATTATACTTGATTTTTAAAGAAATGTTAAGCAAAAGAAATATTAATTTTATTTATCATTTTTTGTCAAAAATAGCATTAATTATAATGAGGTGATCAACATATTTTCTTTATTACTTTCATTATTGAATAATGCTTACTTTATATCTTATATCAAATCTAAAACTTTTGATTTACCACTCACTTTCAAAGAAGAACAATTTTACTTACAAAAAAAATGTAATGGCGATAAAGCCGCCAGAGATCTACTTATTGAAAAGAATCTTAGGCTTGTTGCCCATATTGCCAAAAAATATAATAACAATAGAGATTTGCAAGAAGATCTCATTTCAATTGGCACTATTGGACTTATTAAAGCCATCGATAGTTACAGTATTGATAAAAAAACCAAATTAGCAACTTATGCTTCAAAATGTATAGAAAATGAAATTCTAATGCATTTAAGATCAGCAAAAAAAATAAATCAAGAAGTTTCTTTAAATGAAGTAATTGGAGTTGATAAAGATGGAAGTGAAGTTGTTTTAGAAGATTTAATTGATAATAAGGAAAAACCTATTTTAGATCAAATATATGATGCTGATAATCTTCAAAAGCTTATTCAATGTTTTGATGTATTAACTTCAAAAGAAAAAGATATTTTAATAAAACGCTATGGTCTAAATTCATCTAAAAAAATGACCCAAAAAGAAATTGCTAAAGAGTATCACATTTCACGTTCTTATATTTCTCGAATAGAAAAAAGAGCATTAATTAAATTATTAAAATGTTATTTACAAGAAAAAGAAGGATAATCAATCATCCTTCTTTTAAAATTCATCATCATTTAAAATATCTTCTAACGTAATCTTTTCATATTTAATTGTATTTTTCTTTTTTGAATTAGATGTTTCTTTTTTAATAGGTACTTCTTGAATATCAAAATCATCTAATAAAGTTTTTTCTTTACTTTCTTTTAATTCAATAACACCACTTTGTAAATTTTGATTTTCTTGTTTTACATCGTAATCATTTGTTGTTATTACTCGATTTATTTGACTCCATAAAATAGTTTCGTCTTTTTCTAACTTAATAAACGATGAGAATCTTGATTCTAATGAAGCGTTATTGAAATCTGTTGGCTTAAATGTATACTCTTTAGATTTTGAAGTATAGACAGAAGCACTTTCTTTAGATGAAAGTACAAATGCATTCTTTACATAAATTGTTTTCGTTTTTAAATTTTTATACAATGTTGTTCCTTTAGTTGTACGTTTACATGCTGGTATATCATTCAATTTTAAACGTTTCATTTGACCGTCTTCACTAAGAATCAATACTGAATAATTTTCTAAAGGATCAAACACATCAACCGCTGCTATTGAATCATTTTTTAAATTAAGAGCTTTTATACCTGCAGCTTTTAAACCAACAATCGATACTTCTTGTTCACTATATAATCCACCATAGCCAGCTTTAGAAACAATAAATATTCCTTGTTGGTTATCAGTAAGTAAAGCACAAATCATAGTATCTTGTTCTTTTACTTTCATGCATGTGATTGCTTTTGAATATCTAGAAACTTCAAAATCTTTTAAAAGTGTCCTTTTGATTTGACCATTTTTTGTTGCCATTAAAACATAAAGAGGTAAATTAAAATCTTGAACAAGAATTGAAGAAATAATTTTTTCATCTGCACCTACTTTTACAAGATAACTTACATGTTTACCTAAATCTTTCCATTTAAATTCTTCTATTTTATGAACTGGTACAAATAAATAATTTCCTTTATTAGTAAATAATAATACATGATTTAAAGTATTTGCATGATGTAAAGAAATAAGAATATCACCTTCTTTTTTACCAAATGGAATATTCGTACTTGCTTTCATTGATCTTTGTGAAATACGTTTAATATAACCATCTCTAGTAACAGATACATAAATATCTTCAGAAATAATCATAGCTTTTTCATCAATTTTAATTTCACTAACTTCTTCTTTAATTTGTGTTAAACGAGGCATAGGATATTTTTGTTTGATTTCTTTAAGACGTTTAATGATGACTTGTCGTAAAACATCATCACTTTCTAATATTTCATTCAATCTTTGAACACGTTTTTCAAGTTCTGCTTTTTCTTCTTGTAAAGAAACAATATCAGTATTAGTCAATCGATAAAGTTGTAGCATCACAATTGCTTCTGCTTGCTTTTCAGAAAATGCATATTGTTTTATTAAATTGTTTTTTGCATCGCTTTTATCTTTTGACGCACGAATTGTTTTAACAACATCATCTAAAATAGAAATTGCTTTAATTAACCCATCAACAATATGCAAACGTTCATTTGCTTTATTTAAATCATATAAACTTGCTCGTGTTACAACATCAATTTGGTGATCAATATAACCATCTAGAATTTCTTCAATTCCCATTAAAACCGGTCTTTTATCCTTAATAGCTACCATATTATAGTTATAGTTTTTTTGTAAATCGGTATTTTTATAAAAATAATTGAGAGTATTTTGAACATTTACAGTCTTTTTCAAATCAATAACAATTCTCAAACCTTCTCTGTCTGATTCATCTCTTACTTCTAAAATACCATCAATATTCTTATTAAAACGAATCTCATCAATTTTTCTTACTAATTCAGCTTTATTGACTTCATAAGGAATTTCAGTAACCACAATTTGATTCATGTTTTTTTCTTCAATAATTTCAGTTTTTGCTCGAACAATAACTTTTCCTTTTCCTTTTTCAAAGGCCTTTTTAATACCATCTAATCCTTCAACAATAGCGCCTGTAGGAAAATCAGGCCCTTTGATAAATTCCATTAATTTATCTAAATGACAATGAGGATATTTAATTCGATGAATTGTTGCATCAATAACTTCTTGTAAATTATGTGGTGGAATATCTGTTGCATATCCAGCTGATATTCCAGTAGATCCATTGACTAAAAGATTAGGATATGCAGCTGGTAAAACCGTTGGTTCATACTCTGTATCATCAAAGTTTAAAGACATTAATACAGTATCTTTATCTAAATCTCTTAATAATTCACTTGCAATTGGTGAAAGTCTAGCCTCTGTATAACGCATAGCTGCAGCAGGATCATTATCAATTGATCCATTATTTCCTTGCATATCAATTAATGGTGCTCTGATTTTCCATTCTTGCGAAAGACGAACCATTGCATCATAAACTGACGTATCACCATGAGGATGATAATTACCAATAACATTCCCTACCGTTTTTGCCGACTTACGATAAGGTTTATTAGCCGTATTTCCTTCTTTATTCATTGAATAAAGAATTCTACGTTGAACAGGTTTTAATCCATCACGTACATCAGGAAGTGCACGTTCTTGAATAATATATTTTGAATATTTTCCAAAGCGATCACCCATGATTGCTTCTAAATTCATTACAATTTTTCTATCAGACATAAAAACCTCCTAAATTTGATAATTATCTTCTAATGTAAATTGTACATTTTGTTCAATCCATTCACGTCTTGGCTCAACTTTATCACCCATTAAAACAGTCACATTACGTTCAACCACAGCAGCATCATCAATTGAAACTTGAATCAAGGTTCTTGTTTCGGGATCCATGGTCGTTTCCCACAATTGAGAAGCATTCATTTCCCCTAGACCTTTATAACGTTGAACATTGTATCCTCTGCCAATTTTCTTTTTAGCATCTTCAAGTTCATAATCTTCCCAACAATAAATAACCTCTTCTTTTTTTCCACTTTTTTTAGATACTTTATAAAGAGGTGGAAGAGCAATATAAACTTTTCCTGCTGTAATCAAATCTTTCATATAGCGATAGAAGAAAGTTAATAATAATATTTGGATATGGGCCCCATCCGTATCTGCATCAGTCATAATAATAACTTTATCATAATGACTATCTTCAACTTTAAAATCTGCACCAAATCCAGCACCAATAGTATTGATTAATGTCGCAAGTTCTTCATTTTTCAAAATATCTTGTAAGGATACTTTTTCACTATTTAAAACTTTTCCTCTTAAAGGTAAAATTGCTTGATATTTTCTATCTCGTCCTTGTTTAGCACTACCTCCGGCAGAATCCCCTTCGACTAAATAAAGTTCATTTTTCTTTTTATTTTTAGTTTGAGCAGGAGCTAATTTCCCACTTAATATTCTTTCTTGTCTTGCACCTTTTCCTTTTCTTGCTGCTTCTCTTGCTTTTCTTGCTGCATCCCTTACTTGAGCAGCTTTAATCATTTTTTTAACAAGATTATCTGCAATTTCTTTATTTTCTTCTAAGAAATAAGATAATTTTTCATATACGATACTATCTACAATATTTCTAGCTTCTGGTGTTCCTAATTTTGATTTTGTTTGCCCTTCAAATTGTAAATAATGTTCAGGAACTTTAATGGAAATAATCGCTGAAAGCCCTTCTCGTACATCATTTCCTTCTAAATTTTTATCTTTTTCTTTTAATAGACCATATTTTCTCGCATAATCATTGAATGTTTTTGTAAGTCCAGATTTAAAACCTGTTTCATGTGTTCCACCATCACCCGTTCTTACAAGGTTAACAAATGATAATGTCGTTTCTTGATATCCAGAAGTAAATTGTAAAGCAATATCTACTTCCATCCCATTTTGTTCACCTTCAATAGAAATTGTTGGATGAAGTACATCTTTATTAGTATTTAAATAATCAATAAATGCTTCTAATCCATTTTCAAAATGGAATTCATCCATTTTTCCAGTTCTTTCATCTTTTAAAACAATTTTGATGCCTTTTAATAAAAAAGCACTTTCCATTAGTCTTTCACTAATTGTTTTATAATTAAATTCTATTGTTGAAAAAATTTGATCATTTGGTAAAAAATGAATCAATGTTCCCGTTTCTTTTGTTTTTCCAATAACTGTTAATTTTCCTATTGTTTCTCCACCATCTTCAAAACGTTGCTTAAAAATCTTTCCATCTCTACAAACAGTCACTTCTAACCAATGAGAAAGTGCATTAACAACAGAAGCACCTACTCCATGAAGTCCTCCCGAAGTCTTATAACCACCATCTTCAGAGAATTTACCCCCTGCATGAAGAATTGTCAAAATAACTTCTGTTGTTGGCCTTCCTGAAGCATGCATGCCTGTTGGCATTCCACGTCCATGATCTTGTACCATAATACTATTATCTTTACAAATAGTGACTTCTATTAAATTACCATATCCAGAAAGAGCTTCATCTATTGCATTATCAACAATTTCCCAAACTAAATGATGTAATCCTCTACTATCTGTAGATCCAATATACATACCAGGTCTTTTTCTAACTGCTTCTAATCCTTCTAGAATCTGTATATTTGACTCATCATATGTATTCTTTTTTGCCATATAATCACTCCTTTTGTTATACTTGAACTATTATATCAATACTCTTGTTTTTTTTCAAAGTTTAATTGCATTTTTATAGGATAACTGTATAATTTAGCTTGGTGATAAAAATGTATGAAATATTATTGATTCTATTAGGTTATTTATACGGTTCTATCCCCTTTGCCCTTGTTATTGGAAAAGTATTTTATAATACGGATGTTAGAGAAAGTGGCTCGGGCAATTTAGGAGGAACAAATGCTGGCAGAGTCTTAGGAAAAAAAGCAGGTATTTCTGTAATTGTACTAGATGCTCTTAAAGCAGTTATTATATTTTATTTAAGTAGTTATTTATCTTTAAAATTCAATTTAAATCCTGATATTAAATATATCGCTGGATTAGCATGTATTTTTGGACATTGTTATCCTATCTTTGCTGAATTTCGAGGAGGGAAAGCTGTTTCAACAAGTCTAGGTTATTTTTTATGTATTGAACCATTATATGCAGTTGTTGCTATTGTTGTATTTTTACTTGTTTTAAAAATTTCAAAATATGTATCTTTATCTTCAATCTCTACTGCTTTGATTGTTTTATGTATTACACCGTTTCTAGCGGTGTCCATAACAGCAAAATTATGCATGCTTATAGCTGTTATCTTATTAGTTTATAGACATAAAGATAATATCAAACGTATTAAAAATCATACTGAATCAAAAATTCAATGGATGTAAAAAAGATTAGTTTATGATCGTTAAACTAATCTTTTTTATTTATAACTAATTTTTTCTTTTAAAGGTGTTAAAAAACAATCTTTCCCAACAAAATCTATTTTATGTTTTTTTCCATCAAATTCAAACAACGAAAGCGAACATCCTCTTACAATTTCTTGATTAACTTCATTTAATCGTTCAACAGGTAAATCTAAAAAAATTCCATGTAATATTGTAAATAACATACCATGAATTGTTATAAAAATTGTTTGTTGAGGATCTTCGTTATATTTTTCTAAAATAAAATCATTCAAACGAAAAACAACTTCTTCATATGTTTCTCCATTTGGCAAAGAAAATGACAATTGCGGTTGATGCCACAAACAAAAATAATCATGTTTCTTTTTTAAATCTTGAATATATTCTCCTTCATAATCACCGAAGTTCATTTCCTTTAAACGACTATCTTCAATAATATTTTCATTTTTAAAAATAAGTCTAGCTGTAGATTTTGCTCTTAATAAAGGCGAAGAATATACTTGATCAATATGTATTGTTTTCATATATTCACCTAATTTTAAAGCATCTTCTTTCCCTTGCTTAGTAAGCGGTGAGTCTTTCCATCCTTGTAGTCTTTTTTCTTCGTTCCATGCAGTTAAGGAATGTCTAGTAATATATATTTTCATATAAACAAAAATAAGGGTATCCCCTTATTTATATTGTGATTTAACTGAAGCCATGATTCTTTTAATTTGAGCCTCACTTGGTTTTCTTCCCATTTCCATATACATAGCACGAATCATTTTTTCATTGATAGGTGGATTTTTTTGTAATTGTTTTTTAAAGAAATAACGAGACGCAAAGAACCCAGCAATTAATCCAACGATTAATCCAAGAATTGCATATAACATTGATAATACCTCCCTTACAAATTCTCATCTATTATAACATAACTTTTTAAATTATGATAGAGAATATCAAAGAATATGTTTGTTTTATCTTTCGATTCAATAATAATTTTATAATTTTCAACATATAAACGACTTATTTCATGTGTAAGTTCATTTTCAAATATATGCATTTTCCCAACTCGATGATATTCTTTTCTATTGTGCAATTCTTTATAAATAAGTTCATTCATATAATCAACACTGTTATAGACGCAATTTATAAATTTATTCATAAAATCATTATCTAATGTAAGATTATCAAAATATTGTTTTAAATTTGGATACTTTTCAAATAATTGTTTTATACCTTCTTCGTATTCATATATAACATATTTCATCTCAATCACCTATTACTAAGGTATCATAACAATCAAGGGAAGAATGTAAAAAAAAGGGAGTACTCCCTTTATTTTAATAATTTTTCAATATTTTCTACAACTCCATCAACAGTAAATCCATAAGATTGGATAACATCTTGTGCTGGAGCACTTTTACCAAATTCATTAATAGACATTGTTATACCATCTAAACCAACATATTTATGCCATCCAAATGAACTAGCCATTTCTACTGATAAACGTTTACGCATTGCATTTGGTAAAACAGCTTCTTTGTATTGTTCATCTTGTTGATCAAAGAATTCTTGACATGGCATAGATACAACACGTACATCAATACCTTTTTCAAGAAGTACTTTTTTAGCTTTCATAGCTAAATTAACTTCTGATCCAGATGCAATAATGATAGCATCTAAATGATTTTCTTCTTTACCAATAACATAAGCACCCTTGCTTACACCTTCAACAGAACTATTTTCCATTGTTTCTACATTTTGTCTTGTAAGAATAAGTGCTGTAGGATTTTCAGTTGATTCAATCGCTAATTTCCATGCTGCTGCCATTTCTACGGCATCTCCTGGACGAATAACATGCATATTTGGAATTGATCTTAACATAGCAAACTGTTCAATTGGTTGATGAGTTGGCCCATCTTCACCAACTGCAATAGAATCATGAGATAATGGTAAAATAATTGGTAATTTCATTAAACAAGCCATTCTTACTGCTGCTTTGAAATAATCAGAGAATACTAAGAAACCACCAGCTGAAACTTTTACACCTTTATGCAATGTCATACCATTCATAATAGCAACCATTGCAAACTCACGAATTCCAAATACTAAATTACGTCCATTATAATTTTCAACACTAAAGTCATCTTCATCTTTAATTTTTGTTTTTGTTGAACTAGCTAAGTCTGCAGTTCCCGATAAGAAAGTTGGATTTTGTTTAGCAACTTCTTGAATAACTTCTAATGAAGTATTTCTTGTAGCGTCATTATGTCCTACAGGATAATTCTTTAAAAGTTCATCAATGTTTAAAGAATATTTACCAGCAATAGCATCTTCTAATTGTTTTGCTTCTGTTGGATATTGTTCTTTATACTCATTGAATAATTTATTCCATTTATTAAATTTAGATTTTCCTCTTTTAATTGTTTTCTTTTTAAAATCTTCATATACTTCTTCAGGTACATAGAATTCATCATGATCAAAACCATAAGATAATTTAGCGTTTTTACCATCTTCTTTACCTAATGGTGCACCATGAACTTTATTTGTTCCTTGATTTGCTGAACCAAATCCAATAACTGTATTTACAATAATTAAAGTTGGCTTGAATTGTTCTTTTTTACCTTTTTTAATAGCTTTATGAATTTCATTAATGTCATTTCCATCTTTAACTTCTAAAACTTGCCAATTACAAGCTTCATAACGTTTTTTTACATTTTCACTAAATGACATTGATAAAGGTCCATCCAAAGTAACCTTATTTGCATCATATAAAACAATTAATTTACCTAATGATAAATGACCTGCAAGAGATGCTGCTTCATAAGTAACTCCTTCTTGCATATCGCCATCACCACATAAAACATATGTATAATGATCAATAATATCAAAGTTTTCTTTGTTATATTGACTTGCTAAAAATTTTTCAGCCATTGCCATTCCAGCTGCCATTGGAATACCTTGTCCTAATGGTCCACTTGAAGCATCAACACCATGTGTCATTTCAATTTCTGGATGCCCAGGTGTACGAGAATTCAATTGTCTAAAATTCTTTAGATCATCGATTGTAACATCAAACCCTGTCAAATGTAACATGCTATATAAAAGTGCAGAAGCATGTCCACTTGCTAAAACGAAACGATCTCTATTAATCCATTCAGCTTCTTTGTTATAAATGTTTAGTTCTTTATTAAACAATGTATATAAAGCAGGTGCTGATCCAAGAACCATTCCTGGATGTCCAGAATTTGCTTTATTGATTGTATCGATTCCTAAACTTCTAATTGTTGCGATTGATAAATTTGAAATATCCATTTACATTTTCTCCTATTTTTAAATAAGTCAAGACATATTATACACATTTTCTATAAAAATTAAATATCTTCTACTAGAATTCCTTAATTTTTTAATTTTTCTTGTTTTAATTTAAGCGGTGTTATATCATTTCCTTTTTCATCTACAACTTTAATTGCTTTTAATTGAGATTTAAATCCTTCTCTAAAAAGCTTAATATATTCTTTTCTTAATTTATCCTGTTCTTTTAATTCTTCAGGAGTAATTGTACCTTCTTTTTTCTTTTTAGCTAAAACATTTATTCTATCTATAAGTTTTTGATCTATTGCTGCCATTTTGATTTCTCCTTTTAAATAAAAAACTAGAGAGCTTTTAGATTATCCCTGTTACGTACAGGTGGGCACCTTTAAATAATTTTAGGATTCCTATTCAAAGATAGGCTTTCAACACCATTATTTAGATCAGGTTCCCGTATCTAATGTGTAGGAAATTTATTTACACTCTCTAGTCGCATTACATTATACCATAAATTATTTTTAAATATACCCCTTTATTTATCTTTTTTAACAATATAGCTTGAAGCATATTCCTTATTAAAGTATCTTTTTACTTCATTTATATCTGCCAATGTCATTTTACTTACATAATCTACTAAATCAAAAGAACAAATTCCTTCAAAATAATAACGGCTAAAAGTATTCGCAATACTTTCTGGACTATTGTAACTATTGATGAAGTTTCCAATTGTTTTTCTTTTAATTCTTTCAAAGTCATCTTCTGCTATTTCTAAATCTTGAACATGATCTATAAAATTAAAAATTGTCTTTTGCAATAATTCATAATCATCTTGATCTCCACCCATTAAAATAAAAGCATAATCTCTTTCTTGCGTAAAACTTGCACTAAATGTTTCATTAATATACCCTTTTTCTAACCATTCGTTATATAACGAAGAACTTTTAGAAAAATATAAATCAAATAATAAATTTAAAGCTAATTCTCTTTTAATTTTATCTTGAGGATCATCAAGAATTTCATTAATTTTAATAGAAACAATCAATTTATTCATTTCAACTTGCATTGTATCAATTTGTTCTTTAACAGCCACTGATGTTGGTTCTTCTATTTTTAATCTTTGAATTGCATTTTCAGATAAGAAATGCTTTTTATTTTGATTTTCTTTAATGACACCTATTAATTCTTCAGGATTAATATTACCTACAACAAAAAGCATCATATTATGTGGATGATAAAAAGTTTGATAACAAAGTTCCAACATATCTTTATACGTATTATTAACAGTTTCACAAGTTCCAGCAATATCAATCTTAACAGGATGTTTATGATACAAGTTGGCAATAGCTCCAAAATAAACACGCCAATCTGGGTCATCATCATACATTTTTATTTCTTGACAAATAATTCCTTTTTCTTTTTCTACGCTTTCGTCTGTAATATTTAGACTTTGTACAAAATCTAGTAAAAGTTCAACACAATCATTTTCATTTGTTGTCGTTGAAAATAAATAGGCCGTACGACTTGATGATGTAAATGCATTTGAACTTGCCCCAAGTTTAGCAAACTCATCAGCAGCATCCCCATTTTCCATATCAAACATTTTATGTTCTAAAAAATGAGCAATTCCGTCTTCGACTTTTATCATTTCTTTTTGTCCTAAAGGTACAAAAGTTGTATCAATCGATCCAAATCTTGTTGAAAATAAACCATATGTTTTTTCAAAACCAATTTTAGGTAACAAATATACTTCTAAACCATTTTCCAATTTCTCATGAAATAACGTTTCTTTTAAAGTTTGATAATATATTTTTTCCATTACTCATTTCTCCCTTTCAACAAAAATATTGTATCAAGTTCAATATTTTGACAAACATCTACAATATCTTGATAAGTAACATTTTCAATTTTTTCTAAATATTGTTCATTTGTTTCTTTTTTTCCCGTAATATCTCTATTGTATTGAACGGCAACTTGACTTAATGGCTCATCGTTTGTTTTTTTCATAGAATTTTTAATCATTAATTTTGCAGTATCAATATCATCTTGATCAAAGCAACCATCTTGCATTTCTTTTAATTGTTCTTTAATTAATTGAACGGTTTGATGATAATCTTTTCCTTCTATGCCAGCTGTAATGACCATCACTCCATTAAAAGCATCATAACTTGAAGAAATATAATAACATAATGAATTTTTCTCTCTAACAACTTTAAATAATTTAGATTGACTCATTCCACCAAAAATCGCATTAAATACTACAAAAGCATAATGATTTTGGTGATTGTAATTTACTGATATACGATATCCCATATTAAGTTTAGCTTGTGTAACATCTTGCTTTTCGATGATTTCTAATAAATCTTTTCTATTTTTTTCAAATGAATATACACTTTCAAAAATTGAATTATTCTTTTCAAAAGATAAACAATTTTCAAAGACATGAACAATAGATTCATTTACATTTCCAACTACATAAATATGTTTTTGGTCATTTTTTATACATTCCTTAAAATACGAAAATAATTCTTCATTTTCAATTTTTTTTATATCTTCAATATTTCCATGAGAAGAAATCCCTAAACATGTCCCCTTTCCCATATATTCAAACATTTTTTCTAAACTATAATAAAATTTATCATCTTGATTATTAATAAGACGTTCAACCAATTCTTTTTTCTTTCTTTCAAACATTGTTTGATCAAAAACTGTTTTTGAGGCATTAGGTTTAAAGAAAATATCATTTAACAATTGGATTTGCTGTTGAATAAGATCTTCTTTGTAAGGTAAATATTCTTGATTAATACAGATTGAATTAATATTAATAATATGACTCTTACCTTTAGTAACAACATTAGCTCCTAATTTCATGCCATACATGCTTTCTAAATATATAGAAAGTTCTTGTGTTGAGGGATATTTTTCTGTACCCGTAGTCAACATAAAAGATAGTAATGTTCTTTTAGCAACCGTTTTTTCATCTAGTGTATTTTGTAATTTTAATGAAATTGTAATATTTTTAAATTTATTTGTAGGGATCAAATGTAAATCATACCCTGGCATTTTATAAACTTTTTCCATAATCATTTCCTTTCATTCTCATCTATTATACACAAATAATCAAAAAAATAAAAAAGTATTATTTCCTAAGAAACAATACTTTCAAATATTTTAACGTTTTGATTTATCATAAGGAATCCCCGAAGCCTTAGGAGCAGCAGAATTTTTAGAAGTAAACGCTAATAAAATCAATGTTGCTACATAGGGAATAAGTTTATAAACAACACTTGGGAAACCTAATGCTGATAAAAATGGAATTGCTGTATAAGTATATGCTAATGTCTTCATAATTCCAAAGAATAATGAAGCAGTAGCAATACGATATGGTTGCCAGTTACCAAAAATCAAGATTGCAAGAGCTAAGAATCCATAACCACCAACATCACTATTAAATACAGTTGAAATTGGGATGATATAAATAAGTCCACCTATACCACCTAGAAAACCAGATAACAGAACACCCATATAACGATATTTATAAACACTTACACCTGCAGCATCAGCAGCTTGAGGATTTTCACCACAAGCACGTAATCTTAATCCTGCTTTTGTTTTATTTAAGAAAATAACCGATAAAATCAAAATAACAATTCCAAGATAAGTTGTAATATAAGCACCTTTAAATAAGATAGGTCCTAAAATTGGAATTTGTGATAAGACAGGAATTTCGTGAATTCTAAATGTATTTGAAAAAGGTACACTTGAATTTCCATTGAAAATCAATTTAGCTAAGAATAAACCTAATCCAGGAGCTAACATATTAATTGCAGTTCCTGAAATTGTTTGATCGGCTTTTAAGTTAATCGCTGCAAAAGCATGAAGTAAACTTAATAAAGCCCCAAAAATACCAGCTACAATTAATGCTAAAATCAATAATAATTGCGGATTCATTGTTGTGTTTGCTGATTGCATTAAATAAATGAAATAAACCCCCACGAATGCTCCACCAATCATGATTCCTTCTAACGCGATATTAACAACACCACTTCGTTCACTAAACATCCCACCTAAAGCAACTACTAAAAGAGGAACTGTAAAGACTAATGTTTGATTTAAGACATTTAAAATAATATCCATTATTCTTGACCCCCTTCAACAGCAACTTCTTTTTTATGTTTTTTCTTTTCATGATTTTGTAAATATAAACGGATCATTAAAGCAAATGAACTAAAGTAAATAATAACCGCTGAAATGACATCAATAATTTCAACTGGAATATTACATGCTTGCATATAGTTTCCACCAACATTAATATATGAAACAAATAATGCCGCTAAAATACATCCAAGTGGACTGTTCATTCCTAACAATGCAACTGGAATTCCATTAAATCCTTCTGGAAGTGTGACTTCAGCAGTTGTAAAGGCTCTACCTGTTCCTCCGATATAAACAAGTCCACCGCCAATACCTGAGAAAAATCCTGAAATAACCATTGATAAAATAACAATTTTCTTTTCAGACATCCCAGCATAACGACTTGCTTCTGGATTATAACCACATGCTTTTAATTCATAACCAAATGTTGTTTTATTTAAAATAATATAAGCAACGATACATAATGCAATAGCAATAATAATACCACCATTAACATCTGAGCCTGGGAAAATATGATTTAATCCCATTTTAGGAACAGCAATCTTAGATGTTTGAGAACGAGCACCAGCTGAATCATAAATAAAAGCTTTAACACCCTCAATAACAAGATACATACCAATATAATTAAACATGATACCTGAAATAACAATATTAACATTTCTATACGCTTTTAAAATTCCGGGAATCAATGCCCAAATTGCTCCAGCAAGTCCAGCAGCAATTAAACAAATGATCCATAATAATGAATCAGGTACAGTTTGATAAAGCGTATTGGCTAAAAATAATGCCACAAAGCCACCAACTGTATATTGACCAGTTGTCCCGATATTAAAGTTACCGCATTTAAATGCAAATGCAACAGATAACCCAGTCATCATAATTGGAATTGCAGAATAAAGAACTTGTCCTGTACTTCTTAATCCTTTATAAAATCCCCCAGACATCATAATACCCATTGCTCTAAAAGCTTGAGATGGATTTGCTATTAAAATAACGATAAATCCTATAAACAATCCAATTAATATAGCAAGTAAAGAAGCTATCAGATTTTGTTTTGACTCACTATTTTTCATATCCTTCACCTCGTTTACTTCCTGACATATAAAGTCCTAATTCTTTTTCATCAATTTGTTTTGGATCTAAATTAGCAACGATTTCACCTTCATACATTACTAAAATACGATCTGAAACATTCATAACTTCATCTAATTCTAATGAAACAAGTAAGACAGCTTTATTTTCATCTCTTTGTTTAACAAGTTGTTTATGAATAAATTCAATAGCACCAACGTCTAATCCACGTGTTGGTTGTACAGCAATTAATAAGTCCGAATTAGATTCAACCTCTCTAGCAATGATTGCTTTTTGTTGATTTCCTCCTGACATTCCTCTCGTAATAGATTTTGCACCTTCACCAGAACGAACATCATATTGTTCAATTAACTTATTAGCTGTTTCATACATCTTATCAAATTTAATAAAACCTTTATTTTGATATTTTGGATCAAAATAACTCTTTAAGATAAAGTTTTCGGCTAGATTATAATCTAATACTAAACCGTGTTTATGACGATCTTCTGGAATATGAGCCATTCCTTTTAAAGAACGTGAACGAATACTTTCATGAGATAAATCTTCTCCATTTAATAGAATTTGCCCACTGTTATGTTTAATAAGACCTGATAATGCATAAACAAGTTCTGTTTGTCCATTTCCATCAATTCCCGCAATACAAACGATTTCTCCTCGACGTACATTGAATGAAACATTATTTAAAACATTCTTGGACGAATGAGTTGGTTTATAACATAGATCTCTTACCTCAAGAACTGTATCACCAATTTGAGGTTCATCTTTTTCTACAATAAAGTTAACTTTTCGGCCAACCATTAATTCTGATAATTTTTCAGCAGATGTTGAAGCTACATCAACTGTAGCAATATATTTGCCTTTTCTTAATATTGTACAACGATTAGCTACCGCTTTAATTTCATTTAATTTATGAGTAATAAAAATGATAGATTTACCTTCTTTTGCTAAATCTTTCATAATTATCATTAGTTCATCGATTTCTTGAGGTGTTAATACCGCAGTAGGTTCATCAAAAATCAAAACATTATTATCTCTAAATAACATTTTCAAAATTTCAACCCTTTGTTGCATTCCTACAGTAATATCCGAAATTAAAGCATCTGGATCAACATTTAATTTATACTTTTGAGATAATTCAATAACTTTTTTTCTTGCCGCACCTTTTTGAATAAAAGTATGCTTTGTTTCTTCAATACCCAAAATAATATTTTCAAGTACTGTAAAGTTATGTACAAGTTTGAAATGTTGATGAACCATACCAATGTTATATTTATTGGCATCGTTGGGATCATTAATTTCAACAGGTTCTCCATTAATTTTTATTTGTCCTTCATCCGGTTGATATAAACCAAACAAAATAGACATCAGCGTCGATTTTCCGGCACCATTTTCTCCTAACAATGCATGTATTTCACCTTGTTCAACTTGCAAGGTAACATTATCATTTGCTTTGATACCAGGAAACTCTTTCGTTATGTTAAGCATTTCTATTGCATATGACATTAAGCTTCCCCCTTTTCGATACAATTATACATGAATTTATAAATATAGAAAAGAATTTTTGCTTTTTCATAACAAAAAAGGGGCTGTTACGAAATTAAACAATTAATTTCATATAGCCTTTTCTTTTGTAGAATAAAAATATATTAAAATAGGAATTTTAAATATCTATATAATAAAATTATACTACTATAAGAAGCAATTGTTTCTAATTACAATAATTCCTCAAACATAATGTTTGAGGAATTAATTAGTAGGAAATAAATATCATTGGTAAGATATCAATATCCTATTTTTAGTTAGAAATTATAACAAAAAAGAATGTTACGATTTTAAATTATTTCGTAACATCCCCAATTTATCTTATTCAAAATTAACTGTTAAATTATCAAATGAAATTCCTGAAGGATCTCCAGTTTTTTCATCAACATCAGCAGATGATTTTAATTCTAAAGAACCATCTTTGATTTTTTTATCAACAGTATCATGATCTTCTTTAGAGAAGTTCTTTAATAATCCTGGATAAACAATACCACCTGTATTTTTCAAAGTAACTGTTTTTCCACCTTGGAATTTATCTTTTTTATATGCATTTAAAGCTTCAATAGTAGCACCTTTTACATCTTTTAATGCAGAAGTAATAACAGTATCAGATTCACCACTTTGATCAGTATCTACACCAATAGTGTATTTACCTGCTTCTTGTCCAGCAGCGAAAATCGAGTTACAAATTTGTCCACCACATGAGAAGATGACTTCAGTTCCACCTGCATACCATGATGAAGCTTTAGATTTGATATCTGGTGATTCAGAGAATGTACCAGTATATGTATAGTTAACATCAACATTAACATTCATTTCTTTAGCAGCATCACTAGCACCTTGAAGGTAACCAACACCATAGTTTTCTACAGCTGGTAAAGCCATACCACCCATGAAACCTAATTTAGTATATCCTTCTTTAACAGCAGCATATCCAGCAACATATCCAGATTCTTGTTCAGAGAATAAATAGCTTACTGTATTATCTCCAACTTTTGTTTCTCCACTACCATCTTTTTGTGGTTCAAAGTCGATAGTAACAAATTTAACATCAGGATATTTTTCTTGAGCTTGGTATAAAGCCCCAGAGAAGTTGAATCCTGGAGTTACAACAACTTTTGCTCCATTATCTACAGCATCATCAATTGTAGATAATAATCCAGCTTGATCAGTATCTTTTGGTGCATAATATTTATATGAAATATCATTTTTTTCACCAAATTCTTTTACACCTTCATAAGCAGATTGATTGAATGATTTATCAGTAACTGATCCAGAGTCAGTGATCATTGCGATTTCATAAGTATCATCGCCACCACTTGTACATCCAGTAGCACCAAAAATCATTCCTAAGCATAAAATACTTGCGAATAATTTTTTCATGTTCTTCTTCCTCCATTTAATTTTCCTCTATCATTGTAGCATCAAAAAAAACATTTGAAAACAGTTAACATAATAAAAAACGGTAAATATCGTTTTTAAATTTCTTCTTCATTATAGCCACGTACATATACTTCACGTGGTTTAGATCCAATTTGTGGACCTATAATACCATCCGCTTCTAATTGATCAATAATTCTGGCTGCTTTGTTATAGCCTATTCTAAATTGTCTTTGTAAAAGTGATGTGCTCGCTTTTTGTGCTTGAATAACAAATGCTCTGCACATTTCATACTCTTCATCTTCTTGTTCTTCTTTAGAAGCAGCTACTGCAGAAATTGGTTTTACATTTGTATATCTTTCATCATATGAGGCTTCTTGTTGTTTCGTTGTATAATAAGTGATTGCTTCCACTTCACTATCATCAACATAAGCTCCTTGCACACGAATCGGCGAATTCGATCCCATTGGTAAAAAAAGCATATCTCCTTTTCCTAAAAGTTTCTCTGCGCCTGTACAATCAAGAATCGTTCTAGAATCAATACTTGAAGAAACAGCAAAAGCAATTCTTGATGGAATATTGGCCTTAATAACACCTGTAATAATATCCGTTGATGGTCTTTGTGTAGCTACAATTAAATGAATCCCAGCCGCACGTGCTAATTGAGCTATACGCATAATACAATCTTCAACATCTTTACTAGCTACCATCATTAAATCTGCAACTTCATCAAGGATTACTACAATATATGGAAGTTTTTCTAATTGATGTTCCGCATCATTTTCTTGATTTTTATTTTCAACATATTGATTATACGTTTCAATTTTTCTAACATTTGCCCCTGCAAATAAATCATAGCGTCTTTCCATTTCCGAAACGGTTTCTCTTAAAGTGGCCGCTGCTTTTTTAGGATCAGTAACGACCGGTGCTAATAAATGAGGAACCCCATTATAATTGGATAACTCAACCTTTTTAGGATCAACTAAAATAAGTTTGACCTCATCCGGTTTCGCACGCATTAATATGCTGCTAATAATCGTATTAACACATACAGATTTACCTGAACCTGTTGCTCCAGCAATAAGTAAATGAGGCATTTTATTAAGCTCTGCATAAATGACTTGACCATTAACATCCTTTCCTAAAGGAACAACAAGTTTATTGTCTTTATATTTATCAGGAATGTTTTTAAATACCTCTTTAAAAGAAACCATTGATGATACTAAATTAGGTATTTCAACACCAACCGCTGGTTTTCCAGGGATAGGCGCTTCAATACGAATATCTTTAGCTGCTAAAGCTAATTTAATATCATCTTGTAAAGACATTATTTTATTGACTCTTGTCCCCGTTTCTAATTTTAATTCATATTTTGTAATTGAAGGACCAATAGAAATATTATTAATAGAAGCATGAACTCCAAATTCATTTAAAACAGCTGTTAATCTTTCAGCACTTTCTACAGCATGATTTTTATTTTCACCTTGTTTTTTATTAACCACATTATGTAAAAGAGATAACGGTGGTAAATGATAATTTTTATTTGTATGCTCTATGACTGGTTCTTCAATTTGTGATTGATCATTTTGAACTAATTCTTCATCCACCGATGGAATAGGTGGCTCTTTATCAACAATTTCTATTTCTTGATGTTCATCATTAAAAGTAAAAGCTTGTGGCAAAGTCACATCTTCTTTCGCTATTTCTTCAAATATAGTCGTTGGGGTTTCATCATCTTCGAAAATAGCATCATCAAAAAAAGTTGTCTTATTTTGTTTTTTCTTAAAGAAATTTCCAAAATAATTTGAATGCTGTTTTAAAGAATCTTTTGTTTTATTAAAATTATTTTTTGCTCTTTTTTGAATTTCTTTTTTGTGTTCAAAATAAAACTTACTTCCTAATAAAATAATTCCTGTTACAACAATAAAAACCGCTGCAATGATTGCTCCCATATAATCAAACAATGCGCTTAAAAAGCCATATAAAACCGCCCCCAATAATCCTCCTCTATTTAAAGGAACTTGATTAAAATAAGACTGTATGACTTTTATCCCTGTAAGTGATGGCGTAGCAGAAATAAATAAAGTTAAACCAATAAAAAGCAAATAAAGACCTACCGCCTTAGGACCATTAAATTTAGGAAAATCCGCCTTAATAACAATATATCCTAATAAAAGAATACAAGTAAGATAAATAATCCCATTTAAATTCCCAAATACATACATAAAAACATAATTCAAGTGATCTCCAATCACTCCTAATTGCATAGCAGCAATAATTACTAAAAAAATGAAAAATAAACAAATAATTCTTAATTTTAATTCTTCACTCACTTGTTCTTGCTTACTTTTTCTTTTTCTTGCGGTCTTAGCCATCATATCACCTCTTTACATATCATATTTAAAAAACAAAACAAAAGCAAGATATTCCTTGCTTTTATAATTCTATAATTACTGGTAAAATGACAGGTCTTTTGCCAGTCTCTTTGATAATATATTTGTTCACTTTATCTTTAATATTTTGACGTACATCTCTAATATCTTCTTCCGTTTTGTTTTTATAAGACTCTAACTCAGTTTCAGCAATATTCATAATTCCTTTTACAACATTTTCTGAATCCTTTAAGTAAATAAAACCTCTTGTTTGTACATCTGTATTGGCAACAATTTCTCTTGTTTTACCATCAATTGTCATACCAATAATAACAACACCATCATTTTGTAATTGATTTCGGTCATCAATAACTTTAACACCAACATCACCAATTCCAAGGCCATCAATCATCACATCTTCAATTGTAATAGAATCTCGATAACTTTGTAATTTTCCATCTTTAAAAGTAATCATTTCTCCATTATCAACAATAGCAATATGATCATCATTTATATTCATTTTTTTAGCAACATCACTTGCAGCAATAAAATGTTGATATTCTCCTTTGATTGGTACGAAATATTTTGGATTTAAAATTTGAATCAATACTTTAATATCCTCTTCACTTGCATGCATAGATTGCAATTCTTTGTTTTTCAAAACATGAATATGTGTATCAGTTTTATAAAGTTCATTGATTGCTCTATTAGCTATTTTTTCAGTCCCTGGTAAAACAGGTGAAGCTACAATAAATGTATCACTATCTTGTAATTTAAGCTTATCATCTCCTCCATCGATAATATCTAAAATATCATGATAGATACGACGAGGACTACCACTTAATAAAACAACCAATTTATCATTATCTTTATTTTTTTGAATATCATTATTATCACCAATACAAGCTGGATGAATATCCAAGATTGGTTTTTTCTTATTTTTAGCAATTCTCATTAAAGAATTGGTATTATCATATTTATCTCTTCCATAGAAACAAATCTTACGATTATATTTTTTAGCTAGTTGAGCAATTTCTTGAGTTCTAAAAGCATTTTGTGCATAACTTGAAATAATAATACGTCCTGAAGCATCTTCAAAAATACTTTCTATTTTAGCAGTTAACTTATGATTAGGAGAAGTATAGCCATCATTTTTTGAATATGATGATTCACAAAGTAAAGCTAAAACTCCTTTTTTACCAATTTCCATCATCTTTTGAATATTACACCTAAATCTTTCAGGTGCTCCAAAATCAATAATAAATTCACTACTATAGACAATATAACCATAATCTGTTAAAAACGCTAACCCTACACTTCCAGGAATAGAATGCGTAATTGGGAAAAAGTCCACTTCAACTCCAGCAACTTTAATTGTTGCATTCATATTTACTCTTTTGATTTTATATTTATATGAAACATGAGAATGTCTCATATATCTTTGTAATAATTGATCAATTAAATCAGCTGTAAGATCTGTTGTATAAATAGGAACATTCACTTCTTGTAATAAATAAGGAAGTGCTCCCATTACATCATCATGACCATGCGTAATAAATATAGCTTTAATTTTATCTTTATTATCTTTTAAATAATCAAAATTAGGAATAATAACGTCCACTCCTAATTTATCTACTTCTGGAAAACGATAACCTGCATCAATAATAAACCAATTATCATCTATTTCTAAGCAGTACATGCTTTTACCGTTTTCAGCTTGACCACCAATTGGCATCAATTTTATAATACTTTTTTTCATTATTTCCTCCTTAATTATATCTTCTTACACTCACTTTGCTATTATTCTAACAAATTATTAACAAAAGAAAAAGTATCATTTACTCTTTCTTCATTAAAAATAAAGGTTGAATTTGTTTATCAACCAATGCATTGATCATCGTTTGAATAATTAAATCTCGCCGTGCAATCAAACTATTTGGTTTCTTGATTACATCATCTTGATACATTGGCACCAAATAAAAATGCTTTGTATTAAAAATCTTCATCATATTCATTCCGCTTGTTGAAAGTAAGTCATTACTACATAAACCAAGAACGATATTGTGTTGATTTCTAAGTGTTGATTTAACAGCCATTGTCACCGCATTATCATTGATTCCATGTGCCATTTTAGCTAATGTATTGGCACTGCATGGATAAACTACCATTAAATCCAAGGGTATTTGTGGCCCAAAAATTTCTGCTTCAACAACTGAACAAATAACCTTCTTTTCAATAATTTTTTCAACTTCTATGATTAACTGATTCGCCTTAAAAAACCGTGTATCACAAGAATTCACTTGATCACTTATAAAAACATAAATATCTACAGGATATTTTTTTAGTTCCTTTAAAAATCTCAAACAATTACTTAACGAACAAAAAGAGCCTGTAATCCCAACCCCTATTTTCATTCCATTAAACATGTCTCATCACTCCGTGAATATATTGAAACATCAATAATGCCGATTCATATGGAAAATACAAATTAGGTATATTTCTTAGTGATTGATAATCTTTACCCTCAACTGTTTGTGCCAAATCATAAATTTGTTTATATTTTAATTTTTTATAATTGATTTTACAAACAGGAATCGTATTAATAATTAAATCATACTTTCCTGATAAAGCATTTAAATCCAAATGATGATAGATTTGTTTTATTTCATCTAAATCCTTGTTATTTCGATTACAGATTGTAATATCATAATTACTTTTTAAAATATTTGCAAGCTGTTTTGCTAAATCTCCATAGCCTAAAATAAGTATATTATTATAATGTGCTTTATCTTGTATTATTTTTAAATAGAGTCCCATTGCTGTTAAAGTATTATTTAAATGTTTAAAAACTTTATCTTTATTAATAATATATTTTGTATTTATATTATTAAGAGAAAACGTATTGTCATGATCTATCTTTTGATTTTTAACAACATAAAAATCAAGGTTTTGTGCTTGTTTATCATTTATTTGATAACCATGACTTAAAAAAATATCTTTTAAAAATTGTGTTCTTTGATCATATACTTCAATAAACCCTTTCATATGCCACCTCATTATACTATATGAAAGGGTTTGATAAATGTGAAATTAGCTCGCTTTATTTTTCATTTGTGATGTCATCAAAGCTATAATTTCTTCTACTTTTGGACTAATAACACTTACAGCTGACATGATCATCTCTTTTTCATTTTGATAATCATGACATAAAAACGCATACTCACATTTTAGATGAAATAAACATTGTTCCTTTTCATTAACAGTCGTTAGAAACATTAAATTGATTGCATTACTATCGCAAATTTTGTAAGAAACAGACATGACTGCCCGAATATCTTCTAAATTACGAATAACACTGTCTTTTTCAGCATTTAAGTGTACACTTAATAAATGAATTTGTGATATACTGTTTTCCATATTTATTTTACCTCCTTCACTATATATATTGTTATTTTTTAGGTTTTTTCTTTTTATTTTTTTAGAAATGAGGAATTTTATGCAAATTATTACACTTATTTATTCAATCATCTTATTATTTTTTTATCATCCACTTTATCAAAACTACACAAGTTTAATGAATACGTCATTTTCTTTTTTTTATTACATTTGGTGTGTTTTATTAACTCTTTCTTTATGCTTAACTTTTTTTAAAGTAACTTCTTTAAAAAAATTCATTATTTTTCTTTCTCTGTTCTTTTTTATTGGATTAATTTTACCCTATCATAAAAATTATCCAATCTTTTCAACTTTACATGTTTTTATTCCTTTATCTTGCATTATCATTGCACTTTTATTCTTAGCATATCTTATTAAAAATAAACAAAAAAGTGAGCCAATTTTAGCTCACAAAATTTATTTATGGTTTTCCTACGGTCTTTCAATCATTGCCATGTTCATTATTTTCTTTTCTCAAATCAATGGTCTTATCGAAATTAGCGTTTTACTATTTATCAATTTTATTCTTTATGTGCTTCAACGTTCATAAGATATTCATATTGCATACCTTGTCTTAAGTTTGATGAATCGTACCCTAAACTTTCTAAAATAGTATATCCAAATTCTAAGGCAGCCGCTGGTCCTTTACCTGTAATAATATGATCATCTTTTTGAACAATAGCTTCTTGATAATTAGCTCCGGTAAGTTGTGTTTCAAAACCTGGAGAACAAGTACAGATTTTATCTTTTAAAATACCTGCTTTAGCTAAAACAATTGGTCCTGCACAAATAGCAGCAATCAATTTATGTTCCTGATTGAATTGTTGAACAATTTCAATAACACGTGCATCATCTCTTAAATTTGTTGCTCCAGGTAAACCACCAGGAATAACAACTCCATCATATTCTTTGATTTGATCATTAAAGACGCAATCCATTTGAATTGTAATTTGATGAGAACTTATCACCTTTAAATCATCCATCCCTACTAAATCAACATGAACATTTGCTCTTCTTAAAACATCAACCGGTGTCAATGCTTCGATTTCTTCAAATCCATCTTTACATAATACAGCTATTTTCTTCATAAACACTCCTCTTTTCTTTTAAAGATATTTTATCATGAAAACCAAAAAATAAAAGAATGAAATACATTGTATGGGATTTCAAAATATATTATAATGTTGCATAGATGTAAAAATCACCCTTGGAGGTTTTATGAAAAAAATTGTTATTGGTATAACAGGAAGTATTGCAGCCTATAAAACATGTGAACTTATTTCCCGTTTAAAAAAGAAAAATTATAATATTGAAATTATTATGACAAAAAATGCAGCTCAATTTGTAACACCACTTACCTTTGGAGCACTTATTCATAAACCTGTTTTAATTGATGATTTTGATGAAACAGGTTATCAAATTAAACACATTAACATTGTTAAGGATGCTGATTGTTTTATTATTGTTCCAGCAACTGCAAATATTATTGCCAAAGTTGCTCATGGTTTAGCAGACGATGTTTTATCTTCCGCCTTTTTAGCAGCAACATGTCCAAAAATCATTGCTCCTGCAATGAATGTACACATGTATGAAAATACTGCAACTCAAAAAAATCTTGATATTTGTAAATCTTATCATATTAAGATTGTGGAACCTGAAATTGGTGAACTCGCATGTGGTTATCAAGGAAGAGGACATTTAAGTGATATTGAAGATTTACTTGATGCTATTGAATATGCGACATCTCCTCATCTATTAGCTGGAAAGCATGTTCTTATTACCGCTGGTCCTACTCAAGAGCCACTTGATCCAGTGAGATTTATTTCAAATCATTCAAGTGGAAAAATGGGCTATGCACTAGCAAAAGTTGCTCGTCAGTTAGGAGCTCATGTCACATTGATTAGTGGGCCATCATCTCAAAGAGCTCCTTACGAAGTAGATGTAATCAAAATTCAAAGTGCACAAGGTATGTTTAAACAAGTATTAAGTTATTTTGATTTTCAAGATTATGTTATCATGTCTGCTGCTGTTGGTGACTATCGTCCTTTAGAATATAGCGATCAAAAAATAAAGAAAAAAGCTGACGAATTTTATTTAAAATTAGGAAAAAACGAAGATATTTTATCTTATATTGGAAAACATAAAACAAAACAAACTATTTGTGGGTTTGCTATGGAAACAGAAAATGTTATTGAAAATGCTCAAAATAAGTTTTTTAAGAAGAATTGTGATTTATTAGTTGTTAATGATTTATTTGAAGATGGTGCTGGGTTTAAAACTGATACAAATAAAGTAGCTTTAATTACAAAAAACTTTGTTGATTATTTAGATTTAATGAGCAAAGAAGATCTAGCACATATTATTTTAGAAAAATTAATGAAAGTTAAAGGAGAATAAAGATGCTAGTAGTTGTAGATATGGGAAACACAAATATTACAATGGGACTTTTTAAAGATGATCAGCTTATTGGCAATTATCGTTTAACGACTAAACTGCAAAGGACATCAGACGAATATGGTTTTATGATTCTTGCTTTTTTAAGCGCCTATAATGTAACCGTTGAAGATATAAAAGATGTTATTATTTCTAGTGTCGTTCCTAAAATCATGTATTCTTTTACAAATTCCATTCGTAAATATTTCCACAAAGAACCTGTTATTGTTGGTCCAGGAATTAAAACAGGCATTTCTGTAAAATATGATAACCCTAAATCTTTAGGAAGTGATCGTATTGTTGATGCTGTTGGTGCCTACTATAGTCACCATTGTGCTTGTTTAGTAATTGATTTTGGCACTGCTACGACATTCGATGTTATTTCTTCAAAAGGTGAATTTATGGGTGGCGCAATTGCTCCTGGTATTGGTATTTCTGCTGAAATGTTATCTAATCGTGCTGCTCAACTACCTGAAGTAGCAATAAAAAAACCACAACATATTATTGGTAAAAATACTGTTGAAGGTATGCAATCAGGGGTTGTTTATGGTTATATTGGTTTAACAGAGAAACTGATTGAAGAAATTAAAAGCCAATATCCTGAACCATTAAAAGTCGTTTCTACAGGTGGTCTAGGTAGAATGATCTATCAAGAAACAAATTTGATTGATGCCTATGATAAAGATCTTACATTCAAAGGTTTAAAAATTATATATGATATGCAAAAAAGGGATTAAATAAAATCCCTTTTTAATTCGTTTTTTAAATAAAAATGTATTGTTTGTTGTCCATCTACATACAAAATAACAATTTCTTGAAGATTAATTCCATGAACTTTCATAATTTGTTCTAACCACTTTTGATTATGATGAATCAATTCTAAATTTTCATAAATAATTGTTCCTTGTAAAATAAGAATTGTTGGTATAAATTCTTTTTGAACTTCTTGATGTAGATCACCTAATTTTAAAGGCCTTGACAATGTCTTAGGATAAAAAGTAAATTTCCCATTTGTTTCTAAAATAATTCTATCTAACTCATTAAGCTCAAAATAACCATTCATTCTACAATTCATCAACAATTCATTCAAATCAATTTTTGCTTTATCCAAACTTTTTAAATATATCTTATCATTTTCAAATAAAACAACAGGTTTTCCTTCAACAAAAAAACGAAAATTTAAATACCTTTTTGTCAAAACAGAAACACCCCAAGTAAAAACACCATAAACAATCATTCCAATCAACGGCTTTAAAATATCATTAAAACTTCCCATAACCATTTCAGCAGCAATAGAACCAATTGTAATTCCAATTATATAATCATATAAAGATAACTCTGTTACTTGCCTATAGCCCATTAATTTCGTTAGTAAAAACAAAACAATCAAAGAAATTAAGGGCAAAACAAAATATTCAAGCAAATTCATTTTAATCACCCTTTTAAGTATGGACAAAATAAAAAAAAGAAGTCAAAATTATGACTTCTTATACAAAATTCTCATTGAGTTACAAATAGCAATTAAAGTAACACCTACATCAGCAAAAACACCCATCCACATATTTGTAAGTCCAAACAAAGTAAGAACTAAAACTCCAATTTTAATTAATAACGTAAAAGTAACATTTTCTTTTAAAATAAAGTTTGTATAATGAGAAACTTGAATGGCTTTAGCAATTGATGTAATATCGTCACTCATTAAAACAACATCTGCAGCTTCAATAGCTACATCACTACCAACGCCACCCATCGCAATACCAATATCACTTCTAGCAAGAACTGGCGCATCATTAATACCATCACCAACAAAAGCTACAACATGATCACTACCCATTAATTTTTCTAATTGTGTAACTTTATCTTGTGGTAATAAATCACTATATACTTGATCAATTCCTATTTTAGAAGCAATATCACGAGCAACAGTTGAATGATCTCCTGTAAGCATAACCGTATTTGAAACATGTGCCTTCTTTAAGTCTTGAATACCTGGCATTGTAGATTCTTTAATAACATCTGCAACAACGATATGTCCTAAATATTGTTTTTGACATGCTATATGAACAATTGTTCCAATAGATTGAGGTTGACTCACTTCAATACCTAATTCATGAAAATATTTTTCATTTCCTAATTCATATTGTTTTTGATCAATAACAACAGAAAGACCTTTTCCAGCGATTTCTTTAAAATCTTCTATTCTTGTACTATCGATTTCTTTATTATAAGCTTTAACAATACTTCTAGCAATTGGATGATTTGACATATATTCACCATATGCACCAATTTCTAATAAATAATCATCTGAAATTTCAACAACTTCAAATTCACCCTTAGTAAGTGTTCCTGTTTTATCAAAAACAACAGTATCAATATCTTTTAATAATTCTAAATAGTTTCCACCCTTAACTAAAACACCTAAAGCACTCGCTTTACCAATACCAGCATATAAACCTAAAGGTACTGAAATAACAAGTGCACATGGACAAGAAACAACTAAGAATGTACATGCACGATAAAGCCAATCATAGAAATTTTGATTTGGTAAAATAATCATCGGAACAATTAATAATAAAACAGCAAGTCCCACAACAGTTGGTGTATAAACTTTTGCAAAACGGGTAATAAATTTTTCAATTTTAGCTTTTTTACTTGCAGAATTTTCAACAAGATCAATAATACGACTTACTGTACTATCCGCATAAGGTTTTGTTACTTCAATATAAATAACATCATTTAAATTGACAACTCCTGATAAAACCTCATCTCCTACTTCAACACTTCTAGGAACTGATTCACCTGTTAAACTTGCAGTATCTAACATACTGTTTCCTTTAATAACTTTACCATCCAACGGTACTTTTTCTCCAACTTTAACAACAATTGTATCTCCTACTTGTACTTCTTCAGGAGTTACTTGAATCATTTGATCATCTTTTACAATTGTAGCATACTCACTTTTAATATCCATTAAAGAAGAAATAGATGATCTTGTCTTATTAACAGCATATCCTTGGAAAATTTCACCAATAGCATAAAATAGCATAACCGCAATTGCTTCACTGTAATCACCTAAAGCAATCGCTCCAAAAGTTGCTAAACACATCAAGAAATTTTCATCCAAAAAGTCTTTTCTACCAATATTTTTAATTGCTTTTAAAATGACTTTATAACCAATTAATAAATAAGCAAACAAATATAAGAAAGTAGCAAAACCACCTGCAAAGAAATGTGCCCCTATAAAAATAATAACACCTTCAACCAATTCCATATTTTCTTTTAAATCAAATAATTTTGGTTTACTATATATTTTTTGATTATCTTCCTTTGATAAAACAACTCCTTCTTCAACAGAGTCAACAACAGCTTGTAACTTTTCCATTAAAGAATCATCGTTTTTTACTTTAACCATTAACTTTTGAGTAGAAAAATTAACAACCGCATCTTCAATGTAAGATTGTTTTTTTATCTCAGCTTCTACTTTACTTGCACAGTTTGCACAATCCAAACCAACTATATTAAATTTGATTGAATTAGCCAATTCACGATGATCTTCCACATGTTCATGATGATGTCCGCATCCACATTCATCGTGATGATGTTCATGATGGTGTCCACAACCACATTCATCGTGATGATGTTCATGATGGTGTCCGCATCCACATTCATTGTGATGATGTGTTTTGTTTGTAGAGAGGTTATCTATTGTTACTTCATCTTCAATAGATTGCATAAAAGAAAGAAGCTCATTATCATTAATTTCTTGATTACTTTCAAAAGTCATCATACCTGTTGCAAAAGAAATTACACAATCATTAATCTCTTCTTTTTTATTTAAAGCATCTTCTAATTTTTGTGTGCAATTAGCACAATCAAGGCCATTAACCTTATATTTATATTTCATATTGTTTATCCTCCATGATATGACTATAACCAGCCTCAAAAATTAGTTTTACATGCTCATCATCTAACGAATAGTACATCATTTTACCATCTCTTCTATTTTTAACTAATTTATTGGCTTTTAAAATTCTAAGTTGATGAGAAATAGCTGACTGAGTCATATCCAAACAAGCAGCTAAATCATAAACACACATCTCATGATCAAATAAAGCACAAATAATGCGTATTCTTGTTGAATCACCAAACACTTTGAATAATTCAGCAACATCATATAAAGATTCTTCCTCGGGCATTGCTTTCTTTACTTGTTCAACAATTTCATTATTAACGATTTTATCCATTTTTTCTCCTTTCGTATGAATATATGTTCATATGAATATTATATGATATTTATTTACAAAGTCAATATATATGATAAGATTAAATAAAAATGATTGGAGAAATTTTATGAAAAAATTACTGATTGTAGTAGACTATCAAAAAGATTTTGTAAATGGTAGTTTGGGATTTAAAGAAGCTGAAGATTTGGATGAGTATCTTGCTTCTTTAATTGATCAATATCATCAAAATAAAGATGATGTTATTTTTACTTTCGATACACATCAAAATAATTATTTAGAAACTCAAGAAGGAAAGAATTTGCCAATTGAACATTGCATTAAAAATAGTGATGGCTGGGAACTATATGGCAAGGTAAATACTGCTAAAAAAGAATATGATATTTGTATTGAAAAAACAACTTTTGGTTCTCTTGAATTAGGAAATTACTTAAAGGATAAAAACTACCAAAATATTACTCTAGTAGGTGTTGTTTCTAATATTTGTGTTTTATCTAATGCTGTAATTGTTAAAAGCGCTCTACCTGAAACACCTATCTTTATTGATGTAAAAGGTATTTCTAGTAATGATTTAACAATGCAGGCAAAAGCAATTTCAATTTTAGAAAATTTGCAATTCAATATTATTAATAAATAAAATACAATTAATAATTTTTTATTAAAATAAGTTATAAATTATTATTGACACTTCATCTAATGAGGCGTAGAATTTGCCTAAAGATATATATAGGAAAGGAAGTATTAAAAATGTCAAAAAAAGATATTGATTGGTCAAATATCGGTTTTGGATATATGCCAACAGAAGCAAGATTCGTATCAAATTATAAAGATGGAGCTTGGGATGAAGGCGTGCTTACTGCTGATGACAAAGTTGTTATTAGCGAATGTGCAGGTGTTTTACAATATGCACAAACATGTTTTGAAGGGTTAAAAGCTTATAGAACAAAAGATGGGAAAGTTGTTTGCTTTAGACCTGATTTAAATGCAAGTCGTATGGCTGACTCTTGCAAACGATTAGAAATGCCTGTTTACCCTGAAGATAAATGGGTAGAAGCCATTGAAAAAGTTGTTAAAGCTAATATTGATTATGTACCACCTTATGGTTCAGGAGCTACTTTATATATTCGTCCATATATGTTCGGTAGTAACCCAGTTATTGGTGTTAAACCAGCTAACGAATATCAATTTAGAGTATTCGTAACTCCTGTAGGGCCTTACTTCAAAGGAGGAGTTAAACCTATTACAATTCGTGTATCAGACTTCGATCGTGCTGCACCTCACGGTACAGGACATATCAAAGCTGGTTTAAACTACGCAATGAGTTTACATGCAATCGTTGATGCACATAATCAAGGATTTGATGAAAACATGTACTTAGATGCAGCTACTAGAACTAAAGTAGAAGAAACTGGTGGAGCAAACTTTATTTTCGTAACAAAAGATAATAAAATCGTTACTCCAAAATCAAACAGTATCTTACCTTCTATCACTCGCCGTTCTTTAATGTATGTTGCTAAAGAATACTTAGGATTAGAAGTTGAAGAAAGAGAAGTTTATTTTGATGAAGTAAAAGATTTCGCTGAATGTGGTCTTTGCGGTACTGCTGCTGTTATCTCACCAGTAGGCAAAATCAATGATCATGGTAAAGAAATTTGTTTCCCAAGTGGAATGGATGAAATCGGACCTGTTCTTAAAAAACTTTATGAAACTTTAACAGGTATTCAAATGGGTACAATTGAAGCACCTGAAGGTTGGATCAAAGTTATCGAAGAATAATAAAATATATAAGAGTTGTCATCTTGGCAACTCTTTTCTTTTATAAAAAAAGCATTGATTTAACAATGCTTTAACGATTTTCCATTTTAATATATTCTTTCTTTTCCCCAACATATTTACCTGCTGGACGAATAATTCTTCCTGAATAAAGTTTATTTTCAATATTATGTGCAACCCATCCAACAGAACGTCCAATAACAAACATCAAGGTATAAAGATCTTTAGGAATTCCTAGCATATCATAAACGAGCCCGCTATAGAAATCAATATTAGCACATACATGAATACCTTTTCTCTTTTCAATTTCAGCAACCGCAATTTCTTCAAAACGATGATATAAGTCATATTCTTTTAATCTATCTTTTTCAATAGCTAGCTGCTTACATTGTTTAGAAAGAATTTGACAACGAGGATCACTCAATGTATAAACAGCATGCCCTATACCATAAATCAAACCAGATTGATCATTAAATTTTTTATCTAAAATATCATTTACAATTTGTCTAATCTGTTCATCACTTGCATTTAAACCAACAGTATCAATAACATGTTCCATTTGTTTGGCTACCGCTAGATTAGCTCCACCATGTTTAGGACCCTTCAAAGAACCAATCGCTCCTGCAAAACATGAATAGATATCAGTTCCCGTAGATGACATTACCACATTTGTAAATGTAGAGTTGTTCCCTCCCCCATGATCAGCATGTAATACTAAACACATATCTAGAACACTGGCTTCTGTTTTAGTAAATGAACGATTTATTCTTAACATTTGTAAAATATTTTCAGCAATCGAATAATCAGTATTTACAGGATGAATAAATAAACTATCACTATCAAAATAATGTACTTTACAACGATAAGCATAACAAACAATTTCTGGAATCTTAGCGATTAAATCTAACCCCTTATTTAATGTTGCTTCTGGTGAAATATCATCAGGTGTTTCATCATACGTGTAAAGCATTAAAACTTCTTGTTGAAGTTTATTCATCATATTTTGCATTGGAAATCCTAGTATACGTGCTTGTAAATAATTCAAAGGTAAATCATATCTTGAAGCTAATTCTTTTTTAAACGCATCTAATTCATCTTTATTAGGTAAATATCCAAAAAGAATTAAAAAACAAGCTTCTTCAAAAAGAAAACGATTTTTTGGATCATGTCCCTTTATAAAATCAGAAACTTTAACACCCCTATAATAAAGTTCCCCTTCTGTATCAATCTTTTTACCATTTTCTTTTTTATATCCCACAACATCTGATATTCTTGTAAGTCCAACAAGAACACCTGTTCCATCTTCATTTCTTAAACCATTTTTTACGTTGTATTTAGAATATAAAGAATTGTCAATTTTATTTAATGATGTACTTCTTTGAAATACATAATCAATAAATTCACTCATATTTAAGCCCCCTTATCATAGTGTTAGAAATATCATATCACAAATTTGTATAATTGTATACAATTATTTACTTGTCTTATTTTGTTAAAGATTGTCAAATGACAAAAAGTATTCTAAAATAGAATACAAGGTGATAGTTATGAAAATATTTGATAGAGAATTCTCAGGTCTATCTCAAGAAGACGTTTTAAAAAGGCAACAACTTGGGAAAACTCATTTTGTGGAAAGTAAAACAACAAAAACATATAAAGAAATTATTTTTAATAATATTTTTACATTTTTCAATTTAATTAATATTCTACTATTTGCATGTCTTGTTTTTGTTGGATCTTATCGTAATACCCTTTTTATCTCTGTTATCTTTTTTAATACTTTAACAGGAAGTTATCAAGAAATAAAAGCAAAAAGGACATTAGATCAGTTAAGTATTTTAACAAAACAACAAATTGATGTTTTAAGAGATAATCAATTATCTAAAATCAATGTTGATGAAATTGTTCAAGATGATCTCATCATTTTAAATACAGGAATGCAAATACCTGTTGATTGTGAACTTTTAGAAGGTCATATAGAAGCAAATGAATCACTTCTTACAGGTGAAAGCGATGCTATTTTAAAAGTCAATGGTGATTCACTTCTTTCAGGAAGTTTTGTTACATCAGGACGTGCAATTTGTAAAGTAATTCATGTAGGAAAAGAAAGTTATATTCATAAGCTTACCGCTCAAGCAAAAGAATTTGAAAGCAAAAAATCAGAGCTATCAAAATCGATTGACCAAATTTTAAAAATTATCTCAATTATTATCATTCCTTTATCAATTTTACTCTTTTTTAAAGAATATTTTATTGGTCATTATCCATTTAGTGATGCAGTTGTTTCAGTTGTAGCTGCTGTTTTAGGAATGATTCCATCTGGACTTGTATTACTTACAACAATCGCCCTATCTTTAAGTGTTCTAAGACTTGCTAAAAAAAATACTCTTGTCCAAAATCTATTTTGCATTGAAACTCTTGCTCGTGTGGATACTATTTGTTTAGATAAAACAGGAACGCTTACTGAAGGTAAGCTTAAAGTTGATGATGTTATTTGTTTTGATGATCATTTTAATATTGATCAAATTATTAAAAATATGAATTATTGTTTAGAAGATGGCAATATGACATCTATAGCACTTCATCAATACTTCTCTAAAGAAAAAAATTATCAGCCTTTCTTTGTTATTCCTTTTTCATCGCAAAGAAAATATAGTGCTGTTTCTTTTAATGAATTTGGAACCGTTTATTTAGGAGCAAGTCAATTTATTTTTGAAAATCTAGATTCTAAGATTGAAAAGAAAATTAAAACTTATACCTCTCAAGGTTTTCGTGTTTTGTGTATTGGATATACTCCAATAATTATTAATGATAATACTTTAATAAAAGATTTAAAATGTATTGGAATTTTAATTTTATCTGATGTTATTCGTCAAGATGCTAAAACAACATTAGATTATTTTAAAAGACAAGATGTTGATATTAAAATTATTTCTGGAGATGATCCTGTTACTGTTTCAGCAATTGCTAGACGTTGTCATCTTTTAAATTATGAACATTACATAGATGTTTCTTCTTTATCGGATGAACAAATAAAAGAGGCCATTGAAAAATATACTATTTTTGGACGTGTTTCTCCAAAACAAAAACAATTGATGGTCAATACTCTTCAAGAAAATAACCATACGGTTGCAATGACAGGTGATGGTGTTAATGATGTATTAGCTTTAAAAGCAGCAGATTGTTCAATTGCTATGGCCTCAGGAAGTGATGCAGCTAAAAGCGCTTCACATATTGTTTTATTAAAAAATAACTTTAATGCCATGCCACATATCGTTAATGAAGGAAGACGTGTCATTAATAATATTACTGCTTCTGCATCAATGTATTTAATTAAAACAATCTTTTCAGTTGTTTTATCAATTGGAATGATCTTATTTGGACATGGTTATCCATTTAAACCTATCCAACTAACTGTCATTTCTGCTTGTTGTGTAGGCATCCCGACTTTCTTTTTGACCTATGAACCAAATTTCAAAAGAGTGTCTGGTGATTTTTTAAAAACAGTCTTTAAAAACGCCTTCCCTTTTGCCTTTATGATTGCTATTTGCTCAACAATTATCGTTAATGGTGGTCGTGTCTTAGGTTTAGAAAAAGAAATGCTTTCAACAATTTGTGTTTTACTTACAAGTTGGTGTTATTATAATGGTTTAAGACATATTTATTCACCCTTAAGTCATTATCGTATTTTTGTAATCTATATAATGCAAATTGTTTTATATATTTCTTTAATTGTTGGTCATCAATTTTTAGGATTAGGAAATATTGATTATATTGGTGCCATTACTTTAATGTTTTTAGTTACTTTTTCAAAAATCATTTATTTATTGAATTTTGAATTATTTGATTATACTTATTTATTCTTACAAAGAAAACGAAATAAACACAAATAAAAAGGACAAACGTCCTTTTTATTTACTTACATTTTTCTTCAATATAACTTTGACATGTTTTTTCAACAAATAACATATCTTCTTTTAAATCTCCTGTAAAATGTAAACGTTCCATATTCCTATGTATATAATCATTTTCTCTGATAAACAAATAACTTGATGTAAAATTTAAGTCAAATACGAAAGCCATATAAGAAACCCACATATCTACTTCATTGTGCCTATTTTCTTTTAAAATCAAAGTATGATTTTCAATATCTTTCAAAATATTTTGAGAAACTCTTTGACTATAAAAGTCAGCATCTGAAATACTAAACAAAGTTTGTATTGATTCTATATTTTTTACTCGAAAATTATCTAATTTATCACTATCTCTAATAAGAAGAACTTGTTTTAATAAAGAGGGTTCTAAATTATTTGGTATTTTGTATAAAGAATGATAAGCAATCGCCTTTTCGATAATTTCATCATATTGGTCATCATCAATAAAATTTCTAATCATCCCCTCTTTAAATAAAACCTGCACCCCTAATTTAGCATGATCAATATTTCGATCATCAAAGCTATTAAAACGTTTTATTTGTTCAAAACGTCCTATATCATGCAATAAAGCAATTAAATAGGCTAAGTCTCTTTCAACACCTGTAATATTTTCATGGTGACATAAATATTCAGTTGTATGTACGACTTCCAATGTATGAACAAGTTTTAAATGAATTTTATCATTCGTTAAATCAAATTGACGCACATAATTCATAAAACTCTCTTTTGCTTTTAAAATATCAAACACCTTGACCTTACTCCTTTCTTTATTTTATACTATACCATAAAGTGAGGTAAAAATATGAATGACTTATTATTAAAACAATACATTGGTTTAATTGAATGTAACAATGAAGAAATTTCAATTCTAGCCAATACATCTGCTTTTATTATGCAAAATTTTCAAGATATCTCTTGGGCTGGATTTTATTTATTTAAAAACAATGAACTTATTTTAGGACCATTCCAAGGTAAAATTGCTTGTACTAACATTCCTCTAGATAAAGGAGTTTGTGGTAAAGCAGCATCTACTCGAAAAACTGTTATTGTAGAAGATGTTCATCAATTTGCAGGACATATTGCCTGCGATAGTGAAAGCAACAGTGAAATTGTAATTCCACTTATAAAAGGAAATCAATTATATGGTGTATTAGATTTAGATTCTACATCATTTAGTAGATTTTCTAAAGAAGATCAAATTATTTTTGAAGAAATTTCAGAAATTTTAGTTCAACATTTATAATTATTTACATATCTTTGATATGAGGGGAAGCCATGAAAAGACATCTTTTATTATGTTGTTTAATAGGAATAATGAGTATACTTGGTTACTTTTATTTTCAAAGAAAGATTATATTTATTGATCATCCAACAATTGAAATCAATAGTCCATTTTATTATAAAAAATATATTAAAAAAGTTAAAAATGGTTCTATTAATGACGTCACTTATAATGCAAATGATTTAAACAATCAAACTTTAGGACATTATACAGTGACTTATTTTTTTAAAGGAAAAACATATCATTTGAAAATAGAAGTGATTGATACAAAAAAACCAACTATTAAAGAATCTGAATCTTTAAAAATTGAAAAAGGGAAATCTTACGATTTAAAAAAAGGAATTATTATTAAGGATAATTCTAATCAATACAATTTAACAATTGATACCAATGATTTTAATCCCAATCAAATTGGAAACTATACAATTTATTATAAAGCAAATGATCTTTCCAATAACCAAACGACTTTCAAAAGAAAAGTAACTGTCGTTAAAAAAATAGAAATTGGCACACATATAGAATCTAATAAAAAAATAGTGTATCTTACGTTTGATGATGGTCCCAGTCAAAATACTGATCGCATTTTAAAAATATTAAAAAAATACAACGCTAAAGCAACTTTTTTTGTTACAGGATGTCATCAAGAATATAATCAATATATTATTGAAGCTTATAAACAAGGACATACTATTGGTTTGCATAGTTATTTGCATGAATATCAAGATATTTATTCCTCTAAGGATGCTTATTTCAAGGACCTTAAAAAAATAAAACAAATGGTTAAACAACTTATTGGTATTCAAGTCCACTATATTCGTTTTCCAGGAGGAAGTTCTAATCGTATTTCTAAAAACTATTGTCATGGTATCATGTCTCAATTAACACGTGAAGTCATTAAACAAGGTTATCAATATTATGACTGGAATGGTGATACAACAGATGCAAGTGGCAATCATATCTCAACTGCAACAATCATTAAACAAGCTACAAGTGAAACACATCAAAATATTGTCCTTTTAGCACATGATACAGATGCTAAAGATACAACTGTAGCTGCTCTTCCTTCTATCATCCAATATTATAAAGAAAAAGGTTATCAATTTTTAGGCATTGATGATGAAAGTTACTATGTACATCATGATATACAAAATTAGCAGTCATTTGACTGCTAATTCTTTTTTAAATCCTCTAATAAATAATTTTTCATTTGTTTATTTTTTCTTTGAAATTCTTCAATTTCATGAAGATGTGTTTCTTTAACCAATAATTCGAATTCTCTTGCAGAAATACGCATAGCCCCTCTAGAAGAAACAATAATTTGTTCTAAAGCATCTGAAGTAGCTACATAAACACGATATTTTTGTGATAAATCATGTGTTACTTTCTCTATGTAGTTATCTGCAGTTTGCGCTTCTTTTGTATAAACAACATAAATATTATCATTTTTTTCAATTGAGCCAATATTCTTTTTAATTTTATAAGCATCAAAAACAACAATCAGCAAACATTTTCGATAACCTTGATAATTATTCAAAATATCTATTAAACGATGTCTAGCATGGTCTAAATTTGTTTTAGCAAGTTCATTTAATTCATCCCATGAAAAAACAATATTATATCCATCTACTAATAAACATTCTGGTAAAATTGTCTTTTTTTCTTCAACCTGTTTTTCTATTTTACGATTCATTTCTTTAGAAAGTCGTCTTTTAATTGGTCCATATGTTCTAATAAATATTTCCTCTAACTCTTTATCATCGACTTTATAATTTTTTGTAACTGGACGTGGTTTATTTTTTTGATATGCATAAGGTAAATGCATATAATTTTCTACTTCATCATAAGGGACATAAAATCCTGCACCCTGTTTACAAAAGATAGAACCTGTAGGAAATAAAGCATCTTCTTCACTATTATAGCCAATTTCTTGAATAATTTTTTCTTGATTATGACATTCAAAGTAACCAGCCATTTGATAGAACAGCTTCCCATTACCTTTTGTAAGCGAAAGAAAATCCTTTTGATAAGTCATTAAATAACGAACAGGTGCTTTTCCTTTAATGATTGTTAAGTCCTGTTCATAACTTATTTGATAATCGCTATGAAATGTATCTAAATCATAAATAATCTTACTTGAAATATGATTTTCTACAATCATCTCAAATTCATAATAAGGTTCTAATAAAAGAGATTTTGCCTTTTTTAAGCCTTGTCGAATTGCTCGATAGGTTGCTTCTCTAAAATCTCCGCCTTCAGTATGTTTCAAATGGGATTTTCCTGTAACAAGAGTCAATTTCATATCTGTAATAGGCGATCCTGTAAGAACACCAAGATGTTGAATTTCTTGCATATGTGTTAAAACAAGATTTTGAAAATTAAGCGGTAAAGTATTTCTTTGACATTGATTTTCAAACACAAGTCCTTTGCCCCTTTCTAAAGGTTCTAATAAGATATGCACTTCAGCATAGTGACGTAAGGGTTCAAAATGACCTACTCCTTCAACTTTATCCAAAATCGTTTCTAAATAAGTAATTCTTCCTTCATCATAATGAATTAAAAATCCATAACGTTCCAAAATAAGATTTTGTAAAGTATCTAATTGAATTTCTCCCATAATTTTAACTGAAAGAATTCCTAATTGTTGATTATATTCAAATTGTAAACTTGGATCTTCTTTACCAATACTTAGTATTTGTTCAATAGCTTTACTTTTTTCAATATCATCAGGAAGTAAAATTTGATAAGACATAAAAGGCTTTAAAATATTTTGTTGTGTCTGTTTTTGGTTTCCAAATGTAAAACCAATAGGTAACTCATCTAACCCCAAACAAGCTACTATATCACCTGTTGAAGCACTCTGAACACTTTGATAGCCTTGTCCCGTATAAATTCTTAATTCATCTACTTTACTTTCACTAATAACATCTTTAACATGCAAAGTTCCACCTGTTACTTTTAAATGCGTTAAATGTTTTTGTTTATGAAATGTCTTTTTAAAAACAATCCCACTTAAAATATCTAAAGCTTCTTTTTGACAAGTATATAAATCTAAAGCTTCCATAAATTCTTCTACACCTTCATCTTTTAACGCTGAGCCAAAGAATACAGGAAACATTTGTCTTAAAGAAATAACTTTTTGAATATCTTCTTGTTTCATTTGTTGATTAAGATACTTTTCTAATAATTCATCATTTAATAAAGAAATGTTTTCATAAAAGTTTTCATCAATTGCAAAACAATTTTCATTTAATTCTTTTTGAATATTTTGTAATAATTGCTCTTTGGTTGAGTACGTACTATCCATCTTATTAACAAAAATAAAAGTAGGAATTTGATAAGTTTGCAATAATTTCCAAATTGTTTTTGTGTGCGCTTGTATACCATCCTTAGCCGAAATAACAAGAATAGCATAATCTAACACTTGTAACGTTCTTTCCATTTCACAACTAAAATCATTATGCCCAGGTGTATCTAAAAAAGTCATTTGACTTTCTCGATACATAAATGAGATCTCTTTTGAAAAAATAGTAATACCTCTTTTTCTTTCTTGTATATCATAATCTAAAAAAGAATCTTCCTTATCAACTCTTCCCATTTTTTTAATAACACCTGCATGAAAAAGCATTGCTTCAGATAATGTTGTTTTTCCAGCATCAACATGTGCTAAAATCGCAAAAGTTACTTTTTTCATGAATTTCACCTTCTTTCTACTTTATATGTAGTAAGTCTCTTACAACAACACTTGCAATGATCAAACCTGCACAACTTGGTACAAAAGAAATACTACCAGGTGTTTTTTTATGTGTCTCAGGATCTACAGGTGCATCTGTTTCAATGGGCTTTTCTGTAGAATAAACAACTTTTAAAGCTGGTATTTTTCTTTTCTTAAGTTCCCTTCTCATAACTCTAGCAAGTGGACAAATAGATGTTTTATAAATATCAGTTACCTCCAACTTTGTTGGATCTAACTTATTACCTGTCCCCATTGATGAAATAATTTTAATCTTTTTTTCTTGTGCTATTTCTACCAATTTAATTTTAGCTGTTACTGTATCAACAGCATCTACAATATAATCAAACTCATCAAAAGGAAAATGATCAACTGTTTCAGGTAAAAAGAAATCATCATATGTTAAAACATGACAATGTGGATTAATAGATAAAATACGTTCTTTCATAACTTCTACTTTTTTTTGATCTATTGTTTGATGTGTCGCAATAATTTGACGGTTAAGATTCGAAATAGAAACCGTATCATGATCAATGATATGAAGTGTCCCTACACCAGCTCGAGCCAGTGCTTCAACGACAAAACCACCCACACCACCAACACCAAAAATAGCAACGGTGCTGTTTTGTAAGGCCTCTATTCCTTCTTTTTTTATTAATAGTTCTGTTCTTGAAAATTCTTCCATAATAATCACCTGTAAAAGTATACCATAAAATAAAAAAGGCTTCCGCCTTTTTTATAAACCTTTTTCAGTTAATTCACGTGCAACATCATCTTTGATGGTAACACCTGCTGCTTTTAACTCGGCAATCTTATCTGCAAATTGTGGTAAGTATTTTTCATGAGCAATCAATAATTCATTTAAAACATTGACCATTTTTTGTCCTGATACTGTTTGTGGATTTAAAATGAATGCTTGCATTAATAATCCATAATCTCCTGTTACAGCTGCTTCTTCAACACATAATTCCATGTTTTTCATGCATTGTAACCATCCTCTTTGAGCTGGTTGTAATGGTCCAAAGGCAATAGCTCTTGCTCCTGTTGAACCAATATATGCTGAAACTTCTACTGCACAGTCAGCTGGTAAATCTGGGACAGATCCATTATTTTTAGTTGTTACCACGATATGTGATAATTTATTTCCATAAATAGAAGCAATTGTTTCACAAGCCGCATCTGAATAATGTGCTCCTCCACGTTTTGCTAATTGTTCTGGTTTATGATCTAAATCTGGATTTTTATATAATTCAAATAATTCATGTTCTGTTTGTTGTACTTGTTGTCCACGAGTTCCTACCTTAGGATCATTATATTCTTCTAAACCATGAGCCAACATTTCTTCTTCACGATAATAATATCTATGATATCCACATGGAATCATATTCATTTGAAGTAATTGTTCTTTAAAGAATGGAATATCATGAATGTTTGCAGGAATTCCCATATCTTTTCCTTCATACATTGCTTCAATGATATCTTTAGTCACTTCTTTACCATTTTCATCATAAACTTTATGCCAATGGAAATGATTTAATCCAGCAAATTTATAAGTTAATTGATCTAATGTTTTACCAATTGTTTTTGGTTCATCAAGCATTGCCCCAACAGGAACATTACATAAACCAATGACTTTATCCCATTTACCAAATCTCATAACCGCTTCAGTTACCATTCCTGATGGATTTGTAAAGTTAACAAGCCAAGCATCTGGGCATAATTCTTTCATATCTTCAACGATTGATAAAATAACTGGAATTGTTCTTAAAGCTTTAAACATACCTCCAGCACCATTTGTTTCTTGACCTAACATACCATAGCTAAATGGAATTCTTTCGTCTTTAATACGAGCATTTAATAAACCAACTCTAAATTGAGTTGTAACGAAATCTGCATCTTTTAATGCTTCTCGACGATCTAATGTTAGATGAACTTTAACATCATAAGGAGAAGCATCCCACATACGTTGTGCCATTTTACCAACGATTTCTAATTTTTCTTTCCCATCTTCAATATCGACAAGCCAAATTTCCTTGATTGGAAGTTCATCATATCTTTTAATAAATCCTTCCATTAACTCTGGTGTATAACTACTTCCTCCACCAATTGTTACAATTTTTACAGGTTTTTTACTCATTTTTATATCCTCCATTTTTGACACATTCATTATAGCACAGAGGTATAGACAAGTATGTTTCTTTCATAAAATGAAAAAAATAGAAGCTTTTCACTTCTATTTTAATTCATCTAATACTTTATAAATTTCTTCAGCAACTTCATCCATTGATTGATTTCCATCAACATTAGTAAGTTCACCTAACATCGTGTAGTAATCAATTAAAGGTTTTGTTTGTTTATTGTAAGTATCAATACGTACTTGAACTGCTTCTTCACTTTCGTCAGAACGTTGTGTTAATTCTCCACCACATACGTCACAAACACCTTCTTTTTTTGGTGGGTTATAAACGATATGATATGATTTTCCACAATCAGCACAAGTTCTTCTTCCTGATAAACGTTTAACTAAAACATCTTCAGGAATATCTAAGTTGATTACAGCATCAATTTTAAAATTGAACATTGAACAAATATCAGCTAATTTTCTAGCTTGAATGATCGTTCTTGGGAAACCATCTAAGATGAAACCATTTTTAAATTCTTCAGTGTTAATATTTTCTTCTAAATATTCTTGAATCATTTGAATTGTAAAATCATCTGGTACTAAATAACCAAAAGAAATAAAATATTTAGCAATAACACCAAATTTTGTTTCTTCTTTAATTGCTTTTCTAAATAAATCTCCTGTAGAAATTTGTTTTAAACCATATTTTTCCACCAATTTAGCAGCTTGAGTTCCTTTACCAGCACCTGGTGGACCCATTAAAATTATATTCATTACTATCTCTCCTTTAAGCAATGCCTATTATATGCTTTTTTTTCATTAAATGGAACTAATTTATGAAAAAAAGAATACTTTTTTAACGATTCTATAATTCTTTTTTAAAGAAAGGGTTTTCATTTATTTTTTCCATCTAAAATAAAACTCTACGCCGTCTTCTAAATTATGAACTCCATAACTCATTTCATGAAGTTCTAAAATATTTCTAACGATTGCAAGACCCAAGCCTGTACCTTTTTGATCATCACTTACAAAAGATTCCCAAATAGTATCCATACGTTTTTCATCAATTTGTTTTCCCTTATTTTCAATAGAAAACTCATTTTCTTTGATTTTAATTTTAATCGTACTATTAATAAATGCATGTTTGATTGCATTTGATAAATAATTTTGAATAACCATTTCTATTCGTTTTCTATCACTTACAATTAAAACATCTTCTCCTTGTATTTCTATCTTTAATTTTTTATCCATTAATAATTGTTCATAATCATCAACAATATCTTCAGTTAGCTCTCTTAAATCAATTTCTTTTTTATCTAAAGTAACCGCCTTTGCTTCAAGTTTTGATAAATCTAACATTTGTAATACTAAATCATTAATAACACTAATTTCTTTATTGATCACCTCTATATACTTAGCTTTTTTATCTTCATCATCTACATTTTCTAATAAATCAATATTTCCATTAATAATAGCAAGAGGTGTTTTAATCTCATGAGTAAATTGAGCAATAAATTCTTTCCTTAATTGTTCCATTTTTTTCACTTGATCTATTTCTAGATTCAAAGCGTCTATATTTCTTTTCAAGTTAGAAGACATTGTATTAATATGACTTGAAAGACTTGATAACTCATCATTTCCTTTTGTATCTAATACACCTTTAAAATTATTATTTGTGATTTCCATTGCAACACGATCAATTTCTTTAATACGTCTTGTTGTCATATAAGAAATCAAATATGAAAATAAAACAATAAATAAGAAACCACCTAAAAGTAATGGAAAATTATCTTTAATCAAATCATTTCTTAATTGATTTCTTCCTCCACTTTGAAAATCATAGAAAATAGCAATTAAGGCATTGGGGGCTGGTTCTTGTCCTTCAACGTAACCATGATGCTCATCTAAAGGAAGAAGTAATACAGAATATGAATAATCATCTAGTATCTTTGTAAAAGAAGCATACGTTAATGTTCCTTTTTTAAGAGAGGTTGCAATTTCATTTGTCTTTTTTATAGCAGTTTGCGAATTAGAATCAATTGAAACATCATCTAAAAAAGTAGCAAGCCCTGCATAGACATTTGAAAAATGTTCATTTACAGCCTTTTTAGATAATTCATTTATTTTTGATGTAGAAACTCTTGTATCCCCATAAGCTTCCTCTTCATTTTTCTTTAAATGTACTTCGCCATTTTCTACATAGGCTTCATAAAATGCTTCAACGGTATTTCCTTTTTTTTGACCAAAGATATCTGTATTATAATGTATAAAAGTCGGTTTAACCTTATAATACCGATTTTTTGTATTATATGTTGATTGTGATGTATCTTTAAAGTTCTTTAATTCTTCAATTTGTCCTTCAAAGTATAAATGAATATCATCATATTCATTTTTTTCAACATCTTTAATTGTTTCTATTAATAACTGATATTGTTCACTTGATAAAGATGACAAATCAATATAATAACGTGCATCATAGAAATCATCAGAATAATCTGCATCTACATCACTCTCATTAATTTCTACAAAAGGATCATGTACAATAAGTAAATGATCATCTTTTTCATATCCGTATTGTTCGATTGGATTTCCATAAGTATCTAAAAGATATATTTTAGTTGAATCATCTTTAGGTAATTCACTTAACCCCTGTTTTATTTTATCTAAATCAAACTCTCTATACTCTCCATTTTTATTAGAAATAGCTGTACAATAATTTATATAGTCATCTGAAGTACTACTTTGACTGTAATAAAGGAGTTCATTAAAACTTTGATCATATTTAGTCTTTACAATATATCCAAATACCACCATAAAAGAAATAAATAAACAAATAAACACCTTAAACTGAATACTTCTTATTCTTTTCATAATTCTTCTCCTCTCCACATATATCCTGTTTTAACAATGGTTTGAATATAATAAGAATATTTTCCCAATCGTTTCCTTAAACGTTTAATATATGTATCTACTGCTCGTCCATCGCCATAATAATCATATCCCCACAAAGTATCTAAAATTTTTTCTCTTGATAAAACAATTCCTTGATTTTTCATTAAGTATCGAAGAAGTTTAAATTCTTTATCTGTTAAAACAATATCATTTTCTTCAATCACTAAAATATGTTTATCTAAATCCAAAATCACTTTTCCTGATTGAAGTTGATTCGTTTCAATCTTTTTATTTCTTTTTAAAAGCGCTAAACATTTAGCATATAACAAAGAAGGTTTAAATGGTTTAGTAATATAATCATCTGCTCCATATTCATAAGCCTTTAATTGGTTTTCATCTTCTGATAAAGCACTTATAAAAACGATGAGCGTATTATATTGACTTCTAATTTGTTTACAAACTTCATAGCCATCAATTCCTGGCATCATAATGTCAAGTAAAATGATATCGATCGTATCATCTAATATTGCTAATCCTTCATAACCATTTTGAGCTTCTATAACCTCTATTTCTTTATGATCAAAATACTCTTTAACAAAGTCTCTTACTTCTTTATGATCTTCTATCATTAATGCTTTATACATTACTACCACCTCTTCAACTTTATTGTAGCATGACTATGTGTAAAAGATGTGAAAAAAAAGGTGACGGTTAGTCATCTAGTTCTTTCGTATAATTATAATGTAATTTTTCATAACCTTGTCTTTCATAAAAACGATGCGCATCTTTACGATAAGTGGAAGTAGAAAGCTCAATTTGTTCGAATTGCTTATCTTTTGCAATCTCTTCAATTTTTTCAATAAGTTGTTTACCAATTTTAAAACTCCTTTTTTCTGGTAAAATAACAAGTTCTACAATTTCACCTGTATCATGGTCATGATGTAAATAATAATGTATTTTAAAACTTAGAAATCCTTCAATTTTTTCATCTCGATAAACTAAATAAATAATATCTTCATTTTTTAAAGAATTTTCAAAAACGCAATCAAAGTGTTCTTTATTAATTGATTTATTTTCTAAAATACAAATCAAATTATAGATTTCTTCTTTATCTTCTAATTTAGGCTATTCAATCATATTCTTCTTCCTTTATCAGTTTTTGTAAGTCATTTTGATAATCAATATCATAAAGTTCTTTTTCATTTTCAATTCTAAAATAGAAACATTCTTGTGGATATTTATTAACGATCTTACGCCCTCCTTGATCTTCTTTTAAAGAATATAACTCATTGAAATAGTCTTTAGAAAAAATCACAGGATTTCCTACTCTATCTTTAAACATTAAAGAACATATAGAATAAGATGATTGATTAAATGTATCAATCATCTTATTGAGTGTTTGATAAGATAGATAGGGTTGATCGGCAACCATAAACATCATTTGATAGTCATCATCTTGATTGATATGATTTAAAGCAGCTTTAATAGAATAGGAAATTCCTCTTTCACTTAAAGAGCTTTTATAACTATGAATATATTTTTCTTGTATATCAATTGTATTAGAAACAACGATAATTTCTAGATCATTACGATATTTTAATAATTGTTTCAAAGTATCAATTCCATAAAGATAAAGCTCTTTTCCTTTAAAAAGCGCATGTAACTTATCTTCTTTAAAACGACGACTATTTCCTGCTGCTAAATAAATAATATATGTTTTCATTATTCATCGATTGCCATTAAGATTTTTTCAGGAGTCATTGGAAGATCTTTTAAATACTTACCAGTTGCTCGATAGATGGCATTGGCGATTGCAGGAGATGGTGTATTAATAACAATTTCACCAATCGATTTTGCACCAAATGGACCAGTTGGTTCATAGCTACTTTCAAATTCAACTCTAATTTTCCCCATATCCAAACGTGTAGGAATTTTATATTGCATAAAAGAATTTTCAGGAATAGCACCACGTTTTGTATATTGAACATCTTCATAGAGAGCCATACCAATTCCTTGAACTAAGCCCCCTTCTGTTTGAACACGTGCTAAATTTGTATTAATAACAGTGCCGCAATCAACAACAGCAACATAATCAAGAATGTCAACTTGTCCTGTTTCTTTATCAAGTTCAATTTCAACCATTCCTACCATATAAGGTGGTGGCGAAAATGGAGATGAATGTGTAACTGTAACCTGTGTTTCGATATTATTTCCACACATTGCTTTTAAAGCAAGCTCCTTTAAAGTTAAAAGTTCGTTTGTCTTTAAATTTTTAACACCTTGTGAGGTAAATTCAACATCTTCTTTTTCACAATGAAATGTTTGTAAAGCAAGGTTACATAAATTATTTTTTAATTTTTCACAAGCTTGCTCTACTGCCTTTCCTGTTACATAAGTTGTTGAAGAAGCATAAGAACCTGAATCATAAGGTGAAATATCTGTATCTGCCCCAAAAACAACAATTTGATCAACGTCACAATCTAAACATTCGGCCGCCATTTGTGCAAGAATGGTGTCACAACCTGTTCCCATGTCAGCTGCCCCAATATGAAGTGTATAATAACCATCATCTTCAAGTTTTAATGTAGCAGAACCTACGTCAACCCCTGAAATACCAGATCCTTGCATGGCCATGGCTACCCCAGCACTTCTAATTTTACCATTTTCTAAAACACGTACTTTTGATTTATTTTCCCAATCAAAAAGTTTTTTAGCATGATCCATACATTTATCTAAGGCGCATGCTTTTGCAACCTCATTATAATAAGCCCCCATTGTTTGACCTTGTCTAACCATATTCTTTTCTCGAATAACTACTGGGTCAATACCTAAAATTCCTGCCATTTCACTAACAATCGATTCTACCGCAAAAAGTCCTTGAGTCGCTCCATAGCCACGATAGGCACCAGCTGCTTGACAATTGGTATAAACAACATCATAAGAAAATTTAAAGGCTTCAAGATTATTTGTATAAAGTGGAATCGATTTATGTCCCGATAAACCTACTGTTGTTGGTCCATGCTCACCAAAAGCACCACTATTTGAAAGCGTATAAACATCCATTGCACGAATTGTTCCATCATTCATTGCTCCTAATTTAACAGTCACTTGCATTTCATGACGCGGTGTAGAGGCAATTTGTGATTCTTTTCGACTATAAATCATTTTAGAAGGTTTCTTGGTCATCCATGTTACAAAAGCAGGATAAACTTCAGCTACAACAGTTTGTTTAGCCCCAAATCCTCCTCCAATTCTTGGTTTTTCAACACGAATTTTCGATTGAGGAATATCTAATGCGTTAGCAAGAATTCTTCGACAATGGAAAACAATTTGGGTTGAAGAAATAACATGAAGTCTTCCATAAGGGTCAATTTCACAATAAGTTCTAAAAGTTTCCATCATTGCTTGTTGGTTTGCTCTTGTATGATAGGTTCTTTCAATGACTTGATCACAAGAAGCAAACACTTTTTCTAAATCACCTTGACTTGAAGAATCTGTTGCCACAAGATTTCTATGATTATCAGCACCTACTGGACATAAAGCTTTCCAATTTTCTTCAGGATGAACTAAGATGTTATTATCTTTTGCTTTTGTAAAATCAAGAACTGGTGTTAAAACTTGATATTTCACTTTAATAATTTTTAAAGCACGATCAACAACCTTTTCATTAATACCAGCAACAATAGCAACAGCATCTCCCACAAAACGAACTCTTTGATCTAAAATTAAACGATCATAAGGACTTGGTTCTGGAGACGTTTGACCTGCCATGGTAAAACGACTTTGAGGGACATCTTTATACGTATAAACAGCTTCAATACCTGGGATTTTTTGAGCTTTAGAAACATCAATTTCTTCAATCAAAGCATGAGCATGTGGTGATCTTAACACTTTAACAACTAAACAGTCTTGACTTGTTATGTCATCTACATAAACAGGTTTACCAAGCAAAAGATTCATCGCATCTTTTTTCATGACCGGTTTTTCAATATGTTTATAAGCCATTATTCATTCCCCTTTTCTTCAAGATAGTTTAGGTAATTTTTTATTCCTCTAAGTTGTCCTTCATAACCTGAACAACGACATAAATTTCCAGCTAAAAATTCTTTAATTTCATCATCACTTGGATGAGGATTTTCTTTTAATAAAGCAAGTGTATTCATCATAAATCCAGGATTACAAAAACCACATTGTTCAGCTCCTTGACTAGCAATAAATGTTGCAAGTGGTTTTGCTTCTTCTTGCATTCCTTCTAAAGTAACTACTTTTGCACCATTTGCACGCATTGCAAGAATACTGCATGAAAGCACTGGTTTATCATTTAATAAAACCGTACATAATCCACAGTTACTTGTATCACAACCACGTTTAACACTATAGCAACCATTTTTTCTCACAAAATCAATAAGTAATAAATCAGGTTCAATATCTTGTACAATTCTTTCTCCATTTAAAGTTAATTTAATTTCCATATACATCCTCCTTTAATTGAAGAAAAGCTCTTTTTATTAAAACTTTTGCAATCTTTTGACGATATTCTCTAGATGCTCTTGAATTGCTTCCTAATTTTAATTCTGATAAAACACATTTTGTAAAATTTTGAATATTTTCTTCAGTAATACCTGTTTCAAAATAACTATCTCCATTAATAGCTACAGCATGTAACGGTCTTGCTCCAATGATACATGTATAATGTTGATTTATATTACTAACAGCACAGGTTAAAACAGGAAAATCTGTTGAAATATTTCTTTGTGATAAATAAACCACATTTGTTGGTACTTTTTTAATAATAACTTTTGTAAGAATATCTTTTGTAAATTTCATATTCGCAAATTCTTTGATAGAAACCCGCCCAGTTGGATAAAGTTCTACCTCACAATCAAGCGCCATAAAAAGTGTTAAAACATCAGAAAAACCAAACCTTCCATAAATAGACCCACCAATTGTCGCTAAGTTTCTAAATTGAACACCGACAATATGACGTACACTTTCTTTAATAGCTCCTTGTGTAAAATGGTTTAATTGTTCATTTGTTTCAAGCTCTCTTAAAGTAACCATAGCACCAATATGTATTTCATCATCTATTTCTTCAATTTGATCTAAATGTAAATCAGATAGATCAATAGCAAAATTAACATTTCTATTTTGCATTTTAAGCCATAACATACCACCTAAAACAACACTCAGCGGTTTTTTTGCATATTCATAAGCTTCCTCAATTGTTTGAGGCCGCACATAATTTCTAATCGATAACAAAGAAAGCCCTCCTTTATTGTTTTTCTTTTGGTAATAAAATATTTAAAATAATTGCTACAAAAGCAGCAGGTACAATTCCTGATTCTCCACAAATCATTTGAATTGCTTGTGGAAGTTGCATTAAAATTGCACTATTTGCACCAATACCATAACCTAATCCTAAAGCAACTGAAACAATTGTCATTGAACGAGCAGTAAGAGGTTCTTTGGTAATCAATTGAATTCCAGACATAACAATCGATGAAAACATGATGACTGCTGCTCCACCTAATACGGATTGAGGCATAATTGAAACAAGTGCCGCTAATTTAGGAAATAAACCACAAATAATTAGGAAAATCGCACCACACGCCAAAGCAAAACGATTGACAATTTTAGTCATTGTTACTAACCCAACATTTTGTGAAAAAGATGTATTAGGTAAAACACCAAATAAAGCAGCAATGGATGAACCAATACCATCACAGATCACACCACCTGATAATTCTTGATCTGTAGCTTCTCTTGACATTCCACCTTCCATAACACCAGAAATATCCCCAACAGTTTCAACAGCTGTAACAATAAACATAATTAAAACTGGTAAGATTGCTCTTAAATCAAAAACTGGTTTTACAGGCATGAGTTTTGGTAAGGCAAACCATTTTGCTTGAGCCACCTTATCCCAATTTAAAACCCATGATTTAACAAACTCTGTTCCATCACTGGCAACACCTGTTGTTGAAATAAACAATGGTAAAATCATACATAAAACATAACCACAAATAATTCCAATTAAAACAGCCGAATTACTTAGCATTCCTTTTGTACCATGTTTAAAAGCTAAAATAACAACTAAAACAAATAAACCAATTAAAAGATTTTCTACAGATCCATAATCTTTAGCACTACTTCCTCCCCCGAAAGAAGCAACACCAACACCAATTAAAGACAAACCAATGGATAAAACAACTGTTCCTGTAACAACAGACGGAAAGAAACGACGTAATGGTTTTAAAAGAAAACCTAAAACCGTTTCAAATAAACCACCAATAATACTTGCTCCCATGATGGCACCATATCCTAAAACACCACCACCCATTACATGTGCAACACTTTGGAAAACACCAATAAATCCTGAACTTGTTCCCATGATAATTGGGACTTTCCCACCAATAGGACCTATTGAAAATAATTGTACTAAAGTAACAACACCTGCAATAAGCATTGCATTTTGTAAAAGTGAAACTTGAATTGCAGCAAATACATCTGCATCATGCATTGCAGCACAAGCCCCCGTAATAATAAGTACTGGTGTTAAGTTACCAACGAACATTGCTAGAACGTGTTGTAAACCTAAAATAATTGCCTGTTTTAAAGGAATTTTCCCTTCAAAATCATAAGGACTTGTATACTCTTTTTTCTCCATATTCTCTCTCCCTAACATTAAATTAACCTTCTAAAAACAAGAAAATTGTAGCATAACTCTTTTTTTTCATCAAGATACTACAAAAAAATAGATTTATAGACATAAAAAAAAGCAGCTAATGCTGCTTTATAGGAAGAAATAACACATCATTGCTTCCTCCACAAATCATTCCTAAATTGGCACTTTCGCTATTATTTAATTCATAATGTTTTATCATTACCTTTTGACAATTCTTAGCATCTAAAATAGCTTGATATTCTTCCCTTCCCCCACCAATAGAACCAACAAGACCTTTTTCATTTACAAACATCATACTACCAACCGTACGTGGTGTTGATCCTTTTTTATCAATAATAATACATAAAACACCATCACCTTGTACTTCTAATAAGTCATTTGTTATACTTGAATATTGATGTTCATTTTTAATAGCTATAATTTCAGACAGGATACTGACAGCAATCTCTGCAGGGGTTATCGCTTTTATTGGAAGTCCAATAGGCGCATGTACTTTATCAAGTTCAACTTGTTGATATCCTTCTTCTAGTAAAGCATCATAAGTTTGTCTAACTTTCTTCTTGCTTCCAATCATTCCTACATAAAGACTTTGTAGAAAAAGTGTCTTTTTTAAACACAAACGATCATCTTTATGTCCTCTTGTCACAATGACATAACATGTATTTGCTTCCTTAGGAAAATAGGAATCAGCTTTATCAAAAGAAACACAATGAATTTCATTTGCTTCTGGAAATAATTCTTTACATGCAAATTCTTTTCTTTCATCAATAACAATCGTATAGAAATCCAACATAGAAGCAAGTTTATTTACATATTGACTCACATGTCCTGCACCCAAAATAACAAGTTTCGGTTGTGGCAAGAACCATTCTTCATTAATAAGTGTTACCTCTTTTTGATTTTCTAATAACGAAGCTAGTGCTTTTTCATAAAGCGAACTTGCTCCGTTTACTTGAATTTTAACGGGAACATAATATTTATTAATTTTTTTTAAATAGATGTTGATAAGTTGTTGAATAAAAAGACTATCTACTCTTTGATTTCCATCAACTTTCATTTCTTGATAACCATGAACGACATCTTGAGCAGGTTTTCCAAGTCCCTTTAAAGAAGTAATTAAAATAATTTCATTACTGTCTTTGTCTACAACAGGTTCATGATTTCTTGGATATTTTAAAGGTAATCCATGAGAACCATCAGCTTCAATTAAAATTACATCTATTTCTTTTTTTAACCTTTTTAATAAGTCATCATCTAAAGCTTTAATTTTTTGATTTTTGGCTTTGCTACCTGCATGTACGTAGCCATGCTTTTTAATTTCATTTATAATTTCTTCATAACTCGGATCGACTAGTGTATTTTCTTCAATTTTCATATGAGTAGAAGTTGTCATTAAAACACTCTTACCTTCTTTTAAATATCGATCTTTTAACTGCTTTATTTTTGTTGTCTTTCCACCTGAACCAATAACACTAATTATCATAATTACCCTCACTAATTTCTTGAATTGCTTTGATGAAAAATTGTATTTCTTCTTTTGTATTCATAAATGAAAGTGATACTCTTACGATTCCACTTTTCACTGTATTAAGATGTTGATGCATCAAAGGTGCACAATGAGTACCGCAACGAATCGCAATATCATATTTATTATTTAAAAGATCTGCCACTTGAAAACTATCCATTCCTCGTATATTAAAGGCAAGAATTGGTGTTCTTTCTTTGAAATCGCCATACAAAACAACTTGTGGAATATTTTTTAAACCATCATATAAAAGTTCAACTAATTCATTTGTGTATTTTGATTTTTCATCTTGATATTTCATTAAATAAAAAACACCTGCCTTTAAAGAAGCAATTCCTGTCATATTACGTGTCCCCGCTTCAACATGTTCAGGGTAGTAATCACTTTGAAAATGATTAAAAGAGTCCATTCCTGTTCCACCACTTATTAAAGGTTCTATTTCTATAGATTGAGCTAAACAAAAACCACCAACTCCACTATTTCCAAGCAACCCTTTATGACCACTAAAACATAAAATATCTAAATTCATCTTTTCCATATCAATTAGAAGATGTCCCGCACTTTGGGCAATATCACTCATCATTAAAATACCATGTTCATGCGCTAGTTTTCCAATTTCAGCAATTGGATAAATTTCACCCGTTACATTAGAACTATGTGTTACAATAATCATTTTTGTCTTTTTTTGAAGATGTTTTTTAATATTCTCTACTGTAGGTGAAGTAATAGATAACGTAATAATATTTGCTTTTTCTAATTGATAAAGTGGTCTTAAAACACTGTTATGTTCAGCGTAGGTCGTAATCACATGATCTCCTTTTTTGAGAATACCTTTAATACATGTATTGAGACTTTCGGTATTTCCACTATTTAAAACCACACATCCATCTTGAGGTACATGAAAATATTCTTTAATAAGTTTGCGTGTTTGATAAATCAAACGACTCGCATTTAAACTTGTCACACTGGTAGAACGATTCGCATTGGTGCAATGATTCATACAATCAATTACTGCATCTTGAACTTCTTTAATTTTAGGAAAACTGGTTGCTGCTTGATCAAGATAAATCATTTCTATGTCCTCTTAAATAAAAGATAGCTTCAATGACACCACCAGCAATGCAGCGTGCTTTATCGGAAATCGTAAAACAATTTTCATATTCATCTTCACGTGGGTCAATATCTGCCATTTTAAAACCTTGAGTGACTACAAAGCCTTCTTTAATCAAGCCACGAAGTAATCCATCCATTGTCGCATAAATCGGTGTTTGATCAACGTAAGCAATCACTTCACCTTTTTTAACAATATCTGTTAAATGCCTTACATGTTTTACAGTTCCTGCGCCAGGAGAATGAATAACACGTTCTTTCCCATAACCTTTAATGACACCTGGTACACCTGTATTTTTTAAAGCAGCTCCTTGATAAATCGTTCTTCCTAGTTTATGCCCTCGCATCGTTTCAATAACAACATCAACATCTTTACCTGCCATAAATCCCGGACCTAAAGCAATGGTAATTGGTGCCATCTTTTTTGTTGTTCCTAAATTCTTTTTAGCAAGAATGGCATCAACAACAACCTCTGGCTTGAAATAATCAATGGCTTTAGCCTCTGGATCAATCAATAACGTCACTTTATTTTCCATTAAAAATTGTTTTGCTTCATCATAGTCATGTGCTAGATAACAAGTGACATCTTCTACTTGTTTTTGCGTATCATAAATAGCTTCACAAAAAGCAACATTTCTTCGAATGGCACTTGGTTTTTCAATTTCTAAAATCAAGACCTTAAATCCACATTTAAAAAGTTTATAAATGGTCCCTGTAGCAATATCGCCACCACCTCTTACAATAACTAAATCTTTCATTTATCTTTTATGGCTTAATAACTTTTTCAGCCTTCTCCATTCTTTCAACAATATCATACATATTTGTGACAGCCCCTACTTGTAATAACTCTTTACGGTTAAAGAAATCGAGACATGTTCCACAACTTACAATATCAACACCTTGACTTTCAAGATATTTTAAATCATTTAAAATATCTCCCTCATTTGTAGTAAGGAAAATACCTTCATTATAAAAAATCATTTCTTTAGGTAATTGATCTTGTTTTGTAAGTGCAAAGATAAATGATTTCATTAAAACAGCACCAAGTTCTTCATTACTTCCCATTGTTTTACTTGAAATAACAACAACATCTCCACTTTTTTCATTAAAATCTAATTCTTCATCAATACCTTCTTTAGCAATAATTGCATAAAAATCATCTCCGTCATCACCTGTAACAATTTGATAATGTCTTACTCCTGCAAATTTTGTTAAATTTTCAATCGCAATCTCATTATCAACAAGTACTTTTACTTTATCAATATCTTTTAATAATTCCTTTGTTTTTACAACTGGTAATGGACATTCAAGTCCTCGAGCATCTAAAATTTCCATAATAATCTCCTAACGTACATAAATATCAAATTGATCTTTTTCAACAATTTTACCAATCACATAACAAGCAAGTCCTGCTTGGTTAAAATCATTTAAAATATTTTCTAAATCATCACTTGCAACACTGGCAAGAAGTCCTCCACTTGTTTGTGGATCATAAAGAATTTCTTCTAAAACAAAGTTTTCCTCATCAAAACAAACTTTATTTTTCATTGCATTGCGATTATGCTGTCCGCCTCCACTTAAATAAAATTCATTAACATAATAAGGGCAATCCTTAAAATAGGGAATACTTTGCTTGTCTAAAAATGCACTTGCCTTTTCATCTAGCATTTCATCTAAATGAACAAGTAAACCAAAACCAGTGACATCCGTTAAAGCATGAAGTGTATATTTATTTAAAACATCGAATGCATATTTATTAAGTGTTGTCATACTCTTAAAAACCTCATCAAGTATTTCTTGACGTGCATCATTTAAACGATAAGCATTTAATGTCAATCCTACTCCTAATTTTTTAGTAAGAATTAATGTATCTCCCACTTGTGCTCCATTATTTTGAATCATTTTACTTGGATCTACTATTCCCGTAACACTTAAGCCATATTTTGTTGATTCATCTTTGATGGAATGACCACCTGATAAAACAACTTTAGCTTCTTTTAGTTTATCATTTCCACCTTCAATGATTTTTCCTAAAATATTTAAATCATCTTGATCGTTAAAACAAACAATATTTAAAGCTGTCAAAGGAGTTCCACCCATAGCATAAACATCACTTAAAGCATTCGTTGCTGCAATTTGTCCAAATAAATAAGGATCTTCTACCATTGGTGGAAAGAAATCAAGTGTTGAAACAATGGCTTGATGTTCATTTATTTGATAAACAGAGGCATCATCATGACTATCAAAGCCAACAAGTAAATTAGAATTGGGATATTTATCGATTTTTTCTAAAATATGAGTTAATTTTTTAGCGCCTAATTTAGCACTACAGCCACCACTTTTACAATAAAGCTTTTCTTTCATTTAAAACACAACCTTTACTATTTTTTCATAATGAATTTGATTTTCTTCAAGAAAAATCTTCCACTTTTCCATATCTTTATTTTGACAAGAAAAACACATGCCACATCCTGCATCAATAACAGATGGTTTAGGAATTAAACGTCCTTTCATAGAAGATGTTTGTTTAGCATCTAAATCCATTGCATCATCTAATGAATGAAAAGTAATAATTAAATATTCCTGTTTATTCATCTTCAAAAATCTCCTTAAACCGAACACCTGCATATTCATTCATTTCTTGAATAAATTTTTCATACTTTTCTAACAATTCTTCGCCTTCTTGAGTAAGTTTACTACCACCACCATCTTTACCACCACTAATACGTTCAACAAGAGGCATGTCTAAATCCTCTTCCGCTCTTTTTAAAATTTTCCATGCCTTTGAATTTGACATTTTCATAGCTTTGTAAGCTCCTGATAAGGAACCAAAACTTTGCGTTTTTTTCATCAGTTCATAAACGCCTTTACCAAAGCTTTTTTCTTGGTTATAAAGACGAATCTTTAAATCAAATTTCTGTGGATTTTTATAAGTCATTTTTATCCTTTCGAAAGTCCACAATTTGGAAAAGTACAAACAGGACAATTTAAACAAAGTCCTCCTTCACCAAGCAAAGCAAGTTCGTCACTGGTAATTAAATCTTTAGCAAGAAGTCTTGGTAAAACAATATCAAAAATTGTTCGACGTGAATACATGACACATCCTGGTAATCCAACAATTGGAACATCACCTTTATAACTTAATAAAAACATTGCTCCAGGAAGAACAGGTGCACCATAGCTTATTATTTTTGCACCTGTGTTTTTTATCGCCAGTGGTGTTTTATCATCAGGATCAACAGACATTCCTCCTGTGCATAAAACAAGATCCACTCCTTGTTTTAAAGCTTCATTGATTTTACTAGTTGTCATTTCATGATCATCTAATGATAAACTATGGTAAGTAACTTCTACCCCGTATTCTTTTAATTTTTCTACGATGACTGGCGTAAATGTATCTTTAATTCTCCCTTTATAAACCTCTGAACCTGTAGTAATAATTCCTGCTGTTTTTATTTGATAAGGCATGATTTTTAAAATAGGTTTTTGAATTTTTTCTTGGATTTGTTGCATCTTTTCTTTTTCAATAACGAGTGGAATAATACGCATACCTGCAAGTTTATCCCCTTTTTTTACAGGTACATTACCTTGTCTTGTCGCAATCATCATTTGTCCAAAAGAATTGACCTTAAAAAGTTCTTCTCGATTTACTTTAAACAATCCATCAATTGTACTTGTAAGTTCAATCTTTCCTTCACTAATAGCGCTTTTTTTCATATATTCATTGAAACAAAGATTACATAATATTTCTGCTGCATCATTTTCATGCATCATTGTTTCATCTTTTTCAAAAACATAAAGATGTTCTTTCCCTAAATTCAATAATACTTCAATATCTTCTTCTTTAATAATATGGCCCTTCTTAAAACGAGGACCTTTTCTTTGGTCTTTTACAATTTCTGTGATGTCATGGCAGAGAACACTGCCAATGGCATCTTCTGTTTTAATTTCTTTCATATTATTTATTAACAGTAAACCCGTAATTTTCAAATTGTTTTAAAGAAGATTTCTTTTGAATGAATTTTATGAATTTTTCAGTTTCATCACTATGTTTTGTTTGAGCAAGTTTTGCAACTGGGTAAATAACAGGTTCATCTAATAAACTATTTTCACATGTTGCAAGGACTTTTACATCTTTACTGCTTTTAGCATCTGTTGAATAAACAATACCTACTTCACTTGAAGATGAAGCAACCCAGTTTAATACTTCAGTGACATTTCCCCCTAAACTATATTTTGAACTTAAAGCATCATAGAGCCCTAAATGAGTTAATGCCATTTTTGCATATTGACCAGCAGGTACAACTTCAGGATCTCCAATCGCAATTGTTTCTGCTTTTGCGATATTAGCAAAATCTTTTACTTCTGTTGTTGTTTGTTTACCAGTAATTAAAACCAGTTTATTTTCTAATAAATCAACAACATCCTTTTTATTGATGTATTTTTCATCAACAAGAGTATCCATTTGTTTTGTTGCTGCAGAAAAGAAAACATCTGCCTTTAATCCTTGTTCAATTTGAATTTGTAATTTACCACTTGAATCATAAACTCCTTGAACTTTGATATTTGGATTTTCTTTTTCAAATTCAGGAATAAGTTTGTCTTCAAACGTATTTTCCAAACTTGCTGCAGCAGCAAATGTCAATGTTACTTCTTCTTGTTGATCTTGAGTTGATGAACAACCACATAAAGTAACAATCATTAATAAACTACACATTAAACTTAATAACTTTTTCATTATTCCAATCTCCCTCTTTTTATTTTTAATTTATTATCACACATCATTTCCATTTCCTTTGGACTATGTGTTACAAACAGACATTTCTTTTGATATTCAATTAATTTTTTCTTTGTTTCATTTAAAAGCATTTCCTTTAATGATTCATCTAAGGCACTAAAAGGTTCGTCTAATAAAACAAGATTTGTATCATAAACAAGTAACCGTGCTAAAGCAACGCGTTGTTTTTGTCCTCCTGAAAGCTGACGAGGATATCTTTTTTGTAAATCATCTATTTGAAAGTCTTTCATGATTTGTTGAACTTTTTCTTTAATCACTTGTTTGTCTTCATGATGTGCTTTTAAAGGAGCAGCAATGTTTTGATAAACATTCATATGATCAAATAATGCGTAATTTTGAAACATGTATCCTATTTTTCTTTTTTGTGGGGAAATATTAATTTTTAAATCACTGTCAAATAAAACTTCATCATCTAAAACAATACGTCCTGCATCCGGTGTCATAATTCCAGCAATACATTTTAAAACCATACTTTTTCCACTTCCACTTGGTCCCATTAAACCAAGGCGGTCTTCATGACTTTCAAAACAGACATCTAAATCGTATTCTGACAATTTTTTAAAGATTACAACTTCTAATTTCATCTAAAAACTCCTTTTTTTCTTAATAGAGTATTGATAAACATTGACACCAACAACAGCTATCAAACAAACAACAACGATAATAAAAACATAAACACCTGCATTATCGTAATTTCCTGACATGACTTCACTATAGACCGCTAAAGGTAAAGTTCTTGTTTTTCCAACTATATTTCCTGCAAGCATAGCCGTTGCTCCAAATTCCCCTAAACCTCTTGCAAAAGATAGAACACCCCCACTAATAATTCCTGGCATAGCTTCAGGTAAAATGACTGTAAAGAAAATGCGTTTTTCTGACATTCCCAGTGTTCTTCCTGAATCAATCAAATCATGATCTATTTGTTCCATGGCCGCTTTGGCACTACGATACATTAAAGGAAAAGAAATCACGACAGCAGCAATAACCGTTGCTGAAAAACTAAAAGTAATTTTATAATGAAAAACATGGAGAAAAAGTTTTCCAATAGGTTGATTAACCCCAAAGATCATTAATAAGAAAAATCCCATAACTGTTGGTGGTAAAATAAGAGGCATGGTAAAAATACCGTCTAAAATAATTTTCGTTAAATCATGTTTTCGATTCAACGTCCATTTTGCAAGAAATAAACCTAAAAAGAAAGTAATGACAATTGTAATAATTGCTGTTTTTAAAGAAATATAAAGAGGTGATAAATCAACCATCTTTTCGAGCACAATCATGTGCCTCTCCTTTTAAAATTTCTAACCCATGTTTTAAAGGATCAATAATAATATCTAAACTTTCTTTAACAGCTTTTAAACTTCCTGGCAAATTAATAATCAACGTTTTGTTTCTTAAAACAGATACCCCTCTTGAAAGCATGGCACGATTGGTATATTTCATTGACTCATAGCGAATTGCTTCGCTGATACCTGGTACATTTCGTGTTGCTACTTTTAGTGTGGCTTCTGGTGTGACATCCCGCATACTTAACCCTGTCCCACCAGTGGTAATAATCAAATCATTATGACAACGATCTGATAAATTAATCAATGCTTGTTCAATTAGCTTTTGTTCATCAGGTAAGATTTCATAAGAAGTGACATAATAGCCTCTTTCTTTAAAATAATCTTGGATGTAAGGTCCACTTAAATCCTCTCTTTGACCCTGACTGCCTTTATCAGAAAGTGTTAAAATCGCCACACGTAAACGTTTATCTCTTTCTTTTAAAACTTCAACTGAGTCATTCAACTGAATCGTTCCTCCTTTTAAAACACGAGAAAACAAGCCATTTGTGGGCATAATACATTTTCCTACTTGATGATAAATAGCACAATGGTTATGACAGCTTTTCCCAAGTTGAGTAATTTCAAGAATAACATCACCTATTTTAAGACGTGTTCCTATTTCAATTTCATTAAAATCAATTCCTGAAATAAGTAAATTTTCACCAAAAGCACCATCTTCAACAGTAGAACCCATTTTCTTAAATTCTTCTCTTGTTTCATAAGATAATAAGGAAACTTGTCGATGCCAAGAACCTGCATGAGCATCATTTTTAAAGCCATGATTTTCAATAACTTCAATTTTTTCAACAGGTATTTTTGCCGTTCCTTTTTTTTCACTTAAACAGATTGCTTTTACTTGTTCTGCCATTTAAAATCACCACTCTTTCCACCACTTTTACTTATTAAATGAATATTTCTAATTTCCATTTCTTTACTAACAGCCTTTGACATATCATAAATAGTAAGTAGTGTAGCACTCACACCATGGAGTGCTTCCATTTCAACCCCTGTCTTTCCCAAACATGTAACTTGACAATAAGTTTCTATCAATTCTTTTTCATGATTAATATGAAAATCCACGGTAATCTTACTTAGAAGTAAAGGATGGCATAATGGAATAATATCACTGGTTTTCTTTACTGCCATAATTCCAGCAATTCTTGCCACTGAAAGAACACCACCCTTTTTCATTTGATGATTTTCAATTTTTTCAAGTATTTCTTGACCAACACAAATTTCACCATAAGCAATTGCTGTCCTTTGTGTTGTGTCTTTTGAAGACACATCTACCATAATGGCATTTCCTTTTTCATCAAAATGTGTAAAATCCATATTATCCTCCTATTTCATTCATTTTTGTATAAGAAACATCCTCTTCAAAATGATGTTCTTTTGGTTTTAATTCAATTGCTTTTTCAAGATGCAAACGTAATTGTTTTTCATTATTAAGATACGGTTTTAAATCATGCATTTCTTCATAAAATAAACACGGCTTGATCTTTCCAGTACTTGTTAAACGAAGACGATTACATTGATGACAAAACTTATGATGAAGAGCTTCAATAAAACCAACATAACCTTGATAACCATTTATTGTATAATAATGCGCAGGACCATTGCCTAATTTATCTAGACATTCTTGAATTGGATATTTTTTTAAATAATGGATAACATCTCTCATTTTTTGATTACGCTGTTCTTTATTTAAAGGCATGAGTTCAATAAAACGCAGCGCTATTTTTTTATCTTTAATAAGCATCAACATATTTTCCAAGCGATTCATTGTAAAAGTATCATCGACAACACAATTTATTTTTACAGGAATTTGTAGCTTATAAGCATAAAACAAATTATCTAAAACTATTCCTAAACAATCTTGTTGTGTCAATAAAAAATATTCTTTTAGATCAAGAGTATCTATTGAAAAATTAATACCATCTATTCCTATTTCTTTTAAATAATCTAAATCTTCTTTAGTAAATAAAGAGCCATTGGTTGTTAAAGTGACCTGAACATTTCGTTTTTTTAATTCTTTAATAAAGAAAAGATAATCTTTTCTAATTGTTGGTTCCCCACCTGTAATTTTAAATTTATTGATTCCTAATTGGATAGCTTGATCAACAATGAGTAATAATTGTTCATAAGATAAAATATCTTGATGTTTTAATTTTCGTGGATGATCATTTTTACAATAAGCACATTGAAAATGACAACGATCTGTAATGGAAATACGCATATAATCTATTTTTCTTTGATATAAATCCAACATAAGCCCTCCGTTATTTTCAAATGAGAATAACCCTATAAATAATTTAATAGATTATCTTGCAAATTTCAACAAAATATTTTAGACAAAATAAAAAAACTAGAATTATTTCTAACTCTAGTTTTCGATAACTAATGTGTATGTCCTTCAACAGCGACAATATCTTCTGGATTTTCAGCAATTGCTTTACAAGCAGCTTCAATTCCTTTAACAATTGTATCAAGTGATAAACTTGGTGCATTTGTTGGACGGTTAGCAACTTGACTTGTAATAAATGGTACATGCATAAATCCACCACGCATTGATGGGTATTTTTTAGCAATTGTATAAAGAACACCATACATTAAATGGTTACATACATAAGTTCCTGCTGAATTAGAAACACTTGCAGGAATATCTGCTTTTCTAATTTCAGCAACCATTGCTTTGATTGGTAAAGATGAAAAATAAGCATTTTCTCCATCTTCAAAGATTGAACCACTTAAAGGTTGATTTCCTTCATTATCAGGAATACGTGCATCATTAATATTGATAGCCACTCTTTCTGGTGTTAAGTCAAATCTTCCACCTGCTTGTCCAATACATAAAACAACATCAGGATGTTCTTTTTCAATAGCATTTGCAACTGTATCAATTGATTTATAGAAAACAGTTGGTACTTCTAATTTAACGATTTCTAGATCACCAATTTTATCTTGAACACGTTTGACAGCTTCTAAAGCTGGATTAATTTTTTCTCCTCCAAAAGGATCAAATGCAGTTAATAATAATTTCATTTCATTTCCTCCTAGAAAGCTAATACATACATTAAAACAATGTGTACTGCTAACATAATTAACGCAACTGGTAATTGTGAAATTATTATAGCATATTTACTCTTCGTTTCCAATAAAGCCGCTGGCATAATATTGAAGTTTGCAGCCATTGGTGTCATTAATGTACCACAATATCCTGCAGTTAACCCTAAAGCACCTACAACAACTGGATTTGCTCCTTGAGCGATTAAGAATGGATAACCAATACCCACTGTAATAACTGCAAAAGCAGCAAAACCATTACCCATGATCATTGTAAATAAAGCCATACCAATGCAATAAACAGCAACGGCAATAAAATGATTTCCTTCAGGAATAATAGCACCTACTCCTGCAGCAATAACAGCACCTACTCCTGCAGCTGTAAATAATGAACCTAAAGCTGCTAAAACTTGTGGTAGGATACCTGTTGTTCCTACGTTATCTGTTAAACGAATACCATCCTTAAATGGTAAAGAAAATTTAGGTTTGAAAATAAAGTAAGCAACAATTAAACCAACAATAGCACTAATACCAATGGCATTGTTTGCTCCTAAATTTGTAAAGAATGTTGCAACAACAACTGCTGATAAAGCTAAAACAACAGGTGGAATAAATGATTTATATCCATATTTATCTGCGTTTTCTCTTGTTTCTTTAGCAGTAGGAATATTCATTGCTGCTGGTTGTACTAAACCAGTAGCAGTTAAGATAGCTAAAACAATAATACATGCCCCTGTAATCCATGTAGGAATATAAGGTCCAACAATGAAGGTAATAGCTAAAATAAACCAAAAGATTGCTGTTGTTGTTCGTTTTTCAACTTCTTTATTTTTTAAAGCACTGACTCCCGTAAAAGCAAAAATAAGTCCAATAATACAATAGAAAACTTCTGCTAAAATTGTACTTGTATTCCAATCTATTTCTAACATACTATTTTTCTCCTCCTTGCTTTTTACTAAAACGTTTCTTTAATTTACGATCATACCATAAAGCATAACCAATACCCACAATAACTGAAATAATAGCAATTGGAATTGAATTTAAAGCAATTTGATTAGCAGTTACTTCTTGAGCAATATTGTGTGATTTGAAGATTTCATTTAAAGTCGAAACAATTAATAAAGTTCCTGATGAACCCATGAAACAGTTTTGAGCAAAGAAATTCCCATAGTTTTCTGTTCCTGCTGCCATCCCCTTAATTTCATCTTCAGTTTTTTCATCAATATCTCCATATTTAGCAATCGCACATGCTTGTGCCATTGGGTTGATTAAAGGACGGATAAATTGTGGATGTCCTCCAATACGTAATGAAAATGCTGAAGCAATTGTACGAATGACTTGCCAAATAGATAATAAACGGCCTGTTGTTGCACTCTTGATACCTCTGATAAAATCAACAGCTTTATCGCGAAGTCCCATACGTTCACATATACCAATAACTGGTAATGTTAAAATAAATAATGTTGCAGTACGGTTTGTAAGGAAAGCAGCTCCAAGTGTTGATAAAATATCCATAATAGACATTCCACCAACTAAACCAGTAACGATACCTGCAACAACTACAGTAGCTAATGTATCAAATTTTAAAGCAAAACCAATGATAACAATAACTATCCCGACAAGTTTGATAGCGTCTCCCATTATAAAATTCCTCCTTAGTGACTGTAAAATTATATACTGAATTCATCTTTTTTGCAAATTATTCTACATAATTAAAAAAATTAAAAAAATGGCATCTTTTCTGCCATTTTCGTTATTTATTGATTACATTTATCGATAGGATATTTCTTTTCATTCATTGCCATTTTCATATCAACAATTTCATCAACATCTAAATTAAGTTTGTCTAATAAATCCTGACTATAAATAATTACATCCGCTAATTCTTCTTTAACATGTTGTAAATCAAAATTTTCTTCATCCCATTGAAAACATTCTAAAAGTTCACTTGCTTCTATTGAAATAGATTTAGCAAGATTAGCAGGTGAATGAAACTTTTCCCAATGACGATCTTCTGTAAATTTTCTAATACGTGTTAATGTCTTTTCTTTCATTCTCATTTTCTCCTATTATTTCTTGTTCTAACTTGACATTATTTTTTAACATATAATCAATCAATTCATTTTGATTTTCTTTAAACGATAACAATCTCTTTCGATCATTTTGAGTTAAAGGCTTTGTATAATCCTTGTATTTCTTTAACATCTCTATATTCATTTTATACATTTGAAAAGGAATTTGCGTTTTCTTTATTAAAGATTCATAGATATGGAAGCCACCCGCATCGATATCGCCAAAATGAAAATAATGAACGCTTTCTCCTAAAAAATCATAAAGACATTTTAAAAATGCTTCAATTGCATGATTATGAAAACCATTTGTAAAAATATAGAAAGTGTCTTTTAAAGATACATCGTGAAAAGATGTTAAATTTTCGATAGTCATCACCTGTTTTGCATCAATTCTTTTTATTTTTAAATCTTTGATACAAATACTCGGTAAGACAAAGTAATAATGCATTTCATTCAAATTAATGATTTGTCCATTGATTTGTAAAATAGCATTCCCTTTTAAATAAACATACGCTGGATTTTTTCTGATATAAAACGCTTCAAAAATATCATTTTCATTATCTAATGTATCATCATAAAAATCTTTAATAATATGAACAATTTTATTTTTATACTTTTCTAACTTTTTTGTATCACCCAATACTTTTTCAGAAAATCTTCTAAAAGAGATTTCATCTTTTTGATCAATCATTCCTTTTAATATTTTCATAACATTTTCTAAATCATTTTCATCATAAACTTTTAAATAAGGCAAAAGACTTTGTTGATGAATCGCCCTTTTTTTCATTTCATCAACAAAATCTTTAATAAATGCCTCTTCATGATATTGATCAAGTAATTTTACATAATGAATTATTTTCTCTTTAAATGGTACTCTTTTTAATTCTTTATAAATTCGATCAAGACAATTTTCTTCTTGATTTAAAATGAGTTCTCTATCTCCTAAAATGCTCTTTTTAGAAAATTCAACAAATCCTTGAGATTGTAATTGAAAAGCAATTTTTTCTAATTCATTTGTTTCTTCATAATGAAAGCTATGTCCATATTCAGGAAACTTTTTATGCAAAACAATAGAAATCTTTCTTGGTTTTTCACTTTTTCCTTTATAATAACTACTTTTTTCATAACGATCAATAAACTCATTTAAGATTTCATTTCTATAATTGTTCATCTTTAAAACCTTCTACAAAAGATTGTTGTCCCTGTTTAATGACAAGCAATCTTGTATTAACATAAGGAATAATCGTACTTGCTCTTGAAGGTGGTACTGCAATAAATGTTTGAATTTCACGTTCATTGTAGAATTTAATCATTTCTTGAATTCTTTGTTCATCCATATTATTGAATGCTTCATCAAAAATAACGACACAACCAAAATCTTCATTTTGATTTCGGTTACGGATAACTTGTTCAAAACTTGCTGCCATAATAACATAGAATGGTGTTTGTGTTTCCCCACCAGATTTTTCTTTATTGACTTTTGAAAAATAAGCAAAGTCTCCACTTGCATATTTGATTTTAATATCATAGTCTAAGTAATTACGATAGTCTGTATATTCCATGAGCATTTGTTCAGTTTCTTGATCATTTTCTACAGAAGATAATTTAATAAATAAATCATCCATAATTCTTCTTTGACTTTCACTTAATGTTTCAGATAAAAGATTATTCACCATATATTCTTTTCCTGATTGGATGATCTTATAGTATTCTTTAAAATCATCTCTTGAAGTTGGTGAAACACAGAATTCATAGGTTTCACCATTAAAATCTCTTTGTGCTAATCCTTTATTTAATTCAGCAATATCTTTTTTTGCATTTTCAATTTTTTCATTTAATCCAGAAATAAAAGATGTTTTAAAAGATTCCTCGCATTTAAGTTTTGCTTGTCTTGTTTTTTCTTCTTTAGAAACAATATCCATCTCCTTTAATTGATGGTATCTTTGTTTATAACTTTCAATATCTGTTAAAGCATTTTCAAAACCAATATTATATGCATCATTATAGTCTTTCATTTTCATGACTATTTGATTTTCAATTTGGTTTGCTTTTCGTTGATAACCATTTCCTTGTTGTTCAATATCATTTTTCATACCATTAAAATCTTTAGAAAAACGTTTTAAATAAATAACGACTTGTTGATCAGCTACTTGAGTAACATCAACATGCTCCATTTCAAATTGAACTATATTTTCATGTAATAATTGATATTCTTTTTGAGTTTGTTCAAGTTGTTCTTTAAATGTTTCTAGATTATTTTCAAGACTTCCTTTTTTCATAAGTGAGTCTTCTTTTTCTCTTTTTGTTTTTTCAAGTTGTTTTTTTACTGCATCACATTCTTCTTGTAAAGAAATAAGTGAATCATCTAAAATTAATTTTTCATAGCGATCATTAATTTCTTGATATTCTTTTAGTAAATTATGATATTCATCAATTAAATCTAAGCGATAGAAGATATGATCTGCTTTGGATTGATTTAATAATGTTTGACCATTTTTTAAATCTTCATAATTTGCTTTTTGTAATTTGATTTCTTGTTTTAGGTTTTCCAATTCTTGTTCAATTGTCGCTAATTGAATTTTAATAGCACCTAATCCAATGTATGGTTTATTGTAAATACGTGGATTGATTGCACGTGCTGTATAATTTTTATAAAGCATACATGTTGGCGTAATCGCTGTAGCATAATTTCTAAGTTGTGTAACATCATCGACACATTGTACTTTAGAAAGCAACATGTTGACATACCATCTAGCATATGTATTTTTACAATCTAATTGACTTGCAAGGGTGTCTTTAACATCCACATCTTCATATCTTGACATTTTCGCAACATCAACAATTCCTACACCATATATACCTCTTTTATTTTTATATTCTTCATAAACAAGTAATGCATATTCAAAATATTCTGGTTCAATAATTAAATCAAATCTTTGACTATTAAGATATCCTTCTAATGCATTTCGCCATTTTTCATCTTTAACTTCAATATATTCACATAATGGTTTAACTTCAATTGTTTTTCCATAATGACTTGTAAGTTTTTCATTTAATAATTGAATTAATTCTTGAATTTCTTTTCTATAATAAAGTTGATTTTCTTTAAGAGAATCATATTCTTTACAATATTCATTAAAACGATCAACTGTTTGTGTCATTTCAATTTTTAAATGTGATATTTTTTCAGTAACATCCTTTGTTCTTTTAGAAACTTCTTCTACAATATTTCTAAATGCATGTGTCAATGTTTCTGTTTGATAATCTTGATTTTGAAGAATTTGGATATAACTATTTGGTATTTTTACTTTCTTTAATAATTGTATTTCTTGTTTAATTTCTGTTATAAGAGTTTGATAACTGTTTTCTTTTTTTTCTTTTTCTTTTTTGAGTTGTTCACTTTCTTTTTGTAATTCATTTTTTAAGTTATAGGTTTCGTTTTCTCTTAATGATTCATCTAAACGATGATATCTTTCTTGATAAGTTTCTTCATCTTGATTTAATTGTGTAAGTTTTTGTTGTACAAAATTTAGCTGATCATTTATTTTTTGATATTTCTTTTGACTATTATCAATAATAGCTTGTAATTGCTTTTCTTGTAATTTTTCTTTTAAACATTCTAAAACATCCATTTGAAAGTGCGTATCTAAATAAGTGTCATATTGACTTACAACACCTTCTAATGATTCACATTCTTTTTTTGATATTTTTAATTTTTCTTCAAGAACTTTATAGTGTTTGATACTGTCTCTTAAATTTTGAATATCAACAAAGTCTTCTTTTAATAAAAAGTCAACAATGAATTGATAAACATTATCAATCGCTTTAAAAGCAAGTGCTCTCGTTACTAAATCAAAATATTTACTTTTAACACCTAAAGCATTTCCAAATAAACTTTCTCCTTCTTTAATTGTATCTTTAAAAATACCTGTTTGTTGATGATCAATTAAAGCTTTTTTAAATTCTTTTCTCGTCAAAACTCTTCTTTCTTCAATAAATGCTACATCGCTGATTTTACAATCAATAATTTGAAAAAAATCTCTATTTAATCTTCCACCAGCTGGTAAATCAATAACAGTTCCAATAATTTGATATTTTTCTGTTTTTTCATCATAAAACTCTAATGCAATATAAGTTGTCACATCACCATTTCTAACAAATTCATGCCCTTCAATTCCTGTTTTACAACGAATATAAGACTCTAATGTACGATTTCCAATATCGCTTGCTGCTTTATTAAATTTACATTTACCAGCAGTTAAAACATATTGAATCGCATCTAAAATTGTAGATTTCCCTGTTCCATTTTCTCCAGTAATTAAGGCATTTTTATAGATTTCAAATTCTTCATTAGAAAAAGTATGCCAATTAATCAGTTTCACTTTCGTTAATGTTTTCATCGTGATCTCCTTTTTTATATTGTTGAATACGTTGATTGATTTCATCTATTTTTTGAATTGGTAAAATATAATTAATTGTTGGATAAATAATTAAACGTGTATCATCTTCGTTTAAATCACCAATACGTTCACATATATTATATCTTGACAAGAAATGATAGATATTTTTTAAATCTGTCTTTTTTAGACGTTCGTTATAAATACCAGTTGCTTCTATTTCACTATGAAGTTCCCCAAGGGAAATATGAATAAATTCAGTATCTTGTAACTCTTGTGATTTTTGAAAATAAAGTTTTCTAAGTAACAATAAAACAATTGTTTGCATTTGATTAAGATTTAAATGATTGTAATTATTTAAATTATGGATATAGATGACACGGTCTGCTTTATATAAATGAAAATCATAATCAAGCATCATTAAAAAATCTTTAAATAGTTGTTCATTTTCACTAATAAAATAATAATCTTCGCGATCTCTTTTTCTTCCACCACAAATAAAATTAACCGCTAATAATCGATTTAAAATACGTGAAAATTCTTCTTTTCTTTTTTCAGATAATAACAAATATGCCTGTGACATATTTTTCATCAGTTCATTTTTATTCATCTTCAACTCTCCTTATTATAAATTCTCTAAATTGATAATGATCTTTCTTTATAATATTTTCTTGTGGTTCTATTTTATATCGAGCATTTTGACTATAACCATAAAGCCATGTCAAAATAAATAAAGATAAATCTTTATTTTGATCATAATAATTTGAACCCAATATTGTTTCTTGTTGATCCAAACATTGTAAAACATTTTTTTCAATGGCTGTTTTTGTATATTTTTCATTTTGTTTTAGTTTTTCAATCGCCATTAAACGTGTTTGTTCATCTAATTGTGTATCTAAAATCAAATCCGTATTTTTAACTTTTTTTATTTGTCGTGGTAAATATAAAGAATTTTGATCTAAGTATTTATTAATTGAAATCGTTGCTACTTGATCAAACACTTCTGGACATTCTTGCCCTTCTTTAATGATGTCATTGATTTTTCCACCAATATCTTCTTTTACATTCATTAAAAACATAATACGATTTGTTGCTGAAGCAACAAACTTTTCATTTTTACGATTGATTTCATTAATTAAATCTAAAATACTTTCAAAGGCATCAATAATATAAGATGTTTGTTTATAAAACAAATCCATTGCCTCTTGATAAGTTAAATCTTTAGAAAGCATGATATTTCCTATAATCGTTTCAGATGTTGCTTGATCATCTTGTATTCTTTGAATTTGAGAAATGATACTATTACGATATTTTAAAGGATGATCTTTAGTTGTTAGATTATAAAAAGCACGATCTACTATCTTTAATTGATAATCACTTAATAAAGAATCTAAAATTTGATTTAAATCATTTTTCATATTATCTTGAACAAGACGTTTGATATAACGCTTAATATTTGTATTCAAATTTTTTAATTTTGTCATTAAACTTTTTGTCATACTATATTGTGCATCAAGAATCTTATGTCCATTTTCAATATCAAAATTTTTAAACTGCGAATAAATACTATAAACCATACTTGAGTATTCTATGTCTCTGTCTTCTTCTAAATTCATTAAAGTTTCAATAATACTAATAGCATAATCTTCAAAACTAGCATACACATGATAGTTTTCCCCTACTTCTTCACTCAACCAACCACATTCTTTTAATCTTCGATAAACATAAAAAGCACGTTCTCTTGGCGATTGACTTTGAAGTTCTTCAAGTTCAATTAAGTGACTACTAAAATATTTTGTTAACTCATAAATCAAGTTTTCTTTTAAAGATGCAAAGGATGCATCATCCTTAATATACTCATAAAGAACACAAATACATTCACTGATAACAACACGATCAGCTGTATTAAATATATTAAAAAAGTTTCTTGGTAATGTATCAAATATATTAACCATGGTTACCTCCAATCATTAAAAACTCTTTTTTATTTATAAATAGCTTTGCAATTATAACATTTTTTAAGTTATTAAAAAAGATGCTTTCGCATCTTTATCCTTTTAATCCTCTTGATTGTCGATCCATATCTTCAATAACAATATCATAGATTTCACCAAGTGTTGAACAATATTCTAAAACCTTCCATGGTTCATTTGTATGAAAATGAATTTTAATCAATTCATCATCTCCAACAGCTAACAAGCAATCTCCCTTAAAATGTGTTGTAAAATATTCACTAATTTCATCTTCATTTAAATTTTTTCCTTCAATTAATAATTGTGTATCATATTTAAATTCTAACATAGTTAGCTCCTTTATTTTAATAATGTATAAGCAATAGACGCCATGATTCGTGGTCCTTTATTAAGTACTTCTTCATTGAAATTAAATGATGTGTTATGAGGTGAAGCTGTAATATCTGTCAATAATTTCATATAAGTAGCTTTACCCCCATGAACTTGGACATATTCCATCATATAAGAAAAATCATCACTACCTCCTAATGGATTTAAATTTTCTGGAGGTAATTTTAAATCGGGCATTTCTTTAACACAAATATTTCGTATTTGATTCATAAAATCTTCATCACAATTTAAAGCAAATGCTTTCCCCATTTGTTTAATTTCAACAACAGTATCATGCATCAAAGCACAGGCGTTAATAATATCTCTTGCATAAATTTCCATATAACGATTTAATTCTGTCGTTACACCACGTACTTCTATTTCAAGTTTTGCTGTATCAGGAACAACATTTCTACCTGTTCCTGCATGAACCGTTCCTACATTGACACGTGTTTGTCCATCACTGTTTCGAGGAATCGAATGCAAATTAATAATACAGTTAGCTGCTGAAAGCAATGCATTCTTACCGAATTGTGGAGATTCTGCCGCATGTGTTGAAACTCCATGATAAATGACATCTAATTTCGTTGTTGCAAATGATTCATTCATTCCAAAATAAAGATCGTAATCTTTAACACGAGGCATAATATGCGCTGCAAAAATATAATCGACATCATCCAAAAAACCACTTTCACAAATGGATTTTGCTCCTCTTACACCTTCTTCAGCCGGTTGAAAAATAATTTTCAAAGTCCCATGTAAGTGTTCTTTAAGCTCCATCAATATTTTAGCAGTTGTTAAACCAATAGATGCATGACCATCATGTCCACAAGCATGCATCGCTCCTAAATGACAAGAAGAAAAGCCTTCTTGTTTTGGATAATGCCCATCTGTTGAATCTTCAACAAGCCCTAAAGCATCAATATCAAAACGAATAGCTACAACAGGCCCTACACCGTTTTTTAAGATACCTGCAACAGCTGTCATTCCATTTTTAACTTGTTCTAAATATTTAGGATTTGCCCCTTCTTTTTTAGCACGTAAATAATTAATATTAAAAATCGCTTCTGGCGGTAATCCCATACGCGCATCTTTATCCATAATTTCTTTTCCTACTAAAACCTCATAACCTAAGTTTTCTAAAGTAGTTGCAATTTGACATGCTGTACGTATTTCTAACCAACCTCTTTCAGCAAAGTGGTGAAAATCTCGGCGCTGATTGATTGTTTCTTGATGGTATTTTTGTGCAAGTTGTTTGATTGCCTCATACATTTTTATCACTTCCTTGTTGATTTTATTATATCTCAAAATAAAAAATGATGATAGCTTTTTACACTATCATCAATAAGTAATACGATGTTTTCCATCTCTTTTTGAAATATACATTCTTTGATCACATTTATTTAATAAATCTTGTATTGTTTCTTCATCACGAATACCAGCAACGCCAATACTTAATCTTACGATATCATGATAAGCACCAGCATGTAAAATAACATGATCAAAGGCATCTTTAATATCTCTGGCAATTGAAACTGCCCCATCTTTTTGATAAGCTGGTAGAATAACTAAAAATTCGTCTCCGCCATAACGACATGGCTCCATAGTTGGATATTTTTGATGTTTAATATTATTTAAAACAGTTCCAACATGTTTAATAACTTCATCTCCAATATGATGTCCATAATTATCATTAACACTTTTAAAGTTATCTAAATCTAATAACAAAATAGAAAATGGTGTATTATTTTCTAAATATTTTTTATGCAATGTATCTAATTCTGCATGAATAAAACGTCGATTATAAAGTTGTGTTAAAGCATCTGTAGCGTTTTCTTGTGAAAGTTCAACATTAAGCTTTGTTAAAATTTTGGCTTTTTCTTGATTTTCTCTAAGTGCCTTTACATCACTTGTCATATCTTCTGTAATAACAAAAACACCGATTGTTTCTCCTTGACTATCATATAACGGATATTTTCTTGTATGTGCAATAATCGTATAGCCATCATGATTTTTTCCTTCAGTTTCTACAACATTAATTGCTTGTCCTGTTTCCATGACACGTTGTTCATCTTCAAAAGCTTGTTTAGCGTGTTCTTGTGAATCCGGAAACAAATCAAAATCAGTTTTACCAATAACTGCTTCCTTAGTATTTTTAAATTGTGGATGTTTTTGATAAAACTGATCATTAACATATAAGATTTCACTTTTTCTATTTTTAAACAAAATAACTGATGATCCATCAGCATGAACAATTGACTCAATGAGTTTTAATGGATTCACCTTTAATTTTGTAAATAATTCATCAAATTCCATTTTCCATCACCATTACTATTTTATCTTTGAAGTAGCAAAATGTAAAGCCTTTCATCATGTAATGTTTGTTAAAAATTTTTGATTTGGGCAGTATATATAGATTTATTTCCATTAACTAAATAAGCAAAAATACATATAATAAGAAATGCTATCATTTGATGCCCACCAAAGACTTCTAAACCTATCATCATTGGTGCTAAAAGTGTATTTGTTGCTGAAGCAAAAACTCCCGTATATCCTAAAGCTACACATAATTCAATAGGCAAATGAAAAATTGGGGCAAGTATAAATCCTAGAGTTGCTCCTATTGAAAATAAGGGTGTTACTTCTCCACCTTGAAATCCAATTGCAAGAGTTACAACAGTAAAAATAAGTTTTAAAAACCCATCATAATAAGTCACATTTCCATAAAATGATAAATCAATTAAATTTGTGCCTAAGCCACTGTATCTTCCTTTAAAAATCATTAGCCCTATCACTAATAAAATAGAAATATAACCTATTCTTTTATAGGGATTTTCTATTTTATTTTTAAAAAATGTTTTTAAAGCAATCAACGACGTTGAAAATATTCTTCCAACAATTCCCAAAATAATTCCTACTAGAATCATTAACATCATATTTTTTAAATCATTCATATTAATACTTTGTTGAATATTTACACTAAACTTTTCCAATCCTAAAAAATGCGACGTATAAGAAGCAGTAAAAGATGCTATAACCCCTGGAAGTAAAGCTTCATACTCTATTTTACCTATAACCATAACTTCCATAGCAAAAAACAAAGCAGTAAGTGGTGTTTGAAATAATCCAGCAAATCCAGCTGCCATTCCGGTAATCAACAAAACTTTTCCATTCTTAGGAAAATGAAAATATTTTGTAAAATAATGAGAGAGCGTCGCTCCAATTTGTACAGCCACTCCTTCTCTACCTGCACTTCCTCCAAATAAATGAGTTAACCATGTTCCAATCATAACTAAAGGAATAAGTGCTAAAGGAATCCCTTTTCTTTTTTGTTGACCTGTTTCAAAGACAAGTGTCATTCCTTTTAAACTCAGTTCATTAAAGTGATAGTAAAGCCAAGTAATCACTATTCCTGCAATTGGTAAAAAAGGAATTAAATACCAAAAATATTTATTTCGTATCTCACCTATTAAAATAAGTCCTTTACCAAAAACAGTATCAATACCTCCTACAACGATTCCCATAACACCTGCAAATATCATATACTTTAATAATTCTTTTTTATTTTCCATGTTTCCTCCTACAAAAAAAGCTAATCACCCTGTGTATTACACAGAAGTCATTAGCCAAATAGCGGTTTCAATATAAATCGAGGGAGAACCTCATTCCCATGGATTAAACTTATCATATTTTTTAAGATAAAACAATAATTATAATAAATTTTTATCTCTTAAAATATGTCCATTTGTATAATCAATATCATCAACATGATTGATCATTCCTTGATGATATCTCTTTTGATTAATATTATGATAACTTACAATATTAAAATGAACTTCTTGATCTACTGCAACAACGATTAAGTTTTGTCTTTTTTGATGCTCATTCTTTTCTTGTGCTTTAAAGACATAAATATATTTAAAACATTGTTTGAGTGTTTTTACAACATTCTTTATATTTTGACTATATTTACCACTTAATGAACCAATGATATTTGTTATATAAATTCCTTGTGGGTTTAAAGATTCTTTTATTCTTTTGATTGCTTCCAATGAATGAAGTTCTAATACTAAATTTTCACCAATAAAGACATCACTTAAAATAGCATCATATTTCTTTTTGTTCCTATTTATATAATCTCTTCCATTTTCAAAATAACAATGAAATCTATTTTTATTCTTATCAAATTTATTAATAGTTTCTTCTAAATAGAAGTATTTATTAGAAATATCATAAAGAACTTTGTTAATTTCAACAACATCAATATTTCCTTGATGGTGTGCTAAAAAATATTTGGGATAATGAAAAGCACCACCACCAATTAATAAAACATCATTAATTTGTCTATCTTCTAAATAATTTTCATCAAACATTAAATCAAATAAATACATATATTCAAAAAGTAATTCATTTTGTAATTCTTCTTCTATATAAGTTGCTGATTCCATACCACCATCTATATCAAGAACTCTTACTCGATGCTTATCATGTCGACCATAGCTAATGATAATATGTCCATAAGGGCTTTCTATTTCAATCTTATCATTATACAATTCTTATTACCCTACCTTTAAAATTTAAACGGATCCCAATTTGGTTTTCCACTATCATAGTAATCACATGATTCTTGCCAAGATTTCATTTCATCTTTAATGGTATCGCATAAACATTCATAGTCATCTTTTTTAAATTTATCATGATTCATCATTGATTTATAAAACTTTTTAAAACGAGCTACTGTTTCTTTTATAGAATTTGGTGAAGACCACATACATTTTCTAATAAAGAAATCTCTAAAGAACAAATCAACTTCATTATTAACTTCTTCATAATTTGCATTATTACGATTTAATAAATATTCATTGATAAAGAAATCAACATTTTGTATATGTTTCTTGATTGTTTTATCAGATAGATTTGAAAGATCTTCTTTAAAAATATTTAATAATTCTTCATGTTGTTTTACAATTTTTTCTTTGTCAAACGGTTCTTTAAAATACATAGACAGATCTCCTTTGTTTTTAAATTATTATAATCAATTTTCTTTTATCTAATTTTATCATATTTAATAATTGTTCTATACTAATTCTAAAAATAATTTAAAAACAGGAATATTACAACACAATTGTTGTTCATCCTGTTTTATTATTTATTAATATCTAATACTACATAATATGCATCTCTAAACGCATCAAAGCAACATTTGCTTTTTTACAATCACCAATAATATGAGTTGATATGTCAAGTTTTTCATAATCACTTGTGTCATTTGATTTAAAACAACTACCATAATAACACCATCTTATAAATATTCTTTTCCACTTGCAATAACAACTTTTTTAGGATGTGAAGCCATAGAGAGACTATCTGTTGCTTCTTCTAATAATCCTGGATTTCTTATACACGTAATATGTTTGATACTTGGATCATACAAAGAATTACTACAATAACGAATTTGATTCACTTGACCATTTTTAGCTTTATTACAAAAATTTGCATCGGCAAGTTGCGCACGCGCCATTACAATTAAATCTGCTTTATCATCTTCTAATATCTTTTCAGCAAATTCAGGAGTATTGATACATCCACAAGGCATTGTAAACATTCCTGTTTCTTTACGAATACGTTCACCATCTTCTACATTGAATCCATTTTTAATATCTACAGGAGCTACTTCATAAAGAGTTACAGCTGTTATAATATTTCCACGTGATATATTTAAAACATTGACACCATATTCTTTGGCATCTTTACAAAAGTCAATCACTTCTTTAAGAATTAATCCACTTTCAAGCGTATCATCATGACAATCTATTTTCAAAAATAGAGGCATGTCTTCTGGTATATTTTGACGAATAGCTTTAATACATTAAAGTGGAAATTTCTATTGATTTTCAAAACTCCCACCCCATTCATTACTTCGATGATTGATTCCACTAGAAAACATTGAGTGTGGTAAATAATTATGAGCGCAATGAAATTCTAAAAAATCAAATCCAGCTTCAACTGAACATTTAGCTACCTCACCAAACTTATTAATGACATCTAATAATCTTTCAAAAGTAATTTCTTGCACAGTATATTCTGCACTTAATGGTATATCATTTTGAACTAGAATTTTTGCTTTTTAATTTAAAGCAACAGCTAAACCTCCTTGCCAAAGTTGAATACATGTTTAATCACCAGTATTATGTACTACATCATTTAATTTTTTTAAGCCATTAGTATACTTATCTTCAGCTATAAATAAAAATCCAAAAGGTGCACTTGCTTTATCAACAGCAGCAACCTCAACCATATTTAAACCATTGCCACCCTTAGCACGTGCTACATGATAAGCAATCAACTTATCTATAACACTTTTTCTGCCTTCACTTTCCACACTTTCATGCGTACCTATCGCAGACATCATAATACGATTTTTTAATTCCATGCCACGAATCTGTATCGGTTCAAACAATTTATCAAATATTCCTTTTTCCTCCTTAGCATTTGCTTTTTTTCTCTTAATCATAGCATTATGCAAAAGTGCTATCAAACAAAATATAGAGAAATTAATTTTTAAATCTATTTTCTTTATGTTAAAATTTATAAAGAAATAATATTAAATATTTGGAGAAATAAAATGAACAGCTATATCAAACAATGGTTAGAAATTATAGAAAATATGAATAATGATAATACATATAAACTTGCATGGGGAAGAGCTATTATTGAACTATGTTTTGAAACAAATCAATTAGATAAACAAGTAACTTTTACATTTCAACATATTGCAAAAAAGATGATTAAATATTATTGGAATCAAACCTATTTCTTTCATCTTGATCAAAGTCCAAACAAAAAGAAAATTCCCATTTTAGTTCAAAATGTCAATCTTCTAATTGATCTATATGAATCTATTCAACGTACTCATGTTCCTGTTTGGTTTGATAAAGCTGAGACTATTTTAAAACATGAAAAACAATATCGTAAAATTATCAACGACAGTGCTAAAACATTAAAAAATGATGTTTCTTGGAGATTTAAATTAGCAAATAAAAAAGAATATGATCTTTATTATTTAGATAAAAATTGCATGTTTATTTCTTTTACTAAACAACAAGTACTATCGCTTAAAGAATATAGTTTTGTTTTATCTCAACTTATTAATTTTAAATGGGCTCAACTTCTTGAAAAATTTAATCATTCTCCAAGAATTGCTTCTAAAGTAAAAGGCATTTCTGATAATACTATTAAAAGAAGCAGTTTAACAAAATATAAAAATATTCTTTTAAAAAGCAATAACTATCAAGCAATTGATTTTTATACTGGAAAAGTATTACAAGAAAATGATATTTCTGTTGATCATGTCATTCCGTGGTCTTTCATGTACAGTGATGATATTTGGAACTTAGTTTTAACAAGCAAATCAAATAATTCATCAAAATCAAATATCATTCCTTCTCAAGGTGTAATAGAGAGTTTAAAAGAAAGGAATGCTCGACTAGTTAAATTAATTAATGATAGCAAGTATAAAGATGAATTACTTTTAGCTATAGAAAATGATTATGTTGATAAGTTTTATTTAGCTATGAAAATCTAGTAACATCAATTTATCTCCTTTTTTGAATATCACTTTTTTTAAAATAAAAAGTACATCTTGTTATTTTAAATCACCTATATTTAAGATTTTATTTAGCATATTAATAATTTTTTCTCTTTCCCCACTACCTGTTGTAGAAAATCTTAATAAAGGAATATAATAAAGTTCAAAAATATGATTTTTTAGCAAATCTCTCTTTGCTTGTGCTGTTTCCTTCTGATGAAAAGCATAGCCATCTACTTCAATGGCGAGAATTGCTCTTTTGCTTATCCTATTATAAACAAGAAAATCAACATGCGTTGCTGGATTCATAGCATATAAGCACTCATCATCATTTAATAAATAAGGATTTTTTATAAGCATATTGACAGGAAACTGGCACACAAAATCTAACATTTTATAATCATCATTTTTTAATATTTCTTCTAATAAAGTATACATTAGGTTTTCTGAATCATATTCTAATTTTCTATTATTTTTGTTCAAAAATAACTTTCTTTCTTTTGTGTATTGTTTATATAAATAATCAAAAATAGAATAAACATTACTCTCTACAACTTCAAAATTATTATATTGAATGTAATCTATTAAATCCATTATATTTCTTTCTTTATTTTGTTCATTTCCAGTAACAACCAATATCAATTTTTTCTTTGCTCTTGAAACAGCAACATTGAGCAAATACGGATCATCAACAAAATCAGTTATTTCATCTTCGACAGTAGAAATAATAATAGTATCCTTTTCTTTTCCTTGAAATTTATGTACTGTTGCTTGTTCAATGCCATCTATTTGTTCTTTCAAAGACTGAACTTGGTTATTATAAGGTGCAATGATACCCGTTTCTTTCTTATTTATAATATCATTTGGTATGATTTCATTTTTTATAATATCAATTTGTCTTTGACTAAAATGATTTCGAGAATGATTTCCTTTTACTGTTTTAATTACTTTTAAAACATCTTTTTCGCCATGATCTTCTGTCATAATAATCAAATTGCCTCGATAAAACTTTTGATTACAGAACTCAATTATTTTAGGATGGCAACGATAGTGTTCTCTTAACATCGTTTGTGTCACATTTGGCATAACTTCTAAAACAGATTGTAAAAAACTGTTTGTAAATCGATATCCTTTGCTTAAATTGTATTGATTAAATATCGCATCTGCTCGTATTTCAGTATGTTTATCTACAACATTTGGTAATTGATTTGTATCCCCAACAATGACCATATTTTTAGCACAGGACATAGCAAGTGCTCCAGTAGCAATATCAACTTGTGAAGCTTCATCCATAATTACATAATCATAAACGACATTATCATTCAAACTATCTCTTGAGGAAAATGTTGTACTTAATATTACCGGATATTCATTTAATATATCATAAGGATTTTTCAAGAAATCTTCTGATGTAAATAACTGCCTGTAAGTATTTTTTTCGTACTTGTTTGCCAGATAATTTTTTAAGAATTTCATCGAATCATTTGTTAAATTATCTAATAAATGATTACTTGTATTATTTAAATATGCTGTAATGTCATCCAATTCTTTTAAGATTTCATTTTCTCTTGTTTCATAATAAAAAGCTTGGAAAGTTGTTATAATTTGAGATATTTCTAATGAATAAATACTAAAATTGTATAAACCATATTTAAAAAAGAATTTAAGTTTTAAAAAGAAATTAATATCCTTATTTACTTCTGAAATACTTTGACATTCTTGCCATAACTTCATCCATTTATTCGACTTCATACTTCTTTTATATTTTGTATAATCCACAGTTACATTTGTTTCATTTAAATATTCATTAAAATACTTTCGTTCTATTTTAAGACGATTCAGTTCTTGATTTAATTGTGCCAATCTTTCTTGTTTATCAAATACTGTTTTTAATTTCTTTGATTTTTCTTGAACCTGTTGCATAAAATCATCTTGAATGTCATCACTTTTCCATGACGTAAAATCTGGGTAATTTGTTTTTTGATTATTAATAAAATTTGTTTTATTATCACTTTTCCCTAACGTTGCGACAATAAATCCCAAATTATATTTTGACGATGAGAGTTTTTCAAAAACATTTTCAGTTGCGGAATTATTGTTAGAAACAACTTGAACAGTTTTTCCTTGAATTAATATATTAGCAATAATATTTAAAATTGTTTGCGTTTTTCCAGTGCCAGGTGGACCTTGTATCACGCTTATTTGATTTTCCATAGCTCGCTTAACTGCAACATATTGACTATTATTACAGCCAAATGGGAAAATAGGCATGTATTCTCCATCAATACTTTCTTTTAATGATTTTGGATTAAGATATTTGGTAAGTGCAACATCACTTCTAAGAAATGAAATTTTTTTAAACTTTTTAGGTAACAATTGTTCCCCATTACTTTCATTTTTTAAATTACTTAATTTTGATGTTTCTTTAATATAATCAAATACATTTGCTGCATCTTTTTTATTTAAGTAGGATTCTTGAATATCTAATTGACTTTTATAATAATCTCTTTCCACATTATTTTTGAAACAAACATGAATATAAGTTGCATCTTTTCCTACAAATTCATAAATTGCTTCTACACTAAAAAAATTTTTTCCATCCTTACTTAAATGATATTTTCTTGGATCAAGAAACTTAGGATTCTCTAGAAATTCAACATTATCCAAAGTATAAGAATATGTTTTTCTATTATTAAACGTAACATTCATTTTGTGACTTGCATCATCTTGTTCCAAAAATTTGACATCTCTTGTTTTTATTTCACCTTTTATAATGATCATGTATTTTGTTGTATTCATCTTTATCACCGCTTTAACTATTATTAAATACATCATACCTTATTAAAAGAAATTTTTAAATGCATTTTCTTTATTAAGCAATTGTCTCATATTGCTAGATTAAATCTTTGCATTTTATTTCTTATACATTCCACACAGTGACATCAACAAACACCAAATTGCTCTTAATGGCAAAACAATGATGTAAAAAAATAATTTAAATATTGTCCACATAGTCTATCACCTCTTTATTCTATATTCCAAATAACTGTTACTGTGTCTGTAACATCTATATCATCTATTTCTACATCTATTACATAATCAGATTCATCATTATCTTCATCAAAGAACCATTTCTTGTTTTCAAATGGTGATGACGATATTCTAAGTTCACTCCATGAATAATCAATAGAGAGAATATTTCCTAATTTAACGCCTGAAGCATTTGCTAGAACAATTGCTTTTTCTTTAGAATTATTAATAGCGTTTTCTAACAACTTATTTTTATATTTTTCAGGATTTGATACCGTATATGATATAGAAAATGATGGATAAGACGTACTTTTAGATAATGTATATAAAACTCGACCAAGCATTTTATTACTTGCTTCAAATTCTATTTTCATTTTATGAATAAAGCTATAGCCTTTAAATTCTTCAACCCATTTATCATTTTTATCTCTATAACTATCATATTCTATATTGATATCAAAACTTTTTGTTTTGATATTTTTTCGTTCAAAGCCAATTTTTTCAAGTAATTCTTTTACTTCATTTGTCGCACTTGACGATCTTTTTAGTAACTCATCGTATTCTTTTTTTATATCTTTTATTGATAAAGTTAACTCTATTAAATCTGGTTTGACTGCAAGTTTTCCTTTACCTGTTACTCTTATTGTTCTTTCCATAATATTTTTTTCCTAACTTACATATTCTTTATAAACAGAATGTCCTTGTTCCTTTCCTAAATGATTAATTAAACATTCTTCTAATGGTAAATTTTGCATTGATGCTTCTTCAATATAATGTCTAATGTGAAGATGTCTTGATTTTAGAAATCTTTCATGAGATTCATATTTATCATAAATATGATGAAGTTTTTCAATACATTGGTGATATTCATATAAAGCATCTTCTTTATTTTCAAAAGATCCAACATGTGTTCCAGAATAATAAAGTTCATAACTCATTTGATAAATATCAAATTCAATAAATGTTTTAACCATACCAATTGTATTAATATATTCTTCTACAACAAATAATTTCTTTTCATTTTTACTTAAAGCATTTTTCAAAGAATCCATACATGTATAACTTAATACTTTCTTTCTTAAAGAATCATTTGTCTTTGACATAATAGAAAGATAATCCTCATTTCCTTCATTATAATAATAACAAAATGATCCTGGATGTCTTGAAACTAATTGCTTTGGATATTTTTCTTTTAAATATAGGATACTTGCATCATATCCTCTATCTTTTGAACAAATGATAATTCTTGTTTTCTTTGAAACATAAGAAAGTAAATTTGTAAGTTCTGCAACAATACAGAAATCCATAATATTTTTTGTTATACATTCTTTTCTGATATTTGAGATATTGATAAGTTTTATATGTTTATTATTTTTATAGTTCTTTATCTTCTCATCAATAAATGGATCACTAATAAAAAGATAAACTAATGTATGCTTTGGTATTTCTTCTGGTATTTGATAACCAATATTTTCACTATCTACTAAAACAATTTCTTTAACCAAATGATATTTAATTGTATTTATGATTCTTTTTAACATGCAAATCCCCCTTTTCTTTGAATCTATTATATAATGATAAAAAGGCTAATACCGTCTTATATAAGCAGGTATTAGCGAATGTTTTCGTTTATGATATTGATACGAGGTGATTTAAATGAATAGAAACAAAGATAGTGATTCTTATATTAAATATATATCTGTGATTGATTTAATTATTAAAAATAGTGATGAAAAAAATCCAATCACGATTAATCAAATTCAAGATTTGATTTATGATAAAGGCTATGATTTTAAAATAGACTTTAGAATCGTTAAAAAATTTGTAGAAAACTATAATAATTATTATGAAGATACAATCATTAAAACTTATAAAGAAGGAAGAAATAATTACTTTTATTATGAAAATCCAAATCTAGACTTAATGGAAGCCAAAGCGATTATTGATCTTGTTTATAGTTCTCATTTCTTTACTTTAAAAACAAAAGAAAACTATAAAAAAAGAATGCAAGATCTATTTAGTATTCATAACCAAGCTTATTTTCAAAAAAGACTAAATCTGCATGTTGTTAAAAATGAAAATGAACAAGTTTTCTATCAAGAATTAGAAGTCATTACCAAAGCTATCAAAGAAAAGAAAAAAATTCGCTTTGAATATCAAAAACCTTCTTTAACATTTAATGAAAAACATAAATTAACCGAATTAGCTCCTATCGATACTGTTTTTTCTAACAATGAATATTATCTTTTATGCCAAGGTGCAAAAGATCAAAATACATGCATTCAATATCGTTTAGACTATGTAAAAAATGTTGAGATTGTTAAAGATAGTGAAGTAAAATTTGATGATTATCAATTAAACTCATTTGAAAAGAAGCTCAATAATATGACGTACATGTATGGTGAAGGAAAAATTGAAGTTATTGAACTTGAATTTACACCAAATGTCTATTCCAATATGATTGATAAATTTGGTAAAGATATTCATCCTAAAAAAACAAATGAAAATCTTTATTGTGTCCAAGTAAGACACATTATAAATAGTACATTTTATTCATGGATCATCGGTTTTGGTGGACGTATTCAAATTGCGGATAATGATGTACATAAAAAACAATTTAAAGATTTTTTAATAGAAAATTTTATAAATAAAAATAATGCTGATTAAAACGTATTCAGCATTTTTTCATCTAATATACTTATAACAGGTGTTTTACAATTACACTGAAAATCCATTAATTTTCAGTGTAATTGTAAAGATAGAGCAATAAAATATTCATCAATATTTACAGCTTCTTCAATTGCAACAGCAATGGCAACAGTAGCTCCAACACAAAAAATTCTTCTTATTAAAAAAGAAGTGTTTTCACACTTCCCAAGCATTTTCTTTTTTCATTTTTTTACTTAAATAAATATAGAAACATACATTTAGTATAATACCAACAATTGTCGCAATTGGTGCAGCTAAACCAATATTTGTTAAATTTGCATGAGGTTGAATTGACATATAGTAAGAAAGCGGTAAACGTACAAGAAGTGTTTGAATAAGTCCTTGTACCATGACCCATACCGTTTGATAATGACCGTTAAAATAACCAACCATACTAAATAATATTGCTGTTACAATTGTTTCTAAAGCAAATCCTTTTAAATAAGCATAACCTTGTAAAATAACGGCTTTTTCTGTTGTAAAAATGCTTGTAAGTAAATCTCCTTTAAATAAAACTAAGATAAAGACAACAACACCAATTATTAAGCCAATACCCATTCCTGTAAACATTGCATGTTTTGCTCTTTTTTCATCACCAGCACCCACATTTTGGGCAACAAAAGAAGCCATTGATTGCATTAATGAACTTGGTACTAACATGGCAAAGTTAACGATTTTACAAGCAACACCATAACCGGATGATGCTTCTAATCCTAAACGGTTAATAAAAGCACATAAAGCTAAAAATGAAATTTGTGTTAAACATTCTTGAAGCGCTAATGGTAACCCAATTTTTAAAGCTCGAACACAATGTGGATTGATTTTAAAATCATGCTTTGTAATTTTAAATGGTAATTTTCTTTTAAATAATAACATTAAAGCAAAAACAACACTGATTGCTTGGGCAAAGACAGTGGCCATGGCGGCTCCTGCTGCATCTAAGTGTAATCCTGCAACAAGAACTAAATCACCAATAATATTAATAACACAGGCAACTGCCACAAATAAAAGAGGTGATTTACTATCTCCTAAACCTCTAAAGATCGCTGATAATAGATTATAAGCAACAATAAAGAAAATACCTGCCCCACAAATTCTTACATAAGTAGCAGTTAAACCAAGTGCTTCTTTAGGTGCTTGCATCAAAGTTGAAATTGGTGATGCTAACGTAATCATAACTACAAATATAATTGCAGAAATAATTGCAAAAACTACCGTTGCTCCTCCTATTAAAGCACCAATCGAATTCATTTTCTTTTCACCAATATATCTTGCAATTAAAACAGTAATTCCCATCGCAAATTGTGTTACCACAAATGTTATCAAGTTTAAAACTTGACTTCCTGTAGAAACTGCTGAAAGTCCTGCTGTTGTTCCAAATCTTCCAACAACAAGTAAATCAACCGCTCCATAGGCCGCTTGTAAAATAAGCGCTCCTAAAACAGGAATCATAAATAATGATAATTTTTTTAAAATACTTCCCTGCGTAAAATCCGATTTAGAGTGATCCATTATTTTTCTCTCCCTTCACACATAACTTCATAAAACTTTTCAATAGTTTGAATCATACAATCTGCTTCATCATTAGAAACATGATTCAAACACAAGGCTAATTTTTGAAAATAATCTTTATTGTATTTTTCAAAAATCATTTTTCCTTCTTTTGTAACGGTCACATAAGTGACACGTCCATCATGTTTAGCTGTTTCTTTTTTTAAATATCCTTTTTCTTCCATTGCATGAATTGTACGTGTAACTCCCGGACGAGGAAGATTTAAAACTTCACTCACATCTGAAACCTTCACTTTTTGATTTTTTTCTTCAAGTTCGATAATCGTTTCTAAATAACGTACATAAGAAGGTAAAACTCCTTCAGGAAGTTTAGGCAACATATCTAAAATCCTTTTAGCCATGTAACAGCTATCTAACATTTCTTTTACTTTTTCGCTTTTCATTAATTTCTCCTATTAATTACCAATGATAATTATCATTGGTAATTATATAATTATAAAAAAGATTGTCAAGAAAAAAGATACTAACAAATTGTTAATATCTTTTAGTTATTAAGCTTTATAGCGAAGCCAAATAGCATCACTTTTAAATCTTATCTAAAATAGAAGTATTAGTAGCTGGACCATCAATAAAATCCATGTGTTCTGCACGAAATTCTTCATATAAAATTTCACAAATTGCTTTTAACTTACCTTCCTTATAAACATCTTCTAAAACTTTACAAGCAATTTTATTTCCTTCTAGATAACGATCATCGCTTTGATTGACTTTCTCCTAAGGTTAAGCTCTATGAATAATCATCCTATCTAAATAACCTAGTCCCGTTGTTTTAATGGTTTGAACAATACTTTCTTTGGTTACTTGACATGTTTACGGATATCTTTGCCTATACCTTTTTCATTACCATATGATTGTCCTATATCAAAATGATGATAACCTAACTTTATATTTTAATTTCAATGTGAATAAAATGTGCATAATGTGCACAACTTGTGAAAATCTATTTTATTATATGTGCCGTAATAATGGTATAGCTTGTTGCATTAATTGTTATTTTTATAGCACCATTTTCAATATACCAGTTTTTCCCTTTACGATATATCAAACTCTTTTTATCTAAAACTTTATTCTTACAAAATTCTACAACATCTTCTTCAATTCCTAAATTTCTTTTAATTCTTGATATGTCTAAATGTGTTGTGTGAATTTTATAAATATTCATTAATAATTCATTCTTATCCATCTTGATGACTCGTCCTTTTTAAAATAGTATCCTATTGCATCCCATTAAAATTCCTAAACTTAAATAATGATCTTTTGATATTTGTTTCTTTGTATTCATTAAAATAACAATGACAACAATTAATAGAAATTCTTTCATACACTCACCCGATCTTTTGTTTTCTTTTACTAATCATTAAGGTAATCAAAACAAAGCTTAAGGTAAATCCTAAAACAATAATACCATTAATAATTATTGGTTGTAATGTTTCTAATTTAAAATATTCTAATGTTTTAATAAGTTCATTATTTTGTACAAAATAATACGTTGGTAAAATATGAGCAATCTTTAAAACATAGCTTGGCATAAATGACATTGGCACAAAGCATCCACAAAGAAACGATGTTCCTAAAGCAACAACATTGACAATACCTCCAATAGCTTGCTTATTATGGGTAATAGTTCCAATTAAGAATCCTACGGTCAAACTACATATTGAAAAAACAAATGAATTTAAAATATAAGCAATCCCATTCCCACTTAACATAATTTCTTTAAATAAGATAAAACTAATAATCATATAGGCTAACCATACAATAAAAGAAGCAAGACCTAAAGAAGCAAAAACAATCCAATTATATTTACGATATGAAAAACTGCTCATAATTGTTCTTTTACGTACACCCTCTTGATTTAAACTTGCAAGAATCATTGTCATACAATAAACTCCCCCGGCCAGTAAGGCATAGTTTAAGAAATTAAAATAAACATTTACTTGATTCAATTTAGAACTATCTAAGGATGTGTGGAGTTTTACTTTTGTTTTTTGGTTAATCACTTGTTTGACTTTTTGATTTAAAGCTTTACCTTGATAATGTTCTTTATAAAGATTGACTGTCTTTATATATTTTTCAATTAACATTTGGGTAAAAGATGCATTTTCATTACCATTTGATTTATATTCAATCGTTGGATTTTTATCATTTACAAGATCATCACCAAAGTTTTCAGGAATATACACAACATAACTTATATCACGATAAAATAAGGCATCGTCTACTTTTTCTTGATCATTGATGTCAATATCTTTTAATGTCGCTTGTTCTTGTAAATACGAAACAAATCCTTTGGTTATTTCATTGTTTTGATCCTTATTTACAATCAAAATATCTGGTTTTTTTGCCTCATAATGATTCATATTACCAGAAGTTGTATTAAATAATGTAATTGCAAGTAAGATCACTGTATAAAGAATTAAGTTTCCTTTTAATTTATTTAAGATTTTAAAAACGGTACTAAATATAATCATATTGTTCCCTCCTTAAAGTCCTAAAAGAAATAAATAAACATACAATAATAAATACTCCTAAACAACAAATATCTCTGATATATCGATTAAATGTATTGTAATAATATAAAGCATAAAAACCATCGGTAATCAAATTATTAGGATTGATAAGATTAACAATAGGTATATTTTTATCAATAACATATTTTAAAGTAACACCCATCATCCCAGATAGAACCGAGAAAAACATAGAAATCGCAATATTAATTCCTGTTTTTGCTTGTTCAGAAACTCTAAAAACAGAAGCAATAAATATTCCCATCGAAATACCTGCCAAATCACCAACTAAAGAAAGAATGATTATATAAAGCCATTGACTACCAAATTCAACATTTAAACCAAATTTTAAAAAGATTAAAAGAATTGCTAAACCAACAAGGCTTACTAAATAAGAACCTAGTGCTGAAGATAAGACAAGTATTTCTTTTTTATTTGGTGAAACAGAAACTCTTTTCCCTTTAGCGGACATATTCGCCAATTGATTATTAATAGCTGTTAAACCTAACATCCCACCATACATACAAGCCATGGCAATTAAGGTATAGTATTCAATTTGCATATAACTTAAATGACTACTTGATGTGTCTTTTAAAGATACTTCTTGGTTATTGAGCTTTTGAAGAATATCATGTACAATTTGTTGAACATTAAAATTATAGTTTCCTTGCTGTATTTCATCTTCAATTTGTTTCTTTGTTAGATCTTCTATCATCCTCTTATTTTGTTTAATTTCATCCATAACAAATTGCAAGATTGTTTGTTCCATGCCATTTTCTTTAATCACAATTTGTGGTTCTTGTTTATTAAAGAGAACATATCCTTCTATTTCATTATCTTCTAAAAGTTGTTCCGCCTCTTTTTTATTTACAAAATGAATACGAAATAACTGATCCTTATTTTTTTTATCAGAAAGCTCTTTAAAGGTTTCTTGATAAATTGTTTGGTTTTGATATTCCTTATTGTCAATAACTGCAATATCAAAAACTTGTAAAGCTTCGTCTTTTTCAATATTTTCAAAAGCCATGTGAAAGAAAATACCTAAAATAATAGGAAAAGCAAACATCCAAAAAATAAGAACTTTATTTTTAAAAAGTATTTTAACTGTATACTTTAGATTATGAATAAACATCAATCCCTCAATTCCTTTCCTGTTAATTTTAAGAAAACGTCATTAAGAGTTGGACCTACACGTTCAATCTTTTCCTCAATATTTGCTTCTTTCTTTAATTCATCACTTGTTCCTTGAGCAATGATCTTTCCTTTATCTAAAATAATAATACGATCGCAAAGTATTTCTACTTCTTCCATATAATGTGTTGTATAAACAATTGTAGCCCCTTGATCTCTTAATTTTTTTATACCATCTAAAATATGATTACGACTTTGTGGATCAACTGCAACAGTTGGTTCATCTAAAAAGATCAGTTTAGGTTTATGGGCAATCCCACAAGCAATATTTAATCTACGTAGCAATCCTCCGGAAAGTTGTTTAGGTAAAAACTTTTTAAAATCATTTAATCCTACTAAGTTAATTGCATCATCAACATATTGTTTTCTTTGTTTTTTATCTCGAATATATAAACCACAAAAATAATTGATATTATCATAAACATTCAATTCATCAAAAACAGCTACTTCTTGAAAAATAACTCCTATCTTTGCTTTTAAATCATAAGAATCAGGTTTCATTTCTTTACCAAAAACCTTAATAAATCCTTCTTGATATTTAAGTAATGATAAAATAGAGTTAATAGTTGTACTTTTTCCACAACCATTAGGTCCTAATAATCCTAAAATTTCTCCTTGATAAACATTAAAGGATAAATCATCAATTGCTTTTAAATTTTTATACTCTTTTGTAAGATGTGAAACCTCTATTACTTTTTCCATCATTCTTTTCCTTCCTTATTCTTTTTTGCAAGTTGTACCAAAATTTCTTCTTTTACATTTCCTTTTTTTACTTCATAAAGAAGCATTGAAACATATTGATCCTTCAACAATTCTGCAATTTCTCCATCATTAAATTCAACGGTCTGATTGGCTGCTAAACTAGCAATCCCATTGACATATAACCACATTCTTAAATGGAATTGTTTAGCATTTTCCAAAGATAATCCAGTTTGTTTTGAAATGGTTTCAAATATTTGTGATGAAGATCCTGTCAAATCAATAAAATCAAATGCTCCTTCATTTATTTTTCGGTTAAACATAATTTTAAATAATTCATGCTCTTCCTTAGCAAAACGAATATAATTGATTCCAATATCCTTGTATTCTAATTGACCTGTTTCACTTTTTAAAACTTCTCGATCAAAAATCTTTACAATTTCATCTATCACATCTTTTTTTAAAACATCCATATTCTCATAAATATAAAAAAGTGGTTGTGTTGAACAGCCTAGCTTTTTAGCAATCTTTCTAGCATTTAAAGCATTGAGTCCTTCGTTGCTAATAATAGAAATACTTGCTTTTAAAATATCTTCTTTTTGTATTTTTCTTTTTGCCGGCATAAAATTCCCTTTCTATAACTCACGTTATATATAACTCTTGTTATAATTATAACAATATCTTCTTATCATTGTAAAGAAAAAAGGATATTGCAAAATATCCTAACCATTTAAATAAGCTGCTTTTAATAAGTTTTGTACAACTTCATTTTCACTTTTATATAATTGTTGTATTGTTCCTTTTTCTATGATTTTTCCATCATTTAAAACAAGAACCTGATGACAAAACTCATGAACCAATGAGAGATCATGACTAACGAAAAGAATAGCCATATGATATTTATAAACACATTGTTTTAATAATTCGATAATATCTCTTTGAATCACTTGATCGAGACTGCTGGTAATTTCATCACAAATAAGTAATTGGGGTTGTATAATCAATGCTCTAGCAATTGATATTCTTTGTAACTGTCCTCCGCTTAATTCATGAGGATATTTTTCCAAACAAGCCTCATCCATACTTACTTGTTCTAATATCTTTTTAATAGCAGTCATCACTTCTTTTTTATTTAAATGATAAAAATAATGATAAGGTTCATAAAGAAACTGTTTGATTTTCATTCGTGGCGAAAAGCTTTCAATTGGATTTTGAAGAATAAGTTGTATATCTTTACGACTCTTTTTAAAATCAACTGTTTTTCCTTGATATAATAAAGAACCTGAAGAAGGTTTTTCAATACCTGAAACAAGTCTTGCAAGGGTACTTTTTCCACATCCACTAACACCAATAATACCAACAACTTCACCTTCATCAATGCTAAAATCAAGATGATTTAAAACAGTCTTATCGTATTTTTTTGTAAGATCTTTAGCTTCAAATAAACGCATTATTCTTTTCCTTTCATAATAGTGACTTTGTATAGGGATGCTTAGGAGCATTAAAAAGAGTATCTACATTTCCTTTTTCTACAATCATTCCATCTTTAATAACAACTATTTGATCTGCAATATAACGTGCTACTTGAATATTATGTGTTACAAACACAAAAGTTGTTTGTTTTTTTAGATTTAAAAGATAATCTAAAATTTGTTTTTGAATAACGACATCTAAACTGCTTGTCGGTTCATCAGCCAAAACAAGTGAAGGTTGTAAACATAATATTAAAGCAATCATCACTCTTTGAGCCATTCCTCCTGATAATTCAAAAGGATACTTGTTTAAAATAGTTTCTTCTAGCCCCGTTTGTTTTAAATAATGAATAGCTATTTCTCTTGAATGTTTTTTAGAATATTTAAAATGAGTATGTAAACTTTCATAGAAATGTTCTTCAATATTTTGATAATCATCAAAATAAGTTAAAGGATTTTGAAAAATCATGCCTATTTTTTTCCCTCTATAACAATCTAAATCATTTTCTAATAAATTATCTTCTTTAAATAAAATTTTTCCCTCTGTAATTTTTGCATCATCACTTAACAATCCCATTGTTGCTTTAAGTAATGTTGATTTCCCACTACCGCTTTGACCGACAATAACTGTAATTTGATTTTTAGGAATCATTAAATCTATATGATGTAAAATTTCTTGTTCATTATAAGTCAATGTTAAATTTTGATAATTTAATATACTCATTTAAGATCAATATCCTTTGTAATCATATAATAGTCAACCGGATGACAAATAACTCCTTTGACCTTAGAGGAAGTAACTGTATTTAAAGGAACATAAGAAACATAAATATTGGCAGCATCGTCTAAAATCATTTCACTTGCTTGAATAGCAAGTTGTTGTCTTTGTTTTAAATCATAGGTTGTTGAAAATTGTTGGATCAAATTATCAAGATTTGAGTTTTTATAACGTCCTGTATTACTTGAACCCGTTGATAAATAACGTTGTTGAATAAAGATTTCTGGATCACCTGTAGGTGCACTTGAATCATTAGCCGAACATAAATCAAAAGTTCCTGCTGCTTTAATATCATTCACATTTTCAACTTGATTAAGTTTAATTTTAATACCAATCTTTTTTGCTTCACTTTGCATAGATTGCGCAATAATATTTGCATCTGCTGAACCATGATCCGCGCTTTCATAATAATTTAAAATGATTTCTTGTCCATCTTTTTCTCTAATACCATCATTATTCGTATCAACATAGCCCGCTTCATCTAAAAGACGATTGGCTTCTTTTAAATTAAGACTATAGCCATTAGAAACATCTCCATAAGGTAATGCACTTGAATAAAGACCAGTTGCTTCTTTTCCCCCAATCAATTTAACAATACTTTTACGATTTACACTATAAGATAAAGCTTTTCTAATCGTTAAATCACTTAAAAATGTTGTTTCATTATTCATATAAATAACATTTGTACGTGGCCCTAAAACTTCTAAAACCTGATAATCTTTATTATTTCTAAATAATTTTAAACTTGAATAATCAATCGTATTCGCAAGATCAACTTCACCCGATTGTAACGCTAAAACACGTGCATCAGAATCTGTCACTTGACTAAAATGAACATGGTCAAGTTTTGCTTTACCATCGTAATATTTTTTATTTTTGCTTGTATCGATTGTTTTTTCTGAAACAAAATCATCCACCACAAAAGGGCCGGTACAAAGAGGATGATTGGCAATATCTTCTTCACTTTGACTTGCATCATAAATAGTAAAGAGTGGTTCACAAAGATTATTTAAGATTGCCCCACTTGATTTATTTAAATAAAGATAAATATCTTGCCCCTTTGCTTCAACATGATTTAAATCAAAATAATCAATCGCTCTTGTATTTTTTTCAAAAGCTCTTTCTAAACATGATTTGACATTTTCTCCTGTTACTTTTTTACCATTTGAAAAAGTAATAGAATCTTTTAAAGTCAATTTCCAGGTTGTATCATCAATTTGTTCATAGGATTTTGCCAGACATGGTTCCACTTCATATTTTTCATTAAGTTTTAACAATGTTTCTCCTACCCCAATACGACTTAAAACCCAACCATCATAATTATTTGTCGGATCTAAAGATGTTGAAATCCAAAACATAGCTGCATTAAGTGTCTTACTTGATTCATTTTTGTTTGAATTAGAACATCCACATAAAGTTGTTAACATAAATAAACAAAGTAATAATTTTATTTTCTTCATAACTTCTCCTCATAATGTTTAGGATCCAAATAATCCCTTATATCTTCTGATAATAAATTAAAAATTAGCACACAAATAAATAAAACAAGTCCTGGAAAAAACATCATCCAAGGAGCCACTTGCATAAATTGTTTACTTTCATAAAGCATCGCTCCCCATTCAGGTTGTGGTGGCTGACTAGCAAGTCCTAAAAAACTTAAACCTGCAAGTGAAATCATCATATTTCCAATATCTAAAAAGGCTGTTACAAGTATTTGTGATAAAATATTTGGTAATAAATAACGAATGATTCTTTGCAGTGTTGGTACGCCCGACATTTTAGCCATCACTAAATAATTCTTTTTCTTTTCCTGTTTAACAAGGGCAAGTGTCAATCTTGCATATTTTGTCCACCAAATAAGTGCTAAAGCAAATACTGTATTAAAGAGACCTGCCCCGACGATTCCTACTATTGCAATGGCAAAAATCGTATCAGGAAAAGCAAGTAATCCATTAATTATATTATTAAAAAAAGATTCAACTTTATCATTAGACAAGCCTGCAATTAAGCCAACAATCATTCCAATAAAAACAATTAAAAACAACATCAAAAAAGTCAAACCAAAAGAAGTTTTTGCACCACAAAGAATACGACTAAAAACATCTCTTCCTAATTTATCTGTACCAAAAATATGTAAGAAACTTGGTGGTTGTAAAGAGAAATCATAATTAACTTTTAAAGGATCATAAGGCGCTAAAAAAGAGCCAAATAGAGCAATAAGTAATAATAAAAAAGCAAGACCAATCTCAATTTTTAACTTTCTTTTCATTGAAACGCCTCCTTAATCGTGGATTTAATACTTGTTGAAAAATATCAACAAATAGATTAACAAAAACATAGATCAATGCCATATAAATTGCATAAGCTTGAATAATTGGATAATCACGATAACGAATAGCTTCTACAACCATGTTACCTAAACCTTGATATGAAAAAATCGTTTCAATAATTGCTGTTCCACCAAGTAAATGCCCAATAGAAAGACCTAATAAAGAAGAAAGTGTCGTAAAAACATGAGGTAAAACATGTTTTAATAAAATTTCTGATTGTTTCATTCCTCTTGCTTTGAGTCCAATAATATAATCTTGATTTAATTGTTCTAAAATAGCATTTTGAATCATTCTTGTATAAGAACAAATCAGCGGAAAACTTAAACAACAAACAGGTAAAACAAGACCTTTTAAACTACTTCCACTAATAACAGGAAACAATCGAATCTTTACTGAAAAAAGCAGAATTAAAAGAAGTGCTAACCAAAAATTAGGTAAAGATAAACCTAAAAAAGAGATATTTTTTAAAATAGAATTAATCAAACTATGACGATGAGTAGCACTATAAATTCCTAAAGGAATCGAAAAAGCTAAAACAACAACAAATGAAAATATCGCTAATTTTAAAGTATTTGGTAACTTTGATAACATTTGTTGATTCACATCTTGTCCATAATGATAAGAATAACCTAAATCACCATGAACAAAATCATTCAACCAGTCAACATAGCGAACAACAATATTTTTATCGAGACCCATTTCATGTCGTGTTTCATTTAAAACTTCCTCGCTAGGTGTAATTCCTTTAGATAAATAATACATTTCAGCACTATCACTTGGTGCCAAATCTGTCATAATAAAGGTAACAAGTGTCACCAAGAAAAGAACTGAAAATAATGATAAAATTCTTTTCATTATTTAATCGCATGTATTAAGAATTGACGAATCAATTCTTTTCCTTCCTTTGTTTTTTCTTTTGAAAGTATTTCACTTTCAATTTGTTGAAAACCAATTTCTTTTAGAATTTCTATATCATATCGAGGACGTAAAACATAAGATAACTTTAATTCCTTAGCAATATTATCAATAATAGAAACATCAATTCCTTCCATATGTTGATGATCACTATGCCCTGACCTATTATAATCTCGATCTTGATAGTGATAATAATGATTACCATCAACATTTAAAAGATGCCCTTTATTTTTCAAGACTCTCAATATTTCCTTATAAGCTTGTACTGGCTTTTCTAAATTCCATGTCACATTACGTGTGATAACCAAATCAAAAGTTTCATCCTGAAAAGCTAAATTTTGAACATCCATTTTTTGAAATTCGACATTCGCTTTAAATTTACCTGCATTATTTCTTGCTTCCTCCAACATTTTGTCACTGTAATCAATACCGATAACTTGACATCCATAATTTGCAAGTAAGACAGAAAAAAAGCCTGGTCCACATCCTAAGTCTAATACTTTCATTCCTTTATTTATTTTTAGATAACGATTTATTAATTCTATCCATTTTTCTTGATCATGTAAAAGTTCTTCTTGGTTATCCAAAGAATAACCAAAAGAACGTTGATTCCAATAATCTGCAATTTTATTTAACTGACTTGTCATAAATTCTCCTTTATTTAACAAGATGATATATTTCCTGTAAAGAACATTGATGTTTTAACGCTAATTTTTTAGCACTTTCATATTCTGGATAACATCTTTTTTCACCATCAATTTCTACTTCTTTTACTTGAAGTTTTCCAAGAGGTGTTTCGATTTCTTTAATTTGTCTTTTTAAAACAGTTCTTTGTTCCTTACGATAACGAATACCAATAGTTGTTGTTTGCGTAAAAATCACTTTTTGTAAGAGATCCATCTTTTCTTCATTACAAACGACCGTCAAGCGATAAGCTGGTCTATTTTTTTTCATAAAGATAGAAGTAAAGAAAACATCTAAAGCTCCTTGATCTAAAAGCTGTTCCATTACAAAACCAAGCATTTCTCCACTACAATCATCAATGTTGGTTTCCATGACTATAATTTCGTTTTTTTTTTAATTTCTCCAAGGGATACTTTTAAAACATTTGGAATTACCAAATCTTTTGTACCCGTTCCCCAACCTACTTTTTGAACATTCATAGCAGGCATTGTAGTAAATTCACTCGCAATTTCTGCGATGATTGCAGCACCTGTTGGTGTAACAAGTTCTGTATCTACATCAATTTGTCGAGTGATAGCATTACTTGCTGCAAAGATTTCAGATGTTGCAGGTACAGGGACAGAAATCATCCCATGTGCACATTCAATAAATCCATAACCATCATTAACGACACTACTATAAATAACATCCGGATTGATTTTACATAATAAAATCGCTGTTCCAATAATATCAACAATAGAGTCAATGGCTCCTACTTCATGAAAATGAACATTTTCTAAAGTTTCATTATGGACTTTGCTTTCAGCTTTGGCAACTCTTAAAAAGATACGTTTAGCAAGATCTTTCGCTTTTTCGTCAATTTCACTTTCATCAATAATTTTATTAACATCGAATAAATTACGATGTTCATGATGATGGTGATGAGCGTGTTCATGATGTAAGTGTTCATGCTCATGCTCATGATGATGTTCGTGTTCTAAATGAACATCAACATAAGTTCCTGTAATACCATTTTTCTTTTCTTTAGAAATATGGATATGATACCCATCTACATTTAATTTTTTTAATTCATTAACTAAATAATGAGGGTCATCGATCAATTCAGATAACGCTCCTAAAGTCATATTTCCACTGATTCCACTACTACAATCAAAATATAATACTTTCACTATTTCTTTCCTCCTAAACAATTAATGGTATGGGCCATAAATCCTGCCCCAAATCCATTATCAATATTGACAACACTAACCCCACTCGCACAGCTATTAAGCATGGCAAGAAGAGCTGATAATCCATCAAAGTTAGCACCATACCCAATAGATGTTGGTACAGCAATAACTGGTTTATCCACAAGTCCTCCAACAACGGAAGCAAGGGCCCCTTCCATTCCTGCGCAAACAACTAAAACATTTGCCCTTTGAATAGTATCTAAACGATGAAACAAACGATGAATACCGGCAACACCCACATCGCTGACAAGTTCAACTTCATTACCTAAAAATTGAGCTGTAAGCATGGCTTCACGAGCAACTGGCAAGTCTGATGTTCCCGCACAAACAACAACAATTTTTCCTTTATTGATTTCTTTTTGATCTTCATCGATATAACAAATGTGCGATAAAGAATCATAAATCATTTGTGGAAATTCTTTTAAGATAGCTTCACTTTTTTCTTGGTCGACACGTGTAATTAAAATAGAATGGATATCATGGTCTAACATGTCTTTTACAATCCCAATGATTTGTTCCTTGGTTTTTCCAGCACCATAGATTACTTCATTATTTCCTGTTCTCTTTTTTCGATTATAATCAATCGTTGCATAATCTAAGGGTTGTTCAATCATTTTTTGAGCTTGTTCAATTGTTAGTTCATTATTTTTAACCTTTTGTAGAATTTCTAATGTTTTCAATATCATAACCCCCACTTCTAATTCCTTCTAAATCAAGTGTTACAAATCTAAATCCAAGATTTTTAATATTTTGAATCAATTCTTTATTTTCAATGATTTTCATAAAATCTTCTGGTTCAACTTCAAGACGTGCCACATCTCCATGTACTCTTAAACGTACATGAAGCATTCCTAAATCATGTAAATATTTTTCACCTGTTTCAACAAGTTTTAATTTTTCTAAAGTAAGCTCTGTATTGTAGTCAAAACGAGAAGCCAGACAGGCATTGGATGGCTTATTATAAGTAGCAATACCAAGCTGTTTAGAATAATCTCTAATTTCTTGTTTTGCTAAATTATTATTTGCTAAAGGCGAAATAATACCTAATTCTTCACAAGCTTTTAATCCTGGTCGATACACTTTTTCATCATCTTTATTTTTCCCATCTAAAACATAAGCAAAGTCAAGTTCTTTAGCAACGGCAATAACTTTTGACATAATACTTCTTTTACAATGATAACAACGATTTTTATGATTAAAATGAAAAGCTTCTACGTCTAATGGATTGACTGATAAAACCACATGATTTGAATCTTTTAATTGTTCAAGAGCACCTTCAATGTCTTCTTTTGACATCATTGCTCCTCGACATAAAACAGGTAAAACATTTTCTTTTCCTAATGTTTCAAGAGCTACATGGAATAAAAAGTTGGAATCAACACCCCCACTATAAGCAATCGCAACTTTTCCATAATTTCTTAATTCTTCTTGTAATAATTCTAATTTATTCATATAAATCTCCCTAAACTCCTCTATGACTTCTACTTAAAGGCTTCATTTAACATTGAAAAAAGTTATATTTATTATTTTACTCAAAAAAATATCGTATACATAAGTAGTTTATAGTTTCAACTATAATCGATACTTCATGTATACGATATCCTCTATTTTTCTAATTTTTCAATCATAACAACAAGGTCATCAATATATTCAGATATTGATTTTGATGCAACACCTACGACTTGAGCACTGCATTTAGAAACAGGAATAAAATATTTACGCGCTTCACTTTCTCCAATAGCTTTTGCCATAGCTGGTGTAATTTCACCATACATTGAATTTGCAAAAGCAACTCCAATCGGACCAACAACAATAGAGGCATGTTTAACATTATAAACAACAGCATTTTCCCCCGTTGCAATAATATCAGCACCACCCTTTTTTAGCTGTGTTGTTGCCATACTATTGGTTCCAACACCAATGATGGTATATTCTGGATGTTTTTCTTTTAAAACTTGTATAATATTTTTTCCAATTCCGCCACCTTGTCCATCAATAACAACAATTTCCATTTTCCCTCCTGATATATAATAAACTTCTTGTTTATTTTCGATTTCGTATCTCTATATCTTATTCATGAAAATAATCAGTAATTTCTTGCATATGTTTACTCTGTTGAACATGAAATGGACATCATTTATCACAATGGTGACAAACAATACAATCACTTGCTTTTAAAGCTAAATGATGATAATGATCTGTAGCAAGTTCATCTTTTAAACGAGCAAGATCATAATATTATTAATCAAGGTAGTGTCTAACCCTTTTGAACAAGGATGACAATGTTTATAATAAACAAATTGATTACAATTTTCTAATATTGGAAATATTCTTAAAATTGAATAATCTTTTTCTACATCAGATACTTCTAAATAATGAAGAGTACGTGTTAAATCATCATTTCTAATTCCTGGCAAAACTGTTAAAATAGACAGTTTATCTAAAGCATACTGCATATATTGAGTTTCTGTCAAGGCTTAATGAAATAGTGACTCATCTTCTTCTCAAAGTTTTCCTCCACAAAAGGCTTTCATTACAGTAGTACCTACGCCTTCTTTTTTAAGACAACGATATAAATCCATACGTTCATCAAATTCATCAATGGCGAAGTCTTCAAACTTCAAATCATAAGCCGAATCAATACTAAACATGTCAATATCTAAAACGTGATGAACAAGTTTTAGCGAATGTGATGATAAATCAATATAATGAATAATCGCTTTTTTTAATCTAATATATAATCTAAAGCACCCTAATAGGTTTTAAATTCGTTGTCCAACCGTACTCTTCTGATGAATATTCAACACCAAAATGAATTTGTAAGTAAATTTGATTACTTCTTGATTTACTTATTCTAAAGAACCTACCCCTAAACTAATAATATTTATTTCTTCACTTCTATGTAGCAATTTTCTATATTCCGTTATTTTTCAAAATGACCTGCAACATCTTTTAAATATTGAATAATTGATAAATGTTGTGGACATACGCCTTCGCATTGACCACATTCAACACAGTCACTGGCTTTACCAAATGTTTTTGTTAAGTTGTTGTAGTATTCTCCTTGTGGTGTCCATCCTTTTTCTTCTACTTCTTGTAAATCTGCATTATATAATGAGAAGTATTTTGGAATGGCAATATTCATAGGACAACCATCAACACAATAAGCACATCCTGTACATGGGACAGTAATTGTTGAATTAATGGCAGTAACCGCTTTTTTAATTAAAGCATATTCTTCTTCATTTAATGGTTTAAAATTTTCCATATAACCTAAGTTATCTTCTAATTGTTCCATATTAGACATACCACTTAAAACCATCATAACGTTTTCTTGACTTGCTGCAAAACGAATAGCCCAAGAAGGAATTGACATTTCTGGATGATATTCTTTAAACATCTTTTCAACTTCTTCTGGTACTTTCGCAAGTGTTCCACCTTTTACAGGTTCCATAACAATCACTGGTTTATGATGTTTTGTAGCGACTTCATAACATTTTCTTGATTGTACACCAACACTGTCCCAATCTAAATAATTGATTTGTAATTGTACAAATTCAAATTCTGGGTGTTCAGTTAAAACTTTATCTAATAATTCAGGTCCGTCATGATATGAAAAACCAATTGTTTTTACTAAACCTTGTTTCTTCTTTTCTTGAATCCAATTAAAACAATCTAATTCATTATAAACTTCAATACTATGGGTATTGATATCATGTAATAAATAGTAATCAAAATAATCAACACCTGTTTTTGCACATTGTTCATTAAAAATACGATCACGATCTTCTTTTGTTTTAATAAACCCTGAATGTAATTTTGTAGCAAGTGTATAAGCATCTCTTGGATAACGTGAAACTAATGCCTCTTTAGCCGCATTTTCGCTATTAAATCCACAATACATCCATGCTGTATCAAAATATGTAAAACCTCTTTCAATGAATGTATCAACCATCTTTTTGGTTTGTTCAATATCGATTTTTGATGGATCATTTGGATCCAAAGATGGTAAACGCATTAACCCAAAACCTAGTTTCTTTTTACTCATTTCCTTTTTCCTCCTATTACTTAAATTAGCCTTTAAGTAAGTGCTTTCCTTACTTCTTTACTATTGTATCATTCTAACAATAGAGGCGCAAATACCTCTTTTCAATAAATGATTATGTTTAAAAAGCATAGAAACTAATCAATTTCAATAAGTTCATATTCTCTTGAACCATAACCAAGTTTTGCTGCTGCTTCAATGGTATGAACACCATTACGTGATTCAATTCTTTCAATCAAATGATCTCTTCCTTTATCATTTGAAGCATAAACAAGATCAATACATGCTTGATCGATTGCTATTGGATCAGTAGAAATTAAAATACCAATATCATCCATACATGGATCTTCTGCCACTGCACAACAATCACAGTCAACAGACATATTTTTCATAACATTGATATAAACAATATTATCTTTAAAATATTTATGAACTGATTTAGCCGCATCGGCCATCGATTCTAAAAATAAATCATGCTCTGCTGTCCAAATTTTTTCAGGTTCACCAGCTCCATGGATATACGCTTTTCCATAAGATGATGCACAACCAATTGAAAGTTGTTTTAAAGCACCACCATAACCACCCATAGGATGTCCTTTAAAATGAGATAAAACAATCATTCCATCATATTTAACCATATCTTTTCCCACATAGTTTTTTTGAATCACTTTTCCTTCAGGAATATCTAAAACCATATCAGGGCCTTCAGCATCCATTAAATCAACATTAAAATATTTAGACCATCCATGTTTTTCAATAGTCTTTAAATGTTTTTCTGTTGTATTTCTAGACCCTTCATAAGCCGTATTACATTCAACAACTGTTCCATTTAACTTATCAATAATTGGTCTCCAAAAATCAGGTTTTAAAAAGTTTTGATTTCCTTCTTCCCCTGAATGAAGTTTTACTGCAATATTACCTTTTAATTCTTTACCTAAAACTTCATACATTTCTAAAACTTTTTCCGGTGTTATTGTTTTTGTAAAATATACTTTTGATTTCATAAAAATCCTCCTATCTCTATTTCACTATAAACCTAAAGTCCACTTTAGGAGCAAGAAATATTTTCATATTTTTAAATATTCCTTTAATAAGTTTTACTTATAACATCTATTAAGAAAAGATTGTTTCTTCAGTTATCTTTCTTTTTAATAGTTGTTAAAGGAGAAAGGAAAAATGAATACATATTTTAATGAAATAAAGAAAAATTTTGGTTTTGGCTGCATGCGACTTCCAATGAATAGTGAAGAAGTCGATTATGAATTAACTTCAAAAATGGTTGATTATTTCATTCAACAAGGATTTAATTATTTTGATACAGCCCATGGTTATTTAGGAGGAAAAAGTGAAATTGCCTTAAAAGAATGTTTAACTTCACGTTATCCTAGAAATCAGTATATTCTTACAAACAAACTTTCAACACATCATTTCAATAAACAAGAAGAAATTTTTCCTTTATTTGAAAGTCAATTAGAAGCTTGTGGTGTTGATTATTTTGATTTTTATTTAATGTATGCTCAAAGCGATGAAATCTATGCAAAATATAAAAAATTACACGCTTATGATGAAGCAAGTAAATTAAAAGAAGAAGGAAAAATTAAACACTTTGGAATTTCCTTTCATGATAACGCTGATGTTTTAGACATGATTCTAACTGAAAATCCTGATATTGAAGTAGTTCAAATTCAATTTAATTATGTTGATTATGAAGATCCTGCCATCCAAAGAAAGGCATGTTATGAAGTATGTCGTAAACACAATAAACCTGTTATTGTAATGGAACCTGTTAAAGGTGGTAACCTTGTAAATCTTCCAAAAGAAGCAAAAGTTGTTTATGATAAATGAGGAACAATGTCTTATGCAAGTTATGCTTTACGCTTTGCGGTTGGATTTGATGGTATGATGATGGTTTTATCGGGAATGAGTGATATGAATCAAATGAAAGATAACTTAAGTTTTATGAAAGATTTTCAACCATTATCTTTAAAAGAACAAGAAGCTGTTAAACAAGTAACAGATTTCTCTATACGCTCTACGTTCAGATTTCATATTAAATTTTTGCGTCTTGTGAATCATTTACCAGTCCTTCTAGCTCTTTTTCATTTTTTTCATCTTCAACAGGTTTCTTTCCGGTAATATCCTTATATGCTTCTTTCACACCATTCTTCACAGCCCACTTAATGACAAAATATAGTGCTATCAAAATAACAATTGCGGTTCCTCCGCTTATGCCTAATTCATTCCACATAATTCAATCCTCCAAATTCAAATTCCTCAGTTTCAAAAACTGGAATTTCTATTTGTGTTGCCATGTCATTACATAATCTTTTTCTCCGGTAGCCTCATCTAAGCCACTATGC
>ERZ824473.15-NODE-15-length-281574-cov-8.738035_pt1 | contig 281574 bp, 268 predicted proteins | sample MGYA00519874_ERZ824473 | MGnify/ENA primary metagenome ERZ824473 (study PRJEB31778, sample SAMEA3449151) | human gut metagenome | biome: human gut; feature: human-associated habitat; material: faeces | place: United Kingdom | collected 2010/2012 ...
AGGATTATGAAACTTCTTGTTGCTCTGCTGAAACAATGATTATGATTTCTCATGCCGTCACGCTCTTAAAACGCTTATGAACACAGGCTCTGAATAAATTCTTTCTGCCCGATATGAAGTTCTTTTGCGGTATCACGGAAATTGGTAAGTAATCTTCTATCGACCAGTTCATCAAAATATTCTGCCTTTGGCTGCATGATCTGATTGTCAACAGTAAGCTGAGAAACAGAGAGTTGTAATGCCTTAACACGTTCATTTGCGATGGATAATGCTCTCTGCATTACCATTTCAGGGCTGTTCCAAGCTTCTTCGACGGAAATGAAGTATTGACGGAATTTTCTGCCTATGTCGGTTCGCTGAATCATACAGAGTTCCTTTGCCATAGGAATGGTAAGCATATGGTCGGTTGAAGGTCTGCCACCACTACTTTTACTCAAAAATGAGTAAAAGTCCTTATCTTCAGTAAATCCATATTCACACATACGAGCAAACCAGTCATTGTATCTTGTTGTAATATCAAGTGCCTTATGAAGTTCACGTCCTGAAACAACAGGCTTTTCAGGATTATCATAGTTTACCCTAATCAGTTCGTTCATTTTAAATCATCCTTTCAATATCCCACCCACAGCATTGCTGCAAACGCCCGCCCGTCTGTGTTTTAGCTTTTAGTCAAGAAAATTCTCATCATCAGCGAAGTCTTCTTCGGCACTGCTGTGTCCGCCGAGCGGTTCGCCGTCACGGAGCTTCTGGACATTCTGTAATCCGCAGGCAATGCCTCGGGAAGTCTTGGTGTTGAATGCGTAGAACGTGATGCTGGCTCTGCCGTAAATGCCGCTGTAGATCTCGCTGTGTGTCAGAATCTGCTGACGGTCTGCATCAACAATACCCGGAGCAGTGATTGAGTTTGCATTAACGAAATAGCTGTTTGCATAGGCTTCATCGTCCGGTCTGTCGGTATCTCCGTCACGAAGTGGTGTCTTGATTGAACTGAGAGAAGGGACGGATTTTCCGTTGCTGAGCTTGCTTTTGCCCTCTTCATAAGCAGCTTCAATCGCTGCCTTAATTTTTGCGATAGTCTTGGTGTCAGACTTCGGAATGATAAGGGAAACGCTGTACTTCGGTTTGCTGTTTTCGTCCATTGCCTTAGCCTCCCAGAGATTTGCGTAGCTGAATCTGCATTCGCCTGTGACTACCTTTGTTGGATTTACATATTTCTTTGCCATGATTTATTCCTCCTGAAAATCGTTTTCTGCCGCACTCCATTCCTTCCGCTTATCGGAAACAGGAACAAGAGTCGGTTTTCCTTGTGGTTTGTATACATATTTGCTGAGAAGTTCTTCAAATTTCTTCTTGCCTCCCAGCATTTTGGTCATTTCCGTAATACCGAGAATTTTTGGTTCACTGTACGGGTCTTTTCCTGCATTTTTTACAACAGCCGCAGCCATTTTTTCATCGGTATACTTGCGGTTTGACCTGCCCTCAACGACCTTATAGCCGTTCCACTTTCTGCCTTTTAAAGCTTCGGAAAGGGCATATTCCTTGACATCTGCCGCCCATGCTGTAAGGCTGTCTGCTCTTTCAAGGATCATTGCAATTTCGCTGTCCTGAAGCATATCCGGTGGTGCAAAGTCATATTTTGCAATTGCCAGATTGTATTCCGCACGTTTGCGGCAGGTTGCTTTCACCTTACAGAATCTGCAATGTTCTCCTGCACAGAATTCTCCCTCGCCTTTGGCTGCAAGTTCTGCCTTGGGTTTCAGTTCATTTTCTGCCCAGTCCAGTAAATCGGATACCGGCATGGAAAATTCACTGATATTCTCGATCCTTGGCTGAAAGATCACCATTTGGATTTCGTTGATGTCATACAGAATGCTGAACATTTCCAATGCTCCCAGGGCATACAGCATCATCTGCGGATTATGTTCTGCCTCGACCGCAACGCCTTTTCCATATTTGAAATCGATGACAGTTAAGACATCATCAGCAACGATGATACAGTCGCCTGTGCCGAATCCATCAGGAACATAACGGCTGAAATCCAGACGTTGTTCCACCATTACGATGGGATCGCTGTATTTACTGATAACTTCTGAAATGTACTGAGCATAGCTGTCGGTGCAGTCCTCCATTTCCTGATCATAATAGTCAAGATTTTCTGTGGGGTTGTCTGTCTTGATACCAAGCAGCTGATTTACTTTGAATTCTGCGAGTTCGTGAGCACAAGTGCCTTCACGGGCATATTCTGTTGTTACGTCAGGAATTTCAGCGTTCAGTTTTGCAGACGGCGTACAATTCAGCCAGCGGAAACTTGCTGAGGCAGATAGAATGGCGTGGGCTCTTTGGTTATGCCTTGCTGCCAAGTGCCTCAGCCTCCTTCATCAGTGCAGGAAGTTCCACATCATCGACTGCTGACAGCCTTTCTGCTCCATGTTTCTGAAGCAGTGCTTTGACTTCGTCTGAAAATCCAAGACGGGTGAGTTCAGCAAGTTTTGCCCTGACTTCCGGACGGTCAACAGGCTTTTCTTCCTTCACAGGTTCTGGTTGCTTTGGTGGGTCAGATTCTGTGCAGATCTCCTCAAATGTGTTGATGTACTCTGATGTCATTTTTTCTGTCAGTTTTTGCATTGTGACATTCAGAGCATTCAGCGTGTTGATAAGTTGCATGATTGGTTCCATTTGACTTTCCCTCCTTTGCTCGTTGTACAAGAATTGTCATGTTTCTTGCCAGTCGTTCGGATACCGCACTAATTGCAAACAAAAGTGCGATAAGTTCTTTCTGCTTGTCCATGGGTTTACCTCCCTTCACTATACATAGGACAGATATTTTTGTTTTGAGTACCATTTTCAGAAAAAATCTTTCAAATAATTTTTCAGAAGCTCAAAAAGTGCCTTTTTACGTTTATTTACGCCTTTCTGAGAAAGATTAACCTTGGTGGCAATTTCACGTTCAGATGCCCCGTTACTGAACATTTTAATGATAGTTTGATCCTCGTCACAAAGTTCTCCGACTCTCTCCCATAAAGCTTTCAATAGTTCTGCGTCCTCAACAATTGCATCAGGTTTTTCATTTGTAGCTTCAAGATTTAATCCGCCGTTTTCTTCTGCGACTTCAATTGAAAGCATTGCATTTTCATTGCGGTGTTCACAAGAAGCACAGTTTCCTGTACAGCGTACAATTTTTCCTTTTCCATTTGGAATCCAGCATCTGTCTTCTCTTTCAAGTGCTTTTTCTTCTCTCCAGACAGAACGCATATATTCGTCATAGATTTCTTTGTTTTTCACTTCAGAAAAATAGACTTCTGTTACGACACCATTGCGTATGATCTTCTTGATCATATCCGGTGTGATCCTGATGATCTCGCCATTTACAGTTGCATAGATCTCGTTCTCTCTGACATACGCTTTTGTCATTTCAATTGGCACATAAAACTTTTTTGACATAAAAAATTCCTCCGTTTTGTCGAGGAACGGAGGAAGTGCAGGCTGCAAATGGGCATAATGAACCAGACCGCATTCCAGACGGACTTCTCCGTTCCGGATTGCAGCCACCCGCTCATAAGGCAGCCTTATATTTTATTTTTACTGTCACATCCGTCTGAGCCATCGGGAGCGACCCGATGCCGTATGTAACAGTCGGCAGTTTAATGTCTTACCGAGGACAGTATAAATTCTCCTATAATACATAGGACAATTTTTTGAGTTTTAATAAAAGACTTTTATTATACAGGCAGAAAAAAGTATGCAAAATTTAACTCTTGAATTATTAGAACAAATAAAAATAGACGGTCGAGTGAACTACAAGCAACTTTTCAGATTAGTTTGCTTGTAAGTTCCGCTCGGCCGTCTTTGCGTTCTGGCGAAATAATTATGCTACTTTTTTTAATGGTATGTTTTCAATAAGTAAGGTTCCATCTGGATTAGCTGTGATACGTGTTTTATATCCATGCTGCACAATTTCCACAACCTTATGATCTTCACTAACATCACAGACTCTTTTTCCTGCTAAATTTTTCCATGCTTCCAAAGCCAAATCCTCCTTTCGTTTCTGATACTGCAATTATATCAAATTTTTATAAATAGGTAAAGTTGCTTCATTTGTTTTTTGGTGGTATTTTTTTAATTTTAATAGAAAATACCTTGTTTTATTTGTTTTTTGGTGGTATAATATAAGTGAGCAAAATAGGAGGTTATACATTGGGAAAGAAAAACTACAAGCGTACCGATATTTCTGATTCAAAAACTGCTATTCTTGACATAGACAGCTTACTGGTTCTTAAAAATGATAATACTGACGACCACTGTTTCAATGCAGTGCATAAACAATATTTCAGTAAAAAAAAGAATATATGCCCTGCCTGTCATTCAAATAAAACACGTTCTTCCAAGGTAACTATTCGTAAATTCAAGGACATTATTGAGTGTGATGACAACATTCAAATAATAGATTTGTTTTTTCATCAGCGATGGTTCCGATGTGACAACTGTAAAAGCAGTGTCTTTTCAGAAGATATTGACTTTGCAGAAAAGGGTTGTCGATACACTAATCGTCTTGCGGATAAGCTTGCCAATGGAACGTTTAATTATTCGTATAAGAAAGTGTGTGACTATTATGGCGTTCCTGCTTCAACTGCGTCAGTAGGAGCTATCATGAGAAGACAAATAAAATATAGAGAATCGTGTCTTCCAATATTAGATACACCTAATACTATTGTTATTATTGAATTGGACTATTTCAAAAATCGATATCCAATAATAATTGGCATTAGAGCCTTAGAAATATATTGCTTGGATCTTCTGCCAGATACTTCAGAAGCTACTTACATAACTTTTTTCCGAAATTTAGATGCAAAAAAATTAGAAAATATATATGTGGAGCCAAACGACGAGCTAAAAAGTGCTGTTGCAGCTTGCTTTCCAACACTGCCACCACTTATATCTCAGGAATGCATTAGCCGACACGCACGAAATGCTTTCATTGAAATAATTCACTCAGACGGTAAACGCTTTCCTCTTGTTAATAAGGAGGATAAGTTAACACAAAACAAAAAATATATTACATCATCCCATGATAAAAAACAAATTAAACTGGGAATGAGCAGCCGAAAGCGACTTAAACGAGCATACGAACATTATCAATCACTTCTGAAAATCTTTGAAGATACATGGGATTACACACAACTATTAGAATGGGCAGATAAGATTGAGTCAGATTTGTGTGAGTATGGAGATTTAATCGACATAATAGAGTTTTATGAAACAGAAATCAATAATGCGCTAACTTCGACAGAAAAATTACCACAAATTTTTTCTACAGTTGTTCGAGGCATCTGCGATGCAATAAATGCAATGCCTCATTGTATATTTGACATTTTGCGTGCAAGATGTATGCTAACAATAAGTAATGACACTATAAAAGAAAATGACGAACAAAAACGATGTGGAATCCTTGCAGATAGATTTGTAGAAAATATAACCAAGATCACAAATAACATTAAGGAGAACCGTGACTATGGAAATGAATTCAAATGAGAAAATACAGATTGTTGGTACCAACATTGGAGAAAAGGCTAATCTAATATGGAATGTAGCCAACTCTCTTTTTGGTGCATATAAACCACATGAATATGGACTGGTTATACTACCTATGGCAGTTATCAAGCGTTTTCACGACTGCCTTTTACCAACCAGAGATAAAGTGTTGGAAACCTATGATAAAGTAAAGAAACTTGCTGTAAAAGATGGCTTTCTTCGCAAGGCGTCCGGCTATCGTTTTTATAACACAAGCAATTATACATTTGAAAAGCTGAAAGCTGATCCAGAGAATATCAAAGGGAATTTTGAAGATTATATCCATGGATTTTCCGAAAATGTAATTGATATCCTTGCCAATATGGGATTTTTTACGCAGATTGAAAGAATGTCTGATGCAGGAGTATTATATCAGGTTATTAGTGACTTTTGTGACGATGATGCCGACATGAATCCTGACCGCATTTCAGCTGTTGATATGGGATATGTATTTGAGAATCTTGTTCAACGTTTTTCTGAAAGCTATGATGAAGAAGCAGGAGCACATTTTACAAGTCGTGATATTATCTATTTGATGTGTGATTTGCTCACAGAAGATAGCAATTTTACCGAAGAAGATGCAGCAGCAAAAACCGTATACGACATGGCTATGGGTACGAGCCAGATGTTGACTTGTATGGAGGAACGCATTCATGCACTGGACAATAACGCTGAAATCATCTGCTATGGTCAGGAAATCAATCCTTTTACATTTGGTATTGCCAAGGCAGATATGCTGATTCGTGGTGGTGACCCGGAAAATATGCGGTTTGGTAACACTCTAAATGATGACAAATTCTCCGGTTACACCTTCGATTACATCATTTCAAATCCACCTTTCGGTATTGATTGGAAGCGTGAAGCTGCCGATGTAGAGGCAGAATATAAGAAAGGCGATGCAGGTCGATTCGGCGTTGGACTTCCTGCAAAATCTGACGGTCAGATGTTGTTTCTGCTGAACGGTCTTTCCAAACTGAAGGATACCGGACGCATGGCTATTATTCAGAATGGTTCTTCTCTTTTTACCGGAGATGCAGGAAGCGGTCAAAGCGAAATTCGCCGCTATCTGATTGAGAGCGATTGGCTGGATGCAATCGTACAGCTTCCAAATGACAGCTTTTACAACACAGGAATTGCAACATACATCTGGATCATCACAAAAGACAAACCAGAAAGTCATCGTGAACAAGTACTTTTGATTGATGCCAGCCAGTGCTATGAGCAACGTCGCAAGCCTATTGGCAACAAACGTGTAGATATTTCTGAAGCTTGTCGTAATTTGATTGTAAAAGCTTATGGTGCTTATATTTCTCGTGATTACACTTATGAAATTTCTGAAGGAAAATCCATTGTCTGCAAATGCAAGGTCATGGATTCTGTAAGCCTCGGATACAATAAAATTACTATTGAAAGTCCAGAACTTGATGAGAATGGCGAGCCAATCATGAAGGGCAAAAAGCTTGTTGCTGATAAAAGAAAACGTGACACTGAAAATGTTCCTCTTGATGAAGATATTGATGATTACTTCAATCGTGAAGTTTTGCCTTATCGTCCTCATGCGTGGATTGACCGTAATAAAACAAAAGTCGGCTATGAAATTCCATTCACCCGTACTTTCTATGAATACAAGGAACTGGAACCTGCTGCCGACATTGCAAAGCGAATTGAAGAACATGAACACTCCATGATGGCAAAGCTTCATGAGTTGTTTGGGAATGGCGGTAAGTAATATGGCAGTATATGAATCAATGAAGAAAAGTGGCATAGAATGGATTGGTAAAATTCCTGCTACATGGAAAACTCATACTCTCTATCAGCTTGTCACACAGGTAAAAAATAAAAATTCCGATTTAAGTGAACAAAACTTACTTTCACTGAGTTATGGCAAAATCAAACGCAAAGACATCAACTCAAATGGTGGTCTGTTACCGGAATCTTTCAATGGCTACAATATCATTGAAGATGGTGATATTGTTTTACGATTAACAGACCTGCAAAATGACCATACCAGTCTGCGAGTAGGACGAGCCACCGAACGAGGAATCATTACTTCGGCTTATACTACCCTGCGTCCTATCATCAAAGACAGCTCTAAATACTTATATTACTTGCTACATTGTTTCGATATAAAAAAAGGATTCTATGGTATGGGATCAGGTGTTCGTCAAGGTTTGAATTATGACGAGGTGAAAGAACTTAGAGTTATTATGCCTTCCTCATCTACTGAGCAATCTGCCATCGCTGCCTATCTGGATGACCAGTGTGCAAAAATCGATACACTGATTTCCGAAGCCAAAACAAGTATTGAAGAATACAAGCAGTGGAAAGCCTCTCTTATCTATGAAGCAGTCACTAAAGGACTTGACCCAAACGTGGAAATGAAAGACAGCGGGGTTGAGTGGATTGAGAAAATTCCAGCATCTTGGAGTACCGCACGATTAAAAACACTTTTTACATTTAGTAAGGGACTGTCAATCACTAAAGCTGATTTAGTTGAAAACGGAATTCCAGTCATCAGCTATGGTCAAATTCATGCCAAAACAAACACAGGAACACATTTGGCAGATGAATTGTTACGATATGTTCCATATAAATATCTTGAATCTTCAGCAGACTGCATGATTAAGCAAGGAGATATTATTCTTGCGGATACATCAGAAGATTTAGTTGGTCTCGGCAATGCCGTATTGATGGATAGACAAGAGCAAGTTTTCGCAGGATATCACACCATTATTATGCACCCTGATAATGCTGACAACAGTAAATACCTTTCTTATTTACTATTAACCGATTGTTGGCGTTCACAGCTTAGATCTAATGCAAGTGGAATCAAGGTGTTTAGCGTTACACAAAAAATGTTGAGAGCTTGCAATGTCATTCTACCAACATCCAAAGAGCAGACTGCCATAGTGAACTATCTTGACAAAAAGTGTTCTTCAATAGACTCAATAATTGCTGAGAAAGCTCTAATAATAACTAATTTAGAATGCTACAAACGCTCTCTCATTTTTGAAACTGTCACAGGCAAAAGAAAGGTGGTTTAAGCTATGAACGAAACAGAAAAGCACTTTGAAGAATACATTGAAAGCTACCTTATCTCTGAAGAAGGTGGCTGGACGAAGGCAACCGATGAGAGCTATTGCAGCGAAATCAGCAAGGGAATGTCTCTGGATATCACTACTCTTACTGACTTTGTGAAAGCTACACAGCCTATGTCATGGCGAAGATTTGAGCGTATGTGTACAATTAATCCTCTTCGTCAATTCTACAAGGCGTTTGAGAATGCTGTTACACAGGACGGTTTGATTTCTGTGCTGCGTCATGGTTTCAAGCACCGTGGCATTCCTTTTCGTGTTTGTTATTTCAAGCCGGAATCTGAATTGAATGAACTTGCAAATGAGCATTATCGCCAGAATATCTGCCATTGCATTCGTCAGTGGCATTATACAGAAGTCAATAATAACAGTATCGATATGATGCTTGCGATTAACGGCATTCCCGTTGTAGCGATCGAATTAAAAAATCAGCTTACAGGACAGTCAGTAGATGATGCAAAACGTCAGTGGGCATATAACCGCAATCCTAAAGACCCAGCTTTTGGATTCAATAAACGTATCCTTGCATACTTTGCCTGTGATTTATATGATGTCTATATGACAACTAAACTTGAAGGTGCGCAGACTTATTTCCTGCCTTTCAACCAGGGCAGCAATGGACCAGGCAAAGACGGCGGTGCCGGAAATCCTCGAAACAGAGAAGAAGGTCAGGACTATGTAACAGAGTATTTCTGGAGAAATGTTCTTCAGAAAGATAAGCTACTGGATATTCTGCAAAAATTCATCAGCTTTGAACGAACAGAAAAGAAAAAAACAAAGCCGGATGGCTCTACAGAAACAACCATCTCTAAAAAGGTAATTTTCCCACGTTATCATCAGTTGGATGTAGTTCGCAAGTTGGTAAATCACGTTCGTGAAAACGGAGCTGGGCATAATTATCTCATTCAACACAGTGCTGGTTCGGGTAAGTCAAATTCTATAGCATGGACAGCTTATCGTATGGCAAGTCTGCATGATGAGAATAACAATTCTGTGTTTGACAGCGTTATTATTGTCACTGACCGTAGAGTTCTTGACCAGCAGTTACAGGCTACTGTATCTGGCTTTGACCATACTCTCGGTAGCGTTGTTACAATTGATGAAAAGAAAAATTCTGGTGATTTGCGTGATGCAATCAACGATGGAAAAAGAATCATTATTTCCACTTTGCAGAAATTTCCCGTCATTTATGATGAGGTAAATTCATCTGTCGGAAAGCATTATGCGATTATCGTAGATGAAGCACATAGTAGCCAAACTGGGCAGAGTGCATTAAAACTTAAGGCAGCCCTTGCAGATGTCAGTGATGCCTTAAAAGAATATGCCGAAATCGAAGAAAAAGCTGTGGAAGAAGTGGAAAAGAACGACCCGCTTGTACAGGATATGCTCAGCCAGGGTAAGCACAGCAATTTGAGCTTTTTTGCCTTCACCGCTACTCCGAAGGGAAAAACACTTGAAATTTTCGGTGAACCAAGACCGGACGGATCTTTCCACCCATTTCATGTATACTCCATGCGTCAAGCAATAGAGGAAGGCTTCATTCTGGACGTGCTTGCAAATTACACCACATATAAGATGTGTTATAAAATTGCGAAGAATGTGCCGGATAATCCAGACGTTCCAACTTCAAAAGCTGTCCGCACAATTCGTCGCTATGAGGAACTTCATCCCCATAACCTTCAACAAAAGGCCGCAATCATTGTAGAAACTTTTCGTGACGTAACGAAGAAAAAAATTGGAGGCCTGGGTAAAATGATGGTTGTTACCGCATCCAGACTGGCTGCTGTTCGCTATTACCACGAAATCAAACGCTACTTGGAATCCAACAATTATGATGATGTTGAAATCATGATTGCTTTTAGTGGTAGTTTAAAAGATCCGGAAGATCCAAATGGTATTGAATATACAGAATCGGGCATGAATATTGATAGTAATGGTAATCGTGTCAAAGAAAGCCAAACAGCAAGTGTATTCCACGATGAGGGTAACATTTTGATTGTTGCAGAAAAATATCAGACTGGCTTTGATGAGCCTCTTCTGCATACCATGATTATCGATAAGGAACTGCGAGATGTAAAAGCAGTGCAAACCTTAAGCCGTGTGAACAGAATTTATCCCGGCAAGGAAGACACTTATATTCTTGACTTTGTAAATCCAATAGAACGTATCAAAGATGCATTCCAGCAGTTCTATCAGGAAACAAGTCTGACTGAGGAAATAAACTTCGATTTGATTTACACAACGCAGAAAATCATTCGTGACATGAATGTTTATACAGACGAAGATGTGGAAAATGTCGCAAAGATTTATTTTGACCCGGATGTAAGAAAGGCCAATGCTACTCAGGGAAAAATCTCGAATGCATTGAAATCTATTGCAGATCGATACAACAAGTTAACTGAGGAAAAACGCTATCAATTTCGCCGAGAAGTTCGTGCTTTTGCAAAATGGTATAATTACATTTCGCAGATCACCCGAATGTTTGATAAGGAGCTTCATAAGGAGTATATCCTCTGTTCTTATCTTGGTAAGTTGCTTCCGGCAGATCCTGCTCCGGAATTCGACCTTGATAACCGTGTTAAGTTGGAGTATTATCATCTTGAAAAAACTTTTGAAGGTGCTATCGAGCTGGAAGGCACACAGGGTGAGTGGAAACCGACCAATCCGAAAAAGGCAGGCGGTAAAAAAGATAGACTTAGCCCACTGGATGAAATTGTAGAACGAATCAACGAGGAATTCTATGGTGAATTCACAGATGCTGACAAAGTTATTGTCGATACCCTGTACAATAAAATGAAACAGGATACCAAGGTCAAACGTGCCACTAAAACAGACGATCAACAGGTATATGAGCACAGCATTTTCCCAACTCTTTTTGAAGACACTGCACAAGAAGCCTATATGGAAAATATGGCTGCATACGAACAACTATTCATGGATGCTGAGAAATATCAAATTATTCAAAAAGCATTGGCTGAACGTTTATACAAAGAGCTTCATAAATAGTGTATTATATGCAATGTTATATATGAATAGAAAGAATCCCGTTTTCAAGTCAATGTAGCAAATTATATAATGCACCCACAAGAAACGATTACTCAAAAATGGGTGCAACCAGAAAACGATTACTCCAACAAGAAAACGATTATAAAAAACAAACAGGCTCAGAAGCATAAATCTGAGCCTGTTTTTCGATAAATATTCGGTCATAAGAAACGATTAAATCCCCGAAACAGCGAAGTTTCGAGGATTTAATGACAGTTTAATGCACCCTTAAATTGTATCAAAATAAGGGTGCGGTTATGGTGGAGCAACCCCATCCAAAAACAAACCCTCCGCTTTTTTTGAATTATCCTCAATTTCAGATAAGAGTAAATCATTGATTGTAACAGGATTATCTCCCGAATTAAAAATAATAGTAAGCTTATCGTCGTACAGATAGATTTTATTAATAAAGACGTTGATAAGGGTTTTTCTGTACTTTATGTCATCAACATTGCCGTCTTTAAGCTTTCTCAAAAAGAAATGCACCATTGGTACTGTAAGCACTGGGAAATTCTTTTCTTCTAAAGCTATTTGTTTTTGTAATTCAGAATGTTCCTTTTCCAAAATAGGTATTTGTTCATATAATGACTTTCTTACAGATTCAAGGTCACATTCTATAATTGCATTTAGAGCGTTCTTATGTTTTCTTTCATTTTCAGATAAAGCCTTTTTGAGAAATTTTAAATGGGCTGTATCTTTTTCGGATTCGCTTATCTTAGAAATACTATTTGCAATTTTCTTGATATTTTCATTTGTTAGAAGTTTTCGACATTCGTTAACCACTAAATCCTCAATATACTCCTTATTTACCTTCTTTTTTTTACAAGCTTTTTTCTTTGTACCATTGCACACATAGTATCTGTACACTTTTCCTGATTTTCCAGTACCCGAAAAGCCTGTCATCATTTCTTTACAATAGCCGCAAAATATTTTTGTCGTAAGTAAATACTCGACCTTAGCTCTCGCTCTTGCGGGAGCTTTTCTGTTTTTATCCATAATTTCAGCCACCTTATTAAATAATTCATCTGAAATAATTCGTGGCATTCCTCCAATTTTTTCAGTTCCCTTATATGTGTAAATGCCAATATATCTTTTATTTTTCAGCATGGAATGAAGGGAATTTTTATTAAATGGAACTCCTCTTGATGTTTTTAATCCTTGTGAATTTAATTGATTTATTATTTCAGTCACAGTCTTTCCACTTGCATAACTTTCAAAAATATATTGGACGATAGGGGCGGTATCTGGGTCGATTTGAAAGTTCTTTTTATCATCCACCTTAAACCCCAATGCGATATTTCCACCCGTAGATAGGCATTTTTCGGCGTTTATATCCATACCTCTACGAATCTTTTGAGATAATTCATCGCAATAATATTGAGAATGAGCCATCATCAAATTCCTATAGAAGATGCCAGCAGGGTCATTTGTAAAATGTTCAGTTGCAGAGAATAGGGCTACACCATTTTGTTTCAATTTATTTTCATTAGTTAAGCACTGCTGCAAATTACGTCCAAAACGGTCTATAGAATATACAATAACAGCTTGAAAGTTGTTGTTGTTACTATCTGATAGCAGTCTTTGCAAATCTGGTCGTTTATCATTTCTCCCTGTTAAAGCTCTGTCAACATATGTTCCGATTACCGTATAATCATTATTTTCTGCATATTCTGTGCAAACCTTAACTTGTCCTTCAATACTTTCTTCTCTCTGTCCACTTGAACTGAAACGAGCATATATTACAACATTCATTATTCTGATTCCTTTCTGCTTTGATTTCTCTTATACATTTTTTGAGCATAACAAGTTCGCCTTTCTATTCCATTAACAACTTTAGTATTATGACAATATTTTTGATTGGCATTTTTCCGTATAAAAAATCTATGGCATATCGGACATATTGCTATTTGTTCCTCTGGTAAGTATAACATATTAGCTAATTGATAAAAAGCCGCATCAAATAAATCATTTGCTTTTACAGCCAAAAAGATCTCTTTTCCGAAACATATTTTATTTGTAAATACAATACTTTGAAATGCACTTTCAAATTTCATTTTATCATTCTGAATGCTTGGACTTTTGCGCGGATTTTCTATTATTTTTTTATAGAGTAAAAATGCTTTATAGACATCATTCAATCTATTAAGAAAATCAACTACTGAAAAACTAATTTGTTTTGGCTCTTTCAAAGAAAACAATTTTTTATTTTTAATTTTGCTTTCAGAATCTATATGCTCAGGAAATCCATTTTTCTTACACCAATTACATATCAGTTTTAAATCATTATCACTTATTTTAAAACCGAATTTCACTTTATCCAATACATCAAAAATACTGTCTGATAATTTTTCTCTCAATGTTAGCATTTCCAATAATAAATCTGGTGTATTACACAGCAGTGTGTCAACAAAACAGTCAATGTCCAAATCATAATGATATGTTGCATATATTCGCATACTGTCATCTTTTCCATACCATTTATAGTTGTTTAGTCTGACTTTATCATAATATAATTTGCCAGTGAAGCGTTTTAAATTTCCCGAAGAGTCCATTAAAACAGATTCTGCTTCGTACTTAATGTTTTTCATGATCAAATACCTCAAACAATTCAAAAGTTTATGCTAAGGTTTATAATGCACAGATTACTATAAACTTATTATATGATATAATGCAATTAAAGTCAATGGTAAATTCAAAAAAAGAAGGGATGTGGCAAATATGGATTATTATTCTGATATACAAATCAATGAAAAGCAAGCTAAAATGTTCGCTGAATCCATATTTGCAGATATCAGTGAATATGTCAAAGACCACAAAGAAGAATATAACGCTTTCTTAACAGAAAGCGATTATACTCAATCTGTAAATGGAAAGGTGAAAGAAAATGAGCATTCTAAGTCAGCCTAAAATAAAATGCAAAGTAAGAGGACCTCCTCCATAATAAAATATCCAATAACGCATTTGCAGAACTTTTGAAAGGAGATGAGCAAAATTAACATAAATATGTGTGCTACTTCTGACACAATTGATTGCTGGGAAAAAATCAATTTTGACACAGCAGAAAAATGTGTTAAAAAGCTGCAAAAGCGTATTGCCTTAGCCTATACCAATTGTAATGATAAGCAAGTAGAATGTTTACAGAAGAAACTGATTCATTCGTTTTATGCCAAAGCAATAGCAATAAATATTGTTACTTCCAATAACGGAAATCGCACTGCCGGAATAGACGGGATTTTATGGAATGAGCCTGAAGAGAAATTTCAAGCAATAAAAACATTAAAACACAGAGGATATAAACACAAACCACTAAAAAGGATGTTTATTAAAAAGTCTAATGGGCAATTACGCCCTTTAGGAATTCCTACTATTAAAGACAGAGCTATGCAAACGTTATACAAGCTAGCGTTAGAACCGATTGCAGAAATCACCGCAGATTCCTGTTCCTTTGGTTTCCGTCACAATAAGAGTGCAAAAGATGCCATAGCAAAATGTATTGAACTATTATCCAAACATTCAGAAATTGAATGGATTCTGAAAGCTGATATAAAAGCCTGCTTTGATAATATAAGCCACAAATGGATTATGGAGAACATACCAATGGACAAGGAAATATTAAAGCAATTTCTTCAATGCGGATATGTATATAATAAAATATTCTATTCCTCAGAAAAAGGAATTCCTCAAGGCTCTTGCATATCAGGTATTATTTGCAACATGGTTCTTGATGGATTGGAAAGAGTTCTTAAAGACAGATTTAATGATACTGTACACATAATACGCTATGCAGATGATTTTATTATTACAGGTATAAGTAAGGCTTCCCTGCAAATTGTTGTCCCTGTGGTAGAGTGTTTCTTATCTGAAAGAGGGTTAAGCCTTTCGTATGAAAAAACTAAAATTACTCATTTGAAAGACGGCTTTTCATTTCTTGGATATAGAATTTATAAGCAAAACAATAATATTATTTCTGTTCCAACCAGAGATAATATAGATTTTCTTCTAAACAAGATAAAGGAAATATTAAATGACTTTCCTAATATGTCTTATGAATGTTTATGTGAATCACTGGCAAAGAAATTAAGGGGGTGGTTGAATTACTATACAAATCTCGCCATGATTGAATCAATTCATAGTGTAGAATTTGAAATTGTTTCTTATATCACTGAGCACACAGGGAACAAACAAATTGCAAAATTTATAGGAAAGATATTCGCCCAATATGATTAATAACCTAAAGGAGATTTTCTTATATGAAAAATAAAACTCGAATAACATTTGATAATTTTGAGCCTAACGCAATAGAGTTACTTGGCTTTGCAAAGAATAATATAGTTGAAGCCAAAGAAAAGGAGAACAAGCTGCCTATCAGATATAAAAACAAGCTCTCTATAGCGTATATGTTGCTTGATGAAGTACAGGAATTCTTATTTAATAATTAAACCAAAAGCCATTGACACTATAAATGAAGTGTCAATGGCTTTTTCTATATATAAAAGTACACAGAAAGTTTCTGCACAACATACCGACAAATCAGGCAAAAGAACAGTCCTACCCGTGCCGTCAATAAATATATAAGGTTTTTTCAAAAAGCGGCTTAAATTAGTCAAACTTCACAAACTCTCCAATAGAAACCAAGCGATAATTCAGCGAAAGCAACAACTCGGCTTTTCAACCGTTAATAACCGCGGACAACTGTATCGTTTTTTCATGCAGAAAGCTTTTTTCTTTACTGAAAAAACAATTATTCAATACCCAAAAGAATATTTACAGCTTTCCTGAGGTCTGGTTTGGTGCGATAAGCCATAATTACCTTTCGCTCTTGTTCGCTTAGATCTTCCGGTGATAATCTGACATCAAGCAGCTCACTGGGAGATACATTCAATGCCTTGCAGATATCCGCAAGAATATCCGCATCGGGACGGTTAATTCCCTGTTCCCAGTTGGAAACACGGCTGTTGCTGACACCGATTTTCTGTGCCAGTTCCTTTTGGCTGAAACCGCTCATTTCCCGATATTTACGGATTCTTGCACCGATTTCGTATTTCATCAAATCACCTCTACTTTGATTATACCGCATGAATTCTGTTATGTCAACAAAGGAATCAAGAAAATCTGTATAGCCTGCTTGACTTAACAGATAATCTGTGGTAAAATGATAATAAATCCAGAATTTCTGGAAAGGAGTCTGCCTTATGAGAGTTTATGAGAAAGTTCGCACATACATGGCAAACAATGACTTAAAAGCAGCAAATGTCGCAAAGAAAGCAGGAATTTCCGCTAAGTCTTTTGATGCGATTCTGAACGGAAAACAAACGCTGTACCCGGAAGACCTGAGGGCAATTTGCTATGCTCTGAACGTAAAGCCTGAAAAGTTTATGTAAACGATCAAACAAGACAAGAGCGAAAGGTAAAAATTATGGTACTCGAATTTTTGAAGTATGCGTACTTCAATATGACAAAGGGTGATAGTATGAACGATACTCTAATCAAATGTGCAGAAAAAGCTTATCTGGACTTGTGCAGAACGATAAAGTTCAACACAGAGAATAAAGACACTAGAAAAGGTGCAAAGCAAAAAATCTGTGAAATGCTTGTCCATGAATATGACATTTTGGAGAATGCCGTAAAGGGTTCTGATGAAAAACAGAATGCCTTTGACTGTGAGCATAAAAGAATCTGCGAAGAGATTATCAATACGTATTCGGAAATCAGCGAATTGACATATGGACAGGTACAAAAGTGGCTGAACATGATGCTAAAATATGTTTTGATGACGGCGGAGGACTTTGCTCTGAAAAACTATCTGCACATTCCTGTGGATAGCTATATTATGCAGGCTGTTGGCTCAGATAATCCAAAGCTGAAATATTGTCTGAAACTGGAATGCGTTCCAAAAAAGGATGGTACTGTAGGCAAGTACAGCGAAAGTACTTCAAAGCCCTGGAGCAAGTGGAACTATGAGGAATATATTGCTTTTCAGAATTGTATTAGAAAAGCTATTTCTGAAAGCGGTTACAGTTCTCCTATTGAATGGGAGAATAAGGCTTGGATTGAAATTGCAGAATACAGAAAATGAAAGGAGAAATTTACAATGGCTTTTTGTATGCAATGCGGTAATCAATTAAATGAGGGTTCAGCTTTTTGCGGTAAATGTGGTGCTAAAGTATATACCGGAGCGACCCAGTCACATCCGACAAATAATGGCTTTTTCAACCAGTTGAACAGCACCGTTAAAAAGGCAATGAATGGTGCGCAAAAAGTTGTCAGTGATATTTCGGGAAGTCAATCAGCGAATACTTCTTCTAATAATACTTCACACACTATGTATGAAGTATTTACCCCTGCGCTCGGTTTGGGAAAGAAATTTATTTTTACAGAAAACTCTTTAATATATGGCAGTGCAGAATACGCTTACTCGGAATTGACACAGATCAATATTACAAATCCACCCAGACCAATGTCAAACGGCGTAGCTCAAACAAATGCAAATGGAAAATATCTCACTTTAGCTTTTGAGTACAGTCAAAAAGAACGCTTTGCCAGTGCAGTAACATATGCAAATGAACAAATCGCTTCTGCAAATGGAGTGAAGCAAAATTATAAATACATTTTGCAGTCGCCCAACGGCACTAAGCTGGAGATATATGAGGATTATGCAATTCTGTATTATTTGAAATCCGGATATAGCAGTATTCTGAGCAATTCTATGAAAGGCGGTTCAAGCGGAAGTATTGTTTATTTCTCCGATTTGACATTACAGATGATAAACACTGTAGAAAATACATCTGCTTTAAAAATTGATATATTGGGCAATAATGGTGCATCTCCTGTATCTATGCCTTTAAATCCGCAGGATATAGAAACTGCGAAAGCTGTTATTTCCTATATAGAGGAAGTGAAAAACAGTAAACAAGATGAATCAAAGGAAACTACACCGGATAAATGGGAGCAGGTAGTTGGCTCAATCAGAAAGTTTCCTTTATGCGGAAAGGAACTTGAAATTTCAGAAAGTATGGATATTTTCAATTCATACAGACTGAAATTCCGCGAGCTTGCTTCTATTTGTGCTGATAATGCAAGAATAGAATATGACAGAAAAGTTCAGAATCTCACCACATTTCTTGGTTTTTATCCGAACATATATCAATCCTATCTCAGCGTTTTAATCAAGCAGTCCATGAACATTTTGATTTCTGAGGGAATATGGACAGTGACGGAAGATTCATTTGAACAGCAGCACCTTGCTGACTTCCACCTTGGAATGAATGACTATATCACAACCCTCGAAAGTATTGAATTGACATTGCAAGCAAACCGCAGAAGAATGTCAAGTCTGACAAGCCTAATTCCAAATCTAAGCGGCGGTGGTTTTGGTCTAAAGGGAGCAGTCAAGGGAATTGCAACAGCTACAGCATTCAATATTGTTCGTGACGGAGCAGAAGCAGGACTCATAAACAGTGTATCCAACATCAATCAGGCACAGCAGGCAGAATTATACGGTCGTATTAAACCCGACTATTTGTTTGAATGTGTATTCACGGATTATTGGCGTGTTTTCTTATCGCTTGTATACTTATTAAATAAAAATGGAAAATCAATCTGGTGGCTTACAAACGAAACAACGCAACAGGCAAATAATATATTTCAGAATATGTCAAATCCGAATTTTCCGCAGGATAAGTTGCTTGATGTATTTCTGGATATTCTGAAAACAAATCCATACAATACGGAATACCACAAATTTATGCTATCTCGCTTTGGTGAAAATGAAGAAACAACAGCTATTAAAAACTACTTTGGTTATACCGATTTTGATAATCCAAGAATTATATAAAAGTAAGCATCTCTTTCCGTTTATAATTTTTGATACCATAAAAACAGCCGTAATCGTAAAAAATTACGGCTAAAATTATAAAAGAAACAGTTGACTTCTTTTCGTTTATATCTTATAATATATACAACATTATATTTTGTGAGGTGTTTTCGATGATTTACGGTTATGCGAGATGTTCCACCAATGAGAAAATGCAGGACATTAACAGACAAGTACGAGAGCTGAAACAACAAGGGGCAACTGATACTACAATATATCTGGAATACGAAAGCGGTATGAAAGCTGACAGGGCAGAACTAAAGAAACTGCTTAGTGTTGTGCAGTCGGGAGATACCATTCTTGCAACAGAAGTCAGCAGAATTACTCGAAGTACAAAACAGCTTTGCGATATTATTGAGCTTGCAAAAAATAAGCATATAAAATTAGTACTTGGTACTTTCATTGTAGATTGCAGTAAGGAACTTGACCCAATGACCGAGGGTATGCTGAAAATGATGGGCGTATTCAGCGAACTGGAACGCAATATCATTAGTCAGAGAGTGAAAAGCGGTATGGAGAATGCCAAAGCAAAAGGAAAAACCATTGGCAGACCGCCTACAACAGCCGAGGATATTCCGAGTATCTTTTATAAGCATTATCCGAAATACAAAAAGGGTGAGATTAATAAAAAAGAGTTTTCAAGGCTTTGCGGTTTATCTTATCCGACGATTTATAAGTATTTGAGGATTGTGGAGCAATAGCCTTACATTAAGTATAAACTAAAAAGGAGATTATAAAAAATGGAAAACACAGCAAAATATGAATTCATAGGTAAAATGCGTATTATAAATAACAATGGTTCTGAGCATGAAGTAAAACATATAGAGCATTGAAAAAATTTCAGACTCCTAATTGCTTTTTCGACAAATTAATGGTATAATTATCATGAGGTGATTGTTATGGAATTTATTTCAGGATGTATAAAATCTATATTAGAAAAATATGCCGATCCTACTATTGAAAAAATCGTTGGTTTTACTAAATCAGAATGGGAAAAATTCAAGATTGATTCAGATATTGCGTTTATGAAATATTTAAAAAAATCTTATGAAAAATATAGTAAGGTTAAAACTATTTTATATCGAACAGAACCAAAATATCTTTACAATTTTTTTGAATTTCCTAACTTAAAAAAAGGAAATGGAGATTTAATTGTTAGTACAGATATCAATAACCTTCTTGATATTTCAAACTTTCTGATTGTTCAAGGTACTGGTGGAATAGGAAAATCGACATTTATGAAACACTTGTTTATAAATGAGCTTGAAAAAAAAGATTTAATCCCCATTTTTATCGAGTTAAAAGATTTAAACGATATAGATAACGAATATAATATAAGTGATTTTGTCTTCGATAAATTGTACAATTTAGGAAGTGAGATTAATAAAGAATATTTGGAGTATGCACTCCAATCAGGGTGTTTTTTATTCTTGCTTGATGGTTATGATGAGGTTATAAGTGATAAAAAGAATAGCTTTCTTAAAAAATTAACAGATTTTTGTGATAGGTATTCAAATAATTACTTTATTATATCTTCTCGCCCATATAGTGAATTTGTTGAATTTCAAAGATTTACCATATTAACTCTTTGTCCTCTTTCTAAAAATCAAGCCTTATCTTTGATAAATAAGATCGAATTCGATATGAATATTAAAGAACGATTTAGTAAATCATTGGATGAATCATTATATAACAATCACAGATCATTCGCATCCAACCCACTGCTGTTAAACATAATGTTGTTGACTTACGACAATTATGCTGAAATTCCTGAAAAACTACACTTATTTTATGCAAATGCATTTGATACATTATACTCAAAACACGATGCTACAAAAGGAGGTTATAAAAGAGAACTCAAATCAAAATTATCATTCGATTCTTTTAAAAAGGTGTTTTCTAACTTTTGTTTCATTACTTATTTTCAAGGGAAAATGGAATTTTCCTATGATGATTTAGTTGCATTTATGAAAAAATCTAAAATAAATAATCTTGAATTTGATATTGATGCAATGATTGACGATTTAATTAATTCAGTATGTGTAATATGTAAGGATGGATTAAATTATCGTTTTACGCATAGATCGTTTCAAGAATACTTCACAGCTGTTTTCTTAAAAGAATTATCCGATGAATCTCTTAAAAAAATGGGATTAGAACTCATAAAGAAAGATCCGTATCGAGCTACTGATGATAGTGTGTTTAGTATGCTATATGATATGTCAGAAGAACGTACAGAACAGAATATTATTCTTCCTCTATTGGAACTAATTGAAAAGGATTGCCAAACTGATAAATATGATTTCTACTTTACTAAAATTGAACCTATATTTGAATTTGATTTTTTCGAACCAGATTCAAATGTTCAACTTGGCATTAGATCAAAAACTGGTGATGAGTATGTACAATTCATAAAAAAATACGTACTCAAATATAGAAGAACAAATAATCATGATACAGACATCTACGAAAATAAATTGCTAAAATATCTTGAGGTAAATATGGACTATAAAATATCAGATGAATTAAATGGTATAGAGATATTAGATAATAAAGAGTTTTATGAACTTTTTAAGCGTACTTGGGTAGGTGATTTAATAAATACTGTTGCTAATTTACGAGATACCTTAATTCGTGAAAAAAAGAAATATGAGTTAAATCTTAATGATCTGATTCTTTATTGATTAGCCATTAATAATAAAAGCTAGAGATTATTTCTCTAGCTTTTATTTACAGCCAAACCGTAATGGCAAAGCCACCTACAAAGTAGTAGGGTTTTGTGTAATATTGTTTTGGTGGAGGCGACGGGAATTGAACCCGTGTCCGAAAATCAATCCATGCAAGGTTCTACGAGTGTAGTTTATCTACTAGAATTCCCAAACACATCAGCCGATAAACAGGCGGACCTATTTAGTAGTTCCAATACAATTCTACGGTGTGAACAGGCCGCTGAATCGTTCACCACTGCATGATGCCGCAGCGTAGGCCGTGGTCCTCCTACGGGCGACAGTAGCTGACTTAGGCAGCTACCTGCAGGCTCTTGTTAAAGCTTACAGAAATATTCTTTTTAGCGTTTAATTTTAAACGTGCCCCAGTTTAAAGAGATGGTGCAGCTCTACTCGCTTCTCACACTTCATAATCCCCGTCGAAACCGTTACGCCCCCAATGTTCATTGATTCTGAATCTTGACAGCACGTCGAATTTGACGTTGTGCATCTCGTTCCATAGAGGTTTGCCGCTTATCATACAATTTTTTTCCTTTGCACAAACCAACTTGGACTTTTACACGTGAATCTTTAAAATATAAAGAAATCGGAATCAAGGTCAAGCCATCCTGTTTTACTTTTCCAAATAAACGGTTGATTTCTTGTTTATGCATCAACAATTTTCGAGTCCGCATGGGATCTGTTCGGAAAAGTCCATCTTTCTCATAAGAGGAAATATGCAGCCCTTTTACCAGTAATTCTCCATTTTCAATGGAGCACCAGCTGTCTTTCAAATTCACATTACCGAGCCGAATAGATTTTACTTCATTTCCTTGCAAGGCAATTCCTGCTTCAAAAGACTCAAGAATAAAGTACGAATGTCGAACTTGTCGATTGTCTGCAATTTTTTTTATTCCTTTTGTCTGCATATTCTGCACCTCTTTTCTGATTCAAAAGAATGACTTTCTTCAGTAAAACAAATTTTCTACAGGAAACTGTTTTGGCTGATTGAAGAATATTATATCATATTTCAACGGGTCTGTCAAGAACGGATGATATGTTTTTTGCAATTGAAATTTGTTTTATAAGGGGAAGATTGACAAATCGAATCGAAGGCTATATAATAGTGTGAGAATGTCGGAAAAGGAGTATTTAATATGGAAACATCGGAATTATTCGGTTCAGAAAAAGTCAGTAAGATTCTCCTGAAATTAGCACCGCCTGTCATGCTGGCGCAGCTGATTCAGGCACTTTATAATATTGTAGATAGTTTTTTCGTAGGAAAGGATTCAGAGTCTGGATTGACAGCGCTTTCTATTATCTATCCCATTCAATTGCTGATGATTGCATTGGCAGTCGGAACCGGGGTAGGAATCAATACTGTGATGGCAGCTAAACTCGGCGCTGGAAATCAAAAGGAAGCGGAGGCTTATGCAGGAACCGGAACATCCCTTGCAATCGGAATGTGGCTGTTGTTTGCCGGAATTTGCTATGCAATCTTGCCAGCCTATGCCCGGATGTCCACTTCTTCTCCAGATGTCATTCAAGATGTAGTAGCCTATGGACGAATCGTCTGTGTTTGCAGTTTTGGATTGTTTTTGGAAAGCAACTGGACAAAGGTGATTCAGGCAAATGGCGATATGAAAACGCCGATGTTTGCACAAATTCTAGGAGCAGTGACCAATATTGTATTGGATCCGCTTTTGATTTTCGGCTTATTCGGACTTCCTCGAATGGGAATTGCAGGTGCAGCCGTTGCAACCGTTGCAGGACAGATTGTTGCAGCAGCCATTGTGCTGAAAAAAGGATTTCGTCGTTCTCCTGCCAAAAGCTACTACCCACGTTATATCAAAACGATCTTTCGTCTTGGCATGCCAAATATTTTGATGCAATCCGCTTATACATTTTACATTCTTGGATTAAACTTAATCTTGAGCAGTTTTTCGGATCAAGCCGTTACAGCGTTGGGCCTTTATTACAAATGGCAAACCTTTTTCTTTATTCCGCTCGGCGCCATGCAAACTTGCATTGTTCCGGTAATTAGTTTCAACTATGCTGCAAGATTCATTGACCGCTGTAAGAAAACCTTGTCCACTGCCATTGTTTTTGGCTGGGCGTTGATGTTTCTGGGTACACTTTGCTTTCTGCTTTTCCCGGAACAGATGCTACGAGTCTTTACATCGGATGATGCAGTAGTGGCAATTGGAAAAATTGGATTTCTATTTGTCGGCATCAGTTTTTTACCAATGGTGACATCGCTGATTTTTCCGGTCTTTTTTCAGGCAACTGGATACAGCTTGAAAAGTTCCTTATTGACGGTGATTCGCACCATGGTATTATTTGTGCCACTTGGATTTCTTTTTTCCCGGTTTGGACTGAATCGATTCTGGCTGACATTTCCGGTAACAGAAGTACTTACCAGTCTGGTCGGACTTTTGTTTTACCGACAATTTCTCAAAAATCCATATGTTGCGACTGAAAAAAAGGAAGAACAGCAAATGGTCATGCAGCCTTCTCATCCAGGTGTCATTCTCACCATTGCCAGAGAGCACGGTTCTTCCGGCAAGCAAGTAGGAAAGCGCATTGCGGAGCAATTACACATTCCATTTTACTATAAAGAAATGACCGCACTTGCAGCACAGGAAAGCGGATTGGATCGGGAATTCATTTCTGACATCAATAAAAATGCACCGGATCATCTACATGATATTTATCTGAGCACCCATGTGGTGCAGCAAGCAGTTGTGGCACAAAATCAAATCATTCGAAAGATTGCAGATCATGGAAGTTGTGTCATCGTCGGACGAGCAGCAGATTTTGTACTGCGGGACTATGAATCTGTCATACGAATTTTCCTATATGCCCCAGAGGCCTATAAAATCAGCAGAGTTATGGCACTCTATGGCGACACCAAAGAGGAAGCCATTCGCAACATCTATCGATCGGATGAAGCACGCAGTGCTTATTATCATAATATTTCCGGAAATGAGTGGGGAAACCGGAAATATTATGATCTGCTTGTCGATACATCGATTGGTGTGGAGCAGACTGCAAAAGTGGTTTTAGATTATATTGCTGCAAAAGAGAACAACAAGGCATAAAAGAGATCTATATTACAAAAGAGGCTCTGCATAAATCATGCAGAGCCTCTAAATTTTGTTATTCCATCCGTTTTTTCATACACATCAAACCCAAATTACAAATTTGCCAACTCTTTGCCACTCTGAATAAAGTAAAAAAGAAACTCCTGAAACATTTGCTTCAGGAGCTTTTGGCGGAAAGAGAGGGATTCGAACCCTCGATACGCTATCAACGTATACACGAGTTCCAGTCGTGCGCCTTAGACCAGCTCAGCCATCTTTCCTTGACTCAACTATTTTATTATATCAGATCTTCTCATTATTGTCAAGATTTGATTGTAAATAAAATGTAAAATAAAGAAAAATAAACTGATTTTTAGTCTTTGAAATTACTTGTTTTTCGCATCCCATTTTTTCTTTATAAAATATCCGCAAATACCAAGCAGCAGCATGGCGAATAAGAAACAAACCGCGAGCCAGTATCTGCCTTTCCAAATGCTTCCACCTAAAAATACAGAAAGCGCCGCCGATGGGAGTCTCGCAAGCGTTGTCAGAACAAATAGCCGCATGGGCTTGATTTTGGTATTAAAGGAAACAATATAGGTCAGTGCATCTTTCGGAAGTCCCGGCAAAAGGAATAAGGCAAATACCAAAACTTCGAGCTTCTTTTCGGTTGCAAGATATGCATACTTTTGCATTTTATCTTCCGAAACGAACAGAGAGACAATAGGACGGCCAAACTTCTGCACCAAATAGTAGACAATAACTGTTCCAAAGAAAAAGCCCACCATAGAAAGCAGCAGTCCAATCCCCTCTCCAAAGAGCAAGCCGCCAATAATCGGAACTGGCCCACCTGGAATTACAGCAATGACCACTTGCGCAACTTGAAGCAAAACAAATAAGATTGGGGCAAAAATGCCAAACGTCTGCATTTTTTGCAAAATAATTGCTTGTCCTTCTTCCGAAGAAAGCAGACGAATCAACGGAATCATGGCAATTGACGTGACACAAAATACAACCGCTAAAATAACAGCTGCAAGAATCACATTTCTTTTTTTATGTGTGCTATCTTGTTTCATACAACATCAGCCTTCCTTAAAACGAAAGCATCCACTCCGAAACTATAATGGAATGATACTTTGAGAAGTTGTTCTTGATTACGATATCCACAACACCCTATTTCATGCAGAAGCAACCAACATTATAATAGATTCCTCCACTTTTGCAGTTCTTCCTGTGCTGTTTTCAGCAGCAACGAACTGGGCGATTCACCGCCCATGATACGAGCGATCTCCGCAATACGTCCTGCCGCATCAAGCGGCTGCACAAATGTTTGCGTTCTGCCATCTTGCACCTTTTTTTCAATCATAAAGTGATGTTCCCCCATCACTGCAATTTGTGCCAAATGCGTCACACACAATACTTGATGATTTTTGGAAACCTCCCGGAGTTTCATGCCGATTTTCTGTGCAGCCTTTCCGCTGACACCTGTATCAATTTCATCAAAAATCATCGTCGGAATGGCATCCTGATCGGCAGTGACACATTGCAGTGCCAGCATGATACGAGACAGTTCACCGCCAGATGCAATTTTCGCCAACGGCTTCGGCGTTTCGCCTTTGTTGGCGGAAATCAACAGTTCCATCGTATCCATGCCGTGAATGGTTAACTTTCCGGTCTGATGTGCCACATCCAATACAACATTGGGCATATTGAGAAATTCCAGCTGTTCCGTTACAGCTGCCACAAACTGTGCTGCCGTTTGTATGCGATACTGCGACAATTCTTTTGCCCGCTTAGAAACTTCCTCTAACAGCTGTTCCTTTTCCTTTTGCAGCGTCTGCAACTCTGCCTGATCGCTCTGCATGCTCTGTAATTCTTTTTTGGCTTCCTGATACCGATGAAGCAGTTCATCTCCCGTACATTGATACATCCGATTTAGGCGATAAAGCGCCTGCATCCGTGTCTGCAATTCCTGATACCGCAGCGCGTCGAATTCCATGGAAGACCGAACATTGCTGCATTCTGCTGCAATATCCCGCAGCTCAATGCTTGCAGCCTCCAGCCGCTCTTGCAGCTGCTGAAAAATTGGATTGAATTCCGTATAGGGCAGCAATTCAGAAGATGCCTGCTGAATCAAATCCACTGCACCGATATCCGACTCCTGATCCAATGCGCTTTGAACAGCCTGTAAGGCAGATGCAATCTGCTCCGTATGTTGCAGAAGATTGAATTCTTCTTCCATGGTAGCTTCTTCCCCAGGCTTCAGCTGTAACTGCTCCACTTCTTCCACCAAGCTTTGCAGATACTTTGCCCGTTCCTGCTTTTCCTGTTCGGATTTTCGAAGCTGACTATAGCGTTTGGCTTTCTGCTGCAAAGCACGAAAACTGGTTTGATAAGCAGTCAGCACAGCGCTGTTTCCACCAAATGCATCAATCATATCCATATGTCGTTCCGGTGTCATCAGAATTTGATTGTCGTGCTGTCCATGAATATGAATGAGATGAACGCCCAACTCCCGAAGCATTGAAGCCGTCGCCGTACGCTGGTTGATGCGTGCAATGCTTCCGCCATCTGCTAAAATCTCACGGGTTAAGAGCAGCTCATCCGATCCATCCTCTAACTGATACTGTTTCAGCAATTCCACTACAGCAGGTGGAAGATGCGTAAACAAAGCGGAAATAATGGCACGTTCACAGCCCGTTCGAACCAAATCCCGTGAAACACGCTGACCCAAAACCGCATTGATTCCATGAATAAAAATGGATTTTCCGGCACCGGTTTCACCCGTAAAAACATGCAAACCGGTGGAAAATGAAATACGTGCCTGCTGAATCACTGCCAAATTTTCAATAAACAATTCTGTCAGCATGTCTTATTTTCCTCCTGTTGAATGGGATGATAAGTCTTTGCAAATGCAGCAGCCTGTTCCGGGGTTCGCATCAAAATAAAAATGGTATCGTCACCTGCCAACGTTCCGACAATATCCGGATGCTGCATCCGATCAAACGAAGCACAGGCTGCCTGTGCCATTCCGGCGTGGCAATGAATGGCAACCATATTCCCTGCATAATCGGTACGAATGATTGCCTCCTGCAACAATCCAAATGAAACAACCGATTGAGAAGGCGCCATATACCGATACTGGCCGGTTGTATCCCGCTGCTTGACCAGATGCAGCTGCTGAATGTCCCGTGAAAGCGTTGCCTGCGTTACCTGAATGTCCTGCTGTTGTAGGCGACGCTGTAAGGTTTCCTGGGTGTCAATGACTTCCTGTTCAATGATGGATAAAATCAGCTGATGCCGTTCTTTTTTGGACACAGGACTCCCTCCTTCCATTCCAGGCTCTTAGTTGGTTTGCTGTCCTTTTATGGTTTGAATCATTTTTTGATTGAGCGAATCAAAAAATGTATTGCCGGACAGATCGATGATGTGCATTTCATACGGAGAACGATAAATTTGAAGACGATGCTGGGCATCCAACGGAACCGGCTGGTCGCCGTCAATGCAAATGTAAACATCATCTCCTGCCGGCTGTTTCAAGGTTAGGCAAAGCTGGCTGTCTTCCGAAAACAAAACCGGACGAACGGTAACAGAATGCGGACAAATCAAGGTCATCTCAATACAAAGCAATTCCGGCTCAATAATAGGGCCGCCTGCGGAAAGCGCATATGCTGTGGAACCGGTCGGCGTACTGAAAATGATACCGTCTGCACGATAACTTCCAATCAAAATGTCTTTTCGATATACAGAAAAGTCCAAAATTTTTGAAAACTGTCTGGAAATGCAAATTTCATTCAAAGCCGTATAATGCTGGATAACATGTCCCTTCTGATCCAGCAAGTCTCCACACAACAACATCCGCTTGGAAACACGGTAATCGCCTGTTTTCAAGCGGCGAATTTGGTAGAGTTCATTCCGTTCCATAGATGCCATAAAGCCAAGTCGTCCCATATTGATGCCGAGCAACTTGGTATCCGTTCCCATCAGATGCTTGGCACAGTGCAAAATGGTTCCGTCTCCGCCAATGGCAATTGCAAAATCAGCTTCTTTTGCCGCCTGGGTAAAATCCTGGAATTGCACATACGACTGATTCGAAAACTCATTCTGATACTGTGGATCAATGGTAACAGCAATGCCGTTTACATGCAGCAGCTCGCACACCTCTCTGGCGCAGGGCAGCGCACCGATCTTTTGAAAATTTGGGAAAATCACTGCATTCATATGCCATCCTCCTATGCAAATGCCTGCCGCACCACCGCAGCCAAATCCTGTGGCTGCGCCGAACTTGTACTATATTGTACAACCGCAAGATATTCTACATTGCCGCTTCCGCCCCGTATGGGCGAAGGAATCAAATGCTGCAAAGAAAGTCCATTCTGTGCCAGACAGGATAAAACCTGTTCCAATACACGCTGGTGAACCAACTGAGAGCGGACAATGCCATGCTTGCCAACACCTTCTTTCCCTGCTTCAAACTGCGGCTTAATGAGAAGAATCGCCATACCGCCCGGCTGCAAGAATCGCACCAATTCAGGAATAATCAAACGCAGAGAAATAAAAGAAACATCGACAGAAAGAAATGCAATCGGTTCTGCAACAGCTGTTTCCGGCAGCTTGCGAATATCTGTCTGCTCCAAGTTAACCACCCGAGCATCCTGCCGCAATTTCTGTGCCAGTTGATCCCGTCCGACATCAACCGCATATACTTTCTGGGCGCCATTTTGCAGCATGCAGTCCGTAAAACCGCCTGTAGAAGCGCCAATATCCATACAGACTGCCCCTTGCAACGAAAAGGAACCCAAAAGCGGAAGCGCTGCTTCCAGTTTCAGTCCTCCCCGTCCTACATATTGCAAACCGGCATCGGTTACTGCAAGCTGATCGGTTTCTGATACACTGCGTGCTGCTTTGGTACAGACTGTTCCATTGATGGTGACACTTCCCTGCTGAATCAATTCTTTGGCACGCTGTCGGCTGGCTGCATAACCAGATTGAATCAAAGCAACATCAAGTCGTTCCATGCTCGTTCCACTTCTCCCATTCCTGTAAGATTCGTTTCAGCATTGCTTCTTCGGAAAGTCCCATCTGTTCCAGCTGTACCTGCATCGGCGCTTGCCGAATGAAGTCTTTCGGTGCAATCCGGACATATGTCCCGGTATAACCCTGCTCCAACAGCTGATCCCCAAGCAGCTGGGAAATACCGCCATAATAATAGGCTTCCTCGAAAAATAGAATATGCCGATACGATTTGGCAATCTCCACAATGGCTTCTTGGATAGGGAAAATTCGTGTCAGCTTCAGCAAATCACATGGGCAAGCCATCTGATCTGCACGCTGTTTGGCATGATACAAAGCATCATAAATTCTGCCATAGGAAATCAAAAGTGTATCTGTTTTGTGACCGGAAACATGTGTATATTCCGTATTTAAAACAGACTGATCGAAGGTACTGGTATCTCTTCCACGGGGATAGCGAATACCAATCAGTCCCTTTTCCTCATAAATACCACGGCGCAGACACATGGTCAATTCATCGTAACAGGACGGAGCATACAGAACTGTACCCGGAATGGTGGAAAGATAGGAAACATCGAACAATCCATGATGTGTCTCTCCATCCTCTCCCACAACGCCAGCCCGGTCAATGCCAAGCACAACATGCAAACCACCAATTGCCACATCATGCAGCAGCTGATCATATGCCCGCTGCAAGAAAGAAGAATATACCGCAAATACCGGTGTTTGACCAGATGCGGCAAGCGCAGCAGCAAAGGTAACAGCATGCTGCTCTGCAATTCCTACATCGTAAAAACGGCTGGGATAAGCTCTTGCAAAATGCTGCAAGCCGGTTCCATGCTCCATCGCAGCAGTAATGGCACAAATGGATGGATCCCGCTGTGCAAGACGTGCCAGTTCCTTTCCGAACACATCCGAATAGGAACCCTTTGCTGCAATTTCCGGATTTCCCGTCTCCACGTTAAACTTAGAAATACCGTGATATTCACCCGGATTGCGTTCAGAGGGCAGATAGCCCTTTCCTTTTACAGTCAACACATGGACAAATACCGGACAGTGATACGTTTTTGCTGCACATAAAACGTCTTCCAATTCCTCCATATTATGCCCATCCACTGGCCCCAAGTATACAAATCCCAAATCCTCAAAGATGGTCGTGGAGCGAAAGATGGTATCCCGGACAGCATCTTTCGAAGACTTCAGCATTTTGATCATGGGAGCGCCGATGACCGGTGTTTGATTCAGTTTGCGTTCTACCCGCTGCTTGGCACGCACATACTTTTCTTTTCCTCGAATGGAAGACAGATACTTTGCAAAAGATCCCACGTTTTTTGAAATCGACATGGTATTGTCGTTCAAAATGACAATCAGATTGTTTTTTGCTTTTCCGGCATTATTCAGACCTTCATATGCCAAGCCGCCAGTCAGTGCACCATCCCCTACGACCGCAACGGCATAATGCGTTTGGTCTCCTTGCAGCCGCATGGCTTCGGAAATTCCACCTGCGACGGAAATGGCGGTACTGCTGTGTCCGCTGATAAACGCATCATGTACCGATTCTTCCGGCTTTGGAAATCCGGAAATGCCGTGTTCCTGGCGTAAGGTATGAAATTGTGCATAGCGTCCCGTTAAAATCTTATGCGTATAGCATTGATGCCCGACATCCCATACAAATTTGTCTTTTGGAGAATTGAATACCCGATGCATGGCAACGGTCAATTCTACGGTTCCAAGATTGGATGCGAGGTGCCCGCCCGTTTTGGAAACGGTGGTAATCAAAAACGTTCGGATTTCCTGACAGAGCGCCGTACACTGCGCATAGGTCAGCTTTTTCAAATCCTCCGGTCCATGCAAATGATCCAAAAGGTGATCTTCTGCCATTCGTTGTTTTTTTGTATCCATACGTCAATCGGAGTTGTGGTGCAGTCTCCTCCGTCACCTCATTTCTTTCTTTCCAGCAATTCCTTTGTGAGATCCACTAGAACGGCATGTTCCGCAAACGGCTGCAATGCCTCTATTGCTTCTTGTGTCAAACGATTTGCTTCTTCCCGTGCAGCATCAAGTCCAAGCAGTGTCACAAATGTCTGCTTATGTTCCTCTGCATCACTGCCAACCGGTTTTCCAAGTACTTCTGTCGTGCTGGTCACATCCAGAATATCATCTACAATCTGGAAGGCAAGCCCCAGACAAGCTCCATAGTGATCTGCCTGCTGAATGGTTTCTTCCGATGCACCGGCTGCAATGCATCCCATTTTGCAGGCAGCCCGAATCAAAGCACCGGTCTTGGCTGCACACATCACCTGTAAATCTTCTACCTGTACATCGGAACGCTGCTCATTTTCCATATCCATGACCTGACCGCCGATCATGCCAAGGTACCCCGTCGCATCCATTAAAACACGCACCAACTGCAATTTTACAGCATCTTTCAAGGTAGAATCCTGCAAAATGGTGTGTACCGCATGAACGGAAAGGCCATCTCCTGCCAGAATGGCAGTAGCTTCCCCAAACGCTTTATGGCAGGACGGTTTTCCACGCCGGTAATCGTCATTGTCCATTGCCGGAAGATCATCGTGAATGAGCGAAAAGGTATGTATCATTTCCAAAGCGCAGGCTGGTGCCATCGCCTGTTCTGCCGTTCCACCGCAAAGCTTGCAAAACTCTAAGACCAAAAACGGACGAATGCGCTTTCCGCCCGCTTCCAAGGCATAACGCATTGCATCGACAACATGCTTCTGCCGTTCCGCCTGTTCATACTGCGGAGCTAGCTGGTCAAGTGCTGCTTCAATCTGCTTTAATTGTGCCTGCATATACTGCGTGTGTTCCTGCGTCATGATAAAGCCTCCTTTTCCTCTGCCGGATGTTCTTCTATAGTAAGCTGCTGCTTGGCTGCATCCAGCTCCTTTTGACACTGCATCGCAACTCCCAGTCCCTCCTGATAGAGCTGAACCGATTCTTCCAGGGACAACTCTCCTTTTTCCAAAAGCTGCGTAATTTCTGAAAGCCGCTTCATTTGTGCTTCAAATGTCATGATGCTCCCCTTTCTCAAGTGCCTGTACGGGTATGGTTCCATCTTGCAGCTGAATCACAAGATGATCTCCAGGCTGAATTTGATCAATGGATTCCACTACTTGTTCCTGTTGATAAACGAGGGCATACCCTCGAGCCAATACTTGCAGCGGACTCAGCGCATGCAGTTTGGTACAAAGTGTTTGCAGACGCATCTGCTGATTTTGCAGCAATTGCTGCATGGCACGGTGCAGACGCAACTGATTTTGATGAAGCTGTTCGGCTGCATGCACCGTCTTTTGATGAGGAGATGCCTGCTGCAACCGATGCATCAACCGAAGATACGCCTGCTGATGACGTTCCCATAAAACCTGCATTGCCGTTTGCAGACGATGCTGCATCTGCAAGACCTGCTGCATTAATTGCGCACAATCTGGAACCGCCAATTCTGCGGCAGCCGACGGTGTCGGTGCACGCAAATCCGCTGCATAATCCGTAAGTGTATAATCGGTCTCATGTCCGACTGCAGAGATAATGGGAACCGTACAGTGATAAACTGCCATGACAACCGATTCCTGATTGAATGCCTGCAAATCTTCGGCAGAACCGCCGCCCCGCCCAACAATCAACACATCGCAGTTTTGTGCCTGTGCCGATTCTATTGCATGACAAATCGAGGCTGCTGCCCCTTCCCCTTGTACCTGTGCTGGGAAAACTGCCAGTGTTGCAAGCGGATACCGTCTTCCGATGACGTTTCTCACATCCTGCAAAGCAGCACCTGTTCCAGAAGTTACCACACCAATTTTTTGCGGCCATGCCGGAATCGGACGTTTGGCTTCCTGCGCAAAGATACCAAGAGCCGTCAATTTTTGCTTCAGAAGAGAAAGTGCCTGATACTGAGCGCCTGCTCCATCCGGCTGCATATCAGTTACATAAAGCTGAAATGCACCATCCCGTTCAAACAAGGAAGCCGTCGCTGCTACAATCACATTCATTCCATCTTTTGGGACGAATCGTACACGCTGTGCCAAATTGCGGAACATCACTGCTTTTACACTGCTCTCCGCATCCTTTAAGGTGAAATAAAAATGCCCAGATCGAATGTGATTGGTAAAATTGGAAAGTTCCCCACGCACCAAAATGCCATTGAGCGCATGATCTTCTTTCAGCTTGAACCCAACATAGCGATTCAGCTGAGAAACGCTTAAAATAGCCATTCTGCTCCTCCTTCCTGCAAAGCTGCAAAGACGGCTGCGCCGACTGCATTGTCACAGGAAAATTCCGGTTTCGTAAAAATGCCGCCGAATGCATGCTGCAATGCTGGACGAATCCATAGATTGGACATAACACCGCCGGCATAAAGCACCGGCATGGTTCCGACTTGTTTCCAGGCTGCCTGCGTCATTTGATAAATGGTCTCCCGAATCATGGTCATGCAGTAACAGGCAATATCCTCTGGAAGTGCTCCCTGCTTCTGCATCGTGTCACACTGATTCTGCAAACCCGACAAGCAGCAGTTCACGCCTTTTATAGTGGGATGCACCCGGAACGTTTTCTGACTCTTCTGTGCCAGCTGTTCCAGCTGCTTTCCGCATGGGAATTGCAGTCCCAGCATCAACCCGACCCGATCAATTGCCTGCCCGGCTTTTAAATCCAGCGAAGTTCCAATGGGCGTAATTTCCAGAATCTTTGTTGCATGTGGCGTGCAGAGTAAACTGTCTGTTGTTCCACCGCTGACATGAAATGCAAGAAATGGTTGCTCCAGATAGGAAAGGGCATTTGCGCCATATAGCGCAGCTAGGACATGTCCAATCTGGTGAGAAGTCTCGTAAACTGGAACCCCCGTAACAGCTGCAATCGCATGTGCCGTTCCGGAGCCGCATAGAAAGCAGGGCATATAGGAATCTGCTCGGTTGCGGGGCCGTGTGGTGACACCAATTGCAGAAAGCGCTTGCAACGGCTGTGAACAAAGATTCTGTAACAACTGCGGAAGCTGCCGGGTATGATGAAAAACGGCATCGCTTTGCCGCAGCCCTGCTTCACCGGCTTTTACCGGAAGCAATTGTTTTTCCTGACGGACACCTTCCGGCCACAGCCGTGCAGTAGAAGTGGTATAGTTGCTTGTATCCAACCCCAGATACTCAGGCATTGGTTGGTTCCTCCTGTGCAGCAGCATCTGCACCTACCTTTGGCTGACTGCGGGAAATAGCGCCAAGCATGCCATTGATAAAGGCGGTATCTTCCTGATAGGAATACGCATGAGACAGCGTAACGGCTTCACTGATGGCTGCGTTTACTGGCATATCTTTTTCAAAGTACATCTCATATAATGCAAGCTCTAAGATGGAAAGATTCACTTTTGGAATACGATGTATGCTGCGGCTCTTACTAAATGTACGAATTAACTGCTGAATCTCTTCTTCATGTGCAATGACACCTTCTACCATCTGCTTCACATCCTGATTCACTTCCAGCTGCTGCACCTCTTCCGCAAGTGCATACAATTCTTCCAAAGAATCCGGCTGAAACATCCGTTCAAATAAAATCAAAAAGGCGCATTCTCTTACTTCATGTCTTGTCATAATGACCTCCCAAATCAACAAAGGCTGCCGTATCCCATTCCGATACAGCAGCCTTTGTTTGTTATATTCTCCCTACTGCCAAAAGAAAATCAACGCAATTCTCCCTTTTCGGCAGAGATTATCTTTTTCCAGTTTCCGCACTTCCTGCTGTATCTAGAAGCGTTACCTCTATTATATCAGAAAAATGCAAAAAGTACAACTATTTTACCTCAAAAATTCTGATTTTTTCAGAAGGAACCGAAATTTCTCCCAAAATAACATCCTTGATGGCAGCAGCCTGCGCAGAATCCAGACCCTCTGTCTGTACTACAACCTTTGCGCTTTCCCCATCCAGATACACAATACATTCCTGGTATCCCATAGATTTAATCATTGACTCGATATTACTTTCACTTTCAATCAACTGAGAGGTTTCCACCGCTGCCAAAGCATCTGTTACACGCTCGTCTTCCGTCAAGTCTCCGCCACCCATAATGGTTTGCAACGTAGAAACCGCTTCATCCCGGCTGGCGGAACGATTGAGTCTTGCCTGTGCAAAATAATCGGAAGCGCTTAACGCACCATTTGCCGCTGCTTCTTCCAATGCATCTGAATCCGCAGACTGTTCTTCCTCTGCGGCAGCAGAATCCGAAGCTTCGGATTTTGCCTTTTGACTGCTTGCCTGTGGTGCATTGACAAATTCCGTGTCTCCATATGTAATGGAATCGGAAACCTGCGCCTTCTTCTGTCCGGTCAGATCAGAATCTGACAACGCATAGTTGACATAAACGGCTACGGCCAGCATCAGGGTCAGGCAGGATAAAATCACCTGTTTTTTTCCAATGATAAAGGATGGTTTTTTCATAGTAAGCGATTCCTTTCAAGAAGTTTGTTTTGCAACACATATTTGACTGGTTCGTAAATTCAGTGCCGCCGATACGGCACGAATGATCTGTTCTTTTACCACATTGCGGTCACCTCCTTCACATACAATCACAATACCGTTGATCTTCGGATGCACAATGGTTTCCAGCAGCGGCGATTCCGTCCCACTGCTATTGACCAAAACGCATTGCTGCTGGCTGCTGGAGTGTCCTGCATCTTCGCTGACAGAAGCATCCTGCTGATAGACGTAGGATGCCGTGTTATTGGCTGTCACCAAAACCTGACAGGCGCCGACTCCATCAATACGACCCAGAATCTGCTGCAATTGCTCTTCCAGATCCCGACAGTATGTTTCTGCCGTAAGAAGAGAAGCATCCGTAGCAGATTCCGCAGAAACAGAAGATTTTGTTTCCTTTGAGCCCGTATCATGCAGCCCGGACAGCAGAATCATCACCAGACCAATGACACCAAGCAGTACCACAAGGCGTACACCGTTTTCATGTAGGAGCCACTGTTTGAGCCGTTTCAGCTGTTGGGTATACAAGCTGTTCCACTTCCTTTCCAAAATAAGTTTCCAATACTGCCTGCACAGCTTCTGTTTCATCACTCCATACGGTTACTTTACTGATAGATATGCTGTTGTCCGACTGAATATGCACCTCTGTCTCAATGGATTGCCAAGAGATGTTCTGCTGCGCCAATGCGTCAGCAAGAACCTGCTTCACATTTTCTTGTGCAAGCTGAATGGTCTGATCCGAAACGGCATTCGCAATCGCCTGCGTATCCACCGATTCTGCTGTAAAAAAAGAGGACGCACTCCAATCATCCTTCCAGTGCAAAATGGGCGTAAAAACAGCGAGCAGAAAGACACAGGACAGCAGCAAACTCAATTGATGACTCATCTTTTCATTGGGCTTCATGGCATGCACCAGACCGGTCAAAAGACTCATGACACAGGTAATTCCCACCATTGCCTGCAAGGACTGCATCTTGATTCACCCCCTCAATCCATAATTCCATCCTACATCCTATATTTGTCCGCTGCTCAGTCCGATTACAATAGCAGTCGCCACAAGAAACATCATGGCAAAACACGTAACCACTGCAAAGGTGATGGAAAGAACCTGCTCCGTATTGCGCAGAAGCCGTGCCAACTGCGGAACCGAAAACAATTCCGCAGTGGCAGCTGCCAAAGTGACAACCAAACGATACAAAAATACATGCAGAAAAACTGGTAAAAAGAGCAAGCACAGAACGATCATTCCAATTGCCCCGGTGGCACTTTTTAAGATTCCAAGGCTTCCTCTTACGGTACTGTATGCATCCGAAACAGCTCCCCCGATCACCGGTACAAAATTGGAAACCACATACTTTGCCGCTTTGGTGGCTGCGCTGTCTGCCGCACCACCCACGAAACTTTGTATGGAAACCACACCCAAAAAAATAGCCATGCAAAGACCAAGCAGCCAGATGGTGACTCGTTTCACGGCACGAATGAATCCGCCCAACGAAACCGATGGATTCACACCGTCTACAATGGACATGGCAAATGTCATGCTCAAAAGCGGCAGCAGAATTCCAGCGAGAAATTGCATGATACAATTGGCAAGTCCGCACACAGCTGCTTGATAACAGACCGCTGTACCAGTATGACCGCCTGCTGCCAAAATGCCGGCAAACACCGGTACAAATGTCATCATAAACGAAGCGCCCTGCTGCAAGGTATCTTTCACAGAAAGAAAGCAGGCACTGAGCGGCTGCCCCAACACAAGTGCAGCAGCTAACACACACACCATTTCATAAATGGGGCCTGTCTGCTTTTGCAGCCCGGTTCCGCCTACGCTTTGCAGAACTGCCGTAAATAGAATCAAAATCAACAGGATTCCAAATAGTTGAAACGGCGCTTCCGCTTTTTCCACGGCATCTTGGAAAAAAGCGGACAGAATATCCAGAAACTGCAAATCCAGAAAGGAGGACGGATCCCGTATGGAAACACCGAATCGTTCCAGTGCGGAAGAAACGGAAGCATCTACCGACTGGAACAGCGTATCGGCTCCGCTTGCGGCAGTCAGTTCTTCCATGGAATCCTCGGCAGAAACAACCGGACTGCATCCAAAAAGCAACCCGCCAATCACCAGTAACATCCAACATCCTTTTCGTTTCATGATCCGTTTAATACTCCTGTTAAAAGTTCCAGCACTTGTTTCAGCATGGGCAATGCCAACAGCACCAATGTCAATCTTCCCCAGAGTTCAGCTGTCCCTGCCAATGCCGTCTCTCCGCAGTCCCGGCATAAATCCACTGCCAGATTGGTCAGGTAGCACACGCCCAATGCCTTCCAGATTACCGATAAATAAGATCCCGGCAAATTGGTCTTGGCATATAGCTCCTGAATGGTTTCTGCAATGGGGGAAAGATAGGAAAGAATCGCCAACAAGACAATAACACAAACCCCAATGGAACAAAGCAATGCCTGTTCCTTGTGATATTGCTTCAACAGCGTGGCTGCGATGGCACCGATTAAGCAAATTGCCGCTGCTGTTCCCGTTTCCATTACCATAATCCAAACACCGTTTTCACCTGATCGAACAAGTCCCCAATTTCCTGAATAATCAGCATCAAGACAACAATCAATCCGGCAAGCGTCGTCATCATCGCCTGTTCTTCTCGTTCCGCACGTTTTAAAACAAGATTCAACACCGCCACAATGATACCTGTTCCTGCAATCTTAAAAATTAAATCGATATTCATCGTCTCTCATTTCCTTAGCAAAAAAGAACTGCCAGCAGCAATCCAGCCAGCAACCCCAAACTGCGGTAAAGCTTTCCTTTTTTCTGATATGTGACACGGTAAGTATCCTGAAACCGCTGCAATTGAATATGTGCCTGTGACAAGGCGGAAAGCTGCCCCTCCAAATCCGTTGTCCCAAGTTCTTCCCCCAACTCCAGCAAAACTTCTTTGACTTCTGGTGAAAGATGCTTTTCTGCCTGCACCTGTTCTGACCAAGCTTGTACAAATGGAGTCTGCTGCTGCATATGCGCCGCTGTCTGGGATAAGAACTGGAACTCTTGGTAAACGGAACGGTTGGAAAAAGTATCCAGCAATTCCCCGAGCGTACTCATCTGATACTGCATCAGGACTCCCATTTCCCGTAAAAAGCTGCATAATTTTTCGGTTCGCTCCAGCTTCATGCGCAGTTTTCCGGAACAAGCCATTCCTGCCATGGCACCACAAAGAATCAAAAAAATCAACCCAATCCATTTCATGTACGCTGTACCTCTTGTATTGCCTGCACCGTTCCGCATGCAGCACCTGTTCCCAGCAGACAGATGTGAGAAAAAACCTGCTCCTGTAGCAGCCTTTGCAGTTGCGGCCGCTGATAAGCGTCCGCAATAGAAGCTGCATGTGCTGTTGCAAGCAGCTTGACGCCGCAGCCATGCACTTGCAACAAAGCATCCCGGTCTTGTTCTGTGCTGATTTCATCACAAACCAAATAGCTTGGTGTCATAACACGCAGTCCGGTTAAGATGCCTTCCCATCGAGTAAATCCATCATAAATATCGGTATGGAGTCCCACATCATGCTGCGGCATGCCATGCCAAACAGCTGCCAATTCCCCACGTTCATCCACCAAAGTTACTTTTTCCTGCCTGCCAACCAACCGACATAGATCCCGAAGAACCGTTGTCTTTCCACTTCCAACCGGACCGACCAGCAGCAAGCTGTCCGGCAGTCTTTGATGCAGCCGCTCCAAAATAGATATGGCACAGCCCGGAACAGATCGTGCAATTCGAATGTTTAAACTGCTGATGGATTTTAACTGAGAAAGCTTCCCCTCTTTATAAACTGCTGTCCCGGCAATGCCCACACGATTGCCGCCTTTTATGGTGATGAATCCTTCTGTTAATTCCTTCGTATAATGATAGACGGAATACTCACAAATTGCCTGAAAGGTATCCTGTAAAGCTCGATCTGTTACTATGAGCGCCTGTTCTGGCTGACTGGTTCGTGTCCCATTGGCACAGAGCCACTGCTCTGCTCCATTCATGGTAATACCGATGGGTCGTCCAATCCGCAGGCGAATCTCCTGCATTTCTTCCAGGAGTTGCATCCGTTCCAAAGCAGAGCGGATGGTCAAAGGCAAATACCGAAGGACGGCATGGATATTTTGATGGATTCCATTCATTTGACTTCTCTCGCTTTCTTCATTTGTTACTGCATTCTATGCAGCAACCTGACAAGCTATGCTGTCCATTCTGCACGAAAATGGGCAAAAAAAGAAGCAGTCTTCTGTGTCAAACACAGAAGACTGCTTTCCATTTTATGATGTTCTGTTATCAACAGATCCTTAAAGTGCAAAAGAACCCGTTTCGCCGTTGATTACATAGTAAACCATGTCTTCTTCCGGCTTTACATAAAGCTGTACATCCTTAGCGGCTGTTTTTGCCTGCTTGGTTGCATCTGCCCAATTCTGTACGGCCTGCTCTGCCAGATCATCTGTAGAAAGGTCTTTTCCGCCATACTGCAAGTTTACTGTTACGGTCTTCTTTACACGTGGTGCAGCTGTCTTCTTTGCAGCTGGTGCCTTCTTTGCAGCTGGTGCTGCTTCAGCGGCAACCGGTGCTACAGTTGCTTTTACAGTCTCAACGGTCTCTACAACCGGCTTTGCGGATGTTGTCGGAGCAGTAGCTGCTGTTTTTTTCTTTGTTGTTCTAGCCATGATTGTTTCCTCCTTCAGTCAGTCATGAAAACTTACTTGTTTACGGTTTCCTTCAGGTTTTTACTTGCTTTAAATACCGGTGCTTTTGATGCAGGAACCTGAACCGGTTCACCGGTACGAGGATTCTTACATTCCTTTGCATTGCGCTGCCGTACTTCAAAAGCGCCAAAACCAGAAATTGTTACCTTATCTCCAGCTGCAAGTGCATCAGTAATTGCAGCAAAAACACCTGTTAAAACACGTTCTGCATCCTTCTTGGTGCAATTTGTCTTTTCTTGAATTACCTGAACCAAATCTGCCTTTGTCATTCTGATATCCTCCATAAAATTTAATCTATGTGAATTATATACCATTCCGAAACGTTTGTCAAGAATTTCACGTAAAACTGACATTTGCACGGATTTTGCTTGCTTTTTTTAGAATTTTTTATGAAAAAGCACTTATGAAAAGAAGCGAAACAGATTCCAACTGGAAAGTGTTTTCTTTGGAGAAACGACGCTTTCCATGCAGCCCCTGTAACCAGCAAGCAGCCGTCAAAAGACAGCTGCTTGTGTTTCCTTTTCTTTTTATTGTTCTGTGGAATCGGTACTGGTAATGGACTGCGATTCTTGTTTTAGATCTGCCACTTTTTTGATATGATTGCCAATAATTTCTGAGACATCGGATATGGTAATAAACGCACTTCCGTCATACTTGTCTACAATATCTTTCAGATCCGTTAGTTCCAGTCGAGTCAGGACGCAGTACATCATATCCTTTTTTCCACTGACCATTCCTCTTGCGTCCAGGATGGTCATGGTTCTGCCAAGACGATGATAAATTTCTGTTGCAATTGGTGCTGCATCGTTGCAAATAATGATGGCTTGTTTGGCCTGATTAAATCCTTGTTCCACATAGTCGATGACTTTGGAGGCAATGATATACGTCAGCAGCGACAGCAGCGCACGATCGGGTCCAAATAGAAATCCGGCAACTGTAAAGATAATCAAGTTAAACACCAAAATAATCTGCCCAACTGAAATGGAGGAATGCCGGCTGATCAGCAAGGCCATCAATTCTGTTCCATCGATACAGGCGCCGCCTTTCAGAACCAGTCCAACGCCAACGCCCAACAGCATGCCACCAAATACAACGGACAGCATCTCATTGTCCGTAATGGCGGAAAAATGATGCAGATAGGCAGTCACAGCTGTAAACAGCAGCATTGCATAGGCATAGGCGATTGAAAATCTTGGTCCAACTGCCTTCCATCCAACCACAATGAACGGTACATTCAAAAGCAATGCAATGACACCCAGCATCCAGCCGGTTTGATACTGAATCATCAGCGCAATGCCAGTTAGCCCACCGTCCAATACGGAATTGGGCACCAGAAAAAGTTCCAGCGCAGCACCGTCTATGATGACACCTAAAGTAATCATCAAATATCGAAACAAGGTAGATCGTATTTTCTTTCTATTTTGTTTGGTAAGCAAGGTGTTTGTCCTCCTTTCTTGGAACCCTCTGTTTCTCTGCTGCATATTCTGTAATGGGAACCATTCCCAACCAATGAAAGAATCGAGGGTGTATCTCATTATGCCAAACGTTTTTTTGAGTCCATCTACACAGGAATGGAATCAATATATCAATGGCGGAACAGAAGAACAATATATGAATTTAATCGCAGACCGCATGGAGCCATATCTGCGTTCCAGCGGCATTGCTTATGTTCGAAATGATCCGTCCCGCAATGTAGCCGGTGCCATCAAGGATTCCAATGCTGCTTATTACGATGTGCATTTAGCCCTGCACAGCAATGCTGCACCGGAAGCACTCAGCGGCATGCTGCGTGGCATCGACATTTACTATTCTCCGTATGATAAAAGCAGTGAGTATCTTGCGAATATCATTGCAAATAACTTCAAGCGCATTTATCCGCTGCCGGATAAAACCAATACCCGTCCGACAACCGTGCTCGGAGAGGTCACACAAACAAAAGCTGTTGCGGTACTCTGTGAAATCGGCTACCATGACAACGAACAGGATGCTACATGGATTAAAAACAATCTACAGGCAATCGCTGTAAATCTGGTGATGTCCCTATGCGATTACTTTGGCATTCCTTTCGTAGAAGCCGGCCCGGTTCGGCAGGGAATTGTTGCAACAGACGGAAGCGGTCTGAACATCCGAAGTTATCCCTCTACTGACAGTCAAATCCTTGGCAGTATTCCGAACAATCAATATGTAACGATATACGGGCAAACCGGCAACTGGTATGTCATTTCCTATCAAGGCATCATCGGCTATGCCAGCAGCGACTATATTGTGCTCCAGTAAATCATCTTGTGGGAAGTCTGTTCCGTATCTCTGCGGAACAAGCTCCCGCAATCAAACAAGTGCGTCAGCAAGTGTTTCCAACGCTTGCATCGTCTCTGGTTTCACAGCAGATCGAATGGTAACCATTGGTTCTACGATGTGGATTTCCTTCATAGCCTCCAACAGTTCCTTCATCTTTTTTCCGGCAACCGGTGCCCAAGATCCATTTTCCACAATCCCAACTGTTCGATTTTGATAATTCTTAGAAAGCAGATGCCGCAAGAAATCTTCCATTACCGGAAAGATACCGCCGTCATAGGTCGGTGCTGCCACAACCATCCGATCATACCGGAAGGCGTCTTCCACAGCTTCTGCCAGATCACAGCGGGACAAGTCCGTTACGACGACTTGCTGCACGCCCTTTTGCTGTAGCATAGCAGCCAGTTTTTTCGCAGCATCTGCTGTATTGCCGTGAATGGAAGCATATGCAACAAGCACGCCCTGATCTTCCGGACGATAGCTGCTCCAGGTGTCATACTGTTTCAAATAATGGGACAGATCTCCTGTCAAAACAGGGCCATGCAGCGGACAAATAGTGGCAAGTTCCAATGCAGATGCCTTTTTCAAAAGCGTCTGTACTGGGCCGCCATACTTGCCGACAATATTGAAATAATACCGGCGCGCTTCACAATCCCAGTCTTCTTCCGTATCCAAAGTGCCGAACTTTCCAAATCCATCCGCAGAGAACAGAACCTTTTCTGACTGTTCATAGGTGACCATCACTTCCGGCCAATGTACCATCGGGGCAAGAATGAATTGCAGCGTATGCGTACCGAGCGACAGGGTATCCCCTTCCTTTACCACAAGCTTCCGCTTGGAAAAATCAAAATCAAAGAAATTGGACAGCATCTGGAATGCCTTGGCATTGGTGACTAGCTGCATGGAAGGATACCGTTCTGCGAGCACCTGAATGCTGGCAGCATGATCCGGCTCCATATGTGAAATAATCAGATAATCTGGGGTACGGTCACCGAGCACCTGCTGCACCTGTTCCAGCCAGGCTGCTGTCGCACGCCGATCTACAGTATCCATAATGGCAATTCGATCATCCAAAATGACATAGGAATTATAGGAGACCCCATGGGGTACAACATACTGACTCTCAAACAAATCAATCGTTGGATCATCCACTCCAACATACTGAATGGATTTCGAAATAACTGGACGCATAAAAGATCCCTCCTCAAAGTAATTCAGCAGAACCTACTCTGCAATTATGTGAAAACTATAATTAAGTTTAGTATATCAACTTTAAAAGCCAGATTCAATGCAATTCTGTGATCATGTTATTTTCTTTTTTTAAATAGGAACGCACTGAAAAAACAAAGCGCAGCCTAAACCGTTTCGGTTCAGGCTGCACATTTTTCCTATGATTCGATTGTGAATGGGAACAAACTGTCCTTAGCGAGAAGCATCTGCTTCTACTTTTGCGGCATGCTTGCGATCCAATTCCTTTTGCCGTTCCACATCTTCTGGATTGGTACCTCCATTTTTCGGAAATACAAACTTCAGCAAAATCGGCGTCACAATGGTTGTAAATACAACCATAATAACAAGCGGTGTCATAAACTTTTCACTCATTAAGCCAACAGACGCACCCTTATTGGCAACAATCAATGCAACTTCTCCTCGAGAAATCATACCAATTCCGATTTGCAAGCTTTCCTTATTGGTATACCGCATGATTTTTGCACCCAGGCCGCATCCCAAAATCTTAGTAATCACGGCAACCAGCATGAGCAACAGCATGAAGATCACCAGAGAGGAATTCAATCCCTTTAAGGTCATTGCAAGACCGATGTTGGCGAAGAAAATCGGAGAAAGCAGCATATAGGAGAGGGTACTAAATCGGCTGACCACGTACTCATTTTTCTTCAAGCCGGAAACAGCCAGACCTGCTACAAATGCACCGGTAATATCGGCTACACCGAACAATACTTCTGCACAGAAGGAAAGAACCAAGCAGAATGCAAACGTTACAATGATATGCCGGCGAAGGTTTTCATTGGAGGCTTCTCTCCATTTTTTAAACCACTTGTGATAAACCACTGCTGCAATTCCGGCAAACAGGAAAAATCCAAGGATGTTTACAAATACGGTCGCAACACCGCCGCCGGAAATATGCATCAAATTGTTGATAATGGAAGAACCAAAAGTAGCAGCTTCCCCTGCTTCACTGGTACCGCCCAAGCTAATTACAATGGTCAATGCAATAATGCCAAGAATATCGTCAATTACAGCAGCGCCCAAGATTGCATTGCCTGCCCGTGAACTTAATGCCCCGAGTTCCTTCAGCGTTTCTACCGTAATACTTACAGAAGTTGCCGTCATGACAACACCGATGAAGATATTCTGCCACATCAAAGTCGCCATACCTTCCGTTTGTTCCGTATTGAAGTAATGCGCCAGGAAAAATCCGCCAATTAGCGGAACAATCACGCCAAATAAAGCGATGACAAAGGAAGCAAGTCCTGCCTTCTTCAATTCTTGAATATCCGTCTCCAGACCTGCACTGAACATCAGAACAATGACGCCCAATTCTGCCAGGCTGGTGATCAAAGAGTTTCGCTCAACAACGTCGAGCACCATCGGCCCCAGGATAATGCCGGCAGCCAGCGCACCGACAACCTGCGGCAGGCTGATCCGTTTTGTAATCAACCCCAATAACTTCGTGGCTAAAAGAATGATTGCAATGGTTAATAAGTAGGAATAATCCGTTCCAAATAAAAAGCTTTTTACTGCTTCCATTTTGAAATCCTCCTCCGTAAAAATAGATTTGCAATTGGTCAAAATCAGAATCCGTTCCAGTCAAAACCTGGAAGAAATTCCGAACAAACGCATAGATCCTCTCCTTCTACGAGCTTTTTCCAATTGCAGAAGCAGTTACAGTTCAGCGATAGACGCTCTTCTGTAAACCTTGCAAACAGTTATAGTGTATCTTATTTTTTTATTTTTGTCAACAAAATATTATAAAAAAAATAAACGCATTGTATGAATCATAAATAAAATGAAAACAATTTAAAAATGCGATAAAATCAAAAACCCTGCAAGCGCATATGCTTGCAGGGTTTAGAATTTATCCACATAGGAAAGGAAGATTGATTTTCAAGTCCTATTTTCACACAGGAAACGGAAAAATTTCCGAAAAAGCAGATGCAGATTCCGATGCGGCTCGGTTCTTAATGCAGCTTTTTTTTGCTGACGATTTGATCGTACACCCGCGCTGTCAGCAAATATACTGCTGTGTATAGCAGAGCAAAGGCAATAAAACAGCAAATGGTGCAGAGGATATAGAGTTTTACATTGGTTAGATACATCATAGCGAGAAGACGTTTGAAGATCGGAAAGGCAAAAATCAGATGCACGCCCGTCATCAGAAGCGGAAGGAAGAACACAAGCAAAACCTGTGTATGAATTGACTGCTTTACTTCACTCAGACTCATGCCGACCTTTTGCATGATGGTGAAACGCTCTGCATCCTCATAGCCTTCTGAGATTTGCTTATAGTAAATCATCAGAATGGTTGCAATGACAAACAGCGTTCCTAAAAATGCGCCGAGGAAAAACAAGCCGCCGTAAAGCTGTATCACATTGCTATGCCGTTCCACCCGGCAATCCATCTGCAAATTGGGATCTTGTACAAGAAGCTGCTCTTTTAGCGCATCACAAAATGCTTGCTGCGATTTGTCATCACCCGAAAGACTCATTCCATAGAAGGTACCAAATTCCCGAAAGGTACCGCCCTTTCCATACTGCTTTTTCGGCTGCACATCCAATTGATGCAGCAACTCTGGATCACGAACAACCATCTGAATGGTTGCGATACCAGCTGGATCGGATGCCGCAGTTCCTTTTGGCAAGAAGTTAGAAACCTGTTTTTTAATGGAATATGTCTGATCAAAAACCTGAATGCTCGAAAAATCATAATGCCCATTATGTACGGAAAGCAGCACTTCCCCATCCTGTAACGTCTCGTTGGTTCCGTAGTTCCGATTGTAGTCCTCCAATGGAATGCAAACCAGATCCAAATACGATCCATTGGCCAGGCTGTTTGGTTTCAACAGCTGAAACTGATTGCCATCCTGTACAGCATAAAAGGACAAATAAGAATAAGAAGTATGCTCCTTTATGGAAACCGGCTGCTTCTTTTCCAGCGATGCAAGCTGTGCTTCAATTTCTGTCTGCATGTCTTCCGCGGCATAAATGGCACAATCATACGGATACCGAGTCTGCACCAAATCCGTTATTCCAATCAGCAAACTGCTGGTGGTAGACAACATGACCAGCACCATTGTGGAAAGAACACAAATATTAGCAAGTCCAACTGCATTTTGTTTCATACGATACAGCATACCAGAAACTGCTGTAAAATGCCGGGTCTGATAGTAATAGCGTTTGTTCTTCCGGAGCATCTTCAAAAAGGCAATGCTTCCGGCGGTAAAAAGAAAATAGGTACCGGCAATGACCAAAATTACGGCGATAAAGATATAGGAAACCACTTGAACAGGAGCCTGAACCGCTACAGCAATGGCATACCCAATGCCAAGGCAAAGCACACCGAGCACAGCAAGCAGCCCTTTTGTTTTGGGTTCCCGTTCTCCAACCTGTCCACTTTTCAACAGTTCAATCGGATTGGAAAGATGAATCTGCCGCATGCCATTTAAAAAAATGCAGCAAAAAACAATGGCAAACAGTACCAGTGTCCGTACAATAGCAGGCACGGAAATATAGAAACCAAGCGCAATCTCCGTATCCAGAATCCGCACAATTAATAAGTACAGCAGTTTATCAAATGCAATCCCAACTAAGAAGCCGCCAATCCATGCAATGAGGGCAATATATAGCGTTTCAAACGCCAGCACACGAGAAATGTGTCGCTTTTCCATGCCAAGAATATTGAATAAGCCGAATTCTTTCTTGCGGCGCTTCATCAAAAAGCTATTGGTATAGAACAGGAAAATGAAAGCAAAGATCGCTACAATTTTACTGCCAAAATCCAGCATCGTTTGAACCGGTGCACTTCCTGGCAGGTTTTGAATATCCGCATTCAGAGAAAGTGCTGTTATGATGTAAAACATGGCAACCATCAGCACACAGGTTACAAGATACGGTAGATAGACCTTGCTGTTCTTCTTCAAATTATCCGCCGCAAGCCGTGCATAAAATGCCTTACGCATGGTTCTCACCACCCGTCGTCAGCAAAGTTAGGGTATCGGAAATTTTCTGATACAGCTCTTCGTTGGAACAATTTCCTCTATAAAGCTGATGAAAGACTTCCCCATCCTTGATAAACAGCACGCGTCCGGCACAGCTTGCAGCCTTTGTAGAATGGGTTACCATCAAGATGGTCTGCCCGTTTCGGTTGATGTCTGCAAACACACGGAGCAGGCTGTCTGTTGCATGCGAATCCAGTGCACCGGTCGGCTCATCTGCAAGAATTAGTTTGGGATTGGTAATGATGGCTCTTGCAACAGCTGCCCGCTGCTTTTGTCCGCCGGATACTTCATACGGATACTTTTCCAATAATTTCTGTATGCCAAGCAGCTCCGAAATGGGTTGCAGCCGTTGTTCCATTTCCGGATACCGCATGCCAGATAAAACCAGCGGCAGGAAAATGTTATCCTTTAACGTAAAGGTATCCAGCAAATTGAAATCCTGAAATACAAATCCGAGGTTGTCCCGGCGAAAGGCAGAAATTTCCTTTTCCCGAATGGTGGAAAGAGACTTTCCTTCCAAACAAACTTCTCCTTTTGTCGGACGATCCAGCGCTGCTAAAATATTCAGGAGCGTGGTTTTTCCGGAACCAGATTCGCCCATAATTGCCACGTATTCCCCCTGCTCCACAGAAAATGTCACATTTGACAATGCCTTTACGGAATTGCTGCCCAATCGGGTAGTATAAACTTTTTCCAGGCCTTGTACTTCTAATATTGCCATAAAAATGACCTCCTTTATGTTTCTGTATCCAGTATAACATAATGGTTCCCGCTGCAACATCGATTCGTGTGACATTTCAGCAGATTTATGTGACATTTTTGTAAGACGGCAGCACAACTGCGCAACCTATCTGTACCTTAACATAAAACAAGCTCTTAGATTCTTTCTGATTCCCGATGCAAATCCAGTGAAAACGTACTTCCTACCCCCACTTCTGATTCTGCAAAAATACGATTGGAAAGCCGATCCATTATCTTTTTGCAAAGATACAGTCCCAGTCCAGTCGACTTACGATTGGCTCTCCCATTGTATCCGGTAAACCCTTTTTCAAAAATACGGGGCAGATCAGCGGCGTCAATGCCAATTCCGGTATCGATGATCTGCAAGACCTGCTTCGGGGTAACAGAAATGGTGACACTTCCCTGTTCGGTGTATTTTACAGCATTGGAAAGCAGCTGCTCAATTACAAATGCCAACCACTTTTCATCGGTCAAAACAACTTGATCGGTTCCATCATAGTACAGGCGGATTTTCTTGCGTATAAACTGCGGCGCATACTTTCGAATGGCACCACGTATGATTGCATCCAAACAACAAGACTGAAACACAAAATCTGAAGCAGAACTGTCCAATCGTAAGTAACACAGCACCATCTCTACATATTGCTCAATTCGAAACAGTTCCGCCAAAAGAGCACGATGTTCTTCCGTATCCTCGCTTTTCAAAATCATCTGCATCACCGATATTGGCGTTTTAATTTGATGCATCCAAGTGGTGTAATAATCCATGCACTCAATTCGTTCCTGCTGAAATTTTGTTTCATTTTTCTGATACTCGTTGCGAAGCGCCAGCACCATTTTTTGATAATCTTCTTCCAAAGGACTTTTGGGAGCAGGCAGTTCTTCCGTTACAAGCAGAATGTTTTGGAGCAGATGCATCCGTTCTTTCTGTTGCTTGCGGAATCTAAAAAAATGAATCGTCTCTACAACCAGCAGCAAAAAAAGACAGAGAAAAAAGGCATAGCCGACCGCTTCCAATTCCAAACGGTATAAAGAAAACACCACTATAAAAATGAGTACAAATGCACCCAATAACATCCAATTCAACCGATATTGGGAAAGATACTTCATCCACAATTTCATCATTCAATGAGATACCCTCTGCCAACTTTCGTCTTAATGAAGTCCGAAAGCTGATACTGCTCCAACTTTTTACGCAGTCTGGTAACGTTTACCGTCAGCGTATTTTCTTCTACGTAGCAGTCATTTTGCCATAGCTGAATCATGAGGGTGTCTCGTTCCACAACCTTTCCTTTATTTTCCAGCAAAACACGCAAAATCCGGAATTCATTTTTGGTCAAATCGATTTGCTGCCCCTGATACGTCAAAGTGGCATCGTCCAAATTCAGAACAGCGCCCCGATGTTCCAAAACAGGCGCTGCCTCCGTCATGCAGTAGGTGCGCCGCAAAATGGCTTGCATCTTGGCAATCATGACATTGGGATCCACCGGCTTTGCCAGAAAATCATCTCCACCCATTTGCATCGCCATGACAATATTCATATTGTCAGAGGCGGAGGAAAGAAATACAATCGGAACGCGAGACTGCTTTCTGATTTCTGTACACCAATGGTACCCGTTGAAAAATGGAAGCATGATGTCCAATAAAACCAAATGCGGCTGATAAGCTTGAAACTCCGGGAGGATATTTTTAAAGTCCCGTATACAATGAACGTCATAATTCCACGCAGTAATCTGTTTTTTCATAACGGCTGCAAGTGCACTGTCATCCTCCACCATTAAAATTTTATACATTGATTGCGCTCCTCCATGGTAAACAGCATGACTCAGATGGAAACATACTCTGGATCCGTATTTTCTGCAAGAAGATGCGCATCAATTCGTTCCCGGCAAACGGCATCTCCAATTACAATTAAAACCGACTGCCCCTCTGCAACGGGTGCAAGCTCTATTTTCTCCTTGGTTGCGTTGACCTTTAACCAGCCGCCTTTGGCAGTCGGCAAAGCGCCCTTGATGCGGAAAATGGTTCCGCAGGCAGGATCCTGCAAGATGGTCTGCACCATAGAGGTGATATGATCTTCCGGAAGCCGAACATGCATAAAGTAATGCACTTCACTCTGTATGGTTTCTGCATGATACTGTTTGACATAGCTGCTGGTTCGATAGCCGGCAGACAGCAGCGCATCATAATCCTGTTCCGTGAGTGCATCCCAGTCTTTGATGAGCAAATCACTTTTTTGAAATTGCCGCTTGCACTGAATGCCCGTCAGGGAACGGTTCAAATGCTGAAGGATGCGTTCTGAAAGTTGCTCAATGGGTTCAGCGCTTGCTTGCAGTTTACTCAAAATCAACTTTCCACAGCAAGCTGCCTCCGAGGCAAGCAGATACTCCATCTGTGCAGAAAGCACCTCGTCCATTTGTGCATCCACAATGGTTAAAATGCTGCCAATTTCAAACCAGCGATCCAGTGGAGATTCATACAATGTATCAAAAAATTCATCCATGTCAAAAATGCCGGATGGCTCCATGATGATTCGGTCGAACTGCTGCATTCCCAAAGCAATCAGCTGCGTTTTGAAGCGCCTTTTATGACAGTTCGGGTCACCGCATCCGGATATCATTTCCAACTTGCAGGCATCACATTTCAAATCTTGCAGCAGCATCATATCGACATTCACAGCACCGAAATCATTTTCCAGAATGGCAATCTTTTTGCCCTGTTCCAAAAGATGTTTTGCATACCGATGAATAAATGTTGTTTTTCCGGAACCTAAAATTCCAGTAATCAAATCAATTTTTGTCAAGCATCTCATTCCTTTCTACTGAAATCACCTGTTATTCCCTTCTAATCAGGCTCTTGGTTTCATTATAACACACGCTGCTGTGTTTGTCTACTTTTATCCACTTGCTCTCATTTTGAAATAGCACCTTGACTTTGCTGGAAAAATGTTGTAATATGATAGAGGTGCAGCTGCACCCAAACCACTCTGTCAATAGACAGACAAAGGAGAATCAGAATGAATATTGTATGTTTGGATCTGGAAGGCGTATTGGTACCGGAAATTTGGATTGCATTTGCAGAAGCAAGCGGCATCCCGGAATTAAAAAGAACCACACGAGACGAACCGGATTATGATAAATTGATGACATGGCGGCTGGGCATTTTAAAAGAGCATGGTCTTGGTTTAAAGGAAATTCAAGAAACCATTGCAAAAATTGATCCTCTGCCTGGTGCAAAAGAATTCTTGGATGAACTCCGTGCCATGACACAGGTCATCATCATCAGTGATACCTTCGTACAGTTTGCAGGCCCTCTGATGAAGAAGCTGGGCTGGCCGACTATTTTCTGCAATTCCCTGGAAGTTGCAGAAAGCGGAGAAATCACCGGTTTTCGAATGCGGGTGGAAAACTCCAAACTGACTACTGTTCGGGCGCTGCAATCCATTGGATATGACACCATTGCCAGCGGAGACAGCCACAACGATCTTGCCATGATTCAAGCAAGCAAGGCTGGCTTCCTGTTCCGGAGCACCGAACAAATCAAAAAGGATTACCCGGAAATTCCTGCTTTCGAACGGTATGAAGACCTGATGGAAGCAATCCGAAAGGCATTATAAGCAGTAACATGCTATCCTGCATGGCGGTTCCCTTGCGGCATCTTGTTCCGCAAGGGAACATTTTATCTATTTTTTCAACCATGCAAGAAAAGCATCCAACTGTGTCATACTACCTATAAACGCTGATTCCGAAACGGTTACAGACTACGCTCTGTAACCAGACCGATTAGGAGGCATATGACACAGCATCAATCATCCATTCGACGGCTTTCTGAATTGGGGCTGCTAAGTGCCCTTCTCATCCTGCTGGCATTGACCCCATTGGGATACCTGCATCTATCCGTTTGCTCCATTACATTTTGCATGATTCCGGTGGCAATTGGTGCCGCACGCTATGGTTCCGCCGCCGGTGCAGGACTGGGCGCACTCTTTGGCGCTACGAGTTTTCTGCAATGCTTCGGCGGCAATCCCATGAGCACCGCTTTGTTCAGCATTCAGCCCATTCGTGCAGTCCTACTCTGTTTTGTTCCACGGATTGCAATGGGATTCTGTACCGGTCTGCTTGACCGAATTCTATGGAAACGCTGTACGATTCTAAGTATCCGCTATGCCTTGACGGGACTTTGTGCGGCGTTGTTCAACACGATTTTTTATGTGACAGCGCTGCTTCTGCTGTTTCGAAACACCGATTGGATTCAAAATAGCTGGAACACCCTAGCACCTGGAAAGCCAATCTTTGTCTTTATTTTCGCATTTGTTGGCGGAAATGCTCTTGCGGAAGCCGTTGTTTCGGCTGTATTCACAAGTGTAATCTGTACCCGCCTAGAAGCAACCTAAAAGGAGGGATTCCCTGCATTATGGTCCTTGCAATTGATATCGGAAACACCCACATTGTTGTGGGCTGCTTTCAAAAAGACCGCATCGTATTTGTGGAACGTATTTCCACCAACCGAACCAATACCACATTGGAGTATGCTGTTTCCTTCAAAACCATTCTGGAAATCTATCAGATTCCGGTTTCAGAAATTGAAGGAAACATCATTGCATCTGTTGTTCCGTCTGTTACCAATACCGTCAAGCGCGCTGTTGAAACCATTACCAAACAGGAAACACTTCTGGTTGGTCCCGGCATCAAAACAGGACTGCATATTACCATTGACAATCCGGCTCAGCTTGGCTCGAACTTGGTTGTAACAGCAGTTGCTGCGCTGCACACCTATCAAGCTCCCATTGCCGTCATCGACATGGGAACTGCCACCACCATTTCTGTTATCAACAAACAGGAAGAGTATGTCGGCGGAATGATTCTGCCCGGTGTCGGTATTTCTTTGGCAGCATTAACAGAAAAAACCTCGCTTCTGCAAACCATTGACCTGGAAAAGCCAAAAAAGATGATTGCAACCAACACAGTGGACTGCATGCGAAGCGGTGTTCTGTATGGAACCGCCTATGGATTGGACGGCATCTTGCAACAAATTGAACAGGAAATGCAGCAACCTGTCACAGCGGTTGCAACAGGCGGCTTAGCGGAAGTCATCATTCCCTACTGTCGATATCCCATCACATTGGACAGTACCCTTCTGCTGAACGGTATGCGCATCATTTATCAAAAAAACAGAACACAAAAATCATAAGCGGAGACGCTCTGCCACCTTTGCTGCCAAACGTGCGAAGCAGTACGAAACAGCTTCTTCACAAATCTACAAATTTCCTGCAAAATCACGAAAATACAGCTTGATTTTTTATAGACGCTATGCTATAATGAAATTGTATAAGAGGCATTTCATGCAGCTTATATACTTTTTTGTGAAAGGAGTCTTGTACATGCAGTATACATATGTACCGCACGGCGTCTGTTCCCGTCAAATTGCGATTCATGTTGAAGACGACACCATTCAAGATGTAAGCTTTGTCGGCGGATGCAATGGAAACCTAAAGGGCATATGTGCGCTGGTAAAAGGAATGAAAGTTTCGGATGCCATTGAAAAGTTGGAACACATCCAATGCAATGGACGGCCGACTTCCTGCCCGGATCAGCTGGCACAGGCTCTGAAGCAAGCATTATAACAGAAAGAAGCCGGAAGCGTAGATGCACATGCGGTTCCCCTTAATTTTGTTACGATAGGGAAAAGAACCATCTGAGGACAATCAGACGGTTCTTTTTTCTCTTTTCTATTCATTCAACAATCAAACTGCTCCGGTTTCTAAGCCGGAGCAGTTTTTTATCGGCAAGCGTTCCATTGCTGCAAAGCTGGATCGTTTGTCTCATCGATATCCAGATAATTCTTTCCGCTGTAGGCATGAATGGCATCCACCAAATTCTGCACATACGATACAGCCGGTGCAGTGTCCGCTTCACTGGCATACCATACCAAAGACTGCCCAAATCCATATCCACGCATCTTGGAAATGGGTGCATTCCACTGAACACGGTTTTGTTCCTCATACGGCAGCAAGACGCAATCTTCTTTTTTGGCTTTCACATTGAAATCCTGTATGTAGCCATTTTCAAACTGCAACACCTGATAGAAACGATACACCCATGCATGCTGATACCAACCGACCACTTTGTATTCGTTTCGTTCCTTTGTAGCGCACCAGACAACCAGTACATCATCCAGTTCGTTCAGATTTTTGGCACAGGCATCAATCCGTTCAATGTGCAGCTGATTGTTGACACGATTTGCACTTTTGTAGCCGTTTTTGAATTTTGTCTCAAAAAAGCCATAGCAGTTTACGCCGTCTGCTTCTGTTGAAACCGCCTCAAAATTATAAGCTTCTCCGCCATTTCCGTTTTCTCTTACAAAAGCACCGCCGTTGTAAATAGGATCCTTCTCCGATACGCCTTTATAATATTTCATCCAGCCTATTTTACAAAAAAGAATTCTCATCGACCATTCTCCTACGAAATCAAATTCTCATACATGGCAATATAATCCAATGCGGAATGATCCCAGCTGAAGTCACATGACATTGCGCGCTTTACCAATGCATTCCACTTTCTCTTGTCGGCAAACAGCGCACAGGCACGCTTTACGGCATCTAACATATCGCCGGCATCGTAAGTTTTAAAGGTAAAGCCATTGCCGGAAGGATCGCCTGCATCGGTTACAGAATCTTTTAATCCACCGGTTTCCCGTACAATTGGAATGGTACCATAACGCATGGCTACCATTTGTGCCAGACCACATGGTTCATTCTGTGACGGCATCAGGAAGAGGTCTGCTCCCGCATAAATGCGTCTCGCCAAAGCCGGCTGGAAGCCAAGTGTTGTATGAACCTGTTTGGGATACTGGAACTGCATTTCTGTGAAGAAATCTTCAAAAATTTTCTCGCCACTTCCGAGAATGACAAACTGACAGCCAAGAGACAGAATTTCTTCGAATGCCTGCTGAATCAGGGAAATCCCCTTATGTCCAACAAAACGTGTGACAATGCCAATTACGGGGCCATCCATTGGCTGCAACTGCATTTCTTGCAGCAAAGCTTTGCGGCAAGTTTTCTTATTGCCGATCTTGGAAATAGAATAATTGGCTTCCAGATTGGAATCGGTTTCCGGATTATAGCTCTTTACATCAATGCCATTTAAAATGCCTGCAATGGAATCCTGATGCCGCACCAGTGCACGATCCATTCCATAAGAATACCACGGATCCAGAATTTCCTTCGCATAACTGGGGCTTACTGTTGAAATTTGATCTGCTGTTTCAATGGCACCTTTCATCAAATTGATGCTGCCGTCATATTCCAGCAAATTGATATGGTAAGTCGGCAATCCCATCAATTCTGAGACCACTTCTTTTCCATAAATACCCTGATACTGAATATTGTGAATGGTATAAACCGTGCGGATATTCGCAAATTCCTGATGATATTGATATAGCACACGATAGAATACCGGAATCATCGCAGTCTGCCAGTCATTGCAGTGAATAATATCCGGATGGAATCCGATCACGGGCAATATTTCCAAAACAGCTCTGGAAAAGAATACAAACCGCTCACAGTCATCATAAAAGCCGTACATGCCGTCCCGCATAAAATAATACGGATTATCCAATAAGTAGTATTGCACATTGCCTACTTTTTTGGTATAGATTCCGCAATACTGTTTTCTCCATGCTACATCGACTGTGATATCGGTTAAGTACGTCAGTGTATTCCGCACATCCGGCTTGACACAGCGGTACAGCGGCAGAACCACCCGACAGTCGTGCCCCTCCTGGGCAACAGCAGTCGGCAGAGAACCGACTACATCGGCAAGTCCGCCGGAAGCTGCAAACGGAAGCGCTTCACTGGCAGCATATAGAATTTTCAAGTTGATCGTCCTTTCTATCGTACAAATCTATCCTAAAACTTGTGCCACAACACAGGAAAAAGCCGACTCCCATTTCAGGGAGCCGGCAGATCCCGTTTGATTTAGATTTTTGCGTTCTTTCCCAAATACAACGGATATTCAGCAGAACCTGTCAAAACACGCTCATCTGAAATTTCCACATTTTTATCGGTTACAATACAATCCATGCTGCAATTTGCACCAATGGTCGTACCCTGCATCAAAACAGAATTCTTAACAACGGAACCCTTTCCGATTTTAACGCCACGGAACAGGATGCAGTTTTCAACGGTTCCTTCTACCATGCAGCCGTCTGCAATGCAGGAATTCTTCACATTGGATTCCAGACCGTATTTTACCGGTGCATTGTCTCCGACCTTGGTATAAATCGGCGCATCTGCACAGAACAGGCTGTTGCGAACGTCCTGATTGAGCAGTTCCAGATTGGACTGATAGTAGTTGCGCATACTGTTAATCCGCAGGAACATCCCTTGATAAGCATATGCTTTAAATAAGAATTCATCCTTTTTGCTTTGCAGTACGTCCCGAATCAGGCTATGCTGACTCTTGCTGGCTGCTTCCTTGACCATCTTCTTCAAGAAGTCGGTCTTCATAATGAACATATCCAGGCTGACATTGCATTCACCGGAAATCTGCGGATTGATCAGTACTTCCTTAATGGTATTTTCCTCATCAATCTGCAAAATGGTTGCAGAGGATTCTTCCGCAGAAGCATCATACATTGTTTTTGCATAGATTGCTGTAATATCTGCATCGGATTCAATGTGCTGCTGCAATGCTTCGTTGAAGTCAATATTGGCAACAACATCGCAGTTGGTCAGAACAACATATTCTGCCTTTGCATGTTCCACAAAGCTCCAAACATTGTTCAAGGCTTCCAGTCTGCCTTCATAAATTCCGCCGCCTACCTGGCTAAACGGAGGCAGCAAGTGCAGACCACCTTTCTTGCTTGCCAAGTCCCATTCTCTTCCGGATCCCAGATGATCCAGCAAAGAACCATAATTGGACTTTGTAATGACACCAACTTCTTTGATGCCGGAATTCACCATATTTGACAGCGGAAAATCAATCAACCGATACCGACCGCCAAACGGGATGGAACCCATTGTGCGCTGCTTGGTTAAATCGATGACCGCAGAATCATGAATACTTGCAAAAATCAAACCCAAAACATTTTTATTGATACTCATTTTGCCACCGCCTTATCTATTTTCAGAAACAATTTCTTTCGGAAGTACCTTTGTTCCAGAAGAAATGGTAATGTTGTGTCCCAAAACTGCAATGCCCCAGTCATCTCGATTTTCAACGGTTTCTGGGCTCATTCCAATTACAGCTCCCGGTTCAATCACACAATTTTCTCCAATGATGGCATACTCTACAACAGCACCTTTTTTGATCACAGTACCCGGCATGATGACGCTGTACTTAACAGAAGCGCCTTCTTCGATGGTAACACCGGAAGAAATTACAGAAAAATCAATGGTACCGTCAATGTTGCTGCCCTCTGTAATCATGGAGTTTTCCACGTGCGCATTGGAACCAATGTGCTGCGGCGGCAGATTGTTATGGCGAGAGTAAATCTTCCAATTCTGATCGTACAAATCCAGCGGCAGGCTCGGACTCAGCAGATCCATATTGGCATCCCAAAGACTATCCAGTGTTCCGACATCCTTCCAGTAGCCTTCAAACTCATATGCAAACAGACGTTCCTGGTTGCCCAGCATAGCCGGAATGATATCTTTTCCGAAGTCTTTGGAGCCAGTATTGGCTTCTTCATTTTCAATTAAGTATTTTCTCAGTTTTTCCCATGTAAAGATGTAGATTCCCATGGAAGCCAGCGTGGACTTTGGTTCCTTCGGCTTTTCGGTGAAATCAACGACACGGCCTTCTTCATTACAGGTCATGATACCAAACCGAGAAGCTTCCGAACGTGGTACATCCAAAACAGCAATGGTGCTGTCTGCCTGATTGGCAATATGATAATCCAACATTTTGGAGTAATCCATCTTATAAATATGGTCACCGCCCAGAACAAGAACATATTCCGGATCATAGCGTTCAATGAATGCCATATTCTGATAAATTGCATTGGCAGTGCCCTCATACCAGGAAGCACCGGCAGCCGTCTGGTACGGCGGCAGAACATGTACGCCGCCATGCATTTTATCCAAATCCCATGGCTGACCATTTCCAATGTACTCATTCAGCACCAATGGCTGATACTGTGTTAATACGCCAACTGTGTCAATTCCAGAATTGATGCAATTGGAAAGCGGAAAGTCAATGAAACGGTTTTTTCCGCCATACGGAATGGCTGGCTTTGCCATCTTCTGCGTTAACGCATACAGTCGACTTCCCTGCCCGCCTGCTAACAGCATTGCGATGCACTTTTTTTTGATTTTCATAATGTTCCTCCTAACTACATTTTCAAACTTGTCTCCATAAAATAGAAGACAAATCCTTCAAGCAATCTGAAGGAATCATGGACTGCATGTTGCGGTGTCCATGATTCCGAATCCTGATCCATCTGCTGCTCAAGTAGATGAAACCGTTCCTTTTGCTTTCGCTCTGGGTTTCTTTGCGGCAGTGGTTCTTGGTTTTGCGGCAGTGCTCTTTTTCACACTCTTGCGCTTCACCGGAGCATACTCCAAATAAACAACGGAAAGCGGCGCCAATGTCATAGAAATACTCTGCGGACAGTCATGCATGCCAATCTTTGTGGTTTTAAACACTTTTTCACTGACACCTGTTCCACCGAACTCGACGGCATCTGTATTAAAGACCAGACGATACCGTCCTTCCTTTGGAACGCCAATGCAATAATCAGTACGCTTTACCGGGCAGAAATTGCAGACAATCACCAGTTCTTTTCCGTCATCATCAATCCGTCGGAATGCAATAACGCTTTGCTGGTAGTCATCATGCGAAATCCAGCTAAAGCCCTGCCAGGAATCATCATCCTGCCAAAGCTGCGGATGTTCCAGATAAAATCGATTTAATTTTTCACTAAACAGAAGCATCTGCTGATGATCCTGCTGCTCCAGCAGCTGCCAATCCAGCTGCGTTTGATAGTTCCACTCATTGGACTGCGCAAATTCCTGTCCCATAAACAGCAGTTTCTTTCCTGGATGCGCCATCATATAGCCCAGGAATGCACGATAGGAAGCAAATTTTTCCTCCCGATCACCTGCCATTTTATTCAGCATGGAGCATTTTCCATAAACAATTTCATCATGTGAAATTGGTAAAATGTAGTTTTCCGAAAAGCAATAGAAAAATGAGAAAGTCAATTTATCATGATTAAACGCACGATAAATCGGATCCATTGAAATATAGCTGAGCATATCGTTCATCCAGCCCATATTCCACTTGAAATTGAATCCCAATCCGCCAATATCGGTTGGTTTTGTAACCAGCGGCCATGCGGTAGACTCTTCTGCAATCATTAAAACATCCGGATGCTTAGCGAATGCAGCTTCATTTAAGCGGCGCAGGAAATTTACGGCTTCTAAGTTTTCATGTCCGCCGTACACATTTGCCCGCCATTCTCCATCCGGTCGGTCATAATCCAAGTACAGCATCGATGCAACGGCGTCTACCCGAATGCCATCGATGTGATATTCTTCCAGCCAGTAGCAAGCACTGGAAATAAGGAAGGAGCAAACCTCTCCCTTTCCATAGTCAAAGACACGGGTTCCCCAGGCTTTATGCTCCATTTTCAACGGATCAGCATATTCATAACAATACGATCCGTCGAACTCGCAAAGTCCTGCGGCATCTTTTGGAAAATGTGCCGGCACCCAGTCCAGAATTACACCAATTCCTGCCTGGTGGAACAAGTCCACCATTTTCTTAAAATCGTCCGGCGTTCCATGCCGGGAGGTCGGTGCATAGTAACCCGTTACCTGATAGCCCCAGGATCCATCATAAGGATATTCTGTCAGTGGCATGAATTCCACATGGGTATAGGACATTTTTTTCAGATACGGAATGATTTCTTCTGCAAATCCGAGATAACCGGGGAATGTCTCCCCTTCTTTTTTCTTCCAGGAACCCAAATGAACTTCATAAATATTCATCGGACTTTTATAAACAGAATGCAGTTTTTTCTGTTTCTGCCACGCATCATCTTCCCAGGTATAATTGCTTTCATATAGCTTCGAAGCGGTACCTGGTCTTGTTTCAAAATGTACGCCGTATGGATCGGCTTTATCTAAAATACGGTGATCTGCCGTTTCAATGCTGTATTTATAAGAAGCGAATTGCTTCAAATGCGGAATGGTAACTTCCCAGACAGAATCTGAGATTTTCTCCATTGGATTGCGTGTGCGATCCCATTGGTTGAACTCGCCGATCACAGAAACGCTCACTGCATTTGGCGCCCAAACCCGGAAGCGATGATAGCTTCCCCTGCCTCTGCGAAAAGCATGTGCTCCAAAGAATTTATATGCCTCATAGTTCTTTCCTTGATGAAATAAGTAAAGCGGAAAATCATTTTCATTTGATTGATACGACGATGGCATCGCAACCCCTCCTTTTTTTCTGGTACATATATTTTAACATATATTTGTACATTATTCAAGCTTTTTTAGGATTGGACAATAAACTTCATAGAATCGCCCATATTATTTTGCACATGTTTGTGCAGGTTGCACAAACATGTGCACAGAAAATTTTGATGATTTTATTTTCATCTCTTTTCCAAGCATTAATATTCCGATAATACAGCACGCACTCCGTAAACGGTTACATCATCATAATGTTGTCCTCCGGCAAACAAATCCGATTTGGAGCAGATTTCCTTTACAATATATTCCAAATCGTTACTGGAAAGCAACAACTGTTTGATGAACTGATACGTTGCCTCTGAAACGCCGTCCGAGAGCATAATCAAGATATCATTGGCGCAAAAATCCAAATCTGTTTCCTGTACTTCACTGACCGGCTGCATGCCAATCGGAAACGTCGGCGCGCTAATTTTTCGCACCATGCCGTTATGCCGCAAAAGAGTTGCACTGGCACCGGATTTCATCATGTGCAGCTGGCAGGTATCCAGATCAATGGCTGCCACATCCAGTGTAGCAAATGTCTCCTGATCGGACTTGGTCAGCATCAATCCATTCAGCATGCGAATGGCTGCATGACAGGACATGCCACTGCTGATCAGCTTACGGAAGAGTTCCGTCAGCATTTTGGATTCCAGTGCAGCCTGACTGCCGCTTCCCATGCCATCAGAAATGACAATATATGCCGTTCCGCTCCCATCCTGAAAGGAAACCGATGTATCTCCGGAAGGCTGTCCGACTTCTGCTGTTAAAGCGGCACAGGCTGTCTCCAATCGATAGGTGCTACATTGTGCAATGCGATAACGCATGCTGGACTCATTTTTAATGGGATCCAATTCTTGTAGCGTCACATTTAATGTTTCCGAAAGAATATGACAAATGGTTGGCATGCAGTGATCCAGTCCCTGATACTGACAGTACAGCTCAATCATCAGACGATTTTGTGCATTGTAATAGGCAACAACAGAATCACAATAATAACCATAATGTTCCAGCTTGCGCAAGACCGTATCGGTAATTTCACCGCTGTAGCGCACTGCCATTTTACTGCCGATCGATGCGACCAATTCTTCAGTTGCCTGCAACTGTTCAAACAGAATGGTACGGTTTTCTTCCAGCTTCTCTGCAATCAGCTGCTGGGTTTTGCGTTCCCGTCTTGCCTGCTCAAAAACTGCAACGAGCTGATTCTTACGGGTACAGTACTGTAATTCTTTTGGAATCGTAGAAAGCTGTAAATTCCGCCGACTTCCCAGCTGCTGAAATGCAGCTCGTGTGGTTTCATATTCCTTTTCCCAGCAATGCAGCCGATGCTTGCAGCTTTTGCATATTGTATCACTCAGACGAACCGGATCCTCCTTGCAGCGCTGCTGATTCTTTAAAATTGTAGAAATGGCTTTGGTGTCTTCCCGCACACTTCCAATGGAATCCGCCAAGAATTGCAAACGGGTATCCACGGACTGTAAAGCCGTTCGGTCTTCCCCCCAAGATGCCACAATCCATTTTTCCAGGCAGACTGGCTGTAACAGCAAAAAAGCAATACAGCCAAGCAGCATGTCCGAAAAAACAGAAAATTCCAGTTCCTGTACCCCAAATGTAATCTGCGCCAATAAATTCAGCGCTGCAAAAATGGCTGCAAATGCAATTCCCGGCATACTTGCCAGATATCCTGCCAACAATCCTGTAATGGGCAAAAACAACAGCGGCAGACCAACCGTATTGTTGCAAAGCATTACACCGCAAGTGGTCAGCGCACCGCAAACAACGCCGCCTGTATGCTTATACTTTCTGGCGGCAAGCAACGTAACGGCAATGCCAGCGATTCTGCCGGGATTCATGGTCGGAAAGTCGAAGGAGCCAAGCGTTGCAATGGCCAGAATGTAAACCACAGCCGCTGCACATCCCATGGAAGACTTCAGCTGAATTTTTCCATTGGTGCGAAATCCGTTTAAAACGGTATGAACAAAATAAGCAGCCGTTCCGGTCATGCAAGCGGCTGTGGTGTTGGCAAGCACCTGATACCCACTCAGATCGGAAAGGACTGCGGCTGCAATCGTTGCTGCGAATACGCACAGTCCGGTTTGCCAGGCAATCCGCACGCCGGATTGTGTCTGCGTGCGGAAGATCTGCACAGATGCCAACAGAACCAGCGCAAACAAAAACACCAAATGTTCCAGCAAAGTACCGGTAAACAAGTCCATCAGCAGCATCCCAACTAGAACCGAAATGCTGCCAAGCGGGGACAGACTCCCTGCAATGGCAATGGGAATGGGAGATGGAATGCTGCCAATGGTTGCCGCAGAAAAAAGAAAACCTGCAAAAAATGCAAGTCCTGCTTCTACAAGAACCGGGGAAAAAATGGATTGCTGAAAGAATTTTGTCATGCGCATAGCTGTTGTGTTCCCTTCTGTGAAATACTGCCCATCCAATGATGCCATCCTCTGCTCAAAGGGGGTTATTCTCATTATACCGAACCATTCTTGCAGGAACGGTCGATTTTTCGTGGTATATTTTAGAAGAAGTTCCCACTTTCTCCCATTGCCACAGCATGTACTGCGTTTCCGGTCTAATTTGGGATTTGAAAGCAAAAATAAAAGCCGGCAGCCATACCAAAATCACGGTACAGCTGCCGGCTGTGCATTCTATTTTTTATTGCTTGGGCAACCCGCTGATTCTTCCGATCAGGAATTCCAGCAATGCCATAACATCTTGTTGATCCAGTGCAGCATCCGTTGCATCACAGTTCGCATTGATATCCTGCTGTGCATTAAACGCAATCGCACCACGCCAATACTTCTGGAACGTAATCAAATCAGACAGTGAAACCGTTCCATCCAAGTTGACATCCCCAAACAATGCAGAGGAAGAAATGGTTGTGTTGGTGGTCGTAGCAGGCTGTTCCGTTGCATGGGTAACAGTCGTTGTAACCGATGCAGGCGGAACTGTACCAGCAGTGGTAGCAGCTGTTGTAACAGTTGTTTCTGTAGTCGTTGGCGCTGCTGTTGTGGTGGTGACAGGAGTTGTTGTCACAACCGGAAGCGTATAGTCTACTTCCTCTAAGATCCACTTCTGGCTATCGGCACCGGAAAAGCTCCATTGCAGGATGTTGGCACCGCTGTCCGTAGAATCCGATGCCACTGCCACGGCGGACAGATCTTTAGAAGCACGCGTCACAATGGCAATGCTTCCGTCTTCCAGATCGACCAATTTAAAGTATTGGCTGCTGTAGCCATTCTTTTCCTGAATATTTACATTGGTGCCATCTGTTCCACTTCCATCTACATTCAGCAGGAATGTCTGCCCATCTCCCAATGCAGAATAAATGTAGTAATAGCCCCAATTGATCTTCTTAACGTGCCAAACATTGTGTGCAGCCGGGCCGTCTGCGCCCCACTGCTGAACGTTGGCTCCATTCTCTTTCTTTCCACCATCTACTTCCAGATACTTTCCGCTTCCTACATTTTTGAACATGTAGCATTTGCTTTCATCCAGTTCCATACCATCTTTGATGGTGATTTTTTCCGCAATCCACTTTTGGGAATCTGTTTCATTGCAGCTCCACTGCAAAACATTGGCACCCAATTCCGTAGAATTTCCGGAAACGCCCAGACAGCTGGCATCCTTTGTCGCCTTGGTGGTAATAGTGTAGGAACCGTCTGCATTCTTTACAAATTTAAAGAGCTGTGCATCAGACTTGGTATCCGACCAGATTCCAATATTGGCACCATCCTCCGGATTTCCATATGCAAGATCCAAGTAGTAGGTCTTGCCATCTCCTACACAGGAACGTACATAATAATATCCGTTTCCGGCATCGACCAGCTTCCAGGTATTAGCGGTGCTTTCTTCGGCTGCGCCCTGCTGTACATTGGTACCATTTTCTGCTGCACCGTCTGCAACTTCCAGATACAAACCGCTGCCGACATTCCGGAACATGTACTTATTGGATGTGTCCATAGTATCGCCCTGCTTTTCCGGCGTCACCGGCTGCACGCTGCCGCCCAGAACCGATACATTCGGACGAGCCGGAAGCGGCTGATCGGAACCGAGATAAAAACTTGCATGCGGCGGCTGATTGTACGCAATGTTCTGTCCAGCTACCTGATTCCGATACTGTGGGTCATGCATCAAGGTAGTAATCCGGTAATCTGTATCATAAGTGGTAGAATAAATCCGTACAGATTTTCCATCCGCAGCACGTACAATCAATTCTTCCCGCCAGTCGCCAAACAAATCCGCAGACAGGCAAGGCGTTCCCTTTGTGGTATTACAAGTATAATATCCATCCGTGGAAAGCAATGTTTTCAATGTACCGTTCTCCTGCATTTTGGAAATCGTAGCCGGAGAATCAGTGTAGCCATCTAAGATTTCCCGTTCCAAATCACCGTCCCAGTAAGACAGGAAATTAATCGCCGGACGACGACAGGAAAGCGTGTTACCGGATCCATCGTAGACGTCATTGTTTAAGCCCCAAAATTCTGCGCCGTCATTGCCTGCCCACACATTATCGGCACAGCATCTGCCGGTATCACCGCCTCCGTCCTTGTGGAAAATAATTTTGCCGTTGGAAGCATCCACCAAGGAAACACCGTACGGTTTGTCTTCATGACAAATCCAAAGTTCCAGCCCTTTTCGTTCCGGCAGGAAATCTCCCAAATGCATGGCATCTCCATGCCCACGATTCAGGCACCAAAGTACTGAACCGTCATCATCCAAGCATGTGCTGCCCAGAACCAGTTCTTGTTTGCCATCATTGTCAACATCAGCAGGCATGCAGTTGTGATTTCCGTCTCCATATCCCGGAGAGGAACTGGAATTTCCACTGTCAAAGAACCAGCGCTGTACCAATTTCTTATTGACTACATCATAGGCACAAGCGGTCATTCTGGTATAATATCCACGAACCGTAATGGCACTGGGACGTTCACCGTCCAGATATGCCACTGCACCCAAATAACGGTCACAGCGATTTCCGTATTTGTCTCCCCAACTGCTGACCGTTCCTCTTGGTGGATTATAGTTAACTGTATCCAGTGCAGCACCTGTTGCGCCATCAAACAGCGTATAGTATTCCGGTCCATCTAGGATATAACCCTTGGAATTGCGGTATGTTTTGGAACCATCTCCAATGACCTTTCCGGTTCCATCTTTGGTGCCGTCTGCGGTTTTACAGGTCAGTTCTGCTTTTCCATCCAGGTCAAAGTCTGCCACCAGCATTTGGGTGTAATGTGCCCCTGCCCGAATGTTATAGCCCAAATCAATCCGCCATAACTTCTTACCATTGAGCTTATAGCAATCGATGTATACTTTATCGGTTTTTCCAGCCTTGGAATTGTCCTGTGAATTGGAAGGATCCCATTTGACAAACAATTCATACTCGCCGTCCCCATCCACATCTCCAACCGTGCAGTCATTCGGACTGTAGGTACAGCCGGAACTGGTTGGCTGATCCAGCGGCAAATCAAAATAAGCAGCGCCGGACTGCATTGTACAAGTGGAGGAATTCACGACCTTTCCATCTACCACAGCATCCACCCGATAAGCAGAAGCTGCGGAACCGCCTGCATCCAAATAACAGGTTGCCATATTCTGTTCGCTGGTATAAATCAGCTGATTGTCTCGATATAACCGAAAAACGGTCTGATCCGGATCGTTTGCCAGAAACCGCCAGCTGACCAGCATGCCGGATCCAGTTGAAACGGCAGAAATACCACGATTCAATGCCTCGACCTGATAGGTTCCAGCTGCTTGAGCCGTTAATTTCGAAACAGAATGGGCATGCGGCAGCCCTGTGCAAAGTGACCCCGCAGTACAACAGGCTAACACTGCCGCAGCGATACGCTTCCTAGAGTTTATCATGATTATACGATACTCCTCTCCAGATTGAATCATATTTTAAACAAATTCCCATTATAATTGTTTAGGATGCCTATATTTTAACATACTTTTTCCAGTAAAACAATTCGAAATTCTGATACACACTATGATATTATAATTTTCTCCCCACAATATATTGTTATCGGCTGAAAAAATATTTTCTTCGGTACTGTGTCGGTGTAAGCCCAGTCTCCTTTTTAAACTGCTGCATAAAATAAATCTCATTCTCATAACCGCACCGTTCTGCAATTTTTTGCACACTGGCGTGACTTTCCCGTAAAAGCTGCTGTGCATAGACAATTCGTGCTGCAATGACATCACTCATGGCACTGACACCAAACTCTTTTTTGTATAGGCGCTGAAAATACCCCTGGCTCAGCAGCATAGCATCTGCCATTTGCTGCACCGTCCATTTCTTCTGCGGCTGCTGATAGATTTTTTCCCGCAGTTCGGTCAGGTTTTTATAGTAAACCGTTTTTCTGCCCTTTTTTTGACGGTATTGCCGCAATTGTTCCTGCGCCAATGCAAAGGCTTGCGGTAAGGAACCCGCTTTCGTTGGAACCGCACAAAAAAGGCCATAACTGATGGGAAGCGCCGCCGGTGTTCCATCTTTCAACAAATGCCGTGCACAGATTTTCATCAAAATACTGTGGTATTCTGCTAAAATTTCTTCTGTATACGCCATACATCCAATCAGATAATAATGATCTTCGCCACAGCGACAGCAAATTTCATTTCTGCGGCAGCAATGCCGCAGTGCATCTGCAATTGTCAAAATGGCACGATCTCCTTCCTCATAGCCATACTGAAGGTTCCATCCTTTCAGGTCATCCAAATCCACTGCCACAATCAGTAATTTCTCCTGCTGAATCATAGCCTGTTTGTACAGTTCTTCGGACAATTCCTCCATACCCTTTCGATTGTATAACCCCGTCAAAGGATCTCGAATAGCAGTCAAATACATACGTCTTTGCAGACGCTACATATCGTTGCGTCTGCGCATGGCTTCCAAAGCAGTGGAAACATGCTCCACCCAAATCCGAAACAGTTTGTCAAATGCAATTTGTTCCTTTGTGAAGGAAACGGCAAGATATCCAAAACAGCGATCTGCAAAGTGCAAGGGCAGAAAATAAAAGCAGCTTGGAGCTGTCTGCTCCTGAAGCGCCGGAATCAAGGCACTTGTTGGAAAGAAAGAATCCTGTTCCAATGCATGCCCCGTACCCAAACAATACACATACATCATTTCTGCATAGCCATGCACACGATAAACAGAACCTTCTAAATTGCTGCTATCCTCCCAGTCCTCGTTGATGCAAATATAGACGTCCTCTACCCCTTGTATGACATAGCGAAACGAATCCAATGTTCGCAAAAAATCAGTCAGGGTTTCCTGTGAAGAAAGTGCCTGCGCCATATTACAGTTTTGCAGCAAGTCCAGATGGTACTGCTGCTGTTGCAGCATATTTTTGTACCACTGCATCAATTTGCTGTCCACATCATTGCAGCCGCAGCTTTCTCCCAGCTCCAATTGAATGGGATGCAGCGGAATGGATGTACACGCTGTTCCCGTCATTTTTTGATAAAGACGGCACATGCAGGACACACCATAATTGAAATTCTCATCCGACATGGCAGTCACAGACGGTGTGTGAATGGCATTGGCAGAATAAGAATCATAGCTAACCACTGCAAGATCTTCTGGAACTGAGATACCGTGCTGCATCAATGTATCAATTACGCCCAGTGCCATTGCTGCATTGGCACAAGCAATGGCATCCGGCCGCTCCAATTCTCCCTGTACAATGCGATTGGCGAATGCTTGTCCGGAAGCTCGCTGAAAGTCTCCGTAACATTCCCATTCCGGGCGAAGCGGAATACCATGCGCCTGCAAAGCGTCCCGATAGCCGAGCAGCCGTTCTTCAGACTGAAAACAACTAGGCAGTCCCGTCAAACAAGCAATCTTCCGATGGCCATGCACTTCAATCAAATGCTGCACCAACATCTGAAAGAAACGACGGTCGTTCCAAAACAGTTTGGTTTCGTCCGACCATTCATCCTCGGCGTCCAATAGATAGGGCAGATTGGACTGCCTGCAAAAGTCTGTCACCATTTTTCGAAGCGATGGCTTACAAAAAGAATGGGACAGTACAATCAACCCATCGATCTCCTGCCAGGGAATCAATTGAAAAATATTTTCTTCTCCTACCTGAAACGGCGTATCCACATCCCGATTGGAAAAAAGGTAAATGTGAGCACATCATCCTGCAAAGCATGCGCCTGCTGAATGATGCCGGAAATGGTGCGGCGATGATATTCCGACTGCAAATCCGCCATGAGTACTGCAATTCGTTTTCTGATTTGCTTTTGCATTTGTCATTCTCCTCATCTTCGAGCAAAATGGATCCCCCAAGCGCTCCTTTCTTACTGCATATTATACCATATAATACTGAAAAGATCAATTACATTATATTAACTCACTGCATTAGAATTTGTGCTATTCACGGTAAATCCGAAGGTTTATAAAGTCTTTGGTAGACAATATAATTAAGGCAATGCTTGATTTTCTACCAAAATTTCTACCAAAACCATTCATTTTTCATTTTCTTTTTCTTGCTTCCGTTTTTTGTGCATTATATTTTATAATCTTGATACAAATGATTCACCAGTGTCCACAGGCGGATCATTTTTCATTTTAATGTTATCCGACTTCTTACCGTTTTCACCGCCGAGAACTCTTGCAATCGTTTCAGCCGATGTAACCTTAGCGTTATATTCCAGATGGCTATAAAGGTTCGCTGTAATCGAAAAATTCGAGTGTCCGAGCCACTCCTGAATAGCTTTCATCGGGATATCGTTTGCGAGCAAAAGGCTTGCACATGAGTGACGCAGATCGTGAAAGCGAAGATGCTTCATACCATTTCTATTGATAATGTAATGGAAATGCTGAGTAACATAATTCGGAGAGATCATGCATCCTAAATTGTCACGGCAGATGAATCCGTCAAATTCCGTATCAAAGGATTTACCGCATATCTTTCTGCAATGTTCCTCAGTCTTTTTCTTTTCAAGAAGCATCTTTTCAATGTGAGGTATCAGCGGAAGTGTTCTTCTTGTGGAGTTGGTTTTCAGACGATTCTCAACAAAAAGCTTTGCTTCGCCGTTTTCGTCATAGTCGCTCACAATTTTACGCTGGACTGTGAGTGTTTTGTTCTTGAAGTCAATTGCATCCCATCTCAGACCAAGTATCTCACATCTTCTCAGACCATAGTAAGCAGCAATGTGAACAATAAGCTCCAGCTTGTCATTTTCAAACACATTGAAAAGACTGTTCAGCTCATCTACATTGTAAAAAGTTGCTTCGTGCCGTTCAGCTCTCGGTACAGTCAGTTTATCCATTGGGTGAATAAGAAGCATATCCATCTTCACTGCATATGCAAATGCCGAGTGCAATATAAGATAATATTGTTTTGCTGAACTTCCCTTAATACCCTGGTCAAGCTTGTAATTGAGAAATTCCTGTATGTGAGTATAGATGATCTCCCCAAGCGTGATATGCGGATACTTCTCGTTGATGTAGTTAAGAAATCTCTTTGAAATCCTGCTGTAACACTGATGTGTTGTACGAGCCACATTAGGCTTGATTGCAATCAGCCATACAGAAAAGAAGTTATCAAGTTCACGATTTGCATTACTTGCATCTGCTGAATTGTTCGCTGAAGTATTGGAACTGGTGTCTGTGTTTCCACCGAAAGCCTTTCTGAACTCCTCTGCAATTTCATCAACCTTTGCATTCAGAGCTTTTTTTGAACATTTCTCCGGCAGGTCAGTTTTCACCCACTTACGCTTACGCTTGCCGTTTTCGTCCTTGAAGTCGAAAATAACATAGTATTTGCCGTTCTTTACGGCAGTTATGTACTTAAAAGGCAGACTTGCTTTCATTTTAATATCCTCCTTGAATTGAAAGCGGTAGAAGTCTGCTGTTGACAACTATATTATAGCGCGAAACCACATATAATGCAAGACTACCGAGCCGCTTTAACTTTTTTCGGCACTTTTCACTGGGAAATTTCCCATTTATTGTGCGCTTTGCAGAACAAAATCTATTACAGTTACCTTTGCAACTTTGATAATACGACCACATGGGATACGCTTTATCTCTCCGTTTTTAATAAGCTCATAAACTTTTGTACGGCTTAGGTTAAGCATCTTACATACCTGTTTGACATCTACCACATCGGGATATTGCTTAAACATTGTACGGTATGCGTTTTTTGACGAATTGTTCATACAAACCTTCCTCTCAGGGAGAAGAAAAAGAAAACAAATAGCGTTGATGTTTCATATTCAATTTTCAAGATACCGAGCTGTTCCCGAAAGAACAGCAGATAATACATCGCTGTCAGTTATTTTTATGCCTAAATGATGTACTATTGGCAGATACCCCTTACGCAAAGGAGTATCTCCCGATAGAATATCATACATAAATGAAAGAGAGGCAGATATAACAACAATTTGAGCTTAGTGAAACAGTCTGCCGAGAAACGGGCAAAACGGCAGCACTGTTTCTACACCCAGAGAATATTTATGAGAGTTCATTCATATCCCTGTCTGCCGCAGGTAATATGAACCCTTCTATAAATAAACCGAGGAATTTGAGTTTTGCAACCAAAATTCAGAGAAATATTTTTTGAAATCGTCGATATGTATAATATCAACTATTGTTTTTCGTACAAAGTGATAAATTCTTTCAGCCTTTGTCTTGCTTTTGACATTTTTTTGCTGAGAGCCTGGTGCGTGAGTCCATATTTTTCGGCAAGATAGACCATATTGATTTTTCGCTCTGAAAAATAATAAGCATTGATCAGGTCATAGTCATTCGGATATTTTTCTTTCAGCCACTCCAAAGCTATCGGCAGCATATCAAGTCTTTCTCTCATCAGCTGTTCAGCTTTGAGTTCTTCCTGATATTCGGGATAGCTTGTTCTGTCAGCAACTCCTTGCAGTAACGAATCATAGTCAAGACGAACTACTCCGTGAGAAGCATCTTTTTCTTCCTGGTACTGCTCCTGTCGGCAAAGTCGGTTATACTCTCTTTCAATTTCTCCCGATACTTCATCTCCAAAGCAGATATAGCGATATTTTCTCATTACATCGCACCATCACTTTTCTTTATAGGCAGATAATGCGGTAAGCGGTCTGAAATGTTTTGCTTGCAGCTCAATATTACATGCTTTAAGTGTAAATGACGGATTGAAAGCACAACCGCAGATATAATTACAGATTGTCATATCTCTCTTGCATTGTGCAGAAAGTTGATAATGTGCCAATGAAAACAAATATCTGCTTCTGAGTGGGTGTAAACGCAGTGCAATACAAATAGCAGCAATATGATTGAAACTGATCCTGCGTTTATTCTTTGTGTAATAATAAATGCTTGCTTTGCTGATACCTGTTGAAGCTGAAAGTGATGCAATGTCTATTTTCAGTTCATTCATGTATCTGGCAAGTGCCTGTCCGAATGTTTCGTCCATTTCAGCCTGTACATAGGAATAATCCTGAATTGAGTCAGCATCAACAGCATTGATAGTCGGGATATGTCTGGTCATTTTTCGTCCTTTCCTCAGACGAAAAATACAATACGAATGGACACAGTTATCCTGTCATACGGCTTTCCCGTCCGACAATCAAACTCTCAGTTAATTCGATCGATATGTATTTTTTGTGAAGCCGATGCCCTGAGATACCTCTGCGCAGTAAGGCACACCGACCAAAAATATGTTTACAATTATTATGAAACAAAAGGCAGAAAAAAGCAAGTCACTCAGAGTGAAACGCAGAGTTTATGCGTATACGCCCGAATATACGCTGTTATCCCAAAAAAATCCGGTCAGATAATATAAAGCAGAATTTTATCGATAAATACATTTTTCTCCGAATGTATGTAGGAAAAATGCAATTTTACAGATTTCACTCCTGGTGAAATTTTCACCAAAATTTTTCAATTCTATCACAATTTCAGAGAGCAGAAAGCAGTTCGAATAATCGAACTGCTTTTTCGTTTTGTATTATTGATTTAATTCACTTAAATGATTCTCACGAAGCTCACGATTACAGGAATCCACGTCAATGGAAGTGTCAAATCCACATCCAATCAGATATTTCATACAGATACGATCTTTCAATGAATTCTCATCAAGAGATAATCTTGCTTTTTTCATCAGGAGCATACTACGGGGATAATACAATCTCAATCCAATACACAGAGCAACTAAGCTATACAAGGATGGCGTTCTTTTTCCGTTTATATAAAGAGAAATGGTTGACGGCTGCAATCCAGTCAGCTCTCCTAATTTTTTCTCAGTCAGCCCTAATTTACGAAGCTCTCCATAATATTCTGAGAATAGTTTAGCAAAGCCATCTTCCCCATTGATTTTCACATAATCCGATGTATTTATCTCATTGAATTTTCTTTCAGACAAAAGTGGAACTACAAATTTTCGTTCACTCATGATTCTTATATATTCAGCCAGATATTTTACACACATCTGTACAGTGCATGAGTGAAAAATAACCTGTTCAGAATGATGTATGCACATGAATGAATCTGAACAGGTTTTATCTTTTTATGTAATATCAATACAGCAAAGACTGCAAAATGAAATAAATCTGCAAATTGCTGATATGAGTATATGCAGATGATACCGTTTCAGACGAAAAGCCTGTCATATTCATGTTCTGCTGAATACGACTCCTTTCCACAATTTTTCTTTGGCATCAACTGGTATTTTCTATATTAATATAATACCGTAGTATTGTTAATTTTTCAACGTATTTTCAACGCATATAGTAAATTTGTATTGTGTAATTGAATTGTGAAATTTTTGTGAAAGTTTCAGAGAAACTGGTTGCAAAACTCAAATTCTTCGGTTTATTAATAGAGGGTATTGTACGCATAAGTCGCACAGCTCCAATTCCTCTGACAGAGAGAGGAAAATGAAAGAGCCGAAGGCTCAATATGAAAAATCGCTTGAAGGGCGATTTTCAATCCCAGCAAGCACGGCAACCCCGCATTACAAATTTTGAAAATTGAATGCGAAGATGCACAGCTTGTCAGAGGGAAACCACCCCTGAACAATGCCAACAACTTAAGCGATATTGGCATTTACCCCGCATAAAAATCAAACAAGATTTCAAAGAAAATGATGTACAAAAGTGAGCTAAAAGTTTGTGCAAAAAGCGAATTGACAAAATGAAAACGCCGACAAAATCGAAATAGTAGATTTTGCTATTTCGGAGGTCGGAAACATGAACCAGTTCTTTTATCAGATCACCCGTAAGGCATCGGATCTTATCAATTCTGATGACTACCGTGAGAGGAATATTACAAGGCAGACCGCATTTACAAGAAACAGAAAATTGTCCTTTCCTGTTATGATCGTTTTGCTGCTGAATTTTCTCACAAGAACGATGCAGATCGAGCTTGATGATTTCTTTGCAAATGTTCTGGATGCGGGTACAGATTCTGTGACAAAGCAGGCATTTTTCAAAGCTCGTAAAAATATTCTGCCTGATGCATTCAAGGAGCTGTTTCTCATGACAAGAGATATGGTTCTGAACAAGAATAAGATCAAGCGCCATAAGGGTTATCGTATTCTTGCAATAGACGGTTCGGAACTCCGACTCGATAAAACCAAGGAGAACAAGGATATATTTCTGCCCAGAAATCATTCTCCTGAGAATAAAACAAATGCTGAGATCTCACTTCTGTATGATGTGATCTCGCATTATGTCATAGATGCCCAGATCGGTTCCATTGGCATCTGTGAACGAGAATATGCTAAGAAAAATCTCGCCCATTTTTCAAGCATCTGCGATGAAAAAGACATGATCGCTACCCTTACCGGAATGGGATGCAAATATCTGATGCGGCTTCAGGCTTCATGCTTCAAGGGTGTAAAAGAAAACCCGTCAAATGATTTCAGGATCACTGTATCCACCAAGACAGATACGTATTCAGTCCGTGTTGTGCGGGTGATCCTTAAGTCGGGTGAGATTGAAACACTGATCACAAATCTATCTGAAGATGAATTCAGCGCTGATGATTTTCTTGATCTCTATTTTCTTCGCTGGGGTATCGAAACGACCTACGATACCTTGAAAAACAAATTGCTGATAGAGAAGTTTTCGGGGCGTTCACCTGTTGCAGTTTTGCAGGAATACTATGCCATGATGTTTGTATTAAACTGCATTGCCGCAATGTCTGCCACTGTAAACAGAAAGCTGTTATCACGCAAAACTGACTGCAAATATCAGTACAGAGCGAATGTAAATTTGATGATCGGCTACTTCAAATATCGACTGTCTGCTATGCTGCTGTTTGCAGGAAGGGCTCTTGATATTTGTCGGCAGCTTATATTGCTATGCCTGAAACAACCTGTTCCGATGATTAAAGGTAGGTCTGCTCCTCGTCCGGAATTTTCTCATCAGCGCAAGGTGTTTTGTCCCAAATATTCTATTTGATTTTTTATGCGGGGTAAATGCCAATATCGCTTAAGTTGTTGGCATTGCACCCCTAAAAACCCCGAATGAAAGGAGAGAAGAAAAATAGACGAGTCAATCAAGCGAAATCGCTATATGCAGATACGGTTGAGTCAGGAAGAATTTGAAGCTATCGAAAGAAAGTTTCAGAACAGCGGTTTAAGGTCACGAAGCGAATTTATCAGGACAATGATTTTTGAGGGAATTATCGTCCGTATAAGTGAGGACGAACTCAAAGAAATCCATCGACTTGTAAATAACATTGCCGGGAACGTAAATCAGATTGCAGTGAGGGTAAACAGCACGGGCAATATTTATGCTGAGGACATCTCTGAAATCAAGGAGGGCTTGCAGAAGATTTGGCAACCACTAAGATATTTCCAATTACAGCTACAGAAGCTAAAGCGTTAGCCTATATCGCCAATCCCGAAAAGACCGATAATGGAAGGCTTATTTTTACATCAGGGTGCAGCGATGATCCATATCAGGCAAGCAGAGATTTTGAGGAAGTTCGTAAAGGCGGAACAGGCTTGAATACAGTTCTGTCTCAACACTTTGTTCAGTCCTTTGCCCCTGGGGAAATCACTCCCGAAAGAGCATTGCAGATGGGCAAAGAATTATGTGAAAAACTTCTCAAAAATCAGTATCAGTTTTTCCTTGCAGTTCATACCGATAAAAATCATATTCATCTGCATTGCATTTTTAACAATGTGAATATGTTTGACGGGCGTACTTTTGAAACGCATGAAAACAGAAGAACAACTCAGAAAGATCGCTCTTTTCAGAAACTTCGTGACCTTTCTGATGAACTATGTAGGTATCACTGTCTGTCAGTCATTGATAACCCTGAAACTGCAAAGGGCAAGAGCTATTTTGAATGGGATATGAATCGTCAGGGATTATCATGGAAAGCCAGACTGAAATTAGCAATTGATCAGGTTGTAAAAAAAAGTGAAAACTTTGAGGACTTTCTTGAAAAATGCAAAGCTAACGGTATACTTGTTGACTACAATCCAAAGCACAAAATTGATTTGAAATTTATGCTTGAGGAACAGAAGATCAACAATCCAAGAGTAAAATTTACCCGTGCAAAAACACTCGGCTGGTACTATGAAACAAATCAAATCAGACGTCGAATCGATATGTACAAAGGTGTGATTTCATACACGCCTAAAACAAAAATTATTGAAACGGCATCGGAGAAGTTTCAGACTTCTGTCGGCTTGCGCAAGTGGGCAGACAAGCAAAATATGAAAGAAGTAAGCCGTGCGATCAATATTCTCACGAAATATAAGATCAGTGAAACCAATCTTGAAAACAAGACGTTTTCAATGTGTGCAAGAATGGGTGCTTTATCTGAAAAATTAAATGCCCTGAACACTCAAATCGAGGATCTGAATACAAAGCTCAAAACAGTTCAGAATTTTCAGAAATACAGGGTGTTTATGGATGAGCTGAAAACACTGAACGGACGGCAGCGTACCAGGTATATGAACGATCACCGTGACGAGCTGGGAATGTATGATAAGTATGCCAGGCAACTTCACGAATGGTATCCCTCCGGGCAAGTTCCCTCAGCGGAAAATCTGGAGAAAAAAAGAAACGCCCTTATCCAAGAGCGTTACGAGGAAAATGAAAATTATAAATCTCTAAAATCCACAGTTGCAGAGCTGAATTATGCAAGACACGCACTTGCTGATTATCTCAAAAATGAGCGTAATGTGCAGGAGCAGAAAAGGAAAAAGAGTGATCTGGAATAAGACATACCACTCAGATTTTTCCTAAATAGATTGCTTTTTTTACTTCAAACGGCAGGTCAGACGATATTCCTACATCTTCCCATTGTAATCCATAAGGCATACCGCCATCGGTATATCCGGCAATGAATGCAAACTGATCATCCATAAATTCATAAAAATCAAATGACTTTTTCTCTGTTTTCCGAGAATTTTTCTTTCTGCGATAAGTATTTTTATGCTTGGAAACAGTTTTATCAGCTTGTTTGGAATTAAGAGTGTGGATTGAGTTTTCAGATGTTTCACGCTGTATTCGCTGGCTATATTTATTCAGCCGAGATTGATAGTATGCAGCTACTTCATTATATGGAATCCATATTGCAGCCGATTTGATTTTTTCATATACAATATCAAGGATAGAATCGAACTCTTGTTTTGTAGGAATGCGATTATTGCTTCGCCAGAAATTCAGAGTTTCAATGTAAAGCCACTCCGAGATTTTGGATTTTTGCTTCTGTTTCAAATCCTTGAAAGTCTTATTTGGATTTTTCTGCATTTTTGCTTTTAAACTATTATGATTATGTTTCATGATTTTTCTTATATTCCTCCAAAGCTGTGAGCAAAAGTTGCTTGATTGTCATACCGCACTCCTTAGCGTAAACTTTGATCGCATCTCCCTCACCTTTGGGAACATTAAAGCGGATATAATCGTAATTCTCCTTAATATATTCCGCAGATGGCTGACCTTTGCTTGCCTGTTTCTGTTTCTTCGTACATTCTTTGCAATACTTCTGAGAACCAGAGGTCACGGTATAGTTATTTCCGCAAACAGGACATTTCTGCTCACTCCCTAACGGAACGGAAGTGCCGGACTTCTTCTTCTCAGCGTATGCACGGTTACGGGCAATCTGAGCCTTATCACGGCAGTAGATACAGTATTTCGCACGGTTGGACTTGCTTTGAAACTCCATTCCGCACATCTCACATTTATGCGTAAACAAGCGTATTCCCCCTTGTAATGGTTTTTTCCTTATTCTATCATATGTTAGGCATAAAGTCAAGTATAACGAGAGCTTTGTGAAAATGGCACTGGGGAAAACCAAAATTTCGCTGTCTGATTGCTGCACTACTACAAATTTTTTTATTACGCAAAATTATACTTGACTTTATGCTTAAGGCTATGTATAATAAAAGCACAGCAATTCACAAAACAAAAACAGAAAGGACTGAAAAGATATGTTGAACAACGTCAACATAATGGGCAGATTGACTGACGATCCTGAAATCAGGAACAACGGTGAAAACCGTTACTGCAAATTCACAATCGCTTTTCAGCGACCTGCGAGAAAGGGCGAGGATAATGCAGAAACCGACTTTTTTAATTGCATTGCATGGAACAGAAATGCAGATGTTATCGCAGATTGGTACAGCAAAGGTGATAAATTGCTGATAGTCGGCACTCTCCGCAACAGTAAATATGAGAAAAAAGGCAAGAAACACGCCTCTACTGAAATTGTTGTTAAAGAGATACATTTCACAGGCAGTAAAAAGAAAAGCAAGCCTGATGAATCCCACAACAATAACAAGGATGTTTTTGCGGAAGAAGATACGGCTTTCTGAGCCAGATTACACAGGAGGTATTAAAAATGGGCACAATTATTGCAATCTCAAATCAAAAAGGCGGTGTAAGCAAGACCACCACAGCCTACAACCTGGGAGCTTCGCTCTCTCTGAAGCATGGCAAAAAAGTTCTGCTTGTGGATATTGATCCACAGGCAAACCTTTCCGAATATCTTGGATATGAACCAGACCAGTTTCCGACGATGACACAGCTTGTTATGACAGCCTGTATGGGTAATCCAATCACAGCGGAAATTGTACAGACAGCGATCCGTCATTGTGAAGCCGCTGATGTGGATTATATTCCTGCTGACATCAACCTTGCAAATTCAGAAAATCTGATGTCAACGGCACTGTCCAGAGAAACTATTCTCAGAAGAATTCTTTCCGATGATGTGACTTACAGCTATGATTTTATTCTTATTGACTGTCTGCCGTCCTTAAGCGGATTATTGATAAACGCACTTACGGCTGCGGACAGGCTTCTGATACCCGTACAAACACAGAAATTCAGCATGGACGGTCTACAGGCACTCGAAGCTTTATGTCAGCAGATCAAGGCAACGATCAATCCGAAAGTAAATCTGCTTGGCGTGCTGCCCACAATGACAGACAGAACAAAGGTAAGCCGTGCATCTGTTGAAGCTCTTGCTGAGAAATACGGCGAAATGCTATTTGAAACAAGCATCAGCAAGTCTGTTGAAGCTGCCAAGAGTTCTGAAAGCGGAATACCGCTTTGTGTGACTGACAGTAAGTTGGGTATGGAATATGAGAAATTAGCAATGGAGGTGCTTTCAAGATGTTAAAAACTCCTGAATTATCAATGAACCCCAAGCGCAAGGTCAAAACTAAGTGCCACGGCGAGGTCAGAGAATGGAACGACCGTGAAGAAGCTAAGGATTTCTTTTTTGAAGCAACGATGTATAGCGATGGTTCTGAACACGACAGATACTCTGCTATTTACATTCAGCTCATACATGGACTGAGCTTCTGCACAGACGAGGAGGACTGAGCTATGCCAAACAAATTTGACACAAACGTAACTCCCTGGCTTTTCATTCCGCACAATGAAGGTGAGTTTGACGAATACTTCTCAGCCGACCACACGAAAGCTGTTGCCGATACTTCAAGAAAGATCATTGAGAGCCTGTCAGAGAGCCATGACAGGCTCTCAGGAAAGGTCTGCTATGAATTTGGGTACAATCAGCGTAAATATAAGCTCACACTACTGAGATTTGCAGATATTATTATAAGAGCCGATGTGACGATCAAGCGTATCAAGTCGGAATTTATGAAGTCCGAGCTTGAAAACCGAGAACTAAGGGCAAGAATAAAAGAGTTAGAAAGGAAGATTGAAGATGAATACACCACAGTTTGACCTTGGAGCTATGCTGTCCACTCCGGCACCTATGCTGAATTCCATACAGCAGATACCCTGTGAAATGCTCCGCCCATATCACAATCATAAGTTTGAACTGTATTCAGGTGAAAGACTTGAAGATATGATCGCCAGCATCAAGGAAAATGGTGTACTTTCACCTATCGTTGTGCAGCCTTGTGAGAATGGATATGAAATTCTGATTGGTCACAATCGGTGGAATGCTTCAAAACTTGCAGGACTTCCTACTATTCCGACTATCATTAAAGAGGGACTTTCTGAGGAAGAAGCTGAAATTTATGCATTCGAATCAAATATCATGCAAAGAGGTTTTGAAAATCTCCGTATCAGCGAACAGGCTGCCGTTATTGCACTCAGACACAGCGAAATGTTTTCTCAGGGCAAAAGGAATGACATACTGAGGGAGCTTGCACTTCTTGAAAATCCCAATGCCGAAGCAGAGGAAACAACTTTGAATCCACTGGGTTCAAAGTTAGACACAAGCGAGAGCGTCGGCAAGGAGTACGGAGTGAGCAAAGGCTCTGTTGTCCGTCTGATCCGCATCAATAAGCTCGTAGACGAATTGAAAACCCTTGTGGACAGCGGAGATATAGCTGTCAGAAGCGGAGTTGAGCTTTCTTTCCTGTCGAATGAAGCTCAGACAGAAGTCGCTGAACAGGCGGAGAACTTCAAAATTGATATGAAGAAGTCCAGACAGCTCCGTGAAGCTGCCGACAGTAAAGGCAATATCGACCGTGACACCATTATTCGCATCATCACTGGTATGGCAGATGTCAAGCCGAAGCCTAAGAGCGTGAAGATCAGTAATGATATTTTCACTAAGTATTTTGACGAGGGTGCAAAGGCAAAGGATGTTACAGATACCGTTGAAAAAGCTCTTGCTTATTACTTTGCAAGTATGAAAGAGGACGAATGAAGGTAGGTTTGATTGATGTGGACGGACACAACTACCCTAATCTGCCATTGATGAAGCTGTCAGCCTGGCACATGACTCAGGGAGACAGCGTGGAATGGTACAAACCGATGATAAGCGAACACCTTGACATAGTATATATGTCAAAGGTGTTCAGCTTCACCGAGGACTATCCCTATCACATCAATGCGGATAAGGTCATTAAAGGCGTAAGCGGTTACGCTATCAGACTCATAGACGGCAAAGAGGTATATGATAAATCGGCGGATCATGACCTGCCCTATGAAATTGAGCATATTTATCCCGATTACAGCCTTTATCATGACATGACGAAAGACACCGCCTATGGCTTTTTGACGAGAGGGTGTCCGAGGGGATGCGACTTCTGCCATGTAGCGAATAAAGAGGGCAAATGTTCCGTAAAAGTTGCAGACCTCTCTGAATTCTGGCGAGGTCAGAAGAATATCGTGCTATGTGATCCGAACTTGTTAGCCTGTACAGAGTGGAAAGAACTATTACAACAGCTCATTGACAGCAAGGCTTACATAGACATCAATCAAGGTCTTGACATTCGCCTTATGACGGAAGAAAAAGCGGAAATGATAAGCAGACTTAAAGTCAAAGCGGTACACTTCGCCTGGGACAGATATGAGGATAAAGACTCCATTCTTACGAAATTCCAAATTTTCAAAGAGATTTCCGGGTGGAGTTACAGAAAGCTGTCAGTTTTCGTCCTTGTCAATTTCAATACCACCTTTGAACAGGACTTAGAGCGAGTGTACATGCTCAGGGATTTAGGCTACAATCCATATATTATGGTGTATAACAAGGCTCATACCCACAGGACGGGATAATGTCAGAAAGCTTCAGCGTTGGGTGAATAACCGCATTATTTTCCGCACTGTCAACACATTTGAAGAATACATAGGATAGAGAGGTTATGATTATGAAGCAGATTACAGTACAGGAACTTGACAAAATGCTCCGTACCCTGGGGAAATCAATCAAGGAAGTGGTAAAACTCACGGGATTTGACGAATATGAGGACTGGTCCTGCATCAAGAACTATGATGATATCATCAATCCCAATGAAATACAGCTCCTTGACGAGTATCAGACCGTTATACACCAATTGTGCGATATTCACCATGTTATTGAATATCAGCAGCGTAGGATCATCGGAGAGGGAGTGTTGTCACTTAATGCACAAGGATATTTTGAGGACGAGTATCATGAATACCATTGCGGACATGGCATCGAGTTTTATTTCTATGATGAATGGGACGAAAAGTGGAAATGGAGAACGAGCCGTATCGAGCATAACGGCGAGCGTTACTACATTGTAAACAATCCTGATGTTGAACTTAATGGTTTGCGGGTAAGACATAGAAAGAGATAGATACAATATGTAAAGGAGAACGAATGGAACTGAAATTAAGGGACTATCAGCAGGAATGTATAGAGATCATCAATGGACTTGAAAGCGGCTCTTATCTTGTAGCCGTTGCCACAGGTTTAGGAAAGACGGTAATCTTTTCTCATATCAAGCGGCGAGGGAGAATGTTAATTCTCTCACATCGTGAGGAACTTGTGTGGCAGCCCAAGAAGTATTTTAAATGTACTTACGGAGTTGAACAGGCGGAGCATCACAGCAGCGGTGAGGAAGTTGTTTCGGCAAGTGTGCAGTCTCTGGTCAGACGGCTTGACAGCTTCGCTCCTGATGAATTTGATATTATCATCACAGACGAAGCACATCACGCTGTTGCTGAAACCTATCGGCAGATATACGAATATTTTACCTCAAGACTTCATATAGGCTTTACTGCTACACCGAACCGAGCCGATAATGTGAAATTAGGAGAGGTATTCAGCAAGATAATTTACGAGCGTAATCTAAAATGGGGAATCAAGCACGGCTATCTGTCAGATATAAAGTGCCTGCAAGTCGATATAGGCTACGATATAAGTGATGTCAGCAAACAGGGTGACGATCTGAACTTGTCTCAGCTTTCTCACGCTGTTGATACTCCGCTTCTGAATCAAGCTGTCGCTGCCGCCTACCGTGAATATGCTGTCGGTCAGACCTTGATTTTTACCGCTACCGTACAACACGCACATCATATCGCAGAATTGATAGACGGAGCTGTTGTAGTATCAGCAGAAACGGAGAACCGTGCAGAGATAATTGAGAAATTTACCAATCGTGAAATACCGTGCCTTGTGAATTGCATGATCTTCACCGAAGGAACGGATATGCCCTTGATTGAGACAGTTATTATTGCCCGTCCTACCCGGAACGCAAGTCTTTACACGCAAATGGTGGGCAGAGGGCTGAGACTTCACCCTGACAAAAAGGTTTTGCAGCTCATTGACTGTGTAGGTATCACAGGCAAACTTGATATTTGTACAGCACCCGACCTATTTGGAATCGGAAAACTCCCAAAGAACATCACCAAAGAAAAGATACAGGGCAAGCTCCTTACAGAGATTGAGGATATGATAGAAGCCGAAGCGAATCGTCAGCCTGATTGGAAAATCAATGTGCAGCTCATTCAGCTTTTTGAAACAAACGGCAAATATGATACTCACAAGGTAAACTACATCATTATGCCGGACGGCTCAATGATATGCTCTATCGGAGAAAAGCGAGTTATCAAGGTCAGAGCTGAGGACATTACAGGCAACAGCTATGCCTATATGGTACACGATAAAACAATTGTGTGGACTATCCCGGCGGCTCCAATGCAGGAAATCCTTGATGCGGTCTATAACAGGCTTGTATGCGACTATCAGAGGGCAAAGTATCTCTGGGATCTGAAGCTTGTGAAACGTTGGGGAGCTTTGCCTGCTTCTCTTTCGCAGATCAGCTATCTAAAAAAACTGATACACAAAAGCCGCCGTACCGACATCCAGGTTGACCATAATCTTAGCAAATATGAAGCAAGTGTCCTGATCGGACAGCTTGCATAAGGAGGATTTTGAGATGAAGAAACTTATAACTGCGGTTTGCGTGACCGCATTGGCACTCAGTTCAGGGTTAACATCTTACGCTGCCGAAACACTGGACCGTGACTACATAGAATCTGAAATATGGGAAGAAGTGTGGCTTGGCAAAGGCGATAACGGAACTGACTTCCCTGAAGCATCGTACAAGCATCATCTGCTTGACCAGTGGCTTGATGAGAACTACGGTTCAGACGATTATGACTGGTCAGCATTGGGTGAACTGAAATATTCCTATAAGGACTATTATAATGCTTTAATTGAAAACTGGGACTTCAATGATGATGAAAACGGCGGCTGGACCATTCAGACCGAGGACAATTATCATAGTTTTTATATGCAGGACGGAATGTGGCAGATGATCGACCAGAACGGCGATACCGTTGATAGTTTCCCACCATTCAGTACACTTGAAGAAGATATGGCTGACACCACAGGCAGTTATTTAATAAACGATAACGGCGCTGATTCTCCCAGAGTAATAGGAAAAGTCGAAAACAGAACCGAGGAAACGTCTGAGGAGAATACTGCCAATGCTGCTGAAACAGTTTCTGAAAGCGATTCTGAGCCGTCCGGGATTAACCCCTTGCTGATTATTGCAGTTGTTGCTGCCGCTGCCGGAATCGGCGGTGCAGGATATTACATTATAAAGAAACGGAAGTGATTTTATGATTTTTCAGAGCAAAGAAAAGCTAAACGGCAATCCTGTATGGGAACTGAATACCAAAACTCAGACGATAAGGCACATCAATCCTAAAACCAATAAAACAGAAAGTTTTTCCTTTCATGAGGATCATATCGCCTATCACCTGGAATATGCAGAAACGTATTATCCGGAACGTTTGCAGAAGCTTGTGGACGAAGGCGAAATATACAGGTATCTGGACGATCTTGATACCAAAGTTACCGATGCAGTGAATAAACAGACTGAGATCTGGATAAAAGAAGATAAGGCATACCAGATTGCACTTGATAAAGGTGATCTCTATGAAGTAAACAGGATAGCCAATATGCATAAGGAAGATGCAAAAGAAGTTGTTTATAATGCTATGTTATATTTCTAAGTATAATATTCATTCATTACCGTTCTTTTCATTATGATATGGGTGATTTCTCATTATTTACCCAATGCTCAGATTGACTCTATCGGTATCAATAAAAGAGAATATGCCAAAAAGAATCTTGTCTGTTTTTCAGACAGTTGCCATAAAAAGACATATTGATATTTGACAGAGGTTATCCGTCAAGATGTATGATTGCCCTATGCTTGATGTAAAATGTAAGTAATCAATAAATTTATATAGTTTTGCCTTTAAATTTGTAAAAGATAATCCAAAAGTTTCATTTCTCATCCTATGGCGAAATGATCATTCTAACCGCTTTTTTTTGAATTTTATTGTAATCTGATTATTACTTTTCTCATCTAAGACTATCCTATACCTATGGTCACATTCGCTGAAATTATCAATGATAAATCAAAGATTCGCCCATTAAATTTTGGAAATCGTACTTTTATTTTTAGTTCTTGTACAAAAGGCTTTAATGCAATAAAAAATACACACCCATATTGACTTTTTAGTCAATACTGACCCAAAACAAATAACAGTTTTGCACGTCATTCATTTATAAAACTGTTTATAAAATCCTCCCAGTTCGGAGAAACGTCCGGCTGATCTCTTGCAGAACGTATCGTCTCTCGAACCTCATCATGCTGCATAATATACTGAACTATATCATAGCTGACACATCCATTATCTTTCGCATGGAGATCAAGGAAACACTCAATTTCACTTTTACTCATGTTCAGTTCTGTAAACATACGAGCAATGATACGCTTATTAGGATTGGACTTTACTCCATTTTCAATATAACTCAAGTAATATGCTGTTATTCCTAATTTAGCTGCTAATTCTCGCAATGACATTTCCTTGTCTGTACGTAGTTTACAAATATATTGTCCAAAAGTTTCTTTACTCATATTTCACCTTGTATTTTATAAGTTCCACTGAAATCAAAATTGCCGTTACAAACAATGCAAGCATAACGGAGCATGATATACTTTCATAGCCAATAAAATAAGAAATCACTGCAGTTGCTATTTCAATCAGCATGACAATTCTTAATTTAATTCTGAAAGCACTTATTTCATCTTCATCAAGCCTTTTATTTTCTGTATCCATAGGTGCAAATCTAAAAATAATTGCTGTTGAAATTAACGCCAATACTACAATTGGAATAAGTATTACCGAATATATTTTTACAAGTTTCAACACGCCAAGAACTGCGGCAAAAGTCAGCATTGACTGCACAAAGCATTGCATTCTGGTGCTAGCATGATAACCTCCTGCAAGTGAACGAATTCGTGAAAACAATGCTGTAAATATGAGACATTCCCAAAAGCTGTGCATTAATGCTCCCATAATCATTGTTGAAGCAAAAAAAGTAATTTTCAGAAAAATAATCTCAAGACCATATTTTATAATTTCAGCCTTTTTTTCGTCAATACCATCATCGTTTTTGTATAGAATATTCATAGTAATATTAAGAATTTTTTCCATTTGCAGTTTCCTTTCTTCATTGCCCTTCAATGATTTAATATATTACTTGTATTATACATTCATTTAAACTATAAAGTCAACAGTTTTTCCCTGAATGCCATAATAACGCCTTGAATGCTGGAAAAACTTGCAGTTCTAATAAAAAGGATTACGCTTATATATGCCCACTCACACTGCCACAGCTGCATAAAATAATTGTCACACTTCGCCGGTGATTGCCCACGGGTAATACTCGGCAAAATATTTAGCATGTTAATGGCGTGGGTACATATCAAGCGATTCTATCACATGGTAGACTATAAAGAAATTCTTAAGTTGCGACAAATGGCAGAGATTCACACCACTCAGTAAAGAATGTCTTGAATCTTGCTGTCCAACATAGGATAAGGTTTATCCACTTGAAAGATACCGTAAAGAGAAAAGCAACGTAAGCGTCAAATAAAGTTCGTCTTTCAACAAACAAAAATCTCGTGTATAATAAAGTCTAAGGAACTCTATAGACCATATTAGAGTAATTAAAATAGTCTGTGGAGTAAATTAGGGTAAAATCGATACATGAGAAAAAGAAATGGGAACTAAAATAGCTACAGCTACAACGGTTAAACAGGAAGTAAAGTAAGCATCCAAATAGCATGAAAATACATCGCCGAGTGATGAAGTCTGGCTCCATTAGTATCGTTTTTATTGTAATTGTTGATTTAACAGATTTTTGCAGTAGTGAAAAACATTTTTCATTATCAAAAACACACAATACCTGAGTCTGCGAAACAGACCGCTAAAACTCATGATTTACATTAATGGATCTGTACTAATATCCCTGACAGTCTGATTTAGTGCAACCTTGGGCAATGGAAAATTAAATATTTGAGAATGAATTTTGAACTGAGCAAATACTTATATCCGACACAATTCTCCAACAACCGCCTTTGTCATTATATCTACAAGAGCGTAAAAATCAATACTAAAATGAACGCAAATGCGGTCTTGACTTTTACGTTTTTTAGAAGAACGGCAATTAAGCGGTTGTTGGCTGATTTTATGGTCTAATCAATATTACACATTTCAAAAATCTTAACCAAATGTTTCACACTCAGCATTTATGTTTGGTGTTTTGTTTGTATATTGATATAAGTGATAATTGCACGGTGTTGTCATAAATACGTAAATTTACTAACCATTAAAATCTAAATATCTTCTTAATACTTGTTGTAATTCATCCTCTGCTATAATAATATTTTCAATAATGGGAATATACTTTTTTCCAATAACTAATACTCTTTTAAGATAATCCTTATTTAAAACTTTATATAACAAATCCCAATTTTTTATTGACTCTTCTAATGCAGTTATCAAATGTATTATATTATTAGTATTACAATTATTCTTAAAATAATATCTTTGCAAACTGCGACGACCTTTGATATTCCATATCTTCCAATTAAAATATGTAATCATATTCCTATCTTTTGATGGGGCTAAATCATCGAAACGCAAGCACTCTTCTTCAAATAAATCAATCAACTTTAATAATACTTGTCTCCCGAAATAATCAAGTTGATTGTCTTTATGGACTCCTTTCTTATAATAATTATCTCTAGATTTAATTAGAACTTCTTTTGGATTATCAATATATGAAATCAACATATTCATATCAAATCTAAACGTTAGTACGTCACAACAAAATTGCGTTGCATCACGAAAGAGTTTCTTCGATATAATTCCAATTTCTTTATTCTTATCATAAGCTATATATCTTTTAGGTGATATTACATCTGGGTTGTCTACATACAAAAAGTTCTCATCATCTTCTCCAACAATTATAAATACATGTCTTGTTCTTTTTTTCTTGTTTTTATAATTCACATCATAAAAACAAGAAAAAGGAAATCTTTCAATTATGGCTGCAATTGCAGGAATCCCACCAGACTGTAATATTTCCGATACCTTATCTGCTGTATTTTGATTTGTATTTTCACAGCCCATGATTGAAAATAAATCTTTATCATATATATTTTCAATTGTTTCAAAAGCAATCAATTCATCATCAGAATTAACACTCAATTTTAAGGTGGTTTCATTTAAAAAAGCCGTGTAATAATCAGATTTGAAATCATCCCTATTTTTCAATATCAAATAGGCACATTGCACTAGGCAGTCACCAAGAGAATTAACAATCTCATCTTTTATACCATCATTGTTGTAATAATAGTGATTTTCCAAAAAATCTTCCAACGTTATCACTCCTTAAACCACCACGATCCCATAATTGCATTTTTCTTTATTAAAGTATCACATTTATCATCCCAATACCAATAATAAGTATCGCATTCTGGCAATCCATTTTCTAGTGCTTTTACTGACAATACACATTGATTTCCTTTGATATCTAATGCGTAAATTGTCACACCGCCTCTAAAATCAACTTTAACATCCCTTAAGTCATTTAATGCCTCGTAACAAGCATCTTTTAGCGTCATTTTCATCTTTAAATATAAAATAACCGATCTAGCCGTATTAGATCTTAATGTTAATTCGCCCATCCCCGTACATGCAGCCGCACCATATCGATTATCAGCATATATACCAGAGCCGATTACAGGTGAATCGCCTAATCTACCGGGATACTTGAAACTCCATCCACTGCTGCTTGAGCCAGCACAAAAATTACCCTCATTATCTTGAGCTAAGAAAACCGTTGTCCCCTTTGCAGTCTTATTGTTTGCAGTCAACATAGATAATCTGATTAAGTTTGCATCTGGCCAATTTCTCGTTTCTTGTATTGTACGATTCTTATTAAGCCAATTGTTCCAATCTTCACAAGATTGTGACGACAGATTATCACCAACTTCTGCATTACAATCTCCCGCAAATCTAGCTGCTCCATCTCCTACCAAGAAAACATGCGGCAAGCTTTCCATCACTTTTCTAGCAACAGAAATAGGATGGGAATATCCAGATAATGCTCCAACGGCGCCAGCACGAAGAGATGCTCCATCTATAATTCCAGCATCCAATTCAACTTTTCCCAAAAGGTTTGGATGCCCACCATACCCAACCCAGCCAGCATTAGGATCAGATTCTACCAAACGAATTCCAGATTCTATAGCATCTAATGAAGAACTTCCCTTTTTTAACAAAGTAATCGCCTTATCAGTTCCTGATGTAGCTATTGAATTAGCCAGTAAAATAGCCATAGAATATCATCCCCCTTTTTTATCCTCAACTTCATCTAAAACATATTGAAGCTTGTTCATCAATTCATCATCAATTTCTATAGCTCTTCTATAATAATCCATTGCGATTTCTCTTTCGTCATCTAGTATCATAGATTTAGCTTTTCTTAAACAAAATCTAATTTTTATATCTTTAATTTGTTTCACAGTAAGCGTTCCATTAGCACTTGCTAAATCCATTGCTGTTTGAAGTCCTCTCATATCAACGATACTTTTAATCATATTAAATGTATGTTTGCTCCCTAACATGCTTCTTGTCCTAGATCCGTCACTATTACGTGGAATCCTATATTTAGCAGGTATCAATGCAGAATATATATACTGTGAACCACTTGCTGAATAAACCAACCAGGTATAATAATCTTCTGATACTCTTTCATTCGGAAAAGGAAAGCTATATGCCACATTGGTGCGAACGCTTGTTGAGGATGTCAGATTTACATAACCTGTTTCAGTAGCAATTTTTATCCATACATCTTTTCCTTGTGGAGGTTTTTTTCTATGCTGTTCCAAAATTTCAATAATCGATGGAAGTATGTCTTGTTCAGAAACGCAATTTCCAGTTTCATCAATCACTTGAAATGAACTATAAACGACATCAATTTCCGGATGTTGTTTGAGAATTTTTCTTGTAATTTCCAGCCTTTTTGGATGTGCAATATCATCTTGATCTAAATACATGACAAATGAACAGCCTAGTTGATATGCTATTGAAATACCAATATTTCGTGCATTCCCAGGTCCTTTATTTTCAGAAAGGAAAATCAGTTTCATTTTTTCAGCAAAATTCCCTTTCAAACGATATAAATAATTTATTGCATTTTCAGAAGTTGATGCGTCATCTACTAAAATAATTATCCAATCTTTGTCTGTTTGTTGTTCTATGCTGCTTAAAGCTTCTGACAACCAAATTAATTCTTTTTCATTTCCGTTATTGAAATGAGGGACTATAAAAGCTGCTGTTTCACTTGTCATCTTTGATTATTTCCCTTTCACTTTCTTCCCAAGGGAATAACAAACCTTTTTCCGTCAATTCACTCAACAACTTAAAAGTCTGTTCCCATTGAAAATCATTATCTGCAATTAATTCATTAATGCTATAACCTTTATCAATTAAATCAAGAAAATATATCTCCTTATCATTCAATTCCCATTTTACCAATTCAAATTCTGTATTCCAACGGGGATCATATGATACAAAATTTCCTTCGGTTATCACCCAATCAAATCCTTTTGATATGATACTATTCTGTGTCCATACCATATCTTTCGCTTTATAAGTACTGCATTTCGAGGCTATCAAATCATAATGTTCAAAATCAATTTCAGGATGTAAATGTTCCCAGCTCACATGGCGTGTCTCACCATATTTCTGATGAATATGATTTGACATACGTTCCATAATAGGATTTAATACTATCTCATATTCTGATTTAGAATTCGCCACAAACCTATCATAAGTTTCTTGTATAATATTTTGAACATTCTTAGCAAATATCATACACGAATATCCTTCCTTCACGTTTTCTGCCGCCTTTATACCCATATTTTTTAATTTATTATAATCATTAATCAAAATCTCTATTCTATTTTTAACTTGTTCCATATTAATGCGAGCCCCGTATTTTGATTGCAATGTTTGAATATGAAAACCTGTTACACCGTCAATAATAGTATCTTTTAAACCGCCCCAATCTGTACCGATAACTGGTAAACCACACGCCTGCATTTCAACTGGAGTATACCCAAAATTCTCACTAATTAAGGTAGTTAAATTAATACCAATGTCCGCCATGTTAATCATTTCAGCATAAATATTAGAATCAATTTGATTTTCAAAAACGATTACTTTAGAACCAAGATGAAACTTGTCAATCAAATTTTGAAATTCTTTTTTTACATTTGGTGCTTCTTTATTGGAAAATTCGGAAATATAAAAATCATCATAAGAACCAATCACCATAAGATACAAATTTTCATACTTCTTTTCCAAATTTTTAAGTAAACTAAGAAGCAACAAAGGATTTTTTTGTAAATTAATTCTCCCACAATAAAGCATAATAAACGCATTTTCAGGTACATTATACTTTTTGCGAAGTTTTGTCTTATTAAATCTAGGATAGAAGATAGAAGTATCCACGCCAAATGGAATTACGTATTTTTCGATACAATTGTTTTTCACCAGTTCATCAAATATACTTTGACAAACCGTTGAATTCAATATAATAGAGTCACAACTTTTAAAACTATTTTTGTTATCAACAAGCCAATGACCACCTTTCTGCATTGATCCCAAACCGTAAGCCACCACCGGAAAATTTTTCAATGATCTATCAATTGAATAGTAAGGTGATAACATCATTAGAACATCTATTTTCTCGATAAATTCTTGATACTTACTATCGCTTTTTACTGTATATGTATCTACTTCCAAAACTTCTGTTTGAAATTCATCTGAGATAATATTAATGGTTTCTTTCCACAATTTTCCTACACTAACATACGGAGGATCTCCTCTTTTATCAAAAAGAATACCTACTGTTGGTTTCACTCTAGCTAATTCTATAATCATAATAATTCCTTTACAATATTCAAATATAATTCGTCAATATATTTGTCTGCTCCAGATATACAACAGAAATTGCTGAATTTCAAGGTCTGTTCTGATACAATTATATCTACTTCCTCCGAAATGAATTCTATGTTTTTAAATTCAATAAGGAATACATCAGCTTTATACAAGCCATAAAGATTATTAATTTGATCTAACGGAGATAAGTAAGATGAAAATATCTCAAATCCAAATAGTATACCGACTTGACTCTCGGTAATTACAACAGCATTATAATCTTCTGAAATAAATCGATCTTGTAAACTCTTTAAGACATTTATTAATTTTTCATCTGTATACCCTGTAAATGCAATAATTGGAGCTGTATTTTTATCATCTGTATGAGGAATCCTCTTCCAATATTCATTGTAATATGAATATGTCCACATAAAATAACCTTTTTCTGCAATCAATGGTATATTAAATTTATCATTCAGTACTACAACATTTTTTGATATTTCAGAAATATCTTTTATAACAACACTTTTTAAATTGCGTAAATCCAAAATTACAGTATCATATGATTTTGATATAGGTTCAAGGTATGTATTTAAATTCATATGAGCATAAAAATCATCTTCAGAAATTGTGATTTGCGTAATTATATTTTTATAATTACTATATATAATTTGCGGTTTATCAATATTAACCAACAAGGCTTTTCTAATCCAATCTACTCTTCTAGGATGAAACATATGGTTTTCTTCATTAAAAAAGCCACGGGAGATTAAAAAAGATAAGGCTGCTGGCAAAGAATCAAACTTTTTTTCTTTTATAAAATTGTATATCTGTGCAGTAATAAAAGGTGTCGAAAAGCTATTTGCCAATGGTGTTATATATGTTTTTACACTGTTCTTTATTCTGTGCCTAGATGATGCTCTTATATTTACTCCTAAGAGTGAAATATCAGTTTTATGATAAGACTTTCCAAATAAGTCCTTGTCAGTCTCTACACCGATTACACTTGATAAAGCGGCTGGATAAGTAAAAAAATCACTATTGTTATATGCAGCAACGATAATCATACCATTGGATGTGCATTCGTTTACACACTCTCTCAGCAATTCAAAATCATGAAAATCAATACTACCCAAGCTTAAATTTACAATGCCAATTTTATTTTCATAACAAAATCTTAATGCAGCAACTAATTGATGTATATTTCCCTTCCCTGTTTTATTTAAAATCCGCAAATATCCAATAGAACTATCAGGAGCATATTTTTTTATAATATCATAGCATACATTTCCATGATTATACTCCATATTATGAATACTGTCTAATTCCATCATATTGTGTGATTTAGAAAGTTTACCATCAGGAGAAACTTCGATATCAAATTGTAGAGACACATGAGAATATAAACAGATTCCCATATCAATAATAGCGATATTGCACATGTCTTCTCCTTTCATTTGCCACAATACTGATCAGCCTGCAAATTATATAGATATGCATAACGTTTGTTCGATTTCATTAGCTCTTTATGCGAACCCATCTCAATAATCTTTCCATTTTCTATATTTATAATACAATCAACTGATGTAATATTTGCTAATCTATGTGAAATTAATATTGCACCCTTATTTTTATATAACTCTGAAATTTTTTTAAATAAATTGCATTCTGCTTCTGGATCTAAAGAAGATGACGGTTCATCCAAAATTATCATAGGAGCATCTCTAAAAAATGTTCTCGCCAACGCAATTTTCTGCCACTGACCTCCTGAAAGTTCTTTTCCACTATCTTCATATTGAACAGTTAAGCAGGTATTAACGCCATCTTCAAATTTTGATACAAAATCCCAAGCACCACTTTGTTTTAGAGCTCTCTCCAATTTTTTTGAATCAATTTTATTATTCATTTCCTCCAAAGCAACATTTTCAGCAACTGTAAAGGCATAACTACAATAATCCTGAAAAAGTATCCCGAAACACTTTCGAACACTGTATAAATTATACTCTTTTAAATCAATTCCATTTACTAATATCATTCCCTCTGTAGGATCATAAAATCGTAACAACAACTTAATCAATGTTGACTTTCCACTACCATTTATTCCGACAAGCGCAATTTTTTGATCCGACGAAAAAATAAAATTTATGTGATTTAGAACATTTTTACTATCCGATTTATATGAAAAGGAAACATCTCTAAACTCAATTGTAAATTTTTTCTTAGAATCTAAAATAATACCGTCTTTATTTTTCATCTCATTTTCCCAGTTGAGAAACGATGTCAAATGTTCGCTTTTAACCTTTCCATCACTCAATTGTCCTTGATACAAGATAATCATATTCAGTGCGCCCATTAACTGATAAATCAATCCAAAATGTAATGTGTAATCCCCCACAGTATATTGACCATTTATGATAGCATAGCCAATAAAAATTAGAATTCCCAAAATCACAAATTCAGGTAAAGCAATAAAAATACTTTCAATAGCATAATATCTAAATATAAATTTCGATTTCTCTAAGAATAGTTTATTCCATAATGCATTATGCTTTTTTTTAATATCATCCCCAAGATTGTAAAACTTTATTTCCTTAGCAAAACGCCTATCCGTACAGATATTAAATAAATAGTATATCTTTCGCTCAAACCCCATACGTTCTCGCTGAAAACTATATGCCTCTAAATACAATTTATTATTCCATATCATCGCAGGTATTGCTGCTATAATCAGAAAAAATGCAAATTTCCAATTGATGTTTATAACATAAATCAAGGCGATAATTGCTTGAATAATGTACTTAATCATAGAAAATAAATGTATCATTATATGACTTAATATATATTTATTATTACTAGTATCTGTAATTTCGTTATAAAATTCAACTGTATCAAAATATTTTAAATCAAGTGAAGCAGCTTTCCCTATAATTTCATTGTTTAAATACTGAGAAATTCTATCACGCTGCATATTTTCTGTATAGTTTTTAATATTATTAATGACCTTTGAAGCAATTGTAATTAAAGAAATTGTAAGGCTAGTAAAAATAAAAATTTTTATGTATATATATTTTTCTTCTGGCCTGGAAATAGCAGAAACGAAACTATCAGTAATTATTTTCGACATTCTAATAGTTAAAAAGGGAAATATAGTTTCTGCAATCAAAAATACAATATTAATAAAAAAATATTTCTTAGAAGCTTTAAAAGTAGTTAAAACACAAAACTGACATAAATTTAACATTGATTTTGTTTTTATAATAATCTTCTGCTTCATAAATCACCTTTCATTTTTCATCATCTTTATAACTGACATTTTTTATTATAATGACCAATAACAGGATACACTCTATTATAAGTAATAGAATCATTAGTGACATCATCCACATAACGTACCAAAAAATATTACCATAATAGCTGATTATAACGCTGTTACGCATCTGAAATGCATCTATCAATAATTCTTTGTAATGCAATACATTTAAAATATTCCCATCGCCTGGAATCCATTCAAATGGTAGCGTAAAACGAAATGGTATAATTATGCAGAGCGTTATTGCTATTCCAAACAAAACGCCTGCTTGAACAAATAATTTAATTTTGCTGTTTTCCTCAGCAAACATACTCTCTTTGTCTGCTAAATAATTCTTTAGAATCAATTTTTTTATACGTATAATTGCGCGAAAAGCAAGTGAAATGCTTAAAGTAATTCCTGCTAAAAATAAGGAAATTTCCTCAAACTGTAATAGCAAATCTGATTTCTCAAACCAGTTTATACTGTCATTTTCTGATAAACTTACTCTTGTACTTAAAAAAAGTTCATGTACATCTGAAATAGCTGGGTATCTGCCATTATCTGATATATATATTTTTTCCACTACAGTTGATAAGTGTGCAGGAATAAATATTTCATCCATTCCATCAGATGAAATTAGTGACAAAAAGGAATTATCTGAACCATACACTCCGACAATTGTGTAAAATTTTTCGTCAATTTGAATAATGTTTTGAACCACATCAATCTGTGCAAAAAGTTTCAATGCAAGATCACTGCTAATAACGCATACATCTTCAAAATCATTGTTATAAAATTCTCCGCTTTGCATCTGTAAAGCGTGTATTTTTGAATAATTTTCATCTGTTTCAACCAATCTCACAGGCTGCTCCTGCACTTTTCCATAAAAATAGCTCACTCCATTTAAGATCAAATTTTCTGCATCACCCAAATGCAAATCTCTAAATGTAACGGATTCGTCATCAACAGAATATTCGGTTGCGTTTGGAAGTAAATCAGCGACATATTCCGATTCCTTATGAATATGAATACATGAAATACAAATCAAAACAAGTGCCATTATTGTCAATCTACGTTGATGCAATATATATTTCATTCAACCACCCTAACAGTTGAGCCGGATTCAATAACTCCGTCCCACGCTGCAACAACTTTTGTATCACTAAGAATCATCTGCGATTTAATGGCAGCAGTTGTTGCATTTTTTTCTTCAATTTCCACTTCAACTAATTCAACATAATCTTCTGTACCAAAAAGTCCATCTCGCTGTGACAAAATATATACCGCATCAGATTGATCTTTATTTTTGATAATTGCACTTATTGGAACAGTGTAATCATAAATATCAGTAGATTTTGTAATGGAAATATCTGCGTCATACATATCCACAATTAAAGTATTTTCATCCAAAGCAACTGATAAAGGAATTTGAAATACAAAAGAATTACTGGAATCGTCATATAAGCCTGCATTCAAAACTGCTTTTACTGATGCCTTTTTTGTGACAGGCTTTTCATTTGAAAAATCTGTTACGTCGTAATGCACCATTACATCTCCGTATGAAACATTTTCTGCTTCATTTTTTGTAAGTGCAAATTCTGCAATTAATTCTGAATTCTTATCTGATATCTCCGCCATAATTTCACCGGAATCAACCTGAGCTCCCTGCATTACGTTTATTGATGTAACTACACCGGAAACCTCAGAAACAATTTTTCCATCAATAGGATATTTTGATGCAAATAACTCCAGCTCATCCTCTGCAATTTTTAATTCCTGATCCAACAAATTACGGGTTTTGCTATCAGCCCAGCGTCCATCGTATACTGCCTTTTCGGCAGTTGATACCGCCAACTTTTTTTGCTGATATAGTAATTCTAATTCGCGTGTATCTATCTGAAAAATAACATCTCCAATATTAACACTCTGCCCACAGGAACACATGACATTCGTTATAGTTACAGGCACATCAAATAGAATTTCCTGCTTATTTGAAAAATGTATCTCTCCTTGTGTTTTCACAATTGTTGTCAGCATACCACTTTTCACTTCTTCTACCTCGACTTTTGGAATAGAAATCGTTTCCACAGTGCGGGAGAGAAAAGTGCATACAAGCAAAAATATAAATACAATCGCAGTTATTTTCATAAGTTTTTTTTTTCTGACTTGCAACATCATTTCACCTACTTCAGATTTGAGTATTCAATACCTTGAATCAGATTTTCCGAAAGAAATAAAAATAAAAAAAATGCAGGCAGGATCGCCAAAACAGAACAAGCAAAGCCTAAACCCAAATCCGATTCATTAATTCGGGATAAGAACACCGACAAAGGAAATTTGTAAGAATCTTTTAGAAATACAAGCGGCTGTTCTACCATATTCCAAGAATCAATAAAATTCAGAATTACGAGTGATAATATTCCGGACTTGCTACATGGTACAACAATATTGAAAAGTATGCGCAAATGAGAAGCCCCATCCACCTTCGCAGCTTCAATTATATCAGATGGAATTGCTGAAAATACCTGTGTCATAAGAAAAACTCCAAAAGTAGAAAATATACCCGGAAGAATGATAGATGCATATGAGCCTATTAAATTAAATTTATCTAAAATAATATAATTGGACACAATTATAACCTGTATCGGCATCATCATTAAAATAATTATAAGGAAGAAAAATACTTTTTTTCCTTTGAAATTGAATTTTGCAAATCCATATCCTGAAATACAGGATATGATAACTTGTCCTGCCATAATTGCAAATGAAATCGCTAAACTAATCCAAAACTTCATTAGATAGGAGGAGCTTGTTATCAAAATGCGAATATAATTAGTTAATGTGGCATTTATAGGAATAAAATGCATCTTAAAATCAACATCTGAATTATTGCCTATAATGTTACCATATGAATCCGACAGTTCCGCTGATGAAAAAAATGAGTTAATGAATACGAAAAAAGCTGGAAAAAGCGCAACTATCGCAAATATTCCCAAAACAAAATAACAAATATAATCAAAGATTCGTCTTTTCACATCTCATAATCTCCAATCTTTTCCTTTATTTTGAGCATTGCAAACACGATTACAAATATAACCAGAAAAACCAGAATTGCCGCAACAGATAATCGTTGATAATTTAAATTTGCAAAGTTATTGTTTAAAAAATGCTGAAGCATATATATACTTTTATTAGGAAGTGTTCCACATAAAATATAAGCTTCCCTAAATGATTTAAACGAATTAATAATCGATATTATAACTATAAAGAAAACAGATGGGATAATAAGCGGAACTGTTATACGAGTTAATTTTCTATATGCTCCGGCACCGTCAATATCCGCAGCCTCATAAATTTCTTTAGGCACACTATTAAGTGCAGCTAAAAATAATATAATATTATAACCTGCATTTTTCCATATGTATAAAACTACAAGTACAATAAATGCATTGGAAGAATTCAACCAATCAACTATTGGGAAACCTATTGCATTTAAAACAGCATTTGCTGCTCCCGACTCGGAGAAAATAATCTGGAAAAATAAAATTACTGATACAGTAGGTACTACTAATGGGAAACTGAAAATTGTCAGAAATAAGGTTGTCCCCCGCAGCTTTCTATGCAGTAATAATGCAATTCCAAATGATATTACAATAATTAACGGCACAGCTATCAAGTTAAATTTGAACGTATTAAATGCCGCTAATCGAAATGTACTGCTTGTCAAAACGGAAGAATAATTTTGAAATCCCACAAATTTTCCTATTGCTATGCTATCTGTAAGCGAATAATACAAAGTGATACAAAATGGTATTAAAAAAAATACAAACAGCCCGAATATAGCAGGAAAAGCCAAAAGCATTCCTATTCTTGATTCACGTATAGATAACGATTTCATCTATTCTCCCTATTCGCCAATATACAATTCAAGCTTGTTTTTTAAGTTTTCTAAGCAATCCTCATAAGATTTTTCAGATTTAAAGTAAGGTTCCATTGACTCATTTAATATATTATTTACCGCACTATTTTGTAATACCGCACTATCCACATCAGTTATTAGTGATCGGTACATTTCAACAACCTCTGTAGAAATTGATTCTGCACTGAGTACAGTTCCCAATATATCTCCTGACAATGGCTCTCCTACAAGATGTTCAATTGATTCTATTTGACTGCTAATTTTCTTTTCAATACCCTGCTTTGATACCGGAAAGTTTGTTGTATTTGATTCCATGCCTGAAATCTCCGAAGATAACAGTATCTTTATAAAGTTCCATGCGTTTTGTTTATTTTCACTATTTGCACGAATAGCAGCCTTTGTAGTAACCTCTGCAATAACTTTTCCATCATTTCCTCTAAGCATATTAATAACAGGCTCTGCCTGATGAGATGTAAATGAATATCCACGCAGCAATGTACGTTCATATCCACCTTCTCCCAATCCCGGAATCGTAAACAACGCATTTTTATTTATAAGCATTTCAGCATCAATAGTAGGACCTGAATATGCTAATTCACTATGGTCCTGATTATAATATGATCGATAAGATTCGATAATATTTCTAAAAACTTCGCTTTCAATAATCTCTTTATTTACAGTAAAACCATCATAATTGATTATATTCAATCCAGACCAAGGAAAAAATATGGATAAACCTATTCCACGTGAAGTGAATGGAGACGAATTATTTTTATCTGCAAACTTCGCAGCAGCATATACAAATTCTTCAAAAGATAAATTCAAATCTTTCGGAAGCTCATTTTCCTCCAATAATTCCTCTGTGGACATATAAAGTGGAACACGATATTCCAGTGGAATAATGTATCGCTTATTCTTGTAAACTCCTGCATCCATTATCGTTTCCAAATATTCAGATAAATCAAAATCTAAATCTTCTGATATATATGAATTTAAATCATCAAAAATACCTGATCCCATAGATTTATATGGATCATCTAACTCATTTGTCCACATTACAACATCCGGACCCTTTCCAGCAGCTAATTCAGATGTTAGTGTGTCTTTAAGATCATTATAATTTTGTTGAAACACATTTGGATCGGTAGTATTTGTTCCAAATTCTCGTACCTGTACATTTACATCAGGATAAGACTTTTGATATGCTGCAACCGCATTATCAAAATACACTCCATATGAACCTAAAGGTTTATACAAAACCAGAGATTCACTTTCTACTTCTAATGAGTTTTTACTATTCTCTGAAGAACACCCTATCCAAGTACAACTTCCTATAAGCAACATAACTGATAATAAAAATTTAATTTTTCTCATTTAAATAATTTTCCTTTCTTTTCGAATAAGATTATAAATAGAAACCTCAAAAATATACACTCTATTTAATAAAGTTGTATATTTTTGAGGAATATTAATAATTCTTCTCAATTACTTTGCATAAACATAAGAAGAACTTGATGGCGCTGATGACGTTTGTCCCATACCTGATACCATTTCATAAGGATAACATGCACAAACGGGACACTGAACGCATTTAAATTTGCATGCATATGCAATAATTGTGTCATTAACGCGCACCTTTTTCACCAATTTTTTCATAGTATTCAACTCCTTTCTAAAAAACAACTCCAAACTAGGGAATGTCTTTGTTTTTTTAATTTAAACCCCATATCGTAAGATTACATCAGTAGCCCGAAATAATATCTTATATTATGGGGATAAATTTTATTTACAACTATCATTCTATCTTTGATCTAATTATTTGCGTCAATCCACTTAATGTATAAAAATATGGATTATCCACATCACTTTTTTCAAGTGATATATTCCATTTAGATTCAACAAAGTAAAATAGATACAGCATGTCCTTGGCAGTAAAATATAATGGTTCGCCAAAAAAGGCAATGTCTGTCGTTTCTATAACACTTTTTTCCTTGTATAATTTTTCAACAATAAAAGCAATTATTTCTCTTCTAATCTCCAGTTCTATTTCTTCCATAATTAATCACCTTTTTATTTAGATAGAGACTCAATTACAAGTTCACACGCCGCGGAAATATTAGCGTTATTTTTAAGATTCATTATTGGAATCTTGTATTTTTCTTTACTTTTTTCGATATATTTATCAACAGTATCACTGTCTAAATATTCTCCATAAAGAATTTTACTTCTTTCCATTTTCTCTATATCAAAACGCAATCCTGACATATGAAATAATCCAACAGAAGTATCAAACTTATATGTACATGCTTGATTTATTATCTCAAAAATTTCAGGTGAGTCTTGATAAAAAATAGAACACACAATCAAAAAATCAACACGAACTGCTTTGAAAATGAGATATGGAAGTATTCCAAAACCAACGGTATGCTTTTCATCATAAGATTGAATTGCATCTGGAACATTTAAAATAATAAGGTCGGGATCTTCTTTTTCAGACAAATATTTAACATATCTGTTAAATTGAAAAACCTTTTCTACTTCAGACAACGTGGTATATCTCATAAAATTAGGGATTTGATTTCCACCTACAACGTCACAGTAAGGTCTAGACCCAATTTGAACAACTTTATACCCCATATTAGTAAACTCTGCTCGTAGTGCCAATCCAACCTCAAATGCATCAGTTCCATCTAACATTTCTGCAATTGCTAAAATCGGAGTATTTATAGGCAATATTCTTTCAGATGCATATGTAGGTTCAATTTTGAACCCTGTAGTGTCAGGAAATGTTTCATACAAACAAAAATTATTATGCAAAGTCATACGCAGCAATTCTTCGTTCTTTTTAGAGAATTTATGATAAGAGATTACCCTTTTGAATTGTGATACAACTTCTAAAATTCGCTCAACAGCCTTATCCTCAAAAAAAGGAAACTGTTCAAATCCAGGTATTAGCAAAATATCAATATCACTGGGGATATTTTTAAAATCAGATGCTACATGCAATCGTCCATTGTCATATGTATTCCCAACTAACCCCCATCCTTTGGGAGAAACAAGTGCAGTAATTTCAATTGCTCTGTTCATCATTTCAATATGATTCAGAACTGGAACAAATGATCTACCAAATGGATATACACAAATCTTTTCCTTAAACAAGCTCAGTTCCTCCATAAATTTCATTCATTTCTTGAATCATGATATAATACTCCATTTCTTCTTCTTTAATTGCACGTGCCTTTTTACACTCACTTAGTTTCAATGCTCCTGATAATTCACCATCATTATCGCAAACTCGAGCACATGTTGCACATTTAGTGATTGCCCAACAATTTTTACATTGCTTTTCTGTTAGCTGACAAATATTAAGAAGAGCATTAACTTTATCCATATAAAACCCCGAATTGATGTCGCCAATTTTCATTGCTGATGAGGTTTCACTAACACGTTCGCACTGGAAGAAATCACCATCAACATTTACAAATAGACGCCTTTGCCCTGGTATGCATGGTCCGCCATGTGAAGTTTCATCTGATAAACTTCTCCTAGGAATATAATTATCTTTTTCTTGTCTATAAAAATCACGAATTCTATGTAGAACTAAGCTCGAAACATTATCTATTGGATATTTCCCAAATAATGCAAGATACGCTAAAAATTCTTCATGTGCATTTGTTGCAAGATATTCACTTGTAGCAACAACTTTTTCTGTTGAGAAAAAATCATCAATTAGTGTTGATCTAACTGCAGTATCTTTAAAAATTTCATCTGTATCGAATAATTTGTATAAATTTTCTACTGAAAAACGTGGATCAATTACAATATTGAATCTTAATCTCTTATGAAATTCTGGATAAAACTCCTTTATAAACCGAATGTTGTCAACAATAGAAGAAAAAGTTCCTTTTCCATTTGCTGCAAATTTTCTTGATCGATTATGTACTTTGGGTGGACCATCCAAACTAATTGTTATGTCAAATTTATGTTTTGACAAAAATTTAACAATACTTTCATTTATAAGAGAACCATTAGTTGTCATTCCAAAATTTAATTCTTTGCCCTCAAAAACCGCCTCAGCATATAGAACAATTTGTTTTATCAAGTCGAATTCAAGCAATGGCTCACCACCATAAAAACCAATCAAGATTGACATCTGATCTCTAGAATGCGCAGCAAAAAAATCAATTGCCTTTTTTGCCAAACTATACGACATTTGTTTCTGAGAATGACTGCGTTGAGATTCAAAATCCTTTGAACCATATGTGCAATATGAACATCGAAAATTACACTGTTGAGTAACTTGAAGAATCATATGCTCAATATTATGAGATAAATGATAATCCAAAAAATCAGATTCCGGATGTTTCATCTTTTTGGGATGCATAGAAGAAAGGAACCCTTGCTGTACTAATTTATCAATTTCTGTTTGCACATCTTTATGCGCTTCTTCTAGCATAAAACTTTTTTTCCTTTTGGCTTCCTGTAAAAAGCAATAGGTTTCCTCACTGACTAAAACAATTCGATTAGTATTCACATCATAAATATAACAATGTATAGGTGAACGAACCAAATGTATAAACGGTGAATTTGACATTATTTCTCCTCCAGGCGATTCATTTTATTTACGAAATATTTAAGTTTGCCTGTATTTTCATCAGGGTAAATTCTATCAACAAATTTAAACTCCCAATGTATAGATTTTAGCCGTGGATCTTTGATATTAGAAAGAAAAGCCTCACAAATTGCTTCTTTCCAGTTAATAAAAGCTGGTTTCAATGCAAAAACCGCTTTGAAATCATCTATTCCCCTTTGAATAAATTGAAATTGACTTATAGCACCAGACATATACTCATTTGTGTATTCTATTATGCTAACAAGCACATATGAACTTATATTCACATTATTCGATAAGTGTATGACATCACTGCTTCGTCCTGAATTAACCGTAATTATTCCTGTATTTCTTCCACAAGGGCAGCTATAGCTATGGTATACTCCCTTATCACCAGTTTCATAACGGATAAATGGCATTGCGTAATTATTTAAACACGTAACAAAAATATCACCCTCTTCATCCATAACTGGCATACCATTTTTTAAAACCTCAACTATAACATTATCTTCAAGAATATGTAGATTTCCATGATTACATTCAATCGCAATTCCATTTGTTTCATTTGTACCATACATATTAATCGGGCGAATGTGAAACACATCCTCAATCAAATTACGATCTGAATCTAGTAATAACTCTCCTGTCAATTCAATATACTTTAAACTTTTAGGAACTGACATATTATTTTCTTTGATAAAATGTGACAATAAAGCAGCCATACTAGGCTGTAAGTTAAGCCAATCAGGTTCAAAATTCAAAATATCATTATAATATTCGGCAAGCTTTTCTGTTGATAGTCCTACCTTGCAAAAAGCAAGATTTCTACCTGAATAATTAATTTCCTTTTGCCGTGCCTCTGCAATTTTATTACCTTGATAATTCACAGTAAAAAAACTACAAAACTTCATTTCAGGAGAAATTGAATGCCATCGATTTCTTGCTTTCCATAGTGATAAAAGAGATTTTATATTCTCTTTTCTATGCCAATATATTTTTAAATATCTTCCAGTCGAACCAGAAGTACGCCTTAATTCAATATCAGAATTTTTTGGATATCGCTGATACGTCTTCCCTACAAAATTGCTTACGTCCTTTTGAATATATTCTTTTTTTAAAACCGGAATCAGTTGTAACTTTTCTATTGAGTTAATTTCATCCGGCGAGATATTCAAACTATCAAACAAATCATGATAGTATTTTACATCTGAATATGCATATTGAACTAGTTTCTGTAAGTCCTCATTTGTATTAATCATGTTTAACTGCCCCATTAAAAAATTGTTCCTCTGTTCCTGTATTCAAATGTTGTTTTATGCAATCACGTAATTTCCCAAACTTGGATATTACATTTGTTACAAGATATTCATCCTCAATTTCAATGTTAAATTCACTTTCAATATCAGCAATAAGTTGAATTATAGAAAAAGAATCAAATCCCAAATCAAGAATAAGATCTGTATTATCATTGATTAAATTATCCTCAATAATTACTGCATTTTCTAATATCAATTTCTTAAGTTGCATATTTAACTTAGCGTTATTTTGCTCCATTTTTTATCCTCCGTTCTTATTTCTAAGCATTTTACCTGACGAAGTCCGTTCAAATTGCTTTACACAATGTATTTCTTTTGGAACTTTTGCATTTGAAAGTCGTTGACGACAAAATTGCTGAATATTCACTGAGTCAAATGTCATACCGGGATAATTGATAACATCAGCCACTATAATTTCATCTAAATCACTGTTTTTTAACCCATATACATATGCTTCTTGTATTGCTGGATGTTCACATAGAACTTCTTCGATTTCCTCAGGATAAATGTTTTCACCATTCCGAATAATAACATTCTTTTTCCTTCCAATGATATATAAGCTACCATTACTATCAATTGTTCCTAAATCACCTGTATGAAGCCAGCCATTTTGTAAAACTTTTTCATTTTCGTCATGTCGCATATAATACCCCTTCATGACGTTTGGTCCTTTTACAACAATTTCTCCAACGACTCCATTGGCGCAATCATTATTACAATCATCAATAACTTTAAACGTTACATTAGGAATTTGAAAGCCAACACAATTATTATTTATAACATTAGCTTTTTCAAAATAGTGTGAGATTCTTGTCGCCGCTTCAGTTAGTCCATATGTTTGAATAAACTCAACATCTGGGAAGTAATTTACCAATTGATTAATTTTAATACCTGAAGAAGGAGCACCTCCGAAACATACATATCTCCATGAATCAACATTACTTTTTTTTATTTTATCGATTTGATACAATACTTCTACCAACATATTTGGAACACACGAAAAATTTGTCACCCTATATTTTTCTATATTTGAAAAAAGTGTTTTCGGGGTAAAAATGCTTTCTGTAAAAACCACTGTTCCTCCGACTAATAAATGTGACAAAAACTGTGATACAACAGCTGAAGAATAGTGCATTGGCAATATAACCAAAGTAACATCTTTGTCCGTTATTTTCAAATCTTTTACAATTGACGCAGCGCATGATATTAAATTGTCATGTGTTAGCATTACACTTTTTGGTGAAGAAAATGAACCAGACGTATGTAAAATCAAAGCAATATCTTCTAGCTCCTTCTTGTATGCGAATTGCTTCACAAGGTAATTTGAAGCTACAAAACTAATATCAAAATCTTTTTTTATACAAATTATATTAATTTTTGCATCAGTCAAACTAACCAATCTATCATAAAACAGCTTATTAGTGATAATAATTCTAATCTTTAGATATTCGAGCATACGCATTAGTTCTGATTTTTTCATATTTATATTTAATGGAACCACAACATTATTCGAGTATATAATCGAAAAAAACGCAACAGCATAATCCAAGGAACCACAAATAAAAATACCTATAGGCTCCTTGATTGATTCAAATTGACTTGTAATTATTTTCGATAATCGCATACACAAAGAAGTTAATTCTTTATATGTTATCTTTTTGTCCTGAAAAGCAATTGCTACTCTTGCATCATTTTCATTTTTACTTATTAAATCAAATATGCTTATTGTTACCACCGTCTTTCAATTGCAGTAAAACTTTGATTCTTTATGCTTTAGTTGCATCGAATCACTGCTTAAATTTTGTGTGAAAAATACTCAATCAAACTTTTTCGTTAGGTTGTATAGAAACTACGCAAGCATTCTATTGCTGTACCAATTAACTCTTGAATTGCTCTGGTGCTTATCTTTGAAAATGCCGATTTTACAATGTTTTCATGTTTCCTTGCAAAATCGGATTCAAGATTTAATTGGGGAATCAGTAATATGATTAAATATATCCGCAGTCATTTCATGACATTTCTTATCCTTATGGTAGATACTTTTTAAAGTTGACAAAAATATGCACTCGAATTAGGTGTCATTGAGGTCGATGATTTTTCAATAATTTCGGACACTTCGGCTGATAAAGATAATATAAGCAAAGTTGGGATGTATCTCCCCAAGCTACCTTTTCAGCAATCTTAGAAACAACACCAGCTGCTCTCTTTTTAATTGTTTTCTTAGTCATTGTTTTAACCTCCAATTATGTATTTTATAACAACCTTAGTATACTTGATTCAAATCAAAATTGCAATAGTTTTGCCCCGAATGCCGAAATAGTGCCCTGAATGCCAAAAAACGAGTTGAAATAATGAATTTCAACTCGTTTTTCAGTTTGCCCAGAATGGGCAGTAACTTGGTGGTGGAAGTCCACTACAGGCTTGGCAGTAGGAACTGTTAGCTGAGGGCAAGTGCGTCCATCGTGAGGTGGAGTATGAAGTAAGCCTAAAGCAAACTCTCGGTCTGACGAACAGAAATCACATATAAGGCATATGCGGAGCGGACGAGCTTGCTAGACAAGGCAAAGTCAAATACTGCCCGAACTCTGCGGTGTAAATGTGGCAAATATATGAGAGGAAGGTTACTGTTCTTAACTGGGGAGGTCTTGCAATGGGGTGAAGGACAGATAGATTAACACCCACCCAACCTGTGCAGTGATGTATAGCTGAATTGCAAGAAGTCAGCAGAGGTCATAGTAGCGAAGAAAAATTTTTTTCGTAAAGGACCGAACAATAATAGTCTTGGAAACGAAAGGATGGTGGGGTAATGCAAAGACCACAGAAAACGGCGAAAGTCGGCTGCCCTTGCGAGTGTATGTTGGAAACAGAGAGTAACAAGGGAGTGTGCAGCGTTGCTCAGCTTGAAACGGAAAGACAAGACGGTGCAGAAAATTTACTTGAAGCTATACTTGACAGGAACAACCTGAATAAGGCATATCTGAAAGTAAAGAGAGATGGAGGATCGGCAGGAATAGACGGTATGACAGTTGATGAAATGCTGCCATATCTGAAAGAACATCGTGAGGAATTGCTAGGTGCACTCAGAAGCGGAAAGTATAATGCTGATATTTGACTCAATTCGCTAACAACCGCCTTTGTCATTATATCTACAAGAATGTAAAAGTCAAGGCTAAAATGAACGCAAATGCGGTATTGACTTTTACATTCTTGTAGAAGTACGGCAATTAAGCGGTTGTTGGAGGTTTTATGGTCGAATCAATATTACACATTTCAAAAATCATAACCTAATTTTTCCGATTAAGCGATTGTTAAGCCGAATATCATTGAAACTTACCTACACAAAATTTTTCATCATGCCGGGTAGCTTCCTACTCGATTGATTATTCATCTATTGAACTGGAATTAAAGCTTCAACTTTAAATACCTTCTCATCATGTACCATGGCAATTGTTCCATTATATTTTTCAATGGATGATTTTATTATTGACACTCCTATTCCTTCATGCTTTTCCTTAGTTGAAAGTAGATTACCATTTTTTTCTTTATTACGCCATTAAAACTGTTCTCAAAACTAATAACAATGAAATCATTCACTCTGCCAATGATAACATTTATAAATCGTTCAGATGTCTCTACTTTTAAATTTGCCTCAATAGCGTTATCCCAAAGGTTTGCAAATATTGCGGTCATATCTAAATCATCAACAAAATCAAAAAGTATATCTTCAACTTTAGTATTCACTTTAATCATTTCATTTTCAGCTGCTGATATTTTCTGGCTCATAATAATACTGAGTATATTATTTGAACATCGAAAACCGTTAAATAATAAATCCACATTTTTTTCTATTAATGAACTATATTCTTTTGCTTGATCACTCTTATTACTTTGCAGTGCATTTAAAGTAGCTAAATGTTTCTTGATGTCATGAAGCATTTTTCTTGATTCTTCATATTTTTTGCTGATTTCTATGTAATGTTCCAACTGTACTTGACATTGACACTGTATCAAACTATACTTGTACTTTTCCCTATATGATTTTGCAATTTGTTCAACAAAGTAAACCAAGTATACATTCAGCAACAAAAAACCTATCATTACTATAATTATCTTACCACCAAATTTTTCATTTTCAACTTCTTGCGTATAACTATCAACTACAAATGTTTCGAATATTGTAAATAACCCCATCAATAGTATTTGCTTTGCTTTTATTCCTGAAGTGTTGTTTTGGGACAACACTGACACAAAAATGAACCAAATCAAAAACATTATAAAAATATATACTATATGGCTAACAATCAGATTACCAGGCTTGTTCGCAATATTTATAAAAGTTTCTCCTTTAATAATACTCAAAACAGCAACAGTTAATATATCTGAAAACAATAATGCTATTATGAACAAAGAGTTATACATAAATGTTTTTTTATAATTACTCTTAAACAATAATGAACTTAAAATGTGTGTGTATACAAAACCATATACAAAATTAAATATCGTAACATCCAGAAGCTCAACGGCTTTATTTACAGTTATAAATAAGACTGTGGTCAGAAAATATAATGCAATATAAAGAATCTTACTTTCAAACTTTACCCTATATACTATACCTAGAAACAAAAATATTAGTAAATTCATAACAGCAGTGCTAACACATTGCAATATAAACAAAATAGTATCTGTTATCATATATTCCTTCCTTTCAATTTCTTGACGAATTCTTTTGATAGTTTCTCCATAAATTCCTTCTTCTTTTTCTGCGCCAACGGCAGCATTGCTCCATCTTTCATGACAATTACAAACTCATTCTTAAGTTTTTGCACATACTTCAAACTCACAATACAATCACGTCTTGTCTGATAAAATTGAGTTTTATCCAATCGCTCATAAATATCATTAAGATTTTCTCTAACCAGTACTCGACTAGAATTAGTATAAACATAAATTTTTTTCTTTGCCTCAAACATAAAATAATAGATCTCATTAAGCTTAAAACATACAACGCCATCTTCTGTGGGTAAAGTAATTGTTTCTTCACTAGCATCATGTATTGCAGTAAAATAATCATCCATTACATCATAAAATTCATTTTTGTTAAACGGTTTTGTTATAAATCCAAATGCATGAACTTTAAATGCCATGCGCCAATAATCCACATAACTGGTTATGTAAACAATCGGAACATTCATATCACATTCTCTAATCTTCTGTGCAGTTTCAATTCCGTTAGAGTGACTCATTTCTATATCAAGAAAAATTATGTCAAAGTTTTCTTGCGATATCATCAGATCCAAACCATCACAATATTCAGATATCTTAAAATCAATCGATTTATTTTTACAATAATCTGATAAAATTTTGCTTACTTCTTTTACTACCATTGCTTCATCATCACAAATAGCAATATATAACATAATCACTTCTCCTAATATTTTTTCTATGCAACGAGAAATTATATCACATTTTTTGACAAAAGTAAACTAGTACTCTGTATCATCTAAATCTTGCACAATTTTTTTTGATTTTCATTAAATGACATCCTATTTTAATAATATTTAAAATACATTCAATTATAAATATTTAGCTGTTACAGAGTACTAGATATCGCATTTTCTATCATAATCTATTATATATCTTTGGAATAAAAAAATCAATACTTTAGATAAGCTATCAGTAGAAAAAAATTGATGTATACTATAATAAATGATTGACTGATAAGTCAATATGAAATGGAGCGTACAAATGGAAATTAATGAACGATTATATTATTGGAGAAATCTGAAACGCATGAGCGTATATAAACTTTCAAAGTTGAGTGGCGTTTCAGAAAATCATATCCGAAATCTTGAAAACGGTATAAAGCAACCTACCATAAAAACATTGCAAGCGCTGACTGATAGTCTAAACATCACACTTTCTGAATTTTTTAATACTGATAATAATGATGTAACATATCTTTCCGATGGTGAAAAGAAAATTTTAAATGCCTATCGACGCTTATCAAAAGACAAAGCCGACATTCTGATTGACTTCTATGAAAAGATGTGCGAAGAATAAAAGTCTATGAAGAGTCTTAATTTCGAACTGTGTAAATGCTGATATTTGACTCAATTCGCTAACAACCGCCTTTGTCACTATATCTACAAGAATGTAAAAGTCAAGGCTAAAATGAACGCAAATGCGGTATTGACTTTTACATTCTTGTAGAAGTACGGCAATTAAGCAGTTGTTGGAGGTTTTATGGTCGAATCAATATTACACATTTCAAAAATCACAACCTCTATGAACTTATATAATTGAGTTTTAGAACAGAGTCCTAGTACTCTGTATCATCTAAATCTTGCACAAATCTTTTTGATTTTCATTAAATGACATCCTATTTTAATAATATTTAAAATACATTCAATTATAAATATTTAGCTGTTACAGAGTACTAGCGCAACTTCGCTATTGGTTATACTCGCTAACTAATAGTGTGTCTGATTTGGGCTAAAAGTTACACAAACTACAAGGAACTTATTGTGACCATCAGTTATTGAAGATATAAGCTGACACATCAAATACAGCGTGTCAGCTTTTTGATTAGAAATTCTATGGAACTTTGAATCCATTGGGTTCAAAGTTATTCGATGCCCGGCTGTTTCCTTACATTCTTTTTATCTTTTGTCTGCTTCGGTTTCTGCCTGGAAATACGCATAGCTTCTTTTTTTAGTTTTGCCCGTTCAAAGTAACAAGTTTTCTCTTTTTTAGGAGCATTTTTCTTAGCTTCAATAGCTGCCTGATTCAGTTCATCAGTAAGCGTTTTCAGACGTTCTTCCTTAGACTCAAGCTCTGCCTGCTGAGGGAAAGGTTCAGATGCGATTTTCTGTGCTTCTGCGTAATCCACTTTCAGTCTGGAAAGATCGGTTCTGACCTCATCAATTTTTCGGTCAATGTTATATAAAGCAGATTCGATTCGATTGAGATTATGAGCAAAGCTTTCAATTAACTTTGCTGTATGCGGATAAGCACCATTCATTGTTGCCGTCATACCACCGCCCATAGTCTGACTATGAACCGTGACAGAAAGCGGAAATCCCTGAAACTCACCGATTTTAACAGGAGTATCAGCATACTTGACAGCAAGTGCGGCGGTTTCAAATGCTTTGGCAGCTTCTTTTCGATCTGTGTATTCTGTGCCATCAATTGTAATTTTGAATACAGGAAGTTTTCGCTCAGGATCGATGGGGAGTTTTCTCAAAGCTTCACGGTCAGTATGAAGATTATCAAGTGCTGTACTCAGTTTTGCTTCTTTATCAGGAAAAGCTTTTATCTTATCCTGCATTTCATACACTGTATTCTGGTGTTCACTTGCAAGTACTTTTAACTCCTTAACTTCATTGTCAAGCATAAGCTTTTCCTTGATACGCTCGTCACCTGTACAAAGAGCCTTGATTTCGGAGTATGTAAGAGCCTGCTGATCTACGTCTTCACACTTTCTCGCAGGAGTTTTGCTCGTCATGATCTGAGAAATAAATTTCTGCTTATTTTCCAAAGTCTGATAACTGTACGCATCAAATGTACCTTTGGTAACATAACGGTAAATCTCAACATTCTTGTTTTCATTACCCTGACGAATGATTCTTCCTGCGCGCTGCGCTAAATCAGCAGGACGCCAGGGAATATCAAGGTCATGGACAGCAATAAGTTTCTTCTGGACATTTGTACCTGTACCCATTTTTGCTGTTGAACCGAGCAATACTCTGACTTCGCCTTTACGAACCTTATCAAAGAGTTCAGCTTTCTGCTTCTCTGTTTTGGCATCGTGAATGTAGGCTATCTCACTTTCGGGAATACCCTTAGCGATCAGTTTTGCCTTAATATCGTCATATACGCAGAAGTCGCATTCTTCCTCTAATGACTCCCTTTCGGCAGCCGATTTCTTATCAGCGGCATCGTCAGAATCTTTGCCTTCAATTTCTGTTTCCACCGAGGACTTATGTGGTACACCCAAATCACAGAAAATGATTTGAGTGAGCTTGTCCTCAGCCGTTTCAGCGTGAATTCTTGCAACATTCTCTACACATTGGTTAAGTTTTGTAGAAGGATCATCCTCAAAAGATGGATCAATCAGACGTGGATCAAGTCCGAGCTTTCTTCCGTCCGAGGTGATCTTCAACATATTGTCGATAGAAGGATCAACATTTCCTGCATTGATAGCGTCAGCTCTGTCAGCAAGTTCGTCGACAAGTTCTTTCTGAAACGGAGTTGCTTCAACCTGAACAACTTTGTATTCACAATCCGGAACGTCGAGTTTCAGCGTATCAGCAGTACGAATGTCAGCAATCTGCTTAAACATCGACATAAGTTCAGGAAGTCCCGAATACCGTGCTATCCTCGTTCTCTCCTTGAATTTGTTTCCAGCAGGAGCTAACTCCCAATCTGTTTTCTGCTGACCGAATACAGACACCCAATTATCAAAATGTTGCAGCCCATGATCTTTCAGAAAATCGTATTCGAGATAGCGCATCATCGTGTGAAGTTCTGTAATAGAATTGCTCAAAGGCGTTCCAGTTGCGAAAACTACACCCTTACCGTCTGTTTTCTCGTCAAGATATCGACACTTGAGAAATAAATCAAGAGCTTTTTGTGAAGCGGAATTTGAAATCCCTGCTACATTGTTCAGCTTTGTTGAGACGAACAAATTTTTGAATAGTGATAGGTAATCCTTTGAAATTATCTCTGGATTTCCCCCCACTCTACACCGTACATGAGAGTTTCCTACTCATACGGCGTGCTATCATTCAACATAATCATGTAATAACATAACTGTATTACAAAGAAATAACCTTATATTTCTGCAAGATTTAAGAGCTTTGGTTTCTTCTTTGTCAAAGTCAGTTACTCTTCCTGTCAGGATTTCGCTTTTCTTAGTCTTACCTGAACCTTTTGTTTTCAGTTATTTAAGTTTTGATTATGATAAATGACTAACGGCTATCCCTCCACGGATTATTATCACCGTTTCATAGGTACTGTGCCGTCGCTCTCAGTCAGATAAAGAAACGTTGTGTATTTCCGTTTCAACACATCATCGTGTGCAATCACTCCGTGTTCTGACCTTTCCACGTTCCGATACTCCTATCTGTACATATATATCCGTAGGTTTTGGCTTTAGTCCTGTATGCTGGGCGGCTCCTGTAATGTAAAGCCGCAGGGAATTTCATAACGAATAATCTTACTTTACCCCACACACCTCCGATTAACGGAGAACAGCATTTCTACTGTTTAGCGCTATAGACCTGTACATTCGCCATTTCGTCAGTTGCTTCTAAGCAACATTCTCACCATAGATATTTTATAGACCTCCGGCATATCATCTGCATATCCCACCTCTGGGACACTTGCCACGGCTTAACCCGTTTGGGCAAATTTCTGCCGACTTCAGCGGACTATACACCACGATTTTATTGCAAAAACCATAGCATACCGCAGTATCAAGTCAGGCGTTTCGGGGCGTTACTCCCTCATTCCACCTGTCGGAATATCAGTTCTCCAAGAACCGTATTCAAATATTTTATATTTTCATACGACCTTGTGCGTAACCTTTTCAGTTACGAACGTGTCGTACATTCATGTGCCTCATCAATGAATAGTTTATCGACACCAAGCTGTTCAAAGGTTATTGTGTCATCATGGTTCTTATCAAGCTTGTCAAGCTGCTTCTGTAAGCTCTTACGAGTACGCTCCATAGCCTTGATCTGGAACTTAGAGCCTTCCTGCCTTTTCAGTTCATCTATACCAAGCAGAATATCATCAATTTGCGACTGGATTGTTGCGACCTGTCGCTCCTTAGATACAGGGATCATACCGAGCTGAGAGTGACCAATAATGACTGCATCATAGTTGCCCGTAGCAATCTTAGCGAATAATTGCTGTCTGTTTTCTTTTTTGAAGTCCTTTTTAGTGGCAACAAGAATGTTGGCAGACGGATAAAGTTTCTGAAAATCGTTTCCAATCTGATCTGTCAAATGATTTGGCACAGCAAAAAGTGATTTTGTACAAAGTCCCAAACGTTTGCTTTCCATTGCAGTTGCGATCATCTCGAACGTCTTGCCTGCCCCCACAGAGTGTGCAAACAGCGTATTACCGCCGAACATAGCGTGTGCAATAGCATTTTTCTGATGATCATGAAGCTTAATATCAGAATTCATCATAGGAAATGAAAGTGCTGATCCATCAAATTCACGAGGACGGATACTGTTAAACAGCTCATTATAACGATTTACAATATCCTCACGGCGAGTAGAATCTTTGAATATCCAATTCTTGAAAGCCTTGCGAATATCCTCTGCTTTACGCTGTACAACACGGGTAGCATCAATATCCACTATGCGCTTTTCTTTCACATCACCCAAATCGTCAGGAACTTCAATCGTTTTATATACTTTCGGTTCTTTTAGGTTCAGGATATGCTCTAAAATATCATAAGCGTTCATCTTGTGACTGCCGTATTTCTGGGTAGCAAGCACAGACTTGTCAGAACTCTTATTGCTGATATGCCAGGAGTTTGAATGATCTGAATATTCCACACCAATAATAGAAGATTTATTCCACCGTGCGGCCGGACTGTTACTCTGCTGAAACTGGGGTGTTTGCAGAAGCTCATACATAAACTGCTCATAGTATTTCGGATCGAGCCAAGTCGCACCGATCTTTACATCAATATCGCCTGCCTTTAACGGTTCTGGCATGACGGATTTCAGAACTGAAACATTAATGTTGAAATCAGCATCATACTCAGCAATCTCCTCCGTTTCACGAAGTCTTGCCCGAATATCACCCGAAAGATATTCCGAAGCCGTCTGGTAATCATTCACTGTATGGGGAACTTTGAAGATTTCGCCTGTAAGGTCATGCTTCAGCTCATCTTCGGTCATTCCAGTCAGCTTTTCCATATACTCAAAATCAATCTGTGCTTTTTCTGAAACAGAAAGAGTAAGCGCTTCAAGAGCCGTTTCCACATGATCGACAGCCTTTGGGGGAATAATGGTACGCTTTGTGAAAATATCCGATTTTTCTTTCAACACATTCTTATCATAACTTTTTTCCAATCCTGCCACAAGGTTATAGGAAATATCCTCCGAAAAATATCGCTTATTTGTCTGGCTATGTATAAGACCGTATTTCTTGTAAAAATTGTCATAAGACGTATTGAGCTGTTTCTGCAAATCAGTAATCACGCTGTTAGGCTTGTCCAGTTCCTGTGCTTCAAGCAAATCTCTTGTTGTATCACGCAATTCAATAAATGCCTTGAATCTGCCGTGCTGTGCAGTATTATTAGCAAATCGTAAATCACAGGCAACATTATTTTTCTTGAAATATACCTGATCGTCTGACATAAAGAAACTGTAATTACGCAGATTGGACGGAATTTTTACATCTATACCATCTTCCGATTTTGCATATACATCTCTTGCATTATCCATGCTGATTTGTGCAGAAAGTTTGCTGACAGCATCGTGCAGAGCCGTTTGCAAGTCAAAGCCATCATCAGCCACTACCATTGTACCGCTGCCGTATAGTTTGTTGCCCTCTACCACAGTACCAAGCACCATATCTGGATTTTGCTCAAAATATTTGTTGATCGGAAGTCCGTCAGCGGTTTCACCGATACGTACCCAATCAGGAACATCGAGCATTTCTTTTACAGTCTTATCATTATGCTTCTGTAAGAAAATAATATCAGTGGTGACTTCCGTTCCTGCATTATCCTTGAAAGCTCCGTTTTTACCGCCCGGCAGACGGATTGCACCGATGAAATCAGCCTTATCCGATAACATCTGCCTTGTGGTTTCATCACGCTTGTCAAGTGTGCCGGCAGATGTAACGAATGCAACGATACCGCCGTCTTTTACTTTGTCAAGGGTTTCTGCAAAAAAGTAATCATGCAGTTTGGTTGTACCATGCTTGTCATCTTTGAAACTCAGCTCACCGAACGGAACATTGCCGACCGCCACATCAAAGCAGCCATTCTGGAAATTATTTTTTTCAAATCCCTGGATAGCAATATCTGCATCGGGATAAAGTTTCTGAGCGATTCTTCCCGATATACTGTCGATTTCCACACCATAGAGCTGAGAATTCTTTTGCATTTTCTCCGGCATACGTCCGAAGAAATTTCCGACACCCATTGCCGGTTCCAACACATTACCGACCTCAAAGCCGAAGTTTTCAAGTGCTTCATAAATACCGTCTATTACCGTAGGAGAGGTATAAAAAGCATCAAGGACAGACGCATTCGCTTGTCTGTATTCCTGCGGAGTAAGGAGTTCTTTAAGCTGTGTGTATTCTGCAGCCCATGAATCGTTATCATTATCGAATGCCTGGGGAATACCGCCCCAGCCAACATATTTAGAAAGCGTTTCTTTTTCTTCATCTGTTGCCGGACGGTTCTCTTTTTCAAGCATTTTCAGCGTTTCAATAGCTGCAATATTTGCTTTGAATTTTGTTTTTGCACCGCCTTCACCGAGAGAAGTGTCCGTGATGTTAAAGTTATTGCCCTTTTCTGGTGTAACTTTATTTTTGTCTGACACTTCTGCTTCTGGTGCAGTATGCTCCAGAGCTATGTCACCACTGTCAATATATTCATACAGTTCTGTGTTAAGCAGCTTATCATAGGAAACGTTCTCTGTAACAACAAAACCGCCGCTTGCTCTGCTGACAGTACACTGATCTGTGTACCATGGGAGCACACCTGTCAGAGAAACAACTTCAGATACTTCACCAGTAGCCTTATTGCGAAACCTATCACCGACAGAAACCGAAGAAGGTGTACTGTTTTCTTTTTCTGTATCGGAGATATGCTCTGTCGGTTCATCGTTCGGCTTGTATTTTGCTTCTATACCATATTCTTTCAGAATAGCTTTTGCTTCTTCTAACATTGCCTGATCATAGAGATTCGGAGTATCAGGATTTATGTTTTCAACAGTATATTTTGCATCTTTTTTTCGTCTGTCAATATCATCCGGCGTGATATACTGTTCATTTTCAATCAGTTCAATAGCCAGCTTAGCTGCATCATTCCATGAAAAATCAATAGAAGTGCCGTCATTGAACTCCATTTGTATTCCCTTTGAATCATGATTTGCAAACGATACTTCACCGTCACCGCTGTGACCGCCTGTACCATATTCATCTTTCAGCTTTTTTGCAAAATCCTTGACAGACGGCTTGTTATCATCATAGAACTGCTTCATGCGGAATTTACCGCCCTGGAATCCTGTACCACGCATTATTTCATTACGGAGATACTTCATATCTTCATCTGTGCGGTTTCTTCCAGAAGATTTCTGTTGTTCCTGCTTTGTCTGCATTGGTACTGGATCTCCGAATAAAGAAAGCTGTTCACCCCGGAGATCAGATTCTGTCCAGAATGGCTTATTGTCCGAAGAATGTTCATTTTTCTGAATTTCATCGATCACAGCATCATCTGTAAACAGCGGAGCATCAATGTCTGTCGAAATCATTTCTTCCTTGACTTTACACAAAACACCAAGCTTATATGCCAACGTTTCCAATTCATCTCTGTGATTATCATAGGTATCAATTGATAGTGTGCCGTTTACATTGTCCATAGATGCAGAAGCTCCGAGAGAAAGTGCTTTGTCTTTTATATCTTCAAGGGTTTCTCTGTCACCGCTGAATTCAAGGGTAACAGGCTTTACATCGTCTTTACGGGAAGAAAAATCTGATACCTCAGAAACATCGCTCATAAGTGATACGGTCTGCTCAGGGTTATCAAAAGCGGCACCGTCAAGTGAATAGACAATATCCCTGTCCTCTAAGATAGATTCGATATATGCGATCTGTTCGCTTTCAGCATCGAAAGACAGGCTGTCATCATTCCACTTCACATCATATCCATTTAAGGACAGATGTTCACGAAGCTCTGCTAAATCCTCTGCACTCGCTGAAAGATAAACGGTAGTCCTGTCCTCAATTTCTCCAGTGTGCCTGTCAATGGCTTCATCTGGAACGGAAATAATGCTGTCAAAGTCAAGACCTGTCAGACCATCCTTAATCATATCATCAATGCTGTCATACTGTTCGGTATTGTAGACCTCACCATTAAATTCATAAGTGATTTTGTAGTCGATAAGGTCAGCTGTAACCTGAACGGGCAGCTCATCATCAGTCAGAGTTGTATAAGCGATACCGACATTGTGGAGATCGGAAAAATCTGCTTCGCTGTCATATTCAGCTTCGCAGAAACTATTGATAAGATACTTTGCTTTATCAAGTGAAGTTTCAAACTCTCGATTGAATTCTGCAATATCCACAGGTTTGTCTGGATTGTGCTTCAGCATAGCATCGGCAACCATTTTTGGGATAGAGCTTAATTCATCATAAGGCTCTACCTCCATTCTATCACCACGATTATAGATACCGCAGACAGGCTCACCATTATGAAATACTTCACCTGCCTTTTCATTATCAGCAATTGTAATTTTCCATGTGCCGTTATCTGTTTCCGCATATTCGCAGTCTGAACCGAAATATTTGTCCACTACATCTTGCAGAGTGGTCAGCTGCTGTACTTCACGCTTCGGAGGATTCAGCTCAAAAGCCTGTTCAATAAGCACGGTATATCCTGCTTCTCCCAGCTTTGCAGAATATTCGTCTTTGACATGATCGGGAAAGCCGACCATAGGGCTGCCATTCTTTGGAGTATTATGAAGACCGAGGACTTCCATACCGATCTCAGCGTTTTTGCCGTACATCTCATAGAAGTCACCGACCTTACGCATTGTGACTGGCTGCTTCTCAGGCTTTTCAGCTTCAAAAGTCACATTATACTTATTCTTAGCGATACAGACAAATGCCTTTTCTGTCTGTTCCTCGTCTCCGAGAATATCATACAGAGCTTTTTTGATACGGTTAAGCTTCGGAATATTATCGCCCTTTTCCCAACCGTCCATTGTATGCTCATCGAAAGCGGCAATAAGCTGCTTGATAGCCTCATCAGAAATATCAGGGATCTCATCTGTCATGTCGTCACGAACCCACCAAAAGGCAATGTCATTAAATTCTTCAAAGGTGCGGTCAAGGAAAGCCTGTCCGATCTCAGAATAAGTGACCTCACGCTCCATACCGTTAAAGGAGCATTTTACACTGTCTTCGCCGAAATCAGCGTGAAGCGTGTTACGGAGATTTTCGGCATAATAATAAGTGTGGTCAGAAATTTTACCGTTCTCAAAAACAAATTCAATATCATCTGTCTTTTTATGCTCCATAAGACTAAGAGCAAGCTCTTTGCGAATGTCCTCTCCATTGTGATAACGATAGGCAAGGTCATAAAGTACAGGCTCACTAAGATGATAGCCAAAAGCTCCCTTATCATTAGGCTTGTGTTTATCAAGATAACCGTTCTCAAACAGCGGATAAGCCATATCTTCCCATTCGTCAGAAGAAAGAGTACACTCCGCAAAAAACATAGCAAGGTCAGCCTGTCCGAAAAGAACACGTTCCTCCTCAGTAGGCTCTTTGGCGGCATTCTCTCTGTCAGTAACTGCCTGTTTATGTTCCGCAAGAAAGTCTGTTATTTCACTTTCCTGCAAAGCATTATGCAGAATTTCATCATAGTCTCGAATATCCTCGACCGTGAAAGTCTTGTCAATGCTGTCGATCTGTCCTCTTGTTATATCACCGACAAACATAGCTGTAATAGCAGCCCTCTGTTCATCAGAAAAACCGTGCTGGGAAAAGAAATCTGAAAGCTCAATACTGCGGTCAAAACTGGACTTTGCTTCAAGCATATCATTGAGCTTAGAGTGTTCGCCGTAACGCTCCGCAATAGGCTGATTGAGGTAGTCATTAACAAGTGACAGCATTTCGCCGAACTGTGCTTCATCATATCTGCTGTCAAAAAAGTCTGCAAGCTGAAGCTGTACATCTTCCGCAGCAAGACGATGAATCACAGGGGAAAGCGCAACCATTTGTTCCATGGGCAGTTCCAAGTCCTGTATTGAATGGAGCATATCGACCTCACGCTCTGCATTTTCCAAAGCTCTATGAAAAGCAGGAGCATTTTCCTTATCGACTGCAAATGCAACCTTTCCGTCACGGGCGATAGCATGATAGCTCACACTTGTTTCAATGAAAGGCTTGATCTCCTTAAACTGTTCAGGTGTGAGTTTAGACATATAATGATGTGTGTCACGGTTTGCACGATAGTCCTTGTTGCCGATCTCCTGTGCTTTTTCTGCTGCACTAAACTGTCTGCGCATATCAATGACAGACTTTTGTATATTCCGTACTTTCCAAAGGTCATTGTGACTGACCGTCAGAGTTCCTTTGCCTGTCGGGTAAATTCTGCCTGAAAACTGAATATTTTCCCTCTGCATAAGCTCTGCCATTTTCAGTATCAGATCACGATCAGCAGACACATATTCCTTTTGAGGAATATATCTGTATTCTGCATTGCCAATAATATTTTTTTCCGGCGGGATATAATCCTTGTCAGATTTCCTTGTATCAAGGTCACTGCTTAAAAGTTTTCTGAGCCAGTCAATATCCTTATCGTTTACAGCCATTATCACAGAATCTTCTTTTGCATACGCAAAGTAGTTTATTCCTGAATGCTCAAGAACATCTCTGAACTGCTGAAAATTGCTTTCATGCATGGATATGATCGTTTTATCTCTGTTATCTGTCGCATCATTCCATACTTTGTTGCCATAGGTAAGCATCATATCAGTCTCCTTTTCTTCTTTCTTTTGTTCTATTTCTGTACTTTTTGGAATACCTCTCAGCATATCGTTCCAGTCTTTATATCTGTCATTGGCAGCGATACGCTTCATCTGAGGATATTTTTCCTGTAATCTCCGTGTAAAATCATTTCCTGCCTTGTCATTGTCGGCACAAAGATATACATTCTCAGGAGGAATAATTATACCTGTCCATGGTTTCAAGTACGATATTCGGCTTTACACCCATCATGGAAATCAGTCTGCAATCGTCTGTATCGTGCATTTGCAGATAGGAAAGCAGATCGATAGCACTTTCAAAGAAAAAAGCTTTTTCACCGTTTCCATACACGATTTCAAAGCCATAGCTTTGATCCGAGCCTGATGCAATTCCTTTGAATTTATGTTCTGTAGATGTACCAACTTTTTCTGCACCGACAACTTTGCCATTCTCATCGAATAATTTGAACAGTACATTGCCTGTTTTCTGCTCCTGAGCAATCCTGCCCTCATGAACGAGTTCCGATATGAGAGCATAGTCAAGTCCTCTGGTACTGCACAGATAGGCAAATACACGCTTGCAGTTATGATTCTCCGCAAGGATAAGTTCCTTTTCTTTGATAAAATCCGGCTTTGGTTTATTCGGTGCAGGGATAAAAGACCTGTCATAATGCTCACCGCTCAGCATTTCCACAGCCTGGATAAAGGATCTGCCCATATATTCACAGACAAATGCGATATTGTCACCGCCTTTATCCTCGCTGAACCGGAACCATTTTCCCGGCTCACCCGGACCGTTATCCCTGATGTACAGGCTGTCGTGTTCTTTCCATACATACTCTTTGCCGTCTTTTTTCAGCTCAAAGCCATTTGCCATAAGGAACTGCGGAAGATTTACTGTTTTGGCACGTTCTATCTGTTCTTTGGTCAGTTTCATTGGCTCAGTCCCTGGTTTTTCTTCTGCTGGCTTTGTTCTTTCTGCTGAGACGTTTTGTTGTGCCCATTCAGCCGCTGTACTTCCTTTTTCAGTCTGCTTCTGGGAAAGAAAGCGATTTTTTTATCTTTCTTTGCTACAGTAACTGCCGATTTTTCACCGTTTAATACGGCAGAATATGAAACGCCGTTTTTATCAAGCTCTGATGTCCTGGCTTTTGCCTGATCTTCTGTCATGCGCTGGGTAAAGCGTTCCTCTTTCGGCAAAGCTTTGAAGAATTCGGGATTGACAAGCTGTACGGCTCTTTCACCTTTCACAGAAGCTTCGATCTGTTTATACGCCTGAGCATTTTCCTTTGAAACAGTAACGGCTGCGGTATCATTCTTGCGGACAACCGCAGAAAACGGAATACCTGTTTGTTTTAATCCCTGCATGATCTGTTTTGCAGTATCTTTGGTTTCCGCACGAGTGGATCTCTGGTCTTTGGGAAGTGACTGATAATATTCGGGATTGATTGCCTGATACCTTTCCGCAGACTTTGAGGAACTGTTATCTTCTCTGTACCTGTCTGCCGTTTTTCCGACAGATACCTGCATAATATCGCTGAGTGCCACAACATCTTTCTTAGATACCGTAATGCCTACCTTATCCTCACCACGGGCAACGGCAGAAAACTCAATTCCTGTAGCAGTGAGAGCCTGCATGACAGTCAGTGCCTGAGCTTCTGTCATAGATTCTACATGGCGGTCATTTCTGGGAAGTTCTTTGTAATAGTCAGGATTTATCTTAAAACCTCCATCCTCTGTAACTTCTGCCTTGCCGTCCTGCACCATATTCACAAGCCATTGTTCTACACTGAATGTATTTTCAGCCATTAGTTCCTCATCATTTATCTGTTTCCATACGTCTTGTTCTGATTCGGGAGCTTCGAGCTTACTGATTTTTTCATCAACAGCTGAAAACTGTTCCTGCAATTTAGCAAGATCCTGTACTGCCATATCGTACATTTCCTTACTTACAAAAGGATTGCCTGCAAGTTCCTGCATTGACTTGATACCGTCAAGAAGTTCTGCTCTTGCCTGGTTGAGATCAGACTTGCTGCCGTTATTGATAATACCGTCAATCATGTTGAGATCATCTTCGATCTGGATCTCTGTATTTTTCAGCGGCATATCTCTCATACTGTCAGCAACAGCTGCCACTTCAGAAAGTTCCATACCCTCAATCTTATGAGCAGAATCAATAACGCCTTCTGCAAGCACCGGAACGCTGAGATTTCCGCTGTCTGTCATTTCACTGATTTTGTCTGCTGTCAGTTTCATAGAAGCATCAAGCTGATCATTTGTCTGTTCAGCATAGTATATTTCAGGACGGGGCAGTTTTGTGATTCTGTTTTCCAGTGCGGAGATACGTTCATTCACATCGTTGATTTTTCCTTGCAGATTGAGTTTATCTCCGATAAAAGTCTTAGGATCGTTATACTTTGCAAGCAGTTCATTTTTCTGAGAAATAAAATTATCCCTCTTGTCAGACAGACAATCCGCAGTTGCACCATTCAGACGGCTCATAGCATCTGAAAACACTTCACGGCGCTCCTTGTTGAAACCGATAGAAAAGCTTTTAATTGCATCATTCAGAGCAGTAACACGGCTGAGTTTGTGTTCGATACGGTCACGTTTCGCTGACAGCGTATTTATTTTGCTCTCACAGTTTGTAAGCTTCTGTGTTCGGTTTGGTATTTTTTCATTGCGGATAACATCAATTCTGCGTTCATTCGCTTCGATCATATTTTTTACGAAAGGGACATTTCCAAATGCAGCTTTCAGCATATTATTACGATCTTCCAGCCTGTCAGCCTTAGCGCCGAGCTGTTCTATCTTATTTTCGTGTTTTCTGATTTTGTCCTGTTGTGTTGCGATTTTGCCGAGAACAGTGTCCAGACGGCTCATATGGTATTCCGCTTTTGCATTCAGAAAAGGAAGCAGCTTTCCTGATTTCTGAAAACTGTTCTCATAGACTGCGTTCTGCTGTTTCTTTAATTCCTCAGTATCGGTCACAGGTATATCTGTTTTCTTTTTTTCCGGTTCCTGTACGGGCATAGGCTACCTCACTTTCCTGATTACCACGATCGCCGCAGTAACAGCTGTTATTACTGCGGCATTTCCGATAATAATAAATTTCTTCATGGTCTTTTTTCCCTTTCCAATTCTTCTGTCTGAATTTTGCGATGTTTTCTGACTGGTATTTTCTTCGTATCATATCAGCGTTTTTACGCTGTGTCTCTCTTGTGATATATCCTACACGAGCTTTTTCCTGTTCTGTCTGCCAGACCTTTTTCTGATGTTCATCATCACCGTCAATTACATTCATGCGGTGTTGAATATCTGCGGAATTTATTGCTTCACGCTTTTCGGGAATATTATTTGCCTGATATTCTTTCGCTTCAGCTTTCTGAATCTCCTGTTCTGTCTTGCTGTTGATATTCATTACCCTGGACAGTTCGCGCTGAATAGTGGGAGTATCACACAACCAGTAATTCACATAAGTTCTGCACAGCGACTCCTGTATCTCTGAAGGTCTGTTTTTCAGCGCTCCCACTGTTGTATGGAGCATAGGTGCGATTTCAGGGAGAAGGATCAGATACCCCTCTGAATTCTTCTTGTCCTTGATCTCACAAAGTAATTCACCAAAATCTCCGGACATGGCTTTTGTAATGATTTCGTCTACGGAATCCTTATAGTCTGCATCGTATGTAAGGGAGATGCTTGTGTTTCCGAACCTTGCAAAATACGGGATATTGCTTTTATCAAGACCGAGTACGATATGTTTCGCATGAGTGGTTTCATACTTTGCAAAGCTTTTGTTCAGTATCTTGCGTATATCAAGACCGCTTTTGTATATCATATCGCTCATTCTGCAATCAGCTCCCTGAGTGTATCGATCAGCTCTGCATTGGCACTGTCCTTGTCATATTCCATTGCATAGCAGCCGCAAAGCTTTTCCTGCAATTCCACCGACAATTTACGAAGCTCACGAATCGGAACGGAAATCAGTTTCGCAACATCGCTGAGTTCTATAACTGCCAGTGCTTTATTCGTTACTTCATAAAAGCGGTCAAGCTGTGAGCTGTCCATCATATACTCATATGCAAGTGTCTGCTGCGTATCATAGTCAAGGTGTTTCAGCGTATTGTATGAAATACCTGTTGCCATTGCCGCTTCACGCAGACCGATCAGGACAGAGCCTTTCTGCCACAGGTCATCAAGTGCATCGTAAAGTGCTTTTCTATCCTCATCATTTCTGACTTCGATCGTATCAAGTATAGACTGCATACCACCCTGAATTTCTTCGTCCATAGCAGAGATGCTGTCCTCAGATACGCCAAGAATCCGTGTGATTTCTGCGAGATACTGTTTATCCATTGTTGTTACCTCTTTCTGTTTTCCACTGAAAATATGTTTTTCCGTTATAGTTATTCTGCATGACCTCCGGCAGAACTACTGTTTTTTTGCCTTTTGAAGTGTAGGAACAGGCTCTGCCTTCAAGCAGCCCTGTGATCTGGGATTGTGACAGCGAAACGCCATAGACTTTCGCCACATTCATACCACATTTGTCTTTGCAGTAATAACCGAACTTGCCCTTTACCACATCTTCGCCACATTTCGGACATTTTCCGATTGGCTGAAGATTGCTGTCTGAAAAGGAAATAGCTGAATCAATCGAGCCGTATTTGCTGCACATTTCACGGATAAAGCTATTGATTTCCGACATAAAAGTATCAGCTGAAAATATTCCGTGTTCTATCTGCTGCAGTTTTGTTTCCCATTCAGCAGTCAGCTGTGCGGACTTCACTTCATCGGGAACAGCCTTTACAAGTTCTGTACCTCGCTCTGTTGCTCTGAGCTGTTTTCCGGCACGATCCACATAACCGTTTTTGACAAGACTCTCAATAACCGAAGCTCTTGTTGCAGGAGTTCCGAGTCCCTTTTTTTCTGTTTCATCGTCATAGTTCTCATTGCCGGCACGTTCCATAGCCGAAAGAAGTGTGTCCTCAGTATACGGCTTCGGAGGAGAAGTGAAGTGTTCACCCTTGCTTGCCTGAGCGGGATAAGTCTGCCCCTCCGAAACGGACGGCAGGGATTTGTCCTCATTCTTTTCCTTGTCAGTTTTCTGCTTTGCATAGCGTTTCCAGCCAATATCAATGACGGCTCGTCCTGTTGCCGTAAACTCAGTACCGTTACAAAGCGCCGTGATTCTGACAGTTTCATATTTGTGGACAGGAGCGGAAGCACACATCAGTTTTGCTGCTATCAGCGTGAGAATATTTTTCTCTCCGACAGGCAGAGCATCAAGGTCTGATGATGCAATATTGCTTGTAGGAATGATCGCATGGTGTCCCGATACCTTTGCATTATTGATACATTTTGAAATATCAGGGGTATGCGACATATTGAAGCCGAAATATGTATCACACAGCTTCACCATATCGAGAGCCGTCTGAGCCATATCATCACTAAGAAATTGAGAATCCGTGCGAGGATAGGTTACAAGCTTCGCTTCATAAAGTGATTGCATATAGTCAAGTGTCTGCTGCGCCGTGTAGCCGAAAGCCTTGTTAGCTTCTCTCTGGAGCGTAGTCAGGTCATAGAGCTTCGGCGGCTTTTCGGTCTTGACTTCACGCCCCACCGAGCAAATAGTGACCTCTGCACCGTCACAGGCAGATACAAGTGCTTCAGCCTGGGCGTTATCGTCAATTCTTGCAGAAGAAAGCGTGAACGCTTCGCAGTTAAGGTATGCTGTGTAATACTTCTGCTTCACAAAGTCGTTTACTTCTGCATCACGCTGAACGATCATTGCAAGAGTAGGCGTCTGTACTCTGCCGATGTTCAGCTTGCTGCCATATCGCACTGAAAACAGACGTGAACCGTTCATACCGACGAGCCAGTCTGCTTTTGCTCTTGCAAATCCGGCTGAAAAAAGATTATCATATGCACTCATAGGCTTCATAGCCGTGAGAGCCAATCTGATAGCCTTTTCTTCCAGGGAAGAAACCCACAAACGCTTTACTGGCTTTCTGCACTTTGCTATATTGTAAACATAGCGGAAGATACATTCTCCCTCCCGGTCAGCATCCGTTGCACAGATGATTTCCGTAACATCGGAGCTGTTCATAAGGTCTTTGAGAACATTGAACTGTCCTCTGGTGCTGTCAGCAACCTTGAAAAGCCACTTGTCAGGGATCATGGGCAGCTGTGAAAAGCTCCATTTGTTCTGCCAGCCATTATTATAATCATTTGGGTATTTCAGACCTACAAGATGTCCGAAACACCATGAAACAATGTAGCCGTTACCCTCAGAATAGCCTTTCTTTGTAACATCAGCTCCGACCACAGAACTGATTGCTCTCGAAACACTGGGCTTTTCGCCTACGATTAAGATCATATTTATCAAAACCTTTCTTATGTTATTGTGAAATCCTGTAACTTGCGTTAATTCGCAGTTTGCTCTTGATTTTTGAACAAGGGCATGGTATAATATAATTGAATAAATATCCTGTTGAAAGCTGGTGTCCCATTGCTTATAAAAGAGAAAAGTAAAAATCAATGGCACGAAGATGATCTTCGCACGATTAAAAACTTCCGTCCTCTCGATGATAATTTCATGCGTGAACTTTTCCGCAATGATCTTCCTCTTGCACAGCTTGTACTTAGAATTATCACAGGCATTGAAGATTTGCAGCTCACATCTCAGGAAACACAGTACGATATGAACCGTCTGCTGGGCGCTCGTTCCATTTGCCTTGATGTTTTCGGAACAGACAGCAAAGGAAGAAAGTTTGACCTTGAAATTCAGAGAGCCGACAGGGGCGCTACACCACAGAGAGCAAGATATCATTCAAGCGCCATTGATGTGGAATTTCTGAAAGCGAAAGCCGAATTTACTGAACTCCCGATCTCCTATGTGATTTTCATTACTGAAAATGATGTAAGAGGAGAAAGCAATCTGATTTATAACTTTGAGTGGACAGATACAGCCACAGGAACACCGTTAGGTGACGGTGCACACATAATTTTTGTCAACGGGGCATATAATAATGCCGATGATACATCCGATCTTGCAATGCTCGTCCACGATTTCCGCTGTAAAAGGGCGGAGGATATGAAAATCAAGGAGCTTGCAGACAAAACACGATTTTTCAAAGAAACACCGGAAGGAGTGAGCATTATGTGCAAAGCAATTGAAGATATGCGTAATGAAGCCGAAAAGTTAAAATCCTATCAGATTGCCCTCAATCTTCTCAAAAGAGGAAAAGAAACTTTTGAAGAAATTGCAGAAGATAGCGGTCTTACTTTAGAAGAAGTCACTGAACTTGCTGCACAAATCTCATCGGTAAATGCCTGATGGATAATGTATCTCACTGCAAAATAATTGAAGATATGCGTAATGAAACGGCAAAGGAAGCTGCAATGCCTGAAAAGAATAAAATGGTAACAAATTTTTTATCTTTAGGCACAGTGTCAAAAGCTGATCTTGCTAAAGCATCCGGCTTAACTCTTGATGAAATCAATGAGATAGAACAGCAAATGTCATCGGTAAATTCCTGATGGATAATGTACCTCACTGCAAAATGATTGAAGATATTTGCTGGGGTTACTGAGCTTACTCTTGAAGAAGTAAAGGAACTGAAAGCTCAGGTTTCTTCTGTTACTGAATAAATGACAACTGCCTAAGCACATTCCTCACGGGGAATGTGCTTTTTTTGATTTTAGCAGTCCTTTTCAGGAGCAATACACATATCGTCCTCCTCATCGTATGAGAAAGAATCATAATCATCATCGTAACGTTCGTCCCAAATACGCTTTCTTTCATTGGTTTTCCCCTCATTTTCACCAACTTTATATGCAAGGAAAGCCACACCCGACATGACACCGAGTCCCACAATACTCTTGATAATGTTTTTTGCGTTCATAGCAGAAACCTCCGTTATTTTTTAATATTCTACGGGTTCACCGTAATTGATTTTTTTGATAGATTTGATATTTGCACACAAATCCAAACCATTCCAGTTATAATTGCCCCAACTTCCGCTGAAAGCCACACAGGAAGGCAGACTGTTATCGTCATAGATAAATTCCACAATGCTCTTGCCTGTATCCTCACCGCCGAACCAGTGATATTTGCCCTCACCATCATCGGCATATCCCTTGCTGTCACAAATTTTTACAGTAAACTGAGTGCCGTTTTCAAGTGAAATTAAAAATCTGTCACCGCAATATCCGTAAAATGTTCCCATAGCACAGCAGTAATCTCCGTATTCGTCTCTCATGATACCTGTTTCCGTGATTGTATCAACGACTGATCCATAGATCGCTCCTGAGCTTGGCATAGCGGTAAGTCCCGATGATTTTTCTCCGGTAAAACAATTCGTCCAACCGTCCTCACTGGGAAATTCCTGTATAATTTCCACCTGTTCTGTCCGGCAGGTTTCAGACACCTCACGGACGATATAATTATCTGATTCATTTTCTGAAAGAACAGGTTCAACAGTAATACTGTATGCATTATTTTCCCGAAGTCCGGTTATGTAGCAAAGTTCATTTGACTTGAATTCAAAGTACATCTTATCGGTATAGGCATAATCGGGATCGAGTGCCGTACAGTTCACATAATAGTCACGGTCAGGCTCAGAATCCCAAGTGACTTTCAGGCAGGAAACAGAAATAACAGATACATTCAGGTTTTCGGCATAGATTTCCTGCATTGTCGGTTCTGTTTCTACTCCTGCAAACTGAATGAGAAAACTCATGATAAGAGCAAGTATCTTTCTCTGAATGAATGGTTCATACATTACAGTTCACGCTCCTTTTCGGCTGCCATGAGTGTTCTTTCTATCTCATAAGGCACTCCGATCAGCAGACCGATAAATACTGTTACTGTGAGGATAACTGGCAGATGCTCAAGTATTGATAAGTAATTCATCATGCTTTTTTTCCTCTTTCTCTTTCGCTTTCATCATCTTCACGAATTCACGGTATTTCCGTGTGTACTCATAAGACTTGCCAAATATATTTACGGCAGCCTTATAGAGTTCAGGCTCATTCACTTTGATGATCTCAAGTTCCTCATTGATGTGTTTATTGAACGGACAGTCTACACAGCCGGTTCTTTTTAGTCCGTATTCGGTATAGCACCGTGAATGCTGAATATCAAAGTTTTCTTCATAAACCTTCTTGTCAGCATCCGTATACCAAAATACTGGTCTGTATGTATCACAGCCTTTTGATTTGCTGTTGGAGAAACAAGTCTTGTAATTGGCAGATCGGATACCGCCCTCAGACTTTCGTATACCTGTAATTTCAAGATCGGCATCTGTTTCTTTGATAAATTTCTTTGCCGGCTGCTTTTTTGCATACTCACAGCATTTATTGGATATGGGGAAATCAGGAGGATTCTGCATAATAAACTCTTTCAGAAACCTGTTCCGGTTTATACTGAATCGGCTCATTTGCTGTACTCCGTTTTCATCTGAATATCTGGCATTGCACCACCTTTGCAGAGCCGTCTTGCACTAAGGAACACCATACTGCTTACAGCAGGTTGGAATAGGTTTGCAAGCTTTGATACGCTTTATCTCAATGCCGTATTTCTGCTCCAGATATTTCAGATGTTCTTTCGTTGCCAGATATTCAAGACCTGTATCGACCCAAAAGTATGTAACCTTGTCCGAATCATCAATGTTGCGGATAATATCAAGAACAATATCGCTGTCACTTCCTCCGCCGATACTGCAAAGAACTGTGCTGCTTCTGTTCATAACACTATTTGCTTTTGCATATCCGTCAAAAATCGCATAATTATTTATATCAATGATTTTATGGAGCAATTCATTCTTCATAGCGGTATCTCCATTCATCATAGGATTCCTTATCAGCTATTTTTGAATGAACCGTTCTCCATTGCAGAAGCCTTTTTCTGAAATTCTTGTCTTTTGTGTCGATCAGAATGCCCGAATCTGTGAACTGTATCAGACCGGCATCTTCAAGAGCAAAAAGAATGTGCATTGTTTCATTTTGTCTGTGCAGATCAATTTCAGGTGCTTCCAGTGCGTACATGGATACATCAAGCTTATCCGACATATTTTTCATTACCAAAAAACTTGGTTTTCTGGTTCCGGATTCATACTGTGCAATGCGAACATCGGCGTTGCTTTCAGTAAATCCGAGCATAATGCCGAGCTGCTTTTGTGTCAGCTCTGCTTTCCTGCGAAAATATCTGATTTTTTCTCCGAGTTTCATTTCGCCAGACTTCCTAATAAATGTGCAATCACATCAACAGTCCAGGCGTTTCCGATACATTTGTACCGCTGTGTCCGGCTGATTCCTGCCGTATAATTATCAGGCATTGTCTGTAAGCGTTCCGCTTCAACGGGAGTAAGTTTTCTGATGATATAATCACCGTCAGGCAGGTCTATTTTATATAAGCCTGTTTTCGCACCCTGACCGCCGCCAAGTGCAGACAGGGTAATAGATTTTCCATGTACAGAATAAATACGCTGTCCCTGTCCGCCTTTTCCGTATTGACCAATACGAATCGGCTTTGTAACAGGTTCAGCTATCATTGTCCGCTGATTTCTTTCAAGGGTATTGGAAATAATCGCTCCTGCATAACTTGAAGTCATGCAGTAACTTTTATCCTGCCAGCCTATACCGCTTTCTAAAATATCATTAAGCAATATTCCTTTATCATCAGGCTGAGTGACATTTGGAATATTAGTCCAGTAACACCTTTTTCTCTGCTGTGCCGAAACCAGTGCAGAGTTGATCATGATTGGCTCAACACCCAAGTACCTTGATATTTCACTTTTTATGTTTTGGTGAATGGAATTATTGTTTTCGTAAAGAAAATACCTGCATTTTGATTCTTCCAATGCTCTTACATACTGCATAAACAGCCTGAATCCTTCACCGTCTGTCGTTGTTTCTCTGTTTTTCTTTGCTACACTCCAATATGTACACGGCGAACCGCCGAGGAGAAGATCATATCCTTTGAATTGTGTATAATCTCCGTCAAATACGTTGCCATGCTGAACAATGTCGGGGAAATTGTTCTTTGAAACAGTCATGGCATATTTATCAATTTCAAAGGCATCATATTTCTCTGCGGACAGACCAGCACGTTCAAGTGCCAGTCTGCCGCAGGAAATGCCGTCAAAAAGGCTGAGTACTCTCAAAGCTTTGTATTGTTCAGTTTGTCGGCATCTTTGTATCCTTCCATGAATCCATTTCTGCTGCCTTTTCTGTATGCAGCAAAGCCTATAATAGTGCAGAATACCCCGATCACCGCACCGACACCGACAAATTCTCTCTTTCTCATTGTCATTGTCCTTTCTGCAACTTTGAATCCAGTGGGTTCAAAGTTGATTTTTAGTCTTTGTTGTCAGAAGCTCCGCAAAGTTCGCTGTATTCGTCCTCAAGCTCCTCATAGTCATTCACAAGAGCATTGTACTTCTCAAGAAGCGTACTGTGCTTTTTTGCAAAACCCTGTGCTGCGTCCATAAAGCCAAGAAAATGTCCGGTTTCAAAGCCACGGTCAAACGCATTCTTTTTTACCTTATCAGCTGCGATTGCTGTAATTCCTGCAATTCCGGCAGTTCCTGCGATCACTGCTGTACAGATACCTGCTTTTTTCATTGTTTTCATATTTGTTGTTCCTTTCTGTTCTTATTCGTCCTGATTCTCGTCATTGTCATAGAACTTGAAATCATCGTCCTCGTATTCTTCCGTTTCTTCATTGGAAACCGTCTTGTTTTTCGGCTTTTTCTTCATGAACATAAAGCCGGCAAAACCGATACCGATCAGCGCAACAACGCCCACAACCAGATAAATACTATTCTTATTTACAGGTGCGGCAGATGTCTGTACAGTTTTCTCAGCAGATGTTTCGCTGTCCTGGGAACTGTCAGCTGAATCAGAATCAGACTTTCCGGAATCAGTCTCAGGTGTTACTCTGCCATTAGCATTTTCTGCTGCCTGAGCTGCTTCTTCCGGTGTAATGGAACTGCTTTCCTCATCACTTTCATCTCCGGCATAGAGAAGTGCATACAGATCATAATCATCTACTTTGTTCAAAAAGTATACAGAATCTTCGCCGCTTGCTGCTGAATAATTGATCAGCACATAAAAAACATGACCATCCTTTGTGGTGACAGCGATGAACTGCATTTCTTCGGTGTTATAGATGATCTGTTCCGATTTGATGAGCGTAGCATTGCCGTCCGTATCATAATAATCATCACCGTAGTAATCAGGTTCGACTGTGACTGTGCCCTGTCCGGCGATCTCACTCATAATTTCTTTGAACTCCTGGGTACTCATGTCACCTTCTTCTGAAAGAGATGAATTACCCATATCGTCTGTTATTACAGTTTCCGTTGTTTCCATAACAGGAACAGGTACTTCTGTTGCTTCTTCTGCCGAAGTCGTGATACCGAGATTTGCAGTTGTAAGTATCATGGCAGATAAAATGGCACTAAAAAATTTTGTTTTCATTGATTTCCTCCTCAGTTGCATTTGAACTTGATGTATCCGTACTCTCGTCATTTCCGAGAGCATCAATATCTGCATCGGTAAGACCACGGTCTTTCAGTCGCTGAATCTGATCGTGTTCTCTGGCGAGCATTGTTTCTAACTCCTCTCCGTCACAATTCAGCTTTTCGCAGAGCGAGAGGTAACGCAGCCTTGTTATTTCAGAGAGAAGCCGCTTACGTTCCTCTGTATCACGTTTGATATTCCGTTCAAGCTGCTCTGCCTTTTTGCTGAATTTTTCGATTTTTTCGTCATAAAGAGCCATCTGGCAACCTCCCATCAATACAGAACGAGTCTTGGATCAATAAAGTCCCAGCCGTAACCGTCTGTATCAACTTTTACTTTGATATGCACATAGTCAATGCCTGTGTTGTTGTCAATATCTTCATCACAGTATTCGTGCCCCGTTGATGTGGCAAACTGTTCACCCTCCTTGATCGTATCGCCCTTTTCAAGACCGCCGATCAGATTTGCATTGGATATGTAAACTTCTGTATCGCGCTTTGTGCCGCTGCTGCCGTCATACCAGTATTCCACATCGTTTTTTCGCAGGACAATGGAATGATTGTCCTCGTCAACATCAGTGATTTCACAGTCAAACGGTGCATAAAGTGCCTGATTTTTGGTATAGGCAACATCTATGCCTTCATGCAGACCGTCTATTGCACAATGCCTTGTATTCCATACCTGAACATCATATCCGAAACCATTCACCAGAGAATAACCTCTGATAGAATCACCGGAAAGCAGATTGTGGAGTGTCTGATGATTTCCGTACATCTGACCACTGTCATTGCCCACAAGAAGCTGATAATATTGCAAACGCTCTTCTGCATCTGACATAGAACCCAGCTTGTCCTCGATGACCTCATCAAAAGTCTTTTTCTGCTTTACGTTGTAGTACAAACGGCAGTCTGTTTTCCAGTAATATTTCTCATAGTAGCCGTACATACAGGAATCTGTAATGTTGTAGTTCCATATCTGCGTATCAGTCGGTGAAACCAAAAACCAGGCATCTTCGCCGTCCCAACCCCAGAATGAGCGGTCATGCCGAACATCTCCCTGCATAAAGAAAAAATTACCGGTTGAATTATCAAAATAGTAAAAGGGTTCCTGTGTTCCCGAAAAATATCGGTGGTCCATAATGTAAAACCCGGTAAGGGCATAATTATCATTTGGATTCAGAACACGGTATTCCTGATTAATGCAGATAAACCCTTCGCTGTCCCTGTACTGAGCAAGTTCACTTGTAAAGGCTGTTGGTTTGAAACGGTATCTGTATGGCTGACCGTTATAAATGTACGCTGTGGTTTCACAGCGGTAATATCTGCCTGTCTGAGCATTGCCGCCGCCCCAGTAGTTGTATGGTGAAAGTTCCTCCCAGCGTGAAGCATTATCATAGTAATACACAAACTCGTATTCTGCTTTGAAGATCTCATCAAGAAGCTTTTCCGTATCGGAGTTGCATTTCCAATACTTAATATCGCCGTTGTCAGAAGCAGAAAAATCATAGTAGTAGGCACATAAGAAGCTCCACAGCTTATAGCAGTCAAAGTCATACATCGGATCCCAATTGTATACATCAGATCTGCCCCAATACCATGTATCAGGATCATCTTTCAGATCTTTTTTCTTTGCACCAAATGCAGCAAGTCCGTCTTTCCATTTGTCTGTATTGCTGACTGTCAGGATTTTCTCATTGAAATTCCAGGCAAGCTCTGTGTAATATTTTTCAGCTTCACTCAGATCATAATCCTGGGCAGCATATGTGCCAAGAGTAAATCCTCCGCCAGATAAGATCGAACTGAATATCATAATGACGAAAGCGAACACAAGAAGAATGATAATAACAGGCACAGCAATTGCACCGAAGAATTTTTTGACTTCTTTTTCATAAACATTTTTTATGAATTGAAAAATGTTTTTGAAGCCGTCAGCAACAGTTTTTTTCTTGTTTTTGTTATCCGGTTTACGCTTTTTCTTTCGTTTTTTGTAACTGTTATGACGGTCATTCAGTTTGTTTTCCTGCTTGTTCAGCTTTTTATTGGACTTTGCCTTTTCGTCAGAAAGACGGTCACGTTTTTTCTGCTGCCGCTGTAAGCGCTGAGGTTTGCTGACCTTATCTTCTACAGGTTCTGCTACACGGCGTTTGGCAGAGTCAATGGCATGAAGTACATCGTTGTCCTGATCCTCATTGACTGCTTTCTGCCATGCAGAAGCTTTCATTCGTCCTGCACTGTATTTTGCTGGTTTGAATACAAGCAATCCGGGACTTGCATTTTTTCTGATTTTACGCTGAATGTACAGTTCCTTAACCTTGAACTTTTTTTCGGTTTCCAGCTGCTTACGTTCAAATCTGAGTTCACGTTTCGATTGCTTGTAGGCTTGTTTTCGCCGTAAATTCATACCTTTTCGGATTCTGGATTTACTGCCTTTCACAATTTTCGCTTTGTATTGTTCCTTTGCCGCTTTCAGATCGTTCTTGTTCTCAAATATTTTCGGCTTGTAAGACTGAGCCTTGAACAAACGGTATTCAGACTTCTGAAGCTTATGCTTTGCCTTTTCAAGCTTAAACTGCTTTTTCTGCTTGAAATGCTGCCGTGTACCTTTGACAGCATCTAAAGACGTTTTTCCCACGAAGAAAATGCCTTTGTGATAATCGTCAACCGCTTCACGGGTATATTTTTGTCTGAGCTTTTTCCTGACTTCACGTTGGGCAGCATCTGCACTTTTCAGACCGACTGTTTCCGCAGCAAGAGCTGTATCAACAGCTGTCTGTCCCACATCATGAACAACGAAATTTGCTCCCTGCACAGTTTTTTGAAGCAGTTTACCCTTTCGAGTTTTCGGTTCTAAGCTGTTTATCGTTCTTATGAACGAAGGTGTATCTCCTTTGACACGGTATTTCAGATTTACCGCCTTGTGCAGAATACCCTTGTTATTGCCGTGATAAGATTTTGTATCACGGACAATATATGCATGGGTACGGAATTTTCCGTTTTTATTCTGTTCACGGCGGTAATCAAGCTGAATTTCCGTATTTCTGAAATGACTTATGACTTTCCAGCGAGGTGGATTGCTTATTCTGTCAAACCGAGCCTGTGCTTTTCGGAGGTTATTTTCTTTTCTTGTGAGTTTACTCATAAATCCTCCTGTTCATTGTCCTTACACACTCTCGGATGGCTTGGTGCTCATGAGTTTATACATTTCTGTATTTGTAGGGAAAGTATCTGTAAACGGCAAAAGCACCTTATCATAACGGATAAGACCTTCACCCGGACCGCTGTTTTCAACATATTTCATCTGTTCGGGTGAAATATGAAGCTTTGCAGCAAGAATATCCCGGTCACCGGCAGCCTGATTCAACATATAGACAAAGTCTGAGTTATCAAAAATATTTTCAACCTCCTGAGAAGAAAGCAGATCCTTGACATTCTGTGTAATGCCTGTCGGAACACCGCCCCATTTTCGGAAGCGTTTCCATATTTCAGCGGAATACTTTGCGGTCTGTTCTTCTTTCAGCAAAAGGTGAAATTCGTCGATATAGTAGCGAGTGATCTTCTTTTTCTCACGGTTTGCAGAAACACGATTCCAGACGGTATCCTGTACAATCAGCATTCCGATTTTTTTCAGCTGATTGCCAAGTTCCTTAATGTCAAAGCAGATAATTCTGTTAGTCATATCAATATTTGTCTGGTTGTTAAAGATGTTCTGAGAACCATTTACAAACATTTCAAGGGAATTTGCCACACGCAGAGACACTTCGCCCTCGTTCTTCAGTTCACGCTGTAAGTCAGAGAGCAGCGGCATTTTCTCAATTGTTGGTACATTTTCGATAAACTTCTTGTAAATACGCTGTACGCATTTATCAATTACTGAACGTTCTTCCGAGGAAAGACCATATCTGCCGCCTACAATGATTTCACAAAGAGAAATCAGGAAATCAGACTTATTTGCAATGACCTCCATAGGATTTGTAAAGAGATAATCATCAATGGTAATATCCATAGGATTGATGTGCTGTTCGCTGTTTGAAGCGATACGGATAAGCTGTCCGTGAAGTGCCTGCACCAGAGGAAAATATTCTCCTTCGGGATCACAAATGATAATGTCATCTGTTGTGGTAAGGAAACAGTCAAGAATCTCACGTTTTACGGAGAAACTCTTGCCGGAACCCGGTGTACCAAGAATAAGTCCGTTAGGATTTTTCAGTCTGGACCTGTTTGCTCTTATCATATTTCCACTCAGCGTATTGACTCCGTAATAGGTAGCCTGACCGTCCTGGAATAATTCTTTTGTCGTAAATGGAACGAAAATTGCTATACCGCTTGTATGCATTTCTCTCTGCACAGGAATTTCGTTATAGCAAAGCGGAAGTGTAGAAACAAGCGTCTGTTCCTGCCGATAGTCATAGGGGAACATCGTGCAGTTGTTCTTCTGACAGATACGCCTCAGCATTTCTGCCTGTAATTTCAGTTCTTTCTTATTTTTTGCATAGCTTCTGATACTGATTGAGATATGAAAAAGTCTCTCATTTTTGCTATTCAAATCCGCAAGAAGCTTTTCAATATCTTCAATGTACATTTTGATCGCAGGTGGGAGAATATCGGGATCATAGCCGGATTGACTTGCTTTTTTCTGCTCATCAATTTTCATGGATTCCACTGCTGTAAGCTTTTTCTTCACGAACTTCAATGCGTCTATCTGGTCAAGCGGCTCTACATGAAGATTCACGCAAAACAGATTCTGCATTTCAAGAATGTCCCTGAGTATCTCATCGGGCAGCTCTCCGGCAAGTATATTCATGCCCCATACTGCACCATAAGCATCGCCGATCTCAAAATCAGCCTTATTGAATTTAAGTGAAGCCGGACAAATAAAGTCCTTCGTGTCCAATCCTGCACTCAGCATTGAGTCCCAATCAAAAATGAATGGGGAATTACGGTAAGGGTTCAGAGCATAATAGAGAGTTTCCAGTCTTGCTTTGCCGTCAAGCAGTTCAGCTTCTACACCGAATGCTTTGAACCCCTTGATAATGTCATTTTTAATACTCATCAGCTTTGCTCTTGCTGATTTGTATGAAGTGCTTTCGATACCGAATGTCAGAAACTTTTTCGCAGATTGACCGTTAGCACCTTTCAGCAGCTTGTCCGTCAGCATTTTGCTGTACTCCTGTCGGATAGCATTGAAATCGTCCTCCTGTTCGGGTATCTGCACCGTATGTATCAGCTTTTCCTTTGAACGGTTCTGGTTTTCAAAGGTGAGCTGAAATTTGATTGTGTTATCGAAAAGGTTGATAACATCACAGTATTTGCTGAAAATGTTGTTCTGTTCATCAAATTCAGCGATAGAATAATTGGCATCGTAAAACTGTACTGTCAGGGAGAAAAAGTTTTCAGTAACCTGGCATACACCGTCTCTGTACATACAAAGAAAAGGAACGGTATTCTGTACAGTAGCATTGCTGCCATTTTCTTTTTTAATTTCCGCCATTCTTGCGGATAATAGTTTTTTGTCCTCTTTTGTCAGCTGTGAGGCAGGCTTGCCCATAACAACAGCCGTTTTTGACTTGTTGTTACTTTTTCGGGTATTTCTATTTCTAAAGCCCATTGGTATACCTCCGTGTATATATCAAAGCAAGAGAAGCTGAACAGAGCAGTCATCTTTTGAAACCAGTTCTTTCGGCTTCTCTTAGCTTTTTCTTGATGTTCATATATTCAATGTGCCGTTCTATGCACACAAATATATTGGTTGTTCTGTAATATCGATTTCGTGGTCTCGTAAAGTATTCACGCATATATTTCACCTGTTTTTCCAAGGAAACACCATTTTTCTTGTACAATTCACAGAGGATCGCAGGAGCAGCACAAGCACCCATTGCGAATATTGCTCCCGTCATGCCGATCATTTTTTTTGTAAGGAAAAATACAGGTGCACCAATAGCAAGACCAATACCAAAGCATATTACCTGTCGTTTTGTAAATCCCATAATGAACTTTTCTCTGATATCGTTCAAGTCTTTCGGGATCTGAACATAATGCGCCATAATACCTCCATTTATTGCCATCAGTGAGCACTAAACATACTTTTGCTGATTGCTCCTGTTCTCAATATTGTAAAAATCAAGGCAGCAGTATATCCCATCAGCATTGCCATCTGCATAATTACACCGTCACCGCCTGAGTTCAGCTGTGTGATCATATTTGCAAACAGCGTTCTGAATATGCCAAGCGCAACAACGATAAAGAACCCCTGGAAAGAAAGAGCTAGTAATTGCTTTATCCAGTTTTTGCCGATGCCTGACCACTCTCCGCTGTCCATCATCGTTGCCATTGGTATAGGTGCGACTGACAGATACATAAACACCTCGATTATTCTTGAAGCTAAGGTAATAACAATAGCAACAATTAGTATCATTACACCGAGATGTACGATAAGTGAGATAAACCATACTGTCATGAGTTCTCCCAGGCTAAGGCTGCTCAGAGCTGATTTTTTTAGTGCCAGCGCCGTAGATAAATAATCTCCGCTACCAAACAGTGTACTTAGTCCATTGGAGCATACACTTGTACCGAATGCAAATAGTCCTGATGCGATGTAATATACATTTGAAACCAATATTACACCGCATAATGCTTTGATGATCCATTTTATGAAAATACTATCATCAAAGTCTTTGAAATTGTTCCCTCGGATGATCATCTGCACCAGATCATTAAGCAGTATGATTGTCAGAATAAACCCTCCGATCGGGACAACAACGTTATTGCACAGCGTTTCGATCGTAGTCCAGATAGTTGTACCTGTACCTGTTGTATTACCTGTAAAATTTGCAGGGTGAGATGCCAGATATGTATTGACAAGACCGTTATTCCCGGTTGTCTGGGCAAAAGTATCTGTAAGCAAGTCGGAAATACCGTCAAACTGGGATTTGATTCCGTCCTTGAACAAATTGCAGCACCAATCCTGCAAAGCATCGATCGCATCGCTGATTACTCCCATTTTTCATCACTCCCTTTCTTTCGGGCAATTTATCAATGGTCTGTCATATTTTATAAGACGGCGAAGCTCCAGTTTTGTAGGCAGGAGATCTTTGCAAAAGTACGCAGAGCTGAAATGATTGCCTTTTGTGGTAGTTTCCATATTGTTTCGGGTATGATAATCAACCCTTGCATCAAATACAAGCATCTGAATTTCATTTCTGAATATTCTGTATCTCTGCTTGCTCTGAATACTGTTTACAGGCAGAAGCAGGGCAAAAGGCTTGTCAAAATCATATGCTCTTTTCAGTACTTCATTCTTTTTGGAGAACGGCGGATTGCTGACTAAAATATCCCAATGCTCAGGTTCGTAATGAAAGAAGTCCCTGCCTTCGCTCAGACTGCTTCGTATCACATCATATCCCTGTTCTGAAAGGGATTGATAAAAAGCACTTGTTTTATTGGCAGTTAAATATCCGATATTTATTCCCATCTATATTTTCACTCCCTGTCTTCATTTCTGAGAGTGCAGATTGCTTGCCCAAACCCATTATTGCAATGCAAAACCCACCGCTATGCAGCTAATCTGCTTATATTCAGGTCATAACGTCACTTAAATTGCACCCGTCATCATTGTTTCAAGAACAGGAACGAGGACGATTGCAAGAAGGATCAGACCAAGTCCTGACATGAGCTGCTTCATGCCCTGGGATTTCGCACCGGATGTGTACCACCCCTGCATAAAATATGCAGAGTAGGTACTTTCAACGATAGGTAATCCTTTGATATAATCTCCGAATTTTCCCCCGCCCCACACCGTACATGAGAGTTTCCAACTCATACGGCGTTCACTCGATTTATACTGCGTCAGGGTTGTTTAATGAATAAAACTTACACACTTCGTAACTTTAAAGTACTACCTTTACATTGTAATTTCTTTATTGCCTGCCCGTAATCTCAGCTTGTTCAGTTTTGCTGCCTGCTTTTTTGTCAGCTGTAACTCATTCAGATACCGCCTTATTGTTTCCTCTGTGATCGCATGAATCAAGATGTGTACTGATTCTCTTACGAGTATCAGATTCTCATAACTGTCTGTTCCACTCTTATTTCTCGGTGTTTTGTGATGACAGTGTATATCATGCGGAGTAAGTTCTTCACCAGTAACTGCACATTTTCCATGCTGTGCACTGTATAACGACATTCTGTTGTCATAGTATTCAATGCTTTTATCATGGATTCTGTTATTCATAAGCCAAATCATTGTATCCGTATTCAGACTTAAATTTTTGTATATCATTTCTCGTCCTTCAACTGTATACTTGTTGACAGCTTTCTTTTTGTGCTGTGCATTTCTGGTCTTCACATATCCCACCGGAATTAACGAATGTCCGTTTAAATATCTCAACTGTTTGCTTTTACCATACTTTTCGTAAATGAAACCTCTGGAAATATTTCCGTGTTTCGTGATTCCCTTTAATCTGTTGTCACGTTTTGCACTTGTTAAAAATGCAAGCTTTCCAAAATCCAGAGATACACAACTTGCAATGCAATAATAATTATGCAGTCCTGCAACAATAGAGTTATATCGCTGAATTGCCTCATATTGCTTTTTAGCATTTTCAGGGTGCTGAATTTTAACAATTGCATCTGAAATTTTCTTTTGTGCTTTGGCAAATGCCTTATCGCACATATGAGATGTAACAACATATTTTCCGCTTTTTTGCCGTACTTTCAATTTAAATCCAAGATAATCAGAATATGATTCTTTCAGATTCACAATTTTCGACTTTTCAAGACTAATATCAAGTTTCAACCGTTCTTTCAGCCATTGTTTTGTTGCATCAAATGCTTTTACAGCATCTTTGTAGCTTCTACAGAATATTTTAAAATCATCTGCATATCTTACGATATATATTTCTTTCAGATTACTTGTTCTCAACGCTCTGTAAATATGGCTTTTTATGGTCGTGCCTTGTTTGTTTTCTCTGGTTTTAAACTGCGTATGCGTAGGCATATTCTCCCACTGTGAAGCAATCCACCAGTCAAGTTCATTCAGAACGATATTTGACAGCAACGGCGATAAAATACCGCCTTGCGGTGTGCCTTTTTCGGGTTTTATTGTTTCACCGTTCGGCAAAACAATTTTTGCCTTTAGCATAGCTTTTATGATACAGATCAACTTTTTGTCCTGTATTCCTAAACTCCATAACTGCCTTATCAGTTTACCATGATTGACATTATCGAAAAATCCCTTAATATCAATATCCACTACATAATGCAGATTCTGCACCTGCATCATTCGGCAGCACTGTGCAATAGCGTGTTCTGCACTGCGGTTCGGACGAAATCCGTTACTGCGTTCAAAGAACTTTGCTTCGCATATTGGCTCTAAAACCTGTAAAATACATTGCTGTACAATACGGTCTGTAATGGTAGGAATCCCAAGCGGTCTTTTCTTTCCATTGTCCTTTTCAATTTCAACTCTGCGGACTGGATGGGGTTTGTAATGGTAAAATTGACTTTTTATCAAATTTACAAACTGAACCTCACTGTATTTGGCAAGGTCTTTGATTGTTCGTTTATCGACACCGGACGTACAACTTCCTTTGTTGCTTTTTATACTTCTATATGCAAGACGTATATTTTCATCACTGGAAATCAGTTCTATAAGATGATTGAATACTTTTCCATTTTTGGAATCCGCATAGAGCTTATCAAACGTTTCCTGTAAGCTGTAATATTCGGTATATCGAATTTTACTTTGTTTTGGTTTCTTTCGCTGTTCCGAAGTCAACACAGGCATCCGCTCCTTTCGGTTTGGATTTTCTTTGTTATACTCGAAGCTGCGTTTGTTTTATTCTTAAAATTTTCTGTATAAATCGAATAGTGGCTATCCCTCCACCGCTTACTGATTCACGGTTTCACAGGTACTGTGCCACCACTTTCACTGAAATTAAGTACAGTTATACACGCCTAATGTGCGGTTTTCCTGTACAACGCTTCATAGAATTACAGCATTCTCCACGTTTTCAGCTTACTGCGTTCCAACAATTCTATCATTAGATACTTTTAGGTTCTGTCTCTGAGCCTGTACCCTTGATACCGCCTGTAACGGTATGTGGACTTTCATAACAACCAGTTTTACTAATCCACAAGTACCCTGTATTCACAGTAGATGCCTTTCGACAAATGCAACGTTTAGACCCGTACATTCGACAGTTCGTCAGTCCACGCATTTTTAGGACTATTCTCGCCATGAGTATCTGACACCCAACATATAGGCAGCACCGTCCACCTCTGGACAGCTTTCGTAGAAATTTCTTTCCTTACGGCTGCTCTCTGCCGACTTCACCGAGCTTCTGACCATGCAATTTCTGTATTATCGCAACGCCAGTCGGAGTATCAGTGTGAGCGTTTCAGGACGTTACTCCATCATTCCACTCATCGAATTGTCAGTTCTCCTAACAATTTTAACTTACGTTCTTTTGTTAGTGCCTAACCTTTTCAGTTAGGAACGCATCGCACGATTATCATTACCGTAACCTTCCAAAAGATTTACAACGCCCCATACGCCGACACCTGCACCAATCAGGCAGATTACGGATTTCAGTACTGTACAGGCTGTTGAGATGAAAGAACCTGTATCTACTGCACCAGTTGCGGCAAATGCCTGTGTTGCACACATGGCAGCCATTGCAGATGCGACTGTTGCACATAAAATTGCCTTCTTTGCGAAGCGGCTGCCCTTTGCAAGCCACTTGTGCTTCGGTGCAGCGTTTGTTGTCATTGCGGTCTTAACCGCAGAAATATTTGTGTTTTCCATAGAAAAAAAGTCTCCCTTAAATAAAATAAAGTAAATAGTCTGATTGTTCAAACTGTCCGTTTCAGCTTCTTCCGATTCTCTTTTTTATTCGGATTCTTCACTGTCTGATATGCCAATTTCTATTTCTCTTTCGGCATTCTCATTAATTTCAGCTTTTTCTTTTTCTGTTGCCTCAGCAGGACTATCTTCCTTTCCGGTGCCATCTACATTTACTTCAAATTCAGTTAAGACGTCCCTTGAAGACAGATTCAGATGCATCGCTCTTTGGTCACTTACATACTTTTCAATGTTGAATTCCATCTTCGGATTATCATCTAACAGCATATGATAGTTTTTGTGACGGGTAATATCGTATTTGTCGGAGAAGAACGGACGTACTCCTCTAAGCTGTAAGATACATTTACCACCGTCCATGACCGCTAATTCGTCCTGACTTTTCAGTTCTTTGCCAAGTTTCTGATAGTTCATTCCGTATGACTGTGACTGCCCTCTGTTTTCGGATGTATTATAAGCATCGATCGTTTCTTTGCCCAGGCTTTCCGATATTTCTTTCAGAGTACTTTTTTCTTTTCCTCCGAGGAACAGGAGAGTATCACAGTTGCCCTCGATCGTGTCTGCATTGTCTTTGTATATTGCTTTTAACTGGCTTTTCGCCTGGAGAATGATGCTTGCACTGATCTCACGGCTTCGGATAGTTGCTATCAGCTTTTCAAACTGAGGAATTTCACCAATATTGGCAAATTCATCAAGCAGACAGCGTACATGGTGTGTCAATCTGCCGCCCTTGCTGTTATCAGCTTTGGTGCATAGCAAGTTGAATAATTGTGAATACATAATCGCCACAAGGAAGTTAAACGTAGCGTCTGTATCAGAGATGATTACGAATAATGCACTAAGCTCATCACCGAGCTTGTCAAGGTGCAGTTCATCGTATGCGGTTATCTCCAGAACCTCATCTATTGCAAAAGGCGCAAGTCGGGTACTGCAGCTAATAAGAATGGACTTAGCTGTTTTTCCTGCTGCCAACTTATACGCCTTGAATTGTTTGAGGGCAAAAGCACCGATACGCTTCTGTTCCTCAGTAGGAGTACACTCCTTAATGTCATCGTAGTTTTCGCTCAGCTCATAATCATCGGGAAAGGAATCATTGATCCAGTAGTCAAGAAATTCAAATTGCAGATCAATAGCATTTTTAAATTCCTCATCATCTTCACGGCACTCCGAAGCGTTTATCATATCGATCAGTGTCTCAAAGTTTTGTTCACTCTCTGGTGACATCGTGAATATCAATGCGATATATGCTGTATACAGAAGCTTTTCTGCCTTTACCCAGAAATCATCGCCGGACGGCTGCTGAGAAGAAGAAGTATTCTTGATCAGCACTTCTACGAATTTGAGAATATCTTTCTCTCGATTTTTTTTGGATATGTATGCAAAAGGGTTGTAGTGCATAGACTTAGCGAAGTCTATGGTATTGAACACCTTGATTTTATACGGCTCATAGACAGGAACAGGATTTCCTTTTTTGTCTTTCAGAACCTTGCCTTTTGCATCTTTCCGATACACAATTTTACCGTTTTCATCTTTTTTCGGGCGGCCCCTTTTCAGCAAATTTCCACATTCCACAAGTACTGTGCCCTTTGGATCGGTCACTACATACGAGGAGTGCATCTGCATCAGGTTAGGTTTGACAAAAAATCGTGTCTTACCGCTGCCTGAGCCGCCGATCACAAGAATATTCTTGTTTCTTGCATATTTCGGAGAGGACGGTCTGCCCATTGTGAGAAATTCTGTTTTGGTAAGTATCACATTGTTGTCGGCATCGGAATTGTCCATATATGGCTCAATGTCTTTTTCCGCACCCCATACAGCAGAACCGTATTCTTCGCCTTGTCGGAATTTCTTTCTGTTTTTCGACTTGATGTAAAGCACGACTTTCATGACAGCTGCCAGAGCCAAGCCGAACAGAATGTCTATCGGGTGGAAACTGGGAAATATCTTAGCAAATGAAACGCCAAGATTGCTCATAAACGGCATCAGCTTTTCTTCAAAGCCGCTGCCCTCAGCAACTCTGTATGCAAATGCTATTTTATTGCCTGCATACGCAAAGATAACATAGGGGAGATTGCTGAGTATCAGCTTTTTGAGCTTTTTTGTATTGATCTGCAATAATGCAGTCCCTTTCCGCAGTTATCAGCATAAAAAAGCGCTGTCAAAATATTGTCCGCCCTTGCCTTTGGCACGGGAACGAACTTAAAATCATGAAAAACGTTCATCTTTGTGTCTCCCTTGTCTTTTCTCTCTGCTTATGTTTCTGGCGAGCTCTGCTTGCTGCACGAGATGCTTCTTTTTTTATCTGTTCCCTCGTGATTTCGCCTCTTTTTTGTGTTTTGTCCTGCATTTTTCCGGCATACTCGGTAAATGCTTTCTTAAAGTTGTCTGATTTGGCAGCTGAAAAGAAAACATGATATGTCGGCGGCTGTGTGGACTTATCTTTTTTCAGGGCAAAATCCACATCATACTTTCTTGCAGTTGCTGTAAAATCACCGATATTGCTTTCGCTGACTTCAATGCTGTCAAGCTTTGATGCAGCCTTGTTTTCAAGCTGTCTGTAACTCATTCTCCCTTTTTTCTCAGCTTTTCCACTGAGAAACTCCTGCATAGCGGTTTTCAGAATCTCCGATGTTATTTTCTCTGTTTTCATCGTGAGATCGATTGTTTTCTTTGTACCGCTTTCAAAATCGGAAACCATTAGTAATCACCGCCTTCATCTGTCACAGAAGGCATTTCAAACGTAGAGAATGCTTCTCTCTTAAGCCAGCGGATCATAGCAGCCTTTGTTTTCTCAGCTGATTGTTCATCAGCAAATCTGCCAAGCACAATAGCTGTTTTTGTGCTGTCAGAACCGAGCAGTTCAAATCCAAGCAGATTGCCGTCATCATCTCTGTCTTCATCGACATAGACTGCAAGCAGATTGCTGTAATTGACGATATTGCCGTCCTGAGTAATGATAGATTTAGCCATGATTTTCATCTCCTTTCTCTTAAAGCTTTATGAGCTTATTGTTTCCGGCACTTCATACTTCATCAGGATTTGCTGTATCAGCATTGAAGTAGCCGAGCTTTTCCCATACAAGCTTATCCGGACAGTAGTAGCTGTACTGAGAACCGCTTTCAGATTTCACCGCATATCCGAAGTCAAATACGCCCTGTCTCAGACCTATCTTGAGAAACTCCTGACTTCTGCCAATTACCTCAGCAAGTTCGCTTATCGGAACATTTCTGGCAGTAAAGCAGGGATATGCTGTCTTTACTTCTGTCATAGAACCACCTCCTTTCACGGCAATCAATCATATGGATTGCCAAAATCACGCCGAATTGCGTAATCTATGTTTCTTCCCTCAGCATTTTCCTTGAAGTGTCTGCCGTTTGCTTCGTTGAACAGAGTACTGATGAGATAGCGTTCATAGTTGCGGATATTATCTGTCTGTTTCATTGTTTCAATTGCATTTTCAAGACAAGTCCTGTCCACTTTGAGCATAGCCGACTTAATGACTTCTCTGGGAAAGTCCTGTCCGCAGATGCGTTCAACAGGTTTACGGGAGCAGATTGCCCTGACGATCATTTCGACGATTTCATCAAGCTCATTGACTGTCATATACCCATTTGCAAGCATTTCTATCCATTCACGGTATTCGTCATACTCAATGTTTGACTGAATCACTTCTGTGTATATCTGCTTTTCTCCTGTATATCCATCCATCAATCCATCATTCTGGTTTTCAACAGCTTTTCCGCTGTCAGACGCAGATTGATTGATTGATATTTGATTCGTAGATACTTGATTCTTTTTTATTTGATTTTTCTTTATTTTATTAGCACGGCGGTTTTCAAGTATTTGGAAACCTTGAATCAGGTTTTCTGTTTCTTGCTTTCCCACTTCTTGATTTTCTGCTTCTTGCGGGCAAAAAGAATCGCAGTTCTGAACATTTTCCACGTCCATAGGTTCATCACTGAATGTATACTCCCAGTCACATATTTTGCCGTCGCTGTAAACACGCTGTCTGATGAGATAACCTGCTTTTTCAAGTTTTTTGAGCGATGTGGAGATTTTCGTGTAGCCGTCAGGCAGAATAGAAGTCAGTCCTTTGATAGAAAAATCCCAGTTATCCGGCAGAGAGAGCATTGTCAGCAAAACACCACGCTCAGTAGCTCCAAGATTCATATCCCTTATCATCGTGTTATGTATCGTTGTGAAATCCTTTGATACTTTCTTTTTCAGCTTTGGCATAGCCGTTTCCTCCTCAAATTACTTTCATTCCAGCTATTCTCAGCTTATTGACAGCATAAGTCTTATTGTTCATACACAGCAAATAGCCGGCATCGGTCAACTCACTCAGAGCTTTCCTTATTGTTTGTAGCGAGTCACTTTCAAAGAACTGACACAGTTCTTCCGCAGTATGGTAGTCACTCTCAGGCAGATTGAGCATTGTAGAAAGTACTCCCTTTGCTTCGAGGGAAATCTTATTATCATCGGGCGTGATAAGATTGAATTTTGGCATAACGAATCCTCCTTGATGAAATTATTTCTGAAAAAACGCTCCTCATTACTGAGAAGCGTAGTACGATATTCAATTTTAGGCATAAAAATAGCGGACAGTGCTTCGCTTATATGAAACATCGTCCGCTTATTTACTTGTTTGTCAACAGACTTTCTACCCACTTTTATGATTTTCTACCAGCCTTAACAGTGATAGGCTTCTACCAAAATTCTACCGAATTTTTTCAATTTTATGATTTTTCAAGCCTCACGATTTTACGCTATTTTTCAGCTTTCTACCATGAAAAATGACGTAATTTCGCTGATTTGAAAGAGTTTAGTGATATAGAATGATTTGAGATGATAAATCGGATTTGTTATACCATATATTTCACAAAATTGGAAGATATTTTAGATAATATTTTCAAAAAAGTTTGATTTTCCACCATACATATTTTGTGCGGATCGAACCATACTAGAGAATGTTCCCGGAAAAAGACAGGCGTTTTTTGCGTGGAGCCGATATAGAGCAGCAGCAGACAGCATCTGTCTGCCGAAACAATAAAAGCAGAGGTGAAGGCAATGACCGGCAAAGAATTGTTATATGTAGAAGATGCATTGGGACATGAAAAATATTTTCAGACACAGTGCAAAACCGTAGCCAACCAAATACAGGATGCCACATTAAAAGAATGCGTACAGCAGATGGCAGAAAAGCATCGTCAAATGTTTCAGACCTTCTACGGATTGTTATAGGCAATCCCGTATCCAGAAAGGAGAATGCCCCAATGGAAGACAAAGACCTTATGGAAGGTGTCTTGCTGCTGGAGAAAGGTGTCTGTGACCTTTACCTGCATGGCACCATCGAATCCTCTACCAGTCAGGTACACCAGACCTTTCAGAATGCATTGAATGAGTCCCTCTGTATGCAGGATACCCTGTACGATCAGATGGCAGCAAAGGGATGGTATCCCACAGACCGTGCTGAACAGAACAAATTGCAGGCAGTCAAGCGCAAATTTCAGGCTATGCCGTAACCGTTCCATTTGATTCCCCAAAAGCAAAAGCGTCCTGTTTCGAAAAACAGGACGCTTTTTTATGATAAATCCGCTCCGGAATCCTATCCGATGCTTCTTCATTTAGCGTGTCGATAGGCGGTCTTCCGCACCGCAGCAGCAGCCAGAAAGAGCACCAGCACAAATAGCAATTCAATGCCCAAGTACTGCCAGTACCGTGCCAGAGAAAAGGCTTCCCCGGAACTGCCGACGAGCATATTGTTGATCTTAACGTACCAGTAAGCCGGCAGGAACCGTGCAACCATTAGGACACCGTCTCCCAGGTAAGCCTGCGGAACAAAGATGCCGCAGAAGAAGCTCATCCCAAGCCCAATCACATTGGCAATGACGTTGACACCAGTATCACTGGGCGAAAAGGCTGCAATCAAAATAGCAATTGCCGCAGCAATCAAAAGAAAGACAAAACTGTTCAGCACGGCGTACCAGGCAATTCCATGAAAAAAGGTACCATTTAAGAAGATGGCTGCAAGCAGAAAAATCAGCCATACACTCATCACAAATAGGATGCTGCCCAAAACAATTTGCATGGTCTGTGCATTGGGAGACAAGCAGGAACAATTAGTTCGATTGCGCAGTTCTTTTTGATTGAGCGTTAAAATAACCGGACAAAGTGCTACAACCATAACCGACAGAAATACATACGGCAGGTATTGGAAATAGATGCTGAACGATTCCGAATAGTCCTCGGAATTGGCAACAATGGAAAAAGACTCCATCTGAACCGGGACTTCCTGAGACAGCACCTGCTCTGCCTGCGCAGCTGCATCGGAAAGCGAAAAACCGCTTACTTGATATGCCTGCACCGTTTTGACATACTCCTCTAAGCTGTTTTCCATCAAGGCACTGGCATAGCTGTCATGCACATGGTAATTGCAGAATAAATCGTCTGTTTCCCCACGCTCCAACTTTTCGGCATATCCCTTCTGAATGGTTAGGATGTAATCTGCCTGTTCGTAGTACAGAGCATCCAGCATCTGATCGGGATCCTGCTGTACGGAGATCAAATGATGTTTGCTGCCAATCCAATCTTTCAGAGCCATACTGGCAGCCGTTTGATCTTCGTCCCATACACAAACATCCAGCTGCGTATTGGAAAATGTTTTCTCATCGGTCTGCGTATTTGACACAACAATGGAAATCACCAAAAAGACAACAATCCAAATCATGGCAATTGGCAGCCGCTTCCGAAGCACTTTTAAAAACGCCTTAAAGACTTGCATATTTCCGCCTCCTCGTCAGCAAAATTCCAATGGTCACAAACAGAACCGCCAAAATCAACATGGACACATTTTTTTCCAGGTATCGGTCATAATCCTGATATACATTCAGGCAGTAGAATGCATCGGAAATCAAAGCTGCCGGATTGATGCGATTGAACCAGGGAAGTTTCTCTGCCAGAATGGCTTTCATATTACCAATCATCAGCCCGCTAAAAAAGCAGCTCAGCATCGAAATCGTCATGGCGATTCCAACTTTTGCACCCTGACTGATTCTGCCAAACGAACCAATCATAAAGCCCATGGAAACACCCAGAATTCCACCGATGCAGCCGGAAAGATAAACCAGCGGCAAACGGTTGCCAAAATCCACCTGCAAAACAAATGCAAGATACGTAACAGAAATCAAAATACACAGCGTTTGAATGCCGTAGCTTCCAATCAAACTGGTAATCAGACTGATGCTTTTCGGCGTTGGAGAGCAGCACCTTCTGGCACCCAGTGCGGAGAGATTTCCCTGACTACCGATGGCAACATGCAGCCCTGTAATGGAACCAAACATTGCCACCATTGCAAGCAAATTATAGAAATACGCAATGTAATTATTGGGATTACCGTCTGTCAGCGGAATTGCCTTGTTGCATGCAGGATCTTCCTGAAAGACCGCGAGCACGGCATCCAGTTGTTCCGGATGAGTTTGCATTGTGCGAACCAAAACAGCTTCCTGCGTTTGGTATTGGTTCAGAAAAGAATGGATCATGGTTTGTTCCATTCCTTCTTTGGAAACCGTCAGGGAAAGCGTATCTTCCAGAAAAATAATGCCCTTTACACGATCCTCTTTCAGAAGTCGTTTTGCTTCTTCCGAGTCGGTATAGGTAACAGCAAACAATGGGTCATCACCTGTCTCCAGCGAATCCATTACTGTATGGAAAATCGAATCTTCCTGCTGTTCCACAACCGCAACCGGAATGGTGGAAAAATGCGTTGTTTTGTCATAAATGCTATGAAAGGCAATCTTAAAAAAGGCACCTAGCAAAATGGGAAACAGAATCAGCCAGACAATGACATCCTTGACCCGGATACTTTGCAACAGTTCATACTTCAGACAATGCCAAACCATCCGCTACTCCTCCTTATCCCGCAGAGCTTTTCCGGTAATCTCCAGAAAAACATCATTCAAAGTCGGCAGCTGCGTGTACACGCTTCCAAAGCTGCCGCCCTGCTGCTGGAACAATTGCAGCACCTCAATCAGATTATGCGTTCCGCCGGAGCAGCGAATAATGAGCTGCTCCCCATTGTAATCCGTTTCATAAACATGCGGCAGCGCCTGAACGGCTTCATGCAACTGCTCCGGCAAGTCTGGTACCTCCATGGTAATGGTTTCTGTATTCTTGATCATATGTTTCAGTTCGTCCTTGGTGCCCTCTGCAATTTTTCGTCCATGATCCAGAATGGCAATACGGGTACAAATCTGCTCCACTTCCTCCATGTAATGCGACGTGTAAATAATGGTCGCACCGTTTCGGTTTAGTTCCTGGATGCCTTCCAGAATGCGATTCCGGCTCTGCGGATCAACTGCAACGGTTGGTTCGTCCAAAATAATCAGCTTGGGCTTGTGTGCAATGCCACAGGCGATATTCAGCCGCCGCAGCAAGCCGCCGGACAGTTTCTTGGGATAAAATTTCACAAAATCCTCTAGTCCGACAAATTGAATGGCTTCCGTTACATATTGCTTGCGAGTCTTTTTGTCCGGAATATACAGCCCGCAAAAATAATCAATGTTTTCATAAACCGTCAATTCCTGTATCACGGCAACATTTTGCATAATGACACCGATGTCCCGTTTGATAGCATACTGTACGGGGGACATTTCCTTCCCAAATATTTCAATCTTCCCTTTATCGAATGCCAGCAGGGAAAGCAGGCAATTGATGGTAGTGGTTTTCCCAGAGCCATTCGGCCCCAGCAAGCCGAAGATTTCCCCTTCCCGGATATCCAGATTGATATGATCCACTGCAATTAGTTCCTTGTACCGCTTGACAAGATTTTCAATTTTTACAACAGATGCTCCCATAGCAGTTCCTCCTTTTTTGATGCAGCATATAGTTTCTGTCTTTATTATAAAGGAAATTTTCGGAAAATGGAAGTGCCAAACGTCAATCCTTGCCATGACAAATGTCACATTTTCAAAGTCTTGTCCTTGCAGGATTACAGCATCTGTGGTATAATAGACTCCATACTGATACGGATTTTGAAAGGACGGTGGATTCCATTGAACCGATTGCTGGATGAAGCTTCTATCATGCTGCTTTGCGCCGGAGCTGGTGTCTTTGCGATGCAAACGATAACGCCGGTGCTTGCGCTTCTGCTTGCAATCGGACTGGTCTGCACCCTGCACTATTTTTCAAAGGCATCTACGCTACTTTACAGCATCGGCGTATTTTCCATATGCTGCCTTTTTTGTCCGCCCTTCTTCTGTGCCATGCCGCTTTTATGCTACCATGCGCTATGGAGCGGAAAATGGTGGCTCATCTTGCCGAGTGCCGGAGCACTTTTTCAACTGCATATGTTTACGCCCATTCAGCTTTTATTGATTGCCAGCGGCTTCTGCACAGCTGGACTCCTGTATCATCGAACCACCGCCCTGGAACAGGTCACCGACTTGCTGCATGAAACCCGTGATCATGCCACAGAACAACAGCTGCTGCTCAAAGCCAAAAATCAGGCGCTCATTGCAGCACAAAATTATGAAATCAATCTGGCAATGCTCAAAGAACGAAACCGTATTGCACGGGAAATTCATGACAATGTCGGACATCTGCTGACCCGTTCCATTTTGCAGGTGGGTGCCTTGCAAATTCTCACTTCCGAACCCACGCAAAGCGATCAATTGGAACAATTGAGCCAGACGCTCAATCAAGCTATGACCAGCATCCGCAGCAGTGTGCATGATCTGCACGATCAATCTGTTTCCCTGGAACCCGCCATCCGGGAATGTCTGCGCACACTCTCTCCTTCCTTTCAGGTACAGCTGGAGTATGATCTTTCTGATGCAGAACTGACAAGCCCCATCAAACACTGTCTGCTTGGAATTGTAAAGGAAAGCAGTTCCAACATTGCCAAGCACTCCAACGGCAATGCCGTTCGGGTGGTTCTGCGGGAACATCCAGCCTTCTATCAGCTGATTGTCACAGACAACGGAACAGGTGCCAAACCCATCCGAGAAACCGGCATCGGCATGGCAACCATGAAGGAACGAGCCGAATCCGTTGGCGGACTCATTCGATTTACAGCTTCTGCAACTGGATTTCGTGTTTTTCTCTCCATTCCAAAACGCACCACTTCTCTTAGAAAGGATACCTTCTCATGAATCTTCTCATCATTGACGACGATCAACTCGTTGCCTACTCCCTAAAAACCATTCTGGAACATACTGGATCCATTCATGTCTTAGCAACCGGTTTCAGCGGAGCCGACGCCATTGCCCTTTACCAGAAGCTGCACCCGGATATTCTGCTGATGGATATTCGCATGCAGGGCATGAGTGGCTTGGAAGCCGGCGAACAAATTTTACAGCAGGATCCGCAAGCAAAGATTCTCTATCTTACCACTTTTTCCGATGATGAATATATCATCAAGGCATTGAAAATCGGTGCGAAAGGTTACCTGTTAAAGCAGAATTTCAACGGCATTGCACCGGCGCTAGAAGCTGTGCTGCAAGGACAGCAGGTATTCGGTGAACAGGTCATTACAAGGCTTCCTATTTTGATGCAAAACAAACCCAATCCCGATTATGCCAAATATGCCATTACCGACAAAGAAAAGGAACTCATTGAACTGGTAGCAGCCGGACTGAGCAACAAAGAAATTGCCGCTGCACTGTTTCTCAGTGAAGGAACTGTGCGCAACTACCTGAGCAGCATCCTGGAAAAGCTGCACCTGCGAGACCGCACCCAGCTTGCCGTTTTTTATTACACCAATCGAACCGATTAGGAGAATGTCTATGGCACTTTTCGATCTATCAAAATTGCTTTTGCAGCTGGAACAAACCCAGCAAGCAAGTCCGAAAGCCCTTCGGTTTCTGATGACAGAACCCAACATTGAGCCAGCATTATTTGCCGCAGCAGACCGTGTCCGCCGGCAGCATTACGGAACTGCTGTCTACCTGCGTGGCTTGATTGAATTCACCAACTACTGCAAAAACGACTGTTACTACTGCGGCATCCGTGCCAGCAATACAGCGGTAAAACGCTACCGACTGGATGAAGATACCATTCTTTCCTGCTGTCGGGAAGGATATACGCTTGGATTCCGAACCTTTGTCTTACAAGGTGGAGAGGATCCTTACTTTCAGGATGACTTTATTTGCAGCATCGTGTCACGCATACGGCAGGCGTTTCCGGACTGTGCCATTACGCTTTCTATCGGGGAAAAGTCCTATGCCAGCTATCAGGCATACTTTCAGGCAGGTGCCAACCGTTATTTGCTGCGGCATGAAACCGCAAACGTTGCCCATTACAGCAAGCTGCATCCGCCGGCGCTTTCTCTTCGGAATCGAATGCGCTGTCTCTATGATTTGAAGGCAATTGGTTATCAGGTTGGTGCAGGTTTTATGGTCGGTTCTCCTTACCAGACCATCGACTGTCTGCTGGATGATATCCGGTTTTTACAGGAATTACAACCGGATATGATCGGCATTGGCCCCTATCTGTCCCACCAGGACACTCCTTTTCATGATCAGCCAAATGGCAGTCTTTCCCTAACACTGCGGCTGCTTGCACTATTACGGCTGCTGTTTCCGCATGCGCTGCTTCCGGCAACAACTGCACTCGGCACCATTCACCCGAACGGCAGAGAACTTGGACTAAAAGCCGGTGCCAATGTCGTCATGCCCAATCTCTCTCCAACTGAAATTCGTTCGCTTTATACACTGTACGATCATAAAATTTGCACTGGCGAAGAATCGGCGCAGTGCCGCATCTGTCTGGAACAGCGTGTGCGTGCTGCTGGATACCAAATTGTAACTGATATTGGAAATCCACGCTGAGCCTTCCAATTTCCTACAAAAAAGCTTGCCTCAAGAGGACTTCCTCTGAGGCAAGCTTTTTGCTAATTTTAAATTCTTAAATGAATTCTTTCTTCTATTAAAATGTGGTTTCCCAAACGAAATGGGAACATGCTCTCTCTATCTATTCTACTTGTTCGATAAAACGCTGAAAGGCTTCTTTACCTGCCGCATCCCGTTTGAAGACGCCAGCATCCAGTAAAACCTGTTCAAAGACGGCTCCGATTTCATCTTGAAGAATCTGATCGGCACAGGCAGCAGAAAACTCCGGATGCCGCTGCAAAATCGATTCTGCCCATACAGCATGGCTGGCAAGCTCCGGAACCTGACGAACCGATCCACCGCTGCACAACGTATCCTTCAGCAATGCCATTTCTTTTGCCAATCTTGCTGGCAGAACTGCCAGGCCCATAACTTCAATCAAGCCAATATTTTCTTTCTTAATATGATGCAGCGAGGGATTGGGGTGGAATACGCCCAGCGGACGTTCTTCCGTGGTCAGATTGTTCCGCAGCACCAAATCACATTCATAAGCACTGCCCCGCATTCTTGCAATGGGCGTAATGGTGTTATGCGGTGTTCCATCTGTTTCCGCAAAAATGCCGACAGATGCATCGCTGTAGGAACGCCATGCCCGCAGGATGTGATCGCAGGCAGCAGCCAATGTGTGTCTGTTTTCGGAAGTCAGACGAATGACCGACATGGGCCATTTTACCAGACCAGCCTGTACATTGGGATACTGTGACAGCAGGAAATACTTTTCGATTGGTGCCCGTTCCATGGCAAAGGTGTAATGACCGCCCTGGAAATGCTCATGGCTGAGGATAGAACCACCAACAATTGGCAAGTCTGCATTGGAACCGATGAAGTAATGCGGCAGCACTTCCAGCACATCAAACAATTTTTCAAAAACAGCTGCATCAATCTTCATCGGGGTATGCTTTTCATTGAATACAATACAATGCTCATGATAGTATCCATAGGGGGAATACTGCATCTGCCAATTTTCTCCGCCGACTTTCATCGGAATGGGACGCAGATTTTGCCGTGCAGGATGGTGTGCATTTCCGGCAAAGCCGGCATTTTCCGGGCAAAGCTGGCAGCTCGGATAGGAGGATGCCTGTTGCTTTCCTGCCGCAGCAATATCACGAGGATCTTTTTCCGGCTTGGAACGATTGATGGTTAGATCCAATGTGCCATATTCGCTTGCATACGTCCATTTCAAATTCTTGGCAATCCGTCCGGCACGTACATAGTTTAAATCCTTGCTCAGCGCATAATAAGCATCCGTTGCTTGTTTGGGAGAATTTGCATAATTTTTCTGGAAAGCTGCTACTACTTCCCGTGGCATGGGCGTTACAATACCCATGAGCTTGGTGTCAAACAAATCCCGAGAATTGGCAGTGTCTGCAATGATTCCAGCATCACAGGCATACTGTACCAGCGGCTCCAGAATGGCATCAATTGGTTCGCCGTCATAGGAGACGGTACAGTCCTTCCATTCCGTCAGGTGCAGGGCTTCCATCAGCTGATTGCGCACCACATAAACATCATATGCTGTGATAAGCTTCTTTTGTAAGGCATACTCGATAAGCTTTTGTACTGCTGCTTCCATCCCGCTTCACACTCCTTATTTCTGTTCGTATCCGTTTGGATGGGTTTGGTGCCACTTCCAAGCGCTGCTGATGATTTCTTCTAAACTGTCATGTACTGGATTCCAGCCAAGTACCCGTTTTGCTTTCTCACTGGAAGCCACCAATCTTGCCGGATCTCCTGCACGCCGTGGAGTTTCTATGGCAGGAATGGGATGTCCTGTCACCTGTCTTGCTACGTCAATGACCTCTCGAACGGAATAGCCAACACCGTTTCCGAGATTGAAAATATCACTTTCGCCGCCGTTCATCAGATAAGATACCGCCAGAATGTGTGCCTGTGCCAAGTCGGTAACATGAATATAATCTCGGATACAGGTGCCGTCCGGTGTATCATAATCGGTTCCATAGATGGAAATGGCATCCCGTTTGCCGTTTGGCACTTGCAGAATCAGCGGAATCAAGTGACTTTCTGGCTGATGGGCTTCTCCAATGGTTCCGCTTGCATCAGCACCGCAAGCGTTGAAGTACCGCAGGGAAACATACCGCAGCCCATGTGCCGCAGCTGTCCAATGGAACATTTTCTCCATCGCAAGCTTGGTCTCTCCATACGGATTGGTTGGAGCTGTGCGGTCGCTTTCCAAAATTGGAATGTTTTCCGGTTCGCCATACGTAGCAGCAGTCGAGGAAAAGACAATCTTATCAATCCCATTCTTTACCATGGCATCCAGCAGTACTTTCGTTCCGCAAAGATTGTTGTCATAGTATTTCAGCGGATTGGTTACACTTTCGCCCACCAAAGAATATGCTGCAAAGTGAATCACCGCATCGATCGGTTCCTTTTGAAACAACTGATCCAGAAAGGCAAAATCATGCAGATCGCCCTGATAAAAAACAGCCTGTTCCGGAACAGCTTCTCGGTGTCCCGTTACCAGATTATCCACAACAAGTACTTCATGACCAGCACGAATCAATTCCAATGCTGTATGAGAGCCGATGTAGCCGGCTCCGCCCAATACCAAAATACGCATCGTTACGCTTCCTCTCTTCCCAGTGAAAAATGAAATGTAGTGACTTGCCGGTAAGGTGTATTTGCCGGCAAAATCGGAGTTGGAAAATTCGGATGATGAATGGCATCTGGATAGTTCTGTGTCTCCAGACAAAATCCGCTTCTCGCTGTATAGCGATGGCCATTCTTTCCAAGGCTTTCCGGAACATGCACAAAATTACCAGTATACACATGTACCGCAGGCTGTGTAGTGGTGCAGGTCAAACCGATTCCGCTCTCTGCGCTGTATGCCGCAGCCTGAAACGGCGCATGCGAATCTACCACATAACTATGATCGATCCCGGAAGCATAGGTGAGCTGTTCATGCTTGCCCTCCAAGGCTTCTCCAATGGAACGATAAGCGGTAAAATCGAAAGGAGTTTCTGCCACCGGAACAATTTCTCCAGTTGGAATGGAAGTCGGATCGGTTGGCAGATAAGCATTCGCACGAACCAGCAGCTGCTGCTTTTCGATACTGCCGCTTCCCTCCCCGTCCAGTTGAAAATATGTATGGTTGGTGAGGTTGCAAAGCGTATCCTGATCGCAAATCGCATCATATGCGATGGTCAGCGTGTTGGTGTCGTCCCAGGTATAAGTTGCAGTAACCTGCATATTTCCCGGATACTGCTCCTCTCCGTCCGGACTTTCGAGTTGAAAAATAACACGATTTTCCGCACAGCTGGCATTCCAGAGACGGCGGCTAAAGCTTCGGTTTCCGCCATGCAGGTGATTGGTGCCGTCATTGACAGCGAGCTGGTAGGAAACACCGTTGAGCGTGAATGCGCCTTCCCGAATGCGGTTGCAGCATCTGCCGACCGATGCGCCGAAATATTCGCCGCCTGTTTCATAGCCGGAAAGATGCGCATAACCCAATACAACATCCCGCAGGTTCTGCTGCTTGTCCGGCACCAAAATGGATACAACCGATGCACCATAATCGCAGAGTACCACACTGGCGCCGCTGGCATTGGTGATTCGGTACAGATGCGCCATCTGTCCGTCTGTTGTCCGTTCAAAATCAGATACTTGAATTTCCTGCATCGCTGCCCCTCCTTTTACGCAATCACTTGTACGCCGCCAACGGTTCGAATCCGCAGTTTCTGGCAGCTGCCGCTTCCAAATAAAGCGTCCATCTTTGCGCAATACTGTTCTTCCATTTCCTTTGGAACAAATGCCTGAATGGTTCCAGCAAATCCACCGCCGTGTACTCTGGAGGCACCCTTTCCGCCAAGAATCTGCTCGCTCATCCACAAGCCCAGTGTAATACCCTGCTCAGACGGCTTGCGGCAGGAATAGAGATTTTGCAGCCATTTAGCAGAAGAATCACCGGATTCTTTGACCAGCTCCAGGAAACGAGCAAAATCATTTTCAGACAATGCAGCAGCTTCCTCAGAAGCTCTCCGGTTGTCCCCATAGAAATGTGCTGCCCGGATAATGGCACGATCGGAACAGGAAGTCCGCAAGGTTGGCAGAGCAGCTAAAAAGTCCTGTTCACTGACTTCCCGCAGATGATTCTTTCCGAACTGCGCAGCAACCAGATTCATTTCTGCCGGAATGGAAACATAATCGTCGGTCAGGTCAGCATGACTGCCCTTGGTGTCTGTAATGCACAGCACATAGCCGGCATCTTCAAATTGACAGGAAAGCTTTTCGATCTTTGGATGGTCGGTATCTTCAAAGTCAATGAAAACAAAGCTGCCAACCGAGCTAACCATCTGATCCATTAGACCGCTTTTTTTGCCAAAGTAACGATTTTCCGCGTACTGTCCAATCTTTGCAATTTCAACTGCACCAGCCTTTCCCTCATTGTCATGCTGATCAATGATGGTGCCAATCAGTACTTCAAAGGCAGCAGAAGAGGAAAGTCCGCTTCCGCCCAGCACATTCGAAGTGGTGTAGGCATCAAATCCGCCTGTTGTGACTCCCATCTCCTGGAATCTGGAAACAATGCCACGAATCAAAGCGGCAGAAGTTCCCTTTTCTTCTGAATGTACGGAAAGATCCTGCAATTCCACATAATCCTGCGGATATCCGGCAGACTGTAACCGAATCACACCATCCTGATGAAAGGCGACTATGGCGATAACGTCCAGATTGACGGAGGCAGCCAGTACACATCCATGCTGATGGTCGGTGTGGTTGCCGCCGATTTCTGTTCTGCCCGGCGCTGAGAAAACAGATACTTCACTGCGTTCCGGATACAGGCGAGAGAACGTCTCTGCCGCCTGTAAATACCGTGCCCGCTGCTGATTTAATACATCCGGGTCTGTGCCGTATAACTTGCTGAGTGCCGAATCATAGCTGCCGTCTGTCAGATTTTGTTTCAATTGTTCGATATTCATGATAATGCCCCCATATTGTCTGTTTCCAAAACGGATTCTTCTGCTGGAAGAACGTCTGCTTCTGTTGGATCTGCTACAATGGCTTTTGCATCAGATGCTTTCTGTGCATTGCCGGAAATCGCAGCAACAACGGTCTTCATGTATGCATCATTCAGCTTGTACTTTCTGCGGTAAATGACGTAAGCCAACAGCATGCTGACTGCCGGAACAATACACATCAGGAACCGCATGGAGTTCTGAGTGGCCAGAGACTGAATCTGATTCGGAACATAGCCGGTCAAATCCAGTGCAAAGCCGATGGACAGAGATGTAAATGCAGCGGTCAGCTTAACGATCAAGGTCTGCAAAGAGAATACAACGCCTTCGTTTCTGGTTCCCAGCTTATATTCGCCGTAATCTACAACGTCTGCCAGGAAAACGGTTGCACAGCCCAGTTCCAGACCGGTTCCGGTCTTTACAATGATGCCAGCAATTACTGTTAATACAATGTTCTGCGGTGCAAAAATACCAGTGAGCAGCAGAATGGTCAAACCGATTGCCGGCAGAATGCAAGCCAGCAGGAATGCTTTCTTTCTGGAGAGCAGCTTGGTGATCTTCGGGAAAATCAGGAGTCCGACTACTTCTGCAATAGAAGCACTAATCATGAAGACAGACAGCATTTCGCTCTTGTTGCAGACATATGCAAAGTAATAAGTTGCAACACCCATGATCAGCTGAATGCCAACATTGTAGAGCAGAATCAGTGCAACTGCCCAGCGCAGCTGGTCGTTCCGCTTGATGATGGAGAAGATGTCCTTGAAAGCAACCTTTTCTGCCTTTTTGCCAACCTGCTTCTTCGGCAGATTGATAACGGTAACAGCAATGGTGAAGATGAAAACAGCTGCAATAATCAAAGCGAACCGATGGTAACCAATGTAGTCGCCGCCCAAGCCCTTGATGATCTGTACGCCGAATCCTGCAATAATCAGGGACTGACCAATGCTGGCAAAGATACGAGGCAGAACCGATACGCTTTCCCGTTCGTGCGGGTCAGAAGTCAGGTTCGGGATGATAGACCAATACGGAATATCCATAATGGTATATGTCATGCCCCAAAGGATATAGGCGACGGCTGCAAAAACGCAAAGTCCAACGCCGCTGAGGTGGAAGTCGGTGAACAAAATGACGAATACGAATGCATTGACCAGTGTACCGATGGTCAGCCACGGAATGAACTTGCCGAAACGGCTCCTGGTATTGTCTACGACCATGCCCATGAACAGATCGTTAAAGGCATCCCAGATTTTTGCTGCAAAGAACATAATGCCGATGAATGCCGGCGCAACCTTGATGATGTCGGTGAAGTAGATCATGGAAAAGGTTGCGATCATGCCGTAGATCATGTCTTTTCCCAAGGCACCGAATGCGAAAGTGTATTTTATTCTTCCGGGTACCTTTCCTGGGTACATCACGTTTCCGCCCTGATTAGGGGATGTTTGCTGTGTGGTATGCATAAAAATAACCTCCTTGAATGGAAAACCCCGCTCGCTCCAGGGCCTTCGTTTGTTTGCAATTCTATCTTACCACATCACAAGCGGAAAGACCATGCATTATCCACTTGAAAAGATACGAATTCCAACACAATTCAAAGAGGTTTTTTCATCATTCAAATGTATCCGCAAGATTAATGCTTCGTATACGGATACTGCGGCAAATAAAAAATACGCTGCTCCAATTCTGCGCTATTATCTTCTGCAATTGCTTCGACTAACTTTGCAATCTGCTCTGCCTGTGCCGTAACATTCAGATCAACTGTCCCATACAGCTGCCCGCTGTCAATGGCATTTCGCATTTCCGGAATGCCATTGATGCCAATGAGAATTGGTAATTCCCATTGCTGCTTCGTATAAAAATCATAGACACCCAGCGCCATACTGTCATTGCTGCAAATCACAGCTTCTGCCTGCCGTATGGTTTCTTCCGGCAGGTTCTCCAATTCCTTGCAGGCAGTCGTCCGAGACCAGTTAGCAGAGAGCACCTGCAACTGATGCAGCGAAAGCGAAGCGGATGCGGTGCGCAAAAAGGCATCTGTTCTGTTGATGACATCGGCATGTGCCTGTTCTCCTTCTATGAGCAAGTAATCCACTACCCCATCCTGGTTCCGATCGGCATTGCCTACCTGCCATGCCTGTATCAGCATATTGCCTTGAATGGTTCCGGCTTCCTGTGCATCCGTTCCCACGTACCAGACGTGTGCTTGTGCTTCAATATCCGTTTCCGCCGGTTCCCGGTTGAAGAGAATAACCGGGATGCTGCGGCTTTCGGCTTCCTCCAGAATCCCCATGACATTAGTCGGCGTAACTGGATTCCATAAAATGACATCATATTCCTGCTGCATCATGGTATGCAGCTGATTGTTCTGCTGATAGGCACTCCCGGATGCATCAAAGAAATCGTACAAAATTTCGGTTCCATTCTGATTCTTGCTTTGCAGCGCCTGCATGATCTGATCGGTAAGACTTTGCAGGTACGGATCATCTGCCTGATAAACAGCGATGCCCACTCTGAAACGATGCACCGACAGTCGCCGATAACGACTACAGCACACCGTCACAGTCAAAGCAGCTGCACAGACAGCGGCAGCTGTTCCCAATATAATCTGCTTCTTTTTCATGCAATCTGCTCCTACTCAAAGATCAAGGCATCCTGGGCGGAATCAAATAGCGTTTCCGGCGTCAGGATCAGCAAATCCGGTTCGTGCAGCGGCACATCCGTTCCGTGGATTCGGCCGCTTAGATGTTCGATGGTATGATAAGCAAGTGCATAGTTGTTGACGGTCAGCAGCAGATCTGCCCGCTGCTGTGCCAATGCTGTATAATCCGGCTGAATGGGTGCCAGCAGCATACAGGAATCAGATGCCGCCGCTTTCTCTGGTTGCAGCATACTGCCGCACTGAATGCTCCAGCCTGCACCAGAAGCTTTGGAAAGAGCCTGCTCCGAAACGTGCTGGTTCCATTCCGCTGCAAGCCGCACCGCAATGGGATCAGATTCATCCGCAATAACCGTAGCTGCCTGTGAACCGGACGCCTTCCATTTTCGATAGGCAGCGTCTACGAGTCCAGCTGCACCATCCACAGAATCTCCTACCAAATAATCTGTATCATAAGTCAGGACGCAAACCGGCAGCCGACTATCCTGCACTGCCTCGGCATAAGCTTCCGGGCTGTCGGTCACATACTGCTCCGGTCGAAGCAGCAGTACGCCGTCACAACCATTTTTCTTCTGCTGCTGAAGCAGCTGGGACAGGTCTGCTGCATGCAGCTGCGATGCATCCACCATATCCAAACGAATCTCCTGACTCTGGGCACCATCATAAAGTCCTTCCTGAAACGCCAGAAATTCCGGCTGGCTTTCTGCTGCACGAATGACTGCAATTCGAACCGATTCCTTCTGTCCAAACAGTCTGCCCATGCTCAGAATTAGCAAACAAAACAAAACAATCAGCAGCATATAAATGGGTTTATGAAGCAGTTTCATCCAATTGCCTCCTTGCCGGAAATGTAATACGTGCAGTGGTTCCCTCATCCAGCGCACTCAAAATGGTAACGCCATATGTATCGCCAAAATAAAGACGCACGCGATCATTGACATTCTTGACACCGATTCCAGAACCTCGTTTGCTGGATACCACATTGCCCTGCATCATCTTGGCAACCTGCTCCTCAGTCATACCTTCTCCGTTGTCAATGACATCAATTCGCACCAGATCGTCCACTGCATAGATCTTGATGACAATTTCTCCGTCTTCATACATGCCCTCCATGCCATGGTACACGGCATTTTCCAAGAGCGGCTGAATGATGAGCTTCGGACACAGACAGTCTCCCAACGTTTCATCGAACTCCACATGGAACGTAAACTTATCGCCAAACCGAATATTCTGAATGGAGAGGTAGCTCACGGCATGTTCCAGTTCCTTTTGCAGCGGAATGATATCATTGCCCTGACTCAGCGAGATGCGGAAGAACTTGGCAAGCAGGGAAACCATCTTCCCTGCGCCTTCATAGCGCTTGCTCTGAATCATCCAGATGATGGAATCCAGGGTGTTGTATAAAAAGTGCGGATTGATCTGCGATTGCAGCAGCTTTCGTTCCGTAATACGCTTTTCTTTTTCCTCCTGCAAAAGGCGATTCATCAGCTGATTGGTATTTTCTGCCATGTCATTGAACCCAACGGCAAGCCCTTTGATTTCTCCGCACCCATGCTCGCTGGCACGCACTTCCATCTTTCCGGCTCCGAATTGCTGCATGGTTTTGGAAAGTCGCATCACCGGATGAATCATCAGACGCTGAATCACAAAATCCAAAAACAGCGAAACCATTGCCATCAAAATCAGAATCAATAGAATGCCGGTACGGATATAGTTACTGCTCTGAATTTCTGCTGTCAGTGAAGCAACGGATACCAGTTTCCAGCCTGTATAGCCAATTGGCTGCTGCTGAATCATCCAGTCAGTCTGTTCATGGGAAACAACGGATTCTGTATCAACCGCAGCCGTCCACTCTGTGCGAATACCGCTTTCCAGTTCCTTCTCAAACGGATGATACAAAATGGCGCCGTCCCGATTCATAAGGTAGAGATAATCCTGATAGGAGGAGGGATATATACTCAGTTCCGTTGCAAGATCTTCTGTCCGGATGTCAAACCGCAGCACACCAGATTGAGCAATCCCATGATTGTTCAGCTCCACATACCGAGAGATCGGCATACCCTTTTCAAAGCCATCCTCCGCCTGCACATAGGAGGGTTCCCCAAATACCACCGTATCAATGTCTTTTGCTGCCTGCTGAAACCATGTTTCTTCCGTGGATCCGGCAGCAACAAGTCCGGAAGTATTCTGCCATAGCAAGGTGCCATCCATCGCATAAACAGCAGCATCCAGCAGCTGATCGGCATGCAACCGACAAAAGTCCTGTAGCTCCTGCTGCGTATCTGCATCCTGCAAGTCCGCATTTTTGAGAATCTGATAGTAAACCGTATTGGCAAGCTCAATGGTGTCGTTGACGGTTTCCTCCATGCCATAGCTCATGGTACGCAGCTGCTGCATATTCTTTTCCTTTAAAAATCCGCCAATCTGGTTTTTGGCATAGGCAGAAAACAGGGCGATGATTGTTGCAGTCAGTACACAGACTGTCAACAAAAATACAACGGTAAAAATCAACCGAAGGCTTTTTCCCTCCAGCTGCTGACGCAGCCCATGCGAACGCTTATGCATGCGGTGCCTCCTGTTGCAGACTCTTCCGGAAATTGGCTGGGGAGACCTGCATGTTCTTCTTAAACACATAACTGAAATAATTCGGCTCTGGATAGCCAACCATTTCCCCAATCACCCGACTTTTATAATCTGTTGTTTTCAGCAGACGAACGGCTTCTTCCATACGCTTCTTGGTCAGGTAGACCAGAAAGCTCATATCCGTTTCTTTCCGGAACAGATTGGAAAAATGCGACATGCTGACATGCAGATAATTGCAGACTGTTTCCACTGACAAGTCTGCATCGCCATAGTGCTGTTCCACATACTCCATGGCCTTCTGTGCCAGCAGGCTGTTGTGATCCACTTTTCGACGATGAATGGCATAGCTGATATAGTGGCAGTAGTTCAGCAGCCAGGCATTGAGCTGTTCGCCAGTTTCCAGGGATAAAACTTTTGTCGTCATACGCTTGGCATCGGCAAAAATTTCATCATCCATCATATGGTACTGCCGAAAAATTCCTGACAAGGCAAAAATAATCTCCAAAATGGCAGACTGGTATGCATTAAAATGATAGTGACTCTTCTCCAACTGTTCCAGCAGTTTCTGCACTTCTGCATCCACTTTTTTCTGATCTTCCTGTTTGATGGCAGTTTCCAAAGCATCCGTATTCAACGTAGTGTACACGTTATTGCCATATGGTGCAATATCCTGATAAACCATTACCGTTTCTTCGGCAGATACCAGACTGTATTCCAGTGCTTCGGTTGCCTGTGCAAAGGAAACCGGCAGCTGTTCCAACGATTCGCATGGCATGCCAACCCCACAGGAAAACGAAACCTGTCCATAGTGCTTGGCAAGATGTGCCGCTTCCGAAAGAGATTTTAAGATCTGCGGCAGCTGTCCCTGATCGGACAGCAATAACAAATAAGCAATCTTATCCAGATACCGAAATGAGACAAAGCGACAGACATGCTCCAGCATTTCCTTGACGGATTCTGTCATGGAAACTTGCGACAAAAAGTCGGCGCTGTCCCCTGCCGCCTTAATTAAGACCATGCCGTACCAGGCAGCATGCAAATCCAAGGAAAGCGTTTGCATTTGCTTTTCCAGCTGCTCCAAGCTGCTGTTGCTGCTGACCAGCTGAATCAAAACCTGTTCCTGCAAAAGCGGCAGGCTTTCCTGATAGAGCTGTTCCAGACGGGTGCGACTACTGCGCTGCTGAAATTCCTTCTCCAGTTCGTCATGCAGCTTGTTTAAAAGCGTATCCATTTCCTGAAAGTCAATGGGCTTTAAAATGTATTCCGATACACCGTAACGAATGGCAAGCTGGGCATATTCAAAATCATCCCATCCGGAAAACAACACAATTTTCACATGCATCATGTTATCATGCAGCACTTTGGCAACCTGCAAACCATCCAGGAACGGCATTTTGATGTCACTAATCACCAAATCCGGACGCAGCGTTTCCGTGCGTTCCAGCAGCTCTTTTCCATTGGAAGCAGTGGCAATCACTTCAAAGCCCAGTGCATCCCAATCAATGCCACGGTGGATGCCCTCTAAGATCTGTGCTTCATCATCTGCCAATATGACGGTAAAGTTCAAGCTTCTTCCTCCTTCTGTGCAGAATGGCCACTCAACCCAGCAGCAGCGCTTCCAGTTCCTGCGGAGTATGCACCAGAACAGAAGCACCGTGCTCCAATAAAAATGCTTCCGAGCGGAACCCCCATGTCACAGCAAGTTCTTCCATCTGTGCATTTTTTGCTGTCGCAACATCTACATCTGAGTCCCCGATATAAACGGCATGCTCTTTGGAAATGCCAATCCGACGCAATACTTCCTGCACCGAATCCGGAGCCGGTTTCCGGGCAATGCCTGTCCGTTCTCCAACAACTACATCAAATAAGCCAGGAAAATACTGCTCGCACAATTCCTGTACGGCATAATCTGCCTTATTGGATACAACAGCTGTTCGAATACCCGTTTCCCGCAAAGCATGCAACAATTCCGGAATCCCGGTATACGGCTTGGTATGATCGGCACAATGCGCCTGATAGTGTACAGTAAAACGTTCATGCACCCGGTCAATTTCCGAAACCGGGGTGCCTTCCGGTACACCACGTTCCATCAATTTTCGAATGCCGTTTCCCACAAAGCGGCGCACTTCTTCGATGCTGCGTTTAGGATAACCGGACTGTTCCAACGCAACATTTAAGCTGATGGTCAAGTCCTCCAACGTATCTAAAATGGTTCCATCCAAATCAAAAATAGCAAGTTGATACTTCATCACAATTCCTCCTATAAAAAATGACGGCTTCCCCCTAATTATAGCATACTTCCGCTGTTTGTCAATCCAATTGTGACAATTCGATAGAAAACCGCTTGACAAGCAGAAGAAGCTGCTGTAAAATAAAGAAAACAATCCTCGCAGCAGAAAGAAAGGGAATTTCTATGAGACAATGTATGGACGCAGAAAATCTACACCGCAGACTAAAAAAAATCATTGGACAAGTACAGGCCATTGACCGCATGATTGATGAAGATGTCCCCTGTGAAGATGTGCTCTCTCAAATCAACGCCGCCAAATCCGCTCTTCACGGATGCGGAAAAGTGGTACTAGAAGGACACATCAAGCACTGTGTACGAGATGGCATCGAACACGGAGACGCCGACAAAACCATTGAAAGCTTCACAAAAGCTGTAGAACGCTTTTCCAATATGGGATAAACACATCCAACCAATCTGTAAGAATTTATTTTCTTGCAGATTTTTTCTTTTTTCAGTTGACAAACTAATACCCCCTATGGTATAATATACCAATACCCCGACAGGTATGAAAAGAAGGAGGTTTTTCAGTATGAAACGATGGATGGAAAAACTGGAAGCATTTTTGGAGCTTGGCGGTGTCAAAAAGACATCACCTGCCTGGTGCTTTCCGGAATTGCACTGCTGCTGAGCATTTTTCCTGTAATCCCATTGCCATTTGATTTTGCATGGATTGCAATTCTGCTTTGCGGTATCCCCATCATCCTGGAAGCAATCATCGGACTGGTTACCGCATTCGACATCAAAGCGGATGTACTGGTTTCCATTGCACTGATTGCATCCATTTGCATTCACGAAGATTTTGCAGCTGGCGAAGTTGCCTTTATCATGCAGCTCGGTGCCCTGCTGGAAGATCTGACCGTTGCCAAAGCAAGAGCCGGCATCGAAAAGCTGGTGCACTTGACACCACAGACCGCAAGAGTGCTTGAAAACGGAACAGAGACCATTCTCCCTGCAAAAGAGGTTCAGGTTGGTCAAATCTTACGCGTGCTGCCGGGCGAAACTATTCCGGTAGACGGCATCATTCTTTCCGGGCAAACTTCCATCAATCAAGCGGTTATGACCGGAGAATCACTCCCGGTTGACAAAACGGAAGGCGATTCCGTTTCCAGCGGAACGGTGAATCAATTCGGCGCATTTGAAATGCAGGCAACGAAAGTCGGAAAGGACAGCTCCATTCAGCGTATGATTCAGCTGGTACAATCTGCCGATGCCGGAAAAGCCAAAATCGTTGGCATTGCAGACCGATGGGCAACCTGGATTGTTGTCATTGCACTTTCCGCTGCACTGCTCACCTGGCTAATTTCAGGTGAGCTCATTCGTGCAGTTACCATTCTGGTTGTATTCTGCCCCTGCGCACTGGTACTGGCAACACCAACCGCCATTATGGCTGCCATTGGAAATGCCACCAAGCACGGCTTTCTGGTGCGGGAAGGAGACGCATTGGAACGACTTGCCGCTGTAGATATCCTCACATTTGACAAAACTGGTACGCTTACCCATGGCACACCGCAGGTTATTCGCATCAAAAGCGTGGCACCAGAACAGCAGGCGGTCGAAAACTTATTCTTTTTGGCAGCTTCAGCAGAATCGCTCTCAGAGCATCCACTTGGAAAAGCCATTGTCTCCAGCTATCAGCAGCAAGCTCAAAAACCAATCGATAAGCCATCTCATTTTCAGATGACTGTTGGAAAAGGCGTTTCGGCAACTGTCGGCAGCAGTCAGATTCTCGCCGGCAATCTGGCACTGCTTGCACAGCATCATGTTTCCATTCCAAAGGGTGATTTGCAGGAAGCAGAACGGGAATTGGAAAAGGGCTGCACCGTTGTATACCTTGCAGAACATGCAAAGTTTGCTGGCTATCTGGTGCTGTCGGATACACTGCGGACAGAAAGCAAACAGATGATTGCTTCCCTTTCCGATCTGCATGTGCAACCGGTTTTGCTGACAGGAGACAATGAAAAGGCAGCTTCCAGCATTGCTGCACAGCTTGGCATTTCTACTGTTCAGGCAAACTGCCTGCCGGAAGATAAACTGCACTACATTGCAGCTTATCAGAATGAGCAGCATCCTGTCTGCATGATTGGTGACGGTGTAAACGATGCACCGGCTTTGAAAGCCGCCAACGTTGGCATTGCCATGGGCGGAATCGGAAGCGCGACATTGCCGTAGATGCTGCGGACATTGCCCTGGTCGATGATGAAATCAAGGAACTGCCGCACCTACTGGCGCTTTCCAAACGCATGATGACAACCATCAAATGCAATTTAAGCTTTTCAATGAGCTTGAATTTTGTTGCCATTGTACTCGCCATCACCGGTCTGCTTGGCCCTGTTGTGGGGGCTTTGGTACACAACGCCGGCTCAGTGCTGGTGATCTGTAATTCTGCAATTTTATTGAAATGGAGAAAACGAAAATAATACTTGGAATAATTGGCTTAATCATTGGCATTGCAATTGTATGCGGCGCCCTATATTATCTGATCAAGGAACGGCATGATCCGCAATCGAAAAAAATCTATGGTGTTATGCTGGCAATCGGCGGTGTCATTACCATTGCAATGATTCTAAAACTGATTTTATCCTAACTCTTCCTTCCCAAACAAAGGCGGCTCTGCATGCAAACAGAGCCGCCTTGTTTCGTTTTTCTTTTATTATTCAAACGAGAAGGTTTCCTGCAACGGACGCCACTTCTGATCCTTTTCGCTCAAGTTGAGTTTGGTTCCATCCGTAAGTTGATAGCCTTCCGCAGAAGCACTTCCGGCATACGTACCGATCACATCCGGCCACTGGATGCCAATTTCCGGGTCGTTCCAAGCCAGTCCGCCTTCATCTCCCGGATGATAGAAATCGGTGCACTTATAGCAGAACTCTGCTGTTTCACTCAAAACCAAAAAGCCGTGTGCAAAGCCTTCCGGAATATAGAATTGCTTCTTGTTTTCCTCCGTCAGTTCTACCCCATACCACTTTCCATAAGTAGCAGAGTGGGCACGCAGATCCACTGCAACGTCGAACACACGGCCACGAATTACCCGCACTAGCTTTCCCTGCGGAAACTGCTTCTGAAAGTGCAAACCACGCAGCACGCCTTTGGTGCTCATGCTTTGGTTGTCCTGTACGAATACCATATTCAATCCGGCTTCCTGCATATCCCGCTGGTGATACGTTTCCATGAAATACCCTCTGGCATCCCCATGCACCGTCGGCGTAATGACGCAAAGCCCTTCAATGCCACCAACATGCTTATCTACTTGAATTTGTCCCATTTTACTGTACCTCTTTTAAATATCTTGCCACTGCATCCTTCCAGTCCGGCAGCAATTGGAAACCGTGCGCTTCCAATTTGGATTTGTCCAAACGGCTGTTAAACGGTCTTGCCGCCTTGGAGCAGCCATACTCTGCCGTTGTGACCGGAGTCACCTTCGTCGTGTAACCTGCTTGCCGGTAAATTTCCTTGGTGAAATCATACCAGCTGATATAGCCGCCGGAATTGGTAGCATGATAGTAGCCATATTCCTCGGTCTGGATCATATCCACCAACAGTCTTGCCAAATCCAGCGTATAGGTTGGCGTGCCAATTTGGTCGTTTACCACCCGTACTTCATCATGGGTCTTGCCCACTTGCAGCATGGTTTTGATGAAATTCTTTCCATTTAAACCAAACACCCATGCAATCCGCACAATGAAATAGCGTTCCAACAGTTCTGCAACTGCCAATTCGCCCTGTAATTTGCTTTTTCCGTAGACATTCAGCGGAGCATATGCCTTGCAGTCTGGTTCCCAGGGCTGCGTACCCTGTCCATCAAAAACATAGTCGGTGCTGATATACAGCATCTTGGCACCAACTGCCTTGGCAGCTTCTGCCAAGTAGCGGGTTCCCTCTGCGTTGATCGCCCATACTTTTGACTGATTCTCTGCTTCTTCTGCGGCATCGACCGCTGTCCAGGCAGCACAGTGAATCAAAACATCCGGCTGCACGGATTGCAGTACTTGCTGCACGGCCTGCCGATCGGTAATATCCAGCTGCACATACGGCATCGACGCAACAGAATCAGCTGCCATGCCGCTGTATGCAGGTGCCAGATCACTGCCAATACCAGTTATGCCACGTACTTCCAGTTCCTTCATGATATCGTGTCCCAGCTGCCCGGCGACACCTGTTACCAATGCTTTCATCTGCTCACCTCATGCCCGATTGCCATACATTTTTTCGTAGTAATCCTGATAATCCCCGGAGAGGATTTCCTTCCACCAGGTCTGATGCTCCAAGTACCATTGAATGGTCTTACGAATGCCGTCCTCGAACTTGGTTTCCGGCAGCCAGCCCAGTTCCCGGTGAATCTTCGTCGGGTCAATGGCATAGCGCATGTCATGCCCCTTCCGGTCTGCCACATACGTAATCAGGCTTTCTGGCTTGCCCAATTCTTTGCAAATCAATTTGACAATTTCCAGATTCTGCTTTTCATTGTGTCCACCAACGTTGTAGACCTCTCCCAAACGACCATTTTGCAGAATCAAATCAATGGCCTTGCAGTGATCTTCTACATACAGCCAATCTCGAACGTTCAGCCCTTTTCCATAGACCGGAAGCGGCCGATCAGCCAGCGCATGCACAATCATCAGCGGAATCAGCTTCTCTGGAAAATGATAAGGGCCATAATTGTTGGAACATCTGGAAATGGTCACCGGCAGCCCATAAGTGCGATAATATGCCAGCACCAGCAGATCAGCGCCTGCCTTGGAGCTGCTGTAGGGGGAACTGGTATGGATGGGTGTTTCCTCCGTGAAGAACAAATCCGGACGATCCAGCGGCAGATCGCCGTAGACCTCATCCGTTGAAACCTGATGATAGCGCACCATGCCATATTTGCGGCAGGCATCCATCAGAACAGCCGTTCCCATGATGTTGGTTTGCAGAAAAATGCCAGGATCCAGAATGGAACGATCTACATGGCTCTCTGCTGCAAAGTTTACCACCTGATCCGGATGCTCCTCTTCAAAGAGTCGGTATACCCCCTCCCGGTCACAGATATCCAGCTTTACAAAACGAAAATTCGGATGATCCATTACAGATTCCAGGGTCGAAAGATTGCCGGCATACGTCAGCTTATCCAGACAGACAATCCGGTCTTCCGGATGCTGCCGCAGCATATAGAAAATAAAGTTACTGCCGATAAAGCCGGCACCACCTGTTACGATAATTGTCATAGTTGTTGTTCCTCTCTAGGAAAGTGCATCCATATATTTTCCGTCCAGCACGTCTTTCAAATACTGTCCGTACTGGTTCTTCTTGAGTCCTTCGTACACCTTCCACACATCCTCCCTTGAAATCCATCCATTGAGATAGGCAATTTCCTCCAGGCAGGCAATTTTTCGATGTTGGTGAGTCTCCACCGTTTTCACGAAATTGGTAGCATCCACCAAAGACTCATGCGTTCCGGTATCCAACCAGGTAAAGCCCTGTCCAAGCAGCTTCACATGCAAGGCATCCTGTTCCAAATATATCCGGTTCAAATCGGTAATTTCCAACTCGCCCCGTGCAGAAGGTGTCAGCTGTTTGGCATAGTCAATGACCCGGTTGTCATAGAAATACAGCCCTGTTACACAGTAGTTGCTCTTCGGGTGCTGCGGCTTTTCCTCAATGGAAACAACCTTTCCGGTCTGATCAAATTCTACGATGCCGAAACGTTCCGGATCATCTACATAATACCCAAATACGGTTGCGCCGGATCCGCTTTCTGCCGTTTCTACAGCTGCTTGCAGACACTTTTTCAAACCATGTCCGGCAAAAATATTATCTCCCAGTACCATTGCCACCGTATCGGTTCCGATAAAGTCTGCCCCAATGAGAAATGCCTGCGCCAGACCGTCTGGACTCGGCTGTACGGCATAGGAAAGCTGCACACCGAACTGACTGCCATCTCCCAGCAAATCCTGGAAACGTGGCGTATCAGTTGGAGTGGAAATGATTAAAATATCCCGGATGCCTGCCTGCATCAGTACAGACATCGGATAATAGATCATAGGCTTGTCATAAATTGGAAGCAACTGCTTGGAAGTTACCCGCGTCAATGGGTATAGTCGTGTACCGGAACCTCCGGCAAGAATAATCCCTTTCATGGTGTGTTCTCCTAATCCCGACGGAAAATATCCCGTGTGTAAACTTTTTCCTGTACATCGTCCAGACAAGCATCATACCGGTTGGCAATGATGGCGTCACACTGTGCTTTGAATGCCTCTAAATCGCCAATCACTTTGCTTCCAAAGAACGTATGACCATCCGGCAGCGTCGGCTCATAGATCACAACCGTCGCGCCCTTTGCCTTCACCCGTTTCATGATGCCCTGAATAGAGCTTTGCCGGAAGTTATCGCTGTTGCTCTTCATTGTCAGCCGATATACGCCGATCACACAGGGCTTTTCCTTTTCGGCATCATAATGATTGTCCGACTCGTAGCTATAGTACCCTGCCATTTTCAGCACCTGATCGGCAATGAAGTCTTTCCGGGTCTTGTTGCTCTCTACAATAGCTGACATCATATTTTGCGGTACGTCGGCATAATTGGCAAGCAGCTGTTTGGTATCCTTCGGGAGACAGTAACCGCCATAGCCAAAGGATGGATTGTTATAATGCGTACCAATACGAGGATCCAAGCAGACGCCTTCAATGATTTGCTGGGTATTGAGTCCTTTGCTTTCTGCGTAGGTATCCAACTCATTGAAGTATGCCACACGCAGCGCCAGATAGGTATTGGCAAACAGCTTTACAGCTTCTGCTTCAGTGGATCCCATGAAGAGCGTATCGATGTTCTCCTTGATGGCACCTTCCTGGAGCAGAGCAGCAAAAGTACGGGCTGCCTCCATGGAATCCGGATCCTGCTCATCCACACCGACAATGATGCGGCTGGGATAGAGATTATCATACAGCGCTTTGGATTCCCGTAAAAACTCCGGACTGAAAAGAATATTTTTGCTGCCGGTTTTCTTGCGGATGGCTGCGGTATAGCCCACCGGAACTGTGGATTTAATGACCATTTTGGCATTGGGGTTGCAGCGCATCACCAACTCAATGACCGACTCCACCGCAGAGGTATCGAAAAAATTCTTCTGGCTGTCATAGTTGGTAGGAGCGGCAATGACCACAAAATCTGCCTGTCGATAGGCTGCCTCTGCATCCAGCGTTGCAGTTAGCTGCAATTCCTTCTGGGTCAAGTATTGCTCAATGTAGGTATCCTGAATGGGAGACTGCCGATTCTGAATCATCTGTACTTTTTCCGGGATGATGTCAACGGCAAAAACCGGATGATGCTGCGCCAATAAAACCGCAATGCTCATCCCGACATAACCGGTGCCTGCCACTGCAATCTGATACTGTTTTTCCATGCATGTCCTCCTTAGCGCCTCGCTTCGAATTTAATTCTATCTTACCACGATTTGCCGGTTTTGTCAACTTTTCGCCCTTTTCCAGCAGAGACAAAAACAGGGGAGCAGAAATGAATCTGCTCCCCTGTTTTTCGGGTTTTGGAAAGAACGGATGCTTATTGCAGCTTCTTGCCGTCCGAGAAGGCTGCTCCAACGACTTCGCCCAGCTTCCGGTACGTGTGGTGAACGCTGTCGAAGGCAATCGGTTCCAGCTTGTCCGGATCAATTTTTCCCTCTGCATCCAAAATGGAATCGTCTGCGCTGACGTTGACGATTTCGCCAATGACATTGCCGTCTTCGTTAAACTTCACCAGTTTGCATTCCAGAGTCATCGGAAATTCCCGGAAAAGCGGCGCCTTTACAAACGTGCTTGCTTCGGCATGCAGGCCAGCCTTTTCCAGCTTGTCCGGTGTGGTATTGGCAGAAACGATGCCGACATAGTCTGCTTCTGTCACATGTTTGGCATCGGCAATGCTAACGGTAAAAGCACCCGTTGCCTGAATGTTTTTGGTGGTCTTATGGCTGTGACTCAGGCTGAGCACCACCTGATTGGTTTCATAAATGCCGCCCCATGCTGCATTCATCAGATCTGCCTTTCCGGCTTCATCATAGGTTCCAACCAGCAGAACTGGCATCGGATACAGCCAGCTTTGTGCGCCAAAATTCTTTCTCATTGTAAAAGACTCCTTTCAAAAGATACAGCTTTTGGGCATGCTGTCTTATTTTCGTCAACATGCCCAGGCTGCTATCGGTGGTAAATCAATATGAGAACACGCTCTAGAATAAACTTATGCAAACATCGGCGTAGAGAGGTACCGTTCACCGGTATCTGGGAGCAATGCCACAATGGTCTTCCCTTTGTTTTCCGGACGCTTTGCCAGCTGAATGGCTGCCCATACGGCTGCACCAGAAGAAATGCCAACCAGAACGCCTTCTTCTCTTGCAATTGCACGACCAGTTTCAAATGCAGCTTCATTTTCAACCGGAATGATTTCGTCATAGATCTTAGTATTCAGAGTTTCCGGCACGAATCCAGCGCCAATTCCCTGAATCTTATGCGGGCCGGAAACGCCCTCAGACAGCACCGGAGAGCCCTTCGGTTCCACTGCTACAACCTGAACATTCGGGTTCTTGGACTTCAGGTAAGCACCCACGCCGCTGATGGTTCCGCCGGTTCCAACGCCAGCGACAAAGATATCTACCGTTCCATCGGTATCGTCCCAGATTTCCACACCTGTGGTTTTTTCATGGATTGCCGGGTTGGTTGGATTGGTAAACTGGGATGGAATGAAGCTGTTCGGCAGTTCCGCTGCTAGTTCGTTTGCCTTTTCGATGGCGCCCTTCATCCCCTTTGCACCCTCGGTCAATACCAGTTCTGCACCATATGCCTTCATCAGGTTCCGGCGCTCAATGCTCATGGTTTCCGGCATGGTGATAATCAAGCGATAGCCTCTTGCTGCTGCAACAGAAGCCAGACCAATTCCGGTGTTGCCGCTGGTCGGTTCAATGAGGACACTGCCCGGCTTCAGCAGACCCTTTGCTTCTGCATCGTCCACCATTGCCTTGGCGATTCGATCCTTTACGCTGCCAGCCGGATTGAAGTATTCCAGCTTGCCGAGCAGCTTGGCTTCCAGGTGTTCGTGCTCTTCCAGATGAGTCAGTTCCAACAGAGGCGTTTTTCCAATCAAATCGGTAATTTTCTGATAAATATGCATAAGTATCGTTCCTTTCTCATTGGATCTTCGAATGAGGCAGCAGGCAGGTGCCGCCCTAATTCATAGAATCCCTATCTACTTGCTATGTATTTTGATGATTCTATTATAGCAAACTTCGTTTCATTTGTCAAGCCCTTTTTCAAAAAAAATTCCCCACTGGAAGAAAACCAGTGAGGAAGGAGAAAATCAAGTACAGTGCCGGAAAAATTTATCCGTGCAAAGCCGAGCGGCAACCAGTCCCATCGGCAGTGCCATAACAATCAGAATTGCCTTGGTCAGCCAGAGTGAACCATCGCTGATGTTGTTCAATCCAATGTAGTAGATACCGCGATACATATACAGACCCGGTACCATGATTACAATCGCAGGAACGGTTAGGGAAATTCTTGGATAACCGATCTTTTTCTTGACCACAGAAGCCACACAGCCGGTGAAGAAAGCGCCAATAAAGGCTGCTACGCCAACCGGGAAGCCTGCCAGATCGATCAATTCCAACCGCAGCGTATTGGAAAACATGCCGATCAGTCCGGCAGTCATTGCCATTTTCCGGGGGCTGTTGAACATCAGAGAGAATCCATAGACGCCGAAGAAGCTTGTAACAATTCGAAGCACGATCAACAGCGGCGTATCAATCTGCAAATCCGGAAAGTCTGCCGGCTGGAACCGGAAAACCAATGCTGTAACCCAACCTGTCATGGTAGCAGTCAGAATAATCAGCAAGGCATACGTAATGCGCTCCAAACCCGAACGCAAATCCAACTTTGCAAGGTCAATGCCGCCGGTAATCAAAGGAAATCCGGGAATGACGAACAGCATCGCACAAATGTATCCGGCTTGATGGACTTCTGAAACGTGGAAGAGATGCTGCGCTGCTAGAATTGTCAGCACGTAGACACAGCAGGATGCTGCTACACTCACAGCAACATTGCCCACCAGGGAAATTTTACGCTCCAGCATCAGCTTTCGCACAAAGTTTCCAACGCCTGCGCCAAAAAAGGCACAGATCATTTCCATGGGGCCGCCGCCAAGCAAAAAGGTAAATGCACAACAGGCAATTGCCGAAGCAAGACCCAGATTCCATGCCTTGTAATTGGCAGGCTTTTTCTGAATCTCATCAAGCAGCAGGTGAATCTGCTTGACCGAATACTGTGCAGCATGCTCCGGGAACCCCTGCATGAAGTGTTCCAATTCCATCAGCTTATGGGTGTTAACCCCGGTGGTTGGCAGGGAGATGGAATGCGTATACGTTCCGTTTTCCTCATAGCAGGTAAATTCAATGGACAACAGCCCAATATCTGCTGTGCAGGAAATCCCAAGCACTTTGGCAACGGTGTTCATCGAATTGCGCACCCGCCAGGCTCCTGTTCCCACCGAAAGCATCATCTGTCCGATGCGCCCGACCAAGGTGGCTTTTTCCTTTAAAGTTGCATCCACGGATGGGACACTGTCATCATCCTGTACAATGTGCTTCCAGTGGATGGTCATATGCTGTTTATTGCTCTTCCCCATGCGCTCCATTCCTCCCAATTTTCGTTTCCATTTCGCAGGGAAACAGCCGCCTCAACATCTTCCTGGGGCGGCTGCCTGTTCTCATTTGATATTATTATTTATTATAGTCACTTTCCCGTCCGCTGTCAACCCGTTTCCCCGGAAATCCGACAAAAAGTCTGCCAGATTTTCTGCACACTTTTTGGCTTCTTTTATGGATTTTTTATGCCAGGCAGGTGCCTACTTCTTTTTCAGTTCTGTCAATGCAGCATAATGCTGAATGTCAAATTCCTCCGGTGCAATCCGACACAGCAACGCCCAGTGTTCCGCATCCCATGCGGCAAGGGAAGCTGCATCCAAAGAAGCTCCCACGCCCCGACAGGTGCGCATTCTGCCATGCCAGCCCAACCGGGTAAAATGCACAGGCAGCCGATACGCAAGGGTGTCTACTACATCAAACTGCTCCAGGTAACAATCCGGAACGGCAATGGGATGCATGGTTTCCCCTGCTCCTGTCCAATTTGGGGAATATTGCAGCACAAGTGTTTCACTTGCCTGTGCAATGGGATCCTCAAACGGCAGCCATTCCATACAAAGCAGGAACACCCGTCCGCCCGGTTTTAAAACCCGTGCAAATTCTGCGGCACAAGTCGTATGCTGAAAATACCAGAAGCATTGGCACGCTGTGATGGCATCCAGAGATTCTTCTGGATGCTGAAGCTGTTCCGCTTCCATGACTGCATAGGAAATCGGCATGCCTTCGGAGAGGCGCTTTGCCTGTTCAATCTGCGGAGCCGATGCATCAATTCCCATCCAGTGTCCGCCATAGGAATAGAGATGCCGGGGCAGTACACCGGTTCCGGTTCCGATGTCCAGAATCTGTTTGCCCTGCTGTTCCGGAAATCGAGCAAGCAGCTGCTCATAAAATACCGGTGAGTAAATGTCCCGAAACTGCGCATACTGCGCCGAAGTCTTTCCCCAATCAAATGCATTGCCATGATCAATCTTTGCCTGTCTGCTCTGCATACTGCATACGACCTCCTTTTTCCTGTTACGTTCATCTTAGCACATCCAAAAGCACCTGTCAAGCGCCTCAGCATCGTTCTTTTTTCGAGAGTAAATCGTTCACGATTTGGGCATTGACTTTTGAGATGGGCTGTGCTATCATAGTCTGGCTTTGCATCCATTTCAATTGGAAAGGACGATATAGTATGGTATCTTGCTTACTTGCTATCATCTATCTGGCATTTATTAGCCTAGGGCTGCCAGACTCCCTGCTGGGCGCTGCATGGCCAACCATCTACCCGGATATTGGCGTGCCCATGTCCCGTTCCGGCATTCTGTTTATGATTATTGCTTTTGGAACAGTTGTATCCAGCCTTTGCAGCGACCGCCTTACCCGTAAGCTGGGTGCCGGCGGTGTAACGGCTTGCAGTGTTGCCACAACAGCCATTGCCCTACTGGGATTTGCATGCAGCCACAGCTTCCTCTCCCTCTGTCTCTGGGCAATTCCCTATGGAATTGGTGCCGGAAGCGTAGACGCTGCCCTCAACAACTACGTTGCCTTGCACTATGCCAGCCGCCACATGAGCTGGCTACACTGTATGTGGGGCGTCGGAACGGTTATTGGCCCATATATTATGAGCCATGCTATGGTGGGCGGCACTTGGCACGATGGCTACCGACAAATCAGCTGGCTGCAATTCGGACTAACCGCCCTATTAATTGTAAGTCTGCCGCTGTGGCGGAAGGTGAAGACCCGCCAGGCAACACCAGAACAGCAAACAGAAGCACCTTCCGGCAAACCGCTTTCTTTCCGGGAAATTCTACGGCTGCCAGGTGCGAAAGCAGTTACAATTTGCTTTTTCCTCTATTCTGGAATTGAACAGACCATGAGTCTCTGGGCAAGCAGCTATCTGGTTACGGTCAAGCACATTGACACCATTACAGCAGCCCGATTTGCCAGTTTGTTTTTCATTGGCATCACCGTGGGAAGAGGCATCAGCGGCTTTGTCACCATGAAAGTTTCTGACAGCGGTATGATTCGGATTGGAGAAGGGATCATTGGCGCTGCGATCCTGTTGATGCTGCTTCCCTTTGGAAAGAATCTGACTCTGTTTGCCATCATTCTCATTGGTGTAGGCTGTGCCCCCATTTACCCCAGCATCATTCATTCCACCCCAGCACATTTCGGCACCTCCCGTTCACAGGCTGTCATTGGAGTACAGATGGCATGTGCCTACATTGGAACGCTTTCTCTGCCGCCGCTGTTTGGCTGGATCAGTGCCCGGATTGGATTGCAGATTCTGCCAATTTACCTGGTGGTACAGCTCATTGCTATGATTGTGCTGCATGAGGTACTTTGCCGCAAGACCCAACATGTTTCAGAAGCAGGTACTTGACAAAACGCTGCTCCCATGCAAAATGACTCGAATAAGCAATCAAAAAAGACCGCTTCTGAAAGCGGCTTTTTTGATTTTCCCCATCTATTTTTAGTACCATCAGCGCATTTTTCACCGGATAAAACGAAACACGCAGTCACGGGAAAGCTCCCGAAACTGCGTGTTATTTTCTGGTCTGAGTGACGGGACTTGAACCCACGGCCTCTACCACCCCAAGGTAGCGCGCTACCATCTGCGCCACACCCAGATCTGTCACACCTAATATTATAGCATACTTTCCTGCATGCGTCAACCTCTTGCCACACAAAAATCCACGAAAAAGGAAAGTCGAATTTGTGCAAAAAGCCACCTTCGAGTCAAAAAGATTGACATTTGTTCAGTTTTGTTCTATAATGGAACACAAAAGGAAGGCGATTTTCACCATGGAAAAGAAAGCATTAAACCGCAGCGTTCGAAAAACCCGTCGCAAACTGCAAACTAGCTTAACCCAGCTGATGCAGCAAAAACCTTTTCAGGAAATTTCGGTACGGGAGCTGGCAGAACAAGCGGATATCAATCGTGGTACCTTTTATTTACATTACCACGACGTCAACGAAATGGTACGTTCCATTGAAAAAGAACTGCTACAATCGCTTCGGGACATCATCCATGCGCATACAGACAGTACCCAGGAGCCAAAACAGCGCATGCATGCCATTCTGACAGACTTATATCAATTTCTCGAAGAGAACAGTGAAATCTGTGCCGCGCTGCTCAGCCCGAACGGCGACATTGCCTTTGTCGCAAAGCTACAGGAATACGTCCAGAACAGCTGTCTCCAGGAATGGCTCGATGCACAGCAAAATCATCCTGATGCCGTCGAACAGGAACAATTTCATCTGCAAACAGCATTCATTGTTTCCGGATGTGTCGGGCTCTGCCGCACCTGGCTGCACCGCACGCCCAATCCCTTTACGGCAACCGAAATGGCAGCTTTTACCGAACAGCTCATCGGCGATCATGCCATCTAGCCGCTGGCAGTTTCAGGCAATTTCCTATAGATGCTCACACAACCATCACAGAAAACCGGGATAATAGAACCATCATCCAACGACACCATGGATCCATGGGATGATCGTCTTACCGTTTCTGAGCAAGAAACGGACCAAAAACTGAGCTGCTCCCTCCTTAGCAGCTTTTTGATACAGCCGATTTTCAAACAAACCTGAAAATCGGTCTTTTTTGTTGCACTGCAAAATTTTTTAGAAATCGGAGGAACTCTGCCATGTGCCCATTTGAAGGAACTCGTTACTATGCCCTTTATCTCTATTACCGAAAGCGTTATGCAGAAAAGGTCATGAAAGCTTCCCTGGATGCCGGCATGACCTGCCCCAACCTGGACGGCAGCAAAGGGGTAGGCGGCTGCATCTTCTGCGACAATGGAAGCGGCTATTTCGTACAGCCCGGCAGCATCACGCATCAACTGGAAGCAGAAGCTGCCCGGATTCACACCAAATACCCGGAAGCCAAACTCATTGCCTACTTTCAAGCGCATACCAACACCTACACCACACCGGATGTCCTGCACGCCAACTTTACAGAAGCCTGTGCCTTTCCGGGTGTAGTCGGACTGGCAGTCGGAACCCGTGCGGACTGCCTGCCGCCTGCCATTCTGGATGAACTGGAAGCCTGGTCGCATCAAACCGATCTGACCGTAGAACTTGGCTTGCAGACGATTCATCCGGAAACCACCCGACTGCTCAACCGCCAGGAAACTTACGAGGACTTTTGCGGCGGTTTGGAAGCCCTGCAAAAACGCGGCATCCGTACTTGCGTACACATCATCAACGGACTGCCGGGCGAAACACCGGAAATGATGCTGGAAACGGCAAAGGTACTGGGAAAGCTGCACCCGGACGGCATCAAAATCCAAATGCTGCATGTGATGCAGGATACCGTACTGGCAGAGTGGTACCGTGCCGGCAGAGTACCAATCCTCTCCATGGAGGATTATATTGAACTGGTGATTCAGCAGCTGGAATACTTACCGCCGGAAACCGTCATTGAGCGCCTGACCGGAGACGGAATCCGTGCCCGATTGATCGAACCGCTGTGGAGCCTGGAAAAGAGCCAGGTTCTAAACACCATCGCCAAACGCCAAAAAGAACTGGACTCCTACCAAGGAAAGCGCTACCAGCCATAAACAAAAAAAGCCTTGCAGTCGTTATACTCCCTGCAAGGCTCTTTCTATTCTATTTTGTGTAAAATTGAAAGAACTTTCATTCTTTCGCCGCAGTTTCGATTGGACTCACTCCTTACAATTACGGATTCAAATACTTTTGCATCCTCATCCTAATCATACGCATCATCCTTTCCTATCCACGAGCATTCCGGCTACGCATTTAGAAAATTTAGAAAAAACTGCTTCTTATTTCATGGGACTCACCTTTTTCTATTTTTTATCTTTGAAAAAAGCTACTTTCCATGGGACTCACCTTTTCTGTTTTGTTTTTGCTTGAAATGAAAATTACTTTTCCATGGGACTCACCAATTCATATTTTTATGGAACGTGATTGTTCGGAATCATTTTCCCATTGGTCTCACCAATTTCTCTTTCTTTTTCCCTCCAGCATGATCTATCGCCAGGCATTTCTGCCACTGATACAGGATCGTCATCATCCTGTAGTAGAACGTATGCTGTCAGACCATACATCCAACCAACTTGTTGCATGTCAATTTGCTTTCCCTGCTGAATCGTTCTTTTATCATTTCTTTGGCAACGGATTCGATCGCACTGCCGAATCAATACGTTCAAGCCCTCTTATTCACGACTTCAACAGATGAGCCGTCATTGACAGCATATCCAGCTGTGATTCTTCTTGTGCCATGGGGCTCACCCACCTTTCCGGATGAAGATCGTTTTCCTGAAGAGCACCCTGCTCTTAAACCCTAGGAAAACCTACCATCATGTACTTGTGAAATACAAGAACTTTTTTCATTCGGATCCTTTTTTCTGATCCTGTTCTGTATTCCCTTTCCTTGATTCTATCTTACCACAAGTCTTGTGCAATGTCAATAGCTTTTTCCAAATTTCTTTTATTTTTCCATAAAACCTGCATAACCAAACCAGAGCCAGAAAAAAAGAAAGCAAGATTCAATTTGACAAAAGAAAGAAAAGCTTCGTCAACCAAAACAGAATAATTAAAATAGTATATTATGATCGAATAGCAGAAAAGCAACCGATTTGCAGAAAAAACCGCCAAAAGATATCAACCTAAGTATCTTTTGACGGTTTGGCTTATCGTTTCCAGGTAACCGGTGACACCAGCAGCAGCAGCGGGAACAGTTCCAACCGTCCTGCCAGCATGTCCAGAATCAAAACAATCTTCGTTGGCTGGGAGAAAAGCGCAAAATTGGAGGTCGGCCCAGCCAGTTCCAGCCCCGGCCCAATGTTGTTGAGCGTTGCCGCAACGGCAGTGAAATTCGTAATCAAATCATGATTGTCGAACGAAACCAGCAGCACCGACCCGGCAAACAGCAGCACATAGACCACAACATATGCATTGAGCGAGCGTACCGTTTCGCTGGCAATCTCCCGTCCACCCATCTTAATTTTCCGCACCTGTCTTGGATGAATCTGCAAGCGGATTTCCTGCCGCATAATCTTCACCAGCATCATAATTCGGGAGACCTTTATGCCGCCGCCGGTACTGCCGGCACAAGCGCCAATCAGCATCAGCATGACAAGAATGGTACGGGATAGTTCCGGCCATAAATTGAAATCAAAGGTGGAAAAGCCCGTTGTCGTCATAACTGACCCAACTGTAAAGGCAGAATGTAGCAAGGTTTGCTGCGTGCTGCCGAACAGGTGCCGAATGTTGTAGGCAATGGTCAAGGTGGATACCAGTACAATCAGGAAATACACCCATACTTCTGTTGTTTTTAATGCTTCCCGGAACCGCCGCCGCAGCAGCAAAAAGTACAAATTAAAGTTTACACCAAAAAGAATCATAAAGACAGTGACAATTCCCTGAATGGCAGCCGAATAACTTGCCATGCTGTCATTCTTGATGCCAAACCCCCCAGTTCCTGCCGTTGAACAAGCAATATTGACTGCCTCCAATGCCGGCATCCCGGCAATCAGCAGGAAAATCCATTCCAAAAAGGTCATCCCCAGATACATGGCGTACAGCAGCATAGCAGTAGTGCGCACCCTCGGCACCAGTTTACCGACCATCGGCCCCGTGCTCTCCGCCCGCATGAGGTTCATATTACCTGCACCGGACAGCGGCAGAAACGCCATAATAAAGACCAGAACGCCCATTCCGCCGATCCACTGTGAAAAGCTGCGCCACAGCAGACAGCTCTGCGGCAAATCCTCTACCGTTTGGAAAACTGTTGCCCCTGTGGTGGTAAAGCCGGAAACAGATTCAAACAGCGCATCAATAAAATTGGGCAGCAGTCCAGATAAAACAAATGGCAGTGCACCAAATAAACTCATTCCAATCCAGCTCAGGGAGACAATCACATACCCTTCCTTGGCATACAGCGTTCTGCTGCGGGGCTTATGCAGCACCAATGCCACACCGCACAGCAGGCAGATGCCGGCAGTCAAAAGAAATCCCCATCCGGCAGGTTCCCGGTACACCAGTCCAATCAGTGCTGGGAGCAGCAAAAAGACTGCTTCAAAGTTGAACACCCATCCCAGCACATATCCAATCATTGCAAAATTCATTCTGTTTCGTTCCCCCGATTACACAAGTATATCGCAGATGTCATGCAGACCCAGGTTTCTGGAAACCACAATGACGGAATCCCCGATCTGAATGGTATCCTGTCCTCTTGGAAGAATCATTTTTCCGCCCCGGAAAATGGCAGCAATCAGGATATTTTCCCGAAAGTGCAGCTCTTGCAGCGGTACACCCACAATGGAAGACTGGCTTCGAATCAAGAATTCTGCCGCCTCCACCCGTCCTTTGATTAAAGTGTACAGCGTTTCCACATTGCTGCCAACCGAACTTTTCATGGCACGTACAAACCGAACAATCGATTCCGCTGTAATATTTTCCGAATTGACAATGGAGTCCAGCTCCAGCTTCCGAATGATCTCCTCATATTCCGGATGGTTGATCTTGGTGACCAGTTTGCCATTCATCCGACTCTTGGCATAGAGTGACAGCAAGATATTCTCCTCATCCAGATTGGTCAGCGCTACAAATGCACCGGTGTTTTCCAGTCCTTCCTCCAGGAGAATTTCCTTTTTCTCAGCGTTGCCATGAATAACCGTCACCCCTGGCAGCAAGCCGGCAAGTTCTTCACAGCGTTCCCGATTTTTCTCAATCAGCTTGACTGAGATGCCGGACTTTTGCAGCAGATCGCTCAAATAGTACGCCGTATCGCCGCCGCCTGCCAGCATCACGGTTCGAATTTGGTTGGAAAACAGGTGAATCTTTTTAAAGAAGTGCATTCCATTTGCCGGTGTTGCAACAATGGAAACCAAATCCTCTGCCTGCAATACCATGTCTCCATTCGGAATGAGCACCTGATCGCCCCGTTCAATGGTGCAGACCAGCACGTCACAATGCAGCCGTGTGGCAATCTCCTTCACGGCATAATCCTCCAGCACACATCCGGCTGGAATTCGAAACTTCAGCAGTTCAATTTTTCCCTTAGCAAATGTATCAATCTTAATGGCAGACGGAAACCGCAGCACCCTTGCAATTTCACTGGCAGCTGCATATTCCGGATTGATTACCATGGCAAGACTGAGTTCTTCCTTTAAGTACTTGGCATCCTTGCTGTATTCTGGATTACGCACCCGGGCAATGGTCTGGCACTGCCCGGCTTTCTTCGCAATCAGGCAGCAAAGCAGGTTCAGTTCATCGGTTGCCGTAACCGCAATCATCAAGTCTGCCTGTTCAATGCCTGCCTCCATTTGAATATCATAAGTGGCACCATTGCCGACAATTCCCAGGACATCATATTTTTGTGTGACATCTGCAATGCGGGAAGCGTCCACATCAATGGCAGTAATATCATTGCCTTCCTCATTCAACTGCTGTACCAGTGCCCGTCCCACTCGTCCGCAGCCTACAATTATAATTTTCATACATGCATCCATTTCCTGAACGCCTGCATGCATTCCATTGCGCAGGCATTCAAACTACAAATGATCTGATCTTTTCTATTATACACCATCTACCTTGGCTTTGGCAAGTATCTCCTGGGAAATTCTTCTAAACTGGAAACTTCCTGCATACACTGCTTCGAGGTGAATTGACATGATACTCCAAATTTTGCAGCAGTTTTTGTTTTTCTTTCTGCATGTTGAATCGGGCGGTGCCTTCCGAAAGCCGCTTTCCAAGGAACAGGAAGCGGACTGCTTCCAGCGTATGGCACGAGGCGATCCACAGGCAAAGTCAGACTTAGTCCTGCACAACATGCGCCTGGTGGCACATATTATTAAAAAGTATTATTCCGCTTCCAATGACCAGGAGGAACTGATTTCCATTGGAACCATTGGACTGATGAAAGCGGTCTCCTCGTTTGACTACACAAAGGGGATTCGTTTTGCCACGTATGCGAGTCGGTGTATTGAAAATGAAATCCTTATGCACTTCCGCAGCCAGAAAAAGCAAGCCGATACCATCTATATGGGAGAAGCAATTGATACCGACAAGGACGGCAATCAGCTAACCCTCATGGACATCATCGACGACGGAACCAACCTTGTGGAGCAGGTTGATCTCTCTATGCAGTCCCGGCAGCTCTATCAGGCACTGGAAACGGCACTGACCAAACGGGAAGCAGAAATTCTCATCATGCGGTACGGACTCTATCGCCGGGCACCTATGACGCAACGGGAAGTTGCCAAAAAACTGGACATTTCCCGCTCCTATGTCTCCCGATTGGAAAAGAAAGCCATTGCACAATTAAAAGAATACCTCTCCACCCGATAACTGCTTCCTGGCAGATCGCTGCTGCCAATCGTTTTATTTTTTTATGGAAAGCCTTGCAACATCCAGAAAAAAATGGTATAATAACAGAGGGCTTGTCTGCATCACGCTGTAAAAGCCCTCTGCATTGATTCCACTGTCCAGGACTGCTCGGTGCAGCGCCTGGTTCTATCTTTTTTTAAACGAGGTTTTTCCATGAATGAATTTTTATCCAATCCCTGGACAAAACGAGCTGCTTCTCTCGTCAGCGTTTTATTTTGTGTGGGAATTTGCGGCTTGTCCTACTTATCGGTCTTTTATGAGGTACGGATGGTGCATCCGGTTTCGTTTTGCATCGTTTGGAGTCTTCTCTCCCTGCTGTTTCTAACCGTAATGCTCTATAGCCGAAGGCAGGTGCTGACCCGACTCTCCAGCTTTCTGCTGCTGCCTGCGCTTTTTCCAGCCGTTCTGCTTTGCTTTGGAAACTGGGGATTGATTCTGCCGTTGGTGCTGACCTCGCTCGTCATCTTCTTCCTATCCGGGTCCGGCGAAACCATTAAAACTGTATTGGGCACCATTTACCTTTTATTATATGTATTGGGGTCTCTTGGATTTTTCCTGATTATGTCCCTGTTTGCGCCCTCTACCGAACGAGTTGTTGTGGACAGCGGCATTTCCCCATCCGGTACGTATCGCTACGAAGTCATCGATACTCACGACAGTTCCAACGGAAGCACCTCCATTCACATTGAACCCAATGACCGGGACATCGACTACAAACTGATTCAGTTCATTGCAACGGGATACGATCACACCGTATATCTGGTTCGTCCCATTCAGGAAGAAAGCAACGTAGAATGGACAACCGTTTCCAGAGAGGAGATCACCAAGTCTCTCCTGCAAATTTCAGAAGACCTGGAATTGGACTTAAACGCAGACCAGAAGCGTCTGCTGGGCATTTCCGATGCTACACAGCCGGTTTATTTAAAAGATCTGACCGATGCACAGCTGGAATTGCTGGGTGTTCCGCAGCAAAATGATGTCCTGTCCTATAACGGAAAGGTTTGCTTCCGTTCCTATATCGCTGTTCTAGAAGATTATTTTGACAAGTCCAAACGAACTGTTTCGTTCCTATAACCGTATTGTTACAGTCAGGAGGATGTTCCTGTGGCAAAAGAAAAAAGCATCAAAACCAATGTCATGCGCATTTTAGATCAAGCTGGTATTTCCTATCAGCATCATCATCGAGATGGTGCCGAACACCTGAGCGGCGCGCAGCTTGCCGCCCTGCTGGAAGAGGATCCCGATCGAGTGTTTAAGACACTGGTCACAATTGGAAAATCCGGTGCGCATTATGTATTTATGATTCCCGTGGCAGAAGAACTGGATTTGAAGAAGGCAGCAGCTGCTGTACAGGAAAAATCCATTGCTATGCTCAAGTCCAAAGATCTGCTTCCTACCACCGGATACATTCACGGGGGATGTTCCCCAATCGGCATGAAAAAGCCGTTCCCCACTACGATTCATCAAACGGCAACGCTCTTTCCAACCATCCTGTTCAGTGCAGGAAAAATTGGACATCAAGTAGAAATTGCCCCATCTGATCTGTTTCGGCTGATTGCCTGTCAATCCGCTGATCTGATCGTTGCAAAGTAACGCAGCAAGTGCGGCAGCTTCTCCAGCACCAGCCGCAATACAAACAGATACAAACAGCCTGCCATCAGCAAAAATCCTGCTGCATATGGCAGGCTGTTTGGCGCAATTGGCAGACACCGCATCAGCAGTTCCGTCACCTGAAAGGCAAAGCAAACAGCAAACAGCATTTTGCCTGCACTGCGCATCATGCCATGTTTCCAGCCGGTAATTTTTAGCGTTACACGCAATCGATTACAGTTGCCGAATACATTGCTCATATAGTACGACAGGACAATCCCATAAAAGCCCCAAATAGGAATACAAATCAGCACAACAGAAATCCGAATCACATATTCTGCCAAATAATTGCAGGAAGAAAACCGCTGATAGCCCATGCCCTTGATGATACTTTCCAATACAATTTCCAAGTAGATAAACGGTACCACCGGTGCAAGCAGCGTAATAAAGCGGCCGGCAATTTGACCGCCATCCATCCAAACACCAATCTGACTGCCGAACCGCATGAGAATTCCTACAATAAAAAAAGAAAACAGCAGTGTAGTCTGTATCACCTTTTGCGTCAGTCTTGTAATGCGCTGCCGATCGTTTCCGGCTGCTGCACGTGCTACTTCACTCACCAAAATGCCAGACATGGCACATAAAATAGTGGATGGAAAAAACAAAACCGGAATGACAATGGCTTCAAAAATACCAAACTGACTGAATGCCATGTCTGTAGAATCTCCAAATTGTTTCAGTGTATAGGGAATCAAGGCATCATTGGCACTGCTCAGCGCAGCCGTCAGCCAGCTTCCCGTCATAATGGGAACCGCCAGCTTCCAATATTGCTTCATAGAAATGGAAACCGGGCCGGTTGCCTGCTGCTTCTGCGTATGGTACGCCAGCCACAAAAAAAGAAAGGCAAACGCTGTTGCCGTGATGCTGCTCCAGGCAATCATTTTGCAGACAGACACCGCTGTATACTGCTTGGCACTCCAAAGCAGCACCGCCAGTGTGAGGACACGCACGCCAAATTCTAAGGCATCACAAATGGCAGGAAGATTGACCTGCCGCAATGCATTGAAATAGCCTTTCCAGCAGGCACAGATGCTTCCTGGAAGCAGCATACACGCCATCATCCGAATCGGAACCGCCAGTCCTTCCTGATGAAAAAAATGCTGGCTGCATCCATTGGCAAATGCAACAACCAGCACCGTGACAACAGCACTCAGCCCAACACAAACCCAAATGGCATCCCGCAGCACACGATTGGGATCTCCGACCGGTTTTCCGATTTCCTCCGACACCAGACGGCTGACGCAAAGAAAGGCATTGCCGCCTGCAATGGTGTTGGCAAGCGCAAAAAAGGATCCCGTCAATGCCACAATGCCGACAATGGATGCGCCCACCTGCCGGGTAATCCAGACATTGAGCAGCATGGTGATGCTCTCCAGCACGAATTGGAGCAACGTTAATTTTATGGTATCTCGTATCACACTGCTTCGCCGCATGGTATGTGCTCCTTTCCTTCCTTTTTTAGGAATGGTACCATCCTATGCAGGGCTTGTTTGGGATATGCAGCATTGATTTTGAATGAAATATGAACAGTAAAAGTATTTTCGTCCGATTGGATTCGACATAATTCGACAATATTCGACATTCATTTCGAAAGCAATCTCATAGAAGCGCATTCTTTTCAAAGGGAAAACATCTAAAAAAGTGAATAAATAGCAAACGGCTCCCATACACCCATATGCGCTTCATCAGATTGAAAGCTTGTTTTTTTACAATATTGTACAAATGCTATAACAATTTACATTTTTCCTACCAAAATTTCGTTGACAAGCTGCAAGCATCATGTTATACTAATACTATGATATCAATGATTTTTATTTTTATTTTGATATCATTCTTATCGATATCGTATCGAACCTGTATTTTAAGAAAGGGGTTTTGCTTTATGATGAAAACAAAAAAATGGTTCGCCGGTGGCATTGCTGCTGTTCTGACAGCAGTTTCTGCCATGACTTGTACAGCTGGCGCAGCTGATTTCCAAAAAGGCGATGTTGACAAAGATGGTCTGCTGACCTTTTGGGATGCGATGCTGGCTTTGGATGAACTTTGTGAACAAAGAGTCGGCAATCCTTCCATTCTAACAGATGAACAAAAAACACTGGCTGATATGAATGAGGATGGAAGTATCACATTTGAAGATTGCAATGCTATTTTAGAGGTAGCATTTGAGGAATACGATCTCAATTTCGATGGAGCTGTTACATTGGAAGATTTTGAATTGGCTGCAAATGCCTATGAATCTCTCAGAGAAAAAAATCCAGACCAAACCAAATTCACATTGGAAGATTACGATGCTTCCTGTGGTTTAACAGAAGTACAATTTAAAATTGCATCATACTGGCCTTCTATAAACTGCAAACATGTATTCGATGCAGATCACATTCAATACGCTCTGCGGGATGGTCTTAATATTCCAGTTGGGGATGTCGATTTTGACGGAACCGTTTCATTGGATGATGCAGCAGCCATCCTGACCGAATATTCCGAGCGCATGGTTCACAATCCGACTATTTTGACGCCGCTGCAAAAGGTAGTGGCTGATTCCGACTTAAACGGTGTTATTACTTTAAGTGATGCAACAGATGCATTGACCATCTATGCCAGAAGTGCTGTTGCCCCGCAAGCATAAAAATTCCAAAAAAGCGCTTGACAAACCTCTTATTCTGTGCTATAATAAAAAACCGTGATGGCTGCTGCCATTGCATGGATCAGAAAAAACAGGACTACTGTCAGCATATTGGCTGATGGGCTGCTGTCAATAGCATTACAGGATAGAAAGAGGTGACAATCATGAAGGAAGGTCTGCATCCCGTATTTGAAAAGACCACCATTACTTGCCACTGCGGAAATGTAATGGAAACCATGTCCGTTAAGAAGGACATCAAGGTTGAAATTTGTTCCAAGTGCCATCCCTTCTTTACCGGAAAGCAGAAGCTGGTTGATACCGGCGGACGTGTTGACCGTTTCAAGAAGCGTTTCAATATGGACAAGTAAGCAATCAAAAATAAAAAAGGACGGTAATCGTTTACCGTCCTTTTTGTCTACCTCTGAAAAAGGAGCTGCTTATGGGATATCGTACCATTGCCCAGCCTGTTTCTGCAACTTATATCGAAAAAAAATCAGAATTCATCGCACAGCTTCAGCCAGTGCAAACCGCTGAGGAAGCCATTGCCTTTCTGGATTCTGTTCGCCGGGCGCACCGAAAAGCACGGCACAACGTCTATGCCTATCTGGTACGGGAACAAAACACCTCCCGTTATTCCGATGACGGAGAACCGCAGGGCACTGCCGGCATGCCGGTTCTGGATGTCCTGCAAAAAAATCACTTGACCGATGTCTGCTGTGTCGTTACCCGTTACTTTGGCGGCATTCTGTTGGGCGGAGGCGGATTGGTGCGTGCCTACTCGCACAGCACTGCCATGGCAGTCGAAGCCGCCTCTATTTTGGAAATGCGCCGCTGCATTCCGCTGACGCTCACCATGGATTACACCATGTATGGAAAAGTTTCCTACTGCCTGCCGCAGTTTGAAGTGATTCAAACAGATTCCAGCTTTGACACCATGGTAACCCTATCCATTCTGGTGCAGGAGCCGCAGGCGCTCGCCTTACAGGAACACCTCATCGACTTGTCCAACGGCACCATTCAAATTCAGGTTGGAGAAGCCTATGATGCTGATTTTTCTGCTGTCTGCAAGCCATAAAAAATCAATCAAAATTTTTAGAGGAGTTTTACAGGCAGACTGCGTATAATTATATAGATAGCGAATGTTTCCACGCAAACCGAACCAAGAAGGTGAGATTTTCCAATGACCATTCGAGAAGAGCTGGAACAGCAACAACATATCATCCTGCACCCCGATGCCTGCCGCTGCTTTGGAAGCGGTAACCGCATGCGGAAAGAAGAGCCTTGTCCCTATCGCACTGCCTTTCAGCGAGATCGGGATCGTATCCTGCACTGCAACGCCTTTCGGCGACTCAAACGAAAAACACAGGTGTTTCTCTCTCCTTCCGGCGATCATTACCGAACACGGCTGACGCATACGCTGGAAGTTGCCCAAATTGCACGCACCATTTCCCGTGCGCTGCATCTCAATGAAGATCTAACAGAAGCCATTGCGCTGGGGCATGATCTGGGACACTCTCCATTTGGACACAGCGGAGAAGCCATTCTAAACCGCATCTGTCCGCATGGATACTGTCATTATGAGCAAAGTCTCCGGGTCGTAGATTTCATCGAACGCTCCGGAAAAGGGCTGAATCTAACAGAAGAAGTCCGAAACGGCATCTTATGCCATACCAACCGCATTGCTGACACCAAGGAAGGCAACGTCGTTCGACTGGCAGACCGCATTGCCTATATCAATCACGATATTGAAGATGCCATCCGTGCCGGAATTCTGTCAGAAGAGCAGCTCCCTGCCGCTTGTACCAGCGTGCTTGGCACCAGCAAAACCAGCCGCATTACAACATTGGTGGCTGCTGTTGTGGAACACGGCACCGAAACCATCGGCATGGATCCGATGATTCAGCAGGCGGAAGACCAACTGCATGCATTTCTATTTGAAGCTGTTTACCACAACCCCGTCGCCAAGCAGGAAGAATCAAAAGCCGAACTGCTGATTGAAACCTTATATCGGTACTTCCTACAGCATCCAACTGCCATGTCTCCGGACTACCAAGCCATTGCAGAACGGTTTGATCTAGACCGTGCTGTTTGCGATTACATATCCGGCATGAGTGACGGTTATGCAGTAGATTTGTACACCGATCTGTTTATCCCGAAAAATTGGAAGTAGGTGATACAGCATTGACATTTTCTGACGATTTTTTAGAACAGATTCGATCTGCCAATCCCATTGAAACGGTTATGCAGTCCTATGTACACCTTCTTCGGCGCGGAAGAAATTATGTGTGCAACTGTCCGTTTCATTCGGAGAAAACACCTTCCTGCACCATATTTCCGGAAACGCAAAGCTTTTATTGCTTTGGATGCGGTGCCGGCGGAGATGTTATTACCTTCGTCCGGCGCATGGAAAACCTGGAGTTCGTGGATGCTGTCAAGCTGCTGGCACAGCGCAGCGGATTGGAAGTCCCGGACAGCAAGGAAGCAGACCGCATCTCGCAAGTACGTATTCGTACGCTTTCCATCAACCGGGAAGCAGCGAATTTCTATTACCGCAACCTCTCCGGTGCAGACAAACGAGGCTTACAGTACTTTGCCTCCCGTCGCCTCTCTCCAGCAACGATTAAAAAATACGGACTTGGCTATGCGCCGGATGCATGGAGTCAGCTTTCCGACTATCTGTTGAAAAAGGGCTACACCAAAGAGGAACTGCTCACAGCAGGCGTTGCCAAAACGGGACGAAACGGCGGCATCTACGATATGTTCCGGGGACGTGTCATGTTTCCGATTGTCGATGTACGGGGCAATGTGATTGGATTTGGCGGACGGGTTCTGGATCAAAGCCAGCCCAAGTATCTCAATACAGCAAAAACACCTGTTTTTGATAAGGGCAGCAATTTGTTCTCCCTGAATTTTGCCAAGAACTCTAACTCTGCCATTATGATTCTGGCGGAAGGCTACATGGATGTCATTGCCATCAATCAGGCAGGCTTTTCCAATGTCGTTGCCACGCTGGGAACTGCCATTACGCCGGAACAGGCACGTAAAATCGGACAGTATGCCAAAGAGGTGGTCATTGCCTATGACAGTGATACCGCCGGACAAACTGCCACACAGCGTGCCATTCATCATTTCAGCGATGCTGGCATCACCACCCGTATCCTGCACATGGAGGGCGCCAAAGATCCCGATGAATTCATCAAGACCTTCGGCGCAGACCGTTTCCGGCTTTTGGTGGAAGCGGCCGGCGATGCCATCAACTTCCGGCTGGATCAATGCGAAAAAGGACTGGATCCGCAGACAGAAGCCGGACGGGTACAGCTGCTGAAGCGGCTGATGGACGTATTGGCAGCCATTCCCAATGAGCTGGAACGGGAAGTGTATATTTCCCGAACGGCACAAAAATGGGAAGTGGATGGAACCGTTTTACGCACACAGATTCAGCGGCGACTGCGTGCTTCCAAAAAGATTCAGCAAAGCAAAGCCTGGAAAGATGTCATTCACCATACGGTGCAGCCGCAACCAGGCGCATCAATTTCCAATGCGCAGCTTTGCCGGCTGCGTGCGCAGGAGCGAATTCTCTGCTATCTGCTCAACCACCCGGAAGCCGGAAAAGATCTGCAAAATGATCTGCCGGCGGAACAATTTTCCGATTCTCTGTATCAGCGTCTGTATCAGCACATTTGCACGACAACGCAAGTTTCTTCCCTTAGCCGTGTATTTTCAGACGAAGAGATGGGAAAAATAAGCGGGATCACCGCAAAATATACCGATATTCCGGTCACGGAAGCTGATGTACAGGAGTGCATCACGCTGCTGCAAGAACCGCCGGAATCCGAAATCAAAAACGACCAAGATCTGCTGCGATTGGTGCAGGCAAACCCCAAACACCGCCAATCCAGCGAATGGTAGGAAAGGAAGTCGATCACAATGGAAGAAAAAAAGAACACAATTGACGGACTGCTGGAACAAGGAAAAGCAGCTGGTAAGCTCACAACAAAAGAAATCAGCGATGCGCTGGAGGAAATGGACTTCGATCTGGATCAGCTGAACTCGTTCTATGACACTTGCGAACAACTGAATATCGAAATCATTGATGATACCGCCGTCGATCCGAACCATTTAAAGGATAGCGATTTGGACTTAGCTGATGATCTGGAAATGGCACTCTCTACTGAAGGCATTGCCATTGATGACCCGGTTAAAATCTACCTCAAGGAAATCGGACGGGTTCCGCTTCTTTCCTCTGATGAAGAAATTGAACTGGCACAGCGTATGGCAAAGGGCGATTCCTACGCCAAGAAGCGGCTGTCCGAAGCCAACCTGCGTTTGGTAGTCAGCATTGCCAAAAAGTATGTCGGCCGTGGCATGCAGTTCCTGGATCTGATTCAGGAAGGAAACCTGGGCTTGCTGAAAGCTGTTGAAAAATTCGACTACACCAAGGGCTTCAAGTTCTCTACCTATGCAACTTGGTGGATTCGTCAGGCAATCACCCGTGCCATTGCCGACCAGGCAAGAACCATCCGAATTCCGGTACACATGGTAGAAACCATTACCAAGGTAAAGAAGGTATCCAGCCAGCTGCTGCATGAAACCGGTCACGATCCGTCCGCAGAAGAAATTGCCGAAAAACTGGATATGCCGGCAGAACGTGTACGGGAAATCATGCGCATTGCACAGGATCCGGTTTCCCTGGAAACACCAATCGGTGAAGAGGAAGACAGTCACCTGGGCGACTTCATCCCGGACGATGATGCACCGGCTCCGGCAGATGCGGCTTCCCTGATGCTGCTCAAGGAACAGCTGAACGAAGTTCTGTCCACCCTGACCGACCGGGAGGCAAAGGTTTTGAAGCTGCGGTTTGGCCTGGAAGACGGACGTTCCCGCACACTGGAAGAAGTCGGCAAGGAATTTGACGTCACCAGAGAACGCATTCGTCAAATCGAAGCCAAGGCGCTGCGGAAACTGCGTCACCCAAGCAGAAGCAAAAAGGTAAAAGACTTCTTAGACTAAACAGAGGTGTGCCGTCTCTTCTGACTGCATGCTTACATAGGCCTTTTTTGGCACAACAGGCTGCTGTACCCATCAAACGGTACAGCAGCCTGTTTGTTTTGTTTATGACTGCGGCAATTCCGCATAATCCAGAATGGTGAAACAATGGTTCTCGGCAGTCAGCCGAATAGCAGGAGGCGTACTTGCTGTTTCCCGGCGCAGAATGCGTTCTGCAAGCGGATTTTCCACTTGCTCGATGAGTCGTCTGCGCATCATCCGGGCACCATACTGTGCAGTTCCCGGTGTATCTGCCAGCAATGCCGGTACATCCGGTGTAAAGTCCAGCTGAATCTTTAGCTGTGCCAGCCGCTCCTGCAAGGCGGTCAGCTGCCGCACGGCAATGCATTGCAGACTCTCCCGGCTGAGTCGATGAAACCAGATCACGCCATCCAACCGTCCCAGAAATTCCGGGGAAAAATGCTGCTGCAATTCCCGTTCCGCTGCGGCATTTCCAGAAGCGCCTGCTGAAAAGCCCAGCGCACTTTTTTGATCCAGACTCTTTCCGCCCAGATTGGAGGTCAGAATCAGCAGCGCATGCCGAAAGTCCGTTGTTCGCCCGGAGGCATCCGTTAAACAGCCGTCCTCCATAATTTGCAGCAGCAAATTGCAGATATCCGGATGTGCCTTTTCGATTTCATCCAGCAGAATCACACAATACGGCTGCCTGCGCACACGCTCACAGAGCAAGCCTCCCTCTTCAAACCCCACGTATCCGGGCGGTGCGCCGATTAGCTTGGAAACAGTGTGCTTCTCCATATATTCCGACATATCCATCCGAATAAGGTTTTCTTTCCGGTCGAATAAGTGCAGCGCCAACGTCTGTGCCAGTGCCGTCTTCCCCACTCCGGTCGGCCCGGCAAACAGAAAGCATCCAACCGGGCGGTTCTGATCCCGCAGTCCGGTTCGGGAACGGAACAGCGCTGCCGTCAGCTGCTGAATGGCTTGGTCATGTCCAATGATCTGGCTCTTTAACGCATCACCGAGCGACAACAGCTTCTTTCGCTGTTCCATGGTGATTTTATGCACTGGAATTCCGGTACGGGCTGCAATAACCGCCGCAATATCCTGTTCGCCGACCGAAATGCTGCCGCATCCCAGCTGTTCCCCATGAATTCTGGCACGGGAACAAGCTTCGTCCAGCAGATCAATGGCCTTATCCGGCAAATATCGATCATGCAGATAGCGCACCGAGTAATCAATGGCAGTCTGTATCAACGGCTCCGGGATGGTGACATGATGAAAGTTTTCATAGGTTTCCCGCAATCCGCAGAGCATCTGAAAACACTGTGCTTCCGTCGGCTCTGCAATGCGAATGGGCTGAAACCGCCGCTCCAGTGCACTGTCTTTCTCAATATACTTTCGGTATTCCTCCGGTGTAGTGGCACCAATCAGTTTGATCTCCCCTCTTGCAAGCTGCGGCTTGAGGATGTTGGCAGCATCAATAGCACCTTCTGCGGCACCTGCACCGACAATGGTATGCAGCTCATCAATAAAGAGAATGACTTTTCCATTTGCTGCGGCTTCCTGCAAGCAATTTTTCAGCCGCTCTTCAAAGTCGCCCCGATACTTGGCGCCGGACAGCAGTGCCGGCAGATCTAAGGCGAATAGATGCTTGTCCTGCAAAGAATGCGGAACGCTTCCATCCAGAATCATTTTGGCAATGCCCTCTGCAATTGCAGTCTTTCCAACGCCGGCTTCTCCAATCAGGCAGGGATTGTTTTTGGTACGGCGTGTCAAAATTCGAATCAGCTGCTGCAATTCGTTGTCCCTGCCGATGATGGGATCGTATCGATTTTCACAGGCAGGATCGGTCATCCATTTTCCATATCGAAACAGGTTGGGCAGCTCCTTTCTGGAAAGCCCGTCTAAGCGATACCGTTCCATACGAACCCCGTAAGAAGTATCATTGCTGCACGCTGCGCACAGACGATTGAGACTTGCTCCCAGCTTCTTCAAAATGGCAATGGCACTGCAACAGGGCGTATGCAGGATGGCATTTAGCAGATGTTCCGTTCCAGCCAATTTACAATCTGCCTCCTTTGCCTTTTCCTTTGCCAGACTGAGAATGCTGCAAAGAGAAGGCGTCAGGCAATCCTCCTGCACTTGCGCCGGAATGCCACGCCCCACCAAATCAATTAACGTCACCCGTACCCGCTGCTCTGTAATATGCTGCGCAAACAAAATACTGGAGGCAGCATTAGACCCTTCTTCTAAGATGCCGAGGAGCAAGTGTTCACTTCCAATATAAGTATGTCCCAGTTCCTCTGCCGCTGCGACTGCTTCCTTTAATGATAAAATTGCTTTTCCGGTCAATCCTTCCGTATAGCGCACAATAAAATTCCCTCTTTCTGGTCTTGCATTTGACAATCTTCCTCAGAACCTCTTCCAAACGGCTCTGTTTTCAGTATGCCATAAAAATACTGCAATATCTGTCGAACCAGTAACACAAATTCGATTTTGGAATATACTGTACTATGAAACAGACAAAAAACCGTTTGTTTCAAAAAAATATTACACCAAAGGAGCGTTTTTTATGTGTGGATTTGATAACAACAATGGCTGTGGATGCTGGTGGATCATCATTTTGATCGTTCTGTGCCTGGTATGCTGCGGTGGCTGCGGCTGCGGTGGTTGCGGCAACCAGAACAACGGCTGCGGCTGTGGCTGCTAAGTAAAGCTTCTGACAGAAAAAGGGCGGTGCAGATTCCTGCACCGCCCTTTCTTTATTTTGCAATCAGGACAAGCGTTTCGCTCCGTTTGGCGATTCAGGGATACGCAAATTCCTGCTTCAAAAGAATAACCTGCAAATTTTTATTTCGTGCGTAATCGATAGACGGCAAAGAATCCCAGTCTGTTAAAACGATTCCGCTATGTTCCAGAAGATATTGATCGGTAAAGCGCCGGCTGGTACTTTCATCCGCAAAATGGCACTGCATAATTTTGGCAGTATCTGCCTGCTCATGAATGGAATAGTATCGATCCCGAACGGATTCGCTCCACCGTGCAGCCTGCTCTTCAAACGGTGCAATCACATGCAGCGCCATTTTCTGATGATACGGCCGCATCATCAATACGGTTTCTGCTGCCCACATCGGCACGCCGTATTCACAGGTGCACAAAAAGTTGGTAACGCCATCTAAGTAAAGGTTGTGGATCTGATATGCCAGATTGGTTTTCAACGCCAAGCAGTCTGCATATTCTTCATCCATTCCATACGGCAATTCATTGACCGAACGACCCAAGATGGTACAAATCATCGATTTTTCTGTCTGATGCATTTCAACAACTCCTTTCAGCCTTTCGGCGATTGACAGAAGGAGACCTGTTGGTGTCGCCATGCAGTTCGATTCTGGTTCCACAAAACAGGATGCCAGAAAATTCCGTTCAAAACAGGTCATTTCCTGGCATATCTAGTATAGCATATCCCACCTGTTTCGTCAAGATTGTTCCCAGACAAAAATTCGACAAAAAGTGCCAAAATTCAACAGAAATACTACGATCTTCGTCGAACAGACAGGAATCCTGTCAACGATTCAGCATCCAAATTCCAATGTTTAAATAAGAGGCAAACGCCGTCCAGCACAAATAGGGCAGATTCAGCCATGCCGCAAGCGGCCGAATTTTCCGAAACAGCAGCAGCATGCCAATCAGCAAGCCTAGCAAAACCAGAATAACGGCTACCGATCCGCCCAGCTTTTCCAGCCGAAAAAATACAATGCTCCACATAAAGTTGACCAACAGCTGTAAACCGTACAGGAATAACGCACACCCCTTTTCCGATGTAGACACCTTGGCTGCCGCAATCAAATAGGCAGACCAGCCCATCAGTGCATACAGCACTGCCCATACCACCGGAAAGACCCAGCCGGGCGGAGAAAGCGGCGGCTTTGCCAGCTCCTGATAAAAGGAATTGGTATTGCCTGCCACAATCCCGGACAACACGCCGACCAGTTCTGCTGCTACGATAAAAATGAGCAGCTCCGTCCATTTTTGTTTGTTCATCTCCAACCGTTCTCCCTTCTGGATGCTTCATGTACCATGACGTTTCGTGCAGCATGCAGGAATGGAAAGAGAACCTGCTGCGTTCCCTTTCCCACTGCAAAAGCAATTTCAAACAAGCAGCTTATAAATACTCCTGAAAAAAAGTCTGCAAGGCTGCTGCACAGGCTTCCTCGTCTGCTCCTTCGCAGGTAATTGTAACCGTATCTCCGCAGGAAACACCCAGACCCATCAATTTCAGCAGCTTCTTGGCATCTGCTGCTTTTCCGTCTTTGTGCACCGTTACCTGACTGGAAAACTTCTGCGCTTCCTTCACCAGCAAGCCTGCCGGTCTTGCATGCATACCCACAGCGTCTTGAATGGTATACGTCCATTCTTTCATATTCTTTGCTCCCTTCTTTTAGAACCAATCCTTTTCTGAGAACCAGTTTTAGTTTTCCCAGATTTCAAAGAATATTCTCACTTTCTCCTGTTTATCGGAAATCTGCAAGGTTTTTCCTGCACATGGTACGAGCGTTTTGGTATAAACTAAAACAGAAAGAGGTGAACTGCTATGCGATTTCAGGACTTACAGGAACTCATTGGAACCAGCCGTTCTTCCCGCAGATATTTTTTATCGCTGCCTGTTCCCATTCAAATGCAGCTGCATGCATGCAACGCATGGATTCATAGCTTACAGGATCTGCATCAGCTGGCAGGATACTACACCAAGCAGCAGGAAAAATGGACGATCTAACCAATCAAAAAAGGTGCCTGTTTCAAAAGGCACCTTTTTTCAAAACGATAGGAAAGGACTTGTTTCGGATTCAATCCGTTCCATGGATCAAATCCTGAATCACCGTTCCAGCCAGAATCAGCCCGGCAACAGACGGCACAAATGCGGTACTGCCCGGAACCGGTCTTTTATGGGAATCTGCCTGCGTTTCCTTGGAAGCGGGAGTCAGCGGCGGTTCTTTGGAGTAAACCACTTTCAATCTTGCAATTCCCATTTTGCGCAGTTCTCGGCGCATGACCCGTGCCAGCGGACAAACAGAAGTCTGATAGATATCTGCCACTTCAAATGCGGTGGGATCCAGCTTATTGCCGGCACCCATAGAGGAAATAATCGGCGTATGACAGCAATTGGCCTGTCGAACCAGTTCCAGCTTCCCGGTCACAGAATCAATGGCATCTACGACATAATCATAGGCAGAAAAGTCGAACTGATCGGCGGTTTCCGGCGTATAGAATATTGGATAAGTGCGCACCTGACAGGATGGCGCAATGTCCAAAATACGGTTTTTTGCTACCACTACCTTTTCCTGCCCCAGAGTGCTGTGCAGTGCAATGATTTGCCGATTGAGATTGGTGAGACTGACAACATCGTGATCGATGAGATCCAGTGCACCAACGCCGCTTCTTGCCAGTGCCTCCACCACATAGCCGCCTACACCGCCTACCCCAAATACTGCTACACGTGCCTGCTGAAGCCGCTGGAGCGCCGCTTCTCCCAGGAGCAGTTCCGTCCGTGAAAATGCATGTTCCATCTTTTACAATCCCCTTTTTTTCTCCAAATATAATTGTTGGCATGATACCATATTTTGGGAAACTTGTCAAGTCTTGGAACAAGTGTCTTGCACAATACTTCCATTTGTGGTATGATAAAAGCAATTGTTTTGGAAGGACGGAATCAAATCCCATGCACGATTTTACACAAAATCTGATCTTTAGTTTAAACGCAACCATTCCGGTTTTTTTGATGATGGTATTCGGCTGGCTCATGCAGAAAATCCACTTGCTGGATGACCACACCACACAAAAAATCAATCAGTTTATCTTTCGGGCACTGCTGCCGGCACTGCTTTTCATGGACTTGTCCACAGCCGATTTCCAATCTGTCTGGGACACGAAATTTGTACTGTTCTGCTTTGCGGCAACGGCATGCAGCATTCTACTGGCATTTCTTGCGGCACAGTTCCACAAGGATCCTACCGAACGGGGAGAAATTATACAGGCATCCTATCGAAGCAGCGCTGCCATTCTGGGCATTGCATTTGTTAAAAACATCTATGGAACTGCCACCATGGCAGCTTTGATGATTGTGGGAACGGTTCCGCTGTACAACATCATGGCAGTCATTATCTTATCCCTGACTGCCCCTAAAGACAAAACAGTACATGCCCCCAAAGCGCTTTTTTGGAAAACAACCAAAAATGTTCTCACCAACCCCATCATCCTGGGGATTCTTGCCGGTATGCTCTGGTCCATCCTGAAAATTCCGCAGCCGGTCATCCTGTCCAAGTCTGTTTCGTACTTAGGGAATATGGCAACACCGCTTTCTCTGATTGCGCTGGGAGCTTCCTTTCAAGTGCAGGATGCTAAGGGAAAGCTTCCGCTTACACTGGGCATCACCGGTATGAAGCTGGTGCTGTTTTGTGCGATCTTTCTGCCCGTTGCTATTGCGCTGGGATTCCGCTCCGAAAAGCTCATTGCCATTCTGGTCATGCTGGGCAGTGCCACCACGGGAAGCTGTTTTGTCATGGCACGCAACATGGGACATCGAGGGGTTATCACCAGCTGTGCTGTGATGCTGACTACGCTTTGCAGCGCATTTACCCTAACGGCATGGCTGTTCCTTTTAAAGAGTATGCAGTATATTTAGGACTCGCTTTTGTAATCACACCAAGTACCCTTGCTGATTACACCGGAAGCCGTGATTGTTACCACACCCGGAGCTGACAACAAAAAGAACATTTTAGAATGAAAAAACGCTCGGATTCTAAAAAGTCCGAGCGTTTTTTGTTATGGAATCGGTACTGCTGTGATACCGGTTCGATTATTCAGATTCTGCTGCTTCAGAAGCGGAGGATTCCTCCTGTTCCGTATCTGCTATTGGTTCCACTCCGTCCAACTGCTGATACGCTTCCTTTGCTCGATCAGATACCTTTCCCAGTTCCAGGTTGGAAATCGTCTGATATACAGCAGCTGCTTCCTGCTGCGGAATGCTGCCAGCTGTGCATGCACGCTGCAACTTGGTCAGATACGGGGACAGCAGCAGCGACAAACAATCCTGCGACAGCTGAGAATCCGAAGCTGTTTCTTCATACAGCAATTCGGCAGAAACCAATTCGTTTTGCTGAATCTGCCGATAAATAGTGGTCGGTGCCCAGCGGTAAAAGAAAACGGTTCCCGTTACATTCAGCAAGCAAACGCCAACCACAATCCACTTTAAAACAACAACAGCCTTCTTCTGTTTCTTGTGCTGGTTTTTTTCCGGAACCAGCAAGGGAATTCGATGCATGGCACAGCGGCATCCCTGACAGAATTTTGCTTTACGGGGCACTGCACGACCACACTGCGGACAGTGACTGTTATACAGATACCGCTTTCGAATGCGGAAAATTTCTGCCACCAATAGCAGCAGAACCAGCACGCTGCATCCGATTGCAGCCACCCAAAGCCACTGATGGGTTACATTCTTTGCCGTTTCATCCTGTCCGGCACGGTATTGCAACTCAAATGTACCGTCTCCATTGCGGTCTACCTTTAAAACGATCTTTCCGGATGCATCGGTATTGGTTGCAATGAGCGTATCTTTCGTGACAGGAATGTCCTGGAAGCTTCTCAGATCGGAGTAAGCACCATCGGCATCTGCAAAGCCAATTTCATAGTTCAGATTTCCGCTGGCACGTCCCTGCAAGCAGATTTCATAGGCAATATCATCCCGCAGACGCAGGACTTTGATTTCGTTGTTTTCGCCGTCAAATCCAAGCGTTCCGAAGGAGGTACGCAGATGTTTGTCGCCGTCTGCGGAACTGAGCACTTCCCCGTTGTACCGCACCACTACATCGACCAGATCTTTTGCCCTACGAGACTTGGAGGATTTGGAACTGGATTCCACTGCGTCTGATTCTAATGTTAAGTTGCTGAGCGGCGTTATGGTTCCGGCAGAGGAAGCCATGCAATTCGCATAGGTGCTTTCCACCTGCATGCCGTCTTCCTCCTGCTGCTGTGCATCGGGGGCCTGCTCCGTGTCTGCATCCGCATCAGAAATGCGAATGTACTGATACGTCTCACCGCCTACCTGCCGGGCAATGTCGTCAAAAATAGGCTGCACATCTGATAAGCTGGAGATTTCATAATGATACCCGGTGGTGGCAATGGCATTCATCAAACTGCGACAGCTTCCGATGTCTGCATCGCCGTTCTCGTGGAAGAAACCAAGGGAATAAATGATGATCGAATCATCCTTTAGCTGATTGGCTTGCCGAATGATGGGGCTGTTGAAATCACCGTCATCATCCGGGCCGTCACAAGGTGCGCCGTCGCTCATCATTACCATGATTTTTTGTACGGCGTTTGTCTGGTCTTCCAAAATGGAGGCAGCAGTTTCCATCCCCTCATACATATTGGTTCCGCCGCCGCTTTCAATTTCACGGATTGCTTCTTTTAAAGCCTCCCGGTCATTGCTGGCTTTCAGCAGAATGCTGCTGCTCGTCTGATAGGTAATCAGGCTGATTCGGGTATTGGGATTGGCATCCAGTACCGTATCCACAAATGCCAGCGAAGCATCTCTTGTCTCCTGAATCGGGGTACCATTCATGCTGCCGGAGTGATCCAGCACCAAGGTGACTTCCTGTGCCGGTGCCCCAAAGTTCGTGGGGATTTTTCCTTCTGCCTGGTAAGCGTCTACCTTCTGTCCAGCTGCATTGTCATTGATCAGAATGGAAACCTGCTTGGTCAGTCCGCTGTTGTTCAAATCGGTCAGATATGCCACATAAACACCAGCCGGCAAGTCCGGCAGTGTGTAGCTGTCCCCTGTTACATCTTCCTCCACCACGTCTTTTCCATCGCTGTTCCGGTACAGAACCAGGTGGTAATTCTGATACGGCTGGTTCAGGTTGTCGTAGACCTTCAGCGTTGCATTGGGAAGCAGGGAGTAGTCATAGCAATTCTTTATGCCGACCTGATCCAAAGCATCAATGACACACTCCAGCTGCCCATCGGTCAGCGGTGTGGCAGTTCGCTTGTTGGTTTGCTCCTGCGCATCGGCATTCATTTCCAGTGCCTGCTGTTCCACCAGCATCCGAAAGGTTTCAAAATTAGAGGTACTGGTCAAACCGCTTGTCATGTAAAAATAAAGATTTCCGATCTGTTCTGTGGTCAGAGCTTCTGTCCCATTCACACCGGTTGCCATCAGGTAAGCGGCATGGGAGACAATGGTTGCACCATGGTGACAGTCTGTTGTGCCATCCACAAAGTTTTTTGCATCCGTCAGGGAAGAACCGGTCGGTGCCTTTGCATTTCGAACGACATTCTCCCAGTCACAGGAATTGTTAAACTTCTGATCGTCTGCCCAATCCTCTGCAAATTCGGCAAAGGAGTCCGCCAGTCCTTCGGAAATTGCCAGCTGCACCGACTTTTGCCGTCTGTCCCGAGAGGAATAATTTCCATTCGTCAAGTTGCTCAGGCTATTTACCACACCATGTGTATACTCATGCGCCATGACGTTTTGCTCACTGGCATAGGTGGGCTTCTTGGAATCGCTTCGCTGCCCAACTGCCATGAAATCGGTTCCGTACATCGCCGCATTATCCACCAGGCTTTGAGAAGACATCTTTTGAATATTGACCACAATGGTTAAGCTGGCATTGGGATCATTGGTAATGCCGTCCCGCTGAAAGGCACGCTGATAGTAGTCATAAATTGTTTGCAGATTGGCGAGTGCATCGACACCGCTTGTATCCGGTTTCTGTGACTTCGGATTCCATTCAATCAGCTTCATGTCCTTTGTATCATCTTTCATATTCTTGGCAGTGGCACGGTAAGTGGTCATATTCCGATCCGTATCCTTCAGCAGATACTTCTTATCAGAGTCCTTCCAGAAATCCAACTGCTGCGTCTGCTGCTGCCCCTGCAAGGACTGCTGGTGCAGCATTTCATATTCGATCTGGTCGTAGTCTGCCTTTATGTCTCCGGTGCTGACATCCACAAACAATGTAGTAAACGGAAGCACCGCATCCTGTTCGGAAACTGCAAACGCATACCCCACACAGGGATCTCCCTGCTCCAGAAAGAAAATCTTTTTGCCCAGACTCTTAAACGTGCAGGCATCCGGGGAAAGCTGATAGTTGCTCTTGATGTACTTTTCTGCATACTCCCGTGCATCATATTCCCCCATGCCGGTCGCAGTCTCTACACCATCCAGCTGCGCATGCGTTCCGGATACAGAACGCACTTCTCCAGAGGCATTGACAGTCATCCGCAGCTCATACCCGTAAACCTCTACACCGTTATAATACTGCTGCATCGTATACGTATCGGTATAGGCATTCGACTGCACGGACGCAAACCGATACTCCTCCTGCGCATGATAAAGCCCCAGCGCATTCTGCATCTCACACAGCGTATCCAGTGCATCGTCTTCATCGGCAATGATGTACTTCTCCTTGCGGCTGCTGTTCGGGGACGGCGTATAGTGAATGGTTCCGTCCTGCTGCGACTGCCGCTGTGCCCTTCGGATGGCGTTCAATTCCTTTTGCAAAGCAGCCTCTTCCGGTGTCTGTGCGGAAGCCATTCCGGAAGCCGCAATCGGTTTCCCAAACAGCGTATAAGCGCAGACCCCATCGGTTGCAAGCGCTGCCACCAGGGAAAGCAACAGCAACCCGGTCAGGAACCGCATCCGGCGGCGTGGCTTTTTGTACAGCTTCCCTACAGCCATACTCGGTTTTGGGGGCGGATTCTGCCCCTGCATTTGTAACTTTTTCTTTTTCTGCAATTCTCCTCACCCTTTCCCGTTCTATGACGGAAGACTTTGCCCTTATTATACCACATTCCCCATAAAATGACAATGTTTATGCCAGCATTTGAAAAAAGAAATCCGCAGGTGGGTTCCTGCGGATGGTTTCAGCCGAATCGTTTGACGGCTTGCTTTTATAGTAAATTTAAGTTTCGAGCTGCCAGCAGCGCTTCGGATTTGTTGGATGCTTGCAGCTTTCGATAATTTTCCTGTGCATGGTACTTCACCGTACGAGGATTCATATGCAGTGCTTCTGCTATTTTGGTGATGGACAGCCCGTCTGCCTGCAACCGCAAAATCTGAAGTGCCATTTCAGAAAAGTTTGGAATTTCTGCAAATTGGTGCCCCAGATAAACCGGATAGCGCCTTGCCATCTTTGCTGTTTCCGTATACAGCTTTTCCAGCCACTGCATCTCGATTTTCTCATCCTCCGCACACATCCGCTTCACCTTTTCCAGCAGCTCCAGTGCAGCGGCACCTTCCTCACTGACGATTCGGATGAAGTGGTACGAACCGATTTCCCGCAGCGTTTGCAGGAAATCCTCCTGCCAGGCAACGCCGAGCCGGCTTCTCACAATGGCAGTCAGCACGCCAACCTCCATCCGAATATACCGGCGGTCATTGACTTCCGCATAGAACTTGATCTTTTCCAGCAGGGCAAACGCCTGCTTGTATAACCCGGCGGCAATCTGGCACCGTACCTTGGTCAAATACCGGTAGCGATCCAAGGTATCAAACTCCTTGTTTTCATCGGGAGCCTGTTCCATCCATGCTTCTATGGTCTGGGTATCCCCTTCATAGAGCGCAATCCGGCAGCGCAGGGCTTCTAGATTGGACAAAATCTGTACTATTTGCTCTTTTTCCACTTTTGTCTGAAAGCTGTACAGCAGTTCCTTTGCCGTTTGGCTGTTTCCGTCTGAGAGATACAGCCGTACCTGTACGCCAACTGCTGCAAATGCAATCTCCAGTCTTCCGTCTGCCTCTGTCTCCAGCTGTGCCTTGGAAAGATGTGACAGTACTTCGTAGGGATCCTCTCCTTTTTCATAGAGACTTTCTCCCAGCGCCGCATGAACCAATCCTTTTCCGTAGCGTCCCAATACCCGTTCCACAAGCTTTCCAATGGTAGCGGCAAGTTCCCGATCCCGCTTGCTCCAGTGACAAAAGTCCTTTCCGCCATTCATGGTCGAGGGAAGGTTACTGGTCACCGAAAGTTCCGGCATGTGAACCCCGTGTTCAAACATCAGCGCCGGAATCTTTTGCAGGATTTCCAGCAGTCCGGCACTGCCACGATGCGGCAGGGAGATATCCAGGTACGCCAGCTGGGCTGCAATTTCTCGCCGCAAGCTTCCTCTTTCCTGTTTACACGCCTGTGACAGCTTTTGGTACCAGTATTCACTTTTTTCAATGTCCATCACCATGGAACACAGCATGCTCATGCCGCCCATTAGCAAGACATTTTTTTCAATTTCGGATTCCTCCAATTGGAAGTAAAACCGGCGCATTTCAAAGTAATGCCCATTTCCGGGATGCTGCTTGGCATTGCGAATCAACAGGTTGCGAATGCCGCTTTTGCTGCCGCAGCGTTCGTAGAGTTCCAGCGCCATCAAATCCTGCCCCTGCAATTCATAATAGACGGCTGCATGGTGCATGTACTGCCGCAGCTCTTCCGTACCCAGTTTCTTGTTGGCTTGGTTGCGGAGTGCCTGCAACAAAATCGGACGAATGTAGTAAACATCATGTTCCCGCTTGATAAAATTACCCGTCTCCATTGCCCGTTCCAAAACAGAAGAAACCCTTGCATTTCCGGTAATCATCTCCGCAAGCGGAAGCGTAAAGGAATCCACCACACTCATTTGGAGCAGGAAATCCACCACTTCGGATTCCCACTGCGCCATAACAACACGTTCCAGATAATCGGAAAAGATCTTGGAGACATCCGTTGTCAGCTCGCTGCCGATCTCTCTGCCTTCCAGCAGGCGCAAAGCGGTCTGCTTCACCGCCTGCGCATTGCCTTCGCTTTCCCGGTGCAGCCGTTCCAGCTTTTCTTCCTCCAGCTGAATGTGCAGCTGCTCCAGGTAGGCACGGATGGTTTCCCGATCCCAGCTGAGGTCTTCCTCCGTGATGATTAAAACATTCTGTTCCAAAAAGATTTCCGCCAGCCATGCCGGCGCTTTGCACCTGGAGAGCATCAACAGCCAGATCTCCTGCCGATGTGCCAAGTCCACCACCTGCTGCCGCCGTTCTTCGTTGATCAGCAAATGCAAATCCTCTATTACCACAATGGTTTTTTTATCGGACGATTCCGCTGCAAGCTTTTCCAGCTCCCAGTTGCTTTCCGCACAGGAAAACACAACATACTTTCGATTGCCCAGATACTGCCGAACCAGTTCTGTTTTTCCATATCCAGTTGCACCATAAATATAGACCGGTTGCTGCAGCACCCGTGCAACCCGAAGCTTGTTATAAGCAGCAGTCGGCCGCATATATGTTCTGATCAATTGACATTCTCCTTTTCACAATTTTGTCAATAAATCGCAATCTTATTTTATTATACCACAAAACCGCACCGTTGCAAACTGTCCATTCGGACAGGATCTCTCGCAATTTTTTTGTAAAATCAGACAGTTTCTCCAAATTTTCCCCTTCCTCTCAAATTTTTTCAAAAAAATGCAGAAAAGCACTTGACAAGCTATTTCTTTTCTGATATAATAAACAAGTTGATGATTGCGAGTGTGCTGGAATTGGCAGACAGGCACGTTTGAGGGGCGTGTGTTTCGACGTACGGGTTCAAGTCCCGTCACTCGCACCAACATCTACTCAATTGGAATGGAAAGATGGCTGAGCTGGTCTAAGGCGCACGACTGGAACTCGTGTATACGTTGATAGCGTATCGAGGGTTCGAATCCCTCTCTTTCCGCCATATTAGCACCCCAATTTTGATACAATCGAAGTTGGGGTGCATTATTCTGCCTAAATGTAGATAATACGCAGTTTTTGAAGGCAATAAGAAACGGTAGGTTTTGAGATACAAACGATACATAAGGGTTCGAGTCCTCAAAATCGGGCAAAAATGAGTAGACTGACCTCAAAAGTCAACGATTACCCAAGCTATCGTTGATTTTTGCGAAAAATCGAAAATCATTTAGGGTGCATTTTGAGCTGTTTTTGGGGTTATCGTTGACTTTTGTAACGAAACTCGGAAATGGCTGTAAATAGGCAAAAAAAGAGGGGGCTGCGGATGAGCCAGTGTGAGAAGCATCACATTGGTATCCACAGCCCCTAAAAATATATATTTACACTTCAATTTCCATGCCATTCCGAAGCGTGAAGGTCAGCTTTCCGTCCGTTCCAACAGTAGCTTTCTCAACCAACAGCAGCCAGAGCTTTCCGTCAAAGGTGTCAGTCACAATACCGTCATGTTCCATTGTCCGAATCAGTCCTTCGAGCAGTTCCTTGCGGGATAATCTTTCAGCCCGCTTATTCAGGAGTTCGTGCAGAACCTTTTCCATATCAGCTTTCTTTGCATTGTACTCTGCCATCTTAACCTTGTAAAAATCCTCGTCCTGTGCTTCCATAGCATTTTCCTTGATGAACTCCTGCATCGAAACTGTCAGTTCGTTGATGTGTGCATACTGAGCTTCGATTTTTCTGTCCAGTGCTGCGGTGTTGGAGAGTAGAATAACAATCTCTCGGCAAGAAGTTAGAAAATCAGCTCGGTCAGTCGCTATCTGATTGCAGACCTCAATGAACCGCTTTTTAATGTCGTCCTCATACAAATGCGGTGTTTCACACTTCACCCCATTTGAAAACTTGTGGTTGCACTGCCAGATGGTTCTCTTGTACTTGCTTGTGCTGTGCCAAACTTTAGAGCCGAAGAACCCACCGCAGCAGGCACAGACGATTTTAGCTGAGAAAATGGAACTGCCGCTGTACTCCTTTCCGAGACCTTTTCGTCTCTCTATTTCTGTCTGCACAAGTTCAAACTCCTCCGGGTCGATGATTGCTTCATGACTGTGTTCCACGAAATACTGCGGCAGCTCACCGTGATTGGGCATTTTACGCTTTGTGATATGATTCTCACTTGCGGAGTAGCTTTCCTCCTGCGCATAAGAGCCTAAGAGCGTCAGCAGGAATTCACCGTCCGGGCTGATTGAGTGGATATTCTGCTCCTCAAAATAGACATCGACATTAAGGTTTTTCAGCTCACGGACAGTTTCAAGTAGTGTGACAGTATTGCGGGCGAAACGGGAAATCGACTTTGTTATGATAAGGTCGATGTGTCCGGCTCTGCATTCGGAGAGTAATCTTTGGAAGTTCTCACGGTTGTCCTTAGTGCCGGTCAGGGCTTCGTCTGCGTAAACTCCGCAGAACAGCCATTCGGGATTGCTTTGTATTAAAGAATTGTAGTAGCTGACCTGTGCTGACAGGGAATGTAGCATCGCGTCCTTACCGTTGGATACTTTGGCGTAAGCTGCCGTTCTCAGCAGCTTTACTTTCTGTGCATTGGGGAATTGAACCCTCTCTACGATTCGTTCTTTTTTCTCCACACAGCACACCTCCTTCGCTTACCATGTTACCGTCTATTCGGAGATTAGTCAACGATTTTACGCAGATTTCAGCGATATATGCTGCACGAAGATACGCCGTATTTCTGTGCCATCATTATATCAATTTTGGCGTACTCTGCCTTTGTTATAAGGGACTTGGCTAATAGGGAGCGAACCCATGACATGACAAACTGGTAGTGAAGTAATTTGTTATAAAGATTACTGTTTTCCATGATAGACCTCCTTCGATTTGCCGTAGCAGGTACGGGAACAGTAAATGCGGTGCTTGCTTTTGTATGATAAGAAATGCTTCTTGCAGACAGGACAGATACGCTCAATCTGTGAATCTCGTGGAATCAATGTTGAATTCTCAGCCCACCACAGTTGGCGGCACTTATCGGAACAGAACTTTTTTGTTTTCCGATGTTCGGCTTGTGTTATACTTTTATGACATTGCAGGCAGAAGTGTACATTAGATCCGGTGATTCGTCCTGACATGATATTATTTCTCTTACAGAAGGATTTGATCGTATTTATGGAGAGTCCGAGCTGTTCTGCAATAGAAGGAAATGGTACTCCTGCATCACGCATAGAAGCGATTGCTTCCTTTTGCTCATTTGTCATCGCATACCTCCTCGCTGAAAATAAAGGGTCATAGTATATGAAAAAAGAAGGGCAGAGAAAAATCCCTGCCCCTCATGTGGATCACGCTTTCACGAGCGTACCCTTGTAAGTGTCATTGCCGATTTTGATGGTTGCGGTCACGGCTGTGTCCGGCTTATCCTCAGACTTTTCTTCCGCAGGTGCAGGAGCTTTCCCGAATCCGTTCAGTCCCTTGCTTTTGATAGTGGTCGGGAAATCCTTATAGCAGATATCCAGATCCACATTGCCGCTGATACCTGCGACCTTTCCTTTCTCGCTGTACTGCCAGATACCATATGCGCCGCTGTAATTGGTCTGATCGACCCAGTGCGCCAGCCAGATCGTATACCAAGACTTGATATCATCGGCGGTATAAGTTGTGAGCGAAGATGCGGAGCCGTATAGACCGACAAAGTAACCGGCGGACTCCACACGCTTCAGAAACGCCCTCATAATTGCGGAGACCTGTTCCTTGCCGAGGTCGAACTGCTTTTTCTCCTCAAGGTCGAAGTACACAGGCATCTCGAACTGCTTTCCCTTGATGACAGACAGGAAAACATCGGCTTCCAGTTCCGCTTCTTCCGGTGTCATTGCGTAGGAGTACCAGTATGCGCCGACCGGAATGCCGACTGCCTTTGCCCCGGCATAGTTCTGTTCAAACTTCTGGTCTTTCTGGGATTCCAGCTTACCATAGCCTGCACGGATAATCGCAAAATCAATGCCGTCAGCTTTGACCTTCTGCCAGTCGATATCGCCGTTGTGGACGCTCACATCAATGCCCTTCATATCCTCACCCCCGAAGTATTTGTAGAAATCATCGGTCACAGAGCTGTTGCCGTGAACTTCATCGCCGTACCACTTACCGTTGGGACACACATCTACATGCGTGTACTGGTAGGCAGCGGTGATATTGGCAATGCCCGTGAAGCCGATATCCTGCGCCTTACAGCAGACCACCTTAGATGAAATCGGCTGTCCGTCCTGACCATAGCAGCAGATGTCCGCTGCATTGCCGAGTGTATGCTGTCTGGTACCGCTGCCCTTAACAGCCTTATCGTGAGCAGGACAGCGGAAACCGGAAGTCACGATGATCTTGGAGCAGTTGAGGGCGGCATAAAGTTGTTCGAGCTTCTGAACGAGGTTATTATTCACCTCAAATTCATGTTCTTTTCCGCACTTACAGCGGAATTCGGTAGAGTTGAAATGGGACGTGATCTGCACGGAATCGGAATACTGATACTTCATTTTTTATCATCCTCCATCTTATCGATCATTTCCTGAATATCATCGTCAATATGGGCGGCACGCTTCTGAAGCACTTCGATAGCCTTTTTGATTGCAGGCGGATACGGGATTCCCATAAGACTGGTGTTCTCAATAATCGAAAGCAGCTCATTCACACAGAAACCGATGCAGGTCGCATCACGAATATATGTGGTACCGATCATGATGTCCATGCGGACGGCCACAACGACCATGAGCAGAATGCAGAACTTCTTTGCAAGTCCGACCCAGCCTGCCTTGGAGCTGAGTCTGCCAGTCTTGCTGTGTTTGCTTCTGCCCATAGATGCGGCGATCAGTCCGGTTGTGAAGTCGATAGCCATGAATAGCACAAGCGTGATCAGAGCCGAATCCCATCCTCCGAGCAGTGCCGCAAAAAAAGCCGCCGATGACTCCGGCGGCGGTACAGATATTTTCTTTCATTCAATCATCCTTCCTCAAATCGTTACATCCACTATCTTTACGGAGCAAATCATCGGGCTTGTGTTGTCCGTCACAGCCTTCCATGCAAGGTAATACTCGCCGTCACTTATGCCGCTGCATTCGTGCAGGACGTTGATGTAATTGCCCACAGTGCCGAGCCATCCGAACGGAATGGAAATGGCCGTGTTATTCTGAATAGCTTCGTAGATATGTCTTGCTGTCTCTGCTTCAGACATCTGCTGATTACTTTTGGGAACGAGCCACATCTCACCGATATCCGTTGCACCGGACTTATAACTCAGCATGATCTTACGATTGCTGCTGATGTGAACCGGCTCTACGCACATAGTGTAGATAACCGCACCCCAGTTGAAGTCCGGCTGATTGTAGTAAATGGCATAGCCATTCTCCTCACAGCAGAAATGCTCGTAGGATTCTGTGAATCCTGCAAGGGAGCGATAGCCGTCATTATAGAAGGTGTACACCTTCTCACCGTAATCATGGAGAGCATCGATGGAAGCCTTGAACAGCGTGATATTCGGCTTTGTCTGCGGGATCTGCAGCACCTTTGGCACGAGCGTATTCAGCTTTTCTGTCTCCGAAGCCTGCACGCCCATAGTTAAAAGGTTTCTTGCAAGCTGATCTCTCTGCTCATCGAGAGCTGTCAGATAGTTTCCGATACTCATTCGCTCACCTCCACGATATCAGCCAGTGCAGCTTCTACACCGGAGAGGGCTTCCTCCAGTGCGGCCAGACGAGTATTGATTTCTGTGATTGATGTCTTTGCTCCCTGCATATCATAGAGGATCTCCGTCTTGAAACGCTCAAACACGCCCTCATTGACACCGACACGCTCCGTCAGATTCATAGCTGTTGTGTATGCGTCGTTCCAGCGTGCAACGTGGGATTCTGTGATACTGTTCAGCGTTGTGAGGTTGTGGTGCCAGTGTGCCTGTCCGACTACTGTTCCGATGGATGCAATATCATCGAGCATCTCCTGCGTGATATTATCCAGCACAGCCTTGTTGGAGTGAGAGTGTGCCAACGCAGAAACCTCACTCAGTCCGGTAGAAAGTCCGTGCAGAGCGTCTGCTGTCTGGGCATGAAAAGCAGCTTCATCACGCATATACTGCTCTGTGATGGTGTCCAACACATCCTTATTGTTGTGGGTATGCGCGGCGGAACTGATAGGAAGCAGAGCCTCACGGATATCGTGGATATCATAGGAAGTGCCGCTGTCAGTGCGTTCAGAACATCGAGATTGTTATGCGTATGCGTACTCGGTCTGAGGTTCTCAACTGCTTCATTAAGCGTCTGGATCTCATAGGTGGTGCTGTCTTCAAACTGCTGCAAACCATCAAGCTCCTGCATCAGTTCCGGTGTAAGGCGGTCGAGCGTTTCCTTATTGGAATGACTGTGCGACTCCTCCGCTACAGGAGCAATCTCACGCTCAATTATCGTTGTGACCTACTATTCTTATGTAGCCAAAACAAAAGATGCTCTCTAACCGCAGAGAAGCTGTTTGATGGACAAAACGGACATCAGGCTCGTTCTGCTGGCACAGAGAACAATGCGCGTATCAAGCTGTCTCCCGGACTGGTCGGCTGGGCGGACATCATCTTCTGTATGGAGAAAACACATGTCCGGAGGCTGAAAGAGAAATATTCAGATATCATAGCCGATAAAACCTTCATCTGCCTGAATATTCCCGATGATTATTCTTACATGGACGATGACCTGTGTGAGCTGTTTGAGAGTGTTGTTCCAGAGTATCTTTGAGTTTTCAACATTCGCCAACAGTTTTTCCACAAAGTTTTAAACACGAGCATATGATCTTTCACAGAAAGGAAGTATAAATGACCACAGACAATAATGAGGTTGAGCAGATATTAGACCGCGACACATACCGTCGTATCAAGAAAATGGACAGAGCTACGCTTGAAGGGCTTATACAGGACATCTTTGAACGTGATCGGAAGAAAGGGCTTGCTGAGGCGGGTGTGATGGTTGATGAGAGCACGGCTGATGACAGAGGTGGAACTTTAGATCTGCGTAAAGTAGAGTCGGAGATTAGAGGGATTAAAGGTATCGGCGAAAAGAAAGCCGAGGAGATTATGCTGATCCTTGAGAAGCATCTTGGGATACTGAGTGAGGATATGAATCGCAAATGATAACAAAGAATAATTTGATAAAAGAATATTCCAAAAATGACGAACTTAAAACCTTCTGCGAGCAAACATGGGGTGATTACATAAGAAAACTTGATAAATCTATAATAAGCTATTTACTATCCATTCAAAGTCATGGTTTGACACAAGGATATTGGTTTGATGATGATAAAGTAATCGGGATATATCATGAAGAACTCCCGAAATTTCCACCAGTACCATTTGATATACTTGTATACCGAGGCGGTGATATGAAGATACCTGAAAGACCTTTTCTATCTGCATCCTTTTATAAAAAAAGCATTGGAGAGATTTGCTAATAACAAGAAATGCAGACTTCACAAGATCATCATAAGAAAAGACTCTCATAGAGTGCCATCACTGTATTTATGGTATCCAGGAAGCTTCAATGAACAGGAGGTAGTTTTAGATGTATCTTGCTTACATAGAAGATTTGGATATTATGATTATTTCAAAAAGCAAACAAAACACAGCTAACTTGAATCTATAGTAGCTCCTGTGAAAACTATATTCGAACTTTAATATTGAAAGATAATTAAAATGAGCTTCTTAGCTAAAGTGAGGAGTGTGATCTACAATGAATCGTGTTATTGTTAAATCTGTTCACGGAGCATTCGACTATGTTATGGAACATTACTACCCATATGGCATGGCTGCTGAGGCTGCGGAGCAAGGAGCATTGACGGATACTTATGCCGTGATTTCTATACAGGACAGCCACACAGGCGGTTTCGGAGTGACGTTTGCTGAGAATCAGTTCTGCAAAGGTGTTTTGACGCTGTATTTCGATGATATCGTCACAGAGGTAGACGGAGCGGCTCTGTTTGATGATGATATGGCAGATCAAATTATCGACTTCATAGAGGGGAAGAAAGCAGAAGTAGATACACTGTTAGTGCATTGTTACGCCAGTCTGTCAAAATCGCGTGCTGTTGGTGCATTTGCTGTTGAGATGCTCGGCGGTGACAATGGCAAGTATTTTGAAGATGGCGTTCCGAATCAGTATATCTATGATGTGCTGGAGAGTGCATGGATTAGAAAACGGTTGAATATGTTGTTGGATGAATAGTTGACGGACAATTACTGTTATAGCGGTTGTGGAGTGATTTTCACAGTCGCTTTTCTATTTGATAGTTATTATCCGTTTTAGGTATGGCAACGGTTGTTGCCGATGGACACTTAATGTTGAAGTGATTGCCTATTTTCAGGAGTCGCCGTATTATCACCAGTGATTGAGGTTCTCTTTCCATCAAAATCTGGTGGTTGGAAGCCGTGACCCCCTTCACTCTGTGCAAGATGCAACGATGCCACCCTGAAACTGTTTTGCACGGTTAAAGTGCAGAACCCCTGTATTCTGATGATAGATTGCTTAAATGTGCTTAATACATTATTCTTTGATATGCGCGATGGCGGATAATAACGTTCATTTTCCGACGGCCTTTTTACAGTTGACCACTTTTGAATCATGGTGAACAGCTTTCCGCAGATAAAGATTCATTATGACTTCTTTTATTATTCTTCTTGCCGTTAATTTTAGGCCAAATTCAACCCAAAGTATAGAAATGTGTATGCCGGCGCCAGAACCGCACTTTACCGATCATTGACCGCACTCCGAACCTACTGATATAATATTTACAGCACACAGAAATGTGTGACTTTTGTATCAGGAGGTTCGAATATGGACGAACTATCGGAAAATCTTGGAGTTGAACGCTCAAGGGATCAGCCAAAGAAGCATCGAAGCTAGCGTTCACAGTTCGCATCAGACTGTCAAAGCAGCACTCGATCGGGCTCAGGAATTGCACATCACATGGCCGCTCGATAATGATGTGACGAACGAGATGCTGGATGAGCTGTTCTACGGCAAACAAAGCGGCAGCGCTGTTCCTTACGCAGTCATCAACTACGAGTACATCCACCGTGAACTGTCCAAGAAGGGTGTCACGCTCACGCTGCTCTGGCAACAAGTACGGCATTACCCGCGGCGCATCCTATTGGAAGAAGGGCGGTGGCGGTCATGCTGAATAACACGCTGGAACATCTGCGCGCCATGAAACTGAGTGCTTTTGCATCTGAACTGGAGCGTCAGATGGAGGATGCAGGAAGTTACGACCAGCTTGGCTTTGAAGACAGGCTGACACTGCTGGTTGACAGCGAATGGAACCGTCGGCAAAACAACAAATTGAAAGCTCTCATCAACAAGGCAAAGCTTTCCGATTCCAGTGCTACGATAGAAGGCATCGAATACATTGAGGACAGGCATCTTGACAAAGGCAGAATGCTGCGCTTTGCAACCTGTTGGTATGTAGACGAGGGTCGTCATATTATTCTGAAAGGAGCATCCGGCACGGGAAAGACCTACATTGCCTGTGCGCTCGGGAACGCTGCCTGCCGCAAGTTTAAAAAGGTACGACATATCCGGATGCCTGAACTTCTTGATGAGCTTGACATTGCAAAAGCAAACGGAGATCTGCGGAAGGTCATCGCTGCATACAAGAAAGTGGATCTGCTGATCCTTGGCGAATGGCTGATTCGGTGTCTGACGCCGAATGAGACATATAATCTGCTGGAGATTATTGAAGTGCGGATAGAGCGCTCTATGATTTTCTGTACGCAATACCATGCTGAGAGATGGTACGAGCGATTGAATCCGGATACCGAAAACGGCAGTCCGATTTGTGACGCAATTATGGACCGGATAACAAACAACGCATATCCTGTCATGATAGACGGAGAAGTCTCAATGCGGAAAAGGCACGGTCTTCCGGAAGGAGCCGAGCCATGACGCTGACAAGGAAAGAACTGGACACGGAATGGCGGACAATGTTCCTGCGCTGCAAGGACCCTGAAGCTGCTAAGGCTGAAATCCTCACGCTATTCTCAGAAGAACCTGATGATGAGCATCAGTGGACGGAACAAGATATCTACGAGCAGTTGCGGAAGATCATCCGCAAATACGAATAAAATAATCCGTATGAGCGTGCCTGTCTGACATTCTCTCGGACAGGCTTCCGCTCAAGTGCGGTTCTGGCGCCAGCATACACATGGACTTGTTGATTTTTTATAATATCCCTGTTTAGACACTCCTCTCCTAATAGCAGAAAGCTCTTGAAAACAGACATAACTTGTACTATAATAGACATAATGATCACACAAGGGGGCACCTTGCTGCGGCGGTGACACCTTTTTTCTCTGCATACTTAATTACGGCTTGACGGCGAGTGGTTATCTGTGTTATGGTATTCATAGCGGATCAGCTTGATCTCCTGTTGCTTTTATCTTTGCAACTTAACTGTAACACAGGTCGTTGCTGCTCCGCTACCTTTTTTCTAAATTGTCTCACACCTATTGTAATTCTACAAAAATATCAGTTATTTTCAAAACTATATATTGACAATTACGGAAAATTATGTTATAATTATTATGTAAATGTAATGTTTGATAGTCGATATGATAATAATTTTATTTTCCAATTTTAAACAAATTCATATACAGACCCTCTGCCAGTTTTGCTGGTTGTCGTCTCAGCAAAAAAAGCGAATCATCAAAATATATCAAAAGCAGTTTCGTACCTTATCCCGCTTGTTTTTCAAAAATCCCTTGCAAATAAATTTTGAAGACTGGAGGAAAACTTATGAAGAAAAAATCTATGAAGCGAGTGATTAGCATACTTCTGTCCATTGCTGTACTATGCTGTGCTGTCGGTATGGAAGGATTGCTTATCAGTGCAGGAAACCGCTACGACATTACTTTGACCATTACATATCCGAGATCAGGAGAGGCTCCGGAGATACCGTCTGATTTTGAAAGCCTTTCTTCTTTGGATCTCACCTATCTTGGGTGCGAATGGAAAACTGCCGATAATAAGGAACAGTGGGACGACGGCACAGAGTTTATCGAGTGGATGTATACATTTGTGAACAGCAGGAATTATAACAGCCTGAACACTTTTGAAGATGGGATCATGTACCATCAACGCACCTATTTTAAGATCGCAAATGTTTCTGTATCCGACGAAGAAGAGGCAGCCGTCACTTTGGTGGACTCTGCAACAAATCAGCAATTTAATTCATCTGAAGTCTATCTGATAAACGGCGAGGAGCTTATCAGCGAGCTCGGAGGAGCAGTAGCTTTACCTTCCGGTATAACGGCAAACGATTCGTTAATGTATATTGACACAGGTACCCTAATTGGCTCACCTTGGGGACATATGCATACCGAAAGCTCTGAATACACATTTGACGATCAGAACCATTGGAAGGTGTGTCCGGAATGCGGAATCAAGCTGGTAGATACCGTTTGTAATCACAGCAGTTCTTATGGCATACTTGAAAGATGGACATCTGCACAGAGTGCAACTGAAACACGAGAAGGTATTTGGCAGAAAACATGCAGTTCCTGTATGTATGCATACGACACTGTAACATCTCCTGCTGTTTCTGAGCAGACCATTGTTTCCAGCTACGAGGAATTACAAGCAGCACTTGCAAAAGGCGGAAAGCAGTGGATCACCTTAAAGAAAAAAAGTTCCGAAAACACATGGATTTATCAGGAAGACATGGAAAGTGATGATATGCTGGTTCTGGATGATCCAGATGCCGACATCACGATCGACCTGAATCACTGCAGTGTGATTCGGGATACAGGCAGATACGATAATGCCTTGTTCGACATCCGGCAGGGCAAGCTGCGGATCTTCAGTACACAACTGACGGGCATTCCGTCAAATGATTGGAATATGCAATTCCGGAGTGCGGCATATACGTCCTGTTTATTCCGCGTTGGAAAAAATGGTGCTCTGCATCTGACAAATATAAGTGGTGCTACGCCTTATCAGGGCATGGCTTATGGACAGCCCATGATCATTTCCGAAGGCGATCTGCAAATCGATGGCGGGCATTACCGCAATATGATCGATACGTTCTCTCCCGACAAAGAAACTCGCGGAGCAGCAATTTTGATCGATGGCGGCACCGCGGTTATCAACGGCGGAAAATATGAAGGCACGGCATGCGGCGTGGCTGTACGGAATGACGCTCAGCTGACTGTGAATCATGGATATATCGGCAGTTCGGATACTGGCTTGTACATTGGAGGTAGTGCAAATGCAGTAATCAATGACGGAGAATTTGACCGCTATGAAACAACTTCCTCCTCTTCCAAATCTCAGAATTGTGCTGTGATGATGGAAAGTTCTGGTGATCTGACGATACACAACGGTAACTTTTACGGAGCAAAACAGGGTTTGTTCCTGAAATCGGCAGGACAGGTTACCATTTGGAACGGTTCTTTCAAAAGCAGGAATCCCAGAGAAGCCCAACAGGCAGCTATGGTGATTTCCGATATGGAAAACATGAATGTCACAGTCTACAACGGGACATTTTCAGGGACAACCGGAATACGGTCCAACGTAAAATTCTCGTTGAAAGACATTCTTCCGGACAAAAACGGCAATGGCATGAAAGCTATGGATAATGGTGTGGAGATTGATCTCAACACAGAAGCATTCATATTTGGCGAAAACCGCCTAACGATTGAAAAATCAGTTCCTATAATCACGAAACAACCCCAGAATGTAACTTTGATTTCGGGTAATGATGCAAGGTTCTCTGTAGAAGCAATTGGTGCCGTGCGTTATGAATGGGAAATATTTGATGTAGAAGATGAAACGCAGCAGCCCTATTCCAGAGAAACTGTATTGGCACACTGCTCTGGTGTCAACAGCTTTGAAGAAAGTACATTTCAGATTTATGGTGTCAGTTCCTGGTTTTTGAATAAAGCAGTACATGTATGGATCAAAGGCAAGGATGGCGGTGTCACCTCTCACACAGCATATTTTAACATCATTGTCAAACCTCCGGCAGAAGTATCTCAGCTTAAAAACGTGATCGTTGCTCCCGGCGGCACTACGTTTTTCACTTTTGAAACTTTGTATGCAGATGAATTTCGCTGGTATTTTACCAATTATGAATGGGATCAGATAGATAATGAAGAACTGTTGGAATATAAAAGCGACGGTCGCACATTGACGCTGTACAATGTTTCTGAGTTTTGGGACGGAGAAACTGTTTATTGTGATGCACTCAATGAATTGGGGTCCATTACCTCGGATAAAGCAGTTATCACAGTAGGTGTTGCAGGCGATGTAAATACAGATGGAAAACTGACCGCTGCAGATCTGGTAATGCTTCAAAAATGGCTTATCCAATCCGGATCTATCAACAATGGACGACTTGGCGATTTGGATGGTAATGGTATTCTGAACGGTATCGACTTGGCGATACTCCGAAGTATGCTGATTCGCTGACTTCAAGCAAATAAATCGGAGCATATCCTATGAGTTGTTTGAAAAAGTGATGTTTAGAATAATGCACAGACAGTGATTTATGGGCTTGTTTGACAAATTTACAATTTTTTCAAACAAGCCATAGGGAAATAAACATAAAGGCAACACCGCGCAAAGCATGTGCGGCGTTGCCTTTACTTTTTCACACGGCATTCATCCTCAAACAATGGGAAGTTAATCCTTCATAATTTAATTAAATGAAGTTTTTTATGAAAAGCAAGAACAAACACATTCTTTCAGGTGTGCTGAGTGTTGCAACGGTGTTAAGTGCGGTGATAGTTCCATTATTTGCTTTCGATTTTACACAATGGGATGCGTGAATGTTACAGCGGAGATATATTTGTTGCTGCCTTCTATAGACAGAATGAAGAAAGCTTTCTTGAAGGGATAGTAAAAGGACTTGAATACTTCGGTGGAACACCGCAGAAGATCATTTTTGACAATGCTCGCGTCGCTGTAAAGGAAGGTTTCGGACATCACGCAAAAGCGACAGATAAGTATCTTGCACTTTCGGCTCACTATTCGTTCAGACCGGTGTTCTGCAATCCTGCACAGGGACATGAAAAAGGTCTTGTAGAAGATCTGGTGGGCCTTGTGCGAAGGAATGCTTTCGTCCCAATGCCGAATATATCAACGATCGAAGAACTGAATGCAAAACTGCTTGAGTATTGCAGTATGTACAGGAGCCATAAGATATCCGGCAAAAATATGACAATCGGAGAAATGGCTGAAAACTGCAAAGAACACTGGATACCTTTGCCACCGTACCGCTTTGATCCTTCAAATACCATTCAGGTAAAGGCTGATGATTTCTCACTTGTGAGATTCGATCACAACAAATATTCAGTGCCGTATCAATACAGTTCAAAAATGATAACTGTCAAAGGCAGTGGCAATAAAGTAGAGATTCTGTTCTGCGGTAAAACAATTGCTGAATATGACAGAGATTACCGCTATGATCGAACTCACTATTGTCTTGAACATTACATAGGACTTATCGAAAAACGCCCGAGAAGTGTTTACAATGCTGCACCGATAAAGGAGACTGTTCCCAAGTAACTCTATGATTTCCTGATGAAGTTGGACAGCCCAAGGAAGATAGTCAAAGTACTGAGGCTGTATATTGAGGTGGGCGATGAATTATTGAAGCATCTGGCATATACTGATCCGTATGATACGCTGCACGCCTGTGCGATCGGTAATACGGTAAAAAAGGTACCAATAGAAGCATCGGTAAGGATAATTCTTCCTGACCTTAAACGATATGATTCACTGCTGAAAGGCGGTAATGCAGTATGAACAGCATACAGAAAGAAACGATAAAGTTTTATGCCAAACAGCTCAGAGTACCCACTTTCAATAACTATGAGAAAATCATAAGACAGCTTTCAGTTGATGACAGTTATGAGCAGTTCCTGAAACAGGAGCTTGCAGAACGCTCGGTAACAGGTCAGAAACGCAGGATAAAAGCTGCGACATTTCCGTCATTGAAAACACTTGATGAGTTTGATATGACAAGGCTTGAAAATGTCAGCGAAAGTACTGTACGGCAGCTCGCTTCCTGTGATTTCATAAAGCAGCGTCAGAATATCGTTATGATTGGAAACCCCGGAAGTGGAAAGATGCATCTTTCGATCGCTTTGGGCATGAACGCCTGTGAGGCGGGGTATCGGGTAAAATTCTATACGGCTGTCAATCTTGCTGCTGAGCTTGCAGAAGCTGTACAGATGAACAGACTGTCCAGGCTGGAAAAGAGCCTCAGCAAGATAAACCTGCTGATAATTGATGAGCTTATAGCATTTCCACAGAGACCTCTTTAAACCTTGTGTAAACCTCCGGAATGGTGTATCATAAAAATAGCAATTCGGAGGGATGATCATGCCAAGGTACAAAGACAGCCCGGAAGTACGGGCAGCAAAACAGGAAAGAAAAGACAGGCTGAGAGAATTTTTATCCCTGCTTGAGGTTGACGATATGCATGACCTGCGCTCGCTTTTTAAGGAGATGGCAGGCGAAGTGCTCGAAAACGGACTTGAAGTGGAGCTTGATGATGAGCTGAGTTACAGCAAATATGACTATCGCAATAAAAACACGAAAAACAGTCGAAACGGGTATAGCAGAAAGACGCTCAAAACAAGTGGCGGACCCGTGGAAATAGCAGTTCCGAGGGACAGAAACGGAGATATTGATTACCTGCATAGATGGTCTTACAGGCTTTCCCGATGTAATATCAGCCGTATATCCCCAAACGGAAATACAGCAGTGCGTTATTCATCAGATACGTAACAGCACGAAGTATGTGTCATACAAGGATATCAAGGCTCTGATGGCTGATTTGAAGAAGGTTTACGGCGCAGTTGACGAAGAAACTGCCCTTTATGAGCTCGAGCAATTCGGCGAGAAATGGGATTCAAAATATCCGAAAATATCGCAGTCCTGGCGCTCTCATTGGCCGGAATTGTACACATATTTCAAGTATCCGCAATCTGTCAGAACGCTGATTTATACAACAAATTCCATAGAAAATTTTAATCGGCAGCTACGGAAAGTGACGAAGAATAAGGCTGTTTTCCCGAACAATGACGCTCTGCTTAAAATGCTGTATCTTGCCCAGTCGGATATAACTCGCAAGTGGACGGAAAGGCGCAGGGACTGGGGAGAAATACATTCCCAGCTTGAGATTTTCTTTGCTGAGCGTTTGAACGTTTAGCAGAAATGGGGCTGTGGATAAGCCAGTGCGAGAAGTATATCTCTCCTCAGCGGTAAGCTCGGTCAGCATTTTTTCTTCATGGTAGATCCTGTTGCAGAAATCTACACCTTTAGCTGCTGCCGATGTTTCGTATGCTGATTTTTCTCTTGGCAGAGCGTTTACCCAATATCTTCTGACATGAGTAAGGCAGCCGCATCTCTTTGCCTTTTTCAGGGCATTGTATGCTGCATAACCGTCACACACAAGGAAACCATCAAATTCTCCAAGGAATCTGACTGCATTTTCACTTTTCCTTGTAAGATGATAATCAAAAATGATATTACTGCGGTCATTGATCTTTCCTTTGCAGTATACCCACATTCTTGAATCGGTCGTTGCTTTTCTGCCTTCTTCATGCAGTACCTGAAATACTGTTTCATCAGCATGGATGATCTTTTCCGATAACAACCTTTCTTTCATATTCTGCACTATGGGAGCGCACCACTTCTCAGCAGCATAGCATGCCCAGTTCGACATAGTTGCTTTAAGCAATGGGATGCCTTTAGATTTGAAGTCTTTCTCCTGCCTGTGCAGTGGTACTGCCTTGCAGAACTTCTCATAAATAATATGAGCGAGAAGCTCGGGAGAACAGTAGCTTCCCGGTATCATAAGACCGGGATGTTCCGCACGTCTGATATTGCATGGTTCTGTGCTTACTTCAGGAGCTGTACCGCACTTGATACACTTGTACACTTTTACTATGTGACGGCGAATATGAAATTTAGCAGGAGTGTATATCAGTTCATCATATTTATCCTCACCGATCTTCGTCATATCAGATCCGCATTTATCACATTTAGGATCGTCTTCTTTATGTAATACCTCTTCAACAGGTAATTCACTCATCCAGTCACAATGAGTACGCTTTTTCTTACGCTTATGCTTTTGCCCCCATACCCGATTTGATAGACAAAAAAGAATGTAATAAAATAGAAAGAAAACGGAGGGTTCGGAATGAAAGAACGAAAACATGAAGCGCCGCCACGCTATGATGCGGCATTCAAGGAAGGCGCTATCCGGCTGGTGACCGAAGAAGGTCGCCCCATGCGAGAGGTGGCGGAAGAACTGGGCGTCTGCACGGATACCATCCGGAACTGGCTCAAGGCATCCGGCATCCAGCCGAAGGAAACCGAGCGGCAGAACCGCATAGAGCGCCGCCAGTGGGATCTGGAGGCGGAAAACAGAACGCTGCGCAATCAACTGGCGCAGAAAGACGAGGTCATCGAGATTTAAAAAAATCCGTCGGCATACTTTCCAGACCATAGAGGACAAGTACAGATTCATCCAGTCTGCATCTGCGGGAGTCTCTGTGGATCAGCTATGCCGGCTTCTGGAAATCTCCCGCAGCGGCTACTACGCCTGGCTTCATCGGGGCATCAGCCCCAGAAAACAGCAGGATCAGCGGCTGTCCCGTCAACTTATTACCCTGCATCAGCAGCAGCCAGCCTCTGGACTGGACACCCTGTTTCACATGATCCGGAGGAAAATGGTCTGCTCCAGAAAGCGGATTTATCGGCTGATGCGGCAGCTGCACATCCAGTCCGCACGAAAATTCGCATACAAGCGCACCACCAACTCCAGGCATTCCCATTCTGTAGCACCGAATCTGCTGAACCGGAATTTTCAGGTTGATAAGCCAAATACCGTCTGGGTGGGCGACATTACATACATTCCAACCGGACAAGGATGGCTTTATCTGGCAATCGTAAAAGATCTCTGCACCAAGAAGGTGGTGGGGTATGCGTTTTCCAAACGCATTCGCTGTTCGCTTTTATCACGAAAATCATGGCAGTTATCAAAATGTCGCAAATGAGCTTGGGTATCCATCAGCAGCACAGCTTAGACTTTGGGGTTGAAAGAGCAGAAAAGGATTGCAAAATCACACCACATATGATAGAATATACAAAAGAGAATTTTATCAAAGCGGCAGCCGTTTTACTCAGTAAGGAGTATGAGCAACGAATGAGTTGACAAGAATCGACTATTGAAACCATGTATGAAAGCATAGAACAGCTTATGGCGGAAAAATCTGCACTTGAAGAAGAACGTGAAAGACTGAAGCAAGAAGTGAAAAAACTTCAAATGAAACGTGATGCTCTTGAAGTTGCTGGTATTATGCTAAAAAAATTCGGAGGTATCGATCTGAAAACGATGAATAACCGTGAAAAGACGATAGTGATCGATGCCTTAAAAGAAAAATATCGTCTTGCTGATTTGCTGAAAATGCTGGATATATCAAAGAGCAGCTATTACTATCAGCATAAAATAATTGTTAAGCCTAATAAGGATGATACATTCAGAGAAAACATTAGGCAGGTTTTTTCAGAAAATCACAAGGAATACGGATATCGACGTATTCACGCAGTTTTGTCCGAAATTGGAATTCATATTTCAGAAAAAAGAGTACGTCGTATCATGAAACAGGAAGAATTGAAGGTATATCAAAGAAATACAAAAAAGTACTCTTCTTATGATGGTGAAATTATACCTGCTGTTCCCAATCTGCTTGAACGTGACTTTTATGCTGAATAGCCTAATGTGAAATGGTTGACTGATATCACAGAATTTTCTATTCCTGCTGGTAAAGTATATCTATCTCCAATGATAGACTGCTTTGATGGTATGCTTGTCAGTTGGAAGATTGGAACATCACCTGATGCTAATATGGTTAATTCAATGCTTGATACTGCTGTTCTCTCATTGAATGAAGACGAGCATCCTATTGTCCATTCTGATCGTGGCTCACATTATCGATGGCAAGGTTGGATTAATAGAATGGATAAGTATCATCTTACACGTTCGATGTCTAATATCATCTTACACGTTCGATGTCTAAGAAGGGTCGTTCACCTGACAATTCAGCGTGTGAAGGCTTCTTTGGATTAATAAAAAACGCAATTTTCTACGGACGAGATTGGAGAGGTGTAAGCATAGATGAATTCATCACGCTTCTTAACAGTTATCTTCACTGGTTTAGAGAAAAGCGTATTAAACAAAAACTTGGTTACAAAAGCCCGATTCAATATCGAGCCTCTATCGGTATTCCATTTATCTTAAACAGATCACTGAATTGCTGAATGTTAATCATTTATAATATACACTCAATGTTTTTATGGAGTCTGAATAATAAACTGTGTAAATGTCAATAATCTCCACAAAGAAATTTGGAGGTAAATTGGTATGAAAAAACAGAAATCACGGATTAAGCGAAAAGGAAATAGAGCTTGTGAAGCTGCTTATGGCAGACTGTGAAAGCACAGGAGATATTCAGGCAAAGCTGAAAAAGTTGTTTGCAGGAACGATTGAGCAGATGCTTGAAGCTGAGATGGACAAACATCTCGGATATGAGAAAAACTCTGTTCTCGGCAACAATTCCGGCAACAGCAGAAACGGTTATGGCAAGAAAACTATCACTAGCGATTACGGCGAATGCGAAATATCCGTACCCCGTGACCGCAATAGTGAATTTGAGCCTAAAGTCATCGAAAAAAGACAGACTCACATAGATGAAATTGAACAGAAAATCATGGCAATGTACGCAAAGGGAATGTCCCAGCGTGACATTGAAGATACCCTAAGAGAAATCTATGGTGCAGAAATTTCTCAGGGACTTGTTTCACGCATAACCGACAAAATTCTTCCTGAGGTAAATGACTGGCAGAACCGTCCTCTTGACAAAATATACCCCGTAGTTTTATTTGACGGAATTGTTTTCAATTCAAGAAAAGACAACAAGATCATCAGCAAATGCGTGTACTCCGTGCTTGGCATAAACATGGAGGGAAAGAAAGAGATACTCGGGACATGGATATCCGAAAATGAATCCGCAAGCTTCTACGCAAGTATATGCTCAGACCTGAAAAGCCGCGGTGTTACGGACATTTTCATAGCTTGTCACGATAATCTGACTGGAATTTGTGATGCAATATTTCCAAGGGCAAAAAATCAGCTCTGTATCGTTCATCAGATCAGAAACAGCTGCAAATTTGTGCCATACAAAGACAGAAAAGCAGTGTGTGCAGACCTCAAGAAGATCTATGGTGCGGTCAATCTTGATGATGCAGAATATGCAAAGGAAGAGTTCCGTGAAAAATGGAATAAAAAGTATCCCAACATCTTAAAATCATGGGACAAAAATTGGTCAGAACTGACTACTTTCTTTGAATACCCGCAAGAGATACGGAAGATAATATATACAACGAATGCAGTCGAAAGCTACCACAGAATGGTCAGAAAATTCACCAAATCCAAGGCGATTTTTCCGACTGATGATTCAATCAGAAAAATCATTTATATGAGCGTAAAAGAGATCTCAAAGAAGTGGACAATGCCTGTTCGTGACTGGGGACTTGCGTATTCCCAGCTTGCGATTTTCTTTGAGGACAGGTTTACAGCCTGACGGCTGATGAGGGTTCCACCCTCAAACTCCCGAGGTTTATCCGCTTTGGGAATATCCAGTGAAGATGAAGAAAAGCAGCAACATTTCTGTCACTGCTCTTCACCGTTTTATTCCGCAGCCTACGTCGGGGCGCTCCCCAACGTTGCCCTGTTTGGACTGCATCTTTAGTATGGTCAGAATTTTGGCGATTATTGCGTTTTTTCATACCCTTTTTATGGGCAAAATAGCCTGGATACATCAAATTTTGGTGTCCAACTTTTTGTCCGCGCCTCCTCCTTTATCGTATTGAGCGACTTACATACTACAATTTGCACCCTCTCCAATTTTCAATCGGAAACGATAGCTTTTAGCCCAAACAAAAATGCACCCCTGTTCAATCAGAGGGTGCATTGTATCAAAATAAGCGTTTTTAGCCAGATGAAAACCTTGTTCTTCTGAACAAGGTTTTCTTTTTTCATCTCGGAAGCAAGATGGAACCTCCTACCCAACAACGATTCGCATGAACAACAGTTTCTATCTTCCACAAAAATCGACAAAAAAGTCCGACACCAAGCTGTGTCGGACTTTTTCTTTTTCTTGTTCTTGTTTCTGAGTTCAATCGATTAGTTCTTTTCTTCCTGCTGGGCTTTCAGCAAATCCCGAATTTCTGCCAGGAGTTCTTCCTCCTTGGTCGGCTTCGGCGGTTCCTTGGGCTTGTCCTCTTTCTTCCGCCGAAAGGCATTCATCACTTTCACCAGAATAAAGACACAGACAGCCGTCAGCAAGAAGGTAATCACGGCATTGAGGAAGCTGCCGATTGCAAGAAATGGTTTATTTCCCCACGGAATGGTAACACCCAAGCTGTTGAAATTGACACCTGCCAAAATCATTCCGATAAACGGCATCAGGATATCATCGACCAATGAGGTCACAATGGCTGTAAACGCCGAGCCGATGATCAGACCGACTGCCATATCCAGCACATTGCCCTTGGAAATAAACTCCTTAAATTCTCCCAGTACGCCTTTTACGCCGCCGGCAGTTTTATGGAGTGCATCTTTTGTCTTCTTTTGATCCATGGACTTCTTCACCTCCTTTTGCAAAACAGGATGCACCGGTTACAGCAATCCCGTTGTTTCAAATTCCGATCATTCTGAAGCAGACACTTCCGAATCCGATGCATCTGCCGGTTCGGATTCCGCTTCAGCGGTCGACTCTGATTCTGCTGCGCTGTCCGTAGAACTGTCCGCAGCGCTGTCAAAGGATTGAATTTCACCGGTATCTACTGTTACAATATAGCCATCCTTGTTGTTGCCGGAGATGGTATAGGAGGCATTGGTCGGAATCAGGGCATAGGTGCCGTCTGCACTCATATCCGCCGGCACAAAATAAACCTGATACAATTCCCCGTCCCAATTTTCAATGGTCAGCGGATTCTCTGCGGAATACTGCCGCAGCTCGTCCAGGTATTCTTCCAGGCAGAGGTCATGCTCCGTCATATAGGTTGCATGCGGCTGTCCCACATAGCGGTAATGCCAGGGCTCCGGCTCAATTCCGGTAATCGGCTGCTTCTGCTCGGTATAACGCAGAACAAAGCCGTACTTGGCACAATTCTCATTGATCCAGGCGTAATCGCCGGTACCGTCATAATCTGCCAGCACGCCGTCTGTGAACAGCGACAGGTCTACCGCATAGCCGCTTTCGTGTTCGCTATGCCCCGGCAGAGAAACACGGGAGGAAGAATCGGCGCCGGTTTGCTGCAAATCCTCATCATACAGCCCCTGCTGCTCCTCTTTCGTGCGGTATCCGCTGATTACAATAATATCATCACGTCCGCTTGCAACATAGAACGCATCCATCAGCGCATTGAATCCGCTCACTGCCTCTTCCCGCAGCATCATTTCCGTGCCGCTCAGGTGGTAGTGATCGGTTTTCTTTTCATATAAGTTCACCAGATCGGTTTCCTGTCCGCTGTGATACTCTGTATCATTGTTGACCAGGATCAGATCACCGGAATAAACGGCATCCGTTTTCACGAATACATTGTCATACACCGACTGATCGCCTTCTGCCTCAGGCTGAGAGGATTCCTCCCCGGATGCTGCAAGCAGCGTACTGCTTTCCAGCATGTCAATTTTTTCAAAACTGCTCCCCACACGATAAAGATAAAACCCAACTGTTCCCACTACCGCAAGAGACAAAAAAAGATCCAATGCCACCAATCCGGCACGTACCGAATGTTCTGGCTTCTGCCCCTTTGCTTTTTCTGCCTGTTTCTGATTCATTGTTTGCTTATTTGCCATGATAACCTCCCATTGCATGCAGCATGGAACCGCCGCACCACGTATCGTAAAGGAACCGACTGCCAAAACGGCAAGTTCTTTTTTATTATAGCACACCTTTTCCAAAATGGGAATATCTTTTTTTCATTTTTGTGATATTTTACAGGAAAACCCATTCTTTTTTTATCATGTTGTTCGTAAATTGAGCGATTTCCTAAAACTTTTTGTGAAATAAAGAAAAAGGGTTTGAATTTTCTGCAAAATATGGTATAATGATCTTACTATCATGTTTCTAGGAAAGGACAACTTCATGGCGGAAAATCTCATTTCCATTTCAAATCCGGCGCAGCTGCAAACCATTTGCGGCAGCTTTGACGCGAATTTAAAACAAATTGAGCAGACGTTACAGGTTTCCATCGTATGCCGTGGGGAAACCATCAAAATCACCGGCTCCCAGGCAGGCGCTGATTTGGCAGAAGCTGTCCTGCGTTCCCTGGCGCAGCTGGCGGATACCGGACAGCTCATCACCGAGCAAACCGTACGGTATACGCTGGATCTGGTTGCCAGTGGACAGGGGGAGCAAATCGCCGCCCTCACCGAAGGCGGCGTTTGCGTTACCGCAACCGGAAAAGTGGTTCGTGCCAAAACAGTCGGCCAGCAAAAGTATGTCGATGCCATTCGAAAGAACACCATCGTATTCGGAATCGGCCCCGCCGGAACCGGAAAAACGTACCTGGCGGTTGCAATGGCAGTCAAAGCGTTTAAGCGCCATGAAGTAGACCGCATCATTCTCACCCGTCCGGCTGTGGAAGCAGGCGAAAAACTGGGATTCTTACCGGGAGATCTGCAAAACAAAGTGGATCCTTACCTGCGTCCGCTGTATGACGGTCTGTTTGAAATGATGGGCGCCGAATCCTTCCAGCGCCACATGGAGCGCGGCTCCATCGAAGTGGCACCGCTGGCGTATATGCGCGGGCGTACCCTAGAGCATGCTTTTATCATCCTGGATGAGGCGCAGAACACCACCTCCGAACAGATGAAGATGTTCCTGACCCGTCTGGGAGAAAACAGCAAAATGGTCATCACCGGCGATCTGACGCAGATTGACCTGCCGGAAAAAAAGAAAAGCGGTCTTTTCCATGCAACCAAAATTCTACGAAATATTCACGATATTTCCATTTTGGAATTCACGCAAAAGGACGTTGTGCGACATAAATTGGTTCAAGATATTATTCGGGCTTATGAAAAAGCCGATACATTAAAGGGGGATCCGCACCATGCCGAAAGTCAAAGTAATGGTAAAAAATAATCAGAAAGCAATTAAAGTGCCTGTGGGCATTCGTATGCTGATCCGACGCTGCTGTCAAGCCGTACTTACTACAGAACATTTTACACAGGATGCCGAAGTCAGCGTTTCCTTTGTCAGCAATGCCGAAATCCGAAACTTAAATAAAATCTACCGCAACAAAGATCGTGTCACCGATGTGCTCTCGTTTCCGCTCGGAAGCGACGGCAAATACGATGTCAATAAAGTAACCGGCTGCGCCCTGCTGGGCGATGTGGTCATCTCCCTGGAAACTGCCATGAAACAGGCAGAAATCTATGGCCACTCCCTGGAACGGGAAATCGGTTTTCTGACCGTACATTCCATGCTGCATCTGCTCGGCTACGATCATGAAACCTCTCCGCTGGAAGAACGCATCATGCGGGAAAAAGAAGAAGCCGTCCTGAAAGAACTGGGCATTTCCAGAGAAGAAACCTTTGTCACCGAAACAGGGGAAGAATAATATGACGAAAACGGTATTTGTGACATTGGCAGGCCGTACCAACGCAGGAAAGTCTTCCCTGCTCAATGCCATCATCGGCGAGAAAATTGCCTCTGTCAGTCCAAAATCACAGACCACACGCACCCGCATTACCGGCATCAAAACCGTCGGTGAAACCCAGATGGTGTTCATGGATACGCCCGGCTTGCACAAGCCCAAAAACAAACTCAGCAACCATATGCTGAAAACGGTACAGGATTCCATTGTGGATATTGATGCCGTGCTGTTTGTCATGGACTGCACCAAACCAGTAAATGAACAGGAAGAGGAGCTGCTGGCTTCCCTGCATCGGCAGCATACGCCGACCATCCTGGTGCTCAACAAGATTGATCTGCTGGAGGACAAAAGCAAGCTCATGGGGCAAATGGCAACGCTGTACAACCGGTACCAGTTCGCTGCGGTCATCCCCATCAGCGTCCTGCAAAACGACGGCATTGACCTGGTGGAACAGGAAGTCCAGCAGCTCGCCAAGGAAAGTCCGCACTACTTCCCGGACGATGCCTTTACCGATCAGCCGGAACGTGTTCTCGCTGCGGAAATGATTCGGGAAAAAATCCTCAACATGCTCCAGGAAGAAGTGCCGCACGGCGTTGCGGTTTCCATTGAACGCATGACAGAACGGGATGACCGGGACTTACTGGATATCGATGCTGTGATCTACTGCGAACGGGATTCCCACAAGGGCATCCTGATCGGGAAAAACGGTGCCATGCTGAAGCGCATCTCCAGCGCCGCCCGTGCCGACTTAGAAACATTTTTCCAGATTCAGGTCAATCTGCAATGCTGGGTCAAGGTGAAGGAAGACTGGAGAAACCGGGAAGGTCTCATCCGCAATTTCGGACTTTCCGAGTCCTAAGAACCCCTGCAAGATATTTCCGCTGATAATCCGGCATTGCGCCTCACATACTACTGGTGAGGTGACAAGATATGTATGGATTTGGATGGGAACAATTTTGCAAAACCGGAAAAATAGAAGATTATCTGCACTATCGAGCAGAATGGGAAGCCACCCAACACCTGGCAAACAGCAAAGCCCATGACGGAGGTGTCAGGCATGACCACGCGAAAGGGATTCATTCTGCGGGAACGACAGACGGGAGAAACGGGCAAGTTTATTGACGTGCTGACCGCAGAAGACGGCGTACTGGAACTGTATGTACGCGGTGCCCGAAAAGCAGCCAGCAAGTCTGGTTCTGTCACACAGCTTTATGCATATAGTACCCTTTCCTTTGAAGAGCGAAAGGGTATGCTTTATTTTCAGAGCGGAGAACCGATTCATATTTTTTATGCGCTCCGTTCGCAGTTGTCGCATTTCAGCCTTGCCGCTTATTTTGCAGAACTGATCTGCTATAGCGTACCGCAGCAGCGGCAGGACAATCAAATCCTGCGGCTGCTTTTAAATACCCTGTATCAGCTCACCAAGCCAAATGCCGACCCGAATCTTTTGAAGAGTATCTTTGAGCTCCGGCTCCTGGCAGAGCTTGGACTGATGCCGGATATTTTGCTTTGCCGCACTTGCAATGCATTTGAACCGGAACAGCTTGTTTTTTCCGTCCGGGAAGGCTGCTTCTGGTGCGCCGACTGCTACCCAAAGGATGCATCGGATGAACTTGCCGTTTCCATGCCAAAAGGTGTCCTGCAAGCCATCCGGCACATTCTGCTGTCTGATTTCCAGCGGCTGTATCAATTCCGGCTGCGGCCGGCGGTACAGCAGCCGCTGTTTCAATTTGCCGAACGTTCCATCCGCTATCATCTGGACGCACCGCTGAAAACACTTTCCTTTTATCATACCATTCTGCAAAGCGCCCTTCCGGCGGAGGAACCGGACAGCCAATGACGCACAAACAACCCCTGGCGAATCATGGAGGATTACACAATATGCAGCAACACAACCGCACCTTGGAACTACATAAGATTCTGGACATGCTGGCAGCCCACACATCCAATGCAATGGCACGGGAAATGGCACTGTCGCTGGAGCCGGATTCCGATGTGGTTCGTGTACAGGAAGAACTCAATAAAACAGAAGAAGCACTTTCTCTTGCCATTCAATTCGGTACACCGCCGTTTTATGCCTTTCAGGATATGCGGGGCGCACTGCGCCGTGCCCAGTCCGGCGGTACCCTTTCCCTCCGGGAGCTGATGGACATTGCCGGTGTGCTCCGGCAAATCCAGGCGCTGAGCGACTGGTATGAACACGGTACCGGTCTGGTCAAGCACTTAGAGGAATGGTTCTCTCAGCTGACACCGCTCCCCTATCTGCTGGAAAAGCTGGATCGTTCCATCCTCTCCGAAGAGGAATTGGCAGACAGTGCCAGCAGCACCCTGGCCGCCATTCGCCGCAAGAAAAACCAGGCGCAGCAAAAGCTCCGGGATACCCTGGACAGCATGGTGCGCAAAAAGTCCATCCAGGACTGCTTGCAGGATAACCGGGTGACCTTGCGTGACGGCCGATTCGTACTGCCGGTAAAGGCAGAGCACCGAGGTGCTGTTCCCGGTCTGGTGCATGATACCTCTGCAACCGGTCAAACCCTCTTTGTAGAGCCGATGTCCGTTGTGGAAGCCAACAATGACATCCGGGTACTGGAACGCAAGGAACAGGAGGAAATCGAGCGCATCATTGCAGAGCTGTGTGCAGAATGCGGCACCTGGGCAGATGCTATCAGCAGCAACCACATCGTCTGTGCCACACTGGATTTTTACTTTGCAAAGGCCAATCTTGCCGCCGATATGAAAGCCTTTCCGCCCCTTCTTTCCGATGACGGCATTCTGGAACTGAAGCAGGCACGCCATCCCCTGATTCCCTATCAAAAGGCAGTTCCCATCAGCTTTACGCTCGGCAAAGACCGGCAGGCGCTGATTATCACCGGTCCGAACACCGGCGGTAAAACGGTTGCTTTAAAAACAGCTGGTCTGCTGACGCTGATGGCAATGTGCGGACTGCTCATTCCGGCTGCGGAGGGAAGCCGCATCTCCGTTTTTGACCATGTGCTTGCCGATATCGGCGACACCCAGAGCATCGAGCAGAACCTCTCCACCTTCTCGGCACATATGCATCAGGTCATTTCCATTCTGGAACAAGCCGATCGGCACTCGCTGGTGCTGCTGGACGAATTGGGCTCCGGTACCGATCCGGTAGAAGGTGCGGCACTTGCCGTTGCCATCATCGATGCCCTCAAAGCAAAAGGTGCCAAACTGATGGTAACGACCCACTACCAGGAATTGAAACTATATGCCATTCAGCAGCCGGATGTGGAGAATGCCTCCTGCGAATTTGACATTGAAACGCTCAAGCCAACTTACCGGCTGATCGTAGGTTCCCCCGGAAAGTCCAATGCATTTGCCATTTCAAAGGGACTGGGCATTCCAGATGCCATCATAGAAGAGGCAAAGGGACTCGTTTCCACAGAAAACCGCCGCCTGGAAGAAGCCATTTCCAAGCTGGAAGCCACCCGCACTCAGCTGGAAGAACAGCTGGAACTGGCACGGCAGGAGCAAGCTGCTGCCAAAGCGCACGAACAGGAATTGGAACAGGAACTGGAACAAATCCGTGCCGGCAAAGCCAAGCAGCTGGAACAGGCACGTCTCCAGGCAACACGCATTCTTGAAACCACCACGGCACAATCCAACGAGCTGCTGACCGAATTGGAACAGCTGCGCAAGGAGAAGGAAAAAGCCTCCTTCAGCGCCGGTGTAACGGCTGCCAAATCGCACAGCAAGCAAAAACTGCGCAAGCTGTATGACCTTGCCAATCCGCTGGAAGAGCGTGCACCGTCCACCTATCAGCTCCCCCGTCCGCTTCGTGCAGGCGATACCGTTCGGGTGGCGGATACCCAGCAAACCGGCGTTGTCGTTGGAAAGCCCGATCAAAAAGGCTCCATTATGGTGCAGATCGGCATTATGAAATCCAAAATGCCGATCAACCGCCTACAGCTGGTGGAACAGCCGGCTGCCCCCAAGCAAGCCAAGAGACAGCCCGCCAAATCCACCGGAAAGGTTTCCACCAAAGCGACCCGCAAAGGCTCTATGGAACTGGACATCCGTGGAAACGCCTGTGATGAAGGCGTTTACGAAATGGAAGCCTTTCTGGATCAGGCCGTCCTTTCCAATATTTCGACTGTTACCATCATCCACGGAAAAGGAACCGGCTTGCTGCGCAATGCGGTGCGGCAGCGTCTGAAGCAGCTTTCCTGCGTCAAGTCCTTCCGTCCGGGCGTTTATGGCGAAGGGGAAGACGGCGTTACAATTGTCACTTTGAAATAAGAATCAGGAGGATTTTCCCATGAAAAGCAAGCATTTTCTGGCGCTGCTGACAGCAGCTGCGCTTTGCACGGCAATTCCAGCCACGAACAGCACCATGATTTCCCATGCAGATGCAGCGGAAGAACCCGTAAAAATCATGGCAGTTGGCGACTCCATTACAGACGGCTATTGGGAACAGGGCGCTTACCGAAAGTACCTATATCGTGACCTGAATGCAAACGGCATCACAAATATTGACATGGTCGGCCCCAAGGGAAGCAATGAGGAACAGTACGATTCCTTTTCCTACGATGGAAATTATGCCGGATACAGCGGCTATGCCATTCAATACATCACCGGAACGGAAACCCGTCAGGGCATCTATGAAACGTTAAAAGACGGAAACCTTCTGGAAACCTACCAGCCGGATCTGGTCTTGCTGCAAATCGGCACCAATGACATTCTGAGTGCCTACAATGACGGCATCGCCGATCGTCTGGAACATCTGGTGGACTACATCGCTTCCTACCTTCCGGAGGACGGCAGATTGTTCGTTGCCTCCATTCCGGATATCGATGTAGCAACCGTCTATAGCTGGTTCTGGGCATACGGATCGGAATACTACGGCGTGGATCCGGCTGTATTTGCAGAGAAAATCCAAACCTATATTGATACTTATAATGCATCCATTCAGCAGCTGGTAGCAGCCAAGCAATCCGCCGGCATGTCCATTCAATTCTGTGACATCAACGCAGTGGTCGATCTGACCACCGACTTGTACGACGGCGTACACCCCAATGAAGCCGGCTACGAAAACATGGGGAAATGCTGGGCAGAAACCTTGACGGCTTATTTCAACGGCTCCGATGTCCCGCCCGTGTCTACCACCACAACGGCTGCAACCACTACCACAACGACAACCACCTCTGCCACTGTGACAGAGCCGACATCAACAGAGCCGACCACAACGGAAACAACGACTACAACCGAGACAACAACAGAATCCACCAGCACCCTTCCAACCACAACACCTGCTGCCAGCACAACTTCTACTACATCCACAACAGCAGAACAGCCGCCCTTCTTCGGAGACATCAACTTAGACGGCAGCATTTCCCTGGTAGATGCCGTTCAGCTCCAGCGCTTTTTGCTCGGGGACTTCTCGCTTCCCGATAAAGCATGGGAACGTGCCGATCTCAATCAGGATCAAAGCATCAATGGATTGGATCTCGCTGCTTTGAAGCGGATTCTGCTCCAGTTCTAACCCGTAATTTCAACACAAAATAAAAAAACCTGTATCCCATGTTGGATACAGGTTTTTTTGGATGGTTTTACTTTTCTCTCCGAATCCGAGAGGAACCATCTGGACGGATGCGTTCCACAGATTCTTTCACAACCGGATAGGAAATAGCACCCACCAAATCAAAATCCGCAAATTTTCCGTCACCGTCCAGCAGCATCCAGGAATAGCTCTTCCCGGAAACATCATTGCTGATAACGTGTATCATGGTAAAGGGTGCTCCCTGAATCACCACATCCGCATGCACTTCAAAGGAGTCATACGTACCAATAGAAAGCTGCTGAAACGCAGTAATGGAAATGCTGTCAAATGCACTGCCATACGCAGCAAGGTAGGAATCCTCTGTTCCAGCAAGGAACGAATCCTTGTCCTCGACCTCATCCAAAACAGTAATGGTTACAACATCCTTGCTGTCCAAATACTGCACAACAGCCGGATAGGAGGTAATCGAATCGGACTGCTGATCGGTTGCAGTTCCGCCGGAGCGAATCTCCCAGCCATTTTCCATTTTCAGGCTAGCGCTGTAACCGTCCAGCAAGAAGACCTTATTGGAATGGGTGTATGTTTTGACCTTTTCCGCCGGAATGGTTCTCACCGGCTTTCCCGTACCGGCAGCTGTCAGCTTCTTGTTGGGTGTTTGTGTTGCAGCAGCTGTTTCCGATGATTCCTCTGTTGCCGAAACAGAAGATGCTGCTGTTGTGTCAGAGTCCGCATCCTGCTTGCTTCCGCACGCCACAGCGGAAAGCAGCAGGCAAATCGCTGCCGAAATGGCAAGTCCTGCATGACGTTTCATAAAAATACTCCTTCCCTTGTCCCATCAAAATAAAAAGCAAAAAGGACAAGCCTTTCTAATTAAAAGCTTGTCCTTTTCTTGGCGCAGAAAGAGGGATTTGAACCCTCGCGCCGGTTTCCCGACCTACTCCCTTAGCAGGGGAGCCCCTTCACCACTTGGGTATTTCTGCAGCAGTGAATCCAATTCCTATTATTAATAAATGTGGCGGAGAGAGTGGGATTCGAACCCACGGTTCCTCTCGGAATCACTGGTTTTCAAGACCAGCTCCTTAAACCACTCGGACATCTCTCCATTGGTAAATGGTTCGGTCACTTACCGGATCCTTTCATAAACCAGCTTTGTTATTATACCGCATTTTTGAAATTTTGTCAAGCATTTTTTATTTTTCTTTCTTTTCCATAGAATTATTCACTTTTTCCTTTTTATATTTATCGTGTATAGCGCGTTTTCATTCTTTTTCTTTGAAATGAATTCATAAAGCAAAGCGCCGCAAAATACACTTCCATTTTCTGCTTGCTTTTTTGGAAAAAGATCGGTATAATAAAATTATTCATTTCGAAAAAGGAGGCTTTTTCATGCTCTATACCTATCAAATTCGCACCCCGGAAGAAAACTGGATTCCCATTACCGCACAAGTCAATGGCGCCATCGCAGAAAGCGGCATTCAAAGCGGCATCTGCGTTGTCTACTGTCCGCATACAACAGCTGGCATCACCGTCAATGAAGCAACCAATCCGCAAGTCATCTCTGATCTGCTGCTTGCCTATCGAACTGCATTCCCCAAGCAAAAGGCATTTCAGCACCAGGAAGGAAACTCCGCAGCTCATGCAAAAGCTTCTGCCGTTGGAAACAGCGTAACCCTTTGCGTGGAACAAGGCCGTGCCCTACTCGGCCCCTGGCAGGGCATTTATCTCTGCGAGTGGAACGGGCCACGTATCCGCACCGTATATGTAAAAGTCATCAAAGAATAGGAGCCAATCAAATGGAAGCGGAAAAATTGAACCAACTGCAAACCATCCTGTCCAATGGAACCCGAATGGTTTTCTTCGGCGGAGCCGGTGTCTCCACGGAAAGCGGCATTCCCGATTTCCGCAGCCCGGACGGACTCTATCACATGAAGTATGATGTTCCGCCGGAACAGCTGCTCAGCCACAGCTATTTTTACTCCCACACCAAACAATTCTATCAATTTTACCGGGAGAAAATGATCTGCCTGACGGCAAAGCCCAATGCGGCACACCGCAAGCTGGCAGAACTGGAACGGGCAGGAAAACTCTCTGCCATCGTCACCCAAAACATAGACGGCTTGCATCAGGCAGCCGGCAGCCAAAATGTCCTGGAACTGCATGGTTCTGTCCATCGAAACGACTGCCTGCAATGTGGCGCTCGCTACGATGCACAGTGGATTCTGGAGCATGACGGCATTCCGCACTGTGAAGCGTGCGGCGGTCTCATCAAACCGGATGTGGTACTATATGAAGAATCCCTGGATATGGACATCTTAGAGCGCTCCATTGCCGCCATTTCCCAGGCAGATGTGCTGATGATCGGCGGTACTTCCCTCTCCGTCTATCCTGCCGCTGGACTGGTGCGGTACTTCCAGGGAGATGCCCTGGTGCTGCTGAACCGTACCCCCACCCAGATGGATCAGCAGGCAACCCTTTGCATCAGCGATCCCATCGCTGCTGTTTTGGAACAGATAACGGTATGAGCATCTGGAACCCCTGGCATGGCTGTCAAAAAATCAGTCCGGGCTGTGCCAATTGCTACGTGTACCGCAGAGATGCACAGTACGGCGGAGACAGCACCAAGGTATTCCGCACCAAAGACTTTTCCCTGCCGATGAAACGGGGACGAGGCGGCACCCTCTCCCTACAGGCAGAGGGAGACTATGTGTTTACGTGTATGACCTCGGATTTTTTCTTAGAGGCAGCGGATGACTGGCGCTCCGATATCTGGGATATGATTCGCTTTCGAACCGATCTGCACTTTTTCATCATCACCAAGCGCATCACCAGAATGGCGCAGTGCCTGCCGCCGGACTGGGGCGATGGATATGCACATGTCACCATCGGCTGCACCGTGGAAACGCAAAACATGGCAAACATCCGGCTCCCCGTTTTCTTTTCGCTGCCCATTCAGCACCGGCATATCATCTGTGAACCCCTGCTGGAGGAACTGGATCTGACCCCCTGGCTGCATGCCGAGCAGCTGGAACAAGTGCTTGCCGGCGGCGAATCCGGCTCCGCCGCGAGAATCTGCCGCTGGAGCTGGATTCAGTCACTTGCCGCACAATGCAGACAAGCCGATGTTTCCTTTTTCTTCAAACAAACCGGTTCGCTGTTTGAAAAGGATGGGCAATGCTACCGCATCCCACGCAGCCAGCAGCATACACAGGCGCAAAAGGGGCAGCTTGCCCTCAACGCACAAATTCTAAAATAAAGGAACAAAGGAGAACTTTCTGATGCGAATTCTTGCACAGCGTGTCCGCTCTGCCAGCGTAACCGTAGACGGAACGGTTACGGGCTCTATTGGGCAGGGCTTATTGATTTTTCTGGGCGTTGGCCCGGAAGATACCGAACAAATTGCAGAAAAAATGGCGGAGAAGCTCATGCGGCTGCGCATTTTTTCCGATCAGCAGGATAAAATCAATTTATCCGTTCAGGATGTCGGTGGCTCTCTTCTGGTGGTATCGCAGTTTACGCTGTATGCAGACTGCCGAAAGGGAAACCGTCCCAGCTTCGTACAAGCTGCACCGCCCGCACTTGCCAACCAGCTCTATGAACATTTCCAAGCATACTGCAAACAGACCATTCCCATTGTGGAATCCGGCATCTTTGGCGCCGATATGCAGGTACAACTTTGCAACGATGGCCCGTTTACCGTCTTTCTGGATTCCAAAGAATTAAAACTCCATTAAAAAATGCCCGCATCAAGCAAGGAAAATCACTTGATGCAGGCGTTTTGCCGTTTGTTACGGCAGCAAGTCGCAGAGCGCCTCTAAATTTTTCTTTCCAAACGCGACCACCTGATCGTTGATCAAAATGCACGGCACGCTCATAATCTGATGCTTTTGCCGCAATTCCGGATACAGCCGAACGTCATAAACATCAACCTGTATCGCAGGATGGTACCGTGCAAGCTGTCCGGCAGCAAAAACGGTTTCCGGGCACATGCTACAGGAAAGGGTCACGGCAATGGCAATGCGGCAGCCTGGATGCGCTGCCAGTTTTTTATGAAGTGTGGGAGACAGCGGCTGTCCCAACCCTGCTGCATCCCGCAGCAGCGCAACAAGAGAATTGCACTCATGTCCGCCCGGCACGCCATGAAACGACCAGCCAATCGGACTGCCGTCTGCCGTGCAGATGGAAAGCTTTGGATCCTCCGAACACGAAACCTGCTCCCATTGCAGATGCGCCGACAGCGCACAGAGGGATCGGGTAAAAGACAGCAGCTCCTCCGCCACACGAGAGCCATCGGTATCCACACGCAGCAGCAGATCCTTTGAAAACGGTGCAAAAATCGTTTTCAACTGGTTTTGCAAATCCGGTGGAAAATAGGACGCATCGAAGCCAGCTGCCTCTGCTTCCTTGTCTGCCGGTTCCGGTACGGCACTGCGTTTCCCGGAGCTGGACGGAAGGTGCTGTTTGACACGCTGCTGCTCCACATAGCGTTCCAAGGAAACGGCTGCAATGGCACCATCCGCTGCTGCGGTTACAACCTGCCGCAGTTCTTTTTCACAGACATCTCCGGCTCCATAGACCCCCTCGATGCTGGTCTTCTGCTGCCGGTCGGTCTGCAAATATCCATTTGGCGTCAGCGCTACGGCATCTGCAAACAAAGCTGTTTCCGGCTGATAACCAGCAAAGACAAAAATACCGAAAAAGTCGTCCCCTTCTGCCTGCATGTGCATTTTTTCCCCGCTGACCGTATGCTGTAACACAACATGGCGCAGCATGGTATCACCACTGGCTTCGATGAGTTTGGTCTGAAACAGCACTTGAATCTTAGGATGTGCCAGCACCTGCTCCGCAATGGTCTTGGCACAGGAAAATGCATCCGACCGCACGCAGACTGTGATATGCTTTGCATATTTGGTCAGGAACAATGCCTCCTGCGCTGCCGCAAATCCGCCGCCAATGACAAAGACCTCCTGTCCGGTAAAGAACTCCCCGTCACAGGTGGCACAATAGGCAACACCACGCCCCCGAAATTCGGTTTCTCCCCGGAAACCTGCCATACGGGGAGAAGCGCCCGTTGCCAGCAGCAAGCCATGTGCACGGAATGTTCCCTGTTCCGTCTGCACCTCCTTGATCGGAGCCTGCATGGACAGCGCCGTTACGGTTGCAGTTAAACATTCCGCACCGAATTGCATTGCCTGCTGCCGCATGGTTTCCATCAGTGTCGTGCCGTCCGTCCGCAAAATACCCGGGTAATTTACCACATCGGCTGTAATGGCAATTTGTCCGCCGACCGCCGATCGTTCGATGACAAGCGTGCGGTACTGTGCCCGTGCCAGATAAATTGCAGCCGACCAACCGGCTGGCCCGCCGCCAACAATGATTGCATCATAAAGCGTTTCCATCACAGCAGCCCCACCAAATCCAGACTCGGTGTTAAGGTCTTATCGCCTGGTTCCCACTTTGCCGGGCAAACCTGGTCACCATGTTCTGCCACGAACTGGCATGCCTGCACCTTGCGCAGCAGTTCCTTTGCGTTTCTTCCGATGTTGCCGGAGGTCACTTCATATGCCATAATTTTGCCGTCCGGATTGACAATAAAGCTGCCTCGTTCCGCCATTCCATCCGCTTCGATCAAGACATCAAACGCACGTGCCAGCGCACCGGTTGGGTCGGCAAGCATCGGATAGTGAATCTTGCGAATGGTTTTCGAAGCATCGTGCCAAGCCTTGTGCACAAAATGCGTATCACAGGAAACGCTGTAAATTTCACAGTCTATCTTCTGAAAGTCCGGATACAGCGCTGCAAGATCTTCCAGTTCCGTCGGGCAGACAAACGTAAAATCTGCCGGATAAAAGAAAAAGACCGACCACTTTCCCAATACATCCGATTTTTGAACCGTGCGGAAGGTACCGTCTGCAAATGCCTGCACCTGAAATTCAGAGAGTTCTTTTCCAATTAATGCCATGAGAAACTACCTCCTTCGTGGATCATTCCATTTGGAAATGCGTGCCGTCCCGGATACGATGCGGATGCCCCCAGCATCTGCTCGATTCGAAGCAGACGATTGTACTTGGCAACCCGTTCGCTTCGGCTGGGCGCGCCTGTTTTGATTTGTCCGGCATGGAGCGCAACAGCCAGATCGGCAATGGTGGTATCCTCCGTCTCCCCCGATCGGTGAGAAATGATGGCAGTATATCCGGCACGATGTGCCATCTGAACGGCTTCAATGGTCTCTGTCATCGTTCCAATCTGATTGAGCTTAATCAGGATGGAGTTGCCGCATCCCTGCTGAATCCCCTTTGCAAGCCGTTTGGTATTGGTTACAAACAAATCATCTCCGACCAGCTGCACCTTTTTCCCAAGTGTCTGTGTCATCTGCTTCCAGCCGTCCCAGTCCTCTTCATCCAGAGCATCTTCAATGGAACAAATGGGATACTTTTCACACAAATGCGCCCAGTGGTCAATCAGCTGCGGCGCAGTGAAACGCTTGCCGCTCTTTGGCAGCACATAGCAGCCGTCTCCCTTCCACTCGCTGGAAGCGGCATCCAGTGCCAGAACAAAATCACTGCCCGGCTGATATCCTGCCTTAGAAACGGCTTCCAGAATGAGAGAAATGGCTTCCTCTTCGCTGGACAGATTGGGTGCAAATCCGCCTTCATCTCCAACAGAAGTGGCCAACCCATTTGCCTTTAGCAGAGCGGCCAAGGCATGGAACACTTCTGCACAGCGGCGCAGTCCCTCTGAAAAGCTCGGGGCACCAACCGGCATAATCATAAATTCCTGCACATCCATATTGTTGGCAGCATGGGCACCGCCATTTAAAATATTCATCATGGGAACCGGCATGGTTGTCCCGGCAACACCGCCCAGAAAGCGATACAACGGGATCCCCAATCCGCTGGCAGCTGCCTTCGCACAGGCAATGGAAACCGCCAGAATCGCATTGGCGCCCAGATGGGACTTATCCGGTGTGCCATCCAGCTGGATCATTGTACGGTCAATCCGGGACAAATTCCCTGCACACAGCCCCATTAGATGTTCCCGAATGGTGGTATTGACATACCGCACTGCTTTGGAAACACCCTTTCCGCCAAAACGCTTTGGATCTCCGTCCCGCAGTTCCAGTGCTTCAAAGGCTCCGGTGGAGGCACCGCTCGGAGAAGTTCCTCTCCCAACTGCGCCATTTTCCAGCCGCACTTCTGCTTCTACCGTTGGATTGCCACGGGAATCTAAAACTTCCCGTCCCATTACAGATACAATTTTCATATTCTTCTTCCTTTCTAGTTCATGTGTGATTGGAACCTCTTTTCCAGTATGTGAAAAAAATGCAGTTTCATACGCAAAGAGCATTGACGGGACTGCTGTTTTTTTGTATAATAAAATAAAATAGATTCAAAAATGACCTGTCAAAAAGGAGAAAACAATTGTGAATGGAACAATCATTGTAATAGAAGGTCTGGACGGCTGCGGAAAAAGCACACAAGTGGAACTGCTGCGCAATGCATTTCCGGAATGGAAATGCATCACCTTTCCAAATTATGAATCCGAAAGCGGCGCCATCATCACGCAATATCTGCGCGGTGCATTTGCAGAAAGCAACGCATCCATCAGCGCTTACTCTGCCACCTCTTTCTATGCCATTGACCGATACATCAGCTTCAAGCAGGATTGGGAAGCGGCCTATCGTGCCGGAACCACCATCCTATCCGCACGTTACACCACATCCAATGCCATTTACCAAATGGCAAAATTGCCCCAGACAAAATGGGCAGATTATTCCAACTGGCTGATGGATTATGAATACAACAAACTTGGCATTCCAAAGCCTGACCTGGTTTTGTATCTGGACATGCCGCTGGACGTTTCCCAGCAGCTGCTGATGCAGCGGTATGCAGGAAATGCTGCCAAAAAGGACATTCATGAATCGAACATGCCCTATCTGCAAGCCTGTCGGGAAGCCGCACAGTATCTATATGAACAGGATCACGGAAAGACCTGGCAGGTTCTTCCCTGCTGTTCCGGCACCGCACTGCGCAGCGTAACGGAAATGCATCAAGCCATCCTACAGGAAATCAAAAAACGATTTTCCTAAGAATCGTTTCTTCACCGAAGAAACAGCACCGCACCCTGTCTGTTACCTGACAAGGTGCGGTGCTGTTTCTGTTTGCATACAAACAACTTTTAACCATTCCTGCATAGAATAGCAATAGGTTGAACCCTATTTCCAAATACCACGAAAGGAATGCAAGAACATGATGCAAAGAATTTCCATGCGAACCCTTCGGCAATGTCCCGTTGCCGCTGCACACTGTACGCCGCTGGATCCTGCTTCCGGTTTAAGCGGCAGTGTTTTGTTTTATCCAGCTTCCTGCGGCAGCTTAGTCGTAGCAGAATTTTTTAACCTGCCGGAACCGGAACACTTCTACGCCCTGCATATCCATGAAGGAACCGACTGCGGCGGAACGGACTTTTCCGATTCCAAAGGGCATCTTCATAGCCAAGGGCAGCTGCATCCCGATCATATCGGAGATCTGCCGGTCATTCTTGCCGGGCACGGCTATGCCTGGGCAGCTAATTATACGGCAAGATTCACCCCGCAAATGGTTCTGGGCCGTACCGTCATCCTGCATCACCAGCCAGATGATTTTCGCAGTCAGCCATCCGGCGACTCCGGAAGCAAACTGGCATGCGGCGTGATTCAGCGACTGTAGAACTCTGCCTGCCATTCTGGGAATCGTTCCCGACTTCAGTGGGTAGCAACTTCCTGCTTCACACTATGCTGCTGTTCGGTTTCCTGGATACGCTCTGCCATTGCATGCCGTTTCAGCAGCTTGTTGCGGCAGAAGAAGAACGCCGGAATTAAAAAGACATCGGCAAAAACCCATGCAAGCGAGTTGGCAAGGCAAATTCCCATATAGGCAATCGTAGGAACCAAAATGACTGCTGCCAAAATCCGGGCAATCATTTCCAGCACACCGGCTGAAATGGCAAATACCGAAAAGCCCATTCCCTGAATGGAAAACCGTACCACATCAACCAAGGTCAGCAGGCAGTAACCTCCGGTGCATACAAGCAGGTACTGATACGCATACTGAATGATTGCTGTTTCCGAAGCATCTACAAATAAAAGTGCCATCTGCTTGCCGGTGAGGAATACAATGCCAAATAAAACAGCCGATAAGATAAACCCAGTTACGCTGGCAGCCAGTACGCCCTGCTGAATCCGCTTGATCTTTCCGGCTCCCATATTCTGTCCGCTGTACGGCGCCATGGTGAATCCAAGCGCTTCAATGGGGCAGGAAACAAAGGAGTTGATCTTTCCGGCAGCCGTTACTGCTGCTACATAAACAGCTCCCAGCCCGTTTACAGCAGCCTGCAACACAATGGTACCGATTGCGGTAATGGAATACTGCAATCCCATCGGAATGCCAATGCCGCACAGCTGCATCATATAGCGGCGTCTCGGCATCCATTCCTCTTTGGTTGCATGCAGGATGGGATATTTTTTTCTCATATACAGCAGACAGACCAATCCGGAGAAACCCTGTGCAATGACCGTTGCCCATGCTGCACCGGCAACACCCATCGGAATAACCAGAATCAGCAGCAGATCCAGACCAATATTTAATACAGAGGAAATGGCAAGAAAGACTACTGGTGTTTTGCTGTCTCCCAGCGACCGAATGATACTGGAAAGCAAATTGTATAGGAACGTACAGGGAATGCCAAGGAACACCACAAAAATGTAGTCATAGGCATAGTCAAAAATTTCCTCCGGCGTATTCATCCAAATCAAAATCTGCCGGCAGAGAATGGCAACTGCTGTGGTCAGCACAATGGAAAATACAATGGACAGCCAAGCGGAATTGGTTACAAACTTCCGCAGCTCGGATTCCTGCTTCGCACCAAACATCTGGGCAACCGGAATGGCAAAGCCGCTGCAAACTCCGGTACAAAACCCGATTACCATAAAGTTCAAAGAACCGGTGGAACCAACGCCTGCAAGCGGATTGACACCGAGAAACTGCCCGACCAGCATCGTATCCACCATGCTGTAAAATTGTTGAAAAAGCATCCCCAAAAACATAGGGAATGCAAATCCTAAAATTAATTTTACCGGAGACCCGGTTGTCATATCTTTTGTCATAAATTCGCCCTCGTTTCATAAATGAATTCGTATGATGAAAAACTCGGTTTCCGAGCCAAGCAGCTGAACCGATCGAATCAAATTTCTGCGCAGGATGATTCTGTTTTTATCGGCTTAGCAAAGTCGGTTTCATGAAACTGAATGCTATTATAATACCGGTTTTCCAAAATGTCAATATCCTTTTTCTCTTTTTTTCTGCAAACTTTTTATGGCGAAACGGCATATGATTCAAAGATTTATTCTGTTAAAGGAGCAGTCGAGAAAGAGAAAAAGATTTGCCCAATTTCTACCGGTAATAAATTTTACAATTTGAAAATATAATAAGAACATGGCGTACGCAGTTTGACAAGGAGGAGTCGGAAATGCCGGATTTTGAAGCCATGTATTTCACGATGTTCAATCAAGTAACCGATACCATTCGGCAAATGGAACAGCAAATTCGAACACTCAAACAATTGCAGCTGCAAATGGAGCAGCAATATATCGAACAAAAGAATCAACATATTTCCTATACCATCTGCAAGGATTTCCCAGCCCGTCGCAACGATCATTTTTTATAGCATGCAGGCAATCACGTCGCTCTTTTATTTGTAAATTATTGATAAATTTTCCAGTAAACGCTTGACAAATCCTGCATCATCCAGTATACTAAAAGAGTTCTTGCGGGTGTGGCGGAATTGGCAGACGCGCCAGATTTAGGTTCTGGTGGTACTCCCGTGCAGGTTCAAGTCCTGTCACCCGCACCAATTATAAACTTTTCAAAAAAATCGGGCTGCCTTTTGGGGAAGCTCGATTTTTTATTGTTCCACTCAATTCTCTTACAAAAAGCAATCTATAGCAAACGTTCACCCATTCCCAAACAGGAACGGGTGAACGTTTTTTCTTTGCATGTTATTTGATGAAAAGCACTTTGGAAAGAATGCGATTTACAGCTTACTGATGACCAGACTTTTCATAGGTCACCCACTGATACTTTGCAGTCAGCGGTGTTGTTCCATCATATGCCTTCAGCCAATCATCCACTCCGGTTCCAGGCCATACATTCATCATGATCTTGCCGGGCGTGGACGGAATATTGGTGGTTGCCTGATAAACTGCTTTGCCGTCTACATACCATGTAATCGAATCCTTTTGCCAATCAAATCCATACGTATGGTAGCCAGCCGAAGCATCGAAGCCAAGATCGTACAGATATTCGTGGTTGCCCACACCATTGGTATAGTAGTTAAACTGTACCTTTGTCGTGTCTTTTCCTAAAATCTCAATGTCAATTTCATCCCACGGATTGCTGTCGCTCGGCCCGGTATAGGTAAAGAACGAAGAAACTACACCATCATTGCGAATCGCCTGCATAGAGGTTTCATAGTATCCATACGCATAAAAATCTGTTGTACGATACTCAGCACCGGAATAGCGATAGCTTCCAGAGGTATCCTTGTCAATGGTCAGATTCAGCGCTTGATCCCGGAAGGTGGCATTGCTTCCTCTCCAAACGCAGTCAAAGCAGGAGCCATTCGACCAACCGTCCGATGCAAAGAATTCTTCTGCTGCACCCTCTCGGAAGTTTGCATACATCGTAGCATTGGTATTCGGTTCTGAATTGTTTCCTGGATCCGGTTTTTCAGTATCGTCTTTCTGGAGCAGTTTCCGCTTCAGAACAGACAAATCAAATCCATTGACAGTACCATCCTCGCATACATCTGCAACAGACAACTGCTCTGCTGTCAGCTCTGCATCTTGAATCAAATACTTTTGCAGGAGTACGACATCTGCGATTGTCACACTGCCATCTAAATTGACATCTCCCTTTACAGTGGAAGGAGTCGTGATGTCTGCTTGTGCCAAAGAAAGCAGATAGGTCAGCGGAGAATTCCAGTAAATTGCAATTTCATTGGTGGAATAGCTTTCTGAATGATCCACATAGCACTTTGCACTTGGCGTGGTTGCCAAATAGGCCTTCGCCGCACTGTCTTCCTTATTGGAATTGACACCGCCGACCAGCATTCCCTTCATTGCCTGCTTCTTTGCCATAGAAGGACGATGATGCGGATTTTGCGGAGATACCGTACCATATCCGGTTACAAAGCACTCTCCTACCGGATTGACCCCCAGTAAGTAATGTAAGTTAGACTGTGCAGCAGTCAGATAGCTTGCCTCATTGGTCAACTGATACGCCAGCCCCAGAATAATACCGGCATTGGCAACCGTCATGTTGCTGCCCCAATTCAATGCCAAAACAGAAACATGATACGGACTGCTGTCTGCATTTTTCACAAATTGATCCGCCTGCTTCAAAACAGCACTTTTTGCCTTTGTATAAACGGAAGATGTCTCATCCACACCCGGCATGGTGAGGAGGGCAATGTTGCCGTAATCCCCAACCGTTGTCCAATCCAAGCCCTTCATGGTATACATGCTTTCCAGTGCTTGTAAATAAGTGTCTTCCCGTGTTGCACGATATAGTTGTGCAGCTGCCCAATACCGTTCGTCTGCATCAGACGTATCCTCATAAGAACCAGTTGTAATGTCTTCCGGATCCTGGAAAATAAATTCTGGATGTTCTTCCAGGAAATTCCACGCACGCTTTGCAGCAGCTAAACAGGTATCGGCAAAGGTCGGATTCACTTCCTGATAGGATTCATACGCCATTGCCATTGCAGCACAAAAATCGGCTGTTGCCGTTGTAGAAACCGGTGTCACAATCAGCGGATCGGTTTCCTGCTCCGGCATAACATAACCCGGGAAATTCTCACAGGTTACTTTGTGATAGACCCCGCCGGAAGGCGCCTGCATTTTCAGCATCCAGTTCAATTCATACTGCACTTCATCCAAAATATCGGGGATATTGTTGCCGCTTTCCGGAATACCGGTATTGTCTCCATAGGCACTCGGCTGTGCAGCATATGCATACAGTAAATCCGCAACAGACTTTGCGCCCGGTACTACATAACGGCCATAGTCACCGGCATCATGCCAACCGCCGCTTACATCAATGGTTTCCGTGGTACCATAGATCGTTGCCTGTGTTGCATGGCAGGCAGCATGTCCAAAGGTGGCATCTTTTACCTCCGTTCCGCAGCGCTGCAAATACAGCATCTTGACAGAATCTTCCAAAAGCGGCTGATAAACGGTATCGGAAATGGTAAAGGAATAGGAAGCATCCAGACCGCCGCAGGTAATATAATACGTGCCCGGATCCGTTACTTCTGAGAAATCCCCCAGCCAATCGGTTTCATCCGCAGTTGCGTTGGCCGTTTGTCCATATAAATTGCCCGTATAAACGGTTTCTTTGGTGTCAGCACGTACAACAGAAAACGTTGTTTCATTGGTAACATCCCGGAAGGTTGCAATTTTCTGACTTTCCGGCTGATAGCCAACCTGATCGGTCATAATCGATGGCTCATAAGGCTGGAACGATTTGTAGTCTACCTTGCTGTCGTCCACCAGCTCCAAAGAGACATTGTCCAGATAAATGGTATGCTCCGACAAATCAGAACCAGTTGTCCCACAGTTGAAGACCAGCTTTGCCATGACATCTGTTTCTTCTTCCATGGTAAATGTGTAATCAACAGTCTGTGGCTGCTGCGTCAGCTTTAATCCCTTCCAAGTATATGACTGGTAGGTTCCGCCGTTTTGCTGAATCATCGCTTCTACGCTTCGATCCACACTGGAGGAAATATCGTATTTCAAACGGTAAACGCCATTTTGATAAAGCGGTACAACATCATATCCAACCTGTACCGAATAATTGAGGGTACCAACACTGCCAATTTTTAATGCCAATTGCCCATTTTCCAGTCCAAGCGTGCATTTTCCGCCGCTTGCCTGATAGGTTGACCAACCAGAATAACCACTAGAAAAATCGTTTGATAAAATGACACTGGATGCAGCCGTTCCCGTAAAGGGAATAGCAGGCATTGTTGTAAGACAAACAATGCCTGCGGATAAGACTGCAAGACTTTTTTTGCATATCGAATGCTTCATCATGCATTCCTCCTTTTTTCATGCATGTTTTCGTCTTGCCCGCACCAGAATGATATGCCAAAATTGGTATATCATTTCCCGGTGGACAAGTACTCAATTTTTTGGGGGTTCGTACAAGATTACTAGTTTTTACAAATGCATTTCCAATTCAATGATACAATCATACCATAGTCTGGAAGAAATCTCTATCATATTTTTGTGATTTCTATCATTTTTTTGTTGTATCTTCCAAAAGAATGTGGTAAAATAAAAAAGAAAGGATGGTGCAGAATGAACATCGAAAAAGAACTGGCACACGCTGCCTTTTTTAACCGGGAATACCAGCTTTCCCACCTGGCATACGAACGAGAAATGGCATTCTTCCAGAGCGTTCAAATGGGAGATGCAGAAGCTGTCGAGCGTCTATGGAAACCGCTCGACAGCCAAAGCCTCGGCACACTAAGTGAAAACACGCTGCGCAATTTAAAATATCACTTTATCATTACGGTTGCGCTGCTGACTCGCTACTGCATCGAAGCTGGCATGGAAATGGAGGAAGCCTTTAACCTCAGTGACATTTACATCCGCAATGCCGACCGCTGTCAGGAAGAGGAAGACATCTGCCTGCTGCATCGGGAAATCATTGATGATTTTACACAGCGCATGCAGGTCATTCACAAAAAGTCCCTCTATCCCAAACCCATTTTAATTGCACTGGATTATATCTACGACAACCTGCATACCAAAATCACATTGCAGGATTTGGCAGAAGCCACGCAGCTCAGTCCCTCTCACCTCTCCAAACTTTTTCACAAAGAAATGGACCTGACCATTTCCAGCTACATCCGAAAGAAACGCGTCGAAGCAGCAGAAAACATGCTGAAATTCTCGGATTACACCGGATCAGAAATTGCAACCTATCTCTGTTTTAGTTCCGAAAGTCATTTTATTCAATGCTTCAAGCAGGAAGTCGGCATCACACCGAAACAGTACCGGGAAACCTTCTTTCGAAAGAATTGGACGGTACAAAAAAGAAATTGACAAGCAACTCCATCCAATCAGTTTTCCGAACGGAATAGCTTTTTATAGGCGGACGGTGTGTATCCAGTCAAATTTTTAAACGTGCGGTTAAAGGTTGTCAAACTCGAAAATCCCACCTGCATGGCAATATCGGTGATGGATTGATTTTCCTGCAACAGCAGCAGCTCTGCCGCTTTGATACGGCGCAGATTCAAAAAATTGATAAACGTGGTATTGCTGTATTTTTTGAAGATTCTGGAAAAATGATAGGGACTGTATCCGGCAATCCCAGCCAGTTTCTCTAGGGTAATATCCTTTTGATAATTCTGTTCAATATAGTGCAGCACCAGCTGCATCTGCTCGGCATACTGTTCGTCATGCCCATATTGAATGGCATGCAGCTGATGCTCCTTGATGCGAACGAAAAAGGTCAGCAGCTTAATATAAATATACACCTCCGTCAAATTGGTGAAATTTGCATACAGCATATAGATTTTCTTGAGCAAATCATTCAGCGCCTGCATCCATTCCGCTCCATCTGCCGCATGCAGCAGCAGCGGATTTGCAAAAACGGAACAAAGATCGGTCAGCATAGGATTCTCCTGAAAGGCACGATTGTCACAAAGCAGAATCAATCGCCTGCCCGGCTGCGCCTTTAAATTATGCAGCGTTCCAGCTGGAATCAGTAAAATATCCCGTTCCTCCATGTCATATTCCTGCCCGTCACAAATCACCCGGAACCCATTGGTGAGCGGCAAAATGATTTCAATGGCATTGTGCCAGTGCAACGGATATTCTTCCTCTTCCACATTGTCGTAAATGCGAACACTGCGATTCTGCAAATAATCGACCGTTTCGAATTCACCATTTAGGTGCGCAATCATAAACCGAATATCTCCTTTTCCAAGTTCTTGTTTTGTTGTCTTCATTTTATCATACCTGCGCAGGAAATGCAATGTTTCTCCTCTTTTTCATCGCAAAATATGACCAAAGCACCGCAAGAAATGATTGGTGAAGCAGAAAAAAATCCGCTATAATAAAAGCATCAGAAAACGAAAAAACCGTATTCGGGAAAGGAATTGCATGGATGGAAAAATATCTTGATCAATCCTACAGCATACAAGAACGAGCAGAAGCGCTCACCGATGCCATGACCACAGAAGAACAAGCCGGACAGCTCCGATACGATGCCCCAGCCATTAAACGGCTCGGCATTCCGGCTTATAATTGGTGGAACGAAGGACTCCATGGTCTTGCCCGTTCCGGCGTTGCAACGATGTTTCCGCAGGCAATCGGACTGGCAGCCATGTTTGCACCAGAATGGGTCAAGCAGGCAGCAGAAATCACCGCCGAAGAAACCCGTGCCAAATACAATGCCTATCAGGAAGAAGAAGACTGGGACATCTACAAAGGTCTTACCCTATGGGCACCGAATATCAACATTTTCCGGGATCCACGCTGGGGCAGAGGACAGGAAACCTACGGCGAAGATCCATTCCTCACCGCAAAAAACGGAACCGCTTACGTAGAAGGCTTGCAGGGTACCGAAAGTGTTCTCAAAACAGCTGCCTGTGCCAAGCACTTTGCCGTACACAGTGGGCCGGAAGCCGTTCGTCACTCCTTCAATGCAGAAGTATCTCCCAAAGACCTGGAAGAAACCTACCTGCCGGCGTTTGAAGCCCTGGTCAAAGACGCACGGGTAGAGGGGGTAATGGGCGCATACAATCGGGTAAACGGCGAAGCATCCTGTGCCAGTCCGTTCCTGATGGGAAAACTGAAAGAATGGGGATTTGACGGATACTTTGTTTCCGACTGCTGGGCCATTCGAGACTTCCATGAAAATCATGGCTTAACCAGAAACCCGGTAGAATCTGCGGCACTTGCCCTGAAAACCGGCTGCGATGTCAACTGCGGCTGTACGTATGTCAATCTGCTTGCCGCACTGGAGGAAGGGTTGATTACCAAAGAGGACATTCGCACGGCCTGCATCCATCTGATGAAAACCCGGATTCGGCTGGGCATGTTTGACGAAGAAACTCCGTACGATTCCATTCCGTATGAAGTAGTTGCCTGCCAAGAGCACAAAGCTGTTTCCCTTGCCTGTGCAGAACGCTCTATGGTGCTGCTGCGCAACAATGGCATTCTACCGCTGGATGAACAAGCCATCCACACCCTTGCCGTCATCGGGCCAAACAGCTACAGCCGTGCAGCACTGGAAGGCAATTACTGCGGCGATGCAGACCGATACGTAACCTTCTTAGAGGGTATTCAAAATCGATTCCATGGCAGAGTGCTTTACGCAGAAGGCTGCCATTTATACAAGGATCGATGCTCTTCCCTGGCACAGGCAGGCGACCGCTACGCCGAAGCAGAAGCGGTTGCAAAACGTGCGGATGCCGTTATTCTTTGCCTGGGACTGGATGCAACCATTGAAGGCGAAGAAGGCGATACCGGGAACGAATTCTCCTCCGGTGACAAAAAGGATTTGCGGCTGCCGGAAAGTCAGCGCATTCTCATCCGGAAGATCATGGAAACCGGAAAGCCCGTGATACTTGTTTGTGCAGCCGGCAGTGCCATCAACACTGAAGTGGAACCGGATGCCCTGCTGCATGTCTGGTATCCTGGCGCAGAAGGCGGAACCGCACTTGCCAACATTCTGTTTGGTGATGTCTCCCCTTCCGGAAAGCTGCCGGTTACCTTTTATGCACGCGCAGAGGATCTGCCTGCTTTCACTGATTATTCCATGCAGAACCGCACCTATCGGTATTCCACGGACAATGTGCTCTTCCCCTTCGGATATGGGCTGACTTATTCCGAGATCGTCTGCACCGATGTGACCTATGCAAACGGAACCGCAATCGCCACGGTAAAAAATCGTGGAAACCGGGATACCGAAGATGTCCTAGAATTATACCTCAAAGACTACAGCGAGCAGGCTGTAAAAAATACCAGTCTTTGCGGATTCCAGCGCATTGCACTGCGTGCAGGAGAAACCCGCACCGTTTCCATTGCCATTCCGGAAACAGCTTTTACAGCAGTCGATGCAGCCGGCAACCGAAAGCGTTTCGGCAACCGCTTCACCCTGTTTGCCGGAACCCATCAACCAGATTCATGCAGCGATGCACTTTGCGGCAATCGTTGTGCCCATACAGAACTTACATTTTAAACCATGATCGTTGAAAACAGAATTTGGAGGAATAAAAAATGAGCGAATTCTTTAAAACTATTGGAAAAATCCCATTCGAAGGCAAAAACAGCACCAATCCGCTTGCATTCAAATACTACAATCCAGACGAAATCGTAGCTGGAAAGACCATGCGGGAACAGCTGAAATTTGCGCTCTCCTGGTGGCATACCATGGACGGCAACGGCACCGATATGTTCGGATGCGGAACTGCCGATAAGAGCTGGGGCGAGCAGGATCCGGTAGCACGTTCCAAAGCAAAGGTAGACGCTGCCTTTGAAATCATGGAAAAGCTGTCCATCGACTATTTCTGCTTCCATGACCGTGACCTCTCTCCGGAATATGGCACCCTTGCAGAAACCAATGCCCAGCTGGATGTCGTAACCGATTACATCGCAGAAAAAATGAAAGCACATCCTTCCATTCATCTGCTTTGGGGCACTGCAAAGTGCTTTGATCACCCGCGTTATATGCACGGTGCCGGCACGGCTCCTTCCGCAGATGTCTTCGCCTATGCTGCTGCCCAAATAAAAAAGGCTGTAGAAGCAACTGTAAAACTGGGCGGAACAGGTTATGTTTTCTGGGGCGGCCGGGAAGGCTATGAAACCTTGCTCAACACCAACATGGGACTGGAACTGGACAACATGGCTCGTCTGATGCACCTGGTTGTGGATTATGCCCGCTCCATCGGCTATCAGGGAGATTTCTACATTGAACCAAAGCCAAAGGAACCCACCAAGCATCAGTACGACTTCGATGCTGCAACTGTTCTGGGATTCCTCCGCAAGTATGATTTGGACAAGGATTTCAAACTGAACATCGAAGCCAACCACGCTACCCTGGCACAGCATACCTTCCAGCATGAGCTGCGTGTTGCAAGAGAAAACGGCGTATTTGGTTCCATCGATGCCAACCAGGGCGATCCGCTTCTGGGCTGGGATACTGACCAATTCCCGACCAATATTTATGATGCTACGCTCTGCATGTACGAAGTGCTGAAAGCAGGCGGCTTCACCAACGGCGGTCTGAATTTTGATGCAAAGGCACGCAGAGGTTCCTACACACCGGAAGACATCTTCTACAGCTACATTGCCGGTATGGATACTTTCGCACTGGGTCTCAAGCTTGCTGATAAGCTCATCACAGACGGCAGATTGGATCAATTTGTTGCAGATCGGTATGCTTCCTGGAACACTGGCATCGGCGCCGCAATTATCAACGGCACAGCTACCCTGGAAGATCTGGAACAGTATGCACTGAACAAGGGCGAGGTTACCGATTCTCTCACAAGCGGCAGACAGGAACTGCTGGAAGCAACGCTCAATAACATTCTGTTCAGTCTCTAAAAAGAACCATTCCCCACAGCATGGAAGGAGCATGAGGATGCGTTACGCAATTGGAATTGATATTGGAACTAGCGGAACCAAAACCGTTCTGTTTGATGAACAGGGCAAAACAATTGCCTCAGCAACAGAAGAATACCCCCTCTACCAGCCGCAAAATGGCTATGCAGAGCAGGATCCGCTGGATTGGTACCATGCCGCAGTGACCACCATTCAGTCAGTACTTCAAAAAAGCGGCATAAAAAATACAGACATTGTCGGCATCGGGTTATCCGGACAAATGCACGGTCTGGTTATGCTGGACGAAAACGGCGATGTCATACGGCGGTCGATAATCTGGTGCGACCAGCGCACGGAACAAGAAGTTGCAGAAATGAATCAGAAACTGGGCAGAGAAACCCTCATGCGGATTACAGCAAATCCTGCACTGACTGGCTGGACGGCAGCTAAAATTCTCTGGGTCAAGAACCATGAACCAGAGTCATACGCCAAGTGCCGCCACATCCTGCTGCCAAAGGACTATATCCGATATAGGCTAACCGGTGTCTTTGCAACAGATGTTTCCGACGCATCCGGTATGCAGCTGCTGGATGTCCCCAACCGCTGCTGGAGCAAGGAAGTTTGCCAGGCATTGGACATCGATTCTTCCCTGCTTGCCCCTGTTTTTGAATCCTGCGAAGTAACCGGAAGCATCACGCCAGCTGCCGCAGCCTGTACAGGGCTTGCCGCTGGTACCATCGTGGTCGGCGGAGCCGGTGACAATGCCGCTGCTGCGGTGGGAACCGGTGTTGTCACGGATGGAAAAGCTTTTACCACCATCGGCACATCCGGTGTTGTATTCGCACATACCACATCCGTTTCCATCGATCCAAAGGGCAGAGTCCACACCTGCTGCGCAGCCGTTCCAAACAGCTGGCATATTATGGGCGTTACCCAGGGTGCCGGACTTTCCCTGAAATGGTTCCGGGATACCTTCTGCCAAGCAGAAAAGGACACCGCCGCACAAATGGGGGTCGATGCCTATTACTTGATGGACAAGGAAGCGGAACGTGTTCCAATCGGCGCCAACCGCCTGCTCTATCTGCCCTATTTAATGGGAGAACGTACACCGCATTTGGATCCCAATGCAAGAGGGATGTTCTTCGGTCTTTCTGCCATTCATACCAAACGGGACATGCTCCGCGCGGTGATGGAAGGCGTTGCCTACTCACTCCGAGACTGTGTAGAAGTCTGCCGGGAAATGAACATCCATGTTTCCGATATGATGGCATGCGGCGGCGGCGGAACTTCTCCGCTCTGGAGACAGATGCTTGCCGACCTCTATGCCTGCCCAGTTCAGACGGCATCCTCCAAGGAAGGACCTGCTCTCGGAGCAGCAATCCTTGCGTTTGTCGGAGCTGGTATTTACACCACCGTTCCAGAGGCATGCGCTGCACTGCTTACCGTAGAACATGTTCAGCAGCCGATTGCCGTACATGTCCCGGTTTATGAATCCTATTTCAGACTGTATCAGGAACTTTATCCTGCGGTAAAAGAACAGTATGCCAAATTAGCAGCATTGTCTTCCCCTATTTAAAACGACACAATCCCCTCTCAAAACCATGCCCCTGTCCGGATAGCAGGGACATGGTTTTTTCTTGCCTGGTAAGCCGTGTATCCTTATCAGAAAAGTGCCTGTTTCGGAACACGAAACAAGCACTAAACCAGCATACGATTCTTATTGTTCTTTGATTTTTCCGGAACGATACGCATCCAGCAGCTCCTGTAAATCCTGCATCTGTTCCAGGATTTCTGCGCCCTTGTCCGTATCGGATATGTTTGCCCGGCTGGGAAGCTTTTCAACGATTTGAATCTTCGGCGGCTGTACACAATGCCCCGCCACAAATGGATGATGCTCTGCCAGACTCAAACTATGGGAATCATAAATCAATGTATAACCGGCAATTCCAGTGGTCTTCTGGTAAGCCTTTGAAATACCGCCGTCAATGACGAACAGTTTTCCATTTGCTTTTACCGGACTTTCTCCATTTTTAATTTTCACGGGTACATGACCATTGATGATATGCCCCTTATGCACATCTACGCCGAACAGCTGCAAAATTTCACAGCAAACAGATTCTTTTTCCGAGAAGGAATAATAGGCATTATACCGTTCCACATGCAGCGCCGGTTCCTCCAAAAAGTACCGTTCAAAGAATGCCATTTTATCTTTGCCGTACAAAGGCGACTTCGGTCCGCACCAAAGATACCACATTAAGTCACAGGCATATTCCTTTTCCGGTTCGTCCTCTTTTAAGAAATACGCTTGATTAACCAGGATATTCAGCTGATCCAACAGCGCCTTTCCACTGTAAGCCTGCTCCCCGATCTGTACCGCCTGTAAGGTGCCGTCCTCTTCCATCGGAATACAGCCATGGAATAAAAGATTGCCATTGTATACCCGGTACATCGCCCCTCTGGTCAGCAGGAATTTCATATGCTTTTGCAGCTTTTCACTGTGCAGGAAGGAATTTTTCAAAATCTTCATCAAATCCGCTTCTTCCGCAGAAAGCCGCAGCGGATGTGCTGGATCCACTGTTGGAAAACTGCTGTCTTTCAGCGGATAAACCGTTCCATCTATGCAGATGGTACCATCCGAAAATTGTACCGTTTCAAACAGAGAACGATTCTGCATATGCCATTCCGGATGCTTTTGCATCAGCTGCCCTTCCAGTTTCAGCTGAATCACTGTAATTGCCTTGTGCATTTTTGCTACCAGGGCATCATCCACCGGATCATAAATATTGTCATCAAATGTACTGGGTGCATACAAGGAACAGGGATCATTCTGGTATACTTCTCCTGCAAATACAGCCAATGCACGAAGATTCAGACCATAGCCATCCTCCAAGACATCAAAATTGTTATACCGCATGGCAATCCGAATCACATTTGCAATCAACGCAGAATTGCCGGATGCCGCGCCAATCCAGGAAATATCATGGTTGCCCCACTGTACATCCACATCGTGCATCTTCAACAGCTCATCCATAATAATATCTGCCCGTGGGCCCCGGTCATAAATATCGCCAATGATGTGCAGATGGTCGATTGCCAAAGACTGAATCAGCCGGCATAAGGAAATCATAAACGGTTCCGTGATATCCGTTGCAATAATCATATGAATAATTTCATCATAATAAAATTCTTTGTTGACATCATCCGTTACATTCAGCAGTTCATCCAGGATATATGCCAAATCGCTCGGAAGCCGTTTTCGAATTCTCGAACGAGTATATTTTGCAGATATGGTTTCACAGACTAGAATCAACCGATAAATCGTCAGCCGCTTCCATTCGTCCGTCAGCAATTGATGGATCCGCAGACATTTGAGTTCCTTTTCCGGATCATAAATAAATTGTGCCAGCTGTTCCCGTTCTGCTCTGGAAACTGTTTTCTCAAAAATCAAGTCTATTTTTTTCTGAATGATACCGGATGCACTTTTCAGCATATGCAAAAAAGCTTCATACTCGCCGTGCAAGTCACTGAAAAAGTATTCGGTACCCTTCGGTAAACTGCGAATGGCAGAAAGATTGATCATTTCACAGGCAACCCGTTCCACCGTTGGATATTCTTTTGCAAGCAGTTTTAAATATTTTTCTTCCACTTTCTTCCCTCCTTATGAAAGAATCCGGCAATTGATCTGCAATTGCCGGATTTCGCATAGATTCCCATTCGTTGTACTGGAAACATGCGCCATTTGTTATTCTGATAGATTGATTTTCCGAACTGCATCCCGAACCTTCAAAACAAAAGTCGGCGATACAGAAAGCTCATCAATGCCCATACGAAGGAATGTTTCCGTCAATGTGGTATCTGCTGCCAGCTCTCCGCAGATTCCAATCCATGCATTGTTCTGATGCGCATTGTCCGCAGACAGCTTAATCAGCCGCAAAATGGCTTCGTGATGCGTGTCACAGAACTGCTCTACCTTTGGATTTTGTCTGTCACAGGCAAGCGTATACTGCGTCAGGTCATTGGTGCCAACACTAAAGAAATCCACCATCGGTGCGAGCTGATCGCTGATAATAGCGGCTGCCGGTGTTTCAATCATAATGCCAATCTCAACTGTTTTGGAATACTCAATGCCTTCTGCGGTTAATTCCGACTTGACTTCCTCACAGATTTTCAGAATTTTTTCTAGTTCAGAAACGCTGACAATCATGGGGAACATGATGCCGAGATTGCCATAAACAGATGCCCGATACAAAGCACGCAGCTGCGTCTTGAAAATCTCTGGACGAGTCAAGCAAATTCGAATGGCACGATAGCCCAATGCCGGATTGTCTTCTTTATCCAGGCCAAAATAATCCACCTGCTTATCGGCACCGATATCCAGAGTTCGAATGATGACTTTCTTGCCAGCCATGCTTTCCAGTACTTTTTTATACGCTACAAACTGCTGTTCCTCCGTCGGATAATCGCTGTTTTCCAAATAGAGGAATTCACTCCGGAACAAACCAATTCCGCCTGCATCATTTAAGAGTACCGCTCCGATATGATCGACACTGCCGATATTGGCAAAAATATTGATTTTTGTTCCGTCAATGGTACAGTTTTCTTTGCCCTTCAAGTCCTGTAACAGGCGTTTCTTTTCTTCGTCTGCCTGCTGCTTCTGTTCCAGGCGTTCTGTCGTTTCTGCATCCGGATCCACAAAGATTTCACCCGTAAAGCCGTCCACAATTGCCTGCTGTCCATCCTGAATGGAGGAAAGGAATTCCGTTCCGACTCCAATAATCGCCGGAATGTTCATGTTTCTTGCCAGAATCGCAGTATGGGAATTGGAGGAACCAAATGCGGTGACAAATGCAAGTACTTTGTCCTTATCCAGCAAAACCGTTTCGCTGGGCGCCAGATCATCGGCACAAATAATCACCTTGCTGTCTCCCAAGTCGTCTGCATCTGCATTTACATTCAAATTCTGAATCAATCGATTGGAGATGTCTTTGATATCAGCTACACGAGCCTGCATATAGGCATCATCCATAGAACGGAACATCTCTGCAAAATTATCGGACGTCAGTGCAATGGCATACTCTGCATTGACCAGCTGCGTTTCAATGATGTTTTCAATTGATTCATTGTAATCCTCATCTTCCAGCATCATCATATGAATTTCAAAAATCTGCGCATTGGTCTCGCCGACTTCCTTCAGTGCCTTCTCATAAATCGCTTGCAGCTGATTGGTCGCACGCTCTTTTGCAGCGGTAACACGTGCTTTTTCTGCTTCCACATCGGTGATGTGTCTTCTCTTTACGGTTACTTCCTGCCGCTTAAAAATGGAAAGCTTTCCAATTGCAATGGCTCCATAAACGCCTTTTCCTGAAAATGTGGTCATATGCTTCATCTCCCTCATTGATTCTGCCCGATGCAGAATTTTTTCTTATAATGTTCCATTGCCTCTTCAATCACAGCAACTGCTTCCGCCGGCCCACCGATTTCTTTTACTTCTGTCGATTTCCCTTCCAGCTGCTTATAGACCGAAAAGAAGTGCTTCAGCTCTTTGAATAGATGGTCTGGCAGTTCCTTGACGCTGGTGTACCCCATATACGTCGGATCACTATACGGAATGGAGATGATCTTTTCATCTCCCATTCCGCCGTCTTCCATCGACATCACGCCGATTGGATAGCATCTGACCAGTGTCATCGGCAGAATCGGTTCAGAACAAAGAATCAATACATCCAGCGGATCGTTGTCATTCCCATAGGTACGTGGAATGAATCCGTAGTTCATCGGATAGTATGTCGCAGTAAATAGAATTCTATCCAGCGACAGCATCCCGGTTTTTTTATCCAGTTCATACTTCATGTTACTGCCTTTTGATATTTCCACAACGGATACAAAATCGGTTGGATAAATCCGATCTTCTTCTATATCATGCCATATATTCATTGCATGGCCCCCCTTTTCAGTTTTCGTTTGTTCAAAAGTGGAAGAGAAAACGAGTCTTTATAAAATCTCTTCAAATAGTGCCTGCATACTTGCAGCTGCTACATCTTCATCGGTGCCGTCTACGGTAATTGTCACCACTTCGTTGCACTGTACATCCAGCTGCATCAAGGCAATCAGCTTGGTCAGATCGACAACAACTCCGTCTTTTTCCAGGGTAATGGTACTTGCAAAAGAACTTGCCTTTTTCACAAGCACACCTGCCGGTCTTGCGTGAATCCCCGCTTTACCTTGAATGGTATAATTGAATTTTTTCATAACAGATCTTCCTTTTCTGTCCGTGATCCTGCGCTTGGATGCAGGAAGCTGCATCATTCCCACACTTCCTGCATCTTACGCTTTTTCTGTCTTTTAAATCCGCACTTATTCGCCGAATCCATCCTCAAACAATGCAACTACTTCATCCAAAACAGCCTGCTCCTCTGCACCGTTGCATACGATTTCTACTTCGCAGCCCTTCTTCATGCAAGCAGACATGATCTGCATGGGTGCCTTTGCCTTTACGGTTTTTCCATTTGCCTGCAAGGTAACTTCGCAATCTGGATGTGCCTTTACAGCCTTTGCCAGAATGCCTGCCGGTCTCATGTGCATACCCTGTTCGTTGATTACGATTACTTTTTTGCTTACCATAATAATTTCTCCTTTAATATGATTTTCTATACAAATTTTTTCAAAACAAATTGAAATACATTCGAATGCTTATGCCTCTACACGCTTTTTCTTGAGCAATGCCAGCATCAGCATGCCAACCAAAGAACCTACAACGAGTGACAACAGATACATTGCCCAGTTGCCAACCACTGCGAATACGAAGATTCCGCCGTGCGGTGCCATCAAAGTGCAGTCAAATGCCATAGACATACCGCCTGCAACGGCTGCTCCAACCATACAGGAAGGAATTACACGCATCGGGTCTGCTGCTGCATACGGAATTGCACCTTCTGTAATAAAGCTGAGTCCCATGATGTAGTTTACCGGGCCATTCTTGCGTTCTTCAGCAGTCCAACGATTCTTAAAGAATGTGGTAGACAGTGCAATGGCAATTGGAGGAACCATACCGCCAATCATAACGGCTGCCATAATATCGTAGCTGCCGGAAGCAATTGCTGCTGTGCCGAATACGTAAGCTGCCTTGTTGAATGGTCCACCCATATCAATGGACATCATTGCGCCGAGGATGCATCCCAAAACAATCTTGCTGCTGCTTCCCATGCTGTTCAACAAATCGGAAAGTCCGGTGTTGATCATGCCCATAAACGGATTTACTGCGCACATAATCACAGCGATGATACCTAAACCAGCCAGCGGATAAATCAAAACTGGCTTGATGCCATTGAGTGCCTTCGGCATCTTATCGCAGAGCTTTTCCATCATGAGCATCAGGAAGCCGCCAACAAACCCTGCCAGCAAAGCGCCTAAGAAACCAGAAGGAATCGCATCCTTTCCGGAGATATTGGAAAATGTGGAACCGGTTGTTGCCAGATAACCACCGACCAAACCAACTAGGAAACCAGGTCTATCTGCAATACTCTTTCCAATATAACCGGCAAGTACCGGAATCATAAAGTTAAAAGCGAAGCCGCCAATTGTTTTGAAGAAGGCAGCCGCTGCGGTATACGTACCAAAATCGCTGTTCTGCGGAGCCCCTGCAAGCGTATCAATCAAAAATGCCAATGCAATGAAAATACCGCCTGCTACCGTAAATGGCAGCATGTTGGAAACGCCATTCATCAAGTGCTTATACAACTTTCTGCCGAAGCTTTCGCCATCAGAAGAGGAGTCTGCTGTTTTCTCTCCTGCATGATGATAAACCGGTGCGTCCCCTGCTTCAATGCGGTTGATGAGTTCTTCCGGAATCTTAATGCCGTCTGAAACCTTGGTGCGGATGACTTTTTTCCCATCAAAACGTGCCATTTCTACGGTTTTATCTGCGGCAACAATGATACCGTCACACGCTGCAATCTCTTCTTTGGTCAGTACATTTTTTGCACCGCCGGAACCATTTGTTTCCACCTTAATGGTAATGCCCAGCTTTTTGCCTGCCTTTTCCAGTGCCTCTGCTGCCATATAGGTATGTGCAATTCCGGTCGGACATGCTGTTACAGCAAGCACTTTATAAGTTGCATTGGAAGGTGCTGTTTCTGCTTCCTTTGGTTCATCCGGATATTTTTCTTTTTCCATATCGTCAATGATTTGCAGGAATGCATCCTTGCTGGAAGCTGCCAGCAGCTTCTCTCTGAAATCCTCATCCATCAGAATGGTCATCAGACGGGAAAGCACTTCCAAATGAACATCACCGTCATTTGGGGCTGCAATCATAAACAGCAAATTGGAAGGCTCATCATCCATTGCTTCATAATCCACACCCTGCGGAACCGTCATAGCTGCCAAGGAAGGTGCTTTTACTGCGGTACTCTTTGCGTGCGGAATGGCAATGCCCTCTCCAACCGCAGTAGAACTCATTTCTTCTCTGGCAAGAATGCCTTTTTTATAAGCTTCCCGATCGGCAATCTTTCCGCCTTTTACCTGTAAATCCACCAGCATATCAATTGCTTCCGCTTTGCTTTTCGGAGCGGCATTGAGTGTAATGCTGTTTTTGCTCAATAAATCCACAATACGCATGGTCATTTCCTCCGTTTCCAAATCTCTATAGTTGTTGTAGCAATCTGTCTATTTCTTCTCTTTTTGCCAAGCCATCTGAAAATGCTGTGGCACCGCCGGTCGCCGTTCCAAGCTTCAGCGCATATGCATAGTCCCCGTCAATGGAACCTGCCAGAAATCCTGCCACCATTGAATCTCCTGCACCAACTGAATTTTTCACAGTTCCCTTGCAAACACCGCAAACATGTGTCTTACCATGTTCATCCAGCAGCAGTGCACCATCTCCCGCCATGGAAACCAGTACATTTTGAGCGCCCATTTCTTTCAGCTTTGCTGCATACGTTGCAATTTCTTCTGTGGTATGCAGTGTAACGCCAAACATTTCACCAAGTTCATAATTGTTGGGCTTTACCAGGAACGGTTTGTACTTCAGCACATTCAAAAGCAAATCCTTGGTTGCGTCTACCACTGTCCGAATCGCTCTGTCGGAAAGAGATTCCAGGATTCTTTCATAAATATCTGCCGGCAAAGTATTGGGAATACTGCCTGCTAGTACCAATGTATCTCCATCCTTGAGTTGCTTCAGCTTTTCGAACAGTTCCTGCAAAGCAGCTTCGTCAATCACTGGCCCTTGTCCATTTAAATCGGTTTCTTCTTCCGATTTAATCTTAACATTGATTCTGGAAAATCCATTTTTCAGATGCACAAAATCGGTCTCAATTCCGCTTGCCTGCACCCCATTTTCCAATGCAGCACCTGTAAAACCTGCAACAAAACCAAGTGCTTTTGAGGGAATTCCCAACTCGTGGAGCACAAAGGAAACATTGATGCCCTTTCCGCCGAAGTAAATTTCCTCGCTCTCGGAGCGGTTGACCTGCCCCACTTGCATTTCTTTGGTATGTACCACATAATCAATAGCAGGATTGAATGTTACCGTATATACCATTTACATAACCTCCTTAATAGTCGCTTTTGCTGAAAATTTGGAATCTGTCAATTTATCTGTAATAATGGTTACTTTATCCAGTGACGCAAATGTTACAGATGTAATTTGGTCGAACTTGGAATGATCCGCCAAAATATATACTTTTTTGCTTCTCCGTACCACAGCTGCCTTCACACTTGCTTCGTTCTGATCCGGCGTAGAAAGGCCGCTGGAAACCGAGATGGCATTGACGCCCATGAAGCTCTTGGTAAAGTTGTAATTTTGCAGCGTCAGCACACAAGATGCGCCAACAACCGCTTCCGTAGAAAGTTTAAACTCTCCTGCGAGCACCAGGACTTTAAAGCCCCTTTGTGCCAATCGTTTGGCATGTACAAAACCATTGGTCACAAACGTTGCCTTTTTCTCCGGCAGATAATCGATCATTTTTTCTGTGGTGGTTCCTGCATCTACAAAAACAAAATCACCGTCTTCTACCAAAGAAGCCGCATATTTTGCAATCGCTTCCTTCTCCTCTGTATAGAGTTTGGATTTTTCCTCCATACTATGCTCGACCGGAGAAAATTTTTCGTGAATGGCAATCGCTCCGCCGTGTACTTTTGTCAGCAACCCTTTTTCATCCAGTGCTGTTAAATCTCTCCGGATGGTTGATTCAGAAGTTCCCAGCAGTTCACAAAGTTCATTCAGTCGAACACTATGCTGTCTGTTAATGGTGTCAAGGATGATGGCATGTCGTTCTTCCGTCAACATAATATCACCTCTTTTGAATGTATTTGAATGTTATTGACTGTTTCTGATGCTATTATAGCATGTCATTTTCCTTTTTGCAAGCTTTTTCTTCCATTTTCTTTCAAAAAACGCTACTTTTGTATGCTTAAACAATTTGAAACGATCTAATTTGTTCATTTTAACGAAAGTATTCCGTTTTGTGCAACTTTTTTGTACGGTATCCTTGCAAATTCTCCCGAACAGCGCATGCTATCCCACCAAAACCTGTCATTTCCAATCAAAAAAAAGGCAACTCCACCTATTCGAGGTAGAATTGTCTTTTCTTTATACTGATATTATTTTAGAACCAATTATGCCCTTACAGACTTTCTTTCAAAATCTGTACAATTTCAGCATGATCCAGCTTCTTATAACCGCCGTCCATGATAAAGGTACCATCTGCAATGCCATCCAGCATGTCTTCGGTGACACCCAGTTCCCGACTATGCAGCACCAAACCAATTTCCTGCATCCATGCTTCCATAGCACGCAGTCCTTCCTCAGCAATGACTTCATCGGTTTTTCCATTCGGATCCACCTGCCATACCTGCATCGCAAACCGCTTGAATTTTGGCAGACCATACGGCAGAATGTGCTGGTAATACGGCAGAGAAACGGCTGCAAGTGTCATTCCATGTGTTGCATCGGTATACGCACCAACAGACTGCCCGATCATATGCACCATCCAGTCGGTTGCCTTTCCTTTGGCAACCATGGTGTTCAATGCCCATGTTGCAATCCACATAATGTTGCTGCGTGCTTCGTAATCCTGCGGATTCTGCACTGCAATTCGAGAACTATGCACCAAAGACCGCATCAAACCTTCCATTACATAATCGGATGTACAGTCATCCGTACCGGAAAAATACTGCTCTGTGATATGATTGAAAATATCATAGAAACCAGCCACCATCTGATACCGTGGAAGCGTGAACGTATATGTTGGATTCAAAATGGAGAACTTCGGGAATACAGCTTCTCCAAAAACATGTCCAATCTTCCGCTTTTGCTGGTGATTGGTAATTACGGCACCGCCGTTCATTTCCGAACCAGTTCCAACCATGGTTAAAATACAGCCGACCGGAATAATAGCATTGTCCACATCTTCCATACGCAAATAATATTTTTCCCACGGATCCTCTTCACAGTAAGCAGATACAGACAATGCCTTGGCATAATCACAAACGGAACCGCCGCCTACAGCAAGAATCAAATCTACATGCTGTTCTTTTGCCAGCTTACAGCCTTCATACAGTTTTTCTACAGTTGGATTGGGCATAACACCCGGCAGCTCTACGATTTGTTTTCCACAATCCTTTAAGATTTTCACAATCTCATCGTACAGCCCAAACTTTTTAATAGAGCCGCCGCCATAAGTCAAAAGAACGGTCTTGCCGTATTGTGCCAGTTCCTGCGGCAATTGATTCAGAGCCTCTGCACCAAAATGAATCCGAGTCGGATTACAGTACGTAAAATTTCCTAACATTAAAATTCCCTCCTGCTTGAAATCTATTTACGGATTTTCCATCATTCCCAGGTGAGTACCCCGGTTTCTGCTGCCAGTTCGTAGCGTCCAATTTTATAGTTCAGACGCTCCAGCGTTGCATTGATTTTTTCTTTTTGTTCCAAAAGAGACTCTCGTTGCTCCTTCAGAAGCTGTAATCTTGCAGGGATTGTAGCATCCCCTTCCTGCGTCAGTTTGACGTATTCGATCATAGCTTCTACCGGAAGTCCCGCACTGCGCATGCATTTTGCAAGTTCCACCCAGCCCAGATCGCTTTCCTGATAATCCCGGATCCCACTTGCCGTACGTGTTACCGGCGGAATCATACCAACCCGCTCATAATACCGAAGCGTATCCTGAGAAATCTCGTACTTTTCACTGACTTCTTTGATGGTCATACCCAATCACCTCACTTGATTTTCATTGGCTTTATTATAAGCCCTGGAGCAAGCTCTAAGTCAAGAGCCGTTTTCTAATTTCGTTGGAATAGACAAAGTTACAATCATATTTTTGTTCGATTCGTATAGGATTCGTAAAAAGCAGGCGGTACCCACCCATTCTAAGGGAAGCAGTACCGCCTGCTCTTCAATTTGCAATCTATTTCATTGATTGGCTTTGCTAAAACTCCAGCCTGCTCATCGTTCTTTTCGTGATTCCACTTCCTCTTTGTTATACTGTCTGGTTCGGATATAGTGCCCTTCCTGAATGGCAGCAAACGTCGCCACAATGCAAACAAAAATCACTGCATCATGGATGTCAATGATCTGCATACACAGCGGCAGCAAAAACAACAAAAATCCAGTTACCTTATTGGCAATGGTATGCAGCAAAATCAACTGGTGCCGATAGACATATCCAAAAATAATATTAACCATTCTGAGAAAGGCAATTGCCGCAATCCAGACTCCTGCCAACCACTCCAATTGCAGAGAGGGCAGAATCTTAATCAAACATACCATGACAAACACCACATCTGCCATGCTGTCCAGCTTGGAACCCAGACTGCTTGCCGTTCCGGTTCTTCTGGCAATGATACCGTCCAACATATCTGTAATGCCGCAAAGCAGATAAAGCACATAGAACGGAATCGAAAAAACAGGAATCCATAAAATAGCAATTGCCAACAGCACTCTGCTTCCGGTTATGAGATTGGCTGCATATTTTTTCATAAAAGCTTCCTCCAACTTGCAGCCCAATCGACTGCTTATGATTCTTTCTGAATATTTCCGGCGGCAATGTTTTTCTGAATCACTGCATCTGTCCATTCAAACAGCACTTCTGAACCATCCTTGGTTTGACTTTGTCTGCCATAAACCTGCTCGGCTGTTACCCGATGTGCTTTCCAATCACCGCCGTTGTTGCTGTCATTGAGCAGCAGCGGCTGCAAGTTATCCATGGCATGTGCAAATTTTGATTCTGCCGTTTCCCGTGCTTCAAACTCCTCAAAAAGCTGCTGGAAACATTCCTTTTGATCTTCCGGAAGCAGCCCATAAATCCGTTCTTTTGCAGCTTCTTCCCGTGCTTTTTGCGTTTCTTTTCCCTTTTCATCATAGGCATAGGTATCGCCGGCATCAATCTCTACCACATCATGCAGCAAGCACATCAGCATAACCTTTGCCACGTCAATAGGCGCATTGGAATATTCCTGAAGCAGATACGCCATGATTGCCATATGCCAGGCGTGCTCTGCATCATTTTCCCGTCTGCCATGATTGGAAAGATGCGTTTGCCGCAGAATATTCTTTTCCTGATCCAGTTCCAGAATAAAAGCAAGCTGCTTCCGTAAACGATCGGTCATATTACTGCGCCTCCTGATCGGACTGCTTCCATTTCATATGAATATGCGGAATGCCATCCTCTAAGTATCCTTCAGATGCCTGCACAAAGCCGGCAGCCTCATAAAACGGCTTGGCATATAGCTGTGCACCGATCTGCAATTCTGTTGCATGGAATTTCTCCTGTGCAACTTGTATGCCGACTGCGAGAATTTGACTGCCCAGGCCGCAACGGCGTTTTTTGGCAATCACCCGTCCAATGGAAGCCTCCGGGAAAGTAGTGCCCTGCGGCAAAACTCGCACATAGGCCTGTATGCCTGATTCATCCTTTAAAAACACATGATATGCCACTTTGTCTGCATCATCGATTTCCTGATATGGGCAGTTCTGCTCCACTACAAAAACAGAAACCCGTAATTTATAAATTTCAAACAACTCTTCTACGGTCAAATTGGAAAAATGCTTTACCACCAAATCCATTTTTATTGTATTCCCTTCTATTTCATTGATCTGCTTTGCTGTTTGCCGAAAAAAATCGGCTTTTTCTGTCGCCTTCATTATTCGACCGGCAAAACCTGTTCAAACACCGCATAAAACTTCATGGGAATGAATCGATCCATATGACATTTTCCAAAATACCACTTTTTATAAGTGCATTCCTGAATAATATCCTCAAAGAAGGTGTGAATCTCCAAGCGCTGCTGCACGTCCACACCCAGACAATCCTTTAAGGAAGCCGGCGGCTCATGCGTAATAATGTAGTCCACTGTAGCTTGATGCGCATTCAAATTGTGAATGGCTCTGCGAATTTCCTGATGGGTGGGCTGTTCCCGCCGCCACCAGTTCTTGGTTTCCTTTCGGTACTCAAAGTCCTGACTATGTCCGCCGCCAAATGCAAAAAAGGTTTTCTGTTCAATGGTATAGATTTCTCCACGCATCATGTGAAAAATATTGGGCGCAATCAAATGCGCCAAGCCGCCGCGCCAACGAACGGTTTTATAACGATGCTCCAGCAAATCAAAATTTTCATGACAGCCATCTACGAATGCAATGGTAAACTTCTTTTCCTGCAATTTCCGCAAGACAGCTTGCTCCTGTCGGGAACCATCCCAGATGAACCCGAAATCTCCGCATATAATTAAAACATCTCCTGCTTTCAGTCGACGAAAAGCAGGATTTTTAAATTTTGATAAATCTCCGTGTGTATCTCCTGTAATATAAACCAAGCCTATGCCTCCTCCAGCAATTCAGCGTTCTCTATCTATTGAATTGGGCACAGTTTCCCTGCAAGGAAACCAGCACTCATTTTATTTTAGCATATTTCGTCGAAAAGGTAAATATATTTTCTAAAAAAGTCTTTTCAAATCAAAAAAAATTTGTTATAATGAAAGGAAGAAAGCCCATTCTGCTTTCAAAAAAGATTTTATCATAAAGGAATGTCCATTATGCACCTGATTAAAAAACGTTGTCTTCCATTTATTGGCGTCTTACTGACCATATGGCTTTGCTTTGCACAGCTTGGAAGTTCCGCTTCTGCTTATACATTTACACCGGACTTCTCCATTCATAGCGAAGCTGCCATTGTATACAGTCAAGATGCCGATATGATTGTATATGAAAAAAATGCAGACAAGGCAGAAATGCCTGCCCATCTGATTCAAATTGTAACGGCATTGGTTGTGATGGATCTTTGCGATACACCGGATACCACAACCATTACTGCCAATGAAGATCTTTATACCCCATTTTATAGTTATGACTATCCGGATGATCTCCGATATGCACAAATTTACAATGGGGACACTTTAACGGTAACAGAGTATCTTTATGCACTTACGCTCACCTCTTCCTGTGAAGCGGCGGTCATTCTGGCAGATCATTTTGGAAATGGCAACCAAGATGTATTTGTCAAGAAAATGAATGAAAAAGTAGCGGAAATCGGATGCACCGATACCGTCATTCAAAATCCTACTGGACTATATGATGCCAAACAAACTACAACTGCACGGGATATGTTGAAAATCACACAATATGCTTTGGAACAAGATTGGTTCAACACCATTTCTAATACAGTATCCTATACCCCTACTTCTGCCAATCCAACCAATCACCCTGATGCAGCCGCATGGATCTGGACGCATTCCAACACCATGCTGCTCAAAGGCGAAGAGGTCTACTATGAAGGCGCCTCTGGTATTAAAACCGGAAACTTAACAGAAGCTGGCAGAAATATCATTACATCTGCTGCAAAGGAAGATCATCACTACCTGATTATTCTATTAAATGCCCCCTTCACAGATGAAGACGATGCATTGCAGTATTATCACATCGAAGATGCAACCGACCTGTTAAACTGGGCATTCAGCTCTCTTTCCTATCAAACCTTACTGGATTGTGAAAAGGAACAGGGGGAGGTTTCCGTTGAAAACTCTGAGGACAATGCATTTGTTTTGGTGCGACCCAAAGAAAACTGCATTCTGCTGTGGTGCGAGGATGTCGATCCTTCCATTATCAAATATGAGCGGACATTGGAGAAAAGTGTACAGGCTCCTGTCAAAAAAGGAGATGTTCTTGGCACACTGGAATTGAAATATGCCGGCGATGAAATTGCAAAAGTAGATTTGGTTGCCATCAACGATGTGGATCGCTCTTTTTCCAAATTCAATCTTTATGCCCTCACCAATTTTAAAAATTCTCCTTACTTCCACTATGCACTTCTGCTTGCAACAGCACTCTCTATGATCTATATTTTTGTCTGCCTTTATGCCTCCATGAAGAACAAACAAAAGAACAAACCAGAAGATCCCATTCACTTAATTCCCAAGGCAGTTCATTTGGAACAATCTGAAGAAAAAGAAGTGCCAAAAGAAAAACCGCTCCGACCCTATCAACGATCAGAACCGGTATTTTATCGACGTCCTACCAATCCAAAACAAGCGGATTCGAAGCAAAAGGACAATTCTTCCTCCATGCATCCAGACAAATAAAGAACCAAACAGAAAAAACTGCTGTGCCACGAAAATGACACAGCAGTTTTTATTTTCTCTTTTATTGCATAACTGCAATTATACATTAGTTTCCTTGGAATGTAATATAGTCCGCAGCATCTGCACCGACACCGCATTCATCCGGTACCAGTTCCAATGCGTTGCTGTCATATTCAAACCAGAAGATCATACCAACCAGTCCAGGGTTATCACTGAAATTGATCGGAACCTTTACTTCATCACCGTCTTTACCAGAAGCACTGCCTACAGAAACTGTAAACTTACCGCTCTGTGCATTTCTTGCTTCTTCCGGTGTTGCATTACCAACAGTCACAGTACCATCGATCAGGTCAGCTGTAATACGACCTTCTGCGGAATAATCTGCAAAGTCTGTTTCCTTACAAATATTTACCGCATAATTTCCGTCTGCTGCATTGTCCTTGATTTTAAAAGTCAGAACAATTGTCTCGCCGTTAAAAACAAAGTTTTCTTGTTCAGACATGTCCAACCAATACAGCGCTCTTCTTGTCATATTCGGCTGATAGTTATCCGAAGAAGCGTCTCCACTGGAAGCATTATTATTGGAAGATCCATTCGAAGAATTGGAATTTCCATTTGCTGTTGTAGTCTTAGCGGGTGTCGTAACCTGCTTGCCATTTGTATCCGTTACAGCTTTTCCATTGGCATCGGTTACAACAACATATTCGTCATCTGAATTGCCACCAACTTCTGTCTTTGTACTGTTGCTATTGGTAGCAGCGTTTCCACCCGGTGTAGCATCTTCTGCTAAGAAAATCATATTTTGCTTTAAGGATGCATCTGAAGCGTCAATGGTCTCAACTTCCTGACTAGAATCCCCTGAATTGTCACTTGCACTGCCGTTTGCATCTGCATTTGCACTTGCACTATTCCCCGTACTATTTGAGCTGCTATCGCCCTTACTGCAACCTCCAACTGTAATCCCCATCACAGCTACCAATAAAAGCGCAGCAATTTTTGTACGTGTTGATTTCATAATCAAGTTCCTTTCTAAGTAAAGTAATACCTATATTATACACAACTTCACCAAAAAAGTCAAGCTTTTTTGAAAAGAAATCGAGATTTCGAATAACAATGCAAAAAAGGCGGAACAAATCCGCCTTTAAAAAATTTTCTATCCAAACAAAAACAAGGCAAGAACCGAAAGAGGAACTGCCTTGTAAAAAAGAAGGAGTCGGCATCGTCCAATCTTCCCAGGTCGTCACCAACCAAGTATTGTAGGCGCTAAAGAGCTTAACTTCCGTGTTCGGAATGGGAACGGGTGGAACCTCTTTGCTATCAACACCGACTAAAAAAGCACTTAAAAAAACAACTGAGAGACAAAACACAAGAGGCGAACACAAATTGGAACAAAAGGAAAAGCCCTCGACCGATTAGTACTTGCAAGCTAAACATATCACTATGCGTACACTTCAAGCCTATCAACCTCATAGTCTTTAAGGGGTCTTACTCTTACGATGGGATATCTTATCTTAAGGTCGGCTTCACGCTTAGATGCTTTCAGCGTTTATCCGTTCCGCACATAGCTGCCCAGCTGTGCCACTGGCGTGACAACTGGTGCACCAGAGGTGCGTCCATCCCGGTCCTCTCGTACTAGGGACAGCTCCTTTC